>Ga0209371_1000075_pt1 | contig 196676 bp, 189 predicted proteins | sample AgamicAtAmrz_FD_187165 | JGI IMG/M metagenome (GOLD analysis project Ga0209371, IMG submission 187165) | Agave microbial communities from Guanajuato, Mexico - At.Am.rz (SPAdes) (version 2) | ecosystem: Host-associated > Plants > Roots > Rhizosphere | place: Guanajato, Mexico | collected... | reverse complement strand
TGGCAGCAAAATCTTAAAGACCGCGCCCTCAGTTTCTTTTTTAAAAACGTCCAGAAAAAAAGGAAAAAGTAATGGCACAGCGAGGCAGAAAGTCTCTGGCTGCGACGTCTGCTGTCTCGCTGCCAGCTCTGACTGAAAGCAGGTTGCAGCCGTCAATTCATCTCAGCGACCCCGAGATTAACGTTTGGGTCAGGCTGGTAAATGACAACCCGGCAAGTTCGTTTACAGAAACACACCGTGACATGATGGAAATGTACTGCCGCCATGTCGTTCAGTCGCGACTGCTGACAATGCAGATTGACGAGTTCGAGCTTGAGTGGCTATCGCGTGAAGACGGCCTTAAGCGCTATGACAAACTCCTCAGCATGCGCGAACGGGAAGTCCGCTCTGCATCATCGCTGGCAACCCGGCTCAGAATTACCCGACAGGCAACCGCCGATCCTAAAACGGTGGGCCGTGCAAACAACAATCTTGCGCGAGATAAAAAACCCTGGGAGATTGACTGAGGCTCTTAGCTGATGGTTAAAAAAACTCTGACAAGAGCTGAAAGAAATATTGCCTGGTGTGAAAAGCACATCCTTATCCCTGAAGGAAAGTTTGTAGGTCAGCCGCTGAAGATGGCCCCTTTTATGAAGGATGACTTTAAGGCGATTTTCGATAACGTTCACGGTACCCGGCGCGGCATTATCAGCAGGGGACGTAAGAACGCCAAAACTGTTGAAACTGCCATGCTGATGCTCCTCTACCTGGTGGGACCGGAGGCGGCGCACAACTCACAGCTTTATTCTGCAGCACGCTCCCGCGATCAGGCAGCAATCCTGTTCAATCTGGCTTCAAAAATGTGTCGCATGAACCCTGTGCTCATGCAGTACGTTGCCATAAAAGACTCAGCAAAAGAGATTCATTGTCCGGACCTCGGTTCCTATTATCGCGCTCTCAGCGCAGAAGCAACCACGGCCTATGGTTTTTCGCCGCGTTTCGTTGCCCATGATGAGCTGGGTCAGGTTCGTGGTCCGCGTGATCCCTTGTATGAGGCTCTGGAAACCGCGACAGCAGCTCAGGAAAATCCTATATCCATCATTATCAGTACGCAGGCACCGGACGCCAGTGATCTGCTCAGCCTGCTGATTGACGACGGACTGACCGGCGCTGACCCGCGAACGGTGGTCAGGATAGATACCGCACCCGAGGATATAGATCCGTTCTCAGTTGAGGCAATCCGATTAGCCAATCCCGCCTTTGATGTCTTCATGAATAAGCAGGAAGTGCTGGACATGGCCGCAAGTGCCAAGCGTCTGCCGTCACGACAGGCTGAATTTGAAAACCTTGTGCTCAACCGGCGTGTCGAGGCAAAAAGCCCCTTTGTCAGCCAGACCGTCTGGCACATGAATAAAGAAGAGCCGGATGATCTGAACGGCGTCACCGTCTGGGGTGGTCTGGACCTGTCGAGCGTGTCTGACCTGACGGCGCTGGTACTGACTTCTGCCAGAGGTGATGTTCACAGTAAGTTCTGGCTTCCTGCTGAAGGGCTGGCTGACAAGGCCCGTAACGACCGTGTGCCATACGATATATGGGCGAAACAGGGCTACCTGAACACGACACCGGGCAAGGCTATTGAGTATGCATTTATCGCAAAAGAGCTGAGAAAGCTTTTTGATAACTGCAACGTCAGGGCAATCGCTTTTGACCGCTACAACATGCGCTTCCTTCGTCCGCACCTGATTGATGCCGGGTTTACTGAATCTGAGCTTGAGCGATTTGTGGAGTTTGGTCAGGGGTTTGTTTCTATGTCTCCCGCGTTGCGCGAACTGGAAACAAAGCTTCTTGGCGCTCAGCTGAAGCATGGTAACCACCCGATTCTGGAAATGTGCGCCAAAAACGCAACTGTCATCACCGATCCCGCAGGCAACCGCAAGTTTGTTAAGGGTAAATCCAGCGGAAGAATAGATGGCATGGTTGCGCTGGCGATGTCGATTGGTGCGCAGAACAGTGATGAGGTGGAAGAGCAGGGCGACGTTGACGACTTCATCTATAACTTTTTGAGCGTTTAAAATGGCAGATACCGATTACAGCATTGACCTGCGAACGCGGTCGCCTTTCTGGGCGCGCATGGCCTCCATCCTGACCGGTGGACGTCTGGTGACCCCAGATAATGGTTCACAGATGGCAGGAACGTCCGCACACGGCGTGGTGGGGGATTCTGTTGTTACCGACGAACGCAATATGCAGATCAGCACCGTGTGGGCCTGTATCCGCTTAATTTCCACAGTAACGGCTTCCCTCCCTCTGGACGTATTCGAAACGGTGAGCGACCAGCGAAAGAAGGTTGAAAATGACAACCCGCTGGCGAGACTGCTGAGATTCAGACCTAACAACTTCATGACGGCGCTTGAGTTTCGCGAGGCCATGACAATGCAGCTCTGCGCGTACGGAAATGCATACGCCCATGTTGAGCGAAACAGCGTGGGCGATGTGATCAGCATGGTTCCGCTGATGAGTGCCAATATGGATGTGCGCCTGAGCGATAACGGTAAAACTGTCATTTACCGGTACAAGCGTGACAGTGAATATGCCGACTTCAGGACTAAAGAAATTTTCCACCTGAAAGGTTTTGGCTTCAACGGTCTGGTAGGTCTGTCGCCTCTGGCCTTCAGTGCGAAATCGGCCGGCGTTGCAATAGCGATGGAAGATAATCAGCGGGAGTTTTTTGCCAACGGTGCCAAGTCCCCGCAGATACTGATGACTGACGGTAAGGTGCTGACCAAAGAGCAGCGCGGACAGCTGGAGGAAAACTTTAAAGAGATCGCTGGTGGTCCGGTTAAAAAGCGTCTCTGGATTCTGGAAAGCGGATTTACCACGCAGAATATTGGCGTTTCTCCTCAGGACTCAGAGATTCTGGCGGCACGTAAGTTTCAGGTGGCCGAGCTGGCGAGATTTTACGGCGTTCCCCCGCATCTGGTTGGGGATGTTGATAAATCCACCTCGTGGGGCAGCGGGATTGAGCAGCAGAATCTGGGTTTTCTGCAGTACACGCTGAAGCCGTATCTGGATCGCTGGGAATACAGCATTGAGCGATGGCTGGTCAAAGATGCTGAGCAGGGCAGGATTCATGCCGAGCACAATCTCGATGGCCTGCTGCGCGGTGATTCTGCCAGTCGCGCCACCTTCATGCAGATCATGGTTAATACCGGCATCCGCACGGTGAACGAAGTTCGAAGGCTGGACAACCTGCCGCCTCTCCCCGGCGGTGATGTGGCAACCCGCCAGTCACAAAATATACCCATTACCGACCTCGGCACAAACACTAAGCCCCGTACTGACGGGGCTTAATTTTTATGGGGGCTTAAATGCCGGACATTCAGAAAACGCTGTCCTTTAACCAGGCGGAAATTAAGTTTGCAGGCGATGGCAGTCAGGGAATTTTTGAAGGCTACGCCTCTGTGTTTAACAACACTGATTCTGACGGCGACATTATTCTTCCCGGCGCTTTCAAAAACACGCTGGCCACGCAAAGCCGCAAGGTGGCGATGTTCTTTAATCACCGTACTTTTGAAGTGCCGGTTGGTAAGTGGGAGACGCTGGAAGAGGATGAAAAAGGGCTTTTTGTCAGAGGTCAGTTAACGCCGGGCCTGAGTGCTTCATCTGATCTTAAAGCCGCGATGCAGCACGGCACCGTTGAAGGTATGTCAGTCGGATTTTCCGTATCAAAAGACGATTACAGCATCGGTACTACGGGAATGATCTTTAAAAACATCTCCTATCTGCGGGAGATCAGCGTCTGCACCTTCCCGGCTAACGAGCTTGCTGGCGTGTCTGCCATGAAGAGCATCGAAACAATCAAAACCATTCGAGACGCGGAAGCTTTCCTGAGGGATTCAGCAGGGCTTTCGCGTACAGAAGCACAGGCATTTCTTGCCAGTGTTAAGTCCGCAGGTCGGAGCGAGTCCGATAGCGGCGACATTGACGCGCTTGCACAGCGCATAACTTCCTTTGCCGCTAACCTGCGGAACGCATAACGGAGCATTACATGTCTGAATTAGCCACTCTTGAAAAAGCGATTGAGAATTCACAGAAAGAAGTGAAACAGCTCATCGAAGAACAGCGTAAATCCATCAACGAAAACGGCCAGATTAACCAGCAGCTTCAGACTGACCTGGCAAAAGCACAGGATGAGCTGAAGACCACTGGAACCCGCCTGTTCGATCTTGAGCAGAAGCTGGCAGGTAACTCACCTGATCAGACCGCTCAGAAGTCATTTGCCGAGCGTGTCTCTGAAGACCTGATCAAAGGCTGGGATGGCTCACGTACCAAAGCAAAAGTGACCAGCTTTGATAAGGCGATCGGTTCCGGCAGCACCTCTGCCGGTAGCCTCGTTCTGCCACAGCAGAATCCGGGAATTATTATGCCTGGCCTGCGTCGTCTGACAGTTCGTGACCTGCTGTCACAGGGCCGCATCTCCAGCAATGCCCTTGAATATGTTCGTGAGAACGTATTTACCAATGCGGCAGCGCCGGTAGCTGAAGGCACGCTGAAGCCTGAGAGCAACATCACCTTCACTAAAGAAACCGCGAATGTGAAAACCATCGCGCACTGGATTCAGGCATCACGTCAGATTATGGATGATGCGCCTGCCCTGCAGTCTTACATCAATTCCCGCATGATGTACGGTCTGGCGCTGGTGGAAGAGAACCAGATGCTCAACGGTGACGGCACTGGTGACAATCTTCAGGGTCTGAACGTGGTCGCTAACGACTATGAAGCGGCACTCAATGCCACCGGTGACACCGGTGCTGACGTTCTGGCACATGCTATCTATCAGGTGTCGCTGAGCGAGTTTGAAGCGGACGGTATTGTACTTAACCCGGCTGACTGGCACCGCATCGCGCTGCTGAAGGATGCCAACGGCAACTACATTCTCGGCGGTCCGCAGGCTTTCGCTTCGAAAGTGCTGTGGGGTCTTCCGGTTGTTTCAACGACCGCTCAGGCAGCAGGTAAGTTCACGGTTGGTGCGTTTGGCTTGGCTTCTCAGGTGTGGGACCGTATGGACGCTACCGTTGAAATCAGCAATCAGGATCGCGATAACTTCGTGAAAAATATGCTGACCATTCTGTGTGAAGAGCGCCTGGCACTTGCTCACTACCGTCCTGCAGCCATTGTGACCGGCGACATTGCGGTTGCCTCTGGCTCATAACTGAAGGGCGCGGTCAGCAATGGCCGCGTTTCAAGCCATGAAGATTAAAGCCCTGCGAACATTTTCACACTTTCATCTCGGCACTGTTTCTCAGGGCGAGATTAAGGTGGTTAAAAAAGAAATCGGTGAGGCTCTGGTCGTGCTGCACCTGGCTGAAGCGCTGGAAGATGCCTCAACAGATGAAAATTCCTCCAGACCTGCAAAAAAGGTGGTGAAAGGTGGAAATAAGCCCGCAGCAGGTGGCGCTGATAAAGACACACCTGAGAGTTGATCACAACGACGAAGACGACCTGATTAAGGGGTATGCCGCAGCGTCAGTTGACTTCGTCGAGCATTACTGTGACGGCACTCTGGTTGTACAGCTTACGCCTCCTGAAGAGAACGAAGAGCCTCCGCGAGAGGTTCTTTTTTCTTCTGGTATATGGCAGGCGATGCTGCTGCTTATCGGTCATTACTATGCAAACCGTGAAGCAAGCGGGCAGAGCCAGTCTGAAATCCCGTTTGGTGTGGAGGCGTTGTTATACCGGCACCGTAAGTGGCACTGATGGCCTGTTCAGGATGCCAGAAGCGCCGCAAATGGCTTAAAAAAATGGTGGCACTCGCTAATGAAAGAATTACAGGAAAGCCTGCTTGCAACCACACTGGAGAAGCTGGCAGAGAGTCTTCATCAGGTCGCACAGGGGATGAAGTCGCAGAGCGAAGCGATAAACCGCCTGGCTGAATCGAATGAGACACTTGCTGCCGTCGTTTATCAGTCAGTCATTGACGTTTCTGACGATGACATGCCAGCGCCGACATATCTTAGCGGGGCGGCTAAGGGGTAATTATGCAGGCCGGAAAATTACGTCACCGCGTCTCGCTCCAGAAGCCTGTCAAAACCCAGAACCCTTCAACGGGCGCTGTCGTTAATTCCTGGCAGGAAACAGCAAAGCTGTGGGCGGAGGTTGCCCCGCTGTCTGCACGGGAGTTTGTCGCGGCACAGGCCACACAGAGTGAAGTAACCACACGTATCACCATTCGCTTTCGAAGCGATGTGACACCCAAGCATCGCATCGTTTACGCCGGGAAAATCTATAACATTGAAGGTATTCTGGCTGACGATAAAAGCGGTCGTGATTACCTGACTCTTCCATGCTCAGAGGGCGTCAATGATGGCTGATGGCGTTGATTTTAACCTGACTGGCGTGGATTCACTGCTGGGCAAGCTGAGTGAAATCAGCGATGACCTTAGGCGCAAGGGTGGCAGGGCCGCACTGCGTCGTGCCGGAAATGTTATTGCTGACAAAGCCAGAGCCAATGCCCGACAGTTGGATGATATGTCAACGGGAAGAAGTATCGCGAATAACGTTGCGCTTCGCTGGAACGGAAGGTTGTTCAAACAGACGGGAAACCTCGGGTTTCGCATTGGCGTTGCGCACGGCGCGGTTTTGCAAAAACACCCCGACAAAAGCGTGAATGCACCTACACCCCACTGGAGGCTGCTTGAGTTCGGGACCGAAAAAATGAAGGCGCAGCCATTCATGCGCCCGGCTGCCGAAAGCAGTATCGATCAGGTCATTGATACCTTTGGCACCGAGTACGAACTGGCAATTAACCGGGCAATTAAACGCGCCCGTAAGAAGGGGCAGTCACCGTGATAGCACCCATTTTTCCCATCTGCAGCGCCAGTCCTGAAGTTAATTCTTTATTAGGTGGTGAAAGCCTGCGCCTGTATCCCTTTGGTCAGCAGGATGACGATGTCACTTATCCCTATGCTGTCTGGCAGAACATTACTGGTGAGCCGGAGAATTACCTGGCTCAGCGCCCAGATACGGATACGTTCACGCTTCAGGTTGATGTTTATGCTGATACACCAGAAGAAGCGATTGCTGTGGCCGCAGCGCTGCGTGATGCCATAGAACCTCACGCCTACATCACCCGATGGGGCGATCAAACCCGCGACAATGTAACCAGGCGATACAGGTACTCATTCGATGTTGACTGGATAGTGCCGCGCTAACTGAACTATTCACCCACCGGCCCTGTGCCGGTTTTTTTATAACCGGAGATAACAATGTCTGTACTGACGCAAGGCACACAGCTTTTTGTGCTCGCAAAAGGCGCGGTGAGCGAAATTGAGTGTATTACTGCATTTTCACCAGGCAGCAACCCTGCCGATCAGATTGAAGACACCTGCCTTTCTGAGCGGCTCGATCGAACCTATAAGCGCGGTCTGCGTACGCCGGGTGCGGCATCCCTGACGCTGAATGCGGACCCGAAAAACACCAGTCATATCATGCTTTATAACCTGTCTATTTCTGATGCTGAAGATGATCAGGACCTGACATTTGCTATCGGCTGGTCAGATGGAACCGCTTCGCCCTCTGCCGCCGCTAATGGCGCTGCCGGTGCAGTAGATGGGCTGACGTTGCCTGACAGCCGCACATGGTTTGTGTTCAAAGGTTATGTCTCCGACTTCCCTTTTGATTTCGCTGCCAACACGGTCGTCTCTTCTTCTGCGTCCATTCAGCGCTCTGGCTCTGCTGTATGGGTGCCTAAAGCCGCTGCCTCTGCCTGATTTCAGGGGCGATTCTGCCCCTGATTTATTAACCGGAATAAACAATGAAATTGACACTCGATACGCTGAAAACCGCCGGTGCCTTTACCGGACGTCCGGTAGAAAAAGAAATCAGCTGGAAGCAGGGCGACAAAGAGTTTACCGCGACCGTGTATGTACGTCCGATGGGCTATCACACCGCCACATCTGATGTACTTGCGATGGGGGGCAAAGTGGATGGTGTGGCAGGCCGCATCGCAGCATCAATCTGTGATGAGTCCGGCAAGCCCGTTTTCACCCCGGCTGACATCACCGGCGAAGCTGACCCGGAGCGGGGCTCTCTCGACGGTGCGCTGACCATTGCGCTGCTGGTGGCCATTCAGGAAGTTAACGACCTGGGAAAGACTTCGAGCTCAGCGCCGAAGACGAATTCTGGTGCGAGCTCGTCCTCAACGGCATCGGCGGGCGCACCATCGCCGAAGCGCGTGAGACGATCACCTTCAAAGAGTCGCAGCTCTGGGCAAAATATCGGGAACGCTACGGAAGCCTGAACCCCATGATGCGTACCGAGTGGGGTGCAGGGGTGGTGGCAAGCATCATCGCTAACGTGAACCGGGATGCGAAAACGCCGCCGTTCAGTCCGACCGACTTCACGCTGCACTTCACAAAAGTCACTGCTGCTGATGAGCCGATTTCACTTAATGAAGCCATGACCAGCTGGGGATAATGGCCGCCAGACGGAGATTTTATGGCTTCAAAATCACTTGGCACGCTGACGATTGACCTGGTCGCTAAAGTGGGTGGCTTCGTTTCAGGCATGGATAAGGCCGAGCGTGCTTCAGAAAAGTGGGCTAAGCAGGTCCAGAAGGACGCCGCTGCCAGCTCTGCCGCACTGCTCTCAGTGGGCGGCGCGGTTCAGGCGGCAGCCCTCGCGGCAGGTACAGCCGGTTTCGCTCTGCTGAAATCAACGTCTGAACAGGTGAATGCCACAGACCAGTGGGCGAAGTCGCTGAAGATATCCACGCAGGAGCTTCTTGCCTGGCAGTTCGCAGCAGAGAAAGCCGGTATCTCCGGTGACAATATGGCTGACATCTTCAAAGACCTCAGCGATAAAATCGGTGATGCGGTCCTTAACAAGTCAGGCGAGGCCGTTGATGCACTTAACTCACTTGGCCTGTCTGCCGACAAGCTGTCGAAGGTATCACCGGACAAACAGTTACTGGCGATTGGCGAAGCGCTGGGGAAAATCAGCACCAACGCAGGCAAAGTCACCATCCTTGAAAGTCTGGGTAACGACCTTTCAAAACTTCTTCCGCTGTTCGATAACAACAACGCAAAGCTGACTCAGTTCATTCAGCTGGCGAAAGATTATGGCGTCGCGCCTGATCCGCAATCCATTGATGATCTGATTAAGGTCAACACCCTGTTTCAGGATATGGAGGCGCAGGTAAAAGGGCTGAAGATGGAGATTGCAGCCGGGCTGGCGCACGTTGACCTCAGCCCGCTGAATAACTCTCTGTCAGATATTCATGATGTGCTGACCGATCCGCAGGTTCTGCAGGGCATAGCTGACCTGGTCAGTCAGGTGGCACAGCTTGCCGGATGGCTGATTAAAGCTGCGGCGGGCGCAGGCAAACTGGCATCCGCTTCCGGTAACAGGATGGCCGCGCTGGGTAACCGCGTCGATATGAATAACCCTGACCAGATTCAGGCCCGCATTGATTACCTTAACAGCACGAATAAAGGTCGCGGCAACGGGATGTACGATGGCAGTCAGACCTTTCTGGGATGGGTTATGGGTAAAGACGACAGCGTTAAAGCTGTATCTGATGAAATCGCCACCCTTACCGGCCGCCTGGCTGAGCTGAATAAGCAGCCTAAAAACATCCAGATTTCTCCTGATGTGACGCCAGATACAGCAGCTTCGCTGCTTAACTTCGGACTCGGTAAAGGTGAAACGAACGGTAAACCCCCAAAGCCGAAAAAAGACACCGAAGCTGCAAGGCTGGAGTCTGCTTTTAAGACTACTGAGCGCGGTTACATGCGCCAGATTGAGCTTATTGACACAACCGGCAAAAAGATGGCGATGGTGACCGAGCAGCAGAAACTTCAGTTTGATATTGCTGACGGCAAACTGCAGGGGCTTAACGCCACACAGCAGAAGCGTCTGGAATTTCTGGCGCAGGAAGTTGACCGGCTGAATGCGGTCAAAAAGGCGAATGAGGAAAATGCCAAAATAGCGGCATTCGTTGCAAACCTGCAGGATCAGAACAGCAATGCAAAATCATCGCTGAATATTGACATTCAGTGGGCTGGTCAGGGCGATAAAGAGCGCCAGCGCATGAAGGAACGCCTGAGCATTCAGCGGGAATACCTCGATCAGCAGCGTGAACTGCAGGCGCAGTATCAGTCTGGTGATATCACAAAATCCCTCTATGAACGTGAAACCAGCGCTATCGGCAGCGCCATGAGCGACCGTCTGAAAATTCAGGAGGACTATTACAAAAGCATGGATGCCATGCAGTCTGACTGGATGGGCGGCGTGAGTGACGGGCTGGCGAACTGGCTGGATACGTCATCCAATTATTCAGCCTCAGCGGCAAGCATCGTCAGCAGCTCTATGGATAGCGCTCTGGATAACGTTTCATCCATGCTGATGGGGAACAAAGCCAGCTGGAAGGAGTGGGCTTCATCAGTGCTCAGCATGATCGCCAAAGTCGCTCTGCAAATGGCCGCTGTAAACCTGATAGGCGGACTGGTGAGTTCAGTCGGCGGCGCTGCTGCTGGCGCGGCATCGGCTGGCGGTGGTACAGCGAATAACTCATTCAGTAGTGGCTCCTACAACAACCTGACGCTTAACGCCAAAGGGGGCGTGTATGAGTCCCACGACCTTAGCCAGTACAGCGGATCGGTTGTCAGTTCTCCGACGCTGTTTGCCTTCGCTAAAGGGGCCGGTCTGATGGGCGAGGCGGGTCCTGAAGCGATTATGCCGTTGACGCGTGCGGCAGATGGCTCGCTTGGTGTGCGTGCGATAGGTAATAGCGGTGGCAGCGGCGGTACATCTATTTCTGTAAGCGCACCAGTCACAGTTGAGGGTGGCGGGGCCGGAGAAACCAGTAGTGCCAATACAGCCAATACTGCGCGACAGCTGCAGAGCATGATCCAGACTGTACTTTCGGACCGTCTTAAGAAAGAGATACTGCCTGGCGGAATACTTTACCGTGGCGGATAACATTGATGGTGAAAAATGGCGATTGATACTTTTAGCTGGTGCGTCAGAACGGGGGCAACGGAGGAGATCAACGTTGCTACCCTTCAGGCCCAGTTCGGTGATGGCTATAAACAGGTGGCCGGTGCCGGGATAAATGATAAGCGCGAGTCATGGCCGGTTACCTGCAGCGGCAGCAAATCCGAAATGGCGGCGGTAAGAGCCTTTCTCAAAGCCCACGTCACGACCGCCTGCTGGTGGGTCAATCCGTGGGGTGAGAAAAATCTTTACCGCGTGAAGGCGGACTCAATACGCCCAGCCTTCATCAACGGTAATTTTGTTGAAATTAGCTTTACCTTCGAGCAAGCTTTTGCACCTTGAGCTTTTGTAGTCTATGGATAGATACGTACGTTATGGCTACACGAAACAAGAATACGACACGATGGCTGATGACTAACTGGCGAAGAAGGCCAGGAAAATGGCTAAAGCGTGAAAGAAAACCGGCCATAGCCGGTTTGTTTATAAGCAGCCTACCACTCCGTTTACATCAGCTTCTAAAGCTTCAATTTGTGCTCGGTTCGCTTGGGTCGCCATACCATAAATCGTATAGCTTTTGTGTTGAAGTTTACTGAGAGGGCATCCCTCATGGTTAATAATTGCCGCTAGAGTATTTCCGTCTTTGACATTCATAACTCTTTCAGCAATTTGCTCGGATGTAAAAAGGTTAGGATGCGCTACAAGAAGTTCACTCGTCATTCTTCTAATCTCTTCTGCATGAGATTTGAAGGCTTTCGCTGCATCGCTCTCATTTGAGCGAGATCTGTTTTGAACAAAAATATGCAATTTTGGAAGAGAAATTTGGTTCTGATTAGCTTCTTTGTTGAAGTCTAGAAACATCTCATCTTGTTCAGAGTTATCTATAGAAACCCCAAAAATCAGCTTAACTAAGTTCTTAATGCCACGGATGGAAGCTGCATCAGCTGTGCAAGGGATTATGATACGGTTTGAAGCAACCACACCTAACTCCGTATAGCTTGCAAAGCTAGGGTTACAGTCGATAAAGAACGTTTTAGGTCTTTCTGATATGGCCTTGTCTGCTTCGAAAGAAGCGATAAGGTCGACAAGTAATGCGCGACTTTTCTTCCACGCCTCTTTTACGGGTGATGACCCAATGTGCGATATAAGTCTAGAGCATATGTCAAGATCTACATCACCCGGGAGAAGGTAAAGATTTGCTGGCATTTTATAGTTTACAGATACGGCCTTAACAAAATATGAAGATTCATTGCCCATGCGACTTAATGGTGAGCGACTGAATCTTTCCTTGATGTACCCAGCGATAGTGGCATTTTTATCTCTTAAAGAATTCAGGTTTTCTTCACCTGTGCCATTGCCGCCAAGAATTATTTCTGAAACATTGGACTGTGGGCAGGCGTCGATTACTACAACGTCTTCTTCAGGGTGTAGAGTTGCATATTCTATTGCAAGGTTGTAGGTCAGAAACGTTTTCCCAACACCGCCCTTATTGTTCCACACTAGATATTTTTTATTATTTTCAATCATCTGCGGTTGCTCTTCTGCAAGATTTTGAATATTTTCCATAATATTATCTCATTTAAAGACTATTTGCGTTCTCTTGTGAGAGCTAATGAAGGCTTATCTGTGGCAGTAGTGTTTACACTGCGATAGATTAGGAATCATCCTACCCTAACTTAGTGCGTTCGCCCACCCTGATAGATGATCAGTGCTTATGTTTTTGCACCATCTTGCACCCACTCCATGCTAAAGGTTGGTAAGCGAAATGCCATGGAGAGCGTTATGAAATATCGTATTGAATTGGAGTATGCGCCTTACCCATTAGACAAGCTGTGGCTAGAGGTGAGTCTAACTGACCATGGCGCGATAGATGAAAGTGGTGAGTGATTTGTGCATGGAGCCGTTTATAGCTCAAGAGATGCTCGCGAATACAAATTTTCGTTATATGTAAGTTCAGAGACAATTGCAGGGCTGGATTGGTACGGAAATGAGTATGCTGCTGGTGAGCTGCACATCCTTAAACGGCGACTAGCTATCGGTGACGAGTATCTTTTCAAAGACGCTGGTGAAAGCTATCACTATAAGATAAAAAAAATTGTTAAATTCAGTTAACCCGCTCCGGCGGGTTTCTTGCTTACCATTGCATCAGATCTGCTTTTAAATATTAAACCAATGAGCCTGGCCAACGAGCCAGGCTTTTTATTGCCCGGAGTAAACATGAGTTTTAACCAAGACATTCAGGCGCTGGAGCCGGGGAGTCTGGTCCAGCTGATTGAGATTGACGGCACAGCCTTTGGACTGGACACCGTGCTGCGCTTCCATGCGTATAACCTGCCTACCGAGGGCTGGCAGTCATTTGCAGCGGAAAACCTGCCGTCAATCATCTGGCAGGGTAATGAGTATGACCCGCATCCCTATGAACTGACCGGAATGGAGATGAGCAGCACCGGTTCACAGCCGACGCCAAAATTGTCTGTCGGCAACGTGGGCAACTATGTGACCGCGCTCTGCCTGCAGTTTGACGACATGGTAAAGGCCAAAGTGCGTATCCACACCACGCTGGTAAAGTATCTTGACGCGGCGAACTGGACGGCGGGCAACCCAAACGCTAATCCGCAGGAGGAACGCGTTCAGCTGTTTTACGTTAATGCTAAAACTTCCGAGACACGTGTTCAGGTGGATTTTGAGCTCTGCTCTCCGTTTGATATCCAGAGCCTGCAGCTTCCATCGCGCCAGATTACGCCGGTCTGCACCTGGTGCATGCGCGGATGGTATCGCACCGGCACCGGCTGCGATTACGCAGGCAACAGATATTTCACCAAGGACGGCACAGCTACCAATGATCCGTCAAAAGATGTCTGCGGCGGGCGTATGGCTGACTGCAAAGCACGTTTTGGCGCTGACCAGCCGCTGCCCTTTGGCGGATTCCCGGCTGCAAATCTGCAGGGGAAATAACGATGCGCAAAAAAATCCTTGAGGCGATACGCAAGCACGTCGCCGCTGAATACCCGAAAGAGGCGTGCGGTCTTATCATCCAGTCAGGCCGGAACCAGAACTACATCCCCTGCCGGAATGTTGCTGAGTCGCCGACAGAGCATTTCACGCTGTCGCCGGAGGATAAGCGGGCAGCTGAGGCGCAGGGCGACATCCTCATGGTTATCCATTCACATCCGGATGTGCCGCAGCTCATTCCGTCAGAACATGACAGGGTGCAGTGCGACTTTTCCGGCGTGGAGTGGGGGATCATGTCATGGCCGGATGGCGATTTCTGCACTATCAGCCCGCGTACCGATCGCGACTACACAGGCCGCCCCTGGCTGATTGGCGGTAATGACTGCTGGACACTCATCATGGACTGGTACCAGCGTGAGCACGGCATCACCCTGAAAAACTGGTCTGTAGATTATGAGTGGTGGGTAGACGGCAAAGAAAACCTCTATGACGACAACTGGCAGTCAGAGGGGTTTTTAGAGGTTGAGCCAGCAGAACTGCGTGAGGGCGACATAATCATGATGCGCATCAGCGCCCCGGTAACCAACCATGCCGCAATCTATCTGGGCAACAACATCATTCTTCATCATAACGCCGGGAGCCTGTCTACACGGGTACCCTATGGCGAATACTGGCGCAACCGTACCGTTCGCATCGTGCGCAGAAAGGAGCTGATGGATGCTTAAAACCATGCGACTCAGAGGCCGGATGGCAAAAATGTTTGGACCCGTTCACCAGTTTCATGTTGCAGATTTGCGCGAGCTGTTGCGTGCGATGTGCTCACAGGTGCCAGGCTTTAAAAAATTCGTGTCAAACGCCCACCTCAGCAGGATTCGGTTCGCCTTCTTCAGCGGCAAAGAAAATATCGGCCTGCAGGAATTCGACATGTCTTCAGCCGCAACTGAGTTTCAGATGGAGCCGGTGCTGGAAGGCTCAAAGCAAGGCGGTACGCTGCAGATTATCATCGGTGCCGTCGCAATTGTGGCCGCGTTCTTTACGGCGGGCGCGTCTCTGGCTGCATACGGCGCAGCTATCGGAACCACGACCGCAGTTGGCCTGGCAACTACAGCGCTGACCAGTATCGGTATCAGTATGTTGCTGGGCGGGGTCGTGCAGATGCTGACTCCGCAGCCCAAGCTTAACGTGGGTGCCTCATCCAGTACGGACAATAAGCCGAACTACGCGTTCGGCGCGCCGGTCAATACAGTCGCGATGGGGTATCCGGTGCCGGTGCTTTACGGCACGCGGGAAATTGGCGGCGCGATCATCAGTGCAGGCAGTTTTACCAGCGATCAGCAGTAACCTGTCAGGGATTAATTATTCAGGCCACCTTCGGGTGGCTTTTTTATGGGTGAAATATGCGACTTCTCGAAGGTGCTGTGATTAAGGGCGGTAAAGGTGGTGGCGGCAGCGCACATACGCCGGTAGAGCAGGCAGATGACCTTCTGTCTATCGCCAAACTGAAAATGCTTCTGGCTATTTCTGAAGGTGAAATCCAGGGCGATTTAACCGCGCAGCAGATTTACCTGAACGATACGCAGCTGGCGAACGAAGACGGCACCTATAACTTTACCGGCGTCGTGTGGGACTGGCGCAGGGGAACGCAGGACCAGGCCTATATTCAGGGTATGCCGGAGGTCGATAACGAACTGTCAGTGGGCGTTGCTGTTACGCAGGCTGTCGCCTGGACCCGCCAGTTTACCAATCTGACGCTGGATGCCATTCGCATTAAGCTGAGCCTGCCGGTGCAGTACCAGTATAAAGATAATGGTGACATGGTTGGTACCGTTACGCAGTACGCTATTGACCTGTCAACAGACGGCAGCTCATGGGTTACCGTTGTTGACGGCAGCTTTAACGGCAAGACCACGTCTGAATACCAGCGCGATCACCGTATTGATTTACCTAAAGCGATATCTGGCTGGTCTGTCCGGGTGCGCCGCATTACCGCTGACTCGACTTCCTCAAAGCTGGTTAATACCTTTAAGGTATTTTCATTTGCAGAGGTCATCGACAGCAAACTTCGCTACCCCAACACCGCGCTCCTGTATATCGAGGTTGATGCCAGTCAGTTCAGCGGTCAGGCACCAAAAGTCACCTGCAAGCCAAAAGGGCGGCTGGTACGCGTGCCGACGACCTATGATCCGGTTTCACGCACGTATGCCGGTACATGGCAGGGAGATTTCAAATACGCCTATACCGATAACCCGGCGTGGATTTTCTATGACCTGGTGCTGGATAAAATCTTCGGCATGGGTACGCGCGTTGATGCCACCATGATCGACAAGTGGGAGCTTTACAGTATTTCGCAGTATTGCGATCAGGTGGTTTCAGACGGCGCAGGCGGCACGGAGCCGCGCTTTACCTGTAACGTCTTCATCCAGAGCCAGCAGGATGCGTACACCGTCCTAAAGGACATTGCGGCAATATTCCGTGGCATTACGTTCTGGGGCAACAGCCAGATTTTTGTGAATGCAGACGTGCCGCAGGTCGATTCAGACGGGAACGTTGATGTTGATTTTGTTTACCACGCGGCGAACGTTATTGACGGCCTGTTTACGTATGCCGGTGGCAGCTACAAGAACCGCTATTCGTCCTGTCAGGTGAGCTGGTCCGATCCGATTAACCACTATTCCGACACTGTTGAAGGCGTCTACGACTCCGACCTGGTGCAGCGCTACGATGTGCGCGAGATGAGTCTGACAGCCATTGGCTGCACGTCTCAGAGCGAGGCGCACCGACGTGGGCGCTGGGCCATTCTGTCTAATGCCAAAGATGGCACGGTTTCATTCGGCGTCGGCCTGGACGGTTACATTCCGATCCCAGCAGAGATTATCGGTGTGGCGGACCCCTTCCGCAGCGGTAAACAGAACGGTGGCCGCATCAATTCGGTTAACGGCCTGCGCATTACGCTCGACCGTGCCGTTGATTATGCTGCCGGTGACCGGCTGGTAGTGAACCTGCCGGACGGCACCGCGCAGACCCGCACAATTGGCAGCATCAGCGCCGATAAGAAAACGGTCAGCGTGAATACCACTTTCCGTATCACGCCGGTAGCGGGTGCGGTATGGGCTATCGACAGCAATAATCTGGCGATTCAGTATTTCCGCGTCACCTCAGTAGCCGGGAACGACGACGGCACTTTCACCATTACCGGTGTGCAGCACGACCCGAACAAGTACCGTTATATTGATGACGGCGTGCGCATTGAGCCGGCACCAATCACGGTCACGCCCATTAGCGTGCTTAAGGCACCGGCCAACATCAAAATCAGCGAAGTCAGCTTTGTTGAGCAGGGGCTGTCGGTTTCATCAATTCAGGTCACGTGGGACCGCGTTGAAGGCGCTATCAGCTACGTGGCTCAGTGGCGCAAGGATAAAGGGGACTGGATTAACGTCGCAGTCACCAGCGCACAGGGATTCAGCATTCAGGGTATTTACACTGGCGTCTACGATGTCCGGGTACGGGCTGTTAATGCAGCGGAAGTCTCTTCACCGTGGGGCTATGCTGACTCAACATCACTCAGCGGCAAAGCTGGTAAACCAGGCGCGCCGTTAAACCTCCGAGCTACTGACAACGTGGTGTGGGCGATTGACGTGACGTGGGCGTTTCCTGATGGTTCGGGTGACACCTCTTATACAGAGATTCAGGTAGCCACAACGGCGGACGGGCAGAATCCGCAGTTTCTGGCTTATGTTCCTTATCCTGGTGTGAGCTACCAGCACGGACCGATGCCCGCTGGCGTTCGCCGCTGGTACCGCGCCCGGCTGGTGGATCGTATAGGCAATACTGGCGACTGGACGAAGTTTGTCGAAGGGGCCAGCAGTGTTGATGCGACCGCATTGCTGGGCGACATTACCGAGCAGGTCCTGAAAACCGATGCCGGGAAGCAACTCATTGCCAAAGTCGATACCAACATCGATGCCATGCTGCAGAACGCGCTCAACCTCAATGCAACGGTCGATCACCAGATGGCGGAAGCTGGTAAAAACCGTGCTGACATCCTCACCGTTCAGAAGACCATCGCCACTAACGATCAGGCTTATGCGCAAAAGTTTGAGCAGGTTCAGGCGGCAGTGGGTAATAACGTGGCAGCGATACAGCAGACCTCGACGGCGCTGGCTGACACAAACGGCAAGCTGTCAGCACAGTACTCCGTGAAAGTAGCGGTGGACAGCAACGGTCGCCAGTATGCGGCTGGCATGGGGATTGGCGTAGAAAATAGCCCTTCCGGCATGCAGACGCAGGTGCTGTTCCTGGCTGACCGGTTTGCCGTTATGTCACAGGTTGGCGCTACGCCGAAAACCTTCTTTGCCATCCAGAACGGGCAGACCATCATCAACTCAGCTTTTATTGGTGATGCGACAATTACCAGTGCGATGATCGCTGCTTATATCCAGTCAACAAACTATGTTGCCGGTACTGCTGGCTGGAGGCTGGGTAAAGATGGGACATTCGAGAGAAATGCGGCAAATGGCTCAGGCAGGGTTGTAGATACAGGTACTTTAAGGCAGGTCTATGATTCCAATGGTACTTTACGCATCAGAGACGGGCTCTGGTAAGGAGAAAAAATGCCAGGGGGCCTTCAATGCTGGGATGCGAGTGGAAAGCTAATTGTTGATATCGGAGATTACAACACCCGATATCTTGGCAGAACGACTGTCACCATGGCGGCGAACACCAATCAAGTTACCGGCTCGTTTGTTAGTCTTACAGCATCCGGTTCGTTTGTCGTTGTAGCGTCTGTTGCAAGTTCTGTTTATTACACTCCTTCCAATTTCGCTGCGCGTGCTTACGATGGGAGCTATCGAATTTTTAAGCTCCCAGCTTATACCGCAGCAGTCACCCTCACATTAGACATGTACGCATTTATATGAGTGGATATCAGGTTTTTAACTCGTCCGGGGCTCTTGTAATTGATTCTGATTATAAGGGTACCTATTACCGGGATACGGTTAACTATGCTGGAATTACGGATGTAGGCTATTACAACATCTCATGTCAGCTGGGAAACTCGACTGATATGGGTTTTGCGAGTGCCAGCGTTCCAGTGGATGACAATCTGCGGTGGTTCAAGCCTAACAATAATGCAAAGATGTTTTTTACTGGTCCTGACTGGATGACAGCTAACGCTGGCTCAATGGCGCGTAGTCGAAGTGATATGCCTGTAGAGAGTGGTTACAGGGACGTATTTGATTCAGCAGGGCAATTAGTTTGGTCAGCTGTTATGGCTGCAAAGATACCTCGTATTTTAGGTTTTTTTGATGTTCCGGCCAACTTCGATTTAGATAACTCAGTATATTCACAGGCGATAGGTAACAATACATGGATTCTGATTAGTGCGGTGCCTGGCGGAAATATCTCTGATGATGGATCGGCTAGTGGTTTCTCAGGGCCATTCTTCAGATTCCAGAATGGAGTGTTGCAGTGTCAATGGGTAAATCAACTCCAGCAGTCATGGGCTAGCACTTTGAAGCCTTACGGAATGCGAATTCCATACGGGATACTTTCAAATCTCAGTTAATTTAATTGATCGTTAAGATCGTTTTTTCGATTTGTGATTGATTACATACGGATGTGATATACGATTAAACGGAGATGGATATGAAATATTTTTCAACAGTGCTGCTAATCACCCTGTCAGCGAGCATACACGCAGAAAACAAAATTACTTATCCTGATAGAGCAGAGAAACTCAGATTCGGAGGCGAGGTTGAGCTATTTTACGACATAACGCCACAAGGGGTTGTTAGTAACATCAGGATATTAAATGTCGATCCAAAGTACCTTTTTGATCGCGAAGTAAGGCGGCAAATGTCCACCTGGAAATTCCCTGAAAATGATCCCAAAAGAGATGTTCCGTTAAAAATCATTTTTAAACCAAATTAACCAACAATCTTTCATGCACCCGGCCACCGCGCCGGGTTTTTTTATTGCCCGGAGATCACCATGCCAGCAGGCACTATTGCATTAACGAATAACTCAACGACTGTGACAGGCTCTGGTACCAGCTTCACAACAGAACTGAAGACGAACGATTTTATCGTTGCAGTAGTGGGAGGAGTCACCTATACGCTCGGCGTACAGTCGGTGAACTCAGCTACAGGCGCGACACTGACAACAGCATACAACGGCCCGACCGCATCAGGCATTGCGTGGACGGCTGTACCTAATGCTGCGCTGGTTGGAATAACCGCACAGGTGGCGGCCGATGTAGCCAAAGCCATCCGCGGACTGAATCTCGATAAACAGAACTGGCAGCAGATTTTGAGTGGTACCGGAAACGTGACGGTGACGCTTCCAGATGGAAGCCAGTATACAGGTCCTGCATGGGGTGGATTAATCAAGCGCGATGGCTCTGTTGCCATGACATCTGCACTCACAGCACCTGCTATTGAGCTGACAGCTGCAATCCCTTATGTGGATTTTCATTACAATAACTCTTCTGCAGACTTCACGGCTCGCATCATTCATACAGATGCACAAGCCTTGGAGGTTACGGCTGGTTCCGGGAATATATCTTTCAGGGTCAATGGCGGTCTTCGGGTAGGAGGCGCTGGATATTCAGGCGGCATAAATCTTTATCGCGGGAACGGTGATGAAAATGCTGTCTGGGGTGTTAATAGCAGTGATGGTAATTTTAATTTTATAAGGGGAGGTTCTGCCGGACCTAATATTAATGTCGGAGGGGCTTATTTAACTAACTTCAGAGGATTAACCGGGCGTGAAGGGACATCGGGTGGACGCTTAGGAAATCCTTACAACTTCTACTGGACAGGGGCTGGATTACAGGCATGGGTTGACACTTCAATGGTGGGCACCATTACAGGTGGCTCTACATCAGATAAGAGATTAAAAAAAGATATAAAATATCGGGACGATGCCAGTGAAGCACTTGAACAGGTTTTAAAATGGCGACCCGCTGACTTCAAGATGAAAGCGCGTGGCATAGTGCCTGAGTCAGCTGAACAGCTTGGTTTTATCGCCAATGATTTGGTGCAGGTGTCGCCTGAATGTGTTGGTGGCAGCGGTCTGCCGGAAAACTTTAATATCGAGACAGACCCAAACAATCCTGATGCCTACTACCTGAACCAGATACCAATGATTGCCAAACTTGCCCAAGCCATGCAGGCCCAACAGGAAATCATCGACAAACAGTCGGAGATTATTAAGGCGATGGGTATCAGGCTAAAAGACCTTGACGGACTGGACGGATAAAAAAGCCCCGGCGACGGGGCAGTTAAACCTTTCTGTACTTTGAGTACAGGTCCCAAAAAGGGAACAATACTCTGGAAAGCAGCACTCCAGTAATAACACCTATAAGAATATTGCCTATTGCTGATGTTGCTATCATTTCCGGGAGACTGCCGGCCCTTTCGAAGTATATGGCAGACACGAAGGTTACAATAAGAGTGCATAAGGCAAGTAAATTAGCAAAAGAATCTACTACTGCCTTAAGATGCTTTTGGTTTTTAGGTTCAATTCCGTACCTGAAATATATTGCTAAACAGTATATAACGCACACATATCCTGCGCTTAAGACTGAGATTATCGCTTCTGGATTTTTAGTTGCAAAGCGGTTAACAAAAATCACTGTAAAAAACATCAGAGTTGACAGTGCAAAAATCCCATATTTAATACCGTCAATGACATCCTGGGACATAACCGTTTGAGATTTAATCTCTGCTGGTTCAGCACCTGTTACGTTAATATCTCTCACCGCTCAAACTCCGTGTAATAGATAATCTTTTATTCAAATATTGTAATGTCCGGATGATGGCGGCCAGCATCAATCTCATCGGCACACCTCAAAAGCTCCTTCGCCATATCCGCACGGATACTGATCGCCAAATCAGGAAAAGCCTTTGGGTCCTCACTGTAACCCGTCAGTGAATCTTTCATAACCAAATCCACGACCAAAAGCCTTTCCCCTTGCGCTGTAAAACATACCAATATCTGTGGGCTCTGGCATTCATCCAGCGCTGGATTCGTCATGCCTAGTCATGTGCGTCTCAGTACTGTTTAAAAACTCAGTATCATAAAGCGCTCTGAAACCGTCAAGGATGAGTTTTCTTATTAAAGAATACGTATGGTTGGATTCAAAGAGAAATGTCCGCAGAATTGCGGACATTGGCCTTAACGGTTAGAAATGTACAGAGTCACTTCAAGTCCAAGGCGCAGATCAACAAATTCTGGCTTCTTCCACATGATTTATCCCTCCTGATATTCCAAAAACACCTCAACTAAATAATCATTCAATTGAGTACATAAATGAGTACAAAATAAATGTACTAACTGAGATTAAATACTTTTAAAACAATTAATTGAATCTCAGTAAGTCATAGTTCTGCCGGTTCTGGATCTGCAGACCCGGCACGCTACTGAGGTTTTCCGACAGGTTGACGCGCGGTGCGGCCTGACGCATATCTTCACCGCTGACCACGCTCAGCGCCGCCGGGGTATCGAGTTCATTAAGCCCGTTTTCTGGCGGGGCAGCCGTAACGACCAGGGTATTATTATCATCCGCCGCCTGCAGCGACAGCGGTAAGAGCGCAGGCAGCATCAGCAGTGTTGCCCGTCGCAGAGAGAGTATTTTCATTATCAATGGCCTGAAAAAAAGAGCAGTAATGAACCAACAGGAATAATGGCCGGGTATGGTAAGGGTTTGATGCGCCAGGGTATACCGTTTCGGGCTGGATTTTTTCACCGTTTACCGCCAGGCTGGAATCCATCTTTAGCAGTGATCACGCGTCCGGTTTGCCCGGATGCAGAGAGATAACTTACGGGAGTCAGCATGAAACAACCTGAAGTCGCGGTTCTGGGATTAGGCGCAATGGGGCACGCATTTGCCGCCAACCTGCTGAAAAAAGGCTTTCGCGTTCACGGCTGGAACCGCACGCGCGCACGCGGTGAAGATCTGCTGGATGAGGGTTTAACGCTGGCTGAGTCAGCAGAAGAGGCGGTGCGTGATGCGGATGTGGTGATCGCCATGCTCGCCGACGGTGAGACCACGGAGCAGGTACTGCATCAGGCGAAAGCGGCCTTTAAGCAGGGGGCAACGCTGTGTCAGATGGGCACCATCGGGGTCGAAAAAACCGACGCGCTGATCGCCTTTTTCGCCGAACAGCGTCCCGATATGCTGTTTATCGATGCGCCGGTTTCCGGCACCAAAGCGCCAGCGGAGAACGCGCAGATCCTGGTGCTCGCCAGCGGTGACCAGAGCCGGGCGCAGGCGGCAGAAACGGTGTTCGCCGCCATCAGTAAAGGAACGCAGTGGCTGGGCGAAGCGGGTAAAAGTACCCGGATGAAGCTGGTGGTCAACAGCTGGCTGATTGGCCTGATGCAGAGTCTGGCAGAGAGTACCCGACTGGCAGAGCAGTTTGGCTTTTCTACTGACGATCTCTGGCAGGTGCTGGAGGGCGGTCCGCTGGCCGCGCCCTATGCGAAAGTGAAGCTCGGGATGATCGCCAGCGACGACTACACGCCGCAGATGCATCTGGTATGGGCGCTGAAGGATGCGCGGCTGGCGCTGGATGCGGCAGAGACGCCGCTGCCGGCGCTGGACAACATCGCCCGGCTCTGGCAGCAGGCAGTTGAGGCCGGACACGGCGAAGAGGATCTGGCGGTGATCTACCGCTACCTGAAGGCACAATGAGCCAGCAACCCATTGCGTTTCAGTCGCGTCCGCTGGTGCCGCTGGCCCACGATTATCCGCACGGTGCCAGCGAACCCTGGCATCATCACACCTGCGCACAGCTGATTCATACGCTGAGCGGGGTGATACGGGTCGACACGGAGTATGGCAGCTGGATTGTGCCGCCAGGTCGCGGCGTCTGGCTGCCCGCCTTTACCCGTCATGCGCTGCAGATTACCGGTCAGGTGGCGGCGCGAACGCTGTTTATCGATCCGCTGGCGCGTGCCGATCTGCCCGCCAGTTGTCAGGTCGTGCCGATCTCCCCGCTGCTGCGTGAGCTGATTGTCAGTGCGATGAGCCTGCCGGCATCTTATGACGCAGGCAGCCGGAGTGAGCGGGTTGTCGAGCTGATTCTGGATGAAATCCGTGGCCTGGATGTGCTGCCGTTTGACCTGCCGATGCCGGAGAGCCCCCGGCTGCAGTCGCTGTGCGCGCAGATCCGGGAGGCACCCGGTGAGCGCTGGACGCTGCAGCGTGCCAGCACCCTTGTGAGTGTCTCGGGCCGCACCCTGGCCCGCTACTTTATGCGTGAAACCGGTCTGCAGTTCAGTGACTGGGTGCGTCGCGCCCGCCTGGCTATCGCCCTGACACGGCTGGCGCAGGGCGACACGGTCCTGCGGGTGGCGCTGGAACTGGGCTATGAGAGCCCCAGCGCATTCAGTGCGATGTTTCGTCGTCTGCTGGGTGTTTCGCCGACGGACTATTTTCCGCCATCAGAAAGTGGCCCGCCGCACTGAGCAGCGCCTGCAGAGCCGCGCGGGCAGTATCGTTATCGATGCTCACACCCCAGGCCCGTGTGCCATGGCTGTCCACGCAGCTGACGTAGGCGACCGAGCGGCTGTCACTGCGTCGCCCCAGCGTATGCTCATGATAGTGCTCAATGGTCAGCGGCAGGTCAAACGTGCTGCGCAGGGCATTGACCGCCGCGGACAGCCAGCCATTACCCTGACCGTTCAGCGCCAGCGACCGCCCCTGCCAGCTCACGCTGGCGCGGAGTTGGGTCTGCCCGCCGCTGTCACTCTGACTCTCCGCCCGCTGCAGGGCCACCACAGGCTGCGTCACGCCATAGTGGCGGCAGAAGAGCTGCCACAGCGCGTAATGGGTCATCTCGCCGCCATGCCGGTCTGTTTCCTGCTGAACGCACTGGCTGAACGCCTGCTGCAGCGCGCGCGGCATCTGTAATCCATGATTCTGCTCCAGCAGCCAGGCGGCACCGCTTTTTCCCGACTGGCTGTTGACGCGGATCACCGCCTCATAGCTGCAGCCGATGTCGGCCGGATCCAGCGGCAGATAGGGCATCTGCCACACTTTTTCCTGCTGTTCAGCGCGGATGGCGAACCCTTTTTTAATCGCATCCTGATGCGAACCCGAGAAGGCGGTGAAGACCAGCTCGCCTGCATAGGGATGACGCGGGTGAACCGGCAGCTGATTACAGCGGGTGACGACCTCGATTACCTCATGCATCTGGCTGAAATCGAGCTGTGGCGAAACACCCTGGGTGTAGAGATTCAGCGCCAGCGTCACCAGGTCCACGTTACCTGTGCGCTCCCCGTTTCCAAACAGGCAGCCCTCGACCCGATCCGCGCCAGCCAGCAGGGCCAGTTCGGCGCAGGCGATACCGGTGCCGCGATCGTTGTGCGGATGGACGCTGATGCAGACGGCGTCACGGCGACTGAAATGGCGGCAGAAATATTCAATCTGATCGGCATACACGTTAGGCGTATTGACCTCGACCGTGGCGGGCAGGTTGATAATCATCGGCCGCTGCGCATCGGGTTGCCAGACATCGGCGACCGCCTCGCAGATTTCCAGCACAAACGCCGGCTCTGTAAAACAGAACGTCTCCGGTGAGTATTCAAACGTCCAGTGGGTGTCCGGCTGCGCCTCACAACCTGCCCGGATCTGCGCGGCACCCGCCGTCGCCAGCGCCACAATCTCCGCTTTACTCTGTTTGAATACCCGCTCACGAAACAGCGGGGCGGTGGCGTTATACAGATGCACGATAGCGCGCGGCGCGCCCTGCAGCGCCTCGAATGTCCGGGTAATCAAATCTTCTCGCGCCTGCGTCAGCACCTGCAGGGTGACATCCTGCGGAATGCGCTGCTGCGCAATCAAATCGCGGACAAAGTCAAAGTCTGTCTGCGACGCAGACGGAAAGGCGACTTCAATTTCGCGGAAACCACAGCGCAGCAGCAGATCCCAGAACGCCATTTTTCGCTCCGGGTCCATCGGCTCTGCCAGCGCCTGATTGCCGTCACGCAGGTCGGTAGAGAGCCAGCGCGGCGCCTGGGTGAGCTGGCGTGAAGGCCACTGGCGATCGGGCAGGTCGATCAGCGGCGAGGGACGATATTTGTCAGCGGGTCGGGTCAGCATAGTATTCTCCTCTGTTTTTTATCAGTCTGCCGCTGTGTCCTGCGGCCTGCGCACTCAGGGGTGACAACCTGCCGCGCAAAAGTGACAACGCGCGGCGTGCGCCGGAGTTTGATGAATCCGCCGGGCGGGGTTAGCATGGCAGGCTGTTTATCCGGGTGGACTTTTATGCTGATTTTTGACGGTCACAACGATCTGCTGCTCAACCTCTGGCTGCATCATCGCGATGCGCCCGTGCAGGCGTTTTATCAGGGAATTGAACGGGGGCATCTCGATTTTCCCCGCATTCAGCAGGGCGGCCTGGGCGGCGGGCTGTTTGCGATTTTTGTGCCACCTCAGGCGTACATTGCGCAGGCTGTTCCGGACCGCGCCAGTGTGCCCTATGAACCGCTGACCATCATGTGGCAGCAGTTGCAGATCCTGCAGCAGCTGGCGGATGAGTCGGGCGGCCGGGCGCGCCTCTGCCGCAGTGTGGATGAAATTGCCGCCTGCCGCGCCGCCGGCGTGCTGGCGATGGTGGCCCACATTGAGGGTGCGGATGCGCTGGACGAGGAGGGCGAACAGTTGCACGCTTTCTGGCAGGCGGGCGTGCGCAGCATCGGGCCCTTCTGGAATCTGCCTAACCGCTTTGGTCAGGGCGTCAGCGGCACCTTTCCCGGCTCACCCGACACCGGCCCGGGCCTGACCGCTGCCGGTGAAAAACTGATTCAGCAGGCGGGATACCTGAAGATGATGATCGATGTGTCACACATGAACCTGCAGGCGTTTCGTGACACCGCCCGACTCTTCAGCGGGCCGCTGGTGGCCAGCCACTCTAACGCGCATGCGCGCTGTCCGCAGCCGCGTAACCTCACTGACGATCAGTTGCGGGCAATTCGCGACAGCGGCGGTCTGGTGGGCATCAATTTCGGTAATGCGTTTCTGCGCGCTGACGGCAAACGTGACGCTGACACGCCATTGACAGAAATTGTTAAGCATTGTGATCACCTGCTGGCGATAATGGGCAGCGACCATGTTGCCTTTGGCTCCGATTTTGATGGCATTACCCCCCCGGTTGCGCTGGGCGATGTCAGCGGAATGCCGCGATTGCTCGCTGCTTTTCAGGAAGCAGGCTATGATCAGACACTGACAGAGAAACTGACATGGGGAAACTGGCAGCGGGTTTTACGTCTGACCGGGCTGTGATAACAATTTCCTTACGTTCCGGGCTTGATCCTGACGCGCCATTGGCGCACCATCTGCCTGGAATTTGTGATGGCGGTCTCATTTAACGCCGTTGATGCTGATTCCAGGCAGCTAATATACTGTTAATAAAGAGGAAATAACTCATGTGGAAAAAACCAACTTTCGTTGATATGCGTCTCGGTCTGGAAGTGACTCTCTACATCTCCAACCGTTAATCCTTCTGCCCGCCCTCTGTGCGGGCATTTTTTTCAACTTCTGGTTTTCCTCTATGTTTATCAAAATCCTCGGTTCAGCCGCGGGTGGCGGGTTTCCGCAGTGGAACTGCAACTGCGCCAACTGCCACGGTGTGCGAAACGGCACCATTCAGGCCCGCCCACGCACGCAGTCGTCGATTATCCTCAGCGATAACGGCACGGACTGGGTGTTGTGCAACGCCTCGCCCGACATCAGCCAGCAGATTCTGCACACGCCAGAACTGACCCGCCAGGGCGTACTGCGCGGCACGGCGATCGGCGGGATTATCCTGACCGACAGTCAGATCGACCATACTACCGGGCTGTTGAGTCTGCGCGAAGGGTGCCCGCATCAGGTGTGGTGTACACCGGAAGTGCATGCCGATCTCAGCAGCGGCTTCCCGATCTTCCCGATGCTCTCTCACTGGAACGGCGGTTTACAGCACCGGCCAGTTGCGCCCCTGACGCCGTTCAGTGTCGATGTCTGCACCGATTTGCAGTTCACCGCGATTCCTATCATCAGTAATGCACCGCCTTACTCGCCTTATCGCGACCGGCCGCTGCCGGGCCACAACGTGGCGCTGTTTATCGAAAACCAGGCCAATGGTCAGACGCTGCTCTATGCGCCAGGCCTGGGCGAGCCTGATGCGGTGATCCTGCCGTGGCTGCAGAAAGCGGACTGCCTGCTAATCGATGGCACCGTCTGGCAGGATGATGAGCTGCTGACGACCGGCGTGGGCCACAACACCGGAAAGGCGATGGGCCACCTGGCGCTGGCGGAAGAGCAGGGACTGATGGCGCTGCTGGCGTCGCTGCCGGCAAAACGTAAAATTCTGATCCACATTAACAACACCAATCCGATTCTTAACGAGCAATCACCGCAGCGTCAGTTCCTGACGAAGCAGGGAATAGAGGTGAGCTGGGACGGAATGGCGATTCATCTTCAGGGTTAAATCATGCAGATCACGGAAACGCTCTCCCCGCAGGCTTTTGAACAGGCGCTGCGCGATAAAGGCGCTTACTACCATATTCATCATCCCTATCACATCGCGATGCATACCGGTCAGGCGACGCGCGAACAGATTCAGGGCTGGGTGGCGAACCGCTTCTACTATCAGACCACCATTCCGCTGAAAGATGCCGCGATCATGGCCAACTGTCCCGATCCGGCCACCCGGCGCAAATGGGTGCAGCGCATCCTCGACCATGATGGCAGCAACGGCGAAGAGGGCGGCATTGAGGCCTGGCTGCGGCTGGGCGAGGCGGTGGGTCTGACGCGTGAAGCGCTCCTGTCAGAACAGCATGTGCTGCCGGGCGTACGTTTTGCGGTGGATGCGTATATTAACTTTGCCCGCCGTGCCAACTGGCACGAGGCGGCCTGCAGCTCACTGACCGAACTGTTCGCGCCGCAGATCCACCAGTCCCGGCTCGACAGCTGGCCGCAGCACTATCCGTGGATTAAAGAAGAGGGCTATTTCTACTTCCGCAGCCGCCTGGGTCAGGCTAACCGCGACGTGGAGCATGGCCTGGCGCTGGCGCTGGAAACCTTCACCACAGCAGAGTCGCAGAACCGTATGCTGGAAATTCTGCAGTTTAAGCTCGATATTTTATGGAGCATGCTGGACGCGATGACGATGGCCTATGAACTGAAACGTCCGCCTTATCACACCGTCACCGACAAGGCGGCGTGGCACACCACCCGACTGGTATAACAGATGAACGAAAACTCTATTGTCGCGTTCCGTCGCGGCTATCGCCTGCAGTGGGAAGCTGCGCAGGATACCCATGTGGTGCTCTATCCCGAAGGGATGGCAAAACTGAACGAAACCGCTGCCGCCATTCTTGAGCTGGTGGATGGTAAGCAGGACGTCGCTACGATTATCGCCACGCTGGACAGCCGCTTCCCGGAAGCGGGCGGCGTCGGGCCGGATGTCACTGAGTTCCTGCAGTCAGCCTATGAACAGAAGTGGATACAGTTCCGTGACCCCGCATAAACCTGGCGTGAATCCACCGCTCTGGCTGCTGGCCGAGCTGACCTATCGCTGCCCGCTGCAGTGTCCTTACTGTTCCAATCCGCTCGACTTTGCGCAGCAGGAGAAGGAGCTGACCACGGAGCAGTGGATTGAGGTCTTCCGCCAGGCGCGCGCTATGGGCAGTGTGCAGCTCGGTTTTTCCGGTGGCGAGCCGCTGACCCGCAAAGATCTGCCTGAACTGATTAAAGCGGCGCGCGATCTCGGCTTCTATACCAATCTGATTACCTCGGGTATTGGCCTGACCGCGAACAAACTGGAGGCGTTCAGCGAGGCGGGTCTGGATCATATCCAGATCAGTTTCCAGGCGAGCGATGAAACCCTGAATGCCGCGCTGGCCGGATCGAAAAAAGCGTTCCAGCAGAAACTGGAGATGGCGAAAGCGGTCAAGGCGCACGGCTATCCCATGGTGCTCAACTTCGTGCTGCATCGCCATAACATCGACCAGATCGATAAAATCATCGACCTCTGCATCGAACTGGAAGCGGATGACGTAGAACTGGCCACCTGTCAGTTCTACGGCTGGGCGCAGCTCAACCGCGAAGGTCTGCTGCCGACGCGCGATCAGATCGCCCGCGCTGAAGCGGTGGTCAGCCGCTATCGTGAGCAGATGAGCGGCAGCGGTAACCTGACCAATCTGCTGTTCGTGACGCCCGACTACTATGAAGAGCGGCCAAAACCCTGCATGGGTGGCTGGGGCGCGATCTTCCTCAGCGTCACGCCGGAGGGCACCGCGCTGCCGTGTCACAGTGCGCGTCAGCTGCCCGTCGACTTTCCATCGGTGCTGAACCAGAGCCTGGAGGATATCTGGTACAACTCCTTTGGTTTCAATCGCTACCGTGGTTTTGACTGGATGCCGGAGCCGTGTCGCTCCTGTGATGAGAAAGAGAAAGATTTTGGTGGCTGTCGCTGTCAGGCGTTCCTGCTGACGGGCGATGCCGACAACACCGATCCGGTCTGTAGCAAATCGCCGCATCACGGCAAAATCCTGGAAGCCCGCCGCGAAGCGGATTGCAGCGACATTAAAATTGGTCAGCTGCAGTTCCGTAACCGCGCCAACTCGCAGCTGATCTATAAGACCCGGAATCTCTGATGAAGACGCGCGGTCTGGTGATCGAGGGGCTGAACGTCGAACTGGTTCATCAGGCCGACGCCCGCCAGGCCGCCGCGCTGGTCCAGGTGGGCGCAGGCAGTCACGACGAACCCTCACGCTGGCCCGGCCTGGCGCATCTGCTGGAACATCTGCTGTTTACCGGCAGCACCGGCTGGCCTGACGAGGGGCGGCTGATGCCGTGGATCCAGGCGCAGGGCGGGCGGGTCAATGCCACCACCCTGGCGCGCCACAGTGCTTTCTTCTTTGAGGTCGCGCCGTCGCAGCTGGCGGATGGGCTGGCTCGCCTGCAGGATATGATCGCCCATCCGCTGCTCGATAACCGGGCGATCGGGCAGGAGGTGGCTGTGATCGATGCGGAGTATCAGCTTCTGCAGCAGCATCAGCCATCCCGTATCGACGCCGCGCTGCTGCATGCAGCCAACACTCCCCCTGAATTCCGGCATTTCCATGTGGGCAGTCGCGTTCACTTTGGCGATGAGCTGCCCGCGCTCCAGCGGGCGCTGCGTCAGTTTCATCAGCGTTACTATGTCGCCGGTAATATGCGCCTCTGGCTGCAGGGTCCCCAGTCGCTGGCGGCGCTTGAAGCACTGGCGCGTGAGTTTGTCGCGGCGCTGCCTCCCGGTGTCTCCCGGCGCGACCTCTCCGTGCCGCAGCTGACAGAAGAGACGCGCTGGCAGCTCGGCGGCGCACCGGGCGCGCTGTGGCGCAGCTGGCTACTGAACAATAGTGACGGTGTCACGTTGTGGCGCGAGTTTCTGCTGGATGAGGCACCCGGTTCGCTGCTGGCCACCCTGCGTGAACAGGCGCTGGCGGAGACGCTGGAGCTGAAGATTCTTTATCAGACTGACGGCGTGACCTGGCTGGCGCTGGGCGTCGACACCCACCGGCCGGTTGCGGTCAATGGCCTGATCGACCGCTATCTGGCGGCGCTGCGTCAGACCAGTGAACTGCAGCACCAGCACTATCATCAGCTGGCGCAGAGTCGCTTCGTGACGCTGTCACCTATGGAGCAGCTGCGACAGCGTGCTATCGGCTTTGCGCCGGATGAAAACCTGCCTGCACTGCTGCCGCTGGTGGAGAAACTCACCACCGCGCCGGGCACGCTGCTGCGCTGCACCCCGGACTCAGTGGAAGGCAATCAGATCACCCAGGGTTTCAGTCTGGCGCTGACTCCCTGGCGCTCCCCAACGCCTGAAACGCTGCCTGACGCCAGTTTCTTTTTCTATCCGCTCGACAGCGTCGTCGCGACCGGGCCGCTGCCTGAGCAGGCGGTGGCGCTGCCTCATCATCAGCCGGATGAGGGCGAGGCCACGCTGATCCTGCGGCCTGAGTTCTGGTCGACGTTCTCCCCGGCGATGGGTGACGAGCTGGCGCGGCGACTGCCCCCGCTGTTTGCCGCGCTGCGTCATCAGGGCGGGCACGGCAGCTGGCAGGAGGTGGAGGGCGTCTGGCAGCTGACGCTTCAGCTGCCGCCGGACAAGGCGATCGCTGACTGGGCGCTGAGCCAGATCGTTGCGGTGATGGCGCAGCCCGCAGCACGTGGTCAGCCCCCCGTAACGGAAACGATCGCCATCCGTGCGCTGCTGCGGCAGTTGCCCGGACAGTTAGCGGCGAACGTGAATCCGCCATGCTGGCGGGCGGCACTGAAAGGCGGCGATGCGGCGTTGCATTCGCGGATTGCCCGGCGGCTGAGCGCGCTGTCGCTGCCGGTCAATCCCGCCACGCCGCCGACGCGCATGACTGCCCGCACCGGCATGACACACCTGCCGCACAGCAGCTCAGACAATGCGCTGCTGCTGTTTATCCCGCTGAACCGGGTGGAGCCGCTGACGGCGCTGCGCGCGCTGGCGCTGATTTATGAGCCGCGCTTTTTCCAGCGCTACCGGGTTGAGCAGCCTGTGGGTTATGTGGTCAGCAGCCGCTATCTGCGCTGTGCCGATCAGGAGGGGGTGATGTTTGCACTGCAGTCACCTGACTACAGCCCGCTGTCGCTGCTGCGCTACTGCCGCACTTTTCTGCGGTCCCTGACGGAAACCCTGGCGGATGCGGATCTGGAGGCGATAAAAACGCGGTTGCTGAGCCAGCAGGCGGATCAGCCGCTGGCGCTGCTGCGGCATGAAAATGGTCTGGCGGAGCCGGACGCGGCGCAGATCGAGGCGCTGACCCTGGTGGATTTGCAGCAGCTGCATCGCGCCCTGATTCAGGATCGTCGTCGCTGGCGCGTTCTGTTTACCGGCGGCCCGGTCGCCTGAAGCTTATCCCGTGTTGCTGAATTTATTTGAAAATTACCGACAAATCTCTTCACTGTCTATTCGTGCCAGTCTGAACCACACTCAGTCTACTTTTGTCTGCATAAGGAATTGACCGTGAAGAATGTTAAACGTATTGCACTGCCCCTGTTAGCCGTTGCCGCGCTCTATGCCCCGCTGTCCCAGGCTGAGGCAATGCACTATCAGCTGAACCCTGAGCATACGTCGGTAGTGGTGGCCTGGAACCATTTTGGCTTCTCAAACCCGACTGCCGATATCCCGGATGCGACCGGTACGCTGGTGTTTGACAAAGATCATCCGGAAGCTTCACGTGTTGACGTGACCCTGCCGGTCAGCAAAATCGACAGCCACGTTGCGGCGCTGACCAAAGAGCTCAAAGGCGCCGAGTACTTTGATACCGCAAAATACCCGACCGCGACCTTCCACAGCACCAAAGTGGTGGCGAAGGGCGACAACAAGTTCGACGTTGAAGGTAACCTGACCCTCAAAGGGATTACGAAGCCGGTTACCCTGCACGCGACGCTGAACAAGCAGGGCGAGCATCCGATGGTGAAGAAGCAGGCGATTGGTTTTGATGCCACCGGCACCATCAAGCGCTCTGACTTCAAACTGGACAAATATGTGCCTGCCGTCAGCGACGACGTGACGCTGACGCTCTCTACTGAAGCCTACGCGAAGTAATCTGTCGGGGCGCGGCGGTTAACCGTGGCGCCCCAGTTTTTTATCCCCTCTGTCGACCGCCCCGAAAACCACTTTTCACGCCACCTTCGCTGTTTTTCACCCCTTGTCCGGCCGCAAAACCGGGAAAAATGAGGCGAAAATCACAATTTTGCAACATTATAAATTATCCCGTTCGTCAACCCGCCATAGCCCGCATCACCATTCCGGGTTCCTGCTTTAACTCCCTGATTTAAATCAGTTTGAAAACCCTGCCCGGGCGACTTACGTTGTGATAACTGTCACAAAAAGAGACCCTTCAGGTTCGCTGTCAACATCACCTCTCAAAAAATACCGCACGTAACTGTGATCTCACCTGCAAATAGCTGACCGGCTTCCCGGAAGAATGATTGCCAGCAGATTAAGCCAGTGAGGAGCGGGAAATGCGAATTGGAATGGTAATCAGCGGCGGCGATGTGACCGGCATAAATAATTTCGTTTTCCGGTTAGGGCATCTGGCGCAGGCAGAAATGGTGATATTTGACGGCGGCATTCCCGGCCTGCTGGCAAATAAGCACCGTGATATCAGCGAGCGCGATCTGCTCGACTTTTCCATCGCCGCGATCCCTGTCATGCAGTCAGGCCGCACCCAGAAAAAACTGGTGCGCAGCGAATATGAAACGATTGCGCGTCAGCTAAAAGGCGCCCGGATCGATGTATTAGTGATGGCGGGCGGCGACGGCTCACTGCAATTTCTGCATGCGCTGTCGGAGTGGGGCGTCAATTGCTTTGGCGTCGGCATGACCATTGATAATGATGTATTTGGCAGCGATTACACCCTGGGTTTCTCCACCGCCTGTGAACAGGTTTTAAAAGAGGTGGCAAAACTCCGTAATACCGGGCGCGCCTTACCGGGCCGGGTCTTTATGCTGGAATTACTTGGCGGCTACTGCGGTGAATTAACGCTGCAGTCTGCTATTAAATCGAACGCCGATATTGCACTGATTCCGGAGTGCCAGATCCCACTGCCTCAGCTGGCGCAGCGCATTACTCAGCGGCTGGCGCAGCAGAACAGCGTCATTATTCTCTGCTCGGAAGGCTACACCCGGTAGTATTCGCCCGGCTTTCAGGGGGCTATCGACACCTTAATCAGGCAGCTTGAGCCGCTTATTGGCGTACGTATCCGTAAAACCATCCTGGGCTACGGGCTGCGTAATGGTGACCCCACCTGTGAAGAGATCTATCAGGGCACCATTATGGCCAGTGAAGTAGTGCGATGTATTCAGTCAGGTATGCGGAATAAAGCGGTCATTATTAATGGCAGCAACAAACCGATTCCGATTGATTTAAAAAGCATGCAGAAACGCCTGGTCGATATTGACGGGCACCAATACAAACTCGCTAAACAACTCAATATATTGTGAGGAAAAAGACCATGCTGAAAATATTATGTGTCTGTGGTTGTGGATTAGGTTCCAGTTTCGCGATTGAAATGAGCGCGAAGGCCGTATTAAAAAAGCTGGAAATCGATGCGGATATCGACCACACCACCATTTCTGAAGCAAATGCCTTTAAGTCAGACATGATTCTGACGCAGAAAGCCTTTGCCGATGTGTTAAATGCCGACGCCAGTCCGGAACAGATTAAACGGGTCATTATTCTTAACCGGCTCACCGATAAAGCGGAAATTGAGCAGAAGATTCTGGCGTTTTTAAAAGAACATAATCTGAAGGTCGCGGCTCATGAATAGTGTAATCGACTTCCTGGTCAAAGATCTGCTGGGGCAGGCCTCCATTCTGATCGCCTTTATTGCGCTGATTGGTTTGGTGCTGCAAAAAAAATCGGCCGGCAAGGTGATGGAGGGCACCTTTAAAACCCTGCTCGGCTTCTTAATTATGATGGCGGGTATCAATATTATCGTTGGCACGCTGACGTTCCTGAATACGATATTTACCCACGGTTTTGGGATGCGCGGCTACATCACCGATGTTGCCGCCATTGCCGGGCTGGCCAACCGCGAGCTGGGCTCGGAAGTGGCGCTGACGCTGCTGGTGATCTTCATCGTGAATATCGTTATCGCGCGGCTGACACCCTTTAAGTACATTTTCCTCACCGGGCAGGCGTTGCTGTGGATGGCAACGATTGGTGCCGTAATCGGCTACAAAGCCGGACTCACGGGTCTGCCGCTGATCCTGACCGGTGGTCTGTTTGGCGGGGTCATGGCCGTTGTGATGCCTGCGCTGGCCCAGCCGGTGGTGCGCCGCATCACCGACTCGGATGACGTGGCGCTGGGACACTTCTGCACCATCGGCTATCTGGTCACCGCGGCAGTGGCGAAAGTCGTCGGCAAAGGATCGCGCTCCACTGAAGATCTGAAACTGCCCGATAACTTTAAGTTTCTGCAGGATACCTATCTGTCGATGGCGCTGGTGATGGTGCCGATGTACCTGATCCCCGCTCTGGCGGCCGGTCCGGCGTTCATTGCGCAGTACAGCAACGGCATGAACTACCTGATGTACGCCTTTATGCAGTCGATTCAGTTCGTGGCCGGGGTATTCGTGCTCTACAGCGGGGTGCGTCTGCTGCTGAACGAGCTGGTTCCTGCCTTCCGCGGTATCGCCATGCGCGTGGTGCCGGACGCGAAACCGGCGCTGGATTGTCCGGTGATGTTTCCCTATGCGCCCAACGCGGTGATTGTCGGCTTCCTTGCCACCACACTCGGCTCCATCGTCGGCATGCTGGTCTTTCCGATGTTCGGCCTGGCGATGATCCTGCCGGGGCTGCTGACCAACTTCTTTGCCGGTGGCACCGCCGGGGTATTCGGCAATGCCATGGGCGGTCGTCGCGGCGCGATGATCGGCGGCTTTGTACACGGCCTGTTTATCACCATTCTGCCCGCCATTCTGGTGCCGATGCTGGAGAGCTATGGCTTCACCGGCGTGACCTTCAGTGACTCCGACGTCATCAGTACCGGCCTGGTGCTCGGCCACGCTTTCCAGAATAACTGGCTGTTCGTGGCGCTGTTTATCGCCTTTGTCACCGCCATCGCCTGGTTCGTTAACGGTAAATCCACCCATCCTCAGGAGGAAAAAATCCATGAAACTCTATAATTTCGCCGACCTGTTAGCGCTGGCTAAACAGCGGGACTTTAAAGCCGTTGGTTCGTTTAATCTTCACTGCCTTGAGATGCTGCCCGCCTATTTCAAAGCGGCAGAGAAAACCAACAGCCCGTTAATGATCCAGATCTCCACCGGCACCGCGAAATATCTCGGCCATAAGCTGCTGGTGGATGCCATTAAATCGCTGTCAGAAAGCATGAACGTGCCAGCCTGTCTGCACCTCGATCACTGTTCCGATTTAGCCGCAATTCAGACGGCGATCGATGCCGGATTCAGCTCCGTGATGTATGACGGGTCACATCTGCCGATTGAGGAGAACATCGCTAATACCCGTCGGGTGATTGATATGGCGCGTCCGCACAATGTCTCAGTGGAGGCCGAACTGGGAGCAATTGGCGGCTCGGAAGATGGTCTGTGCGTGGAGATGGACGCCATCGCTTTTACGCCGGTGGAAGATGCGCGCCGCTTCGTCGAGGAGACTGGCGTCGACATGCTGGCGATCTCTATCGGCACCGTGCATGGTCTTTACACCGGTAAAGCCCACATTCAGCACCAGCGACTGGCCGATATCACCGCAGCCACCCACACGCCGCTGGTGCTGCACGGCGGCACTGGTGTCAGCGACGAAGATATGCGGCTGGCCGTCAGCAGCGGGATCGAGAAAGTTAACGTCGGCACCGAGATGAACGTTCAGTGGGTGGCGCGATGCAAATCGACCTTTGAGAAAGGCAAGGTCAACGACAGCGTGCGCAATTTCCTGGTTCCCGCCAACGACGCCGTCACCGATGTGCTGGTCGGGAAGATGCAGTTATTCCGGTAAGCGCAGAGCCTTTGTCCGGTTATTTTTATCCTTCCTTTACGCTGAGTGACCCCGACAGAGCCGGGGACAGGAGAGCCTATGTTCGGATTTTTAAAAAAGTCAGCGGCAGCAGACACCGCTGACGAGCAGCAGCAGGATCATCTGGCAGAGATCAGTCGCGAGAAAATAGCGCAGCTGGAGCAGCAGCTGGCGATGAATCCCCGAAATGGCGAAACGCAAAAAGCGTTAATGCTGGAATATAACCGGGCATTGAGTCTGTTTGCCAAAAGCCGCCGCTACCGCAATGACATTGATGGGCTGTTTGTCAAAATCGATGAACTGCGCAACGTGGTTCGCCAGTCGATTTAAGGAGTGCTGATGACGATTAAGCAGTTATTGCAAGAGGCCAATGCCATCCAGATCGGGATTGACGCCACGGACTGGCGTCAGGTAATCGCGCTGGCCGCGGCCCCGCTGGTCAGCGGGGGATATCTGGCGGCCTCCTATCCTGATGCCGTGATCGCCAATACGCTGACGCATGGCGCCTACTATGTCTTTGAAGAGGGGATCGCGATCCCCCATGCGCGACCGGAAGCCGGGGTCATCCGCGACTGTTTCAGTATGATCCTGCTGAATGAGCCGATCTCGTTTGACGGCAGCGATAAGGCCGACATTGTGATTATGTTTGGCGCCCGCGACAGCAATGCACATATCGAAGAGGGGATCCGGGCGATTGTGTCGTTGCTGGAAGATGAGCAGACGCTGGTCAGACTCCGTCAGGCCGGTAGCGTCGCGGAGGTCATCGATATCTTATGACGCTGAAAACTCCCCCAAAACGTGTGGTGCTGGTGAACGGCATTCCGGCGTCTGGCAAAAGCACCCTGACGCATGCGCTGTCACACCACTTTGGCTGGCCGGTGCTGACGCTCGACAGCCTGAAAGAACCTTTTATGGCCTGTTTCTCGCCAGTGGATCGCCAGCGTAACCGGCAGCTGGGCTGTGCGGCGTATCAGGCGATCTGGAACATTGTCGGGCAGTCACCCGCCACGCCGATCTGGCTTATCGATGCCTGGTTTGGCTTCCAGCCGCGCACGCAGCTGGAGCAGGGCCTGAAACAGGCGGGCGTCGGTGAGGTGCTGGAGCTGTGGCTGAAGATCGAGCCGGACGTGGCGGTGGCGCGCTATCAGGCGCGGCTGTCGCAGCGGCAGCCCGGCCATCCGGGGGCGGAGTATCTGCCGGAGCTGCACCAGCTGGCGCAACGGGCGCGGCCAATGGCGCTGGGCCCGCTCTGCGAGGTCAACGCCTGCGCGCAGGATCATGCGGCCGTCTTTCACTGGCTGCAGCAGCAACTCAGCAGAACGCGCTACACTTCAGCTCATCATCTGAATAGTGAGGCGCTGCAGGATGTCGTCACCCCCCTATCTGCAAACCGGTGAAAGCGCCGTGCTCTATGACGGCGTCTGTAAGCTCTGCAATGGCTGGGTTCAGTTCCTGCTGCGCCACCATCTGGCGCGACAGGTTCGTTTTGCCTCGGTGCAGAGCGAGCAGGGCAAAGCGCTGCTGCGCTGGGCCGGGCTGCCGGAAGAAAACGTCAGCACCATTGTCTACATTGCCGGTAATCAGCACTGGCTGCGGGCACAGGCGGTGTTTCGGGTCATGCAGCATCTCCCGGCGCCCTGGCGTGGTCTGGCGGTGCTGCGTCACTTTCCGGATGCCATCAGCAACTTCGCCTATGACCGCATCGCCCTGAACCGCTATAAGCTGTTTGGCCGTTACAGCAGCCAGCACGCCATCACACCCGATTATCCCGACCGTTTTCTGCATGAGGTTGAGCCGAAGCAATAATTGCTTGCTATGAGCTGTGCTGACATCAATGATATCCTTGCTGTTATGACCTGAATCCCGGTACGCCCCCGTGCCGTCAGGATCAGGTCAGGATGCTGACAGACAACGGATAGAGGGATTTATGCCGGTCAATTTCGATCTCAACGATCTCTACGCGTTTCGCGCGCTGGTGGAGTTTGGCAATTTTCGTCTGGCGGCGGAATCGATCTGCCTTTCCCAGTCGGCGCTGAGCCGCCGGATAGACAAGCTTGAAACCGCGCTGGGGATCAGACTGTTTGAGCGGACGACCCGTCGGGTTACGCTGACGCTGAAAGGGCATGCGTTTGCGCAGCGATCGGAAAAGCTGCTGGCCGATTTTGAAGAGGTGATGGCCGATCTCAGTGAGGTGAGTTTAGCCCGTACGGGCCTGATTACCGTGGCCTGCGTGCCGTCCGCCGCTTACTACTTTATGCCCAGCATCATCCGGCTGTTTCAGACGCGCTACCCCAGAGTGCGGGTCAAACTGATTGACAGCAGTGCGGCCAATGTCTACGACGCGGTGATCGGCGGGCAGGCTGACTTCGGCATCAGTTTTTCCGGCCGCGCTCAGCCGGATGTCCATTTCCAGCCGCTGATGGATGACCCCTATGTGGCCGCCTGTCGTCGTGACCATCCCATCGCAACCAAAAAGAGTCTGAGCTGGCGGGCGTTCTATCAGTCTGAGTGGATTGGGCTGGATAAAACCTCCGGCAACCGTAACCTGCTGGATCAGGCGTTGCAGGCTATCGTGCCAGAGAAGCCCTGTGTCTGTGAAACCCGGCATGTCACGACCATGCTGGGAATGGTAGAGGCGGGGCTGGGCATTGCTGCCGTCCCCGCCATGTCGATGCCTGATTACGATCACGCCCTGCTGACAGCCGTGCCGCTAACCGATCCGGAGGTGAAACGCACCGTGGGCCTGCTGCGTAAAGATGGCCGGACGTTGTCGCATATCGCCAGCGAACTGGAGGCCCTGATTATTGAACAGTATCAGCGTCTTTAACCGGGGCGGCCGCTTTCACGCTGTGCAGTCCACTATCATGCACCGCCTGCTGTGCCTCGGGCGAGGCAAGCCAGTGTAACAGCTTCGCCGCCTCGTCCGGCTGGGCCGACTGGCGGACTACCGCACCGGCGAAGCGGGTGGTGTACTGCACCTTGTCCGGCAGTTCACCAACAAAGGTCACACCCTGAACCGGCAGCAGTTCGCTTACCTGCTGAAAGCCGATGGCATACTTTCCGGCGGCGACCTCGGAGGCCACCGGAATACGCTCGACCTTCACCGCCTTCGCTTTGACCTGATCCTCAATCCCCAGACGGCTGAACAGCTGGCTGCTGACATATCTGCCGCTGGCGCTGTCGGAATAGGCAATAGACTGCGCTTTCAGCAGGGTCGCGCGCAGCTCGCTTTCCGTGCCGATCTTCACTGGCGGCGCCCCCTTTTTAATCACCGCACCAATACGGGAATCGGCGAGTTCAACCCGCGAGCCTGGCAGCGTCTTTCCCTGCTTTTGCAGTTCGCCCAGCGCATCGCCGACCATGATCACCACATCGGCTGGTTCACCGCGCGCCAGTCGCGCCGGGATTGCCTGCGGCGTCTTACCCATCGACGGTCCGGGCACCGTATTAATGGTGATCCCTTCGCGCTCGGCAAAGCGGGGCGACAGGGTGTCCCACGCCGCTTTAAATCCGCCGGAGATCATCACCGTCAGCGCTTTAGCCTGCGCCGCAGCACTGCCTGCTACGCTGGACAGCAGAACGGCGTACAACGCGATCTTTTTCAGTTTCATCTTCATTCCTTAGCTAACCGTTTCATGGGCCGGTGATACGACACTGCGGGTACGACGATAGAGATAGAGTGTGGCGCCCAGGGCACAGACAGCCGCAAAGCTCATCCAGTAGCCCGGCGAGGCTTTGTCGCCAGTCAGTTCGATCAGGCCGGTCGACATCACCGGCGTAAAGCCGCCAAACAGCGCCGTTGCCAGGCTGTAGGCCAGCGAGAATCCCGCCACACGCACTTCCGCTGGCATGATTTCAGTCAGCGCCGGAATCATGGCGCCGTTGTAGAGGCCGTAGATCATCGACAGCCACAGCAGAACGCCCAGCATCATCGAGAAGCCTGGTGCCGCCGCCAGCATGCTCAGCGCCGGATAGCTGGTCGCCATTGCCAGCAGAGTCATCGTTACCAGTACCGGCTTACGGCCAAAGCGGTCAGAGAGTGCGCCACCAATCGGCAGCCAGATGAAGTTTGAAATGGCCACCAGCAGCGTAACCAGCAGGCTGTCGGAGGCGCTGAGCAGCAGAACTTTCTTACCAAAGGTGGGGGCATACACCGTGATCAGATAGAACGCGGTGGTGGTCATCGCCACCATCAGCATGCCGGCGATCACCACCTGCCAGTTGTTCAGCAGAATGCGGAACACCTGGCGCACTTCAGGATGGCTGCGGCGGTTGTTAAATTCCTGCGTCTCTTCCAGCTTACGGCGCAGCACGAAAATAAACGGCACAATCAGGCAGCCAAACAGGAACGGAATACGCCAGCCCCATTCGCGGATGGCACTCTCTGCCAGTACGGCGTTGAGGATAAAGCCCATTGCCGCCGCCACCATGATCGCGACCTGCTGACTGCCCGACTGCCAGCTGGTGTAGAAACCTTTGCGGCCAGGTGTGGCGATCTCGGCCAGGTAGACGGAGACGCCGCCCAGTTCCGCACCGGCAGAGAAGCCCTGCAGTAAGCGACCGATCAGCACCAGCAGCGGAGCCCACAGGCCGATGCTCTGGTAAGAGGGGATCAGCACAATCATAAAGGTGCCCGCTGCCATGATAGAGAGCGTCACGATCAGCCCCTTGCGACGGCCGACTTTATCGATGTAGGCTCCCAGCACCACGGCACCAATTGGCCGCATCAGGAAGCCCGCCCCGAACACGGCAAAGGTCATCATCAGTGACGCAAACTCACTGCTGGCCGGGAAGAAGGTATGTGCGATATAGGTGGCATAGAAACCGAACAGGAAAAAATCAAACTGTTCGAGAAAATTGCCGGAGGTCACACGGAAAATAGCGCCAATCCTGGCGCGATGGGTCATGGGTGAGATCGTCTGCATCAGTAACTCCAGTAAGGTATGACGCTTTTAGCTGCGCCTGTTGCAGAAGAGTGGATCAGGGTCCGCGACTAAATAAGTGCAAAAAGATCATGGATTGATGAGCCTGTCGCATGACTGGCGGGCATGCTCATTAAAAATGCTTTTTATTCAGCGGCTTGAGTGAAAGAACATTTTCCCGGCAATTGTAAACTGTGTTGAGATGAGTTTGCGGAAATGTGACAGGATTCATAAGCGTGCTCAGCACTGACGGGGAGAGAACGGGCTGACTGGGCTATCTGAACGACTTACCTGCCGGGCCAGAAAGGCACCAGACGTTTCAGGAACGCGCTGTCTGAAACCCTAATCTTTTTGCAACAGTGTGGAAGGAGGGGTAAGTCAGGCGATGTCTGAGTATTTCCTTACGGGACTGTGCCTGTATAGCGGCCGTCCCAGACAATAACGCGCAGCGGCAGCGTGGCTGGCTATAGCAGAAAATCACGATTAACGGCATTTGCTGTTAACGCGCGCTGGCGTATAAGGCCAGCCTGATGCGGCATCAGATTTCATTCTCTTTCAACACAGGTGTTGCAGTAAAGGCAGGATAAAAAAAGGAAGCAATACGTCTGAACAGCAGGGGGTTCAGACGTAAAGCGGAGAGAACCATAACCCCATCGGGACACTGAGTTGCTTCAGAGAGAAAGCGCACATTATTTTGCCATCAGCATCGTCAGCAGCTCGCGACAGCAGGCCTCTTCTTCTGCGCTGTCCGCAGAGGCCAGATAGCGCAGCAACTCCATACAGCTTTTTTCCTTGCCCGCTTCCAGTAACTCTTCGATCAGAAAATTCAGCTTCTCCTGCTCAGACGCCGCGAAGGCGGAGCCGAACTCATTTTTAACCGGGATGGTATGATTCGCCGGCAAGGTAAGGGTGTTCTGCATTGGCATATTCTTATCCTGTTCTGGGTTAAAAAATGTACTGGTGTTGCTATTAAACTTATACAGCGATCCCGATTTTGTACAGAAATCTGGCGAATTGATTTTCAGGCTGATGCGAAGCGTAGCGCGGGCTGGCGGTAAATCCCTGCTTATCATTCAGTTAGCGAAAAGGCGTTATTCAGAAATTTTTTGCGGTTTGCAGTCAGACGGGGCGGCGGGGAAACCCCGACGCTGGCGGGAGAGGAAAATGGCGGCCCGAGGAGCCGCATCTTTCACATTGTGGACAGAAAATCTTCCCGCTGCGGGGTGAAGATATCCAGCAGCACGCCAGCCTCCAGACAGACACAGCCATGCACCACATCCGGCGCTTTATAGAGCGTGTCCCCGGCCCCGACTTCACGCGTTTCGTCGTTGATTGTGAAGGCAAAGCGGCCGCTGAGAACATAAGTCAGCTGCTCATGAGGATGATGGTGCAGCGGACCAATCGCCCCGGTCGCAAAAGTGACTTCGACCGCCATCAGGGTACCGCCATACGCCAGTACCCGGCGGGTCACGCCCTGTCCGGGGTCCTCGACTGGCTGCGCGTTATGATAGACAAACATCTGAACCTCCTGTGATGGCCGGGCGTGCGGTAGTCAATTTGTGATGGTACTCACAGCCTGCAGCCGAATTAATCCATGCACTTTAATCGCTTTTCATTAAAATGAAACGGTGTTTCATTTTAATTTGTGAGGACAGATCATGAAAATCGCGTTAATGATGGAAAACAGTCAGGCCGCTAAAAACGCCATCGTGCTGAAAGAGCTGGAAAGTGTGGCACAGCCGCTGGGGCATCAGGTCTTTAACGTCGGCATGAGCGACGAGCAGGATCACGCGCTGACCTATATTCATCTCGGCATTCAGGCCAGCGTGCTGCTGAACAGCCAGGCCGTGGACTTTGTGGTCGCGGGGTGCGGCACCGGCCAGGGTGCGCTGATGTCGCTGAACCTTCATCCGGGGGTGGTGTGCGGCTACTGCATCGATCCGGCGGACGCTTATCTGTTCGCGCAGATCAACAACGGTAACGCGCTCTCTTTGCCCTTCGCCAAAGGCTTTGGCTGGGGCGCAGAACTTAACCTGCGCTTTATTTTTGAAAAAGCGTTTACCGGCGAAAAGGGGCACGGCTATCCCCCTGAGCGTAAAGAGCCGCAGGTGCGCAATGCCGGTCTGCTGAATCAGGTCAAAGCCGCCATGCTGAAAGAGAACTATCTGGACACCCTGCGCGCCCTCGATCCTGAGCTGGTGCGAACCGCCGTCAGCGGCCCGCGTTTTCAGCAGTGCCTGTCAGAACAGGGAAAAAATCAGGAGATTATCGCTTTTGTGCGTCAGCTGACGCACTGACGTTCACCCTGAGCGGAGGCCGGTGTGACCGGCCTTTTAACGTCCTTTCAGCGCCTCCGGCGCCCGCCGGTGTCGCAAAAACATTTCACTGAATGACTTCCCCTGACCGCCATTTTAGGTAATAGTAACGCCGCTTTACATTAATAATTCTCATTATCATTTATGTGGGTTTGACGATGAAAAAATGGTTTTTAGCGCTGGGGATGCTCGCGCTGGCAGGGACGGCTTCGGCCCGGATGATCACTGACGTCGCAGGTCGTCAGGTCGACGTGCCACAGGAAGCAAAACGCATCATTCTGGGTGAGGGGCGTCAGATCTATCTGCTGGCCGCGTTTGATACGGATGCGCCGTTCAGCCGGGTCATTGGCTGGCGTGACGATCTGCCGAAAGCGGACTGGGATGGCTATCAGGCCTATGAGAAACGCTACCCGGAAATTAAAAAATTACCGACCTTTGGCGGCGCAAAAGATGGCACTTTCAACGTTGAGCAGGCGTTAACCCTGAAGCCCGATCTGGTGCTGATGAACCTGGAGTCGAAGGCCGCCACCGATGAGGGCAGGTTGATTGAAAAACTGCAGGCCGTGGGTGTGCCGGTCGTGTTTATCGACTTCCGCGAAGCCCCGTTTGTGAACGCGGAGAAAAGTATCCGCATCATGGGCGAACTGGTGAATAAACCAGCACGTGCTCAGGAGATCATCACCTTCCGCCAGCAGCAGATCGAGCGGGTCACTTCACGCCTGAAAAACTTCACCGGCTATCGCCCGAAAGTGATGATCGACCGTGCGGGTGGCTACAGTGATGAGTGCTGTATGTCCTTTGGCAGTGAGAACTTCGGACAGATGGTAGAGATTGCGGGTGGCCGTAATATTGCGAAAGGCATCATCCCGGGCACCTTCGGCACCCTGAATCCGGAGCAGATTATCGCCAGCCAGCCGGATGTGGTCGTCGTGACCGGCGCGAACTGGAAGAACTACAACACCGTGGGGAAATGGGTCGGCGTCGGCCCGGGGGCGAACGTTACCGACGCCACGGCGCGTCTTAAGGCGCTGATGACGCGCGATGCCTTTAAAACCCTGCCGGTGGCGCACAACGGCCATGTCCATGCTATCTGGCATCAGTTCTATGACAGCCCTTACCAGTTTGTCGCGATTCAGGCGCTGGCGAAGTGGCTGCATCCCGATCTCTTTGCCGATCTCGATCCGGATGCCACCTTCCGGGAGTTCCACGAGAAGTTTCTGCCGCTGCCTTATCAGCCAGGATACTGGGTCACGCTGCCTGCTGACAAATCCTGACCGGACAGGATGACAGGGACGTCATCCGTCAGAGTTGCAATTCCTACCGAATAAACCCTCTGTTTCTCTTCAGATTTACTAACCTTTTACAGGCGCGGGGTCGGTTGCTGTCAGTAGCGCGACGCCTGACCTGGTCCGCATTCACGTAAAAAATGGAGAGAAACATGCGTAATACCCTGGGAAGATCGGCGTTTGCCGTAACGCTGTATGCTCTGCTGGAGCCAGTGCCGCTGGGCTTTTTTGTCGCGGCCTGGCTGTTCGATATTCTCTATATGCAGACCTTTGTGCAGTTCTGGACTGATGCCGCAGGCTGGCTGATTGCGCTGGGGCTGATCCTGGCTATCGTACCGCGTATCATCGCACTGATTTACCTCTTCCACGGCAGTGATAGCGCGGAAAAAGGCCATTTCTGGCTCTGGCTGGTCGCGATTATAATTGCCATCGTTAATGCATTTATTCATAGCCGTGATGCGGCCGCGGTCATTCCGCTGGGCGTTACGCTTTCGACGCTGGTAGTGGCGCTGCTGCTGCTGGCTAATGTGCAACTTGCGTTACGCCACCGTAGCGCTTAGGGAGGAGCCATCATGAAGAGAACGCATAAAACGCTGCTGGCGCTGTCCGTGACGGCCCTGCTGGCAGGCTGCGATCAGGGCGCGCAGGTCGATCCACAGAAACAGATTGGTGCCAATCCCGAACTGCCGCAGGCGCGCAATTTCTTTATGCCGCCGATGCAGGTGCCGGAAGGCACACCCTGGAAAGCGGGCGAAATGCCAAAAGTGGCGCAGGGGCTGAAAATCGAGAAGATCGCGGAGAATCTGCAGCATCCGCGTCAGGTTTACGTGCTGCCGAATAACGATGTGCTGGTGGCGGAATCGAATGGCCCGCCTAAGCCGACCACCCGGCCGAAACAGCTGATTATGGGTATCGTGCAGAAAGCCTCCGGCAAAGGCGGTGCAGGCGGTAACCGCATTACGCTGCTGCGCAACGTCAACGGTAAATGGGAACAGCATCGCTTCATCGAAAATCTCCACTCCCCATTCGGGATGCAACTGATCGGTAACACGCTCTACGTGGCGAATGCTGACAGCCTGGTGAAATTCCCCTATCGCGAAGGCGACACTGAGATCCGCACCGCGCCGGAAGAGGTGACGGAACTGCCGGGCGGACCGATCAACCACCACTGGACCAAGGCGCTGTTAGCCAGCCCCGATGGCAGCAAGCTCTATGTCGGGGTCGGCTCAAACAGTAACGTGACTGAGAACGGCATCGGTGCAGAGTATCGCCGTGCCGCGGTGCTGGAAGTGGACGCAGCCAGCGGAGCCAGCCGTATCTACGCCAGCGGATTGCGCAATCCTACCGGCCTGCAGTGGGAACCGCAGAGCGGCAAGCTCTGGGCGGTGGTTAACGAGCGCGACGAGATCGGCTCCGATCTGGTGCCCGATTATATGACCTCGGTGCAGGAGAAAGGCTTCTACGGCTGGCCCTACAGCTACTTTGGTCAGCATGTCGATACCCGCGCGGAACCGCAGCGTCCCGATCTGGTGGAGAAAGCGATCAAGCCTGACTATGCGCTGAGTTCGCACGTTGCGCCGCTGGGCCTGCTGTTCTACGGGGCTGATAACATGCCGCAGTACAAGGGCGGCGCGTTTATCAGCGAACATGGCAGCTGGAACCGCACCCCGCTGAATGGCTATAAGGTCATCTGGGTGAAATTTGAAAACGGTAAGCCGGTGGGCGAGCCGCAGACGGTGGTCTCTGGCTTCCTGACGGATGATGAAAAACAGGTGCGGGGCCTGCCGGTCGGCCTGGCCAGCGATAAACAGGGCGGGGTACTGATCGCAGACGATGCGGGTAATACCGTGTGGCGCGTCAGCGCCGCCAACTAGCCTCTGCCCAAAGGGCTAAAGAGCGGGCATAAAAAAAGGATTTGGCGCGTTGCCAAATCCTTTATTTTTTTGTCCGCCAGCCCGGCTGGTAACCGCGCTGCAGACGAGGTGCTCAGCACTCTCCACAAAAGAGATTGTAAAATGTGCGGCTAAGGATTTCAAGTTTCGCCATAATGCTGTATGTTTATACAGGTGTTGAGTGTTGGGTATCGCCTCGTGGTCGACTGGCCGCTCCCAGGGGCAGGTTTTTAAAATCCCGGCAGGCATCAGGTGGTGCTGGCCTGTGGCTTTAACCATGAGTGCCGCTCAGCCCTCTCCACAAGATGTGCTCAGGCGCCCGGCGGGTAGAGTCAAAGCCCTGGTTGCCGAAAAGCGCGCTCCTGTAAAAGGAGAAGGAAAGTGATGGAACTGACTAAGCTGATTCTGGATCTCATCCGGGTCATCTTGCAGATCATCGTTGCCCTTATGCAACTGACCGGTCAGGCAGGTTAACCGGAACTTGAAACAAGGCGGAGCTAACCACTCCGCCTTTTTTCTTTGTCAATTCTCTGTCATCAGAAGCGGATAAGGTGGTGCGGCAAAAGCACGCCGCAGGGGATGTGCTTATCCGGATTGGGAATACGATGTCCATTATTGCCGTAATGCCTGCCCCCTTAGCCCACACCAGAATCGATGAGAGTGTGCGGATGCGGGAAACCTCCGTGGGTCAGCAGTGTGAAATCCTGGCGCACAGCCTGCTGGAATACAGCGAGCTGGGTGACTTCTCCTATGTCGGCGAGCACTGCTGCCTGGCTGACACCCAGGTAGGGCGCTTCTGCGCTATTGCCAACCAGGTGCGCATCGGTGCGCCGAACCATCCGATGGATCGCGCCTCTCAGCATCGCTTCACCTACTGCCCGGAGTATTACCATCCTGATGCCCGCCGCGATCGGGACTTCTTTGTTGCGCGCCGGGCTGACCGGGTGATTATCGGTCACGATGTCTGGATCGGGCATGGCGTGATCGTACTGCCTGGCGTCACCGTCGGTGATGGCGCCGTGCTGGCCGCGGGCGCGGTGGTGACCCGCGACGTCGCGCCCTACAGCGTGGTGGGCGGGGTCCCGGCCCGGCCGCTGCGGATGCGGTTTTCGCCTGCTGTTGCTGCCCGTCTGCAGCGTATCGCCTGGTGGAACTGGCCGCTGGAGAAGCTGATGGCGAACCTGGCCGACTTTCAGCATGGCGACATTGAGGCGTTCTGCCAGCGGCACGCGGTATAGCCCCTGAGGGGGCATCAGGCGTGCAGGCCGATGCGGTGCGCCAGTCATAACCCATAGAGCCCTGTGGCCAGTCCGGACTCATCATCAGCGGGTGGTGGCGAAAGGGTAAACCTTCGCGTCCTGACGCCGCTATTTACTTCTTCTGAAAGGCCTGGCCGCGCGCGTTGCCGATCGGGCGTGCCGGTCTGTCGGTATCATCACATTTTCCAATGACCGCCTGTCTTGTAACTTCCCGCCGCGCATGACACTCTCCCTAATTGTATAGACATGTCATCTCAACCGGTCATCCGGCCCTGTTTGTTTTCTCTGATTCACTGCATCAGCGAGGGATCTATGTCGGTCAAATCATCTGCTACAGCGTATCCGGACGCGACGCAACCGCGCCTGTCAGAAACCCGCTCCATCGATTACATTCCGTTGCGCGAACGTCATGGGCATCCCTTCAGCCAGTTCACCCTCTGGTTTGGCGGCAACCTGCAAATCACGGCCATTGTCACCGGGGCGCTGGCCGTCGTACTGGGTGGCGATGTTGTCTGGTCGCTTGTCGGCTTACTGGTGGGGCAGATTATCGGCGCCGCAATCATGTCTTTGCATGCGCTACAGGGCCCGCGCCTGGGCTTGCCCCAGATGATCACCAGCCGCATGCAGTTCGGCGTTTACGGTGCCGTTATTCCCCTGGTGCTGGTCTGCATCATGTATGTGGGATTCTCCGCCAGCGGCACGGTACTGGCCGGACAGGCGCTGGCGAAACTGCTCGCGGTCAGCAATAGCACCGGGATGATCGTGTTCAGTGCCCTGATCGTGGTGATTGCGGTAATGGGGTACCGGGTGATCCATCAGCTGGGCAAGCTGGCGAGCATTATCGGTGTCCTGGCCTTCGCTTATCTCTTTATCACGCTCTTTGCGACGCATGACCTGGCGGCCGTCTGGCAGAATCGCCACTTCACCCTGGCAAATTTCCTGCTGGCGGTGTCGCTCTCGTCATCCTGGCAGATCGCCTTTTGCCCCTATGTTTCCGACTACTCGCGCTATCTGCCCGCAGACGTCTCCGCGAAGAAACTGTTCAGTGCAGTTTTTGCCGGTACCGTGCTCGGCACTCAGGCGTCCATGACGCTGGGTGTGATTGCTGCCGCACTGGCCGGAAATGCCTTCGCCGGCAATGAGGTCGGTTATATCGTCAGTCTGGGCAGTACCGCCGGCATGGCGATGGTGATCTACTTCGCCATCTGCTTTGGGAAAATTACTTTTACCACGCTAAACGCCTACGGCAGCTTTATGTCCCTGACCACCATCGTGTCGGGGTTTCGCCGGCAGACGACCCTGAGCCAGGGCGGGCGCATTCTGTTTGTTATCCTGATGGTTTCCGTGGCCTGCCTGATTGCACTGCTCAGTGAACCGGCCTTCCTGAAATCCTTCACCCACTTTCTGCTGTTTCTGCTGGCCTTTTTTGTGCCGTGGAGCGCCATCAGCCTGACCGATTTTTATCTGGTCACCCGCGGTCGGGTGGACGTCCCCGCGCTGGCCGATCCGGACGGTCGCTATGGCCGCTGGAACCTTGCGGGCATCGCGGTCTACTTTCTGGGGGTAATGGTGCAGTTACCTTTCATCGATAACCCGCTGCATCATGGTTCGCTGACCTGGATTTTTGCCGGAAATGATGTTTCGTGGATCGTGGGCTGGCTGGTCACGGCGCTGTTATGGCGGGTTGCCAGCCGCTGGGATCGCCGGGGAAGAGCTGAACAGATCAACAGCCACTTGTAACGCAATAAGCCGCCCGGGGGGCGGCTTACGTTTGTCAGCATAACGCTCAGCAAATCTGTTCAGGCCGTTGTCACCTCCACCGTGGCGGGCTGTGTCTCGGCTACCAGCGGTTTTTCCGGCTGCAGCAGCGTCATCGCCAGCATACTGCCGAACGCGATCAGCGCCGTCACCGTAAACATGGCGTTATAGCCATGATATTCCGCCAGCCAGCCGCAGAGCATCGGTGAGAGGATGGCGGCCAGGTTGGCAATCGCCAGCGTCATACCGCTGTAGGTGCCGACCGAGGCTTTGGGCGTCACGTCGATCACCACCGACCAGTAGACATTGTTCACCAGCGCATTCAGCGCATTGCCCAGTGTCATCAGGGCAATGATACCGGCGGCAGATCCCATATAGGGAATGGCCATAAAACAGCAGGCGGTGCCGCACAGCGTGACGGCAGCGAAAAGATTGCGCGCCAGTCGCAGATTGCGGAACCGGGCCAGCAGAGCGTCGGCGATTCGGCCGCCCAGCAGCACCGTGATGCAGGCACCGCTCCAGGGGATCATCGCCACGTACCAAAGCGAGTGCAGGTCATAGTGAAAATTGTCCTGCAGATACTTCGGCATCCAGGTCACCAGAGTAAAGGTGATGTAGAGGAAAGAGAAGTAGCCCAGCGCGTTACAGACCAGCGTCCGGCTGGTAAAAAAGCGCCACCAGGGCAGGGGAATGCTGTCGCCCGTGCTGCGGCGCTGACCGTTCTGTATTAGTGTGCGCTCGGCGGCGTTGGTGAAGCGACTCCTGTCCGGACTGTCGCTGAAGGTTCGGGCAAACAGCAGCATCGCCAGCAGCGAGATGACCCCCAGCAGGATAAACATCATGCGCCAGTCGTGGGTCAGCAGCAGCAGCCCAACCGCAATCGGCGCGGTCAGCAGGGCACCAACCTGCGTCGAGAGCAGGCCGATCCCCAGCGCAAACCCACGCTCGTTGTCCGGTGCCCAGTGCGCGATGGTTTTATTCATCAGCGCATAGGCGGGACCTTCGGCAAAACCGAACAGAATACGCAGCGCAGCAAACCCCATGAGGGCTGAGCCGCCAAACAGCGCTATCCCCAGCTCACCGGCCCACGCGGTAGCGATCTCCAGCAATGACCAGAGCACGCCCGCCAGCAGCCAGACTTTTTTCGTACCAATATGGTCAGCAAGAAAGCCGCCGCACAGCGACCCCAGCAGATAACCAAAGCCGAAATAGCCCAGCACGGCGCCAAGCTGGACTTTACTGAAGTGATACTCTGCGGCAATGGCGTTAGCGGCAAAGGAGAGGGCGCCGCGATCGATGTAATTAATCAGCGCGATCAGGAACAGCAGTGAAAACAGGGTATAACGGTAACGGCTTGGTTTCATTTCACATCTCCTGATGAAAGGTGTCAGGAGAGCAGAAGCAAATTTGATGCCGGAAAGTCAGTATTGTGAGCCAGCTCACGGCTGGCGGGCGCTGCGGGTGGCATAGGTGGCGGGCGCTGAGCCCGCTCATTATTTGCCTGCGCATCATTGCGGTGCAGGCCCTGCCTGCCGGTGGTGATGCTCAGGCAGCGTGATGCTGATTGCCGCTGGGATGCGGCAGCGGAACAATCACTGCGTCCGCAGAGAGAACCGTCTCCGGCACTGTCCGGGCAGCGGCTTCGCCCACATGCAGCAGAATCTGCTGCTGGTAAGTCGCGTCTGCTATGCAGGTCTGTTCGCTTAACAGGACACCTGCCTCATTAACGTTTTTCCCCTCCACCTTTATTTTGTGGGTGGCACTGGCCAGCATCCACTCATATTCAATATCGACGTGACCACTATCAATACAGCGGATGCCGTGCTGACTTAAATCATGCGCCAGTACTGTAGCGGTCGGTCCTAATGAAATCAGGACCAGATCAAAATTAACGGCATGGGCAAGCACGGCGTCAAACAGCGCCTCATAAACGGAAAAGGCGTTGCGGTTCAGCGTGGTAATTCTTTTCACTTCACTGGCGCCGTCCAGTAAATCATTGCCTAATCCCAGACGGGTTCCACTGCCTTCAACAATCAGGACCCTGCGGTTCTGATAAAGTTGTTTAAACTTGTCAAATATCCTGCCGGAGAGCTGCTTGCCTTTATAATCGTGATAAGGACGGGTGACCGATGTATTTCCATAGTGGTACTGTTTATTCAGCAGGGATTCATAATATTTAAAATAAAAAGATTTGTGAAAGAACCAGAACAGGGCCGACCCACTTCGCATATTTCGGGTAGTGCGAAACGCATCTGGCAGACAGATCAGGCAATTCGGATTTGCTGAAGAGCCCTGCTGCAGCACGGCTTTCAGCCTGGCTGAAAGTTTCGGGTCGAATGGCTGGAAACCGATGTTTTTATAGCGTGTCATTTCCAGTTCACCGTCGCCGTAACGGGCCAGCGATAACGTGGGTTCGCGTAACAGCAGATCGATAGTTTCCTCGATCGACATCACGGAATAACGTCTGACCCGTGCCTGCGCAGCAGGATAGCGAATTGCGGCATTGATAAACTTAAAGGGAAAACGAAACTTGCGATATATAGCGTGAAATGCGGACATAGTTAACCTGCCTGGTGAATTACTGCCAGAGAAAATCCCGCCTGACGGCCGGATAAATAGTGAGAATAATGAGGGAAGATAACACAAATAAATGCTGCCTCCCGCTGCGGAATATCTTAAATCAATTTTTCCGCGTAAAACTCACGCGTCATTAATCTATTCATAACGGCAGGCAGAATGGAAAAAATAATGAAATATCGGCGTCAACTGCCATTTTTAATAAATAAAAAAGCATTGACACCGCGCAGATGCTGCAATTTTCGACATTAATTATCGCGTACTCGATGTATTACCGGTTTTAGCAATAAGAGGTTCTCCGCAGCAGGAGATACAAATCATTATAATTATTTGATGCTTATTTCTGCTCTGTGACCCGACTTAAGCTGTTCTTACTGAAGCATTACTTGTCTGATATTTGTTCGCCTTTGAACAAAAGATGCGGTAACTGACCGCTTATGGTTAATTTATTGTGATGAATGTCGCGGTATCAGCCGTTCAGGCACGAAAAAAAGCCGCCGGAGCCCGCAGGAGTGCCGGATTTATAATAAATATTGCTAATCATTTACATATCAGCATGTTTTTACATATTTCATACATAAGTTAAGATCTCGTTGTAATTATGTTTTCAAATTAGTTTTCTGATTGCCGCTAATGACCCGAGGATGGATCATGATAAATAAATTAACCAGTATAATCATGGCGATATTTGCTATTGCCCTGATTTACATGGGAGGAGAACTCCTGTCAGCAGGAGGCAGTGCTTTTTACATTGCGATAGGCGTGGGGGTTCTGGCCAGCGCAATACTGCTGCTGATGAACAGACGCAGTGCGCTGACACTTTATGCGCTGCTGATGTGGATAACGCTGTTCTGGATTATCCAGGAAGTGGGCTTTGATAAATGGCAGTGGATCCCGCGTGGCGATCTGTTCGGTCTGCTGGGCCTCTGGCTGGCTCTGCCGTGGGTAGTGCGCCCGCTCTATCAGGGTCAGCGCCGCTTTCATCCTTTGCTCGGCGGAACGGTCGGGCTGATGGTGCTGCTGGTTATCGGCCTCTGCTTCTACGATCCACTGCCGCAGCAGGGCACGATCACGACGCCACGCCAGAGTGCCGCCACCGGCGGTGCCGCTGACGCGTGGAGCGCCTATGGCGGAACCGCCGATGGTCAGCGTTTCTCAACGCTGAAGCAGATCACCCGGGACAACGTGAAAGATCTGGAAGTCGCCTGGACTTACCATACCGGCGATCTGCGTCAGGATGACGATGCCACCGAATACACCTTCGAAGCGACGCCGCTGAAAGCCAACGGCATGCTCTACTTCTGTACGCCGCACAACGAAGTCCACGCGCTCGACCCGGAAACCGGGGCGGTGAAGTGGAAAACCGCGCCGGATAAAAACCGCTCCTATCTGCAGCAGCACCAGACCTGCCGTGGTGTGAGCTACTACGACGCAGGCCAGGCCCAGGGGCAGACGGATACCGCGCCGGCGCTCTGCCGCAGGCGTATCTTCAATGCCACGACCGATGCCCGCCTGCTGGCGCTGGACGCAGATACCGGTAAACCCTGTGCGGACTTCGGTGACAACGGTGTAGTCAACCTGCGTGCCAACATGGGCGAGGTGCGTCCGCATGCGCTGATGCAGACCGCCGCGCCGCTGGTGGCGGGCAATCTGGTGATCGTCGGCGGCTCAGTGATGGATAACGGCTTCCACAGCGGCAACCCGTCGGGCGTGATCCGCGCCTATGATGCCGTCAGCGGTCGTCTGGTCTGGAACTTCGATCCGGCAAATCCGGAGAGCACCGCCCCGATCGCCCAAGACGCCACCTATCCGCAGGATACCCCGGTCGCCTGGGCGACCCTGAGCGCCGACCTGAAGAATGGTCTGGTCTACGTGCCCTTTGGTAACGCCTCGCCGGATGAGGTCGGTTTTGACCGCGATCCCGCCAGCAATACCGAAAAATTCCGGGATGCGCTGGTGGCGCTGGATCTGAAAACCGGTGCCTTCAAGTGGCGCTATCAGAGTTCGAACCACGATCTCTGGGACCGTGACAACCCGTCGCAGCCGTCGCTGGTGGATATCAACTATCAGGGCTCGCCGCAACCGGCGGTGATCCTGCCGACCAAAACCGGCAACCTGTTCGTGCTAAACCGCCTGACCGGCCAGCCGGTCTACCCGGTAGAGCAGGTTAAGGTCTCCGTGGATGGCATCAAAGGCGAGCAGTATGCGCCGACCCAGCCGGTCTCCAGCCTGAACTTTATTCCTGAGCCGCTGACCGAAAAATCCATGTGGGGTATCACGCCATTTGATCAGATGGCCTGCCGCACCACTTTCCGCAAGTTGCGTTATGACGGCAATCCGTGGACGCCGCCAACGGAAGCAGGCTCGCTGATCTTCCCGGGTAATATCGGCGTCTTTAACTGGGGTTCCGTGGCGGTCGATCCGCAGCGTCAGATGCTGATTGCCGCGCCGGTGCGTCTGGCTTACAAGTACAACCTGATCAAACGCACCCCGGAAACTGAAACCCAGCGTACCTTCACCAAAGACGGCACGCCGTACTGGAACGAAAACTTCCACGGTGAGTATGCGATTCATATCCAGCAGATGGCGTCAGGCCTCGGGATCCCATGTATCGCGCCACCGTGGGGCCGGATGGTTGGGGTGGATCTGACTACCGGCAAAACCGAATGGCTGCGCCGCGTGGGCACCACCCGCAACCTGAAGACCAGCTTCCTGCCTGGCCGTTTCCCGCTCGGCTTCCCGATGGGGATGGTTGCGCACGGCGGACCACTGCTGACGGCCGGTGATCTGGTGTTCCACGGGGCAACGGCAGATAACTACTTCCGTGCCTACGACAGCACCACCGGCGAACTGCTGTGGCAGACCGAGTTGAGCGCCGGTGCGCAGGCCACGCCATCCACCTTTATGGGTAAAGATGGCAAACAGTATGTGGTGATTGCCGCAGGCGGTCACGGCTCACTGGGCACCACGCCAGGCGACAGCGTCGTTGCTTTCCGGCTGAAATAATCCTGATCTGCTGAGCGCCGCCTGGCGCTCAGCGTTTTTTTGTCACCGCCGCCCGTTATCTCTTCCGTCCGCTTTTCTGCAGCAACCCGCTGTTTTTACAGCCTGTACCGCGGTTTCCCGGCTTAAGGCTTTAATCACGCCCTGAAACTATTTCGTGATAGCTCTCCCAGTTTAGCGATTTGCTCCGTCCGGCAGGCTTGCGCATTCGGTCGCGAGGCGTAGATTAATACATAACTTCACAATTAGTCGTGAAAAAGAAAAGTACTTCACAATACGCTCTCTGAAGGATTGTCCTCTATGTCGGAACTGAAATTTGCAACCCGCCTCAACTCATTCGCCTCGGGCGCGCACCTCTACTGGCCCGATCAGCAGGGCAAACCTTCTGTGCTGCAGATGGTGGCCCGTGCCGGCAAGGTAAGGGGGTTAACGCATCTCGATCTCAACTTTCCGCAGCATCTCACCAGCGACATTCCCACGCTGCGTCAGGCGATTGACGATGCGGGCCTGGCCGTTAACGGCATGCAGATGCGCTGGGACGCTCCGCAGTTCAAAATCGGTGCCTTTACCCATCCGGACGCGAAAGTGCGTCGCGAAGCGATCGAGCTGACCAAACGCGGCATCGATGCAGGTCGGGAGTTCGGCTCACGGCTGATGACGCTGTGGATGGGGCAGGATGGTTTCGATTACTGCTTCCAGGCGGACTATAAGAAGATCTGGGAGGATGCGGTCAGTGCCGTGCGGGAAGTGGCGGAGTATGCGCCGGACGTTGATATCAGCATCGAATATAAGCCAAACGAGCCGCGCGCCTACAGCATCTTCCCCAACGCCACCACCTGCCTGCTGGCGGTGGAAGAGGCGGGCTGCCCCAATCTGGGGATTACGCTCGACTTTGCGCACGTGCTGTTTGCCAACGAGGTGCCGGCCTACGCCGCTGCAATGGTGGCGCGGCGCTCACGGCTGCTGGGGCTCGATCTTAACGATGGCTGGGGCAAACGCGACGACGGCCTGATGGTCGGCTCAGTCAACCCGCGCGCCACGCTGGAGTTTCTCTGGCAGATGCAGCGTGACGGCTATCGCGGGGCCTATTATTTCGACACCTTCCCTGATGCCAGCGGGCTGGACCCTATCCGGGAAGCGGAAAGCAATATCGCGACTGTGACCCGGCTGCTGCGGCTGTGCGATCAGCTGCACGGCAACATGGCGTTACTGGCGGCGATTGAGCGTCAGGATGCGGTCGCCTCCCAGCAGATCGTCAACGACATTCTGCTGGCACGATAACGGCTGATCCAGCCGCTCACATAAGAAAACCCTACCCAACATGCTGAGAATATAAAAATGAAAAAACTCCTGCTCGCTGTTATCGCCTCCTCACTGCTCTGCAGCACCGTCTATGCGGCCGAGCTGGCACCGCTGCAGTCCGACACTGAACCGGATCGTACCGACTGGACCCAGCTCGACAGCAAATATGGTGCACTGCCAAAAGTCGACAAATCGCTGAAGATTGGCGGCGTCTCCAAGACCCTGACCAATGAATACTGGCGTTCACTCGGCGAGGGCTACCAGAACGTGGCGAAAAAGTATGGCTTCACTCTGGCCTATCAGGCGGCGGCCAATGAAGATGACCAGCTTGGTCAGCTGTCGATTGCCGAAACGCTGATCTCGCAGGGTTTCAACGGCCTGCTGGTGTCGCCTCAGACCGATATCAACCTGGAGCCTGCGCTGGAGAGTGCCAGCAGCAAAAAGATCCCGGTGGTGAACGTGAATGATGCCGTGATGCCGAATGCGCGTTACTACGTCGGTAACGTGCAGAAAGATAATGGCGTGCGGGTAGCGAAGTGGTTTATTCAGCATCATCCGCAGGGCGGCAAGGTGGCGGTAATCGAGGGGCAGCCGGGCGTGTATGCCGCCGGACAGCGAACCCGCGGTTTCAAAGAGACGCTGGCGACGGCCGGTAAGTTCACGATTGTTGCCAGCGTGCCGGCAAACTGGAGTCGTGAGCAGGCCTTCAACGCCGCATCGACCATTCTGCAGCAGCATCCCGACCTGATTGGCTTCTACGCCAACAACGACACCATGGCGCTGGGCGTGGTGGAAGCGGTGCGGGCGCAGAATAAAGCGTCACAGGTTGCCATCTTCGGCACCGACGGGATCTCCGATGCCTACGCGTCTATTAAGCGCGGTGAACTCACCGGCACAGTAGACAGTTTTCCGGTGCTGACCGGCGAAGTGGCGATGGATGTGATGATTCGTCTGATCAACGGTCAGAAGCTGTCGCGCGTAGTGTCGACGCCGCAGGCGCTGATCACCAAAGAGAACGTCGATGCGTTCTCTACCAAAGACAACAACCGGCTGCGTCAGTTGCTGGCGCAGCAGTAAGTCAGCGGGAGCGGGTATGGAACAGTTTCGCTTAACGATGCGCGGCATCAGCAAAAGTTACGGTAACGCTGCCGCGCTGCAGGAGGTCGATTTCTCGGTGCGGCCCGGCGAGGTGCATGCGCTGATTGGGGAAAACGGCGCGGGGAAATCAACGCTGCTGAATATTCTCTCTGGCGTGCGCGGTGCGGACAGCGGAGAGATCAGCGTCGACGGCAGTCCGGTTCAGATCCGCTCGCCGCTCAGCGCCCGTCAGGCCGGGATCGCGATGATCCACCAGGAGCTGCAGCATGTGCCTGAGCTCTCTGTGGCACAGAACATGTTTCTGGGCCGCCCGCTGACCCGCGCCGGGGGCTGGTGGGTCGATAAAAAAGCGCAGCTGGCGCGCGCCACCCTGATTCTGAAGACGCTGGATCCGACCATCGATCCCGACACGCCAATCAGAAACCTCAAGGTGTCGCAGCAGCAGATCGTAGAGATTGCCCGGGCGCTGCTGGATAACGCCCGCATCATCGCCATGGACGAACCGACCTCCAGCCTGACGCCACGCGAATTTGACCGGCTGGCGGCGTTAATCGGCGATCTCAAGGCGACCGGGGTTTCGCTGATCTACGTGTCACACAAGATGAATGAGATTTTCAGGGTCTGTGACCGCGCCACCATCATGCGTGACGGCAGGCAGGTTGGCGTGGTTAATATCCGCGATGAGGATGAGGAGAGTATCGTCGCCAGAATGGTCGGCCGGAAGATCGACAAGCCCGACCATCAGGCGTTCGTCAGCGACCGCGAAGTGCTGCGGGTCGAGGATCTGACGCGCGGCAGTGAGGTGGTCTCCGCCAGTTTCAGTGTGCGGGCAGGCGAGGTGCTGGGCGTGGCGGGGCTGGTCGGCGCGGGCCGCACCGAACTGCTGAAACTGATCGCCGGTATCGACAGGCGAACCCGCGGCACCGTGAGTGTTAACGGCAGGGCGGTCAGGAATTACAGCGTGCGCGCCGCAATTCAGGCCGGCATCGGCCTGGTGCCCGAAGATCGGAAAAAAGAGGGCATCATCAAAGCGCGGGCGGTGAAGATGAATATGGCCCTGCCGTCGATGCATCGCTTCACGGCGGCGGGCCTGATCAGTCAGTCCCGGCTGGGTCGCGAGGCGCTGCGGGTGATGGGCGATCTGCGCCTGCGGCCGCTCGACATCGAAAAGCCCATCGGCACGCTGAGCGGTGGCAACCAGCAGAAGGTGATCATCGGCCGCTGGGTAGCCGCAGATGCAGAGGTGTTCCTGTTTGATGAGCCAACGCGCGGCATCGACATCGGGGCCAAGTCGGAGATCTATCATCTGATTGAAAAGCTGGCCCAGGCGGGCAAAGCGATTGTGGTGGTGTCGTCGGAGATGACGGAGATCATCCGCATCTCCGACCGGGTGCTGGTCATGCGCGAGGGACGAATAACCAGAGAGTTAACCGGCAGCGCGATTACCGAAGAGAACATCGCCCGTTATGCCATTAAAGATATCGACCCAGGCGCCTGACCGCTGTCCTGACACTCATTAAGGTGATAATTATGACGACCCAGACCTCCACCAGGCCAGGCAGCCGACCTGCACTGCGGCTGAAGTTTAATCTGCGCGATGCCGGCACCCTGATTGGCCTGTTTATTATCATGGTGACGTTTTCGTTTCTGTCGCCGGTCTTTTTTACCGTGCCCAATCTGCTGAACATCCTGCAGCAATCCTCCATTAACGCCCTGATTGCGCTGGGGATGACGATGGTCATCATTTCAGGCGGGATTGACCTCTCGGTCGGCCCGGCGGCGGCGCTCTCGGCGGTGCTGGGCGCAACGCTGCTGGCGTCCGGCGTGCCGGTGCCGCTGGCGATCCTTGCAACGCTGGGGGTCGGCGCGTTGTGCGGACTCTTCAGCGGCACGCTGATTGCCTATGCCGGACTGCAGCCGTTTATCGTGACGCTGGGCGGCCTCTCGCTGTTCCGGGCCATTGCGCTGATTTACACTGGCGGCAATCCCATCTTCGGGATCCCACTGACGTTTCGCAGCCTGATCAACAGCGACATTCTGGGGATCCCGACACCCATTGTGATTGTAGCGGTGATTGCGCTGCTGCTCTGGACGGTGATGAACAAGACCCCGCTGGGAGAATATATTCTGGCCATCGGCGGCAATGAAGAGGCGGCGCGGGTTGCCGGGGTGCCGGTGAAGCGCACCAAGGTCACCGTCTATGTCCTGTCCGGCCTGCTGGCGTCGCTCGCCTCGCTGATCCTGATCGGCCGTCTTGGCGCGGCGGAGCCGACCATCGGCTCCCTCTGGGAGCTGGATGCTATCGCGGCGGCGGCCATCGGCGGGGCTTCCCTGATGGGCGGCAAGGGCAGCATCTTCGGCACGCTGATCGGCGTGATCATCCTTGGCGTGTTACGTAACGGACTGACCTTGCTGAATATTCAGGCCTTTTACCAATTGCTCGCTACCGGCCTTATTATTATCATAGCGATGTTGATTGACCGGGCGACCCGAGGCAAATAATGAAGCAAGATCCGCGAGCCATTGGCGCTCAGATTCGCATGCGTTTGCCCCAGCTGACGCCGTTAGAACGGCGGGTCGCTGAGGCGATCATGGCCCGCACCGACATTACCGAGCACTCCTCTCTGAAAGAGATTGCGCAGGAGAATAATGTCTCTGAAGCGATGATCGTGAAGATAACCAAAAAGCTTAACTTCACCGGCTTCAGACACTTCAGAAGTGGTCTGATCTACTACAACCAGTCTGAAGTGGCGGGGCTGCATGCGGAAATTGAGCCGGATGATTCGTCGGAGCAGTTGCTGACCAAAGTGTTCAGAACCTCTATCCAGGCCATCGAAGAGACCTTATCGATCCTGGATGTCTCTGAATTCAATCGTGCGGCAGACATCATCTTTAAAGCGCGTCATATCGATCTCTACGCCGTGGGCGGTTCCGCCGCCGTCGCGCGGGATTTGTCGCACAAGATGCTCAAGATCGGCATCAAAACGACCGTCTATGACGACGCGCATATCATGCTGATGTCCGCCGCCGTGTTATCTGATGACGATGTGGTTATTGCTATCAGTCATTCGGGCGCCACACGTGCGGTGAACGATCCGGTCCGGCTGGCGGGAAAGAATGGCGCGAAGGTTATCGCCATCACCAACTACGCCGAATCCCCGATCGCGCAGAACGCCCATGTGGTCCTCAATTCAACCTCTCAGGGATCGCATCTGCTGGGTGAAAACGCCGCGTCACGCATCGCCCAGCTGAATATCCTGGATGCGCTGTTTGTCGCTATCGCTAAAAAAGATCTGAAGCGGGCGGAAAAAAACCTGATGAAAACCCAGCGTGCGGTTCAGGATCTGCGGGAATTCTAGCTATGAGCAAAATTGCAGTTACCGGCAGTCTTCATTACGACATTATGCTGGATGCGCCTCATCGCCCTGAAAAAGGCGAAACGGTAATGGGCAGCGCGTGCCGCTATAAGTCTGGCGGCAAGGGAGGGAATCAGGCGGTTGCGGCTGCGCACGCGGGTGCAGCGGTCCGTTTTGCCGGCGCCGTGGGCGACGACGCGCAGGGGCAGTTCCTGCGGGAATACCTGCACAGGGCGGGCGTAGACTGCGCGGCGGTCAGCGTGATCCCCGCGTCGCCCTCCGGGATGAGCGTCGCCATTACCGATGCTGAAGGCGATTACGGCGCGGTGGTGGTTTCGAATGCCAATCAGCATATCCCGCTGACGACCTTTGCAGAGCCCGGCTTCTGGCAGGATGTCTCGCTGCTGGTGCTGCAGAATGAGGTGCCGGAGGCCGTCAATCTCTGCGCCGCCCATGCTGCACGGCAGCGGGGGATTAGGGTCTGCGTCAATGCCGCGCCCGCCCGTGATTTATCGGCGGACTTTGAAGCCTGTATCGACCTGCTGGTGGTGAATGCCATTGAGGCGCGCGATATGTGCGGGATAAGTGTGCAGGATCTGCCCTCGGCGCGCGCAGCGGCCGACGCGCTGGCCAGCCGGTTTGCCCGCGTGGTGGTGACCGCTGGCGAACATGGGGTGGCGTACAGTGAATCAGGAGAGACCCGAACGTTGCCGGCAGAGAAGGTGACGCTGGTCAGTACCCACGGCGCGGGGGACTGTTTTGTCGGAGTATTGTGTCAGCGCCTGAGCCGTGGCGCGACGCTGGCGGAGGCGGTCAGTGACGCGAATCGTGCGGCCGCCGGACATGTCTCCCGGCCGCCGCAGTAAAGGGCTTTAGCGTGCCACGCCACCGACGCGGCACGCGACCGTTATCAGGTACCGACCTTCACCACAGTCTTGCCGAAGTTTTTGCCGTTGAGCATATCGATAAACGCCTGCGGTGCATTCTCTAAGCCTTCGATCATGTGCTCGCGGTAGTGGATTTTCTTATTCTCCACCAGCGGCGTCATCGCTTTCAGGAACTCCGGATAGCGGTCGCCGTAATCCTGGAAGATAATAAAGCCCTGCATACGGATGCGTCGCTTCAGGATACCCGCCATGATCAGCGAGGTTCTGTCAGGCCCTTCCGGCAGCTCACGCTGGCTGTAAGCGGAGACCAGCCCGCAGACCGGCACGCGCGCGGCGGTGTTAAGCAGCGGGAAAACCGCGTCAAACACTTTGCCGCCCACGTTTTCGAAATAGATATCGATACCGTCCGGGCAGGCATTTTTCAGCTGCTCTTCGAAATCGGTGCTGTGGTGATCAATACAGGCATCAAAGCCCAGCGTATCGACCGCATAACGGCATTTCTCTTCACCGCCAGCCACACCGACCACGCGACAGCCTTTCTGTTTACCCAGCTGACCGACCGTGGCACCGACCGGGCCGGTTGCGGCGGCCACCACCAGTGTTTCACCGGCTTTGGGCTGGCCGATCTCCATCAGGCCCATGTAGGCGGTAAAACCTGGCATCCCGAGAATGCCCAGCGCCCAGGAGGGGTGCGGCAGATCATTGCCCAGCTTTGCAATCTCTTTGCCATCGGAGACGGCATACTCCTGCCAGCCACTCTGTGACAGCACCCAGTCACCGGTCTTAAAGTCGCTGTGTTCAGAGGCTGCGACCTGACAGACGGTGCCGCCGACCATCGGCTGATCCAGCTCGGCGGGCGCGGCGTAGGATTTACCCTCATCCATCCGGCCACGCATATAGGGATCCAGCGACAGGTAGATGGTCTTCAGCAGCACTTCACCCTCTTTGATTTCCGGCACGGGCTGCGCCACATGGCGGAAATTCTCTTTGGTCGGTTCACCCTGAGGGCGTGAAGCGAGTAACCAGGCGTGGTTCTGAGTTGCTTGTTCAGTCATCGTTTCTTCCTTTTATAGCCGGGCCATGCACGGAGCATCGCCGTTTGAATACCGGAAAGTGTAGATGACCACGGCGGGATTGCGTTTAGCGTGACGAGCGGTAAGCCACTGACGCTGCTGTGCGGGCAGGGCGCACAGGGTGCAGCGGCAGCGCGTCTGTGGAGAAATCACGGTGCTGATAATTCGTAGCAAATATTCACATCCGCTTGCAAAAAGGGTTACCGCACCCGGTGACACGGCGCAGAGAGCAACCTGTGATAGATGTGTCTTTTTAAAGGAGACGCGTTATGACGATTCAGCATCTGCGTATTGCCCGGCCGGTGACGGACCTGGCACTGAGCAGCCGGATCTGGTGTCACGGGCTGGGACTGCAGAATATCGGCGGATTTACCGGTCATCAGGGATTCAGCGGTGTCATGCTGGGGGCTGACGGGCTGGGCTGGCATCTGGAATTCACCCACTGTCCGGGCCATCCGCTTCTGCCAGCACCCACCGCGGACGACCTGCTGGTGCTCTATCTTCCCTGTCACGCGGAGTGGCGCGAACGCTGTGCCCGCATGGATGAGGCGGGTTTCCGGCGGGTGCCTGCGTTTAACCCTTACTGGGATCGGCAGGGCGTGACATTCAATGACCGGGACGGTTATCGTGTGGTGATCCAGCACGCAGCCTGGCTCTCTCAACCTTCCTGATAAACCGGAGCAGACCCTGAACATTCTTTGCTTACATACGGCGGCCAGCAATATTGCGATATTTGATGCGGCCGCGGCGGCCCTGGCGCAGAACGCGACACCGCTGAGCCATCTGGTGATGCCGGAACTGCTGGCGGAAGCGGAGCGCAGTGGCGGGATGACAACACCGTTACGTCAACGTCTCGCACAGCTGATCGCCTCGCTGCTGCCGTCGTTTGATGCCATCCTCATTACCTGCTCGACGCTGGGCCCGGTCGCCGACGATTTTCATCTGCAGGATCGCGTCATGCGCACGGATGCGATGCTGGCAAACGCGCTGCAACGTCATGCAGGCCCCTCGGTGGCGCTCTGTGCCGCAGAATCCACCCTGGCGGCGACGCGGGCGCTCTTCTGTCAGCCTGGCGGTCAGGTTGAGGTTGTGCTGGTGGAGGAGGCCTGGGCCGCGTTTAAGGCGGGGGAGATCACCCGCTATTTCTCGCTGCTTGCCGCAGCGGCGGAGCAGGCTTATCAGCAGGGCGCCGTTGCGGTGGCGCTGGCGCAAAGCTCGATGACGCCGGTCGCACAGCAGTTTCCTGCCGCGCAACGCCCGCTTACCGCGCCGTTTCTGGCTCTGCAGGCCTGTTACGATTTCAGATAATCGTCACGCCCGCTTACCGCGCCGTTTCTGGCTCTGCAGGCCTGTTACGATTTCAGATAATCGTCACGCCCTGCTGATGCAGCGCCTGGCTCAGCGCTTCGTCCGGCGCGGTTTCTGTGACCAGCGTGCTCGCCAGCGACAGCTCGCCAATGGCAAAGGCGGAGGCGGCGTTCAGCTTCTCTGCTGACGCCAGCACGACGGTTTCTGCGGCGCGGCCTGCCAGGGCCCGCTTAACCGTCGCCTCCTCAAAATTGCCGGTCGTCAGGCCCGCCGCCTGATGCACCCCGGTTACTCCCATAAAAAAGAGATCGGCGTTGATGCGGCTGAGTGACTCCAGCATCGCGGCCCCCACGGTGACGACGGAGTGCCGGTAGAGCTGGCCGCCCAGCAGAATAATCTCCACCTGAGGATGGCCGGCTAACGCCAGCGCCACGCTGGGGCTGTGGGTGATGGCCGTAAAGCGCAGCGTATCGGGCAAATGATTCACCAGTTCGGCGCTGGTGGTGCCGCCATCGAACAGCACAATCTGTCCGGGCTGGATCAGCGTCACCGCTTTCTGCGCGATGACCCGCTTCGAGGCGGTCTGCACGCTTTTGCGCGTTTCAAGCGTTCCCAGTGCAGCGGAAACCGGCAGCGCGCCGCCATGAACCCGTTGCAGCAATCCCTCGGCCGCCAGTTCACGCAGATCGCGACGGATAGAGTCCTCGGAAAGGCCGAAGCGCTGACTGAGATCGCGTGACTGCACCTGCTTTTCCTGCGCGAGCAGGGCGAGAATGGTCTGTTTACGTTGGCTGGAAAGCATAGAACGGGCCTGCATGTTTTTTCTTGAATTTGCACGATTCTGCATGATAGCGTGAAGGCTGTCTACTCATCCCGGAGATTACCATGCAGCCAGACGCCTCACGTGTGCGCATTATCCATGAGCAGTTACTGTCCGATAACTGGTATACCCTGAAAAAATATACTTTTTCGCTGCTGCGCCGCGATGGTCGCTGGCAGGAGCAGAGCCGTGAAGCCTACGATCGGGGTAACGGCGCGGTGATCCTGCTTTACAACCGTGATACCCGCCGCGTGGTGATGACCCGACAGTTCCGCTTTCCCGTCTTCCTGAACGGCCATGACGGTTTTCTGATTGAGGCGGCTGCAGGCCTGCTGGATAACGCTTTACCGGAAGCCCGTATCGTGGCCGAGGCGGAAGAGGAGACCGGTTTTCGCGTCACCCGGGTAGAGAAAGTGTTTGAGGCCTTCATGAGCCCCGGCTCCGTCACCGAAAAGCTCTACTTTTTTATTGCCGAATATGATGACAGACAGCGCAGCGGTGAGGGTGGCGGAATCGAGGAGGAAGGCGAAGATATCGAAGTGCTGGAGCTGGATTTCGACCAGGCGTTACGGGCGATCGATCAGGGGGAGATTGTGGATGCCAAAACTATCATGCTGCTGCAGCATCTGCGTCTGAAAGGAATTTTATAATTTCGCTTAACCGGGCAGACCGCTGTGCAGGCGGCCCGCCCGTTAAGGCTTACTGATCCTGCGTCAGGATGCCTTTCACATCGTGCGGTTCAGAACGCAGATACTGCGGCGGCACCTGAACTTTGCCATCCAGCGCGGCGGCGGCGTGCCACGGCCAGCGCGGATCGTAAAGAATACCGCGCGCCAGAGCGACCAGATCCGCTTCACCCTGTTGCAGCAGATCCTCAGCCTGCTGTGGCTCAGTGATCAGGCCAACCGCGATCACCGGAATTGACACCTGCTCACGGATATCCCGGGCAAACGGCACCTGATAATTCGGGCCGACATCAATTTTCTGGTCTTCAGACAGGCCGCCACTGGAGACATGGATATAGGCGCACTGCAGCGCTTCCAGTTCACGCGAGAAGGCAATCGACTGCTTAATTTCCCAGCCGCCTTCCACCCAGTCCGTGGCAGAGATACGTACGCCCACCGGCACCGAGGCGGGAACGGCATCGCGTACGGCTTTAAACACCTCCAGCGGGAAACGCATACGGTTCTCCAGCGAGCCGCCATACTCATCACTGCGCTGATTCGACAGCGGCGACAGAAACTGATGCAGCAGATAGCCATGCGCGGCGTGAACTTCGATAAGCTGGAAACCCAGACGCACGGCGCGCAGGGCGCTGTCGACAAAGGCCTGAGTGACCCGTGCCAGGTCGTCACGACTCATGGCAACCGGTTTGAACTCATCCGCGCTGTAGCTCAGATCAGACGGCGCGATAGTCTGCCAGCCGCCCGCATCCTGAGCTATCTGTTTACCGCCTTCCCACGGCACCGCACACGATGCTTTGCGTCCTGCATGACCCAGCTGAATACCGATCGGAATCGAAGAGTAGCGACGTACATCTTCCAGCACTGTTTTCAGCGCAGCCTCGTTGTCATCATTCCACAAACCGAGATCGCCGGGAGAGATGCGGCCAATGTCCTCTACGGCTGTGGCTTCAATAATCATCAGGCCCGCGCCGGAAAAGGAGAGCTGGCCAAGATGGATCCGGTGCCAGGCGGTCGCACTGCCCGCTTCAGCGGAGTACTGGCACATCGGCGCAATGACGATACGGTTATCCAGCGTAAGTTCGCCCAGCGAGACGGTGGAAAAAAGTTGGCTCATGTTATCTCCATGGTGTTATGACTGATGTGACAGGCAATAACTATAGCGGGGGATTGGCCTGGTCGGGGGGAATGCAACGTGACATTTTATGACGACGCGCTTTCCTGTGTTCATAGCAGCGGGGTTCTGGCGGGAGCCATTAAGAACGAGGGAACCTCTCGCCGCAGACCGGCAGGCCGTTTGCGTTTTGGTTTGAACGGCAGGGCAAAAAAATGGAGATCGTCACGCCGCATCGCATCGGGGTGAATGAGCGTCATGGCCATCTGGCGGCTGGGCTGGGAATTATTCAGGCGTTTAGTTACTGCCTGTCGCCGTTTCTGCAGCAGGGCCGCATGGTGGAAATCCTGCAGGCGTGGCATCCGGCGGGCTATCCGTTTCATCTGGTCTATCCGCATAACCGGCATGTTACTCAGCGGCTGCGGGTGTTTATTGAGTGGCTGGTGGCCTGTTTTCCGGCGAAAGTCGCGGGAGAGGGGGAATCCGGCACCTGAGTGCCGGATAAAGCGGGATCAGTTACCGCGATAGGTTGAGTAGCCGAAGGGGCTCAGCAGTAACGGAATGTGGTAGTGCTCGCCATTTGCGTCCATGTTGAACTCCACCGGGATTTCCGGGAAGAAGGTTTTCTGGTTGCTCTTTTTGTAGAAATCACCGGTTTTAAACACGACGCGGTAGCTGCCTGCACTGGCCATTTTATCCTGCGGGAAGAGGGCGCTGATGCGACCGTTATTATCGGTGACGCCCGAAGCCAGTTTCACCCAGTTATCCTGCTGCTTCTGGTCCAGTTCAACCTCAATTCCCGCCGTGGGCTGGCCGGTCTGCAGGTTCAGAACGTGGACGCTCAGGGGGTTTTTAGCGGCGGCAGGCTGCGCGGCAATAGCGGATGCGCCAGAGGTCATCAGTAAGGTGGCAATCAGAGCATAAGACGTTTTCATCAATGTTTCCTTTTATTGACTCGTTGGGTGACAGTGAGGAAAGCGTAAAGTGTCTGACCGCAAAGCGATATTTTTTGACGGCAAATGTGAAATTTCTGAGAGCAGGTAGCGTTACCTCTTTTAGTTACATCATACAAAACACTTTTTATACCAAAGCCCGGCGCACGCATTTAAAGCTGATCAGCAAAATGAATGGCTGATCGATCGTGTTATAAAAAGCGGGGCGGTAAGATGTTAACATCGATTTATATGAATTGAGTCAATAATTTACCAGCCGGACAGATGAATATAGCTAACCGTCCGGCCACTCCGGATCAGCGCGCAGCGCCATCACTGTCTGCAGGGCAGCGCAGTGGATCGTTGCCTGCTGAATCTCCAGATCATTGGGGCAGACAAGCGGGCCGTATCACGCGAAAAACGCACTCTTCAGGCCGTAATTGCCACCTTACGGCATTCTTATTTATGCACACCGGGCGTCTGAATGTATGACTGACTCACTCACGATGAAATAACGCTCTCTTAAACGAAATATATGGCAATAACACTTTCGTACTGTTTCTGATAATTAATCATTGCGGTTTTCCACTTTATTTCAGTGTCTGCTTTTAAGCCACGCATTGAAGCGGATTATTAACCTCCTGATAATCTGAATAACGCCGTGCGGTGCTTAATGGCGATCCCGGGCGCCGGTTGACGGGGGAAAGAAGAGGGCGACTGGCAACATTGAGAGGCGGTATAGCTGCTGTTTAATAACGGGTTAATATAATCGCCGCGCGCATAACGAGGAGCGTCTTAATTAAATAACGGTGCGCAATTAAATAATCAGCCAGCATCGTCTCGCTGTCGCGGCTTTATTTAACCGACAAGGCGTTGCTCTTTTATTGCTGGCAACCGCAGGCGCATTTGATTGACTTTGCTGCTCGCAGAAACACGAGCGGAAATTGACTGGACAACACTATGAATCACTATTCGCGCCGCCGCGCGCTGAAGATGATCGGGCTGGTCGCTGTCGCTACGGCTTCCGGTCATCTGCTGCCACTGCCGCGGCTCGATGCCGCCCAGCCGCTGGCACCGCTGACCGGACTGGATGATTTCATCCATGTTTCACGACTGCTGACTCAGCAGGACGATCTCAGCCCGGCTGTGGCACACGCGCTGATGCTGGCGCTGAACCAGAGCCACAGCACGTTCGCCCGTGATCTCGCGGCGCTGAACACACTGCTGCAAAATCAGCCCGGATTGCTGCATCAGGAGCGCCTGACGTTTTCGGCTGAAGATGCCGCCAGTGAGGCGCTGGCGAAGGCCATTCTCGGTGGCTGGTATACCGGCGTTGTTGGCAAGGGTAAAACTGCCCTGTATGTCACCTATGTGAATACGCTTTCCAGCCAGCTGGTCAGTGACAAAGTTGTGCCGCCCGGTTTTGCATACGGTCCTGTAGGAAGCTGGGCGAAACAGCCCTGACGAAGAGAGTTCTACTATCCATGAATAAACAAACCTCCCCCGACGTGGTCGTTATTGGTGCGGGTGTCAATGGTTCGCTACTGGCGACACGGCTGGCTAAAGCCGGTAAGCGCGTGCTATTGCTGGAGTCCGGCCCCAGAGTCGGCCGCGACGAACTGGTCGGGCGGTTTCGCGCTTCCGCGTTTAAGTCGGACTTTATGTCGCCGTATCCGTTTTCACCGCTGGCCCCACAGCCACGTTACACGCCGGAGCCCAATGATTATCTGCATCAGGCGGGCCCGCATCCGTTTGCCGCGCAATATATTCGTATCTTCGGCGGCACGAGCTGGCACTGGGCGGCGCAGCTCTGGCGCTTCGTGCCTAACGATTTCCGTCAGCACAGCCTGTATGGCGTGGGCAAAGACTGGCCGATCGGCTACCAGGATCTGGAAGAGTATTACTACCAGGCCGAGGCGATCGCCGGTGTCGGCGGCTCACCGGACAACGGTTCGCCCCGCAGCAAGCCGTTTCCGATGGCGCGCGTTCCGGCATCCTGGCTGCAGCAGCGGGTGACGGCGCGGCTGGCGCCTGATTTTACGGTGCTGGATGACTGTACCGGGCGTAACAGCCGAAGCTTTGACGGCCGTCCTGCCTGTTGTGGCAACAATAACTGTATGCCTGTTTGCCCGATCGACGCCCAGTATCACGGCGGACTCGCGGCGCAGCAGGCAGAAGAGAGCGGGGTGCAGGTCATCACCGAAGCCGTGGTTTATCAGCTGGAGCATGATGCGCAGGGGCGGATCACGGCGGCCCGCTATTACGACTGGAACAAAGTCAGCCATCGGGTGACGGCAGAGACTTTTGTGCTGGCCGCAAACGCGATCGAAACGCCGAAGCTGCTGCTGATGTCCGCCAGCGACACATTCCCGCAGGGTATCGCCAACGCCCGTGACAACGTGGGCCGCAACCTCTGCGATCACCCGGCGATAAGTGTCACTTTTGATGTCGATGAGGAGATCTGGCCTGGCCGCGGGCCGGTCAGCCCGTGCTCGATAGGTCAGTTCCGCGATGGTGATTTCCGGCGGGAGCATTCGCCGTTCCGCATCGATATTTCTAACGCGTCGCAGGTCGCTGCGGTCACCAAAGAGGTGCTGGCAGAGGGCTACTTCGGGAAAAAACTGCAGGACGAAATCCGCTTCCGCGCGGCCCGGCGTCTCAGCATTAAAAATGCGCTGGAGCAGTTACCCGATCCCGATAACCGCGTCACCCTGAGCGACAACAAAGATGCGCTGGGTCTGCCGACGCCGTCGCTTTACTGGAATATTGATGATTACGTGGTCAGAGGCACGGCCAGAACGCGGGAGTGTTACGACGCCATCGCGAAACGGCTGGGTGCGACCAATATCCGGCACAGCAAAACCGGTAAATTCTCTAACCGTCAGCATATTACCGGCACACTCTCGATGGGCCGCGATCCGGCGACCAGCGTGACTGATGAATGGGGGCGGGCGCACGATCATCAGAACCTGTTTATGGTCGGAACCGGCGTCATGCCAACGGTCGGCACCTGCAATGTCACGCTGACGGCGATGGCACTGGCGCTGCGCACGGCAGACAGGATTCTGCAGGAGACCCGACATGGTTAAGTTCTGGTACGCTTTAGTGACTGCGGGCGCGTTACTGGCCGCCCCGGCCCAGGCGCAGTCGGCCGATCAGAATGAACTGATCCGGCGCGGTGAGTATCTGGCGATAGCGGGCGACTGCGGCGCCTGCCATACGGAGGAGGGCAAAGCGCCTTTCAGCGGCGGCCACGCCATTGTCAGTCCGCTCGGCACTATCTTCAGCACCAATATCACGCCGTCGAAACAGGCCGGTATCGGCGACTATACGGAAGCAGAGTTCGCGGCAGCGCTGCGGAAAGGGATCCGGGCCGACGGCAGCCGTCTCTATCCCGCGATGCCGTATACCGCCTACGCCAGACTCACCGATGAAGATGTCTCGGCGCTTTACGCCTACTTTATGCAGGGCGTCAAACCGGTGGATGAGCGGCCGCCGCAGACGGCGCTGCCGTTTCCGTTTAATCTGCGCATCAGCATGGCGGTCTGGGATCTGCTGTTCACCGACGACAGGGTTTATCAGCCCGATCCCACGCAGAGTGCGGCCTGGAACCGCGGTGCCTATCTGGTTCAGGGGCTGGCGCACTGCAGCACCTGTCATACGCCACGCAATCTGCTGATGGCGGAACAGCAGGATAACTGGTTAAAGGGCGCTTCGCTCGGCACCTGGTACGCGCCGGACATTACGGCACCGGCCCTGCAGGCAAAACCATACTGGACACAACAGATGCTGGCTGAGTATCTGTTGACCGGTCATGCGGCCAACGGCGCCACGGCAGGCGGTCCGATGCGGGAAGCGATCGACAAAAGTTTCTCGCGCATGACAGCGGAAGATCGTCAGGCGATCGCCACTTATCTGCTGCCCGCTGATGCTACCGTCACTAAAACCCCGGAGATGAGGGGATTGCAGCCGGTCGCCGGTGACGATCTGCCACAGACGCTGGCGACGCTCAGCCAGGGTGAACAGATCTATCGGGATAACTGTGCGTCCTGTCATAACTTATCGGGCCAGGGTCAGAACGGGCTGCCGGCACTGCAGAATCATCCCGTGCTGAATAAACCTGTGGCGGATAACGTGGCGATGGCTATTCTGGCGGGTATCTGGCCGGAAAAAGGTCAGGGCATGATTGGATTTGCCGGTTCACTGAACGACGAACAGATCGCCGCCGTGACCAACTACGTGATGCAGGATATGGGTCACAGTCAGGTACAAATCACGCCGGAGAGAGTTAATGCGCTGCGCGCTGGCGGTGACACGTCGCCGCTGAAACTCTTAGCACGCTTCGGCATGGGTGCAGCGGTGGTTGCGCTAATGCTGATACTGTTCCGAATCCGCAAGAAACGCGCAGCAAAAGTCTGAGTTGAAATCCCCGCAGGCGATTGTCGCGGGGATTTTATTTATCGGCTGGACTGCGTTCGTTAAAACCTGACTGTGGAGATGGCGGATTCAGGGTAATGGCTGCTGACGCCGTTATCGATTCGACAATGCAGAGAGACAGTGAACGACACGGCAGGGAACAGCAGAGCAGGATAAGCCGGGACCCAATGACGCACCTTAATACCTTATTTAACATAATATACATTATGCGCTATTAAAGGTTATGATGGCCGGGCATCGCTGAACTGCTTAATTTCACTGAAACGGCCTTTTGACCCTGACTGCCAATCCGGTCCTCACTTCGGCCCACCTTCGACGATAGCCTCGCAGTTTATCCCATGATCCCGTTGGGCTTCTGATTTTCTGTTTTACGCGACGCGTCAGTCCGCCGCCACTGTTCTGACAGATTCTTCATGCTCTCTTTCCCGCTGATACGTCTGCTGTGTCGGACGCACTGATTCAACTGACTCGTGCTTTCAACGGCACTTATTCTGTTTAGGTTTCCGTTGCTAAGCGCGCTAATTCACTGGCGCGCATTCTGTGACGATCTCTTTTGCCGAATGCACTGATACTGCCCACTTTTAACGATGCGTATTCTGTTACGGCCTGCGATGCTGAACGCGCTCAGCCTGCATGCACATTTTCGGTTGCCGCGAGTTCTGCGGATGAAGAAAAAACTGTGCAGATCTCTTCCCGCTTACGTGTCTCTGCCGATGTCTGCTGCTATGCAGACTTGCAGGCGTTCCCGCGCTGAATCTGAGGCGCTGACATGCGCGCACGTCCGATTTAATTACGTTGCAGCTGCTGATTATCATAACCGCCAGTTACGGTTCCGCTCGCCGCCCGTCCGTGCCAGCCCCTAATCCTGCTCTGGATTACACAGCGTACACACGAAAAATGACAACGCTACGTGAATTCTGAGGCAATTGTCTGGCCCACTGGCCCCGGAATTTACCAGAACGCGCCATTTCAGCCCCCCGTTTTCGGACCTTAACGGAAAATCCCGGCGGCCGCATGACATCCGATTTCAGGCACGTTAAAGTTGCTGGTTCTGAGGATTTGCTTGATGAGAGAAAATGAAACGCTTATTTGTCTATGGCACGCTCTGCCCGGGCCGTGAGAATGCTCATATCCTGGAGAGCATTGGCGGAGAATGGCTGGCCGGTTCAGTGAATGGCACGTATTACCCGCGTGGCTGGGGCGCGGCGGCCGATTTTCCCGGTATCATCCTGGACGAAAACGGCCCCGACGTGCCCGGCTATCTGTTTATCTCCGACCAGCTTGAAGCGCACTGGCCGATGCTGGATGCTTTCGAAGATGGCTATGACCGCGTACAGGTTCGCGTGGTGACTGAAGAAAACCTGCAGCTAACCGCCTGGGTTTATCAGCTTCAGCCACCGGTCAGTGCGTGATCATTGCACCCGTAACAAAGTGCGCGCGCCCTGCTCTTGAAATTTTTAAAGCGGGCGACGCCGTATCGTTTAAGCCCGCTTAAATGGTGCAAGTTAATGATTTTAAACAGGTATAATGCCTTTCCTGATTTTCTCTTCTGCCAGCCTCTTTTCCTGTAAGACTTTTTTAAGCAGGCACAATGCCAGACAGGTTTATAAGATCAGATCTAATGTATGATGTAACTAAAAAACCTGTTTTATTCAGCCTGGCAACTGGCACGGCCACCAGCGCCTACGCTGGCCAGCGCTGATGCGGAAACAGTGACACGCGAATGTTAAACAGATGAATCAGCGGCGCAACCGCCGCACGCTCCTGCCGGGCAATGCTCTCCAGCCGGAGCAGCAGCAGGTCCAGCTCCACCAGCAAATCCTGATGCGGCGCCAGCTGCAGCGTTTTCATCTTTCGCTTCAGATAGAGCGCCAGCTCATGAAACATCTGCCCGCTGTCGATACCGTGGCTCTCCAGCACCTCACGATAACGGGCATAGTAGTCATAGCAGTTAGCGCCCAGCCAGGTTTCGGTAATCAGATACCCTCCCACGACGATATCCGGCACCGGATCGAGCCGTTTACGCGGCAGGATGATGTTTACCCTGTCGAGCATCCGCGCAATAAATTGCTGACGTGCCAGCAGCGTGGCGGCGTTGCGCTCCACCATTTTGGTAAAGCCCAGCAGATCACGCAGCCCCCGCTGCACCGCGCGTCGGGCAATCCATGAAGGCCGCTTATTGCGGATCAGCGCCGTCAGCACCACCGCAAACAGAATTCCTGTCATCGAGGAGATGGCCGCGTTGAGCGTCACAATCAGGTTCGGTACATAGTGATGGCTCAGCCCGATAAAACCGGGGATCTGAATCGCGACGCTCAGCCCAATCAGGTTGGTAGCCGGATTGGCGATAAGCAGACTCAGCAGCATCAGCCCCGGCAGCAGACAGATCATCAGCGCCTGCAGCGTATTAGCCTGCGGGATCAGAAACGCGATATAAAACAGACTGACCACCAGCGCAATCATCACCCCTTTCACAAACAGCTTCATCGGCGCTACCGGGGAGTCGACACCCGCGAAAAACGAGCTGACGATCGCCGCCATCAGGGGAGCATTCGCGCCGTCAGCCCAGCCGCTGCCAATCCAGAACAGGCTGGAAAGAAAGGTCGCGAGAAAAGCCGTCAGCGCCGACAGCCGCAACAGCCCTTTATCAATATGCCGGTGCTCACGAATATTGCGAATCGCGGAGCCGTCGCCGTGACTGTAGAGATCCCCTGCGCGCGCGCTGACGTTCTCATAGGCATCGGCAATACGCACAAAGTTCGCCATCCGTTCCAGCAGTCCTATCAGCAGCAGACTCTCTTCAGTTGCCAGCTGCCCTGCCCGCCACGCCTGTTCCAGCGTCTCCTGACCATCCGCAATCGCTTCACGCAGCCCGTGAATATCGTTAACCCGGTCGTGATGCAGCCACAAGAGAAACTGCTGAAAGAGATCGGTGACGCACGGCGGAAAACGGATATTCAGCTCAGCCAGCACGCCCAGCCGCGATTCAATGGCGGTCAGGGTGGGAAGCAGATAAGTCAGATGCTGATACTGCACGCTGACCAGACGGATAACGTTTCTGGCGGCCTCGCCCTCATAGACACAGTGGGTCAGCAGTGTTTCCACGTTCAGCGGATAGCCGGCCATCTGAATCAGGATATCTTCCCGCTCCAGCGATTTGTTCCTGGCCATTCCGCTGATCAGTTCATCGCACAATCGGCGGGCGTTCAGGAACCAGAGATTGACGCTCTGCCCCAGCAGATGGTGCATCGAAACCGGAAACACCAGCCGGTGAATCAGCGTACTGCAGAGGATCCCCAGCGTGATCTCTTCGATCCGTGAAATCACCGTATTGATGATGGCTGACGGCGTATCGACATCAGGAAAGCCCATAATGGCCGCACTGTAACCCGCCAGCATAAAGATATAGCTTTTAGGCGTACGGTCGTGCAGAGAAAGCCAGAGGCAAAGAGTCACCCATAGCGACACGCACAGGCTGAACAGCATCGGCGACTGCACCGTTTCAGGATAGATCAGCAGAATAAAGATGCCGCCCAGCAGTGTGCCCATCAGGCGAAACACGGATTTTGAGATGGTCGAGGCGGCATAAAGCTGCGAGGTGACGAAGACGGTGGTCAGCGCCCAGGCCGGTTTTTCAAAGTTAAGGAGCAGTGCGACAGAGAGTGCGATAAAGGCGGCAAGGGAGGTTTTGCAGGCAAACAAAAACGCGTTTTTGGTAAACCATTTCATCGAATGAGGGCAGCCAGAAGCTTTCTGAGGCGCGTATCCTGACAGATGCGCCCGTGTTTTACTCTCAGTTAAATTTTACAAATTATTACCAGCTTTACCGCATGCTCCTGCTGCGGACACGGTCGCGCATGGCGTGAAAAAAGTGTGCCTTTGCCCTTCTTCCCGATTGGCTTCCCGCCTGGTGTCTGTCTGCCAGATGTTCCCAGGCTAATCTTAAGGTTGGTCGTGTATGTTGCCACCCGCACACCGCAACGGCATGCTGTACTCAAAAGATGACTTATCTGCAATACGATTTTGCCTGCCTTGTGCAGGCTTTTTTTGCCGGAACGCTATCGCAGAACCGCACAGGCTGATAACGCCTGACGGACGCGTAAAAAAGCTCATTGACGGTAAGCTCACTTATCTGACCGGCACGCCTCCATTTTCCAGCGCTTCAGCCTTTTCCGGATACTGCTCAGCCGTTCCGGCGGTCATGATAACCGCCCCGCAGCGGATACAGTGATCGCCCTTCACATCCGGCACGACATCCGCCGGGTTCCCCGTATTCAGGCTGACATCACGCGTAGCGTAAACAAACGCTTCTCCTTCACATCCCGGACATTTCATCGCTGACTCCTTTGTTGACCCTGTCTGCTAAGGATAGACGACAGCGGCTGAGCCACGGTCAGCGGTCGACGCTTTCAGAATGGGCCCATGCCTGCGCCCCCGCTTTGACCGTCCGCTATGCCTGATGTCGTAACCGCTCCAGCATAATCAGTGAGTGACTGAAAATAGCGTCGGCGATATGCTGCGGAAAACCGGATGGCAGCGCATCGCGTACCGCCACAACCGCCTGGGGAAAAGCCCGGACAAAGAAGTCGAAAATTTGCTGCAGGGCATCCGTGTCGAAACTGACACTTCTGGCCGTGGCCATGAAATGACGCGGAAAGATTTTGTCGATCTCCGTTTTCTTTCCCCGGCTGGCGCGCAACCCCATCGCCAGCTTCAGGGCGCGCTTGTTCAGACCGGTGCCGCCCAGCACCGGATAGGCGGAAATCAGATCATAAAAGGGCGTCAGGCGATAGCTGCCGCCGCGCTCAATGAACAGGGAAAAATTCTTTGCGTGACCATCGGTTGCACCTATCAGCCACTGAAACACCTGAAACTGCATAAACCGGTAGCGATCCTCAATGGCGTTGCTCGACCCCATCAGGATCTGCATGATCTCCGCAATCCCCGGGCCGCCGTCCGACTCATATTTGGCCGACGACGGCAGGCCCAGCGCCTGACAGAAATCTTCCTGCGGCAGGCGAATAAGACGGGTTTTATCGCGTGACCAGCGGCGATCAAACCGTTCAACGGCCAGCGCACGCATCCTGCCAGCGCGGATCATGGTGGCCTGAGGCACATCGATACCGAGTGCGCGGGCCAGAGCCAGACAGAGGTACTCATTCTCCACGCTTTCGCGCATATCCAGCGTCGCAGCAGGCTGTTTAATCTCCCCAATCGGCAGCTTAATGATGTGCGATGTGGGCGTCGCGCCGGCCGGAATACTCCAGCCCTCTTCGGTCAGCAGCAGCGCAGTCTTCTCCTGCGCCCCGGCCACCGAAATACGGAAATCAGTCTCTTCACGCAGCATTCCCAGCGGAATCTCTAACTGATAGGCCGACAGCACGCTTTCGAGGCGGGCTTCATCCAGCACCTCATAGCGGGCGTGCAGCACGGGCAACGGCATATCGGGCGGCAACAGCATGGTCGCCCCCACGCTGTCCCGGCCTATCTCCTGCAGCAGATCGAACGGCTGGCGTGACCTGATCTGGTAACGTGCCACAATTCTGTCGCGGATCAGCGGGCTGTCCGGCAGCAGGTTATCGAAGAAATTGATCACGGCGTGAGTGGTGATCGCCCTTACCTGCAGCGGCATCGAGAGTGACAGCGGCCTTGAGAGCGGGTTACTCAGCCAGCCGGTGTCATACTGAAACTCATGTGCGCCGTTGCGCTGTCGGGTCAGTACGCCCACCCGCTCGCCATTCATCCACGCTATCAGCCGCTGCATCACCACGCATCCTCATCGTCGACCTGTGGCGTTGCCGCCGCCGCTTTTTCCTGCACGTCCAGACTCAGTTCCAGCGACTGTAACAGTTTAAACAGCGTGGCCAGTGAGGTGTTGTCAGGTGCATTTTCGAAGTGAGAGATGGTGGCCTGTTTCAGACCGACCTTCTTTGCCAGTTCACTCTGGGTCCAGCCATTACGCTGGCGGATCAGTTTCAGCCGGTTTGCCAGCTGAAGCGGGCTGTATATCATGGAACACTCCTCCGGAAAGCAGACGGTAAGCATAGCGCAATCATTTATCCCTTAAAGGGTATAAATCTTATTTTATCCCCGCAAGAGGATAAATGCAAAATTATACCTTGCGGGGGATAATGCGCGGTTTATCCCTTACGGCGGATAAGCTGGAGGGTTCACTAACGGATGAAAGAGGAACAGGATGCAGGAATTTACCTTTACCCATCAGATGAATGACGGCGATCGGGCCGCCCTGCTCGCCGGTCTGGGCGACTATAACCAGACCTTTATCCAGCGTGATAACTGGGGACCCCTGGCGGTCGCCTGCCATGATCGGCTGGGAACACTGCGCGGTGGCCTGATTGCATCACGAAAAGGCAACTGGCTCTGTATCGATTATCTCTGGGTAGATGAAACGCTACGAAGTCACGGCGTGGGCAGCGCGCTGATCACTGCGGCAGAGCAGGAAGCGGTAAGAATGGGCTCGCGGTTTGCGCTGGTCGATACCTTCAGTTTTTAGGCCCTGCCGTTTTATCAGAAACAGGGCTATGCGCTGCAGATGTCACTGCCTGACTTTCCGCATGACGGTATGCAGCGCCACTATCTGATGAAAACGCTGGATCACGCTGAGGGTCAGTCCGCCAGCGTGACAGTGTCACAGTAGGTCAGAGGCCAGCGATACGGCGCAGATCGGCTTCCGCACCCGGTGCCACAGCCAGCACCTGTGCACCTCGGGTGAGGCGATCGCCCTCTGTATTAAAAGGGTGGACCCAGCCGCCCGCCTCTTTCACCAGGCAATATCCCGCCAGGCAGTCCCAGGCGTGCATGTAAGGTTCGTAATAGCCGACCACCCGACCCGCCGCGACCCAGGCAAGCATCAGCGCCCCCGAACCAATCCGGATAAAGTTACCGCCCGCCGTCAGCAGCGCCGCCACGATCTCGCCCACCTGCTGCGGCGTCACATGACTGTTGGCACCAAAACCGGTGACGTGATTCTGCAGCGTCCGGGAAGGGTCGACGACCAGCGGGCGTTCGTTGAGCGTGGCACCCTGCCCCTGCGCCGCCACATAACACTCCTGATAGGTGGGCGCGAAGATCACGCCAATGACCGGCTCCCCGCCGCGCAGCACTGCCACCGACACACACCAGCTCGGCATCCCGTTGAGAAACGGACTGGTGCCATCGATAGGATCGACCACCCATGTATAGTCAGATTGCCCGGGCTGCAGGCCCGACTCCTCGCCCAGAAAACCATCCGCGGGAAAAGCCTCGCGGATGCGGCTGGCGATCAGCTGCTCCACGTCACGGTCAGCAATGGAAACAACGTCCTGCAGGTCATACTTCGTCTCAACCACCAGCGTCTCCCGGCGATGAAACCAGGATAAGGCGGTCGCGCCCCCTTCACGCGCTACAGCTTCAGCTAAAGCCAGGCGGGTCATGATTTCGTGCGTTTGCATAAGAGCTCCCAGAATTCATCAGATTAACGGGCAATAAGGGCCAGGCCCTGAGGCTTAAAGTTGATGCCGACCCTGGCCGCAAGCGGCAGGCGCTGCTCCATCTGCGGGTCAATAATGAACAGTGCGCCCAGCTCGGTCGCGACCTCATATTCGATATGGTCGCCCAGCCATGTACTATGGATCACTTCCCCCTGTAACGCGCCGGGGTCGCTATCCGACAGCGTGATAAACTGCGGCCGCACGGCTAACTGCGCAGGTCCGGTTCGGGCAGCCGGACTCCGGATCCGGAAGCGCTGCGTACCGAGGCGGATCAGCGCGTCCTCAACACCGGCCTCTTCCACCTCACAGGGCAGAATATTGGCTTCCCCCATAAAGTCGGCAATAAACACCGAGTTGGGCGCGTGGTAAAGCGTCTCCGGCGCACCCTGCTGGGCAATATCCCCCTCTTTCATGACAATAATCTTATCGGAGACGGCCAGCGCCTCCTCCTGATCGTGAGTGACATAGACAGCGGTAAAGCCGAGCCGCTGCTGCAGGTCGCGGATATCGGTGCGCACCCGACGGCGCAGACGTTCATCCAGGTTGGAGAGCGGCTCATCAAGCAACAGCACCTGGGGTTCCAGCACCAGCGCACGTGCGACTGCAATGCGCTGCTGCTGTCCGCCAGAGAGTTCTGATGGCAGCCGCTGCCCCTGATTGTCGAGACCGACCAGTTTCAGGCCTTCGTGCGCCCTTTCCTGCGCTTCGCGTTTGTTCATACCCGATGACAGCAGGCCATAAAGAATATTGTCGAGGGCGTTCATGTGCGGAAACAGCGCATAGGACTGAAAGACCATCGCCACGTCACGCTGATTGGCGGGCAGATGCGTGACATCTTTGCCACCGATCAGAATCCGGCCCGACGTGGGATGTTCCAGCCCGGCCAGCAGCCGCAGTGTGGTGGTTTTGCCACAGCCGGAGGGGCCGAGCAGCGTTACCAGCGTACCGGGCTCGACGCTAAGCGACAGATCCGGCAGCGCCGTAAAGCCGTCAAAGTGCTTGGTAACATGTTCAAAAACTACCGATCCGGCATGAAGGGTTGTCATACGGCGCTCTCCTGAGTCAGGGGGGGTGCAGAGGGTGCGGCAGCGATAACCGCAGGTCGGGTCGCACGGCGCAGGCGGCGTTCGCCCACCAGCAGCTGGAAGAGGCCAATGATCAGGAGCATGACGACGATCAGCACAGAGGAGTAGGCAATTGCGACGCCATATTCCCCATTCTCCACCAGGCCGACAATATAAGAGGTCGCCATATTGTACTGCGCGCTGACCAGGAAGATCACCGCACTGATCGAGGTGATGGCGCGCACAAAGGCGTAAACCAGCGCCGCGCTGATGGCAGGTTTCAGCAGCGGCAGCACCACTTTACGCAGGGTACGAAAACTGGTTGCGCCCAGCGTCAGCGAGGCTTCATCCAGGCTTTTGTCGAGCTGACTCATCGCTGCAATGCCGCCACGGACACCTACCGGCATATTGCGGAAGACAAAGCAGGCGATCAGGATCGTCGCCGTGCCGGTGATCTCCAGCGGTGGCAGGTTATACGCCATGACATAACTCACCCCAATCACCGTGCCGGGGATGGCAAAGCTCAGCATCAGCATAAATTCAAAGGTCTGACGACCGGCGAAGTTCTGCCGCACAATCAGCCAGGCAGTGAGCAGGCCCACGATGGCCGTGAGCGGCGCGGCGATCAGCGCAATCTCCAGCGTGGTCCAGAATGAATTCCAGGCGACCCCGCGCCAGACCAGCGTGCCCTGTTCAATACTGACGCTGAAAGCGCGGATGTAATGATCCAGCGTCAGCGCGTTATTCAGCCCCCATGACTGTACAAAGCCGCCGACCATGATCATGCCGTAGATCACCAGCGTAAAGAGGCCCCACGGGATCACCATGCCATATACGCCGTAGCGCACCGGGCGCGGCAGCTGTGCGTGACGGCCGCCGTCACCTTTACCGGTCACGGTGGCAAAACTCTTGCCCGAGAGCCACACGCGCTGCACCAGGAAAGCGATCAGAGTGAATCCCAGCAGAATCATCGCCAGCACCGCGGCGCGACTGGGATCGTTCTGTGCGCCAACCACCGAAAAGAAGATCTCTGTCGACAGCACGCCGTGACTGCCGCCCAGCACCATCGGATTACCAAAATCGGCCATGCTTTCGATAAAGCTGATCAGAAAAGCGTTGGCCAGCCCGGGTGCCATCAGCGGCAGCGAGATGCGGGTGAAAGTTCGCCAGCGGCTGCCGCGCAGCGTCTGTGAGGCTTCCTCCAGCGAGGGACTGATCCCCTCAACCACTCCAATCAGCACCAGAAAAGCCACCGGCGTAAAAGAGAGCACCTGGGCAATCCAGATGCCGGTCATGCCATAGAGCCAGCGGCCCGGCTCAACACCGAACAGCGTCGCCAGCGATTCCGTGACGACGCCGGAACGGCCAAATAGCAGAATAAGCGCCAGACCGATGACAAACGGCGGTGTAATAATCGGCAGGATGGTCAGCATCCGCAGTGCTTTTTTACACGGCAGTGACGTGCGGGTGGCCGCCAGCGCAAACGCCAGCCCCAGCAGTGTGGCCCCGCTGGCCGTCATCAGCGCCAGTCCCAGCGTACGCCAGGCAGTGCCGCAACTGCTGCCGGTGAAACAGCCGAGGCTCCAGATGGCCGGATCCTGCAGATTAGCGATCAGCCCGTCCGGCTTAAAGCTGCCATCGATATCCTGCACCGACGCGACAAACAGACTCAGGACCGGATAGATCACAAAGGTGGTGACCAGCGCCACCAGCAGCACAATCGACGCCACCACAAAGGCATCGCCCTTGAGCACACCGCGCTCGGCCAGCGCGAAGGAGAAGGTCAGTAAAAATAGCGTCAGCAGCAGCAGCGCACCGGCCCCCATCGCCGGTTGCCCCTGCGCCAGCGGCCCCGTGAGATGCTCCAGCCACAGCCAGTTCCAGCCACTGAAGCCAATAGCATGCCCTTCCAGCACCAGAAACACGATGCCCGCGAGGCTGGATAACAGAAGCAGCGAGCTGCGGATGCGGCCGGACGGCAGGAAGAGGCAGGCTGCCGGGAACAGCCAGAGCCCCACGGCAATGGCGAGCCAGGGACGTAATGTCAGCTGGCCCAGCGCAGGGGCGCTGTTCTCATCGCGCCATAAACTGAAGATCCAGTCACCACTGAAAAAGCCCTGCTCCAGACTGTACCAGGGCAGCAGCGTCAGCGCGACAGCTCCTGCCAGCAGCACGCCGGTTAAGCGACGATTGTGCGCATTCATAAATCACCTCGATCGGGAAGCGGACATCAGGCTCGCGCCACCGCGGACTGGCACAGACCCGGCTCAGGCAGCCGGGCGCGCACCCTGTTACTGCGCGCTGGCACCAATCTCCTTGTCCCAGCGGCCCAGCAGCGCTTTGCGTTTGGCTGAGTCACCGTACGTTTTGAAGTCATAATCGATCAGCTTAATGCTCTCAAAGCGCGGCGCGTACTCGGAGATCGCTGCGTTGCGGTTGGAAGGCAGCTGGAACGATTTCGCCTCTTTCATGTGCGACTGCGCTTCTGCACTGAGTGCCCAGTCATACCAGCTTTTAGCATTGGTCAGGTTACGCGCCCCTTTGATGATCGACATCGAGCCTATCTCATAGCCGGTACCCTCACAGGGCGCGACAGGCTTGACCGGAAAGCCATCCACTTCCATGGCGACAGCATCATGCATAAAGACGATGCCGACGGTCGTTTCGCCGCGCGCGGCAGATTTGACGGGCGCCGAGCCGGACTTGGTGTATTGAGAGATGTTGGCATTCAGCTTCTTCAGATAGTCAAAGGCCTTGTCTTCACCCATGATCTGAACCAGTGTCGCCAGAGTGTTGTAAGCCGTACCGGAAGAGTTCGGATTGGCAATCTGAATTTCACCTTTGAACGCGGGATCGAGCAGGTCAGCCCAGCAGGCCGGAACCTTCAGCTTTTTCTCCGCCAGCAGTTTTGTGTTGTAGCCCCAGCCCAGCGCACCGGCATAAACGCCGACGGTGCGATAGCCGGAGATCTCTGCCACCTTTTGTGACCAGGGTTGCTGCTGGTCGAGCAGGGGTGAATGGTAAGCCTGGGTCAGGCCCTCTTCTGCAGCCTGCAGATGCGGGTCGCCAGTGCCTGCCCACCAGATATCAGTGCGGGGATTTCGCGCCTCACTGCGGATGCGGGCATAAGCCTCTCCGGCAGAGAGGCGCACCATACTGAGTCTGATATCGGGATGGGACTGACTGAACAGCGTGGTCATCTGTTCGCACACCACCACGTCCGCAGAACAGATCATATTGAGATTACCCGCAGCCGCAGCCGCAAAGGGCACCGCCGGGCAACTGGCAATTACAGCAGCAAGCAGAGAGGAATAACGCATGATGTTCTCCTGAAAGGCCGGATGACGCGGAAGCGCCATTTTTTGCACATGTGTGCAATCATTAGTACGGCTCGCCCTCCAGGCTGTCAATTGTGTTATTCCGCAATTGACAGGTTCTGTCACAAATATGAAACATTAGTCGTTCCGTTATCTTTTGCACAGCCTTGCAATTTAGGGCAGACTCACTGCGGGCACTCTCGGGGGGAGGAAAAGAAAATGCAGCAGCTAAAAGCGGTCGTCAGCGCACAGGATGTGGCGGAGCGGGCAGGCGTCTCCCGCTCCGCGGTTTCGCGCACCTTTACGCCAGGTGCCAGCGTATCGGAATCCACCCGTCAGCGGGTGATAAAGGCGGCTGAAGAGCTGGGCTATCATGTTAATCACCTGGCACGTGGCCTGGTCAGTCATCGCAGCGGCATTGTCTGCTTAATCGCCTCTGAAGTGGATACCCCCTACCGCGCCAGCCTGGTGCGCTGGATGACACAGTATCTGCAGGAGGCGGGAAAGGTGGCGATGCTAATCAACACCGACCGCTCAGATGCGCGGGTGTCGGCGGCGCTGCAGCAGGCGATTAATTTTCGTGCCGACGCCTCTATTATTCTCTCCGGGATGCCGGACAGGGGTATTACCCAGCTCTGTTATAAGCATGGTCAGCACCTGGTGCTGATCAACCGCGATGAGTCCCTGCCCGGTACACTGAACATCAATCTCGACTCCCGCCCGGCTGCGGAGATGGCCGTCAATGCCTTTGTACGGGCCGGGTGCAGCCGCATTGCCTTCGTCAATTCACTGGCAGGCACGCCGAGCCTGCAGAAACGCGAAACCGATTTTCTGGCGGCTGCGCAGCGTGCAAACGTGGCCGTTCAGGTGGAACGGTTCGGCTCAACCTCCTATGAAACCGGGCAGATACTGGCGCAGCGCCTCCTGACACGCAATGTGCGCCCCGATGCGGTCTACTGTGCCACCGACCTGCTCGCCTGCGGATTTATGGATGAGGCACGGCACCGCTTCGCGCTACGTATCCCGGAGGATCTCTGCATCATCGGGCATGACAATATTGCCCAGTCGGGCTGGGCGTCTTACAACCTCACCACCTTTGCGCAGCCGGTGGAGCAGTTTGCCCGCGACGCTATCCGCTGGCTGGTGGAAACGGAGGCGCAGCCGGACGAGCTGATACCGAAAACCGAACAGCATCAGGAGCGCAGAATATATCCGGTCGATGTTGTCTGGCGGGGTTCTGTCCGTGGTGGCTAATCGGCTTCTTTTTATTTTTCAATGGCACCGTTACCGGCTGAAATAATTTCCTGTCGGTTTTACGCTTCGTTTTAATTAATCCCGGCCTGCGCTGAAAAAATAGTGGGCCGCCCTGACACACAACCCCCATTTCTGTCTACGCTTTATCTGCATTATTCATTCACTCTGGTTTTATCTGCTCAATGAATCAGCAGTCAGATGTGACAAATATCACATTTGTGCCAGGCTTACTGTCTCAGATTACTCTGTTCAAGGAGCAAACAATGACAACACCAACGAATAATTCGCTCGAGATGAATCACTTCCCAAAACCTCCTTTTGAGGATCAGCCGCAGCAGGCACCAGGCCTGGCCAGCAAAATGATCCCGGTGCCGGATCACGGTGAAACCAGCTATCGCGGGGCCGGCCGACTGACTGGCCGCAAAGCGCTGATCACTGGTGGCGACTCCGGTATTGGTCGCGCCGTGGCGATTGCCTACGCCCGGGAAGGCGCAGATGTCGTCATTAACTACCTGCCGGAAGAACAGCCGGACGCCGACGAAGTGGTGAAATTAATCGAAGCAGAAGGCCGTAAAGTTTTCGCTATTCCCGGTGATATTCGCTCTGAAGCGTTCTGCCAGCAGCTGGTTAAAGAAGCTGCCGATAAATTAGGTGGTCTGGATATTCTGGTTAATAACGCCGGTCGTCAGCAATTTAATGAGTCCATCCGGACATTGAGTACGGAAGATTTCGACGCGACCTTTAAAACGAATGTTTATGCCATGTTCTGGATCACGAAAGCGGCGCTGGAATATCTGCCTCGCGGCGCGTCCATTATTAATACCTCGTCCGTACAGGCATTTAAGCCCAGCGATATTCTGCTGGATTATGCGCAGACCAAGGCCTGTATCGTCGCCTTTACTAAATCGCTGGCTAAACAACTGGGTGGTGATGGTATCCGCGTCAATGCGGTCGCCCCGGGCCCGTACTGGACCCCGCTACAGTCCAGCGGCGGTCAGCCGATGGAGAAAGTCAAACAGTTTGGTGCGGATGCGCCGCTGGGCCGTCCGGGTCAGCCGGTTGAAATCGCCCCGCTCTATGTGACTCTCGCCTCAACTGAGAGCAGCTACGCCTCCGGCCAGGTCTGGTGCTCTGATGGCGGCACCGGCACGCTGTAATGCCCTGAAATGGCCGCCTGGTGCGGCCATTTTTTTGTCCTGCTTTTGTCACCCCATCCCCCGCCATACCGAACAGAGGAAAACGCGCATGCAGAACCCGATCTTTCATTCGCCCGTCAGAGAGGAGGGCTTTGCGGGGCTGGGCGACTATGCCGCAGTTGGCGAAGGCCGATCGGTCGCGCTGATTGCGCCGGATGGGTCAATAGACTGGTGGTGTGCGCCCAATCTCGACGCGAAACCGCTGTTTGACCGCCTGCTGGACGCCGGACTGGGCGGCTACTTTCAGATCGTGCCGACCGCGCCTTATCAGGTGTCCCGCTGCTACCGGGATAACAGCAACGTGCTGGAAACCCGCTTCGAAACGGAAAGCGGCACGGTGCTGCTGACCGAATCGATCAACAGTACGCTGGCGGGCCGCCTGCCCTGGTGCGAACTGGCCCGCCGCATCGAAGGCGTCAGCGGTGAAGTAACGTTAGCCATCACCCTGCGCTTTGGCACCGCGGCCGAAACCCGTTCGCCGTGGGTGGCGGACAATGAGAAAGGCAAAGTGTTTCACATCGCCGACATCATGACGATGTTTCGCACCAGCGAAGACATCCGGATCACCCAACTTTCCGACGAACAGGTCTGCGCCACGCTGCGTACAACAGCGGGTTCCCGTTCGCTCTGTGCACTACTGGTGACCGAAAGCGAGCCGCTGGCGGTGCCACCGCTGGAGGCGATCGATCAGCGCATCGAAACCAGCCATACCGGCTGGACCAGCTGGGTGGAAAATCTGAGTTATGCCGGCCGCTATCCGGCGCTGGTGAAGCGCTCTGCCCTGTCGCTGAAATTTCTCTGGTACTCACCGACCGGTGCGCTGGCCGCGGCGGCAACCACCTCGCTGCCGGAGGGCATCGGCGGCGAAAAGAATTACGACTACCGCTACGCCTGGGTGCGCGACGCCTGCCTGATTATCAAAGCCTTTGTCTATATCGGCGCACTGGAGGATTGCAAAGCGGCGTTCTCCTGGCTCTCCCAGACCATCATGCGGCACGGCGTCAGGCTGCGCGCCTGCTACGCCCTGAATGGAGATGAAGTGCCCGCCGAGCGCTATCCGGCGCTCACCGGCTATCGCCATTCACAGCCGGTTCGGGTTGGCAATAATGCCCGCGATCAGCTGCAGCTCAGCATGTATGGCGACATGCTGGTCACCGCACAGCACTTCATTGAAGCGGGACATGTGCTGGATATCACCACCTCGCGCATGCTGGGTGAGCTGGCGAACTGCTGTGCCGATCACTGGCGACAGCAGGATTGCGGCATCTGGGAATTGCCGGAGCTACAGCACTACACCCACTCGAAAATGGCCTGCTGGATGGCCCTGGATCGGGCCGTCGCTCTGGCCGAAAACCAGCATATTGAACCGACCTGGCTGGGACGCTGGCAGCGGGAGCGCGACCGCATCCGCGACTGGATTGAATCTCACTGCTGGTCAGAACAGCAGCAGGCTTATCTCTTCTATGCAGGCAGTGAGGATCGTCTTGACGCCTCGCTGGCGCTGGTTCACAGCTACGGCAACGCGGTGAACCGGGAGCGTATGCTCGCCACCTGCCATGCTATCCGGCAAAACCTGGGCGATGGCAGCGCCATGCTCTACCGCTACAGCGGTGCCCGGGAAGAAGAAAGTACGTTTCTCGCCTGCGCCTTCTGGCTGGTGGAAGCCTGGGCGGAACTGGGCGAAACGGCGCAGGCAGACCAGGCGATGCGGGAGATTCTGGCGACGCTGGACGGTCAGGGCAGCGTTGATATTTTCAATGAGATGTATGATGTGCGCACACAGCGCTGGCGCGGCAATATGCCGCAGGGACTGAGCCATCTGGCCCTGATCTGCGCGGCGCAGGCGTTGTCAGAAGCCGAAGCGACGGCCTGAGGCCTGGCGCTTCTGTGGGCCGGCTGCAGCCGGAAGCGCGGGTCGAAGAAGAATGGCCCGATGACGCGTTTGCTGACGATCTCCGCCGACGATTACTCCGGGTTGCCCTGTTGCAAAGCCTGCAGAATCTGCCAGGCTGCCTGAACGCGCAGCGGATTCGGATAGTTTTTATTCGCCAGCATCACGATGCCGCAGTTTTTGGCGGGGATAAACGCAATGTAGGCCCCGAATCCGTTGGTCGCACCGGTTTTATGTACCCAGCTGGCGCGCTGTGACGGCCCGGCGGGCGTCAGCTGCGTCGCCGGACGAGCCTTCAGCGCCACGCTATTATCACTGTCGCCGATCAGCGTGTCGGCAGAGACAGGCCAGTCGTATATTTCCCAGCCCAGCCCCTGATAGAGCTTTCCAGCGCTGAAATAGCGCGACTGCGCGGTGCGCATGGCGTTCCGCAGCACCGCATTGCCTGCAGAAAGCCGGTTAGGATCCACGTTCGCCTGCATAAACGTGAGCATGTCACGTGCGGTTGATTTGATGCCGTAAGCTTCGGCATCCAGCATCCCGGGCGACACCCGCACTGGCTGACCGTTTTTATAGCCCCAGGCGTAGTTGATCATCATGGAAGTCGGCACGGTGATATAGGTGCGCGTCAGGTGTAAGGGCTGAAAAACATGCCGTTCCATCGCCTGCTCATAGTCGCCCTTCACCATCAGCGCGCCAAACAGGCCGATGCTGGCGTTGGAGTACTGACGCAGGGTGCCAGGCGCGGCCTGCGGCTGCCAGTTCTGATAGAAGCGCAGCAGCGACGTCTGGTCGGTCACCTCATCCGGCAGCTGCAGCGGCAGGCCGCCCGCCGTGTAAGTGGCCAGATGAAGCATCCGAACCGGCCGCCACTGGGCGCCAGTGAGCTGCGGCCAGTGCTTCTGTACGGCATCGCTGAGGCGGATGTCGCCATTGCGGATCTGCACGCCAGCCAGCGTGCCGGTAAACGTTTTACTGACGGAACCAAGTTCAAACAGGGTGTTTTCCGTGACCCGGCGGCGCGAATCGAGATCGGCCACGCCGAAATTCACAAACTGCGCCCGCCCTTTATAGAGCACCGCCACCGCCATGCCGGGGATCGACTGCTGCGCCATCAGCGGTTCGATCGTGGCTTTGACCAGAGAAGTGACCTGCTGTGAGGAGAGATCGGCGGCAACACAGCGGGCAGAAAGCGACAGCAAAACAACATAAAACAAGGACTTTTTCATCGGCAACCAGAGGTTCTTTACTGACAGAAATTACTTACATTGGCTGGCACAGGCCTGCACACACATCTGCGCCTCAGAGCTGCAGGATCCGTTGTCACGGGTATTGCAGTGAGACTGTTCAACGTAGCAGTTGGACTGGCAGGCGGAGAGGTCGCAGCGGGCCGCAGCGGGCGTCAGCTGAGGTACAGAGGCGCGGGCCGGAAAAAGCGGTGCGGGCTGAGCAAAGGCGCTGCTGCCCAGTAATCCGGACAACAGCAGAGTGACGATAAGTTTCATAAGCGTTCTCCTGTGGGACGTCCTCTGAGTATGGCTACTCTGGCGCGTCCCGTCAGAGAAATCTCACTAAACTGAGACAACCGGCGGGTGTTCAGTGGCATTCATCACGCCACGGCTGTAAATTTCGTTGAGCCGGGCAACATAACGCTGGGTGTCATGCTGCTCTCTGATGCGCAGAATGGCTGCCTCGCCCTTCTCCTGCAGCATTTCAGGACGTTCAATAATGGCGAGCAGCGTCGATTTCAGCCCCTCCACCAGCGACCGGCGCAGCGCGGATTTCTGATCCGGCGAAGTGATACTGTATTCGCGGTCAGCATTCAGTGGACTGGTCAGCACCCAGCCTGCACTGACGGGATTGATCTCCGGCAGCGCTCGCACGTTACTGGTGATCACCGGGCAGCCGTTCGCCTGCATCTCCAGCACCGAAAAACCGTAGGTTTCCTGCCAGGTCGGTAATAATCCCGCATCACTCTGACGGAACAGCTGCATCAGCGCGCCGTTCTCCATCCGGGTGTGATGGGTAAAGCAGCGATAGCGTTTAATGCGGTTTTCGATGCCACGGCAGAACGCTTCATCATCCTGGAACTGACGATGCGCAACATTGTGGCGCCTGGCGAGATCGCCAATCAACTGCACATCCAGCTGCGACTCTTCCAGCCGGCGCTCTTCGAGCAGCTCACTGATGGCCAGCACCACTTCCGCGCCGCCTTTGCGGTAAAACTCATTACCGGCGAACGTCAGCTTAATCACGCCGGGCTTACGTGGGGCTTTCTGCTGCACAAACAGCTTCTGAGGCGGATGTATCACCACCGTTTTACGGCGAATCTGCTGCGCAACGTCCGGTCTGAACAGCTTCATCTGGATATTCAGCGTGGCATCGGAGATGGCAATCAGCCCCAGACAGTTATCTTTGAGCAGATAAGGGATCAGGCGCTGCAGCTCCGGGTTATCCTGTTTGGCGACGCCAGCCACAGGTAATACCCGCGGGAGCTCGGTTTCAAAGCTCGCCACCCACTTCTGGCGGGTGATGGCGACTTCGTTAAACAGATGCAGGATATCCGCCCGTGATGCGCCTGAAAACGGCACTGGCTGGAAAACAAAAATTTTATTTTTTTTAAGCAAACGCGTGCGTAACGGGTTAATAAAATAGAACAGGTTACGCGTCTTCAGATTGATATATTCATTATCCGGATTGACTAAAATATTGCGCTGCTCGGGATACTGGTTATTTGTGATTCCAATTTTCATGATTGCTTTCCGGAGTCCTTGTCATTGGCGTAATCTATATCATGTCAGGCTGAAAACTGCGTCCAGGCAATATCCTAAAAGCTTGTTCTGCCGCAGTTTGTCCGATTATTTTTAAACTTTTATCTGGCAACAAAATCGTCACAGTTATTTCTGTTTGTGAATTCCGGGCGGCTAATTACACGACTATCCGATTGTATCCTGAGCTTTTTTCACAGAATTAAATCGCGATCAGCATGTGATTGGCCGGACCAGTTGTTAATTAATTGTTTAAATATTTTTCGGACTTTTTAACGTTTTCCGTCCGCCTCATCGTTGATTATTTCTTAACTGACTTCAGGATGGCGGCAAACCTGCGTTAATGAGGCTCTCTGCCTGATAATACACGCCAATCATGCTCCGCACCCGGCCCCGGCCCCGGCGATGAAACGATTGATACAGCATTGCCGCAAATGCCCCCTGAGGAAACGGCGGTCTGCTTCATAATAGTGCGAAGACGTCGCCTGTCACACCGTACCTCCCTATTCAGTAATCCTATAACCTCATGATTTAATTGGTGAGTAATGCTTTTATCATGCCGTGCACCTGCCTGGTACAAAAGTTGCAGGAGAGATGACAGGTATAAGGAGAGCATTATGAAAGCAATCGTGATTGGTGGCGGAATTGGCGGCATGAGCAGCGCCATTGCGCTGGAGAAAGCCGGGTTTGCGGTCGACGTTTTTGAAGCCGTAAAGGAGATGAAACCGGTCGGCGCGGCGATTTCAGTCTGGCCCAACGGCGTCAAGTGCCTGAACGCGCTGGGCATGAAGGAGGCGCTGCGTAAGCTGGGCGGGAATATGGCTTACATGGCCTATCACGACGGCACCAGCGGAGCCGCCCTGACCCGCTTCAGCATGGCACCGCTGGTGCAGCAGGTCGGCGAATATCCCTGCCCGGTGGCGCGTGCGGAACTGCAGGCGATGCTGATCGACACCTTTGGACGCGAACGGGTGCAGTTTGGCAAGCGGGTAATCCAGGTCGAACAGAACGCACAGGGCGTCATCGCCACCTTCTCGGATAACAGCCAGGCTCACGGCGATTTTCTGATTGCCGCAGACGGCACCCATTCGGTGATCCGCGAATATGTGCTGGAGCAGAAGCTGGAGCGGCGCTATGCCGGTTACGTTAACTGGAACGGCCTTGTTACTATCGACGAAGCAATCGCGCCCGCCGACCATTGGACCACCTTTGTCGGCGAGGGCAAGCGGGTGTCACTGATGCCGGTCAGCGGCAATCGCTTCTACTTCTTTTTTGATGTGCCTCTGCCAAAAGGATTGCCACAGGATCGCGCCACGGTAAAAGCGGATTTGACCGGTTATTTCCAGGGCTGGGCGGCGCCGGTGCAGCGGCTGATCGCCGCCATCCATCCTGAAACCACCAACCGGGTGGAGATCCACGATATCGAACCGTTCAGCCGGTTCGTTAAGGGCCGCATCGCCCTGCTGGGCGACGCCGCTCACAGTACCACGCCCGATATTGGTCAGGGCGGTTGTGCGGCGATGGAGGATGCGGTGGTGCTGGCCTCGACCCTCGCGTCCCATTCGCTGGGCATCGAGGATGCGCTGCTGCGCTATCAGACCCGACGGGTTGAGCGGGTTAAAGATCTGGTGCTGAAAGCCCGTAAGCGCTGCGATGTCACCCATGCACGCGACCTGGCCGTGACGGCAGCATGGTATGACTCCCTGAAAAGCGAAACCGGCGAGCGCGTGCTGGCCGGTATGTGTGAAACGATTGAGGGCGGGCCGCTGGGTTAGCCGGAGAAGCGGGCCGTCAGCATGACGGCCTGCTGCGTGGCTTAATCGTCCGTGAGACCGCGATTTTTCAGCATCGGCGCCAGCTCAGGCGCCGCGCCTCGCCAGCTTTCATAGAGGGTTTTGAGATCGCTGCTGTTACCCCGTGACAGAATCTTCTGCCGGAAAAGATCGCCGTTTTCCCGCGTCAGTCCACCCCGTTCGGCAAACCACTGATAGCCATCGTCAGCCAGCATCTGCGTCCAGATATAGGCGTAGTAGCCCGCCGCGTAGCCGCCACCCCAGATGTGCTGAAAATAGCTGGAGCGATAGCGCGGTGGTACCGCCTTCAGCGCCAGGTTGTCGCGCTCCAGCGCCTGCTGCTCAAAGTCGCCCACGCTTTGCGGCGCAGCATCAGCCCTGAGGCTGTGCCAGTGCAGATCCAGTAGCGCAGCCGCAAGCAGCTCACTCATTTCATAGCCTTTGTTGAACAGCGCGGCTTTTACCATCTTCTCGTGCAGCGCGGCAGGCATCGGCTCCTGAGTCTGATAGTGGCGGGCGTAGTGCCGGAACACCGCCGGCTCGCTGGCCCAGTGCTCGTTGATCTGCGAGGGAAACTCAACAAAGTCGCGCGGGGTTTCTGTGCCGGAGAGGCTCGGATAGCGCTGGCTGGCGAACAGACCGTGCAGCGTATGACCGAATTCATGGAACAGCGTAATGACGTCGTCCCAGCTCAACAGTGCAGGCTCACCGGCTGGCGGCTGGGTGAAGTTGCAGACGTTATAGATCACCGGCCTGCTCTCCAGCAGGGTCGACTGATTGACGAAGTTACTCATCCAGGCCCCGCCGCCTTTGCTGTCGCGCTTAAAAAAATCGGTGTAGAACAGCGCCAGCGGGGTATCGTCTGCATCGAAGATCTCATAAACCTGGACATCGGGATGATAAACCGGCAGATCCTGACGCTGTGTAAAACGGATGCCGTAGAGCTGTGTGGCCGCCCGGAAAACGCCATTGTGCAGGACCGAGTTAAGCTCGAAATAAGGTTTGATCTGGCTCTCATCCAGGTCGTAGCGGGCGCGACGCACCTGCTCAGCATAAAAACGCCAGTCCCAGGCCTGCAGGGTAAAACCGCCCTGCTGCTGATCAATAATCTGCTGGATAGTCGCCGCTTCCCGTCCGGCGCGCGCGCGGGCGGCGGGCACGATGTTGCGCATAAAGGCCAGCGCCGCATCAGGCGTTTTCGCCATCTGATCCTGCAGCTTCCACTCCGCGTAGCTGGCAAACCCCAGCAGCCGGGCCTGCTCCGCCCTGACCTGCGCCAGCCGCAGAACCAGTTCGCGGGTGTCGTTTTCATCCCCTTTTTCCGTGCGTGTGGCACCCGCCGTAAACAGCGCCTCACGAGTGGCGCGGTCGGCGAGGCTCTGCAGCGCCGGTTGCTGTGTGGTGTTCTGCAGCACCAGCAGCCAGCGGTCCTCCAGCCCGCGTGCACGCGCCTCCGCCTGAGCGACCGCGAGGTCGGCGGATGACAGCCCCGCCAGCTGCTGCAGGTCACTGACCACCAGCCCGCCCGCCTTCGTGGCCGCCAGCAGCCGGTTGGTAAAGCGGGTGCTGAGGCGTGCCGCCTCCTGATTCAGCGCCTTAAGCGCCTGTTTCTGCGCTTCCGGCAGATTTGCTCCCGCCAGCTGGAAGCGCTGCCAGATCACCTCAACCAGCCGTTTCGATTCGCTATCCAGTGTTGCGCGATCCAGGTAAACCGCGTCGAGCCGGGAGAAGAGCGACCGGTTGAGCATGATCTCATCGTTCAGCGCGGTAAGCTGAGGCGCGATCTCCTCATCGACCTGCTGCAGATAAGGGCTGGTGTGTGCGGAGGTCATGGCGCTGAAGACCAGATTCACCCGGTTCAGCAGCTGTCCGCTCTTCTCCAGCGCCTCGAAAGTGTTAAGAAAGGTAGGCGCGTCGCTGTTTCCGGCGATCGCGGCGATTTCCTGACGCTTCGCCTCAATGCCCGCCTGCAGTGCGGGCAGGAAATCCTGCTCCCTGATCTGGTCAAAGGGCGGAGCCTGGTAAGGCAGTGTGCTGACGCTAAAGAAGGGATTCTGACGGGCGTTCATGGTTCGCTCCTGATGGGCATCGCAAACTCTTATCCTGACAGGTTGCCGCCAGCGCGACAACTCAGCTGACTGGCTGCTGATAAACGCTGATGATTTCACCGGCAATCGCCACCGCAATCTCGGCGGGCAGCTTGCCTTTCACATCCGGCAGGCCAATCGGACAGCGCAGGCGCGTCAGCGTCTCGCTGTCGACCCCCTTGCCCGACAGCCGGTAGCGAAAACGCTGATTTTTGGTTTGTGAACCAATCAACCCGGCATAGCGAAAATCACCGCGCCTGAGCACCGCTTCGCACAGGGCGAAGTCGAGCGGATGATGATGAGTCATAATGATGAAGTAGCTGCCTGCCGGGGCCTGCGCTACGCAGTCGGCCGGGTCCTCCGGCTGGTGTGTCACGACGCCGGGCGGCACATGGCAGAACTGCGCCGCCCGGCTGTCGACCCAGTTTATGTGACAGGGTAACGTAGCCAGCAGGTTAACCAGCGCCTGACCGACGTGCCCAGCCCCGAACAGCCAGATTTCCGGCTGCGCCTGCAGCAACGGCTCAAACAGCAGCGTTGTTCTGCCGCCGCAGCACTGGCCAAGCCGTGCACCGAGGCTGAACGCTTCAGTGCACGGCGCGCGGGTTCCACTCTGCAGCATCGCCCTGGCCTGGGCGATGCACTGAAACTCCAGATGCCCGCCACCGATGGTGAGCCATGTCTCCTGTTGCGAGACAATCATCTTGCTGCCGCTGTCACGCGGCACCGATCCCTGTTCGCTGAGCACGGTGATCAGCACGCAGCTCTGACGTTTCTCCCGCAGCTGGTGCAATATGCCAATCCAGTCATGGTAGATCATCGGCGGCTCCTGTCAGGCGCTGCACGCCCTGGAAGATCCGTTCAGGTGTGGCGGGCGCATCCAGCAGCGGGTGCTGGCGGTAGTCGGCGACGCTGGCCACCGCATCCTGCAGGGCGCACCAGGCCGCGATTCCCAGCATAAAGGGAGGCTCCCCGACGGCCTTGGAATGAAACACCGTGTCTTTTGGATTTTTGCGGTTCTCTACCAGCGTGACCCGCAGATCGGCCGGAACATCGCTGATGGCCGGAATTTTGTAGCTCGCCGGGCCGTCGGTCAGCAGCTGCCCCTTGTCGTTCCACACCAGCTCTTCGCAGGTAAGCCAGCCAAGTCCCTGCACAAAGCCCCCTTCCACCTGACCGATATCGATGGCCGGATTCAGGGAGGCGCCGACGTCATGCAGAATGTCGGCCCGCAGCAGGCGGGACTCGCCGGTCAGCGTATCAATGATTACCTCGCAGCAGGCCGCGCCAAAAGCGTAGTAGTAAAAGGGTTTGCCCCGTCCCGCCAGCCGGTCATAGTGGATCCCCGGTACGCGATAGTAGCCGGTGGCCGAAAGCGGCACCTGATTCAGCCACGCCAGCTTCGCCACCTCGGCGAAGGTGTAATGTTTTTCCCCGGCACGCACCACGCCGTTGCGGAAACTCACTGCGGCGGCGTCGCACTGATGCAGTTCGCAGAGCATCGCAGTCATCCGGTCGCGCAGGATTTCCGCCGCATTCTGCGCCGCTTTGCCATTAAGGTCCGCGCCGCTGGAGGCGGCGGTCGGTGAGGTATTCGGCACTTTTCCGGTGTCAGTGGCGGTGATCTGGATCTTATCGACCTCAATCTGCAGCACTTCGGCAACAATCTGTGTCACCTTAGTGTTCAGACCCTGGCCCATTTCGGTTCCGCCGTGGTTGAGCTGCACGGTGCCGTCGGTGTAAATCAGGATCAGCGCGCCCGCCTGGTTGAGAAAGCTGGAGGTAAAAGAGATACCAAACTTCACCGGCGTCAGCGCCAGCCCGCGTTTCAGCAGAGGGCTGCGGGCGTTAAAGGCTGTGATCTCTGCGCGGCGAGCCGCATAGTCGCTGCTGCGTTCGAGCTGGTCCGTAATCTCATCCAGCAGGTTATCCTCCACCTGCTGGTGGTAATGGGTGATGTTGCGATCCTGCTTGCCGTAATAGTTACGTTTGCGCAGCGTCAGCGGGTCCAGACCGCGTTCGCGGGCAATATGGTCCATGATCTGCTCAATCGCCACCATGCCCTGCGGCCCGCCAAATCCGCGGTAGGCGGTGTTTGACGCCGTGTTAGTGCGGCAGCGATAGCCGGTAATCAGTGCATCCCCCAGGTAATAGGCGTTATCGGCGTGGAACATGGCACGATCGACAATCGATCCGCTCAGATCCAGCGAATAGCCGCAGTTTCCGGCCAGATCGATCCGGATGCCGCAGAGTCGCCCATCCTCCTCAACACCCGCCTCATAGCGTACGAAGAAGGGATGCCGTTTGCCGGTCACGCGCATATCGTCGCGGCGTGAAAGCCGCATTTTTGCCGCCCGCCCGGTCTGACGCGCCACGATGGCGCAGAGACAGGCGACGCCCGACGCCTGGGTCTCTTTGCCGCCAAAGCCGCCGCCCATGCGACGCATATCAATGGTGACCTGATTCAGGCTGATGCCCATCACCTCCGCCACCAGCTTCTGCACTTCAGTGGGGTTCTGAGTCGAAGAGAAAACCTGCAGCTGCTGGTCTTCCCCCGGGATCACCATCGCGGTCTGGGTTTCGAGATAGAAGTGCTCCTGACCGCCGATATGAAACGCGCCGCTGACCCGATACGGCGCACGCGCCAGCGCCGCGTCCACATCACCGCGCTGGTGAATATGCGGCTCCTGAACAAAACTGCCCTGTGCCAGCGCCTGCTCCACATCCAGCAGCGGCTCCAGTACCTCATACTCAATCACCGCCGCGGCCGCGCCCTGCCGGGCGGCGTCAGGCGTCTCAGCCGCTACTGCGATGACGATCTGACCCAGATACTCCACTTTCTCATGCGCCAGCAGCGGGTCGCCCGGCTCCAGTGGCCCGACATCATTAATGCCCGGCACATCCTGCCAGGTCAGGACGCTGACGACACCCGGCACGGCATAGCAGGGTTGCACATCAATATGCAGGATACGGGCGTGAGCGTGTTCGCTCAAACGCGGACAGAGGTGCAGCAATCCGGGCAGCTCCGGCTTGTCGTCGATGAACCGCGCTTCACCTGAGACATGCTTTTCCGCGCTCTCATGGCGGTTACTGCGACCCACGCCACTTTGCAGATCGGCGGCGTACTGCGCCTTGATAACCTCTTCGGTCAGTTCAGGACGGTTATGAGACATAGCGTGAGACCTCAAGACAGGTTATTTCGCCGTGATGACGATGCCAGAAGCGGCGGAGCAGGTTCTGCGCCACCTTAAGGCGATAGTCGCTGCTGGCGCGGAAATCGGAAAGCGGCTGGAAATCTTCAGCCAGCGCGGCTGCTGCCAGTGACACTGTCACGGCATCCAGAGGCTGACCGATCAGGGCCTGTTCACAGTGACGGGCGCGCTGTGGCGTTGCTGCCATGCCGCCAAAGGCGATGCGGGCGGCGCTGACGACACCCTGATCAAACTGCAGGTTAAAGGCAGCGAACACCGCTGAGATATCATCATCCAGCCGTTTAGAAACTTTCCAGGCAACAAAATCAGGTGACACCGTCACCTTGTCGATACGAATGGCGCGAATAAATTCCCCTTTTTCCAGCTGAGTCTGGCGATAGCCGGTAAAGAACTGGTCCAGCGGCAGGCTGCGCTGCGCATCGCCGTGCTGTAGCAGCAAGCTGGCATTCAGGGCCAGCAGCACGGGTGAGGCATCGCCAATCGGTGAGGCATTGGCAATGTTGCCGCCGAGTGTGCCCTGCAGACGAATCTGCAGTGAGGCGAAGCGCTGCAGCATCTCGCTGACGCCGGGAATGCGGCTGGCCAGAAAATCGCTGACCTGCTGCAGCGACGCGCCCGCCCCCAGCAGATAGTGGTCGTCAAATTCGCTGCAGACCTTCAGCGCGGCCACATGTTCAAGCGCAATCAGTACGCCGATCTTTTTATGCTGCTGTGTGATCTGCAGGCTGAGGTCGGTACCACCGGCAATCAGCTGCGCATCGGGATGCGCCAGACAGAGCGCGGCCAGCTGAGCGGGCGTTTTCGGCAGGAAGCAGCGGCGACCTTCACCGGCCAGCTCCTGTACCTCCGGACTGGCCAGCGCCTCAAGCCGCTGCACGGTGGTCACGGCCTGCTGCTCAAACAGATCGGACACCGGCTGCGAGCAGAGCTGTTCGGCGGCCGCCATAATCGGCCGGTAGCCTGTGCAGCGGCAGAGATTGCCGGCCAGCGCCGTTTCCGCCTCATGGCGATCCCAGCCTTCCGCCCGCTTTTGCAGGCTGAACAGCGACATCACAAAGCCTGGCGTGCAGAATCCGCACTGTGAGCCGTGGCACTCCACCATCGCCTGCTGCGCCGGATGCAGGGCGCGGCCATGACGCAGATCCTCCACCGTGATCAGCTGCCTGCCCTGTAAGGCGGAGACCAGCGTCAGACAGCTGTTGACCGTTTCATAGACCATTCTGCCGTCCACGACTTTGCCCAGGGTAACGCTGCAGGCGCCACAATCCCCCGAGGCGCAGCCCTCTTTGGTTCCGGTGCGCTGCTGCCGGGTGCGCAGATAGCTGAGTACCGTGAGGTTGGGATCGAGTGTCGCTTCCGTGACGAGCTGATTGTTTAACAGAAACTGGATCATGCGGCTTGCTCCTGTGATTCGCGTTGCCAGACCGGACGACCCGCGACCCAGGTCTGGGCAATATTACGGTCGTCGCCCAGCGTCATCAGGACAAACAGCTTTTCCCAGATATCTTTGCTGTTGCCAATCCGCAGCTGCTGCAGCGCAGAAACGGCCGGATCGAGCACCACGAAATCGGCCTCTTTACCCACGTTGAAATTGCCGATGGCCTGATCGAGATCCAGTGCGCGGGCGCCGCCCAGCGTGGCGTGATAGAAGGCTTCGGCGGCGCTGAGCCGGTAGTGCTGTAACTGCCCGACCTTGTAGGCTTCGCCCAGCGTCTGCAGCATGTTAAAGGTGGTGCCTGCGCCGACATCGGTGCCAATCCCGACGCTGACGCCCTGCTGCCAGCTGCGTTTCAGGTTGAACAGCCCGCTGCCGAGAAACAGATTGGAGGTGGGACAAAAGGCAATAGAGGATTCGGTATCATGCAGACATTGCCACTCCCGATCTTCCAGATGCAGGCAGTGCGCGAAGACGCTGCGACGGCCCGTCAGCTGATGATGGTGGTAGACATCCAGATAATTCTCCCGCTCCGGAAACAGCGCTTTCACCCAGGCCACCTCCTGCGGATTCTCGCTGAGATGGGTATGCACCCAGGTGTCCGGAAACTCCTGACGCAGCTGCTGGACTTTTTCCAGCAGCGCAGTAGATGAAGTCGGCGCAAAGCGTGGCGTCAGCGCATAGCTGAGCCGTCCGCGCTGATGCCAGCGTTCAATCAGCGCCCGCGTCTGCTGGTAACTCTGCTCCGGCGTCTCGGTCAGGTTATCCGGCGCATTGCGGTCCATCATCACCTTACCGGCAATCAGCCGCATGTTCAGGGCGTCGGCTGCGCTGAACAGGGCTTCAACCGACTGCGGATGAACCGTGCCAAACACCAGCGCGCTGGTGGTGCCGTTTGCGAGCAGCTGATGCAGAAAGAAGGCGGACATTCGTGCCGCGTGGTCGGGGCAGTGATACTGCGCCTCGACCGGGAAGGTGTATTGGTTGAGCCACTCCAGCAACTGCTCGCCAAAGGCGCCAATCATCTCGGTCTGTGGATAGTGAATATGCGTATCAACAAAGCCTGGCACAATCAGCTTACCGCGCAGGTCGGTGACGGGCTGGCCGGCAAGTTGTGTCGCGCAGTTTTCCCAGCTCTCCAGCCCCATCACATGCCCTTCGCGCAGCAGCAGTACGCCATCGTCCAGATAGCGGGCTTTACTGATGAGATCATCAGGATGCGTCACTGTGCCCGTGAAATCGAAAAAGCTGGCGCGTATCGCCGTGTCGGTTGCTGAGAGCATGGTTTGTCCCTTCTGAATGCGCGATTAAGTATCTGCAAAATATCTCTGTTAAACATTGCAACCTGCGTGCCAGTTCTGAATATAAATAAAACCCTTACTAATCAGTTAAATGTGAAGAAATTCCGGCGTTGCGCAACAAAAAACCCTGGATGCAGGCAAGCAACCGTTTGCGAAACGGATGCAAACGGTTGCGATTCCGTTTCAGTTAAACAGTCTGATTTGAGTATGGCTAATCAGCGGAAAACCTGCCCCTTAACGGTGCAGCCTGCCCTGAAAAAGCGCAGCATTATGCCCGATAAAAACCGTTTACAGGCCTGGCTGCTTTTCTGCGCGCAGAAGCGGAAATGAAATGCTATGGTGAAGCCATCGATTGTGAAAATGGCATAAGGAACAGTGAGATGATTATTTTTGTCACCGGTGCAACCGCCGGTTTTGGTCAAAGCATCACCCGCCGCTTTATCGAAAATGGCCATAAAGTGATTGCCACCGGACGCCGCGCTGAACGTCTCAAAGCACTGAAAGAAGAGCTGGGTGACAACCTCTATACAGTGCAGCTGGATGTACGCAACCGGGCTGCCATTGAGGAGGCGGTCAGCCAGCTTCCGGCTGAATGGCGTAATATCGACGTACTGGTCAACAATGCGGGTCTGGCGCTGGGCATTGAGCCTGCGCACAAGGCTAACGTTGACGACTGGGAAAACATGATCGACACCAATACCAAAGGGCTGGTCTATATGACCCGCGCCCTGCTGCCGCAGATGGTGGAGCGCAACGTGGGGCATATCATTAATATCGGTTCAATTGCCGGTAACTGGCCTTATGCTGGTGGCAACGTCTATGGTGCGACGAAAGCCTTTGTGCGCCAGTTCAGCCTGAACCTGCGCACCGACCTGCATGGCACCGCGCTGCGCGTCACCGACATTGAACCCGGCCTGGTTGGCGGCACCGAGTTCTCTAACGTCCGGTTTAAAGGCGACGATGACAAAGCGGGTCAGGTCTATGAAGGTGCCACTGCCCTGACGCCGGAAGATGTGACGGAAGCCGTCTGGTGGGTCGCGACGCTGCCAAAGCATGTCAACATCAACAGCCTGGAGATGATGCCGGTCAGTCAGACCCTCGCGGGCCTGAAAGTCCACAAACTTTAAGTTTCATCAACGCCAGCACTGGCTGGCGTTATCCTCGTCCCCAGCCCAGCACAATAATCAGCATCCCGCTGAACGCGATCAGTGCCCCGCTCCAGTCCCATGCGCTTAACTTCACGCCGTCTACAATCCTCAGCCAGAGCAGCGCCGTCAGAACATAGACACCGCCGTAAGCAGCATATACCCGGCCACTCGCAGCCGGATGCAGAGTCAGTAGCCAGACAAACAGCGCCAGGCTGACGGCCGCAGGCAGCAGCAGCCAGGCAGAGCCCCCTTTTTTGAGCCACAGCCACGGCAGAAAACAGCCGGTAATCTCCGCCAGCGCGGTAATGAAAAACAGTAAGGCGGTCTTAATCAGCACCGGTTCCTCTCCCGAACGTAAACAAATGACTCACCGCTGGTGAGCAAAGAAACGGCGATGATATACTAAAATCCTCTGCCATCGGGCTGAAGTGTTGCAGAGCGACCGGGCTGATGCAGGCGCAGATCGCGCGCACGAGCCGGGTTCAGCGTCACCGCGGATCCCTCTGATGGGCCAGGTTCCAGGCATGCCCGCTGTTACCGCCGTCGCAGAGCGTATTGTTTGCGTTAACTAAAGGATAATGTAATGAAAAAAATGATCCCTGCCGTGCTGATGGTGCTGCTTTCCACCGCGGCCCTGACGGCGACAGCCAGTACCAATCGTCTGATCATTGAAGATGGCAGCTCTGCGCTGAGCAATGAGGCGGCGCGACAGGACAAAGAGCAATGGAATGACACGCGGATGCTGCGCAACAAGGTGAACACCCGTGTTGAAAAAGAGTTCGACAAAGCCGACCGGGCGTTTGATACCCGTGACAAATGCGAGCAGAGCCTCAATCTTAACGCCTACTGGGAACCCAACACCCTGCGCTGTCTGGACCGCCGTTCAGGCCGTCCGGTCACACCCTGAATTTGCGCTATAGTAATGACGGACGACTAACATAAGGAAGACGTGATGAAACTACAGAGAGTGTTGTTCACTGCGGCGTTGTGTACCCTGCCGCTGATGGTGCAGGCATCCTGTGAATCAGTTAAAGCCGATATCAGCCAGAAAATTATTCAGAACGGCGTACCCGAATCGGGTTTCAGTCTCGATATCGTCGCGAATGATCAGGTTGATCAGGCGGGCGGTCAGGTCGTCGGGCATTGTGATAACGATACACAAAAGATCGTTTACAAACGCTCAGGTAGCGACAGCGACGCCACTGTACCCGCCAGTGCCGGCAGTTCTCAGGACGCACCCGCCCAGTAGTCCGTTTCAGATCAGGGCGGCCTCTGCCGCCCTGCCTGCTAGTCCGAATGTTCCGGCCGCTGACGCGGCATCATCCACGCCACCCCTGGCGCCAGCAGCGCCGTCACCAGTGCCACCACAAAGACCCAGTGCAGGGATGCGGCAATCGCTGTCACCATCTGCTGCAGCGTCTCCGGCGACAACTGCTGACGGCTCTGGGCGGACATAATCTGCTGCACCGGATCCTGAATCTCTGGCAGACGCCACTGAAGATTCAGATTCAGCACCGCTCCCATAATGGCCGTACCCACCGCTGAGCCAATCATCCGGCTGAACATGATTGATGCGGTACAGATGCCGCGAATCTGATAATCCGCCTGATTCTGTACAGACACCAGAAAGGTGGTGCTGGTCATGCCCATACCGGTACCGATCAGGAAAGCGGTAAAGCCCGCCTGAAACAGTGAGCTTGCAGGCTGCAGAAGCAACAACAAGGCGCTGCCGGTCACCAGCAGCAGTACGCCAAGCTGGGCGGTGAAGCGATAGGAGGTGCGCAGCATCAGTCTGCCACTGAGTGTACTGGCCAGCGGCCAGCCAATCGACATCATCGCCAGCACACTGCCTGCCTGCAGCGGTGAACCGCCACGGATGCCCTGAATCCAGGTTGGCAGAAAGGCGCTGATCCCCATCATGGCCGCGCCGATGATCAGATTGCCCGCATTTCCGGCCACCATTAGCCGGTTGCGCCAGATGACCAGCGGAAACAGCGGTGCCGTAGCGCGCTGCTCATGCCGTTTGAGCTGCCAGCCCGCAAACAGCGACACAAGCAGAAACGGCACCAGCCAGAAACCCAGCTGCTCCGCCTGCAGCAGCGCGATCAGCAAGGCAGTCACGCAAAGCATCAGCCAGCTGCTGCCCGCCACGTTCAGCGGCTGCGCCCTCTCTTCCTGCGGAGGCGACGGCAGCCAGCGCGCCAGCATCAGCATACTGATGACGCCTATCGGCAGATTAACCCAGAAAATTACCGGCCAGCTGAAGTGCTGCACAAGCCAGGCCCCGGTCAGCGGCCCAACTATCGCTGCTACCCCCCAGACGCTGGAAAGCCAGCCCTGAACGCTGGCGCGTTCGCGCGGTGAATAGATATCGGCCACGATGGTGGAGCTGAGCGGCATGATAGCGCCCGCGCCGAGGCCCTGAAAGGCGCGGAACAGAATGAGCCAGACCATAGAGTGCGCAAAACCGCACAGCACCGATCCCAGCAGAAAGATTGAGGTACCGATAAAAAACATCGTCTTACGGCCCACTCTGTCCGCCAGTCGTCCATAGAGCGGCACGCTGACCGCCTGCGTCAGCAGATAGATGGAGAAGACCCAGCCAAACTGCGAAAACCCGCCCAGATCAGCGATGATAGTGGGCATGGCGGTGGCGACGATGGTGACTTCGATAGCCGCCATAAACATCGCCAGCATACAGGCGATTAAGATCCAGTGGCGGTGTCCGGTCTGGCGTTGTGCGCTGACAGTCATAAGGTTCCTTTTTTTAACAGCAAGGCTAGCCGATAAACGGCTAACCGAATTTCCCGCACGTGCGCATTTTCTGCACCCTTTGTGACGGTGTCACTAAAAGTCGATGAATTTTTTTTATTGACGCATTAGCCCAGCCGCTACGTGGCTTTAACAACATTTTAACCTGTTTCTCCCCTGCCGCTTAAAGCCTGAAAAGCTGGCCTGTCAGGTAAAGGGCTGCTATAGCAATAAAGCATCTTATTCAGCATCGGCTGAATAAGCGTGGATAAACAGTCATTTTATCTACATTTTATCGCAGTTTCGGTTTTGGGTTCGGTGGTTATTATTTGCCGCATCTGTCGGACTGTTTATGGCAGTTATAACAATTGAGATCGTTATCAGGGAGAATTTCCTATGCAAAATGCTTCACTGGCGAAACGCGCCGGTCTGGCGCTGCTTGCAGTGGTCGCGGTAATCGCCCTACTGATCGCAGGCCTCGGCTGGGATCAGCTGGTGGCCCGCAAGGTCGATCTGCTCTACCTGGGGCAACAACACCTCTTCTTGGTGTTCTGGTCAATGCTGTGCGCGCTGCTGGTCGGTATTCCCAGCGGCATCCTGCTCAGCCGCCCTTTTGCCCGTCGCTGGGCTGAAACCGTCATGCAGATATTTAATGTCGGTAACACTCTGCCTCCGCTGGCAGTGCTGGCGCTGGCGATGGTCATCATCGGGATTGGCGACCGTCCGGCGCTGATTGCGCTGTTCCTGGCCTCGCTGCTGCCCATCGTCCGCAACACCTTCTCAGGTCTGAGCGCGGTGCCGCCGTCGCTGCTCGAAGCCGCAAACGGTATCGGCATGACCAAATGGCAACGTCTGCGTCAGGTTGAACTGCCCAATGCCCTGCCGGTGATCCTCTCAGGCGTGCGCATCGCCACCGCCATCAACGTGGGTACGGCGCCGCTGGCCTTCCTGATCGGTGCCAGCAGTTTTGGGGAGCTGATCTTCCCGGGCATCTACCTCAACGACTTCCCGACGCTGATCCTGGGCGCCGTCGCGACCGCCCTGGTGGCGCTGGTTCTGGATATGCTGCTGGCCGCGCTGGGCCGCTTTCTGAGTCCGCACGCCGCGGCCTGACCATAAGGAATTTTGCAATGCTAACGCGCTGGATCAAGAAAAGCGTTGTCGCGCTGACGGCAACCCTGCTGATAAGCCAGACGGCACAGGCCGCAACACCGCTGGTGATGGCGACCAAGAGTTTTACTGAGCAGCATATCCTTTCCGCCATGACGGTGCTCTGGCTGCAGAAGAAAGGCTTTGCGGTGGTGCCAAAACGCAATATCGCTACGACTATCGGCCGCAATGCGATGCTGAATAAGCAGATCGACATGGTCTGGGAATATACCGGCACCTCACTGATTATTTTCAACCACATCAGCCAGCCGATGTCCTCGCAGCAGGCCTATGAAACGGTAAAGAAACTGGATGCCAAACTGGGTCTGATCTGGCTGAACCCGGCACCGATGAACAACACCTACGCGTTTGCCATGACCCGGAAAGAGGCGGAAAAGCAGGGGATCAACACCATGTCGCAACTGGTGGCGAAGATTGAGCAGATCCGCAAAACCGACCCGGATAAAAACTGGCGGCTGGGTCTCGACCTGGAGTTCGCTGGTCGTTCTGACGGCCTGAAGCCGCTGCAGAAGACCTACAACCTGGCGCTGGATCGGCCGCAGATCCGCCAGATGGACCCCGGTCTGGTCTATAACGCCATCCGCGACGGCTTTGTAAATGCGGGCCTGATCTACACCACCGATGGCCGGGTTAAGGGCTTCGATCTGAAAGTGCTGGCAGATGATAAGCACTTTTTCCCCAGCTATAACGTAACGCCCGTGGTGCGCCAGGATGTGCTGGCAAGCCACCCGGGGCTCGATACCGCACTTAATCAGCTCTCTGCGCAGATCACCGATGAGGCGATTACAGAGCTGAATAAGCGGGTCGATATCGATCATCAGTCTCCTGAAAAGGTGGCGCGTGATTTTCTTCAATCCAGAAACATGCTGTAAGGAGGCACTGTGGATACCCTTCACTACATCATGGATAACTGGAGCACTCTGCTGACCCTGAGCTGGCAGCACAGCTGGCTGGTTCTGGTGGCAGTTGGCCTGGCGATCGTCATCGGCGTACCGCTGGGCATTCTGATTGTCCGCGTCAGATGGCTGGCGACGCCGATTCTGGGTATCGCCACCGTGGTACTGACGATTCCAACCATTGCGCTGTTTGGCCTGATGATCCCGCTGTTTTCGCTGATCGGTCAGGGTATCGGTGCGCTACCGGCGATTACGGCCGTGTTCCTCTACTCGCTGCTCCCTATCGTGCGCAACACGCATACGGCCCTGGAAAATCTGCCGGATGGCCTGCGTGAAGCGGGTCGCGGTATCGGCATGACCTTCTGGCAGCGTCTGCGCTGGGTTGAGATCCCGATGGCGCTGCCGGTAATCTTTGGCGGTATACGTACCGCCGTGGTGATGAACGTTGGCGTGATGGCAATCGCGGCGGTGATTGGCGCAGGCGGCCTTGGCCAGTTACTGCTGGATGGCATCAGCGGCAGTGATATTCGTATGTTGATTGCCGGAGCACTGATGATTTGTCTGCTGGCTATTTTTCTTGACTGGCTGCTGCATCGTCTGCAGCAGGCGCTGACTCCAAAGGGGATTCGATAATGATAACGCTGGAAAACCTGACGAAAACCTTTACCCAGAAAAACGGCACCACCAACAAAGCCGTCGATAACGTCAGCCTGCATGTGCCAGCCGGGGAGATGTGCGTGCTGCTCGGTCCTTCGGGCTGCGGCAAAACCACCACGCTGAAGATGATAAACCGGCTGATCCCCGCGACCAGTGGCCGCATCTTGATCAATGGGGAAGATACCAGTACCCAGGACACCACCACCCTGCGCCGCAACATCGGCTATGTGATCCAGCAGATTGGTCTGTTTCCCAACATGACCATTGAGGAGAACATCACCGTGGTGCCGCGGATGCTCGGCTGGAACAAAAAGCAGTGTCATGAGCGGGCCACTGAGCTGATGAGCATGGTCGCACTCGATCCGAAAAAGTTTCTTCATCGCTATCCGCGCGAGATGTCAGGCGGTCAGCAGCAGCGTATCGGCGTGATTCGTGCGCTGGCGGCGGATCCACCGGTGCTGCTGATGGATGAGCCCTTTGGTGCGGTTGACCCGATCAACCGTGAAGTCATCCAGAACGAGTTTCTGGACATGCAGCGTCAGCTGAAGAAAACGGTGATGCTGGTGAGCCACGACATCGATGAGGCGCTGAAGCTGGGCGACCGCATCGCGGTATTTGGTCAGGGGAAAATCGTGCAGTGCGCCAGCCCGGATGAGCTGCTGGCGACCCCGGCCAATGCGTTTGTCGGCTCCTTCGTCGGCCAGGACCGCACGCTGAAACGTCTGTTACTGGTGCAGGCGGGTGACGTGACCGACCAGCAGCCGACCATCACCGTGCGGCGCTCAACGCCGCTGGAAGAAGCGTTTGGCACCATGGATGAGAATGATATGCGCTCGATTACCGTGGTGGATGAGGATGGCAAACCGCTGGGCTTTGTGAAGCGTCGTGAGGCGCGAAACGCCAGCGGCCGCTGCGAAGAGAAGCTGCACACTTTCAGGGTGACAGGTAAAGCGGAGGAGAACCTGCGCGTTGTGCTCTCTAAACTCTATGAGCACAACACTGTCTGGATGCCGATCGTCGATGAAGAGGGTCGTTATAGCGGAGAGATTTCGCAGGATTATATCGCGGACTACCTCAGTTCAGGCCGGACACGCCGTCGTCTGAATCCGTAATCCCGTCATATTCGTCATACCAAAAGGGCCATGCAGGCCCTTTTTTTGCATTCTCATCCCTGCCCAGGTAAAGCTGGCAGCGCGATACAAAGTAAAGCAGCGGTGTCTGAAGAGGAGAGCGTCCGCTGCATTAGCGCGTTGACAGATGGACCTCAGGGATAAGGTGCGTTATCACGCGGGCCGGGTACAGGATGGCTTTCACAACGTTCCGATCTGATTCTGCTCTCTTTTCAGGCTTTATCCAGCAGTCAGTGCAGGCAAAGCTGGTCAACGCCATTAAGTGGCGCATGGGCTTTTCTACCCGGTTAGCGCAGTTATGGCTCAGTAAGGCTGTGCCCTTCGCAAAGACGCAAAACAGGCCATCCCTGGCCCGCTATGCTTTACTACTGGTACAGGCTCCCTTCGCGTTGGTTTCTGCGTCGTCGGTCAGAAACAGCTCGTCCCGCATGTTTTCGTTCACTTTCTGACTCTCTGCGTTAGCTCTCCTGTAGCGTCTCCGCCTCCACCGCGTCTGCCACCGGCCCTTCGTCGGGCAGCACCAGATTCAGCACGATTGCCAGAAGGCCGCCGGTCGTCACGGCATGACCAAACAGGCTGTTAATCAGCGGCGGGAACTGCTTCAGCACCTCCGGCACCGCTTCCACCCCCAGACCGATACCAAAGGCAATCGCTATAATCAGCATTTCGCGACGGCCCAGCGGCGTCTGAGTCATAACCCGGATACCGGCGGCCACTACGCTGCCAAACATCACGATAGTCGCCCCACCCAGCACCGGTGATGGGATCTGTTGCAGCAGCGATCCGATCCCGGGAAAGAGCCCCAGCAACGCCAGCATGATGCCCAGCAGCATACCGACGAAACGACTGGCGACACCCGTCATCTGAATAACACCATTGTTCTGGGCAAAGGTCGTGTTGGGAAAGGCGGAAAACATCGCCGCCAGCACGCAGCTCAGGCCGTCGGCGACGATGCCGCCCTGCAATCGCTGCTGAAACGGCTTGCCGGTGATGGGCTGTTGAGAAATCAGGCAGTTGGCGGTGAGATCACCCACGGCCTCGATCACTGCAATAACGGCCACCAGGGCGATGGGCAGGAAAATCGTCCAGTCGAAGGCAAAACCAAAGCGGAACAGGGCCGGCAGCACGATCCAGTGCGCCGGCACCGTCATCTTCAGCGGCAGATGCCCGGTTAACGCCGCCGCCACACATCCCGCTGCGATACCCGCCACCACTGCCACCAGCCGTGCCCAGCGGCTTCGTGCACGGTTCAGCGCCACGATCACCAGCAGCGTCAGCGCCCCCAGCGCCAGATTGCCGGGCGATCCAAAATCGGTGGCGTTGTGCCCGCCCGCCCAGTCGGTAATGCTGACCTTGATCAGGCTGATGCCAATCAGGGTGATCACCGTACCGGTGACAACCGGCGTCAGCACTTTACGCAGCGAGCCGACGCAGCGGCTGATCAGAATCGGAATCAGCGCCGCTACCAGATTGCAGCCAAACAGCATTGCCATGATCTCTTCCGGTGAACCGCCACGGCCTTTGACCATCAGACCGCCCGACAGAATGACCCCCAGAAAGGCGAAACTGGTGCCCTGCAGACAGATCATGCCGGCGCCCACGCCACCAATACGTCTGGACTGCAGAAAAGTCCCCAGCCCGGAGACAAACAGCGACATGCTGATCAGATAGGGAATGTAAGCCTGTAACCCCAGCACCGAGCCGATAATCAGGGGCGGCGTGATAATCCCGACCACGCTGGCCAGCAGATGTTGCAAAGCGGCGATAAATGCCGGTACGGGGCCAATGCGGGCATCCAGCCCGTATAACAAACCTTGCTCGTGTGAGTGCGACATAATGGTGCTCCCCCTCTGGATGATAAGCGGAGGTAATGCATTTTCTGCGCCATAAGGTTATTTTTGCACGTCATTCCTGTCAGGGCTTTGATTTACTGACAGAATTACCTGAGAGGTGTCAGCGGTGAACCTGAAACTTCAGGCTCACCGCTGAGCCGGATGAAGAGATTTGTTTCATAATCAGGCGATTTTTGCACTCACAGCGTGCAGATCACTCTGCTCCAGCAGGGAAATATCAATATAAGAGGTCAGATCGCGCTGTTCAGCGCGGGGCAGATATGGCAGTTCACCCAGAAGCGGCGCGGCGATTTTTTCACGCAGCACCGCAATAATGTCGCTGTAGTGTGTCAGGCCCGGATTGATGCGGTTTGCGACCCAGCCCACCAGGGGCAGCCCATCCCGGGCTATCGCCTCTGCCGTTAACAGGGCGTGACTGATACAGCCCGACTGAATGCCGACCACCATCACTACAGGCAGTTGCTGCGCCACGACCCAGCAGGAAAGCGGCTGACCGTCATTCATCAGGCTGCGCCAGCCGCCCGTCCCCTCCACGATCACCCGATCGGCCTGCTGCGACAGGCTGCATAAACCCCGGGTGAGCAGACCATAATCGATGTGCTGGCCGGGATGGGTGCAGATCTCCTCCTCCTGAAAAACCAGCGGATTAATGGCCTGGTAGGGTAAATCCAGCGAGGAGGCGCTCTGCAGAACCTGTGCGTCCTTATTACGCAGGCCATCCGCAGTGATGACCGCACTTCGTGCGACAGGCTTGTAGCCAACGGCGCTCAGCCTGTGGTGAATAAAACTCTGTAACAGGGCCCGCGACACTACCGTTTTACCTACTGCGGTGTCGGTGCCGGTAATAAACAGTCTGTTCACTCAAGTTCTCCTCTCGAACCGTTGCGGTTAATCGGTGATTAACCTGCTGCGAACCGGCATTGTAAAGAAGGAGGAAGAAGCACGGATTGCGTTAGCGCAAGATTAAGCCTGCTTAACCTTGCAATAGCTTCACTAACAGATGGCCATTATAGAGTGCATCCTTGATCAGCGCCGCCGCGCCCAGCGTGCCCGGCTCGCTGAATTCGGTAGGTGCCAGCTGGATCGTTGCGCTATAGGCAGGCAGTGACTGTTGCAGAATGGTGTTACTCACGGCCGGAAACAGTACGTCGGCCGCAGCGTTGAGAGGAGAACCGATAAGAATATGTTGTGGATTAAAGATGTTGACCATCATCGCCAGGATCCGGCCAACGTGATGCCCCACGCTGGCGATGGTGTCGCGCGCCAGCCGATCGCCCGACTGAGCGGCCGCGCACAGTGACTGAAGCGTCAGCGGCTGCCCGTTGAGCAGGCTGTCGGGCTGTGCAGGCAGACGCTGAGCCGCCAGCGCCAGCAGGCTGCCGGTGCTGGCCACGGTTTCCAGGCAACCGTGATTGCCGCAGTAGCACTGCTGGCCATAAGGGTCGATCTGGGTGTGCCCAATCTCGACCAGCGCCCTGCCGCTCTTGTGAAGCAGCTGACCGCCGCTGATCACGCCCGCCCCTACGGTTTCATCAATCACGATCTGAATGACATCCTGCGCGCCGCGTGACGCGCCGAATAGCGACTCCGCCAGCGTCCAGGCTGAAATATCGTGCTGCACAAACACCGGCAGACCCGTGCGCGACGCCAGCGCATCGCCCAGCGGCATATCGCGCACCTGATAACCCGGCAGCCGGTGCACTACGCCGGACGCGGCGTTGATCAGACCGGGTAGCGTGATGGCAATAGCCGTCAGGCGCTCCAGCTTCTTCTGGTGGCGGATAAAGAAGGCATCGACCTGTTCAATCAGCGCGTTCAGCAGCGGCTGCGTAGTCTCATCAGGCAGCGGCAGGCTCTCTTCTGCCAGCGCACGGCTGCTGAGATCGCGCAGCGTAAAAGTCATGGCACCGCGGTGCAGGCGGATTGCCAGGTAGTGCCAGGCCTCGGTGTCCAGAATCAGGCCAATTGCCGGACGGCCACGGCTGCCCGGCTCCTGAAATTCGGTCTCCTGCACCAGATGGGCGTCCAGCATTTCCCGGACAATTTTAGTGATGCTGGCCGGGGCGAGCTGGGCACGGCGGGAGAGTTCGATACGCGAAACAGGACCATGACGGTCGATGAGTCGATATACGACGCCTGCATTGGTCTGCTTAATCTGGTCAATGTGGCCAGGTTGACTGTCCGGATTCACAACCCTGCTCCCGGTTATTTTCGCGCTTCTAAATAAACATGCGCCATGGTGATGCAGATCAGGCGATAGCGTCAAATATTTGATTAGAAATGTGATTTATCGCACAGATTGGCAGGATCAGGCGGCGGCTTTATCGCCGGTTTGTCTGCAGCAGCACCATCATGTTCTCCATTTGCGCACTCTTCTCCCGGGCGGCGGACCAGACCAGCCAGAGTTCAGAAATCGCATCCTCTTCCGTTAAGGGCAGCCAGACCAGATCGCTCAGCCGCGCACGACGAAAGGAGGCGGGCAGAATCGAGACGCCCAGACCGGTCGCCACCAGCCCCAGTATCGTCATCGCCTCACCCACCTCCTGGGTAATGTAAGGCTTGATCTGGTAGCGGTGCAGCAGCGCCAGAATATCGCTGTAGAGCGCAGTGCCCCCCTGCGGGTCAAAAAAGACAAAGGGCTCCGATGCCAGCGCCGACACCGGAATACGCGCTGCGTCAGCCAGCGGATGCGCCTTGTGCACCACAGCAAACAGCGGCTCACTCAGCAGTAACTGATGATGAAGTCCGGCAGGCAGGGATGTATTGCGCATCACGCCAAGATCGAGCCGTCCATCGAGCAGCGGCGCCAGCTGCTGGCGGGTGTTGATCTCCTGCATCTGAATGTGCACCTGCGGCCAGCTCTGCCGGAAACGGTAAAGCGCATCAGAAACCACCGCAGTAAAGGGCGCAGAAGAGGTAAAGCCTATACGCAGCTCGCCCTCTTCGCCCCGATGCAGGCGGGCGGCGCGTTCGGCAGCCTGTTCAACCTGCGACAGAATCGCCCGGGCATCACTCAGCAGCTGAGCACCTGCTGCCGTAAGCTGTACGCTGCGGTTGGTGCGATGGAAAAGTTTCGCCCCGGTTTCCGCTTCCAGCTGGATAATCTGCTGACTGAGCGGCGGCTGGGAGATGTTGAGCCGCTGCGCCGCCCGCCCGAAATGTAGCTCTTCAGCCACCGCCACAAAGTAGCGCAGATGCCGCAGTTCAATATTCATAGGTTAAACGTCTTATTCGAGATTATTAATATATTAGACATCATAATGCCGCTTTCCTAAGCTGACGACAGATATTCTGACCAAAAGGAAAAGGTGTGAGTCGCTCAATACAGGCTACTGTGGATGACAACGCGGCGTCAGAGGCGCCGGCGTCTGCTGCCGCTACTTATATCCGCCGGGGCACGCCCCGGTTTATGCGCGTCACGCTGGCGCTCTTCTCTGCCGGGCTGGCCACTTTCGCCCTGCTCTACTGTGTGCAGCCCATCCTGCCGGTCCTCTCCCGGCAGTTTGGCGTTTCACCCGCTGCCAGCAGCCTGTCACTCTCTATTTCTACGGGCCTGATGGCCCTGGGACTGCTGGTTACCGGACCGCTCTCGGATGCGATTGGCCGTAAATCGGTGATGGTCACCGCCCTGATGCTGGCGGCGATCTGTACCCTGCTTTCGGCCACAATGAACAGCTGGCACGGCATTCTGCTGATGCGGGCGCTGATGGGGCTGTCGCTGAGCGGCGTCGCAGCGGTGGGAATGACCTATCTCAGTGAGGAGATGGATGTACGCGTCGTTGCCTTTTCGATGGGGCTCTATATCAGCGGCAACTCAATCGGCGGGATGAGCGGACGCCTGCTGAGCGGGGTGCTGACCGATCTCTTCACCTGGCGGATAGCTGTGGCAGCCATCGGCTGCTTCTCGCTGGCGTCGGCGCTGATGTTCTGGAAGATCCTGCCTGCCTCACGCCATTTCCGTCCTATTCCGCTGCGTCCGCGTAATCTGATGATCAACTTCCGGCTGCACTGGCGCGATCAAGGTCTGCCATGGCTGTTTGCCGAAGGCTTCCTGCTGATGGGGGCTTTCGTCACGCTGTTTAACTATATCGGCTATCGTCTGCTGGATGCGCCCTGGCACCTCAGTCAGGCGGTGGTGGGGCTGTTATCGGTGGTCTACCTGACGGGATCCTGGAGTTCACCCAAAGCGGGCGCCCTGACCAGCCGCCTGGGTCGCGGGCCGGTGATGCTGGGCGCCACCGCGATGATGCTGCTGGGCCTGCTGATGACCGCCTTTAACGTTCTCTGGCTGATCCTGCCCGGCATGATGCTGTTTACCGCCGGCTTTTTTGCCGCGCATGCCGTGGCCAGCGGCTGGATTGGCCCGCGCGCACGCCGGGCGCGGGGTCAGGCCTCGTCGCTCTATCTGTTCAGCTACTACGCCGGTTCCAGCGTGGCGGGCACCCTGGGCGGCTTCTTCTGGCATGGCTACGGCTGGAATGGCATTACGCTGTTTATCAGTTTTCTGCTGATACTGGCGCTGCTTGTCGCCTGGCGGCTGCACAGCAAAAACCTCTGACGACTCCCGCCGGATTCGGCTTTGCGCCGGGTCTGGCCCGGCCTTCTCCTGCCCCTCTCCCATTAATCCGCTCACCACAACGCATGCGTTTCCCGCTATAATCGTTCGTATTGAAATAATTCGTCTGCTTTGCCTTCTCACGGCAACAAGGAACGCCTGTGGCCCTCTACTATTACGTCAATAAACAATCGGGATTTAACGATAATCATGTGGTGCATGCAGCGGGGTGCACCTATCTGCCTGACATGGATAACCGGCTGTTTCTGGGCAGTTTTTATCATGTGAATGCCGCTATACTGCAGGCGAAGAAATATTATGCGGGGGCGATTGGCTGTGAGAACTGCTGCCCGGTTAACCCCCCTGACGCGCTGGACAGTCAGCAAAGCGTGGCCCTGAAGCATACGCCCTTTTCCCGCTAGTCATAAAGGCGGCAGGTGGCGGCCCGCGATGATCTTATCGCACCCGGGCGCCACTTCATGTGCCGAAACGCATTTGAAAATTTCCGCACGAAAAACGCGTTATCAGGTTTCTCTTCCCGCTTTATTCACTACAATGTTCAGTAATTTGTGACGCAGGTCACTTTCATGGGATGGCCTGCGCCATCCTGACCCGCTGTACTGACTGATTTGACACTTCAATGCAACCAACAACTGTTTCACGTAAAACGGCCTGGCTTCGCGTCGTCCTGCTGGCCATCGCCGCCTTTGTTTTTAATACCACCGAATTTGTCCCGGTTGGCCTGTTGTCCGATATCGCGGCGGACTTCTCCATGCAGACGGCGGATGTCGGGATTATGCTGACGATCTACGCCTGGGTCGTGGCCCTGCTCTCCCTGCCGCTGATGCTGCTGACCCGCAACGTCGAGCGACGGCTGCTGCTGGGTGTGCTCTTCGCCGTCTTTGTGATCAGCCATGCGCTCTCAACCGTCGCGTGGGATTTCTGGTCGCTGATGGTATCCAGGGTTGGCATCGCCCTGTCGCACGCCGTGTTCTGGTCGATCACCGCCTCGCTGGCGATCAGGGTGGCACCGGCCGGTAAAAAGACCCAGGCGCTCAGTATGCTGGCGACCGGTACGGCCCTGGCGATGGTGCTGGGGGTGCCGATTGGCCGCGTGGTGGGGCAGTATCTGGGCTGGCGCACCACCTTTGGCGCAATTGGCCTGTCGGCGCTGGTACTGATGATTATGCTGGTGCGGATCCTGCCTCGCCTGCCCAGCGAACATACCGGTTCCCTCAGCAGTGTGCCGATGCTGTTTCGTCGTCCGGCGCTGGTCAGCATGTATCTGCTGGTGACGCTGGTGGTGACCGCGCACTACACCGCTTACAGCTATATTGAACCCTTTATGCAGAACGTGGCGCAATCCAGCGGCAATTTCACTACCCTGCTGCTGCTGCTGTTTGGCTCTGCGGGCATTGTCGGCAGCATTCTGTTCAGCACGCTGGGCAATAAATTCCCCTCTGCGCTACTGATCGCCGCGATTGCGCTGATTACCCTCTGCATGGGACTGCTGATTTTTGCGGCCATCCGCCCGGCTGCCATCTCAACGCTCTGCGTTGTCTGGGGGATGGCGATGATGATGATCGGTCTGGCGATGCAGGTGCGGGTACTGTCGCTGGCACCGGATGCCACGGATGTCGCGATGTCACTGATGTCCGGCATCTATAACATCGGTATCGGCGCGGGCGCGCTGCTCGGTAATCAGGTGAGCCTGCATCTGGGTATGGCAGAGGTCGGTAATGTCGGCGGGATGATCGGTCTGATTGCCCTGCTCTGGTGTGTCTATATCTTCCGCCGTTATCCGCAGCTGCGCAGCAACGGCTAAACGCCCGCTGCGCCCATAAAAAAGGCTTCAGATACGCGGGTTATCTGAAGCCTGTTCACCACACTTCGTGACTGACGTTTACCTATAAAGAATGGCGGTGCCATGCAGGTTGTTGTTGCCAGAGGTCGAAGTGATGCGGAAAGACTTTGCTCCGGCATCGCTGGCCTTTTCTGACAACTGCTGCTCCAGCGACGTCAGGCTGGTGCTGCCTGTTGCGCTGATTACGCCTGTTTTCTGCTGATCCAGCGGAGTGGTACTGACCTGCTGCGCCGCGACGCTGGCAAAAGAGACGCCGCTCAGCAACGCTGCGGTCATCATCATCGTGCGTCTTTTCATCATGTCTGCCTTCTGGTTTCAACGCGCTTCTGCTGGCTGAAAAAGCCCCGTTACTGGTAGATCACCGCAGTGCCGTGCAGCTTGTTCTGGCCGCTGGTTGAGGTGATGCGGAACGATTTCGCACCCGCTTCATCCGCTTTCGCACTCAGTTGCGCTTCAACCGAGTTCAGATTGCTGCCACCCTGAACTGCGATAGTGCCGACAGGCTGCTGATTAGCCGGTTCGCTTGTGACGAGGTCAGCGGCTGAAGCGCCAAACGTCATGGTAGTCAGTGCCAGTGCTGCCAGGGTTGTTTTGATGGTGTTCATCATAATCTCTCTTTTCAGTAATGAAGTTCAGTGGGTCTGAAACAGGATGTCGCTATTTAATTAACGACCGTTAAATAAATGATAGACCCCGGCGCCGCGGATCGTCAACATTTATTTAATGAGCGTTATTTTAATCGCGAAGTAGCGTGATTATGGGCTTCAGCCCCTTTTCTGACTTAACCTCAGGAGCGAAAATGGGATGCGAACGCACAAAATGGCAACGGCTGTCGCCACGAATGTCTGCAGGCCTTGCACGTTTTTATAATGATCGGTAATTTAATACTCTGTTTCATAGAAAGTGAGGATGTATGCATCAGGTTCAGGATGGCGATGTAAAGAAATGCCGTGGCCGGCCAAAAGTGTTCGACCGCGATGCCGCTCTCGATAAAGCACTGACCCTGTTCTGGACGCACGGCTATGAAGGCACCTCTCTGGCTGACCTGGTGGCAGCAACCGGCGCGAAAGCGCCCACGCTCTACGCCGAGTTTGTGAATAAAGAGGGCCTGTTTCGTGCGGCGATGGAACGCTACATCGAGAAGTTCAGCGCGGAGCGAGACACAGCGTTAGCCGACGATCGGCTGGCGGTGGATCGGGCCATCGACGCCTATTTCCGCGCCACCGCCGCCTGTTTCACCGGGCGCGACTCGCCCGGCGGCTGCTTCTTTATCTGCACCTCCTCTGCGCTGTCGGCGGCGTCCACCGAGATTGCCGCCATGCTGCAACAGCAGCATCAGCTGCAGGAACATGTACTGAGAGATTTCCTGCTGGCGCGTCAGCAGCGTGGAGAACTGGGCGAGGCGGTCAACATTCGGGCGCTCTCCCGCTATCTGGGCTGTATGCTGCAGGGGATGTCGGTGCGCGCGCGCGAAGGTGCGGATCGTGAAGATCTGGAGAGCATTGTCGATACGCTGATGGCGATGTGGCCCACCCTGACGGGTCTGTGCCGGGCCAGGGGCTGAGACATCAGGGCGGCGTGGCCGCCCTTTTCATTTCAGCGCAGGAAAAACACCGGTTCCAGCGGCTGGCTGATGGGACTGTTGTCGGCATTCGACGGCATCAGATCCTTCATGGAGGCCCACCAGCGCTGGCAGACCTCTGTCTGCGCCACCGCGTTCCAGCGTTCTTCTGACGCAATTTCCACGCTGGCAAACAGCAGGTTTCGCCCGGCGTCCAGCCAGATGGCGTAATTGTGCGCGCCATGCGCTTTCAGGGTCTCTGCAAGTTCAGGCCAGATCGGCGCGTGACGACGCGCATACTCCGCATGACAGTCAGGATTCACCTGCATCACAAAGGCTTTACGCAGCATTGGCCGGCCCCGCATCCAGCGCCGGTTGCCACGGAGTAACGCCGAAACGTTCGCCCAGCGCAACCAGCTGTTCGGTGGTAATACTCTGCCGGATGCCGCCCATCGACAGCACTTTCACGATCACCTCGGACGATTTTTCTGCCGTGTCGATCAGGCCAAAGGCTTCGTCCAGGGTCGGTCCGGTGCCGAAGATACCGTGAAACGGCCACATCACCAGGGTGTGCGACTGCATCTGCCCGGCGGTGGCGCTGCCAATTTCATCGGTGCCCGGCACCATCCACGGCAGCACACCGACGCCATCCGGGAAGACCACCAGACATTCGGTACTGCCCTCCCAGAGCAGGCGGGTCAGTCGGGCAGAATCCAGCTCAACGACATAGCTCAGGGCCATAAAGTGGGTGGCATGGCAGTGCATGATTACCCTGTCCGCGCCCCCGCTGACCGCTTTGCGCACCGCGTGAGACTGGAAGTGTGACGCCAGCTCCGAGGTCGGTAAGCCGCCATTCGACAGCCCCCAGTGAATTTTAAACGAAAGCCCTTTGTCATCGACCTGCAGCAGCGCCAGACAATCTGCCGGATCGAGCTGGACGTTACGCATGAATTTTCCTGACCCGGTGACCAGGAACCAGTCGTTCGCCAGCGCCGGGGCGGGCTGGCTCAGCTCAACACAGCGCGGTGACGGATAAAAGTCGGCGGCAAAGGGGCTGACCTCCTCCTCTCGCAGACGCAGGCTGACGTTGCCGCCGTTTCGTTCATCCCAGCCCTTCAGCCACATATCGCTGGTCGCTTTGACCATTCCTTTAACAAACCCGGAAGAAAGAATGCTTTGCATAGTGAAATCCTTAACGTTGGCTCAAGATCTGTTGTTCGTAATGACGGACATCGCCTAACCAGCTGGCATCCGCCGGGACGTCATGCCGCAGGCACCACGCCTCCCATACCGCCTGCCACGGCAGAGATTTCTGCTCTTCCAACAGCGCCAGTCGGGTAGTGTAATCGCCGCTGCTTTCGGCCTGGCGCAGGCGTTCGGTTGGCTCCAGCAGGGCGCGCAGCAGCGCTTTCTGCGTGTTGCGGGTGCCGATCACCCAGGCGGCGATCCGGTTGATAGAGGCGTCGAAGAAGTCGAGCCCGATATGCACCCTGTCGGACAGCTGATGACGAACGATCTCGCTGGCGATCGCCTGGGTTTCATCATCCAGCAGCACCACATGGTCGCTGTCCCAGCGCACCGGACGGCTGACATGCAGCAGCAGGCGCGGCACATAGAGCATCGCCGCCGAGATTTTGTCGGAGATCACTTCGGTGGGATGGAAGTGGCCGGCGTCCAGGCAGAGCGCCGTCTGGCGGCTGACGGCGTACCCCAGGTAAAACTCATTCGAGCCGACGGTATAGCTCTCTGCGCCGATGCCGAACAGCTTGCTCTCGACCGCATCGATATGGTGCTGCGGGTTAAGCTTCTCTGCGATCACGTCATCCAGGGCGCTCAGCAGACGCTGACGCGGCGCCAGCCGATCCACAGTGATATCTTTCATGCCGTCCGGCACCCAGATGTTCATCACCGAGGGCATACCGAGCTGCTCACCAAAGGAGGCGGAGATGCGGCGGCTCGCCTTGCAGTGATCTATCCAGAACTGACGCACGCTCTTGTCGGGGTGTGACAGCGTAAAACCGTCGGCGCTGAGCGGATGCGAGAAGCAGCTGGGGTTAAAATCCAGCCCCAGGTGGCGCTCTTTCGCCCACGCCACCCAGTTAGCGAAATGCACGGGTTCGATCGCATCCCGCGCGACCGGCTTGTCACTTTCCAGATAGAGCGCGTGCAGGTTCAGACGCTTAACGCCCGGGATCAGTGACATCGCCTTGTCGATATCGCTGCGGAGTTCGCCTGCATTCCGTGCCCGGCCGGGGTAATTCCCGGTTGCCTGAATACCGCCGGTTAATGCGGCCTGCGGATCCTCAAATCCACGGACATCATCGCCCTGCCAGCAGTGCATGGAGACCGGAATCCTGTCCAGCTGGCAGAGGGCCTGTTCAGCATCCACCCCACAGTCGGCGTAGCGTTGTTTAGCCAGTTCAAAAGCCTGTTCAATCTGCTTAGTCATAAGCGGGTTCCTTAGCGGGTTGGCTTAGCGTCGCGAAGCGCGCCTGACTGGCACGGAAGACGCTGTGCGGTTGCGGTTCAAAAGTTTCAAGCGGGAAGTTGCGGGTAACGCTACGGCGAAAATCGGCCACGTCAGTCAGTTCACCCAGCGCAATCAGCTGACCGCCGACGTTTCCCAGCGTGGAGGCTTCAACCGGCCCGGCCAGAACCGGGATCTGACAGGCATCGGCGCAGAGCTGATTCAGAAAGCGGTTCTGACTGCCGCCGCCTACCACATGCAGCTGCGTGAAAGGCTTGCCACGCAGCGCGGCCAGCTCCTGGATCACCTCACGATAGAGCAGCGCCAGGCTGTCAAAAATACAGCGCGCCAGCGCGGCGGCCGATTGTGGCACGAGCATCCCCTGCCCGGCGCAGGCGTTCTGGATCTCCCGGACCATACTGTCAGGATTGATGAAGCGGGCCGCGTTGGGGCTGATGAGCGACACACAGGCGGGCTGGCGGGCCGTTTCGTCGATCAGGGCGCCGAGATCCTCAATCTGCAGTTCAGCGCAGATGCGCTGCAGCAGCCACAGGCCCATGATGTTTTTCAGCACACGATACCCCTCCGCGCCTCCTTCATTGGTAATGTTGGCGCGCAGTGCGGCCTCGCAGGCATAGGGCTGCAGGCTCTCAAAGCCCATCAGCGACCAGGTACCGGAACTGAGATAGGCCGCATCCTCCTGCATCAGTGGCGTTGCCAGCACGGCGCTGGCGGTGTCGTGGGTGGCGACCGCGATCACCGGCACCGCTATTCCGGTGCGGTTGAGCCAGTGGCCGACAGTATTGCCCGGTGCCTGCGGCTGCCTGAACCAGTGCGGCTCTGCGCCCGCCCAGGCCAGCAAATCACGATCCCATTCGCCCGTATGAAGGTTAAGCATCTGCGTGGTAGTGGCATTGGTGTACTCCCAGTTCAGATTACCGGTCAGACGGTAGTGCAGATAGTCGGGGATCATCAGCGCGTGGGCCACGCGCGCGTGCCAGTCGGGCTGCTGCTGATGCAGGGCGCGCATCTGATAGAGCGTATTAAACGGCAGAAACTGAATGCCGGTCCGGGCGTAGATGGCGCTACGGCTCAGCGTCTGTTCGGCCTGCTCCATCAGGCCGTGGGTGCGTGCATCGCGATAGCTGACCGCTTCGCCCACCCGTTCGCCCTCTGCATCCAGCAGCACCATATCCACGCCCCAGGTGTCGATCCCGAGACTGTCCGGAACGATCCCCTCGTCATCCAGCTGCGCCAGCCCGGCGCGTATCTCCTGCTCCAGCCTCGCCAGATCCCAGCAGTCATAACCGGCACGATGCTGACGCTGATTTTTAAAGCGCCGGACCTCACGCAGCACGAGATGACGCTGTGCGGTATCCCATCCGGCAAGCATGACGCGACCGCTGGATGCACCGAGGTCAATAGCAACAATGTTTCTTCGGGTCATAGCGGTGTTTCCCTGTGATGAAGTCGTCACAGAGTAAAAATCTGGCCGCATGAAGACCTTCCCCGGAGTGCCAGCGGTGCAGACGCACTGGCAGACCTGCAAAGAACTTCGTGAGGGAGATCACAGAGCCCGCACCCAGGAGGATGTGACCCCTGCCGCAAATCTGTTAACTGCCGGGGATATCTTGAAAAACCAGCGCGATTCCTGCTGAGCGCCGCTGAAAATTCAAGGTAAGGTAAGCAGCGCCTGATTAGACTGCGTTAAAGTTTTGTTAACCAGCGGGAGCCGATCATGACCATATTGCACAGTGCGGATTTCTTTCCGGAAGGCGATTACGCGATAGCGATTGAACCGCGTATCCCCCAGCCGGCCTTTCCCGAGCATCATCATGATTTTTATGAGATTGTGCTGGTTGAGCAGGGCTCGGGCATTCATGTTTTTAATGGTCAGCCGCAGACGCTCTGCGCCGGTTGCGTCTGTTTTGTCCGTGACCATGACCGGCATCTTTATGAACAGACCGACAACCTCTGCCTGACCAACGTACTCTATCGCAGCCCCGGCGCATTTCGTTTTCTCTCCGGGCTGCAGGCTCTGCTGCCCGGCGATCGGGATGGGCACTACCAGCCGCACTGGCGTCTTAACCATAAAGTGATGGCGCAGGCGCTGAACGTGGCCGCGCAGATGCAACAGGATGATGCCTGGTCGCTGGAGAAGCAGGCGCGTCAGGAGCAGCTCTTTTTGCAGCTGCTCCTGCTGCTGCGTGAGACCTGCATCGACGGCCAGCGCCACGATCAGGAGGCACGACTGCATCACCTGCTCGACTGGCTGGGCGATCACTACAGTGATGAGATCGTCTGGGATGAGGTGGCCGATCGCTTCTCCCTGTCGCTGCGCACCCTGCACCGCCAGATGAAGCAGCAGACCGGCAGCACGCCGCAGCGTTATCTGAACCGACTGCGGCTGTTACAGGCCCGGCATCTGCTGCGTCACAGCGATATGCGCATTACCGATATCGCCTTCCAGTGTGGATTTGGCGACAGTAACCACTTCTCTACCCTGTTCAGGCGCGAATTTGGCTGCGCACCGCGAACGGAGCGTCAGCAGAGGGTATAAGGAACCCGGAATGGCTTTGATCCTCAGTCGTGAAGACTATTTTCCCGCGCCCAGCCTGCCGGTAGCGATTGCAGAAAGGATGCCCCAGCCCTCTTTCCCGCCGCACCGGCACGCGTTCAGTGAAATCGTTATTGTCTGGCGCGGCAACGGCCTGCACGTTCTCAACGATCGCCCGTGGCTGATCACCTGCGGCGACGTCTTCTATATCCGCGACAGCGACTGTCACAGCTACGACAGCGTCAACGATCTGGTGCTGGATAATATCCTTTACTGCCGGGATCGCTTTGGCCTTGCGCTCGACTGGCATCAGCTGCTGCCGCAGCCGGGGCCGGATGCGCCCGCAAGCTGGCGTCTGACCACCCGCGGCATGTCGCTGGCGCGTGGCGTGATCGGCCAGCTGGAGCGTGAGAGCCGTAAAAGCGATCCGCTGTCGGTGCAGCTCACGGAAGCGCTGTTTTTACAACTGGCGCTGATCCTGCGTCGCCACGGCTATGCTGCTGACCGCCCCTGGGCATTGCCGGAGGGGGAGCAGCTCGATCTGCTGATGTCCGCGCTACAGGGCACGATTACCCGCCCCTTTGATCTGGCGGCGTTCTGCCAGCATAACCAGCTCAGTGAACGGGCACTGAAGCAACTCTTCCGTCAGCAGACCGGCATGACCATCGGTCACTACCTGCGTCAGCTGCGGCTTTGTCAGGCGAAATATCTTCTGCGCACTCAGGACTGCCTGATTGGTGAAGTCGCCGCCCGCTGCGGCTTTGATGACAGTAACTACTTTTCGGTAGTCTTTACCCGCGACACTGGCCTGACACCCAGCGCCTGGCGTCAGCGTTTTATCGCGCCGCGCCAGACGCTGAAAAACAGTGAGTCAGATTAAAAAGGGCCTGCTGAGCAGGCCCGTCCGATATCAACAAATACACGGATGTTCCCGATCAGGCCGCCATGCCCAGCCCCACAATATTAGCGGCGATGATAATCACCACGCAGCCGATCGAGAGCACACTTACCGGCCGACGCCCTGCCGATTTCCACTCTTTCATGACCAGTCCCACCAGCCCGCCACACAGCACGTAGAGGCTCATGTGCAGCATCCAGCTGACATAATCGTATTGCGCGGGAATGCGGGCGTGTCCCCAGGCGTAGAAGAAGAACTGCAGATACCACATGGTGCCACCGAGCACGGCAAAGGCGATGTTCGCGATCAGCAGCGGCTTCGCGACCGAAAGATCGCTGCGCAGCGACAGCTCACGCCGGGTCGCCAGCCGCCAGAAACAGAAGCCCAGATTGACCAGCGCGCCGCCGCCCATGATGACCACGTAGCTGGGTAAAGCGACATAGAGCGGATCGATCCCCAGGTCGGCGGCGGCCTGATGCATGGGTTTCGCCGCATCCATGGCAAAGGACATACCGGCGGAGAAGATGCCGCACATCACCGCCAGCAACAGGCCTTTCCTGAGATTAAACTCTTCGGCGTTGATCCCCAGCGCCCGCTCCTTTAACAATCCGGCGCGTGAGACAATCGCGACACCCATCAGCGCCACCAGCACCCCCAGCAGGGTTAAGCGGCCACCAGACGAAGCGAAAAGCTCCCCAAAGCGCCCCTGCAACAGCGGTGTCATCAGTGTGCCGACCACCAGAGTTATCCCGATGGCGATGCCGATCCCCATCGACATGCCGAGATAGCGCATGGTCAGACCGTAGTTAATATTGCCGATGCCCCACATGGCGCCGAAGAGAAACACCGGCATCAGCTGTGACAGCGTGAAACTGCGGTAGTAAGCCATAAAGTCAGGCAGCAACACGGCACTGACCGCCCACGGCAGGATGAGCCACGACATCAGGCCACCTACCGACCACATGGTTTCCCATGACCATCTTTTTACCTGCTTAAAAGGCGCGTAGAAGCATGCGGCGCTGGCGGCTCCGACGAAATGCCAGAAGATACCCGCGATAATGGCACTGTTCATTGTTATTCCCCGGTTAGGTTAAGGCCTGTCGGAAAGCTGCTGCTTCCGCTCAGCAGGCAGTCTACGTTCACCAGGAATTCCTCAGCCTTTAGATAAGTGCCGGAAGCCAGCGTGGAGTGGCAATATTTACCCGTTATGAACGTCAGGGATCACAGTTTCGCCGTTGTCAGTTAACCGGAGGAGCAAACAGGTAAGTCGCTTATTATTCAGCCTTTTTCACGGTTCTGCCGTATGGCGCAGCACAATTTCGTGCTGACTGCCAGCTTCGGTTACCAGGTGGCAAAGGGGCAAAGAAGCCTTTATTTCGGCCAGGTAAGGTCGTATAAACGGGGTCAAACTCAGCGGGATCAGGGAATGGGATGACAACGAAGTGGTTAACAGTGATTCTTTCGCAGTCGGTGAGCCAGGTCATGCTGGATGATCTCCGGGCGATACTGCCCGCAGAGGCGATAAAGGTATTCGTTAATCAGCTGGATGAAACCCACTACGTTACCCTTGAGTGCCTGCAGGCGGAGCAGCACTGCGCACTGATTGCCTCAGCAATTGTGGTCTGGCGGCAGCTTGGTCACGTCCATCATATTCTTTACAGAAAAGGCGACGTGCTGCGCGATGAGCACGATGCCACGCAGTTCCAGCTTTTTACGCTGCTGAAAACCCATCGCGCACGCCTGCAGATCTCATGATAAGATCGCGGCCCCTCAATCGCGGTTTTCAGCAGGTAGAAAATGAGAATTGGCATTCTGTTTCCCATCGCCATCATTGTGGCGGGCGTGAGCTTTCTGGCGTGGTTTATCGGCAGCGGCCTGGCGATGCCAGGCTCCTGAACGTCAGCGCAGCTGGCTGTCTTTACTGCCGCGACGATTATATAAGCTGCTGGTCTGCTGCTGTTTATCGATCTTCTCCTGGCACGATACGCAGTAGCGTACCCCTTTCAGCGCCTGACGACGCGCTTCCGGAATCGGCTCGCCACAGAGTTCACATTCGGTTGCGCTCTCGCCCTGGCCGATCGCCTGCCTGACGCGCTCAATGCCGTCGTTGACGGTACTGTCAATCTGATCCTGTACCGCCCCTTCTGATGCCCATCCGTTAGCCATAATCTCCCCCTTTTCTGCTCGTTTCACCTCTTTAAATTTACAACAGATTGCCGATTTTGCCGCAGAACTCACCGGGTTTTGTGACTGGCTGCCAGCCGGGGCCGGTAGCTGGCAGCCAGCCAAAGGTTGCGCCGGGCGATCTGTTCCACCCTGCTATCAAATTACTGCAACGTATCGATAGCGAAGAGGCCAACAAATGACAACGCATCATCAACATTACATTAATGGCGAATTTGTCACCCATCAGGGTGATCAGTGGATTGCGGTGACAAATCCGGCGACGGAGGCGCTGCTGTCACGCATCCCTCAGGGCAGCCGTGAGGATGCCTGCCGCGCCATCCGCGCTGCCGCCGCCGCGCAGCCGGGATGGGAAGCGCTGCCTGCGGTCCGGCGTGGCGTCTGGCTGCATAAGATCGCCAGCGCCATCCGTGAGGCGGAACCTGAACTTACCGCCGCCATCGTCGCGGAAGGGGGAAAAACCCAGGGCCTTGCGAAGACCGAAGTGCTGTTTACCGCCGACTATCTGGACTATATGGCGGAGTGGGCGCGGCGCTATGAGGGGGAGATCATCAACAGCGATCGCCCCAATGAGAACATCTTTCTGTTTAAAAAGGCCATCGGCGTTACCACCGGCATCCTGCCCTGGAACTTCCCTTTCTTCCTGATCGCCCGCAAAGCGGCCCCGGCCCTGATCACCGGCAACACTATCGTGATCAAACCCAGCGAACTGACGCCGAATAACGCCGCGCTGTTTGCCGGGATCATCCACCGGCTCGGCCTGCCCGCCGGCGTCATCAACATCGTCTATGGACTGGGGCCGGAAGTGGGCCAGGAGCTGGCGGCTAACCCGGGCGTCGGGCTGGTGAGCCTGACCGGTAGCGTCGGCGCGGGTATCGCGACCATGCAGGCCGCCGCGAAAAATGTCACTAAGGTCTCGCTGGAGCTGGGCGGCAAGGCTCCCGCCATCGTCATGGATGATGCCGATATCGACCTGGCAGTGCGTGCTATTACCGATTCGCGGATGATCAACAGCGGTCAGGTCTGTAACTGCGCAGAGCGTGTTTATGTGCAGGCGGGCATTTATGACCGCTTTATCTCTGCGCTGGCCACGGCATTTCAGCAGGTGACCTTTGGCGATCCTGCCGAACGCCAGGATATTGATATGGGGCCGCTGATCACCGCCGCCGCCCGGGATCGGGTTGAGCAGAAAGTCGCGGAGGCAGTCGCGGACGGCGCTCGCGTGGTGCTGGGCGGCAGGCGTGCCGGCGAGAAAGGCTTTTTCTTTGAGCCCACGCTGCTGACCGACGTGCGCCAGGAGATGGCCATCATGCAGGAGGAGATCTTTGGCCCGGTCCTGCCGGTCATGAAGTTCAGCACGCTGGATGAGGCGATCGCCCTGGCTAACGACTGCGAATATGGGCTGACCTCCTCACTCTACACGCGGGATCTCAACACCACGATGACGGCGCTGCAAAAGCTGAAATTCGGTGAAACCTACGTGAACCGCGAAAACTTTGAGGCGATGCAGGGCTTTCATGCCGGATGGCGCAAATCGGGTGTCGGCGGGGCCGATGGCAGGCATGGACTGGAGGAGTATCTGCAGACCCATGTCGCCTATCTGCAGTTCAGATAATCGCTTGCGATTTTGCGCGCTGAACCCGGCTTAACCCGCAGAGGAACCGGTGCCTGCCTGCGGGTACACGCGATGGCGCACCGTCCTGAATGCGGTGCGCCATCGCTGCCAGTAATAGCCGTTTTATGATCTGCGCGTGTGGGGCGGCGCAGTAAAACCGCCGGACGCTGTCAGACTACCCGCTGACGGCAGCGCAGCAGCGCAAGGCCGCTCAGTACCGCCACCGCCATCAGGTAGTAGCCTGGCGCCAGGCTGCTGCCGGTCGCGGTGATCAGCATGCTGCAGATCAGTGGCGCAAATCCGCCAAAGACCGTTACGGCCACGTTGTAGCTGATTGCCATGCCGCTGGCGCGGGTGGTCGCCGGAAAGAGATCGGCCATCACCGACGGCACCGTGGAGAAGTAGACCGACTTCAGCAGCGCCATCCATGCCACCAGCAGGATGAGCGTGGTAGAGGTGGTGTGGCTGACCATGCCCCGGAAAGCGGGATAGATGGTGATCATCAGTAACAGCAGCGCGCCCCACATCAGCGGCAACCGGCCGATGCGCTCCGCCCATAAGCCCATCAGCGGGGTCACTACGGTCAGAATAATGCCCGCCACCAGCGTCGCGGTGAAGGCCACGCTTCCCGGCAGATGCAACGTTCGGGTGGCGTAGGTCGGGATATAGTTAAGCATATAGTTCACGGCGGTTGAGATGACCATCACGCCAATCGCCAGCGTAATCAGCATCTTCTGCTGGCCGAACAGCGTCTTCAGCGGCGCAGCCTCCTTCTCCTGGGTGGCGAAGCTGGCCGGCTCCTGCACATGACGACGGATGTAGACCCCCAGTGGCCCGATCAGCAGGCCGAAAGCAAACGGAATACGCCAGCCCCACGCCTGAATCTCACTGTCGTTCAGCCAGTGGGTCAGTCCCAGCCCGAACGCTGATGCCATCAGCGTGCTGGCCCCCTGGGTCGCAAACTGCCAGCTGGCAATAAAGGCTTTGCGCTCCGGGAAATGCTCCACCAGAAAGGCGGTGGAACTGCCGAACTCGCCACCGGCTGAGAAGCCCTGAATCAGCCGCGCCAGGAGGATCAGCAGCGGTGCCGCCAGGCCCAGGGTGGCGTAACCCGGCATAAAGGTAATAATCGCCCCACCCAGCATCATCAGGTTAATCGACAACAGCAGCGCCTTTTTGCGGCCATGGCGGTCGGCATAGTTGCCCAGCACAACCGCACCCAGCGGACGGATCAGAAAGGCGATGCCGAAGCTGCCAAAGGTCAGCAGCAGTGACACCGAGGGATCGCTGACCGGAAAAAAGGCGTGCGCGATGTAGCTGGCGAAAAAACCGTAAACCGCGATGTCGAACCACTCCAGCGCGTTGCCAACGCAGGTTGCGAACAGGGTTTTATGCAGATCCGGCTTTACCGGCGACACGGCTTGCATCAGGCTGCTCATCGTTCCTCCCTCCGCCACTGGTGGTGGCGCGCCATCAGCGATTCGCCCTCTTCACCCAGCTGCCAGAACAGTCGGGTCATGATTGCCAGCCCCTCACGGGCAATGCCGGTGAGCAGATGTTCGTTTACCCCGTGCTGACCGCAGGCGGGATAGGAGTGCGGCACCCAGAGCGTCGGCAGGCCAAGGATATCAGCAAAGACCTCGTTGGGAAGTGAGCCGCCCAGATTCGGCAATAGCGCCGGGTTCTTACCGCTGCTGCGGGCCAGGGTATCCAGCGCCCAGGTCACCAGCGGATCCTGCGGATCGAGCCGGGTGGCTGGTGAGCCGCGCATAAACTCTACGCTGACGTTGTCGAACCCATGCTGCCGCAGATGCTGTTCAACGTGCTGCACCAGATTCTGCCAGTCGGTGCCAACCACAAAGCGCAGCTGACACACTGCCGTGGCGCTGCCGGGAATCGCATTCATTGGTCGGGCCGGGTTACCGGTCTCGAAGGCCAGCACCTCCAGGGTGTTCCAGCCATAAAGACGCTCGGCTGCCGTCAGTCCCGGTTCGCCCCAGCCTTTAGCCAGCACCGGATCGCCCGGCATGCCGCCAGGTTCGATATCGCGCAGAATGGCACGCACCGCGTCGGTCAGGGAGTCCGGCTTCAGCGCGGCAACCTGCAGCACGCCCTGCGCGTTCACCAGGCAGGCCAGCGCGTTGGCCAGCTGGGTGCCGGGATTGCTTAACAGACCGCCCCAGTTGCCGGAGTGATAGGCGTTGTCGCGCGCACGAATGGTCAGGCGGAAGTTGGCCGCGCCGCGCGATCCCAGGAACAGCGTTGGCCGCAGCGCGTTGAGTCGCGGGCCGTCAGAGGCGATGAAGAGATCGGCTTTCAGCAGCGCCTGCTGCTGCTGGCAGATGGCCGCCAGCCCAGGGGAACTGATCTCCTCGCCCATTTCAAACAGGATTTTGCAGTTAAAGCCCAGCGTGCCGCCGCGCGCCTGCCACACCTGCTCCAGCGCCGCAAAATTGATGCAGTGCTGGCCTTTGTTGTCCGCGCTGCCGCGGCCATAGAGCCGATCGCCCTCTTCGGTGAGCTGCCAGGGCGATAATCCTTCGCGCCAGTTTTCATCGTCACCAAACACCACGTCGCCGTGGCCGTAGCAGAGCAGCGCAGGCTTTGCGGGGTCTTCAATGCGGGTGGCAATCAGAAACGGCGGGCTGTCGGGCTGCGGGTTCTCAAACGGGTGCAGCGTAAAGCCCATCGCCGCCAGCTGTGGCCCTATCTCCTGCTCCAGGTAGTGCGTCAGCGCCGCCTTTCGGCTGGCGTGCTGGCTTTCGGTGACGCAGGCGACCCGGCGTGCCAGCAGCGCCCGAAATGCCCCTGTGTCGAAGTAGTGCATGGCCTGTTCGACGGCCTGTTGCTCTGTCATGTTTGCGCTTCCTGTAATTTTTGTTCTTTATCTTTGACAAACTTCTTCCTTTGCCACAATTATCAATTTATCGAGTGTGCTTTGCTTTTTACGCAAAGCATTCCTGCCCTGTTATGAGGCGTTTTACCGGAGGCGCGATGTTAAGCAGCGAGATCCGCTACTTCCTGGCGGTTACAGAGTGCGGCTCCCTGAGCGCCGCCAGCGAGCAACTCTTTGTCGCGGTATCGGCTATCAGCCGACAGATTCAGCGCCTGGAGGCGCAGGTGGGTGCCCCGCTATTCCGGCGTCATGCGCGTGGCATGGTGCTGACTGAGGCGGGAGAGCTGTTTGCGCATCATGTGCGTAAAAGTCAGCGTGATATGGCGTATGCGCTGGCAGAGATCAAAGGGCTGAACGCGGTCCGTCGCAGCCTGATCCGCATTGCCTGTACCGATGGCATGGCGTTCAGTCTGCTACCCGGCCTGCTGGCCGAATTCCGGCAGCACCATCCGGGTGCGCTGTTCGCGCTGAACGTCACGCACGCTCAGGGGGTGGCGGCGTGCGTCCGGGCGGGCGAGTGCGATGTGGCGCTGCAGTTCAGCCTGCAGCCGGAGCGCAGTGTCGAGGTGCTCGGCTCATGGCCAGCGCCAGTGTTGCTGGCGATGCATCAGTCACATCCGCTGGCGTCCCGTCAGGTGACGCTGGCCGATCTTCATCGCTGGCCGCTGGCGCTGCCGGGCCAGCACACCACGGTGCGGCAGCTGTTTGACCTCTCCTGTCAGATGAACGACTGCGTGGTCGAACCGGTGCTGACCTGCGACTATTTCGCCGCCCTCTACCACTTTCTGCTGCACACGCCGCAGGCCGTTACCATCTGCAGTGCCTTCACCCTGCGGTTTGAGCGCGAAACACAGAATCTGGTGCTGCGGTCGATGGGCGTGGATCAGCTAAGTCAGCGCACGCTGCAGCTACAGACCGTATCGGGCCGCCAGCGCAACGCGGCGCTGATGCTGTTCCTGCAGTTTCTGCAGCAGCGGCTGACGGAGATAGATCAGCAGGTCAGGCTGGGATAAGGCGATGTGATTAAATGGGGCCTGTCTGGCATGAGGAAGGAATCGGGAGGGATGAAGCAATACGATTAGGGTCAGCCCTGCATGGCGCTAAGAGAGACCCGGTTAAGGAAACTGGCCACATCAGAACGTTACGCAAATCGCCCTCCCTGGCATACTCGCCCCGCGCAATCACGCAATTTACCCGAAGAGACGTCCGTTAACGGGCCAGTGCGGGGCGTTGTTCCGGATGTCCTGTTCTGACCCTGTGCCCTGCGTGTATTGATTGCAGTCACCTCGTCCCCGACCTTTGCGCATCAGCAAAGCCCCATACGGAGGTAAATTTCAGTACCTTACTCCTTGATGTCGACCTGATAGAAAATGTGCTTGCCGAACGGGTCGACCTGATAGCCGCTGACCGATTTACGCACCGGTTCGAATATGGTGGAGTGCGCGATCATGACGGCGGGCATCTGGTCGTGCATGATCTGCTGCGCCTGCAGGTAGAGCGCGGTGCGCTTGCCCTGATCCGGCTCGGCGCGCGCCTCGGTGATTAACTTCTCAAACGGCTGATAGCACCATTTCGAGGAGTTTGACCCGCCCTGCGCGGAGGTGCAGCTGTAGAGCGGACCAAAGAAGTTATCCGGGTCACCGGTGGCGGTCGTCCAGCCCATCAGCGCCGCCTGATGCTCGCCACTGCGCACCCGTTTCAGGTATTCGCCCCACTCATAGCTGACAATGCTGGCTTTAATGCCGACCTTAGCCCAGTCGGCCTGAATCATCTCCGCCATACGGCGGGCATTGGGATTGTAAGGCCGCTGTACCGGCATCGCCCAGAGCGCGATTTCGGTGCCGGGTTTGACGCCAGCCTGCTTCAGCAGGGCTTTTGCCTGTTCCGGGTCGTAGTCGTAATCTTTAAGGTCTTTGTCGGCGCTCCAGACGTCCGGCGGCAGAATATTTTTCGCCACCGTGCCGGTGCCTTTAAAGATTGCATCGATGATCGCCGGTTTGTTGATCGCCATCGCCAGCGCCTGACGCACTTTGACATTATCGGTTGGCGCTCTGGTGGTGTTAAACGCCAGGAAGCCAGTGTTCAGCCCTGCTTTCTGTTCCAGAGTAATATCCGGATTGGCACGCATTTTCCCGAGATCGGCCGGATTAGGGAATGGCATCACCTGACACTCGTTCTTTTCCAGTTTGGCATAGCGCACAGAGGCGTCGGGCGTGATGCTGAACACCAGCCGATCAAGCTTCGCTTTGCCCTGCCAGTAGTCCGGGAAAGCTTTATAGAGGATGCGGGAATCTTTCTGGTACTGCACCAGCTCGAACGGACCGGTGCCGATCGGATTCATATCGACCTTTTCCGGCGTCCCCGCTTTCAGCATGGCGTCAGCATACTCTGCTGAGTGAATCGAGGCGAAATACCAGGCCAGGTCGGCCAGGAACGGCGCTTCGGGATGAGAGAGCGTGAAGCGCACCGTATGATCATCCACCCGATCGATACTTTTGATCAGCGTGGAGAGTTCCAGGCTTTCGAAATTGGAATAGGTGCCACCGGAGACATTGTGGTAGGGATTTTTCGGGTCCATCTGACGCATAAACGAGAAGATCACGTCGTCAGCGTTGAAGTCGCGGCTGGGGCGGAACTGTTTGTTGCTCTGAAATTTCACATTTTTGCGCAGATGGAAGGTGTAGACGGTGCCATCCGGGCTGATTTCCCAGCTTTCCGCCAGGCTCGGCACCAGATGAGTCGTGCCGGGTGTGAAGTCGACCAGACGGTTAAACACCGGCACTGCGCTGGCGTCGACGCTGGTTCCCGAGGTATAAAGCTGAGGGTTAAAGTTCTCTGGCGACCCCTCTGAACAATAGACCAGCGTTTTAGCATTGACGCTGCCTGCCAGCGCGATTCCAGCCGTAACAAGCGCTAAGGTGGCTATCCTGATTTTCATTATCATCCTCGCTTTGTATTGACTTCCGGTGATCACAATATCTAAATGAATCATTCAGATGCTTTATTGATAGCACGATTCGGCACCATAGCGAACCCCGCGCGTGGCTGACTAATAAGGAATAGTGATGACAGACAAACTTGAGTCGCAACTCACCAGACGTTTTTTCCGTTACCTCGCCGTCAGCAGCCAGAGCGATGCAAAATCGACATCGTTGCCGAGCACCCCGGGTCAGCACGCCATGGCGGCTCTGCTGGCGGACGAACTGCGTGCGCTGGGGCTGGATGAGGTGGTGATCGATGACCACGCCACGGTGACAGCGGTGAAACGCGGCAACCGTCCCGACGCCCCGCGCATCGGCTTTATCACCCATATCGATACGGTCGATGTCGGCCTGTCGCCCGACATCCATCCGCAGATCCTCACCTGGCAGGGCGAGGATCTCTGCCTGAATGCAGAGCAGGAGATCTGGCTGCGCCGTGATGAACATCCGGAGATCGCGCCCTACGTCGGCCAGCAGGTCATTTTCAGCGACGGAACCAGCGTACTGGGTGCGGACAACAAAGCCGCCGTGACGGTGGTGATGACGCTGATGGAGAATCTTCAGGGTGACCACGGCGACATCGTGGTCGCCTTTGTGCCGGACGAGGAGATTGGCCTGCGCGGCGCGAAAGTGCTGGATCTGGAGACGCGCTTTAACGTCGATTTCGCCTGGACCATTGACTGCTGCGAACTGGGCGAGGTGGTGTATGAAAACTTCAATGGTGCCGCCGCAGAAATCGTCTTTACCGGCGTGCCGGCGCATCCGATGTCGGGCAAAGGGGTGCTGGTGAATCCGCTGCTGATGGCTCACGACTACATCAGTCTGTTCGACCGGCAGGAGACGCCGGAACACACCGAGGACCGCGAGGGCTATATCTGGTTCAACGAGATTCAGGCCAACGCCAGCCAGGCCACGCTTAAAGCTTCGATTCGCGACTTCGATCTGAGCCGTTTTGCGGCTCGCAAGCAGCAGCTACAGCAGGCCGCAGAGACGATTGCCGCGCGCTATCCCACCGGCGATGTCAGCATCACGCTCAGCGATATTTACAGCAACATCAGCAATGCGCTGGGCGAGGATCGTCGGGCCATTGACCTGATCTTCAGCGCCTTTGCTGCGCTGGAGATTGAACCCAAAGTGATCCCGATGCGCGGTGGCACGGACGGGGCCGCCCTCTCCGCGAAGGGGCTGTTGACGCCGAACTTCTTTACCGGCGCGCACAACTTCCATTCACGTTTCGAGTTTCTGCCACTGACGTCGTTCGTGAAGTCCTACCAGGTTGCAGAGAAGCTCTGCCATCTGGCGGCGGGCTGAAGGGGAAACCGGGCGCAGAACGCGCCCGGTCAGCGTCAGGGTTTTGCGCTGACGTCGATACCCGGGAAATATTTTTCCGCCAGTTTTTTGAGGGTGCCGTCGTTCTGCACTTTGGCGATGGCCGCATCCAGCGACTGCTTTAACCGGGCATCATCCTTACGCAGACCGTAGCCAATGCCTGACCCCAGAATCGCGTCATCCTCTACCGGCTTGCCAGCAAAGCCAAAGCCTTTGCCCTGCGGTTTGTCCAGGAACCCGGACTGACCGGCCGCGGACATCACCAGCGTGCCGTCGAGGCGGCCTGCCACCATGTCGTTGTAAACCTGATTCTGATCCTGATAGGAGGTGACCGTCACGCCCTGACTTTCCCAGTGTTTCTTCGCATAGGTTTCCTGAATCGACCCCTGCAACACGCCGATGTTTTTACCACGCAGGCTTACTGCCGTTGGCGCCAGATTTTCACCTTTCTTTGCCACCAGCATGGTCGGAATGCGGTAGATCGGCTGCGTAAAGGCGATGCTTTTTGCGCGCGCTTCGGTGATATTCATTGCCGAGTTAATCGCGTCAAATTTTTTCGCCTGCAGGGCCGGGATCAGCGCATCAAAACTGCTTTCCACCCAGTGGCAGGTGAAGTTGCCCGCCTTACAGATGGCATTACCCAGCTCGATATCAAAACCTTCCAGCTCGCCTTTGGCGTTGCGGCTCTCAAACGGCGGATATTGAGACTCCACACCGTACCGTAAATCCTGTGCCAGTGCCTGCACGGAGCTCATCATCCCCAGTGCGAGAAAAAGCGCGTTCAGTTTCTTCATTCTCTGTTTACCCCGGTAAGTCCTGGTTATCTGTTTCCCGGTCTGCCCCGCGCCGTGGCCCGGTTCAGTGGGAAAAAGCACTCAGCGCAGCCGCGCCCGCCTCAAGTGTCGCCTCGTCTTTGGCAAAAGAGAGACGAATCAGTTTATTGTCTGTGCCATCCATATAAAACGCCGACAGCGGAATGGTCGCCACGCCGTAATCGACGATAAGACGTTTTACCATTTCGCTATCCGGTTCGTCACTGAAATGTCCATAACTGGCGAGCATAAAGAACGAACCGGCGCCTGGTAGCAGCCGGAACGGCGAATGCTGCATCAGCGCCGTCAGCCGATCGCGCTTCTGCTGATAGAAGGCGTTAAGCGACAGATAGTTCTGCGGGTTTTGCAGATAGTGAGCAAACCCTACCTGCATTGGCGTATCGGCGGCGTACATCATAAACTGATGCACCCTGACCAGTTCGGTCATCAGTTCCGCCGGGGCCAGACAGTAGCCGACCCGCCAGCCAGTAACGTGAAAGGTTTTGCCGAATGAGGAGACGATCACGCTGCGCGCGGCCAGCTCCGGATGCGTCGCCATTCCGCAATGCGGACGGCCATCGAACAGAATATGTTCATACACCTCATCCGAGAGCACCACGATGTCGGTGTTGCGGATCAGCGCGGCCAGCTGATTCAGGTCTTCCGGAGTCAGCACCTGCGCGCTGGGGTTGTGCGGCGTATTGATGATAATCATCCGGGTGCGCGGCGTGATCGCCGCCCGCAGTTGATCCCAGTCGATGGCAAAGGAGGGCACCTGCAGCTTGAGGCCAACCGGCTTGCCGCCCTGTAACCGCACCACGGGCGCATAGCTGTCAAATGCCGGTTCAAAGAAGATCACCTCATCGCCCTGATGCACCAGGGCGGTAATCGCCATATAGAGCCCCTGGCTGGCGCTGCCGGTGATCAGCACTTCGCTGGCCGCGTCATAGCTCTGCCCATAGAGTGTCTGCACTTTACTGGCGAGCGCCTCGCGTAAGGCCGGCAGCCCCATCATGGCGGCATACTGGTTATGCCCCGCCGCCATCGCCTGGCTGACGGCGTCGATCAGCGCCGGATCGCAGGGAAAACTGGGCGCGCCCTGCGCCAGGTTGATTGCCTTATGCTGCGCCGACAGCTGGCCGATGACGCTGAAAATAGTGGTGCCGACGTCCGGCAGTTTCGGGTGGATCGCAACAGGCGTTTTCAGGGACATACACTCTCCATCAGGAAAAAACCGCTCTGGGCTGAACCGCTATTCAACGAGGTGTGGCTTGAGTCGGCAAGCGAAATGTCGTCATAATAGCCATGACAAAAATGCATAGCTGAGGTCTATTGTGTTCCGTACATCGCTGCCGCTGAATGCCATCCACGCGTTTCTGGTGACCGCCCGGTATCTCAATCTGACGCATGCCGCCCGCGAACTCTGCCTGACGCAGGGCGCAGTGAGCCGCAAAATCACCTCGCTGGAGCAGTGGCTCGGGGTGAGGCTGTTTGACCGCCATGCGCGCGGGCTGCGGCTGACTCCGCAGGGTGCCGCCCTGCTGCCTGACCTGCAAGCGGGTTTTGAACGGATGGTTGAGGCCAGCGAAAAGGTTCGTCGCCCCCAGAGCAGCATCCGCCTGAAAGCGCCGACCTGCGCCATGCGCTGGCTGGTGCCCCGGCTGATTGCGCTGGAGCAGCAGCGCCCGGAACTGCATGTGGCGCTGACCACTACCCTGGATCATGCCTCACAGCTGGAAAATTTTGATGTGGCGATTGTCTATGGCAAGCCGCATCCCGAAGGGATCATCCTGTTCCGGGAGTCGCTGACGCCGGTGATGGCCGCGAATCTGCCCCTGCCCGCCACACCCGCCGCGCTGGAGGCGCTGACCTTTCTGCATCCGACCGCAGACACGCGCGACTGGCTCTGCTGGCTGCAGGCGCAGCAGGTGATGCCGTTAATGAAGCGGAACCAGTATTTTTCCACGATGGATCTGGCGATCAGCGCAGCGATTCAGGGATTTGGCGTGGCGATTGCGGACAGCAATCTGGTGGAGAGTGATATTGCCAGCGGCAGGCTGATTAAGCCCTTCGCTGGCGAGGTGATGACGGGGGCCGTTTACAGTCTGCTGCAACGGCCCGCCCGTGATGCGCCACCGCTCCTGGCGGAACTGGTGGCGTGGCTATGCCGGGATCAGAAGGTGACCCAGTCGCCATTATCGGCCGGTTTAGCCTGAGCCGCACTCAGCACAGCCGCTTTCGGCGCAGCCGGTTTACCGCTGACCAAAGGCGTGCTGTGAGCGGTGGCGGAGAGGCGGAACTTCGCCACCGAAGCCTGCAGCGCTTCCGTCTGCAGAGCCAGGGCGCTCGCGGCAGCCGAAACCTCTTCAACCAGCGAGGCGTTCTGCTGGGTCACGCTGTCCATTTCAGTCACCGCCGTGCCGACCTGAGAGATCCCCTTGCTCTGCTCTTCTGACGCAGAGGCGATCTGCTTCATAATCGCATCCACATCCTGCACCGACTTCAGAATGTTGTTCATGGTGCCGCCAGTGGTGCTGACCAGCTCGGCGCCTTTATCCACCCGCTGAACGGACTCTTCAATCAGAGTCGCGATCTCTTTGGCCGCATTGGCACTGCGCTGCGCCAGATTACGCACTTCCGATGCGACCACCGCAAAACCACGCCCCTGTTCACCGGCACGGGCCGCTTCGACGGCGGCGTTCAGCGCCAGGATATTGGTCTGGAACGCGATGCCGTTAATGACGTTGGTGATCTCGGCGATCTTCTTCGAGCTGCCGGAGATGCCCTCCATGGTGCTGACCACTTCGCTGACCAGCTGGCCGCCGCGCTGGGCAGTAGTGGTGGCGGTTTCCGCCAGCAGGCTGGCCTGACGGGCATTATCGGCGTTGAATTTTACCGTGGCGGTTAACTGCTCCATGCTGGCCGCCGTCTGCTCCAGCGCAGCAGCCTGCTCTTCGGTGCGTGATGAGAGGTCATTGTTACCGGCGGAGATCTCCGCAGCCCCGCGCGAGATATTTTCAGTGCCGCTGCGGATGGCGCTGACCGCCTCCCGCAGGCTGTCCTGCATCGCACTCAGCAGCGGCACCAGTTTGCCGACGCAGTTACGACCGAACTCATTGACTGGCTGGCTGAGGTCGCCCGTAGCGATCACAGCGAAATGGGTGCGAATGCTCTCAAGCGGACGAACCAGCATGGCAACCAGATAACGGTCGGTAAACAGCAGGATCAGCAGGCCGATAATCACCGTGATGGTGATGATGGTTTTGGTCATCGCGGTCAGGTGATCCACTTCCACCCGGGTCGTGTCCAGCTTTTCGGCAGCGGCCTGGTTAAACTTCTCGGCGCTGACGCCAAATGCCCGGCTCAGCGGCGGCGTGCCGTTATTTGCCTGCTCGCGATAGGCGTCGGCCGACGCCTGGCGGGCGAGTTGCAGCTGCGGCGTCACGCCGTCATCCAGCAGCTTCTGCCAGCTCTGAATCACGCCATCCGCCACATCCGGATTCATCGGGCCGGGTGCCAGCTGTTTAAAGCGCGCCAGTTGCTGCGTCATGCTGTCCAGCGCCTGCTGAACCGGCGCATAGGCCTCATCCGTCAGTGCTTTGCCTGCGGCTTTGCTTTCCATCACGCGGGACAGACGGGTAACTACGCGGAAATATTGATCGTTGCCTTTGCTCAGTACCGTCATTTGTTCAACCAGATGACGGTCAACATCGTTGCCTTCGCTGAGCGCGCCAAGCGAATGGATGCTGTAAAGCCCGACGCCGCTCCACAGTAAACAAAACAGTCCCAGAATGGAGAGCATTACTGCGCGAATGGTGAAATTTTTGAGCATTCCCATACCAAAATCCTATGCATGTTGACCCGTAATCGTCGGGCATAACGATTTATCGGCAAAGAAATGTCAAAATGTAACGATTTTGTTACCTGAAATTTTACAGCGTTGGCACCGACCTCCTGAATAAAAAGCCTGTTTGTACAGCTAATTAGGCTTTCAGAACCAGTAATATTTCATTTGCAGAATTTCATGATTAGCAGGCTAAGCATCCTGTTGCGCTCAGAGTTTCACTAACCGACTCATTAATAAGCGGAACAGCTGCATCCGGGCGCGCATAAAATTTTTTCGGAGCGAAAGGCCACTCTGCCCGCCCTCACCCAGTGACATTGTCACGTCATCGCCGGGATGCCAGGCGGGCCAGATGACCTCACCTTCCAGCTGATGCCTATATTCCGTTGCGTCGCGGGCAAAATTAAACCAGTATTCGCTGACCCGTTTCGCAAAGGCGTGATCGCCCTGGCTGAAAGGTCGTCCATTATCAGGAACGGCTATCTGGCTCAGCGTATTCAGCGTATAGGGCACTTCATTGCCGTGCCAGGTGCCGTGCGGATAGAGGTCGCGGGCCTGCTCAGACACGTAATCAAACCAATAGCGCCAGCCCGGCATACCTGCGCTGTGCTGCGCCCGCATCACCAGCCACGGCATCAGGCTGAACGCCATATCGCGAGCTACGGCGCGGCCCAGTAACCGATCGTCATGAATGTCATACATCCACTTCAGCGTCCGGTAAATAAGACGGTTTTTATCGCGCAACTGCTGCAGCACGGCAGTGGCGTCCACGCCGAAATAGTCCAGCACGCTGGCTTCGTCGCTGTTACTGCCCGCCATCAGCGGCACACGATGCTGTTTTGCCGCCAGAAAGGTGCGTAGCATGGGTTCAGGCAGCACGGCATCGCCAGCGATAGGCACCGGCGGGATCGACAGCGCCCCCTCCAGCGGCCAGAAGGCATCAGCAGGCAGCGCACGCAGGTCTGCCGCGCTGGCGTCCGGCGGCAGACCAAGATGCCGGGCCACCGCCACGCCCTGCTGACGCGCTTTTTTCAGCGGCGTGTCCGGCAGGCTGTAGGCGCTCTGTACAATACCTTTATGGAACAGCCCCTCCGCCAGCGGAGAACAGCAGAGTGACAGCACGCTACGCGCACCGGACGATTCGCCAAAAAGGGTGACGTTGCGGCGGTCGCCGCCAAAAGCCGGAATATTGCGCTGCACCCACTGCAGCGCGGCAATCTGATCCAGCAGACCAAAATTGTTCACCGTGCCGCCCGCAGGGTATTCCGCATCCAGCGCAGGATGTGAGAAGAACCCCAGGTGGCCCAGCCGGTAGTTAAGCGTCACCACTACCGCGCCGCGTGACGCCAGCGGCTTGCCACTGTAGGGTGCCAGTCCGCCCGCGCCGATGGTAAAGCCGCCACCGTGCAGCCACACCATTACCGGCAGCGGCCTGGATGGCTCGGTATCGGGCGTCCAGACATTCAGGTAGAGCGCATCTTCACTGAATTCACCGGGGTCGCCCCCGCCAACGGCCTGACAGTAAGCCCGACTCTGCCAGCCGGAGGCGCTGAACGCGGTGGCATCGCGCACGCCCTGCCAGGGCGATACCGGCTGAGGCGGACGCCAGCGCAAGGCGCCCTCCGGGGGCGCTGCATAAGGTATGCCTCTGAATACGAAAAGGTCCTCATCCATGCATCCACGTAATTCACCCTCAGCCGTCATGATCCTCAGACCTGTTTCGTTTTTCATTCCTGTTTCCCTGTTCAGACGTTCCTCCATTATTTGCAGGCCTGCCAGCATTGTCCATGCGCGAAGGGGATTTGCAGAATATACCGAAGTGTAAGGGTCAGGCATGAGCGCGATCGCCAGCCGGTCGGGTGCATGCGTTAAGGCGATGCGTTAAGCACAGGTAATCATTTTCAGGCCGGACCGTTCGCAGAGCGCGCGCGGATGCGCTCCACTGGCCGCCTGATCGGTGCGGGTTGCCGCCGCTACGTCATTATTTCCTTAACTATTCAGGATATGCACGCAGAGAAACCTGCGTGCGCTGTTAACACGTTTACCTGCTTACGGCGGCCAGCAGAATTGTCCCGTTTATCCGGCTTCAGGACCAGCCGACCAGGGAAACCATGCCGGGCAACGGAGACGTTGTCTGGCAGACAACTCAGGCAGAGGCTAACCCACACTGCGCCAGCGAACGCCGCTGGCGCTCTTCATACAACGCCATCTCATCCAGCACGGCACACCCCAGCGCCGCCTCGAACGTCTGGCGGCTTGCCTGACCCGCAGAACGGATCTGCGCCCGGTCGCCCAGGTTGGACTGGAAAATACCCGCCGCGCTGACGGGCAGGAAATCTTCATAAGTCTGCGGCTCGGCCACTATGCGCCCTGCCGCGATTAGCGTCTCCAGCGACTCGCCCTGTGCAGGCGGCGTCGCCATGCCCTTTTCGCTCAGGCGATAGCGGAACCAGGCCAGCCCCTGCTGCCGCAGCGTGGTCTCATCGTCGGGGAAATCACGGAAAATATCGGCCAGATGCTGCTGATGCTGCTGGTTATCCTGACCGCTACCCGCCTCGCTGAGCAGCCGATCGTAGAGGGCCCGCCCCTGAGGCGTCAGCGCCACGCCGCGCTGCTCTATCTCACCGAAGCGCGCCGTGTGGGTGCCCTGATGACCATCGCGAAAAACAATAGGCTCCTCCAGCGCTTTGAAGCTGGTCTGACGCAGGAGGATGGGCACCCTGCGACGTGGCGGCCCTTCAATCAGGGTTTTGGGATCGATGCCGCGTGACGGCATCAGCTGCTGAACACGGTCGATATCCAGCGTGCGTGGCGTAAGATGATTGATGTGGCAGCCCGGGAAACAGACCACATCGGCAATCAGGCGGTGCTGCTGATTCAGCGCCTGATAAGTCTGACTGTCAACGCTGCTGTGTGAATGCCAGCGGAAGGTTTCCAGCGCTTCGGTGACAAACTCGCTGGCCTGCGCTTCGGTCAGTCCGCCCTGCTGCGCATGGAGGTCCAGCAGCGCCCGGCAGCGGGGAGTAAAGATGTCGCGAGCCGCAAGGATTGCTGCAGCCTGTTCGCGCAACCTCTCGTCGTCGATCAGTTCAGGACGCAGCAGAGAGGTAAATACCCGGAAAGGATTGCGCCGCAGCGCCGCATCGTCGACTGGCCGGAAGGCAGTAGAGTGAACCGGCACGCCTGCCTGCGAGAGATCGTAATAACCGACCGGATACATGCCCATCACCGCAAACAGCTGCCGCAGCGTGGCTAACTCCGCCGCCGTGCCCACGCGAATGGCACCGTGACGTTCAATGCTGAGCCGATCAATTTCATCCGCAGCCGCGAGACGATCTTTCAGTGCGCTGTTGGCTTCCAGCGTACGATCGTTAACGGTCGCCACCAGCTGCATCAGCGTGCCGTACTGCGGCACCTCCTGCTGATACATCGCGGACATCGCCTGAGAGAAACGGGTGCGGATCGCATCCGCACAGAGAAACTTGTCCATCCTATCCACCTGACACCATGAGCGTTGCTGCTACTGTAATGCAACGCGCCGGCCGCAGCGGAAAAAATCACGAATCTGTGATCGGCTTAAAGCCGAAGCGATTTTTTAACAGCAGCATCAGGCTGGTGATCACAGCCGGTATCGCCAGCAACAGGAAAATCAGGCTGAATGACCAGCCGAGTGAGAGCATCTCAGCCCCCACGAAAGCACTGAGAATGGCGCCAATGCGCCCGACACCATGCATCCAGCTTGAGCCGGTGGCCCGGGCATGTGTCGGATAGTAGCTGGCAGATAAGGCGTTCATACCGGTATTGGCTCCGTTGAAACAGAACCCGCTGCAAAAGGCGATGGTGCTCATTATGCCGACTTCCGCTGGCGAAAAGCCGAGCCCCACGATAAACAACCCGCCGCAGCCATAGATGGCAGCCAGCGCCAGGTTGGCGTTGAAAAGATCCATCAGCCAGCCCGCAAACAGGGAGCCTAAGGTGCCGCCAGCCTGATACATCGCCGTGATAATGGCGGCCTCGGTGACTGACATCCCCAGCGTGTTGACCAGGGAGGGCAGCCAGCTGCCAATCAGATAGACCAGAAACAGCCCCATAAAGTAGCCGCCCCAGAGCATGATGCTGCCAAACAGATAGCGACGTGAAAGCACAGTGCCCACCGCGCCGCTGACCGGTGAGGTGGCTTCCGGGGCGTGAAACGCGCAGTCAGGCGGCGTTTTGCCCGGCATCATCCGGTCGAGGATAGCGTGAATTCGGGCGGCAGACGCACCCCGGCTGATAAGAAACCGCACGGACTCCGGCAGGCCACGGAACAGCAGCGGCAACACCAGCAGCGGCAGAATGCCGCCGAGCAGCAGCACCGAGTGCCAGTTGTAGCGCGGCAGCAGCCAGGAGGCGGCAAAGCCCCCGCTGGCGGCCCCAAAGGTAAATCCACAGAACACCACCGTGATGATAAAGGCACGGCGGCGTTCAGGCGCATATTCCGCCACCAGCGTGCCAACGTTAGGCATTGCCGCACCCAGTCCCAGTCCGGTCAGAAAACGGAACAGCATCATCTGCTCAATGTTCTGTGACAGCGCGGTAGCCAGCGTCCAGAGACCAAAAAACAGGACACTGAACAGGATCATCACACGACGACCGTAACGGTCGGCCAGCGGCCCTGCCACCATCGCCCCCAGCGCCAGTCCGATCAATGCTGCACTGATCACCAGCCCGAGCTGATGGTTAGTGACGCCCCACGCCGCTTTCAGCGTGGGCGCAATAAAGCCCATAATCGCAATGTCCATGCCATCGAGTGCCACCACGATAAAACAGAGTGCGATAAGTCGCTTTTGCCAGCGGCTGAGCCCCTGCTGATTGATAAGCTGGCGGATATCTACCGCCTCGACGCTGGTCAATGAACACTCCCCGGGAGTAACGAATCCGCCATCAGTTTAAGTAAAAAAAACGGCGCTAATGATAGCCCATCGTTAACCTTAAGCGGTCAGTTTTTTTACGGAAAGAAGAGAATGATGCTGTCAGGACTCACTAAGCTATTGATAATACATTGCTCAGCAGAGCTTTCGTTCAGCTGTTTTTAAAACAAATAGCCTTTTTTCAGCAAGTTAACGGTAGAACCGCTTTTTTTACCCTGTTTGTTAAAATAATTTTGCAGCAAGGTTAACAGAATTCATTTTACACTCTTGCCTGAAGACGATGATTCTCATTAAGTAGAGGCTATGGAAAAAAATATCCTTTTCAATCAGCGCATTCGCTTGCGCCATCTGCATACCTTTGTTGCTGTCGCGCAGCAGGGTACCCTTGGCCGGGCGGCAGAGACGTTAAATCTGAGCCAGCCTGCGCTCTCTAAAACCCTGAACGAACTGGAGGAGCTGACGGGGGCGCGGCTGTTTGAGCGCGGCCGGCTGGGCGCACAGCTCACCACCATGGGCGAGCAGTTTCTGACTCATGCTATCCGGGTGCTGGATGCCCTGAATCACGCCGGACAGAGTTTCAATGAACAGCCGGGTGACGCCCCGGTCATTATCCGGCTGGGCGCCCTGACCACGGCGGCCATGGGTATGTTGCCGCGCATCCTTGACCGTTTTCATCAGCTGCAACCGAACACCACCATTCAGGTGGCGACGCTGCACAACAACGTCTTACTGGCTGGCCTGCGCGCGGGGGAATTTGACATCGGCATTGGCCGGATGGCTGATAGTGATATGATGACCGGGCTGACCTATGAACTTTTGTTTCTGGAATCGCTGAAACTGGTGGTCAGGCCTGAGCATCCTCTTTTAAGTGACAACGTCACTCTGTCCCGTGCTATGCAGTGGCCGGTGGTCATTTCACCTGAGGGCACCGCGCCGCGCCGGATTGCGCAGCAGATGCTGGATGAACAGGGCTGCACATTGCCTCCCCACTGCATCGAAACCTCATCGACCTCGCTGGCGCGCCAGCTCGCGCTCCGCTACGACTATATCTGGTTTGTTCCTTCCGGCGCGATTAAAGAAGATCTCAGCCACAATGCCGTGTGTGCCCTGCCCATCAACTCGTCCGGCCCGGGTGAGCCTGTCGGCATTATTACCCGCACCGGGGCAGCCCTGAGCCTCAGCGCCGAGGTGTTAATGTCCACCATCCGAAAGTTTCACAGCTAGCGGCTGCGTTTCGCATGCCGCTCGCGGTTTTCAAGACGCGCTTTATCCGTTTTACGTAACCCCACATAAAGCGCGCCGCCCCCCCCGTGCTGGGTCTGCGCCACGCAGAACGTCTGCACGTCCTCAAACTGCGGTAACCAGCGCGCCAGATAGCTGCGTACGATGTTGGCATGCGACTCATCATCACGTCCTTTGCCATGGATAATCAGCAGATTCCTCAATCCCTGCTTGTGTGCCTGCATCATAAAACTGAACAACGCCTGGCGGCAGGTCTCCACCGGCTGGCGCAGCAGGTTCAGGCTCGCATCGAGCGCATATTCACCTCTGCGCAGCTTATCCAGGATGCCCTGTTGAATGCCGTCGGCCTTGTACTCCAGCGGCGTATTGAGCGGCACGATCTCCAGATAGCCCCGGGTCAGAAAATTTTCCTGTTCTGACTCACCGGGCGGATGGCGCGGGGCTTTGGTGGAGGGCGATTTGAGCCATAAGGTTGTCGTGGTGTCTTTTAACGGCGTGACATCACCCATGGCATCCCGAAAGAGATCGTTATCATCAAGGTTCATGGTTTTCTCACACCGGGTTAAAATTGATGGTACGGGTAAATCAGGCTTATACCGTTAGCGTAGCAAAATCTGCAATCACCGGGCCACCCCGCTTTTTTGCCTGAATTTCGCGCAGCAGAACCGTGGAGCAGATCACAAAGGCGGAAAGTTTTCGTGACAGCAACACAGTGTGTATGCCGAAAAGCCCGCTACAGCGGCCTTTGACCCTGCCCGATACGACCCTGATCTTTGTAGGTGTAAAACTGCTCGGATGAGTTTCTTTGAACGCAAAAAATGTTAAAATTGACTCCAGTCAATAATCGTCGAGCAAACCATTATGATCCCTGAAAAACGCAGCATTCGTCGTATTCAGTCAGGCGGTTGTGCCATTCACTGCCAGGATTGCAGCATCAGTCAGCTTTGTATCCCCTTCACGTTAAATGAACATGAGCTGGATCAGCTCGACAACATCATTGAGCGTAAGAAACCAATCCAGAAAGGGCAAACGCTCTTCAAGGCCGGGGATGAACTGAAGTCTCTCTATGCGATTCGCTCAGGCACCATCAAAAGCTACACCATCACCGAACAGGGAGATGAGCAGATTACCGGTTTTCACCTGGCGGGCGACCTGGTGGGTTTTGATGCCATTATGGGGGCCAGCCATCCCAGCTTTGCGCAGGCGCTTGAAACAGCCATGGTCTGTGAAATCCCGTTTGAGACGCTGGATGATCTGTCGGGCAAGATGCCGGCTCTGCGTCAGCAGATGATGCGCCTGATGAGCGGCGAAATCAAAGGCGACCAGGATATGATCCTGCTGCTGTCGAAGAAAAATGCCGAAGAGCGGCTGGCAGCGTTTATCTGGAATCTTTCGCGCCGTTTTGGTCAGCGTGGTTTCTCGCAGCGTGAGTTTCGCCTTACCATGACCCGTGGCGACATCGGTAATTATCTGGGCCTGACCGTGGAAACCATCAGCCGTCTGCTGGGACGTTTCCAGAAGTCCGGCATGCTGGCGGTAAAAGGCAAATATATCACCATCGAAAACCACGCCCTGCTGGAAGAGTTAGCCGGCCAGAGCCATCAGGCCGCCTGATTCGCCGCCGGATCAATAAATCTTATTTTGTTGATCCGGCAGTAACTTTTTCACTTCTTCCGCTGTGAAACATAGGCTATCTTTATTCCAACGCTCGGGTTTAAGGAGAATGCCTCATGTCTCAGTACCAAAATATTCTGGTCGCCATTGATCCCCAGCAGGACGATCAGCCCGCGCTGCGGCGTGCGGTCTATCTTAATCAGCGGATCGGCGGAAGAATTAAAGCGTTCCTGCCTATTTATGACTTCTCGTATGAGATGACCACCCTGCTTTCGCCGGATGAACGCGCCTCAATGCGTCAGGGCGTGATTAGCCAGCGTACGGAATGGATCCGCGAGCAGGCGCACGCCTATCTCGATGCCGGTGTCGACATCGACATCAAAGTCATCTGGCACAACCGTCCTTATGAAGCCATCATTCAGGAAGTGCTCGCCCATCAGCATGACCTGGTGCTGAAAATGGCCCATCAACATGACCGCCTGGAGTCGGTGATTTTTACCCCGACCGACTGGCATCTGCTGCGTAAATGTCCATGCCCGGTCTGGATGGTAAAAGACCAGCCGTGGCCGGAAGGCGGTAAGGCGATCGTCGCGGTTAATCTGGCCAGCGAAGAGCCGCATCACGACGGCCTGAATCAGAAGCTGATCCGTGAAACGGTGAAGCTGGCGGAAAGGGTGAATCAGACCGAGGTGCATCTGGTGGGTGCCTATCCGGTTACGCCTATCAATATCGCGATTGAACTGCCCGATTTCGATCCCAGCGTCTACAACGATGCCATCCGTGGTCAGCATCTGGTCGCAATGAAGGCGCTGCGCCAGAAGTTCTCTATCGGAGAAGAGTTCACCCACGTCGCCAAGGGCCTGCCGGAAGAGGTGATCCCCGAACTGGCGGCGCATCTGGGTGCGGGCGTGGTCGTGCTGGGCACCATTGGGCGCACCGGCCTCTCGGCGGCGTTTCTGGGCAATACGGCGGAACAGGTCATTGACCATCTGCGCTGCGATCTGCTGGCGCTAAAGCCCGACGATTTCAAATCGCCAATCGACCTGGATGATGAAGAGGATGAGGAAGATTAACGCCTCCGGATAAGAAAACGGGCGGCTGATGAGCCGCCCGTTTTTATTACAGCGCGTTGAGAATCGCTTCCACGCTGGCTTTGGCATCGCCAAACAGCATCTGACTGTTCTCTTTAAAGAAGAGCGGGTTCTGCACCCCGGCATAGCCGGTATTCATTGAACGTTTAAACACCACCACATTCTGCGCCTTCCACACTTCCAGCACCGGCATACCGGCTATCGGGCTACGTGGATCGTCCTGCGCAGCCGGGTTAACGGTGTCGTTCGCCCCGATCACCAGCACGGTGTCGGTGTGGCTGAAGTAATCGTTGATCTCATCCATCTCCAGCACTACGTCATAAGGCACTTTCGCCTCGGCCAGCAGCACATTCATGTGCCCCGGCAGACGCCCTGCCACCGGATGGATACCAAAACGCACGTTGATGCCGAGCGCCCGCAGCCTGGCGGTGATCTCCGCCACCGGATACTGCGCCTGCGCCACTGCCATGCCGTATCCTGGCGTGATGATGACCGAACCGGACGCCCTGAGCATCTCCGCAGTCTCCTGAGCGGTAATTTCGCGATACTCCCCCGCTTCCTGCGCATCATCGCCGCTGCGCACGTCGGTGCCAAAGCCGCCGGCGATCACGCTGATAAACGAGCGATTCATCGCTTTACACATGATATAGGAGAGGATGGCACCGGATGAGCCGACCAGCGCACCAGTCACAATCAGCAAATCGTTGCTGAGCATGAAACCGGCCGCTGCGGCCGCCCAGCCCGAGTAGGAGTTGAGCATCGATACCACGACCGGCATATCTGCGCCGCCGATAGAGGCGACCAGATGCCAGCCAAACGCCAGCGCAATCACCGTCATCAGCAGCAGGGCAAAGACCTGCGCTGCGCTGCTGCCGGTGTTCACAAACCAGAGCAGCAGCAGGAAAGAGACGACCAGTGCCAGCAGATTCAGCTTATGACGATGAGGAAGTGCCAGCGGCCGGGAGGAAACCTTGCCGCACAGTTTGCCAAAGGCCACCAGTGAGCCGGTGAAGGTCACCGCACCGATAAAGATCCCAATAAAGATTTCGCTGAGGTGGATATTTTCCAGCACGGCGGGCAGGCCAGGCGCGTGCTCGATGTAGCTGTTGATACCGACCAGTACGGCGGCCAGGCCGACGAAGCTGTGCAGAATTGCCACCAGCTCTGGCATTTCTGTCATTTCGACTTTCTTTGCCAGCCGAATACCTATCGCGCCGCCGATCACCATCGCCAGCAGGATCCAGGCAACATGGCCGCTGTCCGGACCAAAGATGGTTACCACCAGCGCAATCGCCATGCCGCTGATACCGAAAATATTGCCCCGCTTTGCCGTCTCGTGACGCGAGAGGCCCGCAAGGCTACAGATGAAGAGAATCGCAGCCACGATATAAGCTGCAGTGACAAATCCGCCAGACATGGCTTACCCCTTACGAAACATTTTCAGCATGCGCTGGGTGACGGTAAAGCCACCAAAAATATTGATGCTGGCAATCAGCACGGCAATAAAGGCGATAAAGGTGACCCAGCCACCGTGCCCCATCTGTAAAACTGCCCCGATAACGATGATGCCAGAGATGGCATTGGTCACCGACATCAGTGGCGTATGGAGCGCATGACTGACGTTCCAGACCACGTAGTAGCCCACCACGCAGGCAAGTGCGAACACGGTGAAGTGAGAAAGGAATTCCACAGGCGCGACGCTGGCCAGCCAGCCAGACAGCACAATGGCCAGCGCCATCAGCAGATAGTTGCGCCATGGCGACACGGGCTTCGTTTCAACCGGCGCGGCTGGCTTCACGGCTGCCGCGTGGGTCTGAGGCGCGACCGAGACCTGAATCGGCGGTGCCGGCCAGGTGATTTCGCCTTCGCGGACGACCGTCACGCCGCGCACGACCACATCGTCGAAATCGATATGAATCTCGCCCGGCTTTTCTTTGCACAGCAGCTTAAGCAGATTGACCAGGTTGGTGCCATAGAGCTGAGAAGACTGGGTCGGCAGACGGCTGGGCAGATCGGTGTAACCGATGATCTTCACGCCATTCGGGGTTACGGTCACCTGGTCGGCGACGGTCAGCGCACAGTTGCCGCCAGTCTGCGCGGCCAGATCCACAATTACACTGCCCGGCTTCATGCTGGCGACCATCTCTGCGGTAATCAGTTCCGGTGCCGGTTTACCGGGGATCAGCGCCGTGGTGACGATGATATCCACCTCTTTCGCCTGGCTGGCAAACAGCGCCATCTCGGCCCGGATAAAGGCCTCTGACATGACCCTGGCATAGCCATCACCGCTGCCTGCCTCCTCGTCGAAATCGAGTTCGAGGAATTCGGCGCCCATACTCTGCACCTGCTCTTTGACTTCCGGACGGGTGTCGAATGCCCGGACAATCGCGCCCAGGCTGCCCGCCGCGCCAATCGCAGCCAGACCCGCCACACCGGCCCCGATAATCATCACTTTTGCCGGTGGCACTTTACCCGCCGCTGTGATCTGGCCGGTGAAAAAGCGGCCAAACTCATGGGCCGCCTCAACGATGGCGCGATAGCCAGCGATGTTTGCCATAGAACTCAGCGCATCCAGCGATTGCGCGCGCGAGATGCGCGGCACCGAATCCATCGCCATCACCGTGACCTGACGTGCGGCCAGTTTCTCCAGCAGATCGGGATTCTGGGCTGGCCAGATAAAGCTGACCAGCGTGCTGCCCGCGCGGGTCAGTGCGATCTCTTCATCATCCGGCGCATTGACCTTCAGCACGATATCGGACTGCCAGACCTGCTCTCTGTCGCTGAGTGTGGCACCGGCGGCGAGATAGCTTTCATCATCGAAGCTGGCGCGTTTACCCGCATCATGCTCAAGCGTGACGCTGAAACCCAGCCGGATCAGTTGTTCAACGGTCTTTGGCGTGGCGGCCACGCGCGACTCGTGTGGCAACCTTTCCTTGGGTATTCCAATTAACATAGTGTTTCCTTTCATCGGTTAAAGGATGAGGGCCCGAACAGGCACCGCGCCCGCGCAGCGGAATTGCAGACCGGGCTTACGGACGCAGCGTCCCTGTTTCAAAGTGTTTATAACCTACTGAAAATGTGACAGCCGATCTACCGCCGCCGGGCCGGGCCGTGACATTCGCCTGATTATTCAGTGTTGCGCTATAAAACCGGCGTTATCCCACTGCAAAATCGTGTGGCTGGCAGATTTTCTGCCAGAGATAATGGTCTCCCGTCGAATAACACGTTATTAAAAACCTTTATTTAACAATACATTAACTGAAAAAGCGTTAATCGTTACCGTTTTTACCGGTTAATCCCGGCTGACATCGCCATAGCGCACTCAGATGACAAACAAATGAAAAACCGGTTTGTGAATAACGCGATGTGAGACAAAAAATCGCTGCGACAGTCTGTTTATAACATGCAATAATCAGCGGCTAATCTGTTATACATCAAGAGTCCAGCACGTTTTCGTACTCATTTTTGCGTAAGGCGAAGGATTATTTTTATGAAGCTGAAGAACACTATTCTGGCGTCCACTCTGTTGTCCCTGCTGGCAGCCAATGCATTCGCTGCGCAGGAGTTAACGCCAGAAAAAGCGGCCGCGTTGAAGCCATTCGAACGTATTAATATCACCGGCCGTTTCAACGCAATTGGCGATGCTGCCGATGCGGTGTCGAAGCGTGCGGATCAGATGGGCGCTGCCTCTTTCTACATTCAGGCCATCAATGATAGCAACGGTAACAGCGGTAACTGGCGCGTTACCGCCGACCTCTATAAAGCTGATGCCCCGGCAGCCACGGACACGAAAACCTATCGTCGCTTCAACGGCGTCAACGAACTGCCAAAAGCGGAAGCCTACCGACTGGAGCCTTTTGATACCGTTTCGGTCAGCGGCTTCTTTGCCAGCCAGCCAGACGTTAACGACGCGATCTCCAAAGCCGCAAAACAGAAAGGCGCCGCCTCCTTCTTTATCGTGCGCCAGATTGACGCGAACAGCGGCGGCAACCAGTACGTGACGGCTTACGTCTACAAAGCTGATGCAAAAGCGCGCGTGGTGCAGACCCCGAATGCTATCCCGGCCGATTCCGAAGCGGGTAAAGCCGCGCTGGCAACCGGTGGCGCAGCGGCGGCTAACGTCGAGATCCCAGGCGTAGCTTCCTCTGAAACGCCAAGTAATAAAGTGGGCCGCTTCTTCGAAACGCAAACCTCTACCGGTAAGCGTTACACGGTGAACCTGCCAAACGGCAAATCCGTGCAGGAAGTCAACGCGATTACGGCCGCGCAGATGCAGCCGTTTGATACCGTGACCTTTACCGGACACTTCGGCACCCCGACAGAGGTGTCAGAAGAAGTGGCGAAGCGTGCAGCCGACAGAGGGGCGAAGTTCTACCACGTCACCCGTCAGTGGCAGAACCAGAGTGGCGGCAACCTGACCGTTACTGCAGACCTGTTTAAGTAATCCCTTCAGGGCGGCGTCGGCCGCCCTGCTGTTTGCATAATTCCTGCACTGATTTGCATAGTCACGCATTGCCATCCCCTGCCACACTCCGTAAAATTTGCCGCCTGTTTTACCGGACATTGTCTCTGTCATTTGCGGCTGCGCTGCGATATCCCAGTGATGAAAGCCGATTTACCCAGCCATATATGCTAGCGGGAAGGTTGTTTTGGAGAAAAAATTAGGTCTCGGTGCGCTGACGGCGCTGGTGCTCAGCTCGATGCTGGGCGCGGGCGTGTTCAGCCTGCCGCAAAATATGGCCGCAGTGGCGGGTCCGGCGGCGCTGCTGCTGGGCTGGTTAATCACCGGCGTCGGCATTATTTTTCTGTCGCTGGCGATGCTGCTGCTGACCCGCCTGAAGCCCGAACTGGACGGCGGGATCTTTACCTATGCCCGCGCCGGATTTGGCGAGCTGATGGGGTTCTGTTCCGCCTGGGGCTACTGGCTCTGCGCCGTGATCGCCAACGTCTCCTATCTGGTGATCGTTTTCTCCGCCCTGAGCTTCTTCACTGACACGCCAGATCGGATAATCTTCGGTGACGGCAATACCTGGCAGGCCATGCTGGGCGCCTCGGTACTGCTGTGGCTGGTTCACTGGCTGGTGCTGCGCGGCGTACAGACCGCAGCCAGCATCAATCTGATGGCGACGCTGGGCAAGCTGGTGCCGTTGCTGCTGTTTATTGTGCTGGCGGTGATGGCGTTTAATTATGATCGCTTCCGTTTCGATTTTTCCGGCGTCACGCTCGGACAGCCGCTGTGGGAGCAGATTAAGCAGACCATGCTGATCACCCTCTGGGTCTTTATCGGGGTCGAAGGTGCAGTGGTCGTCTCTGCCCGCGCAAGGCAGAAAAAGGATGTGGGCCGCGCCACGCTGCTGGCCGTGCTGGCCGCCCTGCTGGTCTATCTGCTGGTGACGCTGCTGTCGCTGGGCGTGGTACCACGCGCGGAGCTGGCCGGGATGCGCAACCCTTCGATGGCCGGATTAATGACCCGCCTGATGGGCAACTGGGGCGATGCGGTGATTGCGGCAGGCCTGATCATTTCGGTGTGTGGCGCCTATCTGAGCTGGACAATTATGGCGGCTGAAGTACCGCTGATTGCGGCGCAACAGGGCGCCTTTCCGCGCAGCATTGCCCGCCAGAACCGCCATAACGCACCGGTCGCCTCACTGTGGCTGACCAACGGCAGCATCCAGTTCTGCCTGATTCTGATTGCGCTGACCGGCGCCGACTACAATAATTTGCTGACCATCGCGTCTGAAATGATCCTGGTGCCCTATCTGCTGGTGGGGTTATACCTGATTAAGGTCGTCTATGGGCAGCGCCGGCCACTGGCCCTGGCAACAGGTATCGGCGCGAGTCTGTATGGTATCTGGCTGCTCTACGCGTCGGGGCCGCTGCACCTGATGATGTCTGTGGTCCTTTACACGCCCGGCCTGCTGCTGTTTCTGTTTGCCCGTCGTGGCGGCCGCGCAGAGATTGCGCTGACCACGCTGGAGCGGATTGCGATGGGATTACTGATTGCGGCAACGCTGCCCGCTGTGTGGCAGCTGACGACTTAATGTGACTGCAGAGGAATTGAGACGCACAGCAGGTCATCCTGCTGTGTCAGATTCAGCGGCTTCGCATATTCATGATGAATCGCGTCAAGCTGTTCCGCAGACAGCGGATAGGGTAGCTGAATATCGAAGCGGCTGATGCGCTGTTGTTCCGCCAGCGTAATCAGGCGCGCGATATTAATTTCGTCGCTGACCTGAGTAGAAATGATTTGTAATGCTAATTCTTTTAACGGGTCGTCACTGCCCTGTAAGCGGTGTGCCGATTTCCGTGTCACCATGCCAAATATCGGCATCACACCATAAATAGCATCAACGAAGCTCCAGCGTTTTTTGCAGGAAGCAGAAAGAAAGTCACTGTAATTGAAGCAGATGCGGTCAGGGTATATGGCTGATGCCAGCTCTTTATCAGACACACTAACGCTCCTCATGGTAATCATCACTATCCCAAACCTGGCGCAGAAAGGCCGCGCTAATGATTACACATTTTGCCGGTTATATACCAGCAAGCTACGGATATTTCGTGCGATAACGTAGAGCTCAGGACCAGGAAAAGATATGCTTTCGCCTACCCCTGTCTCTGCTTTGTGAACTATGAACAAAATTGTTTATGTAGAAGATGAACCTGAAGTGGGTTCACTGATTGCGGCCTATCTGGGCCGTCACGACATTGAGGTCATTGTTGAAACCCGCGGGGATCGTGCTGAGGCAGTGATCGCTGAGCAGCAGCCCGATCTGGTGATGCTGGATATCATGCTGCCAGGTAAAGATGGCATGACCATCTGTCGCGATCTGCGGGCAAACTGGCAGGGCCCTATCGTGTTACTCACTTCGCTGGACAGTGACATGAACCATATACTGGCCCTGGAGATGGGCGCACAGGATTACATCCTGAAAACGACCCCACCCGCGGTGCTGCTGGCTCGCCTGCGCCTGCATCTGCGTCAGTCATCGCAGGCCCAGCCAGAGGAGACGCCCAGCGTACCGGCAGCCAACCGGATGCTGCGCTTTGGCTCGCTGACGATTGATGCCCTGAATCGTCAGGTCACGCTGTTTGATGAGCAGATTGCGCTGTCGACCGCAGACTTTGATCTGTTGTGGGTGCTCGCCAGCCATGCGGGACAGACGCTTAATCGCGATGCGCTGTTAAAAACCCTGCGGGGTGTCAGCTACGACGGGCTTGACCGCAGCATTGACGTCGCCATCTCGCGCCTGCGTAAAAAACTGCACGACAGCGCCACCGAGCCGTTTCGTATTAAGACTATCCGTAACAAAGGTTATCTGTTTGCTCCACAGGCCTGGGATACCCGCGCACGATGAGAAAACTCTTTATTCAGTTCTATCTGCTGCTGTTCGTCTGTTTTCTGGTGATGGCGCTGCTGGTGGGGCTGGTTTATAAGTTCACCGCAGAACGCGCGGGGCGTCAGTCGATGAATGACCTGATGGCCAGCTCGCTCTATCTCATCCGCAGCGAACTGCGTGAGATTCCGCCGCGCGACTGGAACAAAACCATCAAGAGTCTGGACCTCGGTCTGTCGTTCGACCTGCACATCGAACCGATGAACAAATTTCAGCTTGATGAGGGTAATATGCGCCGGTTGCGGGCCGGAGAGATCGTGGCGCTCGACGATCAATATACCTTCCTGCAGCATATTCCCCGCAGTCACTATGTCTTATCGGTCGGGCCGATTCCCTATCTCTTTTATCTGCATCAGATGCGACTGCTGGACATTGCCCTGCTGTTCTTTATTGGCATGTCACTGGCCCTGCCCGTGTTTATCTGGCTGCGGCCTCACTGGCAGGAGATGCAGCGGCTGGAAAAAGCCGCGCAGCGTTTTGGCCGTGGCGAGCTGGATGTCCGAACCCATTTTGACAGTGCCTCCAGCCTGTTCCGGCTCGGCATCGCGTTTAACCAGATGGCCGAGAATATTCACACTCTGGTCGCCAGCAAGAAACAGCTGATAGATGGCATCGCACATGAACTGCGTACCCCGCTGGTGCGCCTGCGTTACCGGCTGGAGATGAGCGACAACCTGACAGAGGGCGAACGGGTGGCACTGAATCGTGATATAGGCCAGCTGGAGAGTCTGATCGAAGAGCTTCTGACCTATGCGCGCCTTGACCGTCCACGCGTCGACCTCAATCTGACATCGCAGGATCTGGCCAGCTGGCTGCGTGAACGGCTGGATGACTTCCGCACCATCAATCCGGAAATGCGACTCGACCTCGACCTGCCGCAGCGCGAAAACATCGGCGTCTCCGATACCCGCCTGATGGAGCGGGTGCTGGATAACCTGGTCAACAACGCCCTGCGCTATGCCCGGCAGCGGCTGCGCGTCAGTTTATGGTTCGACGGCCCGACCGGCTGTCTGCAGGTAGAAGATGATGGGCCGGGCATTCCCCCTGAAGAGCGTGAACGGGTGTTTGAACCTTTTGTCCGGCTCGATCCCAGCCGCGACCGGGCCACTGGCGGCTGCGGCCTCGGTCTGGCGATCGTTCACTCTATCGCTCAGGCACTGGGCGGCAGCGTCATGATTGAAGCCAGCCCGCTGGGCGGCGCCAGCGTTCGCTTTTGCTGGCCGGTTGATTTAACCTTGCGAGACATTCCGCTGCGATAAAACACAAGGAGTCCTGCGTGACCTCAGCGTATCAGCACCTTACCGCAACTTTTCAGCGTCTCTCCCGTTTCAGCCACGTCACCGCCATTGCCGGTTGTGATATGCAGACCACCATGCCGCCGGGCGGCAGTCAGGCGCGGGGTGAAGCGCTGGCCGAAATGAGTGTCCTGCAGCATCAGATCCTGACTGCCCCGCAGGTAGGGGAATGGATTCGGGCTGCTGAACAGCAGTCTCTGAACGACGTCGAGCGCGCCAACCTCCATGAGATGCAGCGTGCTTATCAGCAGGCCACCCTGCTGCCAGATGAATTTGTTGAAGCGAAGTCGATCGCCGGATCGGTCTGCGAACACGCCTGGCGCACGCAGCGCCCGGCCAACGACTGGCAGGGCTTCGCCGCCAACCTTAAAGCGGTCGTGCGCCTGAGCCGTGAAGAGGCGCAGCGGCGCGCTGACGCCAGTGGCTGCTCGCGCTACGATGCGCTGCTGGATCTTTACGAGCCAGGGATGACCCGCGCCCGGCTGGATGAGACCTTTGGTGAACTGAAAACCTGGCTGCCCGCTCTCCTGCAAAAGGTGGTGGACAAACAGGCACAGCAGCCCGTGATCGTTCCGCAGGGGCCGTTCGCAGTGCCTGCCCAGCGCCAGCTCGGCCTGAGCATCATGGAAACACTGGGCTTCGATTTTAATCATGGCCGGCTGGACATCAGTGCGCACCCCTTCTGCGGTGGCGTGCCGGAAGATGTGCGCATCACCACCCGCTACAACGAAGCGGAGTTCCTCAGCGCCATGATGGGCGTGATTCATGAAACCGGCCATGCCCGCTACGAGCAGAATCTGCCGCAGCAGTGGCGCGGTCAGCCGGTGGCGCTGGCGCGATCCACCGCTATCCATGAATCCCAGAGCCTGTTTATGGAGATGCAGCTGGGCCGCAGCCGTGAATTTCTGCAGCGTATTCTGCCGCAGATAACGGCGACCTTCGGCGATCAGCCCGCTCTGCAGGCGGATAATTTCGTGCGTCTGACCCAGCGTGTGGAACCCGGACTGATCCGGGTTGACGCCGATGAGCTGAGCTATCCGGCCCACGTCATTCTGCGCTACGAAATCGAGCAGGCGCTGATTGAGGGCGACATTGAGGTTGAGGATATTCCGGCGCTGTGGGATGAGAAGATGATGCAGTCGCTGGGGCTGGACACCCGTGGTAATTATCGTGATGGCTGTATGCAGGATATTCACTGGACAGACGGCGCCTTTGGCTATTTCCCAACCTATACACTGGGCGCGATGTATGCCGCACAGCTCTTCCGGGCGGTAAAACAGGCCATTCCTCAGCTCAGTGAGCTGATTCAGCACGGTGAACTGCAGCCGGTCTTTGACTGGCTGCAACAGAATATCTGGCAGCATGGCAGCCGCTTCTCCACCGATCAACTGCTGGTCAACGCGACCGGCGAAGCGCTGAATCCGGCGTTTTTCCGCCAGCACCTTGAGCAGCGTTACCTGAACAACTGAGTGTCAGGGCGACCTGCGGGTCGCCCCTTCCCCCCTTTGTACAATCGGTTACACGCCGATACCAAACACCCACGGACACCGCGCATTGCTTTCCCTATAGTCTCTTCACCGGCCCCGCAGTGGGCTACACATGAAAAAATAGTCTTCGAGGGATTTGCAATGAAAAAATTATTTGCACTGGTTGTCGCCGCTGCTATGGGTATGTCTTCTGTTGCTTTCGCTGCTGACACCACAGCTGCTCCAGCTGCTGCTGCGCCAGCCGCAACAACAACTACCACTACCGCTGCTGCACCGGCTAAAACTGTTCACAAAACTGCGCACAAGAAACACCATAAAGCCGCGCAGAAAGCGCAGGCGGCTAAGAAACATCATAAAAAAGCAGTGAAGAAAGATGCCGCGCAGAAAGCGCAGGCTGCTAAGAAAGTTCACCACAAAAAAGCGGCTGCACAGAAAGCGCAGGCCGCTAAAAAAGTTCACCATAAGAAAGCGACTCAGCCAGCCGCACAGAAAGCTCAGGCTGCTAAAAAAGTTCACCACAAAAAAGTAGCTGCACAGAAAGCGCAGGCTGCTAAAAAAATGCACCACAAAAAAGCAGTAAAACCGGCTCAGAAAGCGCAGGCTGCTAAAAAGATGCACCACAAAAAAGCTGTGAAATCAGCGGCTAAAAACTAAGGTCGTCTTCAGCGCACGGCCACGCGATAATGATTAAAAACACCCGGTTCTGCCGGGTGTTTCTTTACTGAGGTGGAAAAAATGGTGCGTCGCTATCGCTTCGAAATTATTCTGCTGGTTATGATCCTGTGTGGCATTATTGCAGCAAGCTTTTTTATTTGATCGCCGTAGCGTACTGATTAACCAATAAAACTCCCTTTTTCAACGCTCACCGACTATAGTTACCGTATCTGCGGAATAACAATAACGTTACTTTTCTCGCCATTGAGATTTCTATGCGCCTGGCTACCCTGTTAATGGTTGGACTTTTCAGCTTTGCCACTACTGTTCATGCCGATGATAACGATGACTCACCGACGCCTGCTGAGATCAAAATGCTGTTCTTCGGCAAGGACCATCGTCAGGCTATCACCGATATTACCGCAGCACCCTGGGATGCGATTGGTCAGCTCGAAACCGAAAGCGGCAACCTCTGCACCGCGACGCTCATCTCTCCGCATCTGGCGCTGACGGCCGGACACTGCCTGCTCGCCCCGCCGGGTAAATTTGATAAGCCGGTGGCGCTGCGTTTTATGGCCAGTGATAAAGGCTGGCGCTACGAGCTGCATGATATCGACGCACGGGTTGAACCTTCGCTGGCGTCAAAATTAAAGGCGGATGGCGACGGCTGGATCGTGCCGAGCAGCGCAGCACCTTATGATTACGGTATCGTGATCCTGCGTAATCCGCCCTCGGCGATTACGCCGATCCCCCTGTTCGACGGTTCACGCAGCGATCTCACGGCCGCGCTGAAGCAGACGGGCCGCAAAGTGACCCAGGCAGGCTATCCTGCCGATCATCTCGATGCGCTTTACTCCCACAGTAACTGCCTGATCACCGGCTGGGCGCAGCGCGCCGTGCTCTCCCATCAGTGCGACACGCTGCCGGGCGACAGCGGTTCTCCGCTGCTGCTGAACAGCGACAATGGCTGGCAGTTAATTGCGGTTCAGAGTTCGGCACCGGCCGCGAAAGATCGCTATCTGGCGGACAACCGCGCGATTGCGGTCACCTCGTTTAAAGATAAGCTGGAATCGCTCGCGCAGTAATCCGGTCAGATCTTTTTATCCGGGGCGCGCCGTTTACTGTGCGCCCCGTCTCCCTCAGTTCGCGATCTGCTCCATTGTCTGCAGGATCCGTTTATCAGAAATGGGGTATGGCGTGCCCAGCTGCTGAGCAAAGTAGCTGATGCGCAGCTCCTCAATCATCCAGCGGATATTCTGCACCTCTTCGTCATCCTGACGCTGCGGCGGCAATTTATTCCGCCACGCCTGATAAGCCTGCTCTACCGCCTGCACTTTTAGCATGCGTGCACGGTCGCTGTGCGGGTCGGCCGGCAGTTTCTCCAGACGGCGCTCGATTCCGTGCAGATAACGCAGCGTATCGGCCAGCCGCTGCCAGCCGTTTCCGGTGACAAAGCCGCGGTAGACCAGACCACTCATCTGAGCCTTGATATCGGATAGCGCCAGCGCCATCGTCATATCGACCCGTCCTTTAAGACGCTTGTTGATGTTGAAGACGGCCGTCAGAATCTGCTCGACCTGACTGGCGATGGTGACCACGGTCTCGTTGAGTTCGCCGCGCACCCTGTCACGAATCTGCTCAAAAGTGGCCTGATCCCAGGCCGGGCCCCCCGCATCCGCCATCAGCTTGTCGATGCCACAGGCGATGCAGTCGTCGATCAGCTCCAGGACTTTGCCGTAGGGGTTGAAGTAGAGGCCGAGCTTGGCTTTGTTAGGCAGCTTTTCGTGCAGATATTTCACCGGCGACGGCACATTAAGCAACAGCAGGCGACGCTGACCGCGCCACATCATCTTCTGCTGTTCCTGTTCGCTGTCAAACAGGCGGATCGCCACACTCTCTTTCTCATCAACCAGTGCAGGCCAGGCTTTCACCTGATAACTGCCGCGCTTCTGCTCATAGCTGCGCGGCAGCTCGCCAAAGCTCCAGATATGCAGCCCGCTCTGCTCCAGGCCATCATCGGCCACTTTTGACAGCGTTTCCTGCACTTTGCCTTTCAGCTGCGCCTTAAGCGCGGTGAGATCTTTGCCTTCCAGCAGTTTGCGATTGTGCTCGTCCACCACCCGGAAAGTCATTTTCAGATGATCGGGCACCTGTTCCCACTGCCACGCTTCGCGTTCCAGCGTGACACCGGTCATGCGGCGGAACTCGCGCGCCAGCGCATCGGCCAGCGGCATCTCCATCGCCGTGACCCTGCCCAGAAACGCCTCTGCGTAGTTCGGTGCCGGCACCAGATGACGGCGCAGCGGTTTGGGTAGCGACTTAATCAGCGCGATAATCAGCTCACGGCGGATGCCGGGGATCTGCCACTCAAATCCGGCGTCCTCCACCTGATTCAGCAGCGGCAGCGGAATATGCACCGTCACACCATCCGCATCCGCGCCCGGCTCGAACTGATAGCTCAGCTTCAGTTTCAGGTTGCCCTGATGCCAGAAGTTGGGATAGTCGAGCTGGCTGACGCTGTTCGCGCCCTCTTTCATCAGCATCTGCCTGTCGAAGTTCAGCAGCTCCGCATTTTCGCGGCTGGCCTGTTTCCACCAGCTGTCGAAATGTTTCGCCGACACCACCTCTTTGCCGATGCGCTGATCATAAAACGCAAACAGCGTTTCATCGTCGACCAGAATATCGCGACGGCGGGACTTGTGCTCCAGATCCTCGACTTCACTGCGCAGCTTCTGGTTGGCCCGGAAAAAGGCGTGACGGGTCTGCCAGTCACCCTCCACCAGCGCGTGACGGATAAACAGTTCGCGGCTCAGCACCGGATCGATACGGCCATAGTTCACCTTGCGCGCGGCTACAATCGGCAGCCCGTAGAGGGTGACCTTTTCGGAGGCCATCACCGCGCCCTGCGACTTCTCCCAGTGCGGCTCGCTGTAGCTACGTTTAGTCAGATGCTGCGCCAGCGGCTCGATCCACTCCGGCTCGATCCGTCCCGCGGTGCGGCCCCACAGGCGGCTGGTTTCCACCAGCTCCGCGACCATCGTCCACTTCGGCGGCTTCTTAAACAGCCCGGAGCCGGGGAAGATGGCGAAACGGGTATTGCGCGCGCCGGTATACTCCTGCTTGTCGCTGTCTTTCTGGCCGATGTGCGACAGCAGCCCGCTCAGCAGCGCGCAGTGGACAGGCTGCAGTTCCGCCGGTTCGCTGTTGACCGGGATCCCCAGCTCTCGCACCACCTGTCGCAACTGCGTGTAAATATCCTGCCACTCTCTGACGCGCAGGTAGTTAAGGAAGTCACTTTTGCACTGACGGCGAAAGAGATTGCCGGACAGCGCTTTCTGCTGCTCCGCCAGATAGTTCCAGAGGTTCACATAGGCCAGGAAGTCAGAATCTTTATCGGCAAAGCGGCGATGCTTCTCATCGGAAGCCTGCTTCTTCTCCGCCGGACGTTCGCGCGGATCCTGAATCGACAGGCCAGCAGTGATAATCATCACTTCGCGCACGCAGCCATATTTCTGTGCTTCCAGCACCATCCGTGCCAGTCGGGGATCGACTGGCAGCTGCGACAGCTGACGCCCGGAGCCGGTGAGCTTATAGTGGCCGGTCTCTTCGTTGAGCGTCAGGGCGCCCAGCTCTTCCAGCAGACGGACACCGTCCTGAATGTTGCGCTTATCGGGCGCTTCCACAAACGGGAAGGCCGCAATATCGCCCAGTCCCAGCGAGGTCATCTGCAGGATCACCGACGCCAGGTTGGTGCGAAGAATTTCAGGATCGGTAAACGCCGGACGACTCAGGAAATCATCTTCCGCGTAGAGACGGATACAGATGCCGTCTGAGACACGGCCACAGCGCCCTTTTCGCTGATTAGCTGAAGCCTGCGAGATCGGTTCAATAGGCAGGCGCTGCACCTTGGTACGGAAGCTGTAGCGGCTGATGCGCGCCGTGCCGGGGTCGATCACATATTTGATACCCGGCACCGTCAGCGAGGTTTCGGCGACGTTGGTTGCCAGCACGATACGACGGCCGCTGTGCGAATGGAACACCCGGTTCTGTTCAGCGTTCGACAGGCGTGCATAAAGCGGCAGCACTTCGGTGTGCGGCAGATCGCGCTTGTTCAGCGCGTCGGCGGTGTCGCGGATTTCGCGCTCACCGCTCATGAAGATCAGGATGTCGCCATGGCTTTCGCGTCCCAGTTCGTCCACCGCATCGAAAATCGCCTGCAGCTGGTCACGGTCGCCATCATCCGCCTCGTCGACCACGGGCCGGTAGCGCACCTCAACCGGATAGGTCCGCCCGGAAACTTCGATAACCGGTGCATGGTTAAAGTGACGCGAGAAACGCTGTGGGTCGATGGTCGCGGAGGTGATAATGACTTTCAGATCGGGACGGCGTGGCAGCAGCTCACGCAGATAGCCGAGCAGGAAATCGATGTTCAGGCTGCGCTCATGCGCCTCATCAATGATGATGGTGTCATATTGCATCAGCAGGCGATCCTGCTGGATCTCGGCCAGCAGGATACCGTCGGTCATCAGCTTAACCTGCGTCAGATCGCTGACCTGATCGTTGAAGCGCACCTTATAGCCGACACAGCCGCCCAGCGAGGTGCCCAGCTCATCGGCAATACGATTTGCCACGGTCCGCGCGGCCAGACGACGCGGCTGCGTGTGGCCAATCAGACCGGTGACGCCGCGTCCCAGTGCCAGACAGATTTTTGGCAGCTGGGTGGTTTTACCCGAACCGGTCTCACCGGCCACAATCACCACCTGGTGATCGCGAATCGCCTCGGCGATAGCCTGCTGCTTCTGGCTGACCGGCAGGTTGTCCGGAAACGTGATGGCTGGCGTAGCGGCCCGCCGCTGGGTCACCCGCTGAGCGGCGGTGATAAATTCCTGCTCCAGTTCCTGAGCAATGCTCTGCTGTGTCTCAGCATTTTTAATTTTACGGGCACCCTGCAGACGACGCTGCAGACGCTGACGATCGCGCAGCATCAGGCCGTCGAGTCGTGACCAGAGCGCCGCCAGTGGGGAGATTTCGGAAGATGACATAATAGTGACATACCTTACTCAGACAGAGCCGCGGCGTGAAAACGCGTCCTGCAAGCCGGGTTAACCAGCTGAATCGATAACATAATTGCGCGAATCATAGCACATTCCGAATTGTTCCGGCGGCTGGCATCGCTGTGCTTATTCAATAAATTCGAACATAGCTCTCGAAATATTGCGCTTTCACCGCGCCAGCGATAACCGTAGAGTGTAACCCATTGAGCGGAAACTCTTCCGCATAACAGACAGGAAACCACCATGAGCAAAGTTTTAGTTCTGAAATCAAGCATCCTTGCAGGTTATTCACAGTCAAGCCAGCTTGCTGACTTCTACGCTGAACAGGCGAAGGCGCAGGGCAAAGAGGTGACCGTACGCGATCTGGCCGCTAACCCGATTCCGGTGCTGGATGGTGAGTTAGTGGGTGCAATGCGTCCTTCCGAGTCGCCGCTTTCTGCCCGTCAGCAGGACGCACTGAACCTCTCTGATGAACTGATTGCAGAACTGCAGGCGCATGATGAAGTGGTGATTGCTGCGCCAATGTATAATTTCAACATTCCGACCCAGTTGAAAAACTACTTTGATCTGATTGCTCGTGCTGGCGTGACCTTCCGCTACACCGAAGCCGGCCCTGAAGGCCTGGTGACAGGCAAAAAGGCCGTTGTGATCTCCAGCCGTGGCGGCATCCATAAAGATACCCCGTCTGACCTGCTGACCCCTTACGTCAAGCTGTTCCTGGGCTTCATCGGCATTACCGACGTGGAGTTCGTATTCGCTGAAGGTATCGCTTACGGTCCTGAAGTAGCCAGCAAAGCCACCGCAGAAGCGAAAGACACTATCGCACAGATTGTTACTGCTTAACCTCTCAGGATGATGCAGTAAAGAACCGGGCCCCGTGCCCGGTTTTTTTATGGCGATATGTCGCTGTCGATCTCTTTTCTCAGCCACTGTCCATTAATGCCGCGGACATATTCGCCCGCTGCCGCACGGCTCACCAGCTTCTGCCCGGCGATCCCCGCCACATCGGCCACCGAAAGACGATGCTGATCCGCCAGCCGCTGATATTGCTGCTGACGCCCGGCATTGATGCGCTGTACCAGCGCCAGGGTTTCAGGATCCTGCGCCCGGGCGGCCAGATAGCCGGAGAGCGTTTCCCCCACCCGACCTGTTTGCCGTGCCTGATCCAGCGTCAGCGCCCAGGCAGGCTGCGCCATCGCCAGGGCGAGTAAAAGCGCCACGCTCATGCGTTTCATCGTTGCTCTCCTCAAAACAGACCGCTCTGGTTTTTCAGTAGTGCTTCGACATCCTTATCGACTTTGATATGAATCTCGTGCTCGATTCTGACGTTCATGTTGATGGTGATGGGATCTTTGGGTGCCGTGACTTCAATACGCGGCACGCAGCCGATGCTCAGCAGTCCGGCTGCCATAACCAGTAGTGCCTTCAGGCTCATGGTGAAGTGTCCTTGTTCGAGGGCAATGTCGCATGTTGCTCTAACCAGGATTGCAAATTATCGCCGAAGCGCAGGCTGCGCCAGAGCTGAAACAGATTTTCCTGGTGGTGATAATTAAGGTTGACCGTCTGACGACGGTTGCTGAAGCGACTGACGCCCTGCACCTGCGCCTCCATATTGAGTTCGCCCAGATTATCCAGATTAATCGTGGCCCAGCTGCGGGAGATCTCCATATAACGCAGCCAGTCCAGCGCGGCGCCCGTCGCGACATTATTACGGGTAATGGCATCCGCCATATCCTTGTCCAGCCGGAAGGTCAGCGGTCCGCTGTTGGCGATCCACCCTTTCTCCACCAGCCAGCGTGGGTTATTCAGCCACAGTGGCAGTTCGCCGTTGATGTTACCCGACATCGCAAACTGCTTCGGCTTCAGCGCCGTCACCAGCTTGCTCAGACTGATGTTGCGCAGAGACACCCGGGCTGGCTCATGCTGCGGCAGGCGCAGCGCGGGCAGCGTGATCTGGCCGCCCAGCAGATCCAGGCTGACATCCTGCAGCGTCAGCGGGGCATCGTCGGACCACGGCCAGTTACCCTGCAGATCAGCGCGAATATTCTGCATCGCGAACTGGTTTTTCACCTCGGCGATCCGCAGCGATACCGGGCCGTGCTGCCCGAACTGCCATTGTTCCGCCCTGAAGCGGAACGGCAGCGAGAAGTCGATGCCGTTAACCTGGCTGTCGGGCGTCCAGACGCTGCCCTGCCTGACCGTCCAGTGGCCTCCGGCCCGGAATCCCTGATCCGGCGCGGCGGAAAACGCCACCTGCGCCTGCAGCCTGCCGTCCTGTATCTGCATTTTCATGTCGGGGCTGAGCAGCGGCTGAAAGACCGTCAGCGATTGCGTCGGCCACCAGGCCTGACCGCGCAGCCGTTCGCCATCCCAGCGGCCATTGACGCGCAGGGGTCCCACCTGACCAGCCTTCAGCTCACCCCGCCAGAGAAAATAGCCGGGATCGCGACCTCTGGCCTCGAAATCGAGCGTCGATGCGGCCAGGCGGCCGCCATAGCTAAAGCGGGTCTCGCCCGCCTGTAACCGGAAATGTCCTTTAAAGGAGGGGTGCATCACATCGCGCTGCCAGTTGACTGGTTCCGTAAGCGTCAGGCGCGGTGTGGCGACGTTGACACTGCCATAGGCCAGCTGATTAAAACCGGTGGAGAGTGTGTCCAGATGGATCAGGGTATCGTGCCAGCCGCCGGTGCCTTTCACATCCCAGCGTGCCTGCAGCGGCAACATCTCGCCGCCGCCCCAGTAGCGCCAGTTCCATTCACCTTTGTCAGGCCAGAAGTCGGTGGCGCGGCCATCAAGATGAAGCCGGAAACGGCCAAAACTGGCATTGTGCGCGGTGAGGATCGCCTGCAGACGGCCATCAATACCCTGCGATGACAGCCGCACGCCCGCCAGCGGCCAGCGTGCTTCATCCACCTCCAGCGTTGACAGGATCCGGCCTTTCAGGCGCAGCAATGATTTGGGCTGCAGCACCAGCTGAGGATCAAGCAGGGAGCCGCTGAGCCTGCCCGGCACAGAGCCGTAGAGTTGCAGATCGGCCAGTTTGCTTTCGCCAGTGATCTGAAACGGCAGACTGCTCTGCGTCAGGCTGAGGGTGCCGGGCCCGACACCGAGTACCACGTTGCCCTTGCCACCGCGTCCCTGAGTCAGCAAATTGATCCGGCCTGTGATCTGGCTGCCTTCCAGACCCGCCTGCCAGTTATCCAGCGTCAGGTTAACGAACCCGGACAGCGGCTGGGTCGCCAGCGGCCAGAAGTATTCGCCCTGCTGAATCTGTATCTGGTCGCGGCTTATCTGCCAGGGTAAGCGGAGCAGCGGTTTCTCCTGTTCCGCCATCGCCACATGCAGTTCTCCCTGCTGCTGCTGCCAGTTAAGCGTAACCTGCAGGGGATGCGGCAGCGCTGCCAGCGCGAACTGCCCTGCCACTTCGCCCTGCACCGGCAGGTCTGTCGCGAAGGCTGGCAGTTTCAGATCGCCCCTGAGGGTGATCGGTTCGGGCAGTGCGGGATGGGTAAACATCAGGTGTGTGACGGCCAGCTGCTGGCCGGTCAGGGTCGCCGCCAGCTGCAGATTCTCGCCCTGATACATCAGCTGCTGGCGATCTTTTTCCAGCGTCAGATCCAGTGCGCCTGCATAGGTCTGCCACGGCGCAACAATCACTTTGCCCAGATGCACGTCGGCGCCGGGCAGCATCGCCTGCCATTCGGCCAGGGTTTTCGGGGCGGCTGCACCCGGATCACTGGCGGGCAGTTTTTGCAGACAGGCGCTGTCCAGCACCAGCTCCGCCGCATTCAGTTTCCAGCGCGACTGATGCCAGCCCAGCGACACCGCCCTGACGGTGGCCAGTGAGCAATCCTTTGCGAGATAGCGAACCTGCGGCAGCCACAGGCCACCGTCGCGCCAGCGCGGCGCACCGGAAAGCTCAATACGGGTATCCGCGGGCAGCCAGATACCGGCCAGCCTCGGCAGCCATTGGGTCACAGTCAGTATCAGGCCGAGCAGCAGCAGAATCAGCGCCAGAATCGCCGCCAGCCGTCGCCGGAAAATCCGTGGCATAAAAGCCATAATCCTTTTCCTTACAGTATCCTGACAGGGATGATGGCACGTAATCTGCCGGAGGTGAAGGTCTGCGCCAGAGGCGGAGCAGCTCTTTCAGCAAAGTCAGCCAGAAACCGTTATCCTTGGTCTATCACTCTGCAGGAGCATAACCATGAAGATTGCGGTTTACAGCACTAAGCATTACGACCAGAAATACCTTGAGCAGGTCAATCAGCAGTTCGGTTTTGAACTGCTCTTTTTTGACTTTTTACTCACTGAAAACACGGCCAAAACCGCAGTGGGTTGCGATGCCGTCTGCATTTTCGTGAATGACGATGGCAGTCGGCCGGTGCTGGAGGAGCTGGCCGGGCTGGGAGTGAAAGCTATCGCGCTGCGCTGTGCCGGTTTCAACAATGTCGATCTGGCTGCGGCTGAAGAGCTGGGACTGGAAGTGGTGCGGGTACCTGCTTACTCACCGGAAGCGGTAGCCGAACACACCATCGGCCTGATGATGACGCTGAATCGTCGCATTCACCGTGCCTATCAGCGTACCCGTGATGCGAACTTCTCCCTCGACGGTCTGACCGGATTCAACATGTATCAGAAAACGGCGGGCGTGATCGGCACCGGGAAGATCGGGCTGGCGACAATGCGAATTCTGAAAGGGTTTGGTATGCGACTGCTGGCCTTTGACCCCTATCCCAGCGAGGAGGCGCGGGCACTGGGTGCAGAGTATGTGGATCTGAAGACGCTGTTTGCAGAATCACACGTTATCACGCTGCACTGCCCGATGACGCCGGAAAATCATCATCTGCTCAACGCCGAGGCGTTTAAGCAGATGCGTGATGGCGTCATGATTATCAACACCAGCCGGGGCGGTCTGATTGATTCACAGGCGGCAATCGACGCGCTGAAACAGCAGAAAATTGGTGCGCTCGGCATGGATGTTTATGAGAATGAGCGGGATCTGTTCTTTGAAGATAAGTCGAATGATGTGATTCAGGACGATGTCTTCCGCCGTCTGTCGGCGTGCCATAACGTGTTATTTACCGGCCATCAGGCCTTTTTAACCGCGGAGGCGCTGACCGCCATTTCAGAAACCACACTGAATAATCTCAGCCAGCTCGACCGCGGCGAAGCGTGCCCGAACCGGCTCTCTGCCTGAGTGTGCAGGCCGGCGCAATCCGGCCTGCTTATCAGCGCGCGCAGTTTCCGCCAATCAGCGCCTGCTCATCACAGCGGCGACCATTCACTAACTGACACATTCCTACCCGTGAACCATCCAGCTGATGCGAAAACGCCAGGGTTCCGCCTGCATTTGCACAGTTGCTTTCTGCCAGGGAAGACATCACAACCCGAGGCTGGATATGGGCGGCGGTGGCTTGCTGCGGTGGCTCGTTATCATCACTGTGGCTGCTGCAGGCAGAGAGTAATAATGCGGCACCGGCCAGCAAAAAGGTGGCTGCTTTCATCAGACGGACTCCGGGAATAGGGGTTAAAGGCTGGCTCAGGATATGCCAGGCAGCACAAGGGGTCGAGAGGAGAAACAGCTTTTTACAAAATTCTGCCGCGTCATTTGCAAGCAGAATTATCTTGTTTACCTGTTATGACTGAACTGTCACCTTTTTCAGCCCTGATTAATTCGGAGAAAAGCCATGTTAATGGATATGTTAATTCGCATTGCCCTGGCCGGGATTCTCGGCGGCCTGATTGGCCTTGAGCGACAGATGCGCGCCAAAGAGGCGGGCCTGCGTACTCACATTCTGGTCGGTATTGGCAGTGCGATGTTTATGCTGGTGTCAAAATATGGCTTCGCCGACATGCTGAACAGCGACCATGTTTCACTGGATCCCAGCCGTATTGCCGCTCAGGTCGTCAGCGGCATGGGTTTTTTGGGTGCAGGCACCATCATGATTCAGAAGCAGGTGGTAAAGGGGTTAACCACCGCGGCGGGCTTATGGGTCACTGCAGCCATCGGGCTGGTGATCGGGAGCGGCATGTATGAAATCGGGATTTATGGCACGGTGCTGGCGCTGCTGGTGCTGGAGGTCTTCCGCCGTCTGAGCCATCTGCTGATTGGCAAACACCATACCCTGCTGGTGTTCCTGAAACCCAAAAGTGTGCCGCTGGTGCTGCTGGTCATGCAGCGGGAAGGCATCCGTTACGGTAATGTCACGGTGATTAACCGCGATGCAGAGAGCGGTCTGTGCGAACTCAGCGTTCAGGTAACGCTTTCCCGCCGAGCCAATGATATACATCTGTATGATAAGGTCATGGAGATCAAAGGCGTTCAGTCGCTGGAGATGATGTGATCCCGGTTTTTTCCCCGCGCGTTACGACGTGATCGCTGAAGTTAACAGCGGGCGGTATCCCTCACCGCCTGCTGTTTCTCTGTGATTGCTGTTTTGCCATCCGAACGCCTATCGGCCTGATCTGGGACATAGAGACCGCTGGCAATGCATGCCATAATCCGTGATAATTTATGACCGTTATCATTTATCGGGGATTAATGGATTACCGCCCTATGCAATCTGACAAAACCCTGCCCGTTGCCACACGTAAACGCAGTCTGCCGCGGTTAAGCATGCTGTTCTTTGTTGTGATTACAGGTGTGGCAGCCATCATAATAGCGTCCGATTCTCACACTATTCTGGATCAGGTGATGGAAACCGGACAGTGTCTGACCGGTAAAGGTGCGAGAGGTTTTCTGGAAACGCTCAGGCATTTTTTGCATCAGGCCTGTCGCTGGATGGTTAACGTCTGCGGCTGAGTGCCTCGCGTTCAGTGCAGCAGAAAATGAAGCAGGCCGTGTCGGTTGACCAGCAACACCACGGCACAATAGATCAGCGCAACATAGCAAAGTGCAAAGAGAGTCAGCAGCGCCATAAAGCGGATGCCGTACTTTCTCATTTTTTGAATATCAGAAAGATATTTCATAGCGCCTGACGTTTCGTTTGCCTCAATAGCCATTTATTTAACGGCTATAGCGCCCGGCTGTATTATTGAAATGTGCGATGTCCAAAGCGTGGGGCCGCCTACCGTCTGCATGGCTGCTTTCACATAATGCCAGCCTTGGCGTTTTTGCATGACACCGGTTAATCCGATGGAATGGAAATTATGTCGTATATCATTGATAAATAAAAAAACCCACCTTGATGACAGGTTTAAAGAATAAGAAAAATGCAAACACGTGCCTCCGGCAAAGCGAGTCTTATTCTATCCCCTGAGGTTTAACCTCTATTCAACAGCAGCCTGTTTTCAGATAAACCCCGGCGAAATAATCAGCGCTGTTTTTATTTCCGGTTTTGCTCTGGTTAATGACTCCAGCGAAAGTCAGGTTTTTAAACAGAAACCGGATGCCGTTTAAGCCGGATTGATTTACCCGGGCGCAGGCTTTTTTAATTTGTCGGGGCGCTGTAATGAAACGTCTGTTAATAGCTGCTGTTATTTTACTGTCACGGGCTGTGCCGCAAAGAACGATAGCGTGCGGGACTCTACCCCGCAGGCCTCGCCTCCCGCCTGTTCAACTCAGAATGAAGAAATTGATTGCCAGTGGCGGAGTGTGTCTGCCAGCTGATGCGTCGCGCAACGGTGCTCGTGCGCCCACTGCGCTGTCAACGCTGCCTGAAACGGCGAGGCTGGGCGTTCAGTCCGGCTGCTCTCGCAGCCTGACCTGCCGGCAGGCACAGGCCTTTTCCGCTGAATATTCACTCCGGTACTGGCATTCGCGGCAACAATCCGTACCATACGCTGCATATTCGTGACACCGCAGTGAAGTGTCTGGCTGGAGGCGCGCCATCATCTGCCCTTCAGCCGTGCTTTCTGGATTCAGAGATAGGTAAAAATGCAAGATAATCAGATGGTTGACAAGAAAGAACAGTACAACCTTAATAAACTGCAGAAACGACTGCGTCGTCATGTCGGCGAAGCGATCGCCGATTTTAACATGATTGAAGAAGGCGACCGTATCATGGTCTGCCTGTCAGGCGGCAAAGACAGCTATACCATGCTGGAAATTCTGCGCAGTCTGCAAAAGAGTGCGCCAGTCAGCTTCAGTCTGATTGCGGTTAACCTCGACCAGAAGCAGCCGGGTTTCCCGGAGCATATCCTGCCGCAGTATCTTGAGGCGCAGGGCGTTGAGTACCGGATTATCGAAGAAGATACCTACTCCATCGTCAAAGAGAAGATTCCGGAAGGCAAAACCACCTGTTCACTCTGTTCGCGCCTGCGCCGTGGCATTCTCTACCGTGTGGCGACCGAGCTGGGCTGCACCAAGATCGCACTCGGCCATCATCGCGATGACATCCTGCAGACTCTGTTCCTGAACATGTTCTATGGCGGGAAGATGAAAGGCATGCCGCCAAAACTAATGAGCGATGACGGCAAGCAGATTGTGATCCGTCCGCTGGCCTACTGCCGCGAGAAAGATATTATCCGCTTCTCTGAAGCGCGTCAGTTCCCGATCATTCCCTGCAATCTCTGCGGTTCGCAGCCGAACCTGCAGCGTCAGGTCGTGGCCGATATGCTGCGCGACTGGGATAAACGTTATCCAGGCCGTATCGAAACCATGTTCAGCGCGATGCAGAACGTGGTGCCGTCGCATCTGGCGGATATCAGCCTGTTCGACTTTAAAGGCATTAAACACGGTGATGCAGTCGTGGATGGCGGTGATCTGGCGTTCGACCGCGAAACGCTGCCCTCTCAGCCCGCAGGCTGGCGCGAGGATGAAGAGGATGCGCCTGATATCAGTGCGCGTCTGGATGTGCTTCAGATAAAATAAGCACCTGACAGGTTAAAGGCGTGCTCAGAGCACGCCCTTTTTTTATATGTTGCGGTGTGGTGGCGGATCCATGATCGGTGGAAATTCCGGATCGGCTGGCGGATCGGGCTGCGGCTGCGGATGTGGAATCGGTTCTGGAATCGGGGTGGGATCCGTCGGGATCGGCTCGCTGTTAAAAATCGCGCTCATGCCGTACTCCTTTTCTTACGAATGGAGTTTAAGCTTAGGAAAGAAACAGCCTCACAGCCAGGCGGATAAAAAAAAAGCCGACGCACTGGTCGGCATGGTTCGAATTAATTGTGCTATGCAATAATTCTGAAAATAAAAAGTCAGACAATATGGAGCGCAACGCCCATCGCTTGACGTTGCATTCACCTGCGAAAGAGAGTGTGCGTCAGATGCGGTATCGGATTCTTGATATCGATCAGCTTTTACTTTTTTAAATCCGGTTTTCCGGCTGAATCGTGCAATTTTCAGCCGTCCTCTTTTTGTCAGATTAGAGCCAGCGGCGTTTACGCAGGTAACCTGCCACGCCCAGTGCTAACGCCACCAGCAGCAGACAGAAGAGTGGAAAACCATAGTGCCAGTCGCCGCCGGGGATCCCGCCCAGGTTAACGCCGAACAGCCCCGTCAGGAAGGTTGCAGGGAGAAAAATCATCGCCATCAGGGACATCGTATAGGTGCGGCGATTCATCGATTCCGCCATCGCGGAAGCGACCTCATCGGCCAGGATAGCAGTGCGCGCTACGCCCGCATCCAGGTCATCCAGGCCGCGACCCAGACGATCGGCGATCTCCTGCATGCGGCGGCGTTCGCTGTCATCCATCCAGCCAAGCTTTTCACTTGCCAGCCGGGCATAAACATCCCGCTGCGGCGCCATGTAGCGTCGCATCACGATCAGCTGTTTGCGCAGCAGGCCGAGTTCACCCCTGGCAGGCATCCGCTGATCCAGCAGCGCATCTTCCAGCTCAATGATTTTGTCATGCAGCTCTTCGATAAACTCGCTGGTGTGATCGGTCAGCGCGTCGCAGACATCCACCAGCCAGCTGCCACAGTCAATCGGGCCGTTGCCGTTCTGCAGGTCCGTTAATACTTCATCGACCGCAGTGACTTTCCGCCGCCGTGTGGAAACGATGAGCTTGTCATTGATAAAGACCCGCATGACCACCAGCTGATCGCGACGCGCATCGCTGTTGTGATTGACGCTGCGCAGCACGATCATAAAACCGTCGCCCAGCCGGCTGACACGGGGACGCATGCTGTCGCCCGCCAAGGCATCGCGCACCGTATCCGGGATTTGCGGCGTGGACTGCAGCCACTCTGCGCTTTGGCGGTGAGTGTAGTTCAGATGCAGCCAGCAGGGCTGCTCACACTGAATCACCTCATCTTCCGCGATCGGGATCATCCCGCCCTTTCCATCCAGCTGGCAGGCAATTATGGCATCCGACACTTGCAACGCTTTTCCTTTAATTACGTCCACACCCTCGCCTCACTACTAAAATCAATACGATACAGTCTAGCGTGACGGCGTTGAGTTGCAATCGCCGGGCTGTATAGAAAGATGTCAGGCGGTGACCGGTCAGCCGGCCACCCGCCGCTTAGTGCTTCTCAATCCACAACTCGCGGCTGTAGGCGACATCTTCAGGGTTGGTGATGGGATAGCCTTTGACCCAGGGTTTGATCAGGCGGCCATTAGTGTACTGATAGATAGGGGCGATCGGTGCCTGGTCCGCCAGGATCTGTTCGGCTCGGTTGTAATCGCTGTTGCGTGCCTCATCGCTGGTCTCACGGCTGGCTTTAGCCAGCACGGCATCGTAATCCGCATTGCTGAAGCGCGAGATGTTACTGCTGTTACCCGCGGTCAGGAGGTTCAGGAAGGTCGAGGGTTCGTTGTAATCGCCGACCCAGGAGGCGCGGATAACATCGAAATTCCCGCTGTTGCGGCTGTCGATGTAGGTTTTCCACTCCTGATTCTCCAGCGTCACGTCCACGCCGAGGTTCTTTTTCCACATTGAGGCGACGGCAATCGCAATCTTCTGATGACTTTCAGAGGTGTTATACAGCAGCTTCAGCTTCAGCGGTTTGCCGGGGCCATAGCCTGCGGCAGCCAGCAATGCTCTGGCCTGCGCGTTCAGGCTGTTCTGGTCATGCTGTTGCAGGAAGGATGGCAGTGGATTAAAGCCTGCTGTCACATCGGGAGTGAAGTGCCAGGCCGGTTTTTCACCGGTGCCCAGCACCTTCTCAGCGATAATCTTCCGATCGATAGACCAGGAGAGCGCCTTACGCACCCGCACATCTGCCGTCGGCCCCTTCTGCGTATTAAACGCATAGTAGTAGGTGCCGAGCTGGTCGGGTGTGTAGACCTCGCCAGGCAGGGTTTTCTTCAGCAACCCATACATCCCTTTGGGAAAGGATTCGGTGATATCAATATCATTGGATCGGTAGCGTTTGGTGGCGCTCGACTCCTCGTTGATCGGAACGAACGTGACCCTGGTCAGCACCGAGTGCGCATCGTCCCAGTAGTGAGGATTGCGCGTGAGGACAATCTTTTCGTTCACGACGCGCTCGCTAAGCTGATAAGCGCCGTTGCCGACCAGTTTGCCGGGAGCTGTCCAGCTGTCGCCCTGCTGCGCAATAACCTTCTCAGGTACGGGAAAGAGCGCGACGTTGGCCACCAGCGCCGGGAACCAGGGCACCGGCCGATCCAGCGTCACCTTCAGGCGGCTCTTATCCAGCGCCACCACGCCCAGCTTATCGGGCGTCATGGTGCCTTTGTTGATTGCCGCGGCATTCTCAATCCCGCTTAATGCGGCAAACGAGGCAAAGGCCGAACTGTTTTCAGGATCGACCAGGCGCTGCCAGCTGTAGACGAAATCCCGGGCGGTCACCGGCTCGCCGTTTGACCAGCGTGCGTTATTCCTCAGCGTAAAGATCCAGGTCTTGTTATCGCTGCTGCTCCAGCTCTGCGCCACGCCCGGCACGATTTTGCCCTGCGCGTCCTGGTTAGTCAGCCCCTCAAACAGGTCGCGGATCACCTGGATTTCGGGCAGCCCTACGGCTTTGAGCGGATCGAGCGACGCCGGTTCATCTTTGATATGGCGGACAATCTGCTGCTGCTCAGCGAGAGGCGCGCCAGCGGGGGGATTCGCCGCCATGGCGGGTGTGATGAGGCTGCTCAGGCTGATGGCTGCCAGCGTCATGCGGAAGGTCTTAACCATGATCACTCCTTTACCCAAAGAGGCGCTGCAGCAGTCTGATGCCGATGCAGCTTGTGCAGGGCACTGTAACGCATCTGGCTGATCGATAAATAGCTATTTTCCGCCCCCGGCTTTTCCGCTACTTTTAATAAAACCCTTTGAGGAAATCATTATGTCGCCACTTCATCCGCGCCCGCTGCGCGGCAAACTGGACGTTTCATATCAGCAGTATGGCCGTTCGGTTCTGGGCGCTCCGCTGCTGTGGTTTCCGGCCCCGCTGGCCGATGCCGACAGTGGTCTGATTCTGGCGGGTACCCACGGTGATGAGAATGCGGCAATTGCGACCCTCTCCGCCGCGTTACGGACGCTGCCCGAGGGCATGCGACGGCACCATGTAGTGCTGGCAGTCAATCCGGATGGCTGTCAGCTCGGGCTACGCGCTAATGCCAACGGCGTCGATCTCAACCGCAACTTTCCGGCGGCGAACTGGCAGTCAGGCGACACGGTCTATCGCTGGAACAGTGCTGCCGATGCGCGCGACGTGGCGCTCTCCACCGGCACGCATCCGGCTTCCGAGCCGGAAACCCAGGCGCTCTGCGCCCTGATTCACCAGCTGAAACCGCGCTGGATTGTCTCCTGGCACGAACCGCTGGGCTGCATTGACGATCCGCATCAGGTGGAGATTGGTGGCTGGCTGGCCAGCCACACTGGCCTTCCCCGCGTCAGCAGCGTCGGCTATGACACCCCCGGCTCATTCGGTAGCTGGTGCAGCGATCTCAGCCTGCCCTGCGTGACCGCTGAAATGCCGGTGGTGTCGGTCGATGAAGCGACTGAAGTCTATCTGGAAGTGATGGTTAACCTGCTGCGCTGGCAGCAATAATCAGCTGCCCGTTGCGCACGTTTATCGCCGGTTCTGCATCCACTGCCAGCCAGGTCGGGCCGTCGAGATCGGCGTAGCGCGTCTGCGGCACCAGCGGCAAAGCGGCGCGGATGGCCCGCGAGGTGCAGAGCATACAGCCAAGCATGATCGCAAATCCCTCCTGCTGCGCGGCTTCAGCCAGCGCCAGCGCCTCGGTCAGGCCACCCGCTTTATCCAGCTTGATATTGATCATCTCATAGCGTCCCCGCAGCGCCGCCAGGCTGCTGCGGGTATGGCAGCTTTCATCAGCACAGATGGGCAGCGGATGGATGAAGTTCTCCAGCGCCGCCTCTTCACCCGCTGGCAGAGGTTGTTCCAGCATCGCCACATCGAGGTCCGCCAGTAGCTGACAGCGCGCGGCCAGCCCTTCCGCGTGCCAGGATTCATTGGCATCGACAATCAGCGTTGCGTCCGGCACGGCAGCGCGGATCGCCATCAGCCGCTCGGTGATAAAATGGTCGTCCAGCTTAATTTTCAGCAGCGTTGCGCCATGCTGCCACAGAGCCAGGGCGCTGCTGGCCATTGCTTCGGGCGTATCAATGCTGACGGTCTGCGCGGTCACCACATCCGCTGGTGGATTCATCCCGCTCAGCTGCCACAGGCTGCTGTTCTGCTGATGTACGGCAAGATCCCAGAGCGCGCTGTCAATCGCGTTTCGCGCCGCGCCAGCGGGCAGCGCCTGCTGCAGGGCCTCCCGGGTCATCCCCTGTTGCAGCGCAGGCAGGATTTCGGCAATCTGCGCCAGCACTGAAGCCTCACTTTCGCCATAGCGGGCGTAGGGTGTCGCTTCACCGACGCCTTTGACGCCATCTTCCTCAATTTCCACCACCACCACTTTCACTTCAGTCCGGGTTCCGCGGGCGATGACAAACGGCGTGTGTAACGGCCAGGCTTCGGGATAACTTTTTACCGTTCTCATTTCCACTCCACAATGTGTGACGCAGTGACAGCCCGTCACCTTAAATTCCACAATTGAACTCGTAAACCCTTAACATTTATGTCATAAACAACGGCTATCTTTCACCGTTTTGTGTCAGATCTTTTTTTCATCAAAAGGAATCACTATGTCTCAGACTGTTCATTTTCAGGGTAACGCGGTGCCGGTTGCAGGTCAGTTTCCTCAGGCAGGCGATAAAGCCAAAGCCTTCACGCTGGTCGCGAAGAATCTTGTAAACGTCGCGCTCTCTGAGTATGCAGGAAAACGCAAAATTCTGAACATTTTCCCAAGCGTGGATACCGGCGTCTGTGCTTCATCTGTCCGCAAATTCAACCAGGCCGCCAGCGAGCTGAATAACACTGTTGTGCTGTGCATCTCTGCGGATCTGCCGTTTGCTCAGTCACGTTTCTGTGGTGCAGAAAACCTGAGCAATGTGGTGACGCTGTCGACGCTGCGTGGTTCAGAGTTCAAATATGATTATGGCGTAGAAATTGCCGATGGTGCGCTGGAAGGTCTGACCGCACGTGCGGTGATCGTGCTGGATGAGAACGATAAGGTGCTCTACAGCCAGCTGGTCGACGAAATTACTACCGAGCCGGATTACGACGCTGCGCTGGCCGCACTGAAGTAATGGGTGAATCCGGTTGTACGTTCCGGACGGCGGGTGGTTTCCTGATTGGGATTCTATCAGCCAGAAAACGTAACGTGCCCGATGCCGGGCCTGAAGAGAAACCGTCACCCGGAGATCACGCCGGGGACGCTTTAACCCTGCCAGCCCGATAACACCCTCAGCAGGAGGGCGTTATCGGGATTTTTTTACTGCCGCCGGTTATCCGGGCGGGCCTGCCCTTAAAGTCAGGTAAGCCTGACGCGGCTGGCAACGCCTCTCCTTTTTATTCGCTGTCTGTGCGCTTCTGCCCCAGGCCATACTCGCGCAGCTTATTCGCAATGGCGGTGTGTGACACGCCAAGCCGTTTGGCCAGTTTTCGCGTGCTGGGATAGGAGAGATAGAGCCGCGTCAGAATCGAGCGCTCAAACCGGCTGGTGATTTGATCCAGCGTGCCTTCCAGCGCGTCATCGCCCAGCGCCACATCCAGCGCCTGTTCAGGCAGGACGATATCCTGCGGGCGCAGCTCATAACCTTCGAGCTGGGTCAGCGCACGATAAAGGGCGTTCTTTAACTGACGCACGTTGCCCGGCCAGGCGTACCGGGTCAGAAATGCATTGAGCTGCGGAGAGAGACGCGGGCGCGCCATGCCCTGCTCATCGGCGAAACGGGCAACGAACATTTCGGTCAGCGGCAGGATGTCCTGGGGACGATCGCGCAGAGGCGGCAGGTGCAGCGTCAGCACGTTGAGCCGGTAGAAGAGATCTTCGCGAAACTCTCCGCGCTGCACCAGCTCAATCAGGTTTTTCTGCGTAGCGCAGATGACACGCACGTTGACATGCACTTCATGCTCTTCGCCGACGCGCCGGAAGGTGCCATCATTCAGAAAGCGCAGCAGCTTAGTCTGCATTCTCGGCGACATCTCTCCAATCTCATCCAGCAGAACTGAGCCGCCATTGGCCTGCTCGAAGAAGCCCTTCTTCCCTTCCAGCGCGTTAGGATAGGCACCCGCAGCATGACCAAACAGTTCGCTTTCTGCAACGTCGTCGGGCAGCGAGGCGCAGTTCAGGGCCAGGAAGGGTTTTTTCCCTCGGGCGCTGCGCAGATGGCAGGCGCGCGCCAGCATATCTTTGCCGGTACCGGTATCGCCAACGATCAGCAAAGGCGCATCCAGCATCGCCAGTTTCCGCGCCTGGTCGACCACCTGACGCATCTTCGGCGTGACCGCAATAATATGGTCAAACTCCGAATCGTCCGTCACCACCAGATTCTGTAGCTGGCGCCCCATGCGGGCTGTTGACTTGAGCATCACCATTGCGCCGACCGGCCTGTCACACTGGCCCTCTTCGCCGGGCAGATAGATCGGCCGGGCTTCCATCAGGAAATCGCGACCTTCGATGACGACATGCTGCGCCTGGGCTTCAACCCGGTCGCTCTCCAGCCAGCGCATAAAGTTAAACCCGTTGATCAGATGGCCTGCGCTGAAGTTGCGCATCTTCTCTTCATCGAGATTAAACAGGCTCTGTGCGGCCGGATTGGCCAGCTCAATCTTACTTTTCAGGTCAACCGAGAAGACCGGGTCAGGCATTGCCACCAGCAGCGCCGTAAGCGCCCGATGTTCGCGTTCAGAGGGCATGTACGTGACGGTGCGCACATCTGTTACGCCAGGTGTACGCCTGATTTCCGCCATCAGATTGCTGAAGGCGTCAAATTCCAGTGCGGCAAAATTGAGGTAGATGCGCCCCAGCGCCGTGATTTCAATTCCACGTAAATCGATGTTACGTGCCACCAGCAGATCGAGCAGTTCGCGCGTCAGACCGATACGGTCCTGACAGAACACTTCCAGACGCATTGCGTTCGCCTTATTCAGGTTCAGATAAGAGGATAATACGCTAACTCCCGCACCTGCAGAAAGGAATCTGTCAGGAAAAGTTGACAGTATGGGTGCGACTGACGCTCTTTTATACCGAACCGGAAAAAGGGCCGGCCGCAAGGGAGTGTCACTCTTTGTCAGCCTCAGCCTTTTGATTGCGCCCCGATTGCGGTATATTTTGTCCGACTCATTAAAACTGATTATAAAATGCTGACTTTCTTCGCAAAATATCTCACCGTGGGAGTAGCAAATACGCTGCTGCACTGGGTGACCTTTTTTATCTGCCTTGCATTTGGCCTGTTTCAGTCCACCGCCAACCTGATTGCTTTTTGCCTGGCCGTCACATTCTCATTCTTTGTGAATGCGCGCTGGACCTTTAATCAACAGGCGACCGCCTGGCGCTATATCTTCTATGTGCTGTTTATGGGCGCAATGGCATTCAGCGTGGGCTATCTGGCCGATCGGCTTGACCTCTATCCGCTTATTACGCTTATCGCTTCTTCCGGACTCAGCCTGGCCTGTGGCTTTCTTTTTTCCCGCTTTGTCATATTTAAAGGAGAATAATGAAAATCTCTTTAGTGGTGCCGGTTTTTAATGAAGAGGAGGCTATTCCCCTTTTTTATAAAGCGGTCAGACAATATGAGGCGCTGGCAGCGTGGCAGGTAGAGATTGTTTTTATTGATGACGGCAGCACGGACGCCACTTATGCGCTGATTAACCAGCTGAGCAGGCGCGATCCGTTGGTTCAGAGCCTGTCGTTTATTCGCAATTTTGGCAAAGAACCGGCGCTGTTTGCCGGACTCGAAGCGGCGACCGGCGACGCCATTATTCCGATAGATGTCGATCTGCAGGATCCGATTACCCTTATTCCCGACATGATGCGTAAATGGGAGGCCGGTGCCGACATTGTGCTGGCTAAGCGAATCGATCGACGTGCCGATGGTCATCTCAAACGCAAAACGGCCAGCTGGTTCTACAAACTGCACAACAGCATCAGTCATCCAAAGATTGAAGAGAACGTGGGTGATTTTCGCCTGATGTCGCGCGAGGTGGTAGAGAACATCCGGCTGCTTCCTGAAAAAAATCTCTTTATGAAGGGGATCCTGAGCTGGGTTGGCGGACAGACGGAGATTGTGGAGTATGTCCGGCATGAGCGGGTCGCCGGACGCAGTAAATTTGGCGGCTGGAAGTTATGGAATCTGGCGCTGGAGGGACTGACCTCGTTTTCCACCGTTCCACTGCGCATCTGGTCCTATCTCGGTTTCCTGGTCGCCTCGCTGGCCTTTCTGTATGGGCTCTGGATGATTATGGACAAGCTGCTGTTCGGAAACCCGGTGCCGGGGTATCCCTCAATCCTGGTGTCTGTACTGTTTCTGGGCGGCGTTCAGCTTATCGGTATTGGTGTGCTGGGCGAATATATCGGCCGTATCTATATGGAAACCAAAAACCGGCCTCGCTATATTCTGCGAAAAACGCGCGCTGAGAAAATTAACCGTCCCGGAAGCCACGAATAATTCGCCCGTTTCGCGGCAAAACATTACCCGGATTAAAAGGATAAAGGATGACCTCCAATGAACACGGCCTGACCCGCCGCCGCATTTTTTTGCTGTTTGCCGTCGTTATGCTGATTGCCTACAGCCCCGCTTATTTAACGCATTACGCCTATACCGATGACTGGACCAATCTCTACTGGGCGAACTTCGACAGGCTGAGTATTTTAAACTGGGATACGCTATCCGGCAGACCGGTCTATGGCCTTATTCAGTATGGTGCCTCTTTTCTGGTAGAGAGCATAGCCCGACTGGCGCTGTTGCGTTCAATTGCCATTCTTCTGCTGATCGCCACCGGGTATTATATTTATACGCTGTGCGAGAAATATGCTTTGTTTGAGAGTCAGGCCCAGCGAATTACCTTTTCGCTGCTGCTCTGCCTGCTGCCCTCATTTCAGGTGTATGTGGCCTGGGCCTCCTGCTTTCCCTATATTGCTGCCATTCTGCTGGCCGGTGCCAGCTACCGCCTCTCAACCCGGCCGGGCATCACCGGTCCGGCTGTCGCGATCGTTCTGCTGACGCTGGCTTTTTGTCTTTATCAGCCTGCGGCGATGAGCTTCACCTTCTTTGCGGCGCTCGACCTCTGTTTCTCTGCGCGCAGAATTGAGAAACGACGGGCGGCCATCGCGCTGCTGGTGCTGGGTGCCGGCATGTTGGCTGCGTTGATCGCCTCTAAAGTGCTTCCGGTTCAGCTTTATGGCCACACGCTGCCGCGCGCGGCTTTCAGCTACGATATCCCGGTTAAGCTGAAATGGTTTTTCACCGAGTACCTGAAAAACGTTATCTGCAATTTCGACCTTGGCGCGAAAACCGTATCGGTGATTATTTCATCACTCATTATTGGCGTGGGACTCAGAAAGATTAAGGCGGCGGGTAACGACAAATTTTACCTGATGTTTGTGCTGCTGCTGATCGCTGCACTGCCTAATCTGATTGTCAGTGAAAGCATGGCGGCATACCGCACCCTGATTGCCGGCGCGTTAATTACCACCAGCGCCTTTATTCTCGGCCTGTTTGAGATCGGCAAAAAGATGAAATGGCAGCGTCTGTTTTATGCGCTGCTGGTGATCGTCACCACCTCACTGTCCGTTAATCATCTGATTAACGGCTACTCTGTGCCGGCGCGTAAAGAGTTTGCCCTTCTGGAGCGGGCCATCACTCAGCAGGTTCCAAAAACGTTCAGCGGCGCGCTCTATTATCGTCTGACCGGTGAGTATCTGCCGAAAGTGGCAACCTTACGAAAATATGATGATTTTGGCGGGCTTGGCCTGAGCATGTCATGGACATTTGCCGGGATGGCACATTTTATCCGGGAGAAAAATGGCATGGCCTTTACGCTGCCAGCGGATCCGGTGATCACCGATGAAGCAGCCTGTCCCGGAGCATGTATTACTATTGATTCGCGGCAGGTGCTTCGTCAGCCACAATAATAAACAGAGGCGGCCAGGCCGCCTCTGTTCGTTCTGCCGGATATCAGGCTGACTTATTGCCGCCCTTCTGTAACGCCTCTTTCATCTGGCCCAGCAGCTCGCGGCGGAAATCGCCGAGCCGTGGTTTATCCTGCTCCAGCCAGGGCAGAGGACGGCAGAGTTCCATCGCTTTGATGCCCAGCCTCGCCGTCAGCAGTCCCGCGCCAATGCCCTGCGCGGCACGGGTTGAAAGCCGGGCGGCGATATCCTGCGACATCCAGTCCATCCCCACCTCTCTGACCAGTTCGGATGCACCGGCAAACGCCATATTGATCAGCACCAGCCGGAACAACCGGATGCGGCTGAAGTAGCCCAGCTCAATGCCATATATCGCCGCAATACGGTTTACCAGCCGCAGGTTACGCCAGGCGATAAACGCCATATCCACCAGCGCCAGCGGACTGACCGCAATCATCAGCGTGGCTTCCGCTGCATGACGGCTGATCTCGCGCCGCGCCTGGCGATCCAGCACCGGCTGGACCAGCTGCGCATACAACCGGACAATCTCACTGTCATTGTGCGTTTCATGTAAAGAGGCGTGCCAGCGCTGCAAGGCCGGATGCGCCTGATCCAGTTCCGCCTGCTGTGCCAGCTTTTCACAGAATGCGCGGCCTTTACCGATGCCGTGACTCTGCAGCAGTTCGCGCCCCACGTCCCGCTCTTCCGCGCGCTGACGCAGCTGATAGAGGCGACGCCACTCGGCGGTCAGTGCGCCGACGCCCGCCAGCACGATCAGGCCGCCCGCAACACCGCTGCCCAGTGAAAACCAGTCACGGGCGAGCCAGGCGTCATGCGTCCACTGAATACCCTGCGCGACAACGCTGACACCAAACAGCAGCGCGCCTGTGGTGACCATTTTGCGCCACACACTCCGGCGGGGTTTCAGCGCTGCTTCCACTGCCCGCTCACCCGCGCCCTCTTCTTCAACGGGCACCTCGTCATCCGGCACTGCCAGAAACGCCGCCTGCGCTTCCGGGTCAAAACTCTGTGCCGGACGCAGCGGTGTGTGCGTGCTCTCATCCAGCGGGCGGGCAAAGTCGATACGCGGCTTCAGCGGTTCACTCATCGTAATTTGTCTCCCAACAAAAATTCCAGCGCGGCATCCATGCGGATATGCGGCAGCGGACGATCGACATCGAGCTGCTGCGGCCGGAACTGTTCAAACTGAAAACCCTGCTGCTGCCAGAAAGCGTGCCCCGGCAGACGGGGCGGTACTTCGCCGGGATAGACGGTCAGCGGTTCTCCATCCGCCAGCCGGTGGCCGCGCAGGGCCGGGATCTTCTCGCCCCGGTGATCGACCAGCCCGCTTTGCGTCGCCTGCACCGACGCCAGGCCGATGCAATCCATGCTGATCCCTTCGAATGCGGCGTTCTGCCAGGCATCCTGCACCAGCTGCTGCAGCAGAGAAACCATGTTGCCGTGCTGGTCGCTGGTGATGTGGTCCGCCTTGGTGGCCGCAAACAGCAGTTTATCAATCACCGGGGAAAACAGACGGCGGAACAGCGTACGCTGCCCGTAATGGAAGCTCTGCATCAGCTGAGTCAGCGCCAGCCGCATATCATTGAATGCCTGGGGACCGCTGTTCAGCGGCTGCAGGCAGTCGACCAGCACGATCTGGCGATCGAACCACAGGAAATGATTTTTATAAAAGCCTTTTACGACATGCTGGCAGTAGTAGCTAAATCGCTGCTGCAGCATGTAGAAGTTGCTGCCTTTATCAGCCTGTGACAGCTTCGCGAGCTGGGCCTCATCCAGTGCAGGCAGCGGGAAGAACTGCAGCGCAGGCGCACCCGCCATATCGCCAGGCAGCACAAAGCGGCCAGGCTGGATAAAGTGCAGACCTTCCGATTTACAGCGGTGCAGGTAGTCGGTCCAGGCCGCAGCGATCTCCGCCAGCAGCGTCTCGTCGGCGGGTGCCAGCGGGTCAAACTTTTCGCACAGTTCGCGCCAGGGCTTTGCCCACTCCGCGCGATCGCCCTGCAGCAGTCCATTCATCTGCCGCGACCAGGCAGTGTAATCCTGCGCCAGCATCGGCAGATCCAGTAGCCATTCGCCGGGATAATCGACGATCTCCAGATAGAGCGTCGCGGTCTCTTTCAGGTGGCGCAGCAGCGAATCACCCGGACGATAGCGCAGCGCCAGACGCATTTCACTGACGCCGCGGGTCGGTACAGGCCAGGCGGGCGGCTGGCCGTAAAGCTGCGCCAGCCCTTCGTCGTAGGTAAAGCGCGCGGTGCCCATATCCCGCTGTGGCACCCGTTTTACCCCTAACAGACGCTCATCCCGCACCACAGAAAACAGCGGCAAACGAGCGCCGCTGTGAACCGTTAAAAGCTGATTAACCAGTGAGGTGATAAACGCCGTTTTTCCGCTGCGGCTTAACCCGGTTACGGCTAAGCGCAGATGGCGGTCGACGCCACGGTTCATCAACGCCATCAATTCAGTTTGCAGTCTTTTCATCTTTCTCCCTGATGAAACGCGACGCCATGCGGTTCATGACGCGCTTCAGCAGTGGCTCCAGCGCCACCGCCAGCAGCAGCCGTAACGGGCGTCGCGCTACCGATTTTACTGCCCAGCCGGTCACGCCAGCCGGACCATAGGTCACCGCATTGATAATGATAAATTTCGCCGCCGACTTCAATGCAGGTGCCGCGCGGTGACGAAAAGCAGTGGATCGCGAATAAGACATCAACACCTCCATCGGATTAGCATGCGGGCCGGAAACGGCCCGGAAACAACGTATCAGATCTGGCGGAAACGGCTGCGCACACTGAAGGTTTCAGAGGTGACATAGCGTTCCATATCACGCACGCTGCCTTCGTCGCGCTGCAGGGCGCGTTCCAGCTGATCCAGCAGTTCGCTGGCGCTGGGCTGGCGCGCCTCCTCTGTCACAGAGGCGGGTTTCTCATCCAGCACAAACCCCAGTACAAAATAGGCAATGACGGTAAAAAGAAACAGGCCAAAGAACAGGGATAGCACCACGATGACCCGCAGCAGACGCACCGGTATGTCCAGATACTCTGCCAGGCCTGCGCAGACCCCCATCAGTTTTCCTTCAGCGGGCTTGCGCCACAGCTTACGGCCTTTCATCATCATGGCTGCCTCCAGTTCGGATGTTCGGCGTCCAGAATGGCCTCCAGCGCATCGATCCGATCCCGCATCCGCTGCGCGTCCTGGGTGACGCGCTGCAGACGCTGGATTTCGCTTTGCGACAGCTCCGAACCGCCGTTACGCTTGTTGCTGTAATGCAGCCATAACCAGATCGGTGCGACAAACAGCACAAAGATCGTTAAGGGTATGGCGAGAAAAAGTGCGCTCATTGACTCTCCTTAATCACTTTCGCAATGTCGGCAATTACTCACTGCGGTTCATTCTGGCTTTCAGCGCGTTAAGCTGCTGGCTGATCTCGTCATCTGCTTTCAGGTCAGTGAACTGCTGGTCCAGTGTCTTGGGTTTACCAAAACCGTGGCTCTCTGCTTCCGCTTCCATGTGATCAATGCGACGCTCGAAAGACTCAAAGCGTGCCATCGCTTCATCAATTTTGCCACTGTCCAGCTGACGGCGGACATCGCGGGATGAAGAGGCGGCCTGATGACGCAGGGTCAGCGCCTGCTGGCGGGCACGGGTTTCGCTGAGTTTTTTCTCCAGCTCGCCAATCTCGCCTTTCATCCGCTCCAGCGTCTCTTCAACCTGACTCACTTCCTGCTTCAGCGACGCGATCAGGTCGGTGAGTTTCTGTTTTTCAATGAGCGCAGACCGGGCCAGATCTTCTTTATCTTTGCGCAGCGCCAGCTCCGCTTTTTCCTGCCATTCAGCCTGCTGAATCTCGGCCTGCTCAATACGGCGTGACAGCTGTTTCTTTTCTGCCAGCGCCCGTGCTGAGGTGGAGCGCACTTCAACTAACGTGTCTTCCATCTCCTGAATCATCAGCCGGACCAGCTTCTGCGGATCTTCCGCGCGCTCCAGCAGGGAATTGATGTTGGCGTTCACGATATCGGCGAAACGAGAAAAAATACCCATAATGCTGTTCCTCTTTTGATGTTTTAAATATGTGTTGCCCGGCTTAGTTAATACAAGATGCGTGCCAGTTTTATAAAGCACTGATATTAAATGCATTTAATATTTTACAGCGCCCTCAGCTTGTCCTAAGATAGTCAAAATGATTAATGGGTGGCGAATTTCATCATGACAGGATCAAATGATAATCTGCTGGGCGAGTCGAACAATTTTCTGGAAGTGCTGGAGCAGGTTTCTAAGCTGGCCCCGCTGGAGAAACCGGTGCTGGTGATTGGCGAGCGCGGAACGGGTAAAGAGCTTATCGCCAGCCGGCTACATTATCTCTCTGACCGCTGGCAGGGCCCGTTTATCTCACTGAACTGCGCGGCGCTGAATGAGAATCTGCTGGACTCCGAACTCTTCGGACATGAGGCAGGGGCCTTTACCGGCGCACAGAAGCGCCACCTGGGACGTTTTGAGCGTGCGGACGGCGGCACGCTGTTTCTGGATGAACTGGCCACTGCGCCGATGCTGGTGCAGGAAAAGCTGCTGAGGGTGATTGAGTATGGCCAGCTGGAGCGCGTTGGCGGCAATCACTCCCTGCAGGTGAACGTCCGGCTGGTCTGTGCCACGAATGAAGATCTGCCCGCGCTGGCGGCGGCGGGAAAATTCCGCGCCGACCTGCTGGATCGTCTGGCGTTTGATGTGGTGCAGTTACCGCCCCTGCGCGAACGTCGCAGCGATATTCTGGTGATGGCTGAACATTTTGCTATTCAGATGTGCCGCGAGCTTGGCCTGCTGCTTTTTCCTGGCTTTACGCCGCGGGCGCAGCAGGCGCTGCTCGACTATCACTGGCCGGGCAACGTTCGCGAGCTGAAAAACGTGGTGGAGCGTTCGGTTTATCGTCATAACAGCAGCGAACAGCCGCTGGACAAGGTGATTATCAACCCATTTGCGACGCGCCAGGAGCCGGTCGCGCTTCTGCCTGCCAGTCAGGACGCTGAGAGCCGCGCCCTGCCCGCGCTGCCGCTGGATTTGCGGCAGTGGCAGAATCAGCAGGAGCGCGATCTGGTTGAGTCCAGTCTGCATCAGGCGCGTTATAACCAGCGCCGCGCGGCGGGATTACTCGGCGTCACCTATCATCAGCTGCGCGCGATGATGAAAAAGCACGACATTAAAGCGGAAAACTAATCGGCTGAATGACGGGCTGTTATCTGACGCAGCCGGCAGGTGCGGCGACGCGTGGCCCCGGATAGAAAGTGCGTAGTGTGGTTAACGCTCCGTTCGCGGGACATCAAGACCTGCTGAAGCGGGCAAAAAAAAGCCCGCCATCAGGCGGGCAACAATACTGGAAGCAATGTGAGCAATGTCGTGCTTTTCTCCGGCAGAGCCACCGTCGAATCGCAAAAGAATAATAATCATTCCCATTATCATCTGTAAAGCGTTTATTGAGAATATTTCTCATTACCATATCTTTTGTGTGTGCTATTTCGCGCAGCCATGATGAAAAAGAGGCTGGCAGTCGTCGCAGGTTTTGGGACTCCGCCCGCTTTGCGATACACTCTCACTAATGCCTCAAAACTGTTGAGTTCTATGTCAAAACTACTCTATTCGCTGTTGCTGAGCCTCAGTGCCTTAAGTGTACCTGCATGGTCGGCACCGGCAGGTGATATTCGCCAGACCGGCTTTGTCTATTGTGTCAGCGGCACCCTCAACACCTTTAACCCACAGATGGCCAGCAGCGGGCTGACGGTTGATACGCTGGCGGCGCAGCTGTACGATCGCTTGCTGGACGTTGATCCTTACACCTATCGCCTCAAGCCCGACCTGGCGTCGGGGTGGGAAGTGCGCGATAACGGCGCGACCTATCGCTTTCATCTGCGCAGCGGCGTGCAGTTTCAGCAGACCAATCAGTTCCATCCGACCCGCACGCTGAACGCCGATGATGTGGTTTTCAGCTTTGCCCGGATGTTCGACAGGCATCATCCCTGGCATAACGTCAATGGCGGTTACTATCCCTACTTTGACAGTCTGCAGTTCGCTGATTCCGTACAAAGCGTCAGAAAAATCGATAACAGAACGGTGGAGTTCAGGCTGAACAGCCCGGATGCCTCATTCCTCTGGCACATGGCGACCCACTACGCGCCCGTTCTGTCGAAAGAGTACGCCGATCAGCTCACCGCTCAGGGGCGCCAGGAAGAGCTGGACCGGCAACCGGTCGGCACCGGGCCCTATCAGCTCAGCGAATATCGCACCGGTCAGTACATCCGGCTGGCGCGCAATCCTCACTACTGGAAAGGTGTTCCGCGCCTGCAACAGGCGGTGATCGACCTCGGAACGGGCGGTACCGGACGGCTCTCTAAACTCTTAACCGGTGAATGCGATGTGCTGGCCTATCCCGCAGCCAGCCAGCTGACCATTCTGCGTGACGATCCCCGTCTGCGGATGACGCTGCGTCCCGGTATGAACGTCGCCTATCTGGCCTTTAATACCCGTAAACCGCCACTCGATCGGCCCGAGGTGCGTCACGCCCTGTCGCTGGCCATCAACAACGAACGCCTGATGGAGTCCATCTATTACGGCACCGCTGAAACGGCGGCCTCTATCTTACCGCGTGCCTCCTGGGCCTATGATAATGATGCCCGTATCACCAGCTATGATCCCGCGAAGTCCCGCGCGGCGCTGGCGGCGCTGGGGATCAGCGATCTGCATCTGCGACTGGTCGTGCCGGTTGCCTCTCAGTCCTGGAATCCCAGCCCGCTAAAAACCGCAGAACTGCTGCAGGCGGATCTGGCGCAGGTAGGCGTCCAGCTGACAATAGTGCCGGTAGAAGGCCGTTTTCAGGAGGCGCAGCTGATGGCGATGAATCATGATCTGACGCTGGCGGGCTGGGCGACGGACAGTAATGACCCCGACAGCTTCTTCCGGCCTCTGCTCAGCTGTGCGGCAATTCGCTCCCAGACCAATTACGCTCACTGGTGCTCACCCGCTTTCGATGAAACGCTGCAGAATGCCCTGTTATCTCAGCAGCTTGCTGGCCGCATCGACAGTTATGACAAGGCACAGCAGATTCTGGCGCAGGAGCTGCCGGTGCTGCCGCTGGCCTCCTCACTGCGGTTGCAGGCGTTCCGTCATGATATTAAAGGGCTGGTGCTGAGTCCGTTCGGCAACGCGTCGTTTGCCGGGGTTTATCGTGAAAGCGATAAGGAAAAGTAAGTGATTATCTATATTCTTCGGCGTCTGCTGCTGCTGATTATTACCCTGTTTCTGCTGTCGCTGGTCAGCTTCAGCCTGAGCTACTTCACTCCCAACGCGCCGCTGGAAGGCGCCGCGCTCTCTGATGCCTGGTGGTTCTGGTTTAAAGGGATGCTGCAGTTCGATTTCGGCGTCTCCAGTACCAACGGGCAGGAGGTTGGCCTGCAGCTACGTGAAGTTTTCCCGGCGACCATGGAGTTGTGCATCCTGGCCTTCCTGTTTGCCCTGCTGGTGGGGATCCCGCTCGGGATCTGTGCTGGCGTCATGCGCAATAAATGGCAGGACAAAACCATCAGCGCGCTGGCGCTGGTCGGCTTCTCTGCGCCCATTTTCTGGCTCGCGCTGCTGCTGACGCTCTTCTTTTCCCTGACCCTGGGCTGGCTGCCGGTGTCGGGTCGTCACGATCTGCTCTATCCGGTGAAAAATATCTCGGGCTTTGCGCTGATTGACGCCTGGCTGAGCCCCTCACCGTGGCGACACGAGATGATCGTCAGTGCCCTCTCTCATCTGGTGCTGCCGGTGCTGGTACTGGCAATGGCCCCGACGACGGAAGTGATCCGCTTGCTGCGCAACAGCACCAGCGACGTGATGGATAAGAACTATGTCAAAGCAGCCGCCACGCGCGGGCTGTCGCGCTTTACGGTAATCCGCCGCCATGTGCTGCACAATGCGCTGCCGCCGGTGATCCCGCGTCTGGGCCTGCAATTTTCCAGCATGCTGACACTGGCGATGATCACCGAGATGGTTTTTAACTGGCCTGGCCTTGGCCGCTGGCTGATCAATGCCATTCGTCAGCAGGATTATGCGGCGATCTCCGCGGGTGTGATGGTGATCGGCGGGCTGGTGATACTGGTTAACGTGATTTCTGACGTCATTGGTGCGGCGCTGAATCCGCTGAAGCATAAGGAATGGTATGCCCGTCGATAATATCTACGCCGAAAAACGCCTGCCGAGCGCTTTTCGTCAGAGCTGGCAGCATTTCTATAGCAAGCCGATTTCCATGGTCGGATTGTATGGCTTCAGCGCACTGCTGCTGCTCTGTCTGTTCGGCGGCCTGCTCGCGCCCTATGGCATCGATCAGCAGTTTCTTGGCTATCAGTTACTGCCGCCCTCCTGGTCACGCTACGGTGACGTCTCCTTCTTTCTGGGAACGGATGATCTGGGCCGGGATGTTCTGAGCCGCCTGCTGAGCGGTGCGGGCCCGACGGTCGGCTCTGCGATTCTGGTCACGATTTTCGCGACCCTGGGTGCACTGGTGCTGGGCGTACTGGCCGGAATGACGCACGGTATCCGCTCGGCGGTGATGAACCATGTGCTGGATACCCTGCTCTCTATCCCGTCGCTGCTGCTGGCCATTATCGTGGTGGCGTTTCTCGGGCCACGACTGGAACACGCGTTGCTGGCAGTCTGGCTGGCACTGATGCCACGTCTGGTGCGTGAAATTTACAGCGCCGTGCATGATGAACTGGAAAAAGAGTATGTGGTGGCGGCGCGCCTTGACGGGGCCAGCGGGCGTAATATCCTGCGCTACGCCATTATGCCGAACATTTTACCGATGCTGATTACCGAGATCACCCGCGCGCTGTCGATGGCGATTCTCGACATCGCAGCGCTGGGATTTCTCGACCTGGGCGCACAGCTGCCCTCGCCGGAATGGGGTGCGATGCTGGGAGATTCGCTGGAGCTGATCTATGTCGCCCCCTGGACCGTGATGCTGCCCGGCGTGGCGCTGATGGTCAGCGTATTAATTATTAACCTGCTGGGTGACGGCATCCGTCGCGCCGTCGAAGCGGGAGTAGAATAAATGCCGTTACTCGATATCCGTAATCTGACCATTGAATTTATGACCGCTGACGGACCGGTCAAGGCGGTTGATCGCGTGAATCTGACGCTGGGCGAAGGCGAGATCCGCGGGCTGGTGGGCGAGTCCGGTTCCGGTAAAAGTCTGGTGGCCAAAGCTATCTGTGGCGTGACTAATGACAACTGGCGCGTTACCGCCGACCGTATGGTCTTTGATGATGTCGATCTGCTGCGCCTGACGCCGCGTGAACGCCGCCGCATCATCGGACAGAATGTGTCGATGATTTTTCAGGAACCGCAATCCTGTCTTGATCCCTCAGAGCGCATCGGTCGTCAGCTGATGCAGGCGATTCCGCGCTGGACCTACAAAGGCCCCTGGCTGAAACGCTTCTGGTTCTGGCGTAAAACCCGCGCCATCGAACTGCTTCATCGCGTCGGCATCAAAGATCACAAAGATATTATGCGCAGCTTTCCCTATGAGCTGACTGAAGGCGAGTGTCAGAAGGTGATGATTGCCATCGCGCTGGCAAACCAGCCACGTCTGCTGATTGCCGATGAACCCACCAACGCCATGGAACCCACGACACAGGCGCAGATTTTCCGTCTGCTGAGCCGCCTGAATCAGAACAACAGCACCACGATTCTGCTGATCAGTCACGACCTGCGCACCATGAGCCAGTGGGCTGACCGCATTGACGTAATGTACTGCGGTCAGACGGTGGAAACAGCGCAGAGCGAAGATTTAATGAGCACGCCGCACCATCCCTATACCCAGGCGCTGATTCGGGCAATGCCCGACTTTGGTCGCGCCCTGCCGCACAAAAGCCGTCTCAATACTCTGTCAGGGGCGATTCCATCCCTGGAGAGCCTGCCGATTGGCTGTCGTCTGGGACCCCGTTGCCCTTATGCGCAGCGCAAATGTATTGAGACCCCCCGGCTGACCGGCAGTAAAACACACCGCTATGCCTGTCATTTCCCGCTGAACATGGAGGGCCAATAACATGGAAACCCTGCTGGAAGTGCGCAATCTGAGTAAAACATTTCGCTACCGCACGGGCCTGTTTCACCGTCAGCACGTTGAGGCGGTGAAATCGGTCAGTTTTACCCTGCGTGAACGGCAGACGCTGGCGATCATCGGTGAAAACGGCTCCGGCAAATCCACGCTGGCGAAGATGCTCAGTGGCATGGTCGCGCCTACCGAAGGGGAGATTCTGATTGACGATCACCCGCTGAGCTTCGGCGATTATGGCTATCGCAGCCAGCGCATCCGCATGATTTTTCAGGACCCGTCCACGTCGCTTAACCCGCGCCAGCGTATCAGTCAGATTCTGGAGTTTCCGCTGCGGCTGAATACCGACCTCGATGCAGAGGCACGCGAGAAGCGCATCATTGCTACCCTGCGCCAGGTGGGATTGCTGCGCGATCACGCCGGATACTATCCGCACATGCTGGCGCCCGGTCAGAAGCAGCGTCTGGGCCTGGCGCGCGCGCTGATCCTGCAACCGAAAGTGATTGTGGCCGACGAAGCTCTGGCGTCGCTGGATATGACGATGCGTTCCCAGCTGGTGAATCTGATGCTGGAGCTGCAGGAAAAGCATGGCATCGCTTACATCTATGTGACCCAGCATCTGGGGATGATGAAGCACATCAGCGACAAAGTGCTGGTGATGCATCAGGGCGAAGTGGTAGAACGCGGCGGCACTGCAGATGTGCTGGCCTCTCCACTGCACGATCTGACCCGACGACTGATCAGCAGCCACTTTGGCGAGGCGTTAAGTGCCGAAGCCTGGCGGCGCGAGCACTGATTTTTACCGCCTGTCGCGGAAATTGCGGGTCGATTTACCTGATTTATGAGAGACGTGCTAGAATCCGCACGTCGATTAACGTCGGTCGCTTACTTTTTAACCATGCGGCCGCCAACTACAATGACCATAAGGATTACAGCTATGGGTTTTCTTTCCGGTAAGCGCATTCTGATTACTGGCGTTGCCAGTAAACTTTCCATCGCCTACGGTATTGCACAGGCGATGCACAAACAGGGCGCAGA
>Ga0209371_1000074_pt1 | contig 198823 bp, 180 predicted proteins | sample AgamicAtAmrz_FD_187165 | JGI IMG/M metagenome (GOLD analysis project Ga0209371, IMG submission 187165) | Agave microbial communities from Guanajuato, Mexico - At.Am.rz (SPAdes) (version 2) | ecosystem: Host-associated > Plants > Roots > Rhizosphere | place: Guanajato, Mexico | collected... | reverse complement strand
AATCTTTCGCTTCACCGCCGTAAGTTTTTGCACAAATAGTTGCAATCGCAGCAGTTAAAGTTGTTTTACCATGGTCAACGTGACCAATTGTGCCCACGTTTACGTGTGGCTTATTACGTTCAAACTTGGCTTTAGCCATGATGATCTTCCTTTATAAACTGCTCATGCAGGGTCACTGCACGAGCGCTTGGTTTTTAACTAAGAATTAGTTTGGGCTTATAGTAATCGAAAGATTACTCGTCGTCACCTTTTTTACCGCCAGTCTGGAACTTAGCGATGATGCCTTCAGCCACGTTACGTGGAGTTTCAGCGTATTTAGCGAATTCCATAGAATAAGTCGCACGACCTTGAGACATAGAACGCATTTGAGTCGCGTAACCAAACATCTCAGCCAATGGAACTTCTGCTTTAATTGCTTTAGTTCCACCAGGAAGATCATCCATACCTTGAACCATACCACGACGACGGTTTAAGTCACCCATGATATCGCCCATGTAGTCTTCTGGAGTTTCTACTTCAACTTTCATGATTGGTTCAAGAAGGATAGGATCAGCTTTCATGAAACCGTCACGGAAAGCGTACGAACCAGCCATTTTGAACGACAATTCATCAGAGTCGACATCATGGTAAGAACCATCGAATAATGTCGCTTTGATACCCACAACAGGGTAACCAGCTAATACACCATTCTTCATACGTTCTTGAATACCTTTGTCAACTGCGCCAAAGAATTCTTTAGGTACTACACCACCAACAACTTCTTCAACGAATTGGTATTCTTTACCAGCTTCTTCAACATCAAGCGGTTCAAGACGTACATATACGTGACCAAACTTACCTTTACCACCAGTTTGACGTACGAACTTACCTTCTTGTTCAACAGACTTTTTGATCGTTTCACGGTAAGCAACCATTGGTTTACCAATGTTCGCTTCAACACCGAATTCACGCTTCATACGGTCAACGATGATGTCAAGGTGAAGCTCACCCATACCAGCAATAATTGTTTGACCAGATTCTTCGTCTGTACGAACGCGGAACGATGGATCTTCTTTAGCCAAACGACCTAAAGCGATAGACATTTTTTCTTGGTCTGCTTTAGTTTTTGGTTCAACAGCCAATGAAATTACTGGCTCTGGGAATTCCATACGTTCAAGAGTAATGATGTTTTTCTCATCACATAATGTATCACCAGTAGTAACGTCTTTAAGACCTACACACGCTGCGATATCACCTGCACGGATTTCATCAAGATCTTGACGTTCGTTCGCATGCATTTGCACGATACGACCGATACGTTCACGCTTAGATTTAACTGGGTTATAAACCGGATCACCTTGTTTAAGAACACCAGAGTAAACACGTACGAATGTTAAGTTACCTACGAATTTGTCGTTCATGATTTTGAACGCAAGTGCAGAGAACGGAGCTTCGTCAGATGCTTCACGAGACGCTTTAGTTTCGTCTTTGTCGTCAAGGATACCTTCGATCGCTTTAACTTCTGTAGGTGATGGTAAGAATTCAATTACAGCATCCAACATACGTTGAACACCTTTGTTTTTGAACGCTGAACCACAAAGCATTACTTGAATTTCAGAAGCTAATGTACGAGCACGTAAACCTGCAATGATCTCTTCTTTAGAAAGATCACCTTCTTCAAGGTACTTGTCCATTAATTCTTCAGAAGCTTCAGCCGCAGCTTCAACCATTTTTGTACGCCATTCGTTAGACGTATCAACTAGGTCAGCTGGGATATCAGCATATTCAAACTTCATACCTTGAGATGCTTCATCCCAGATAATCGCTTTCATTTCGATAAGGTCAACAACACCTTGGAACGTATCTTCAGCACCAATTGGCACAACGATAGGAACAGGATTACCACCTAAACGAGTTTTAACTTGCTCAACAGCACGGAAGAAGTTTGCACCAGTACGGTCCATCTTGTTCACGAATGCTAAACGAGGCACTTTATATTTGTTCGCTTGACGCCATACAGTTTCAGACTGAGGTTGTACACCACCTACAGCACAGTAAACCATGCACGCACCGTCAAGAACACGCATAGAACGTTCAACTTCGATTGTGAAGTCTACGTGTCCTGGGGTGTCAATTACGTTGATACGGTGTTGTTCGAATTGGTTACCCATACCAGACCAGAAACAAGTTGTAGCAGCAGAGGTAATTGTAATACCACGCTCTTGCTCTTGTTCCATCCAGTCCATTGTTGCTGCACCGTCGTGTACTTCACCAATTTTGTGAGATACACCTGTGTAGAACAAAATACGTTCAGTTGTAGTTGTTTTACCTGCGTCAATGTGCGCAGAAATACCGATGTTACGGTAACGAGTAATTGGGGTTTGGCGAGCCATGATGTCTACATTCCTAAATGTTATATTTAAAACAGGACGCACCAATTAAATTGATGCGCGCGAATATCCAAACAGGCAACTTAAATACCTGCAAAGCTCCCACTTTGATAAAGAGCAATGTTGAATCGAGCTGCTGTACGCATGAATATTCTCCTGAATAAGGCCTGTTTTATCCGCTTAGAAACGGTAGTGAGAGAAGGCTTTGTTAGCTTCAGCCATACGGTGCACATCTTCACGTTTTTTGATTGCTGCACCTTTACCTTCAGCTGCATCAAGCAACTCACCAGCAAGACGTAAAGCCATCGTTTTTTCAGAACGCTTAGCAGCAGCATCTACTAACCAACGCATAGCTAAGGCAGTACGACGGGATGGGCGTACTTCCATAGGTACTTGATAAGTAGCACCACCAACACGGCGTGCTTTTACTTCAACCATAGGACGAACTTTTTCAAGAGTAGTCTCGAAAAATTCAACTGGGTCTACTTTGTTTTTTTCTTGAACACGTTCTAAAGCACCGTAAACGATACCTTCAGCAACAGATTTTTTACCATCTTGCATTACGTGGTTCATGAATTTAGCGATTGTTTGGCTGCTAAATTTTGGATCTGGAAGGATCTCACGAGCAGCGACTACGCGACGTCTTGGCATTTTAATACACCTAATAATATGACACTTCAGGATAATCCAGCAGTTTGTACAAGTGTCATGTACACGACGCTGGCCTTACTATACGTCGCTTGAATTACAAATCTATGAAGAATTCAAACAAGCGAAACGCTAAAGGGCTTATTGGACTAGTTTCCTAGAATTACTTCTTAGGACGCTTAGTACCGTATTTAGAACGTGATTGATTACGATCTTTAACACCAGCACAGTCTAATGAACCACGAACGGTATGGTAACGTACACCTGGTAAGTCTTTAACACGACCACCACGGATAAGAACAACACTGTGCTCTTGTAGGTTATGACCTTCACCACCGATGTAGCTAGATACTTCAAAACCTGAAGTTAAGCGAACACGGCAAACCTTACGCATAGCTGAGTTAGGTTTTTTAGGTGTAGTTGTATAAACACGTGTACAAACACCACGACGTTGTGGACAAGCCTTCAACGCAGGAACTTTGGATTTTTCAACCAAAGTCGTACGACCCTTACGGATCAACTGATTCGTTGTTGCCATATGGCAATTCTCCCGTTATTAAAAAACCTTAAAAAGAAAATACCTCTTTTTAAGGGCACATAATTGTAAGCTAAGATGCAAAAATGGTCAACACGGCAATACTTACCAAATGTTGACCATATCAATCTTTGACAGGATAACTTACAAATCTAAATAGAGTTTAAATCTTATTTTTAAACCTCTTATTTGTAAGCGTATTGTTAAGAGTATTTTTTATCATTCAACTCCTCTTCATCTACCTCAGGAGTTAAAGCAGGTTTTTGCTCAGTATGCTCATGTTCCTCAACATGTTTATCAGCAAGTTGCTCGATACCTTGATGGACATTTTCCTGAATTTTTTCTTCACTCTTTTTACTTTCTGTAGGCTTTAAGACAATAGATACTTTTGAAATGACATCATGATTTTCTACTTTATGATGATGTGCTGCATGAATATTGCCATCTTCACCCACATTTAAAAGACGAGGACTCGCCTTCTGGATGAGCGTAACCGCAGCATAATAGGCCTGTAGCGGAGATAAATGCTCACTTGGATGTTCATTTAAATAATGTCTTGCAGCGCCAAAAATAGCTTGTGCTTTATGCCCAACATCTTCTTGTAGTTTCCAACTATATACTGCGCTTAAAACAGCACCAGCAACTGGTGTAACTTTGCCAAATGCTGAAAGTTTAGGAATACGGTTTAACCAACCCCATTTAAACTCTCCATCTTCATCGACTAGCCAGTTCTTTAAAGTATCAAAATCGGTAGTTGAACCTAACACTTGCTGAAATTGATGAATATCTTGCGTTTCCAACATATTTCGTAATGTTTTTAAAGCTATCAATAAAGTTTGCTTTTCAGCAATCAGACTAATATCAACCTCTTTAAAGATAAACTCGACAACGTCTTGGTCTGTAACTTCCAGAAGTTCAAAACCATGTGATCTACCAGTCTGATAAATCGTTCTTAAAACCAGCACGAGTGAAACAGGAATATCTACAGCAGCACCAACCACGCCCGACACGCCTGTAATTGCACCTTGTACAGTCGCAATTAATTTATTTTGTTCGATAAGTGCCTGACTTAAACGTTGAGAACGGCCCGTATCTTTAGTGAGCTCAAATAAATCTTTAGCACCCGCTTCTTCTAAGATTTTTTCAGTTAAGGTGCTTTTTGAACTAAAATCATTCAGCCAATCAAATAAATAACCTGAGATTTTTTCATCCCAATCTGGGGAAAGAAATGTAGCCACACCATTTACTTTTGTAAAATGTCGCCCAAAGACCTGACGAGTTACTTTCGGCAATTGTTCTCGCAGCATTTGTTGAGGACTTTCATATTGCTCAACTTCAAATGGGCTTTTTGTTCTCGATTTTCCTTCAACTGTTTTCCCAGTTGGAATTGGTTCAATTACCTTACTGACGTCACCTGATTGGTTCTGTTGCAAGATACTCAATCCTGTAGAACTGAGCTTTTTAGCCACTCCGAAGACCTGAGAAAACAAATTGTCAGATTGATTATTATTAAATTTTGTCATCAAGTACCTCGATTTTTTAATTTATCTAATTAGACATAAATACTAGGTGGAATGTGGATTTATCTCAACTTGAATGTGTGTATTTTAGTTAACCCTAAATGCAACATACTATGTATTTAGTTATTTTTTTTAAATGTAAAATTGTCATAAAGATTTGCCATAAGAAATAAAAATCCTTTCTGCTATCATGTTAACAACGAAAAAACATGAGTCTTGTTTTCTTACAGCTATATTCTCCTATTCGTTTTCGTAGCTGTTGATCACCATAGACTCTTAATATCACCATAAAGGGACCTGTAGATGAAACGTGTTGTAATCACTGGTATGGGTATTAACTCATGTATCGGTAACTCTTTAGAAGCAGTTACTCATTCACTTCAAAATGGAATCTCCGGGACACGTTTTAACCCAACTTATGCTGAACTCAATTTTAAAAGTCATGTGAGCGCTGCTGCAGAACAAGATTTTGATCATATTGACCGTAAGTTAAAACGCTTTATGGGCGTATGTGCAATGTACGCTTACAATGCTGCTGTAGCTGCTGTTGAACATGCAGGTCTTACAGCTGAGCAAATCGGTGGCAATCCACGTTACGGTATCGCAGGCGGTTCAGGTGGTGGTTCAACTGCATCTGTTGTTGAAATGACAGAGCTTTTAGAAACTAAAGGTGCACGTAAAGTAGGACCTTTCTTCGTACCACGCAACATGTCAAACACTATTACTGCAAACGTAGGTGTTGCATTCAAACTGCAAGGTATTGCTCATACAATTACAAGTGCTTGCGCAACTTCTGCTGACGCAATTGGTTATGCATACAACCTTATTCAGCTCGGCAAACAAGACCTTATGCTTGCTGGTGGTGGTGAAGAAGATCATTGGTCTCAAAGTTTATTGTTTGATGCAATGGGTGCGCTTTGCTCAAAATATAATGAAACTCCAGAAACAGCATCTCGTCCATATTCAGCAGACCGTGATGGCTTTGTTATTGCTGGCGGTGGCGGTTTCGTAGTACTTGAATCACTTGAACACGCTCAAGCACGTGGTGCCAACATTTTAGCTGAAGTTGTTGGTTATGCTGCAAACAGCGATGGCGCAGACATGGTTGCTCCAAGCGGTGAAGGTGCTACACGTTGTGTGTTAATGGCACTTGAAGAAGCTAAGCAACATGGCGTAGACAAAATTGATTATGTAAATACACATGGTACGTCTACTCCAGCTGGTGACATTACAGAACTTAAAGCAATGGAACGTGCATTTGGCGAAGGCAATGTGCCTCCTCTTAGCTCAACTAAATCTATGACAGGTCATAGCTTAGGTGCAGCTGGTGTACAAGAAGCTATTTACTCTGTTCTAATGATGCAAAATGACTTTATTGCACCAAACATCAATGTAACTGAACTTGATGAAGGCGCAAAACCTTTTGATATCGTACTTGAAAAACGTGATGCAAAATTGAATACTGTAATGAGTAACAGTTTTGGCTTTGGCGGTGTTAACGCTTGCCTTATTTTCAAGAAGTGGGATGCATAATCCCACCTAGGATTATCGATGGATGCACCTTCTGATGCTTTTTTGTGGGTAAAAGCATTACATATTATTGCCGTGGTTTGTTGGTTCGCTGCTTTGTTCTACTTACCACGTCTATATGTTTATCATGCTATGAGTGAAGATGCTGTTAGTCATCAACGCTTTGAAGTAATGGAACGTAAGTTGTATCGTGGAATTATGTGGCCTTCTCTGATTGCGACATTAATTACTGCTCATTTTCTTGTGGATTGGGGCGATGCAACTCGACATTACCATCAGGCAACATGGTTTTACCTTAAAGTCGCTTTAGTCGCTTTGTTAGTCATCTACCATTTGGCATGTGGCTACTACCGTAAAAAACTTATCGGAAATGCTCACTATAAATCACATAAGTTCTGGCGCTTGTTTAATGAAATGCCGACCTTAATTTTATTTGCTGTTGTGATTTTAGTTGTCGTAAAGCCTCATTTTTAACTGGGGCTTTTGCTTTTCTTATCCAAGAACTCATTTATTCACAGCAATAAGAAAACTAGATCTATTTAAAGCTTTATATTTTTAAAATAGAGCGATAAAACTAATGAATAACCACACCTCTTTATTTCGCGATACCTAACCTATAGTATGCTAGAGAAATAGATGAACTCATTTAATGGCAAAGCTATGCTACTTTTTAATGCCTTTAAACGCTTAATTCGCACACAATTTATTCTTCTTACGCTTTTTATTTTCCGTCACTTAAGAAACTACCCAATTAGACATTTGACTGCTCAAGAAAAAGTATTAGCACAAATGGTCTTTGGCGACATGCTCAATTGTGAACAACCTAAAATTATTGCTACTCGCTACCTTCCTTGGCAGTCTTACGGTATTTTTATGGCTCCAAACGGAAATATTTATGTCAATCTTTCCGATTACAGTGAAAATTATGCTCTAGAATCTAAATTTATGCAGGGTATTTTTATTCACGAACTCACTCATGTCATGCAGTATCAAAAAGGTATTCATGTATTACTTAAAGGTGCCTTACTGCAATCAGCCTATTATCTGAGCTTTAAAAGTTACAACCCCTATAAATACACCTACTCTCCCCACAAGGCTTTTAGCTCTTATAACATTGAACAACAAGGTGAAATTGCCCGCGATATTTGCTCTGGTAAAATCCCAAATATTATCTGTTCACCTCAACTTCATTTGTAACTAAATAATCAATCCTTCTTTGAACGTAACATTTCTTGCTTAATGTAAATGAGAATTCTTATAAATCAGAAATACTTACCTAAGCTATAAAATCACTCTTATTTAATTCAAATTATTGAAAAAAATATAACGCGCTTATTCCAAATTAGCTTGTGATAAGGCAGTATACAAACAATAAAAATAATGAAGCCTGTTTCTATTCTATACAGAAAATCTCGTTATTTTTACGCAGAAAATATGTGATTGGTATATATTATTGATCTTGACATTTTTGTTTACTATTTTAATTGTTTAATATCGTATCATACACATCGTTGAAAAATTATATCTATAAAAATCAACACTATGTGTATCTATATTCGTTATGATCTAGGATTAGGTTTGAATGAAAAGTTTTAAAGTTGCCCTTGCTCAGTTTTCTCCGCATATTGGCAATATTGACTCAAACACCAAAAAGATGATTGAGCAAGTAAATCAGGCGAAAAAACAAAACGCTGACCTGATTATTTTTCCCGAGCTTTCTGTTATTGGTTATCCAGCTGAAGACTTATTGTTACGTCCAAATTTAAATAAACGTATGCAAAAGGCTTTTGCTCAACTTGCCGAAGTTAAAGATATTGTCATGGTTTTCGGATTTGTGAACCAGACAGAAGATGGTCAACGTTATAATTCTGCTGCTGTCATGAAAGACGGTCAAGTTTTGGGTGTTTTTAACAAACACAATTTACCAAACTATGGCGTCTTTGATGAAAAACGTTATTTCCAAAAAGGACATCAGCATTTGGTGTTTGAATATCTTGGACATAAGTTTGGCGTATTGATTTGCGAAGATATCTGGTCAATTAATACCGTAAAACAGTTAAGCCAATTAAATGTTGATACTGTTCTTGTATTAAATGCATCACCATACGAAGTCGGTAAACCACAGCACCGTACACAAACGTTGAGTGAACTTGCAAAACAACTTCACCTCAACATTGTGTACGTTAACCAAGTGGGCGGCCAAGATGATTTAATTTTTGATGGCACAAGTTTTGTCAGCAATAAAGATGGTGGAATTGCTTTACAAGCACCAAGCTTTAAAGAAGACCTCTACATCGCTGAATTTGACCAAAAAAACAAAGCGTTTAAAGTCACAGAATCAGCTCCTGCTTTAGAAACATTTGCAGAGATCTATCAAGGTTTAGTTCTGGCAACACGCGACTATGTAGAGCGTTCAGGTTTTCCTGGTGTAATTTTAGGTTTATCTGGCGGTATTGATTCTGCCCTTACACTTGCTATTGCTGTTGATGCAATTGGTGCAGAAAAAGTACAAGCCGTAATGATGCCTTATACTTATACTTCTCAAATTAGTGTAGAAGATGCGGCAGAACAAGCTCGTCGTATGGGCGTAACTTTCGGTATTGCTGAAATACATTCAGTTGTAAATAGCTTTATGCAAACCTTGTATCCTTTCTTTGGCAACTCACCAGCAGATGCGACCGAAGAGAACTTACAAGCGCGCGCACGTGGCACATTACTCATGGGCTTATCAAATAAATTTGGTAATTTAGTACTCGCTACTGGCAACAAGTCTGAGCTTTCAGTTGGCTACTGTACACTTTACGGTGATATGGTTGGTGGCTTTGCAGTTCTAAAAGATGTTTATAAAACTATCGTATTTGAATTAGCAAAATACCGTAATAGTTTAAGTGAAACTCCTGTTATCCCTGAACGTGTGATTACCCGCCCACCTTCAGCAGAACTTCGCCCAGACCAAAAAGACCAAGACTCTTTACCAGCATATGATGTATTAGATGCCATTCTTTACGCATACATTGAAGAAGATTTAAGTCAGGCAGATATTATTGCCAAAGGTTTTGATAAAGAAGTAGTTGAAAAAGTTATCCGTTTAGTTGATCGTAATGAATATAAACGTCGTCAAGGCGCGATTGGGCCGAGAATTACTTCTCGTGCATTTAGTCGTGAACGACGTTATCCGATTGTCAACGGTTGGACAGCGAATGACTGAGCAGGAAAACTCATCAAAAACTACAGCACTTGCTCAAGCACTTTTGCTTGAGCAGGTGGAATTTTTCAAAAAACAATTATCTATAGAAAACTCACCTATTTATTTCCAGCAGTTCATTCAACTGTTTATGCAACATGCTGACGAAATAAAACTTCATGAAGTTGTTGATTTAGAGCAACTACAAGCCGTTGTGAAACGTTATGCTTTTGAAATGCAGCTAGGTGCTGGTTTACTTGAGTTTATTGGTGAAATTGCGCAGCGTATTTATCTATCTGCCATGAAGTCTCCAATTCAGCTACAAGATTTGGTATCTGACCACCAATTTGAAATGTGGCTCTCCAAATTTTTAGAAATGGAACATATTCCTCTTTATCTCAATCAGTTTTTAAGAAGTAGTCCTTCTGTACAACAACTTTGCCAATATATTGCAACCTCAACCTTAGAACAAAAATTACCAAAATTTCTAAGCGCATCTAGAGTTGATGACTATCACTTTGAATGGCAACACAAACTCAAAAAGTTCTCCTTTCTACAGCAACAACGTCTTGAGCATAAACTTGAAACTTGGATTGCCAGCTTTATTCATGAGCAACTCACAGAATTAAGTCTTTTATCGAGTGAAGATTTAGAAAGCCTAGTGCGTCATGTCTGGGAAGATATTAGACATAAAAAAATGTATGAGTTTATGAAGCAGCTCACTCCTCTCGATGTTGAAGAGTTTTTTGTTTTAATTTACGAATACTGGAAAGAATTACGCCAATCGCAATTTATGCAAGATCTGATTTTGTATGGTGTCGAAGTTTTTTATGACTTTTATAAAGACCAGAGTTTATTTGAAGTATTAAGTGAGATTGGTTTAACCGAAAGCGACTTACAAACTGAAGCTTTACGTTTTTATCCGAAGGTTATGAATGCCTTTAATGAACACGGTATTTTAGAACCATTATTACAAGCGCTTTTAGCTCCTTTTTATCAAAGCTCAAAAACACGCGATACGATTGAAAAACATTTTAATATGTAAAAAGCAGATAAAAAGAAACCATGCATGAGCATGGTTTTTAAAATGGTGGCTATGACGAGACTTGAACTTGTGACCCCCGCATTATGAGTGCGGTGCTCTAACCAACTGAGCTACATAGCCGTAAACTGTGTGCGCATTATCTATAGTTCTGTATAGCAGGTCAAGAGTTCAAAACCATTAAACCCCATCAAATGAACAAATAAGATTCAGATTATTATTATTTGTTCATTTTTTAGCAAATTTTCACTTTAAACAATTGATCAACCAAAGAAATATCTTAGAGATCTAATACCAGTTTTTTTCCTTTTGCTCTAGACACACAAATCATCATGCTCTTTTGTGAAGCCTTTTCTGCATCACTTAAGTATTGATCAAAATGCTCTGCTTCACCTTCTAAAATGGCAGTTTCACATGTACCGCAAACCCCTTCTCGGCACAAACATTCCACATCAATATTTAATGTTTCGATGGCTTGTAAAATTGTCTGATTACTTTGTACTTCAATTTCCTGATTAGACTTAGCAAGTACTACCGTAAACGCTTCACCATCTTCAGGAACTGTTGAAGCAAATTGTTCCCAGTGGATATATTCATCGCGGTAACGATGCTTATTACAGCAATCAATCACAGCATCAATCATGGGTTTCGGTCCACAGACATAGACATGTGTACCTTTAGGTTGTGATGAAATCAGTTCATCCAAATTTAATGCGCAACCTTCTGAATCAACATAACTAAACACATGCTCAGCATGTTTCTGCTTTAACTCATTTAACAAAGCCGCGTGCTCAGGTGAGCGATAAGCATAATGTAGTTCAAATTCAGCACCGCGTGCTGCAAGCTCATCCATTTGTGGCAAGAATGGTGTAATGCCAATACCACCTGCAATTAAGATATGTTTATTGCCTGTCTCAGCTAATGGAAATAAATTTTTTGGTTCTGAAATCTGAATTTCACAGCCTTCATTACATTGATCATGCATAAAAACCGAACCACCCTTACCTTCCACATCTTTACGAACGCAGACTTGGTAAGTCGATAAATCTTGCGTACAACTCATCAATGAATACGCATTGGAAAGCTGTTCATTCATTTTGACAATAATATGGCTTCCCCCACTAAATCGAGGAAAGTTCTGCCCATCTTGACGTTTGAACGTAAACCGTTTGATTAAAGGGGTTAGCTGTTCCACATGAGTAACAACTGCCGGGAACATTTCATAATGACTAGCCATATTAGAATCCTTCTTTTACCGCATATTCTTGTTGTTAGGGCTTATCCTTAAAGCCCTAAACACATATATTTAATGGTCATGAACTCTTCAAGACCATACTTTGAGCCTTCACGCCCAACACCTGATTGCTTCACACCGCCGAATGGTACAACTTCATTTGAAATTGCTGTGGCATTCATACCGACCATTCCATATTCAAGCTGTTCTGACACTCGCCATAAACGTGAAATATTTTCGCTATAAACATAAGCAGCCAAACCGAAGATCGTGTCATTGGCCTGAGCAACAACATCAACTTCATCTGTAAAGCGAATGAGCGGCGCAACTGGACCAAAAATTTCTTCTTGGACAATTTCCATTGTACGGTCAACGTTCGTTAGAACTGATGGCTCATAAAAGGTTTGTCCTAAAGCATGTTGTTTACCACCGCAAGCAACCTTAGCACCTTTACTTACCGCATCATCAATCAACTGCTGTGCTTTTAACACTGCTTTTTCATTAATTAATGGGCCAATTTGCACGCCATCTTCAAGCCCATTACCAACTTTAAACTTTTGTACTTCTTGTACAAACTTCTCGGCAAAAGCTTGATAAATATTGTCGTGTACATAAATGCGGTTAGCACAAACACAGGTCTGGCCTGCATTACGGAACTTGGCAAAAATCGCACCTTGTACAGCTTTATCTAAATCGGCGTCATCAAACACAATCAGAGGTGCATTACCGCCTAACTCAAGCGCTAATTTTTTAATGGTGCTTGAACACTGCTGCATCAGTAGGCGTCCCACTGGAGTTGAGCCAGTAAAGGTCAATTTTTTCACTTTTTCATGTGAAGTAAATACCGAACCAATTTCTTGTGATTTACCTGTAACGACGTTAATCACACCAGCCGGAATACCTGCTTTTTCCGCAAGCTTCGCAATCGCTAAAGCACAATAAGGCGTTTCATTCGCTGGCTTAATCACGACCGTACATCCAGCTGCTAAAGCTGGTGCTGCTTTACGAGTAATCATGGCAATTGGGAAATTCCACGGCGTAATCGCAGCCACCACACCCACAGGTTCTTTACTAATAATAAAACGCTGCTGGTTATTGACGGTTGGAATCACATCACCATAAATACGCTTACCTTCTTCGGCAAACCATTGAATAAATGATGCGGCATAACGCACCTCACCTTTCGCTTCTGCCAAAGGTTTTCCTTGTTCAATGGTCATGATTAAAGCAAGTTCATCGATATGATCGAGAACCAGTTTGTACCAAGCTAATAAAATATCTGCACGGTTTTGAGCAGTTAAAGCCTTCCAACTTTGCAAAGCTATATAAGCACCCTCAACTGCCTGTGTCGCCTCGGCCGCTCCCATATTTGGAATTGTGCCAATTTCTTCGCCTGTTGCTGGGTTAGTCACTGGAACCGTTGCATTTGACTGTGCAGCTAGCCATTGCCCGTTAATATAGGCTTGTTGCTGAAATAATTCAGTGCTTTGTAAACTCGACATATCATCTTCCTAACTGAAGAATCAGGTGTAAGTCATCTTTACACCTGAATAAATCCATTTGTTTTATTTGTGATGCTGCGCTACAAGATGTTGGAAGTAAGCAATACCATGTTCACTAATTCCTGAACGTTGCTTGTCAGTCATAATACGGCCTTGACCACGATAACCACGTGATTTCAAACCACGTTGTACGCTTTCGACCAAGTTCAAGTCTTCAGGACGGAATACATTGCGATACCACTCAATCAAGTCTTTCTGATCTTGAGTGAGTTCTTCGTTCGTGAAGTAAATATCGTAATGCTGCAAAGTCGTTTCTGCATCTACTGGGAACTCATAGATCACAGTCATGAAGTTGCTGCCTGGTGGTACGTTGAACATGGTACAAGGCCAAGTCCAGAAACCATGAAATTCAGGATCTGTTATTGATGGATCAAGTTTGAATGACTTCTCTGATGAACGTGCAAAACCATACTGTAAAGTCCAGTTTTGATGTGTGGTATGCCAATATTTATCAACTTGTACTGAGTCAGCAAAACCAGGATGTGCAGGTCCACAGTGATAGCACTCTAGATAGTTATCAACAATTACTTTCCAGTTTGCTGGCGTTTCTGTCACAAAACGTGCCGCCAGTTTCAGATCTTTAATCACGCTACATGCTTGATTTAAACGCTCAGCAAATTCCGGAAGTTGGTCTTCTACACATGTCGCATTTTCATCCATATTAATGAAAACAAAGCCGGCATATTCCTCAACTTTTAAAGGCACCATGCTTGAGTTTTCTTTATCGAAAGATTCAACATGGTCACAGTTACGTGCCAAAGCCAAGCTACCGTCTAGCTTAAAAGTCCAAGCATGGTATGGGCAGGTAATTACATTTTTTGCTTTACCACTACCGCTTAAAAGTTCATGACCACGGTGTGGACATACATTATAAAAAGCTCGTAAAACGCTATCTTTACCGCGAATGATGACAATATTTTCACCAATTACTTTACGGGTAATATAGTCGTTCGGCTGTGCTAACTCACTACCATGTGCAACACAAATCCAGCTTTTAGCAAAGATCGCTTCTTTCTCATGCTCAAAAACTTGCGATGAAGTATAGAAAACTTTAGGAAAAGTCCATGCAACATCTGGGTTTGCACAAAAATCTTCAGGTAATTTTTCAACTGCATTCATGTTATTACTCCATTAAATTCTTTTCGTCCAAATGACTCGATATTAAATTGATGTCTTTTCGACACTGCCAAACATGCGACGTATCGCACTCAGCATGTTTTGATATAACTGTTGAACTTCTGGGCAGTCACGCATGAGACGTAAACTGCCATGTAATAAACCTTTGCCTAAATGGAACTCACTCGGGATGCCTGCTTGTTCCAATTTTTGGGTAAGGAAATAACCGTCATCACTTAAAGGGTCATACTCAGCAACTGCGACAAAACTGGCAGGCATATCTGAAAAGTCCGTTGCCAATAAAGGTACTAGACGTAAATCCTGCCAATCTTGAGAGTTCGGAGCATATTCCTTTAAATAAAAATCCATATCTTCTGTCGTTAACAACGGCGCATGGGCGTGCTTTTGTGCGGATGGGGCATCAAATGCTGTCGTTAAACATGGATAAACCAAAGCCAGACCTTGAGCTTGCAAACCACTATGTTGTAGTTCAACCGCAAGGGCTGCTGCCAAATTACCGCCAGCACTATCACCTGCTAGAACGATATTTTCGCTATTGATCTGCCAAGTTGAACCATGCTTTTTAAGCCATTGATAAACTGCTAAACAATCTTCATAAGCTGCCGGAAAGCGATGCTCTGGTGCCATGCGGTAATCTACGCTAATGACAGCTGCATTTAAGTCCTGACACAAATAACTGGTAATAAACTCATGTGAATCGAGCCCACCGACCATCCAACCGCCGCCATGTAGATACAACACACATGGCCAACCAGACTCAGGTCGATTTGTTTTTGGTAAATACACACGAACAGGAACTTGATGCTCATCATTTGCAACAAAGCGATCTTCTACTTCAATCTTGCCATCACGTGGCAAAGTGTAGTGTCGACACATCGCGTCATAGGCTGCACGGACTGAGTCAATATCTGCATCTGCTGGTGAATAAATGCTGCTCCAATACACAAGGCTTTGCATTTCTTCACTTAAGGCATAAGTGGTCTGTTCATGTGTAGTCATTACCGTTCCCTCTAGCTGGTTTTTCTATCCAGTTTGATTGAGCTTGCAAGCTCAAGCTGCATCCTTTTTGCATGTTCATCTTGAGACTGGTTTAAACCAATTTCTTGCTCATCATAACCTTGTTGCTCAATTAAATGCGATGGGACTTTGGCATAATCCTGAATCAACCATTTCACTAAGCCATAGGTTTGAATCAGAATAATCACAATGAATGGTAAAGCGGTCACAATGGTTGCTGTTTTCATTGTGTCTAAAGGTGCCTTACTAAAGATCATGGCAATTGGAACCAAAGTTAGCATTACACACCAGAACAAACGAGCATTTGGCGATGGATCTTGTCCTTCACTTAAACCACGTGTACATGTTGCTGAAACCGCATACCCGACCGCATCCATATGTGCTGCCAAGAACACCACCATAATGCCAAGGAAAATCCACATCATTAGTTTTCCGGCAGGTAACAGGCTAAGTAATTGACCAATCGCAACCTCACCACCTTGTTGGCTTAAGATTTGCGGTACATTTACAGCCCCATGAATAAAGCTATAAACACTGTAGTTTTCAAATACACCAAAGATAAACCAAAGACCGACACTACCGCCAATCACCATGGCAAAGATCACTTCTTTAATCGTACGGCCTTTCGAAACACGCGTTACAAAGAGTGCTACACCCGGTGCATATGAAATCCACCACAACCAGTAAAATACAGTCCATTCACGAGTAAACTTGCCATCACCCATTGGGTCGGTAAACAAACTCATATCGACAAAGTTGGTTGCCATTAATCCAAAACTCATTAATGAATTATTCAAAATGAATTGCGTTGGACCAAAGCAAAGTACATAAATCGCAAATAACACAACACCAAAGCACACCAAATGGCTTAAACGCTGCATACCTTTGTCCATGCCCACGTAAGAGCTAAGCGCAAACACAACCGAAACGCCCAAAATGATGATGACCTTGGTCATAAAAGTATTTGGAATACCTGTGAGCTGAGACAAAATATTGGTAAATGTCACGGCAGTGAGTACCAATGAAATCGTTAAGGCACCAAACATACAAAGCAAGAACATAAGGTCAACTAAACGACCAACCACACCTGTAGATTTAAAGCCTGTAACAGCCTCAATCACGGAAGCTAAACTTAAGCCTTTGTTTTTTCTCACATGATAGCTGTAACACAAAGAAATTGATGCCAAAGCATAAATTGCCCATGCACTTAAACCAGAGTGGAAAAACGAGTAAGCCACGCTATATTTCAATGCTTCTGCTGACTCAGGCGGTAAGCTCAAACCCGGTGTTTGATAATAGTAAGCCCAGTCCAAAAAGCCCCAGTACAGTGTAGAAGACCCAATACCTGACAAAATGAACATAAAAATCCATGACATCGTAGTGTATTGAGGTTTCCCTTCACCTAGTTTGATTTTTCCGTATTTACTAAAGGCCAAACCAAAAGTAAAAATGATGGCTAAAAAAGCAAACAGTAATACTGGAGTTGTAAATACCGATGTCGTCCACTGCATCCATGTTGCAGCAATCTTGATCGACTCTTGCGAATAAATTGCCAAACCAGCAACTGAAATAAATACAAACAGTAAGCTGGTTACGGCAAGAACTTTATCCGTATAAATTTTTGTGTTTTGATTATCCATATCCATACATCCATTTTTGGATGGCGTTATTCCATAGCGAACACGTCCATTTTAATTTGGGCTACACACGATGCAATTGCATCTCCTACCTCATAAGTTTTTGCCTGACCGCCGATATCAGCTGTTTTTGGTCCATTAATTAATACATTCTCAATCGCCTGCATAATGTCCTGACCAGCTTGGATGCAACGCTCATCTTCTTCACCAAAGAATTCGAACATCATGGCACCCGACCAAATCGCAGCGATTGGATTGGCAATTTGTTTACCGTAAATATCTGGTGCTGAACCATGTACAGGTTCAAACAATGATGGGAATTTTCTTTCTGGGTTTAAATTTGCCGATGCCGCTAAACCGATAGTTCCTGTACACGCAGGACCTAAATCGGAAAGAATATCGCCAAATAAATTCGATGCCACAACCACATCAAAACGCTCGGGCTGCAACACAAAACGAGCCGCTAAAATATCAACGTGCTGTTTATCAGCCTGAATTTGTGGATATTGTTTTGCCATCGCATCAACGCGTTCATCCCAGTACGGCATGCTGACAGCAATACCATTTGATTTGGTCGCTGCGGTAATTTTTTTCGCATCACGTTGATTTGCAAACTCAAATGCGTAACGCAAAATGCGATCTACACCATGACGTGTAAATACAGCTTCTTGTAAGACAAACTCACGGTCTGTTCCTTCAAAAGCTTTACCACCAATGGCTGAGTACTCACCTTCACTGTTTTCACGAACCACGTAAAAATCGATGTCACCCGGTTTTTTACCTACCAATGGACATTTCACACCAGGCATTAAGCGCACTGGACGTAAATTCACATATTGGTCAAAACCACGACGGAACTGAAGTAGCGAACCCCAAAGTGAAATATGGTCAGGCACTTTATCCGGCCAGCCTACAGCGCCAAAATAAATTGCATCGTAACCTTGCAAGGTTTCAAACCAGTCATCCGGCATCATTTTGCCGTGCTCAAGGTAGTAATCGCAGCTTGCCCAATCGAAAGCATCGAGTTGAAGCTCAATGCCATGCTTTTCTGCTGCTGCCTTTACAACCTTAATGCCTTCTGGTAGAACTTCTAAACCAATGCCATCGCCTGCAATCGTGGCAACTTTATATCTTTTTGCCATAAGCTTCCTTCACACCTTCGACTAATATCCTTGTATGGCTTAAACATGATGTTTTAAGCAAAAATGATCAATAACGGAACTATCACTCCAATGGACACGGATCGTGAATAATCTACCTAACCTATCGGATTTAAAGGTTTTTTGCACAGTCGCCAAACTAAAAAGTTTTGTCGAATCTGCTGAGGAACTTGGGACATCGCCAGCTTTTATTAGCAAGCGAATTAATATTTTAGAAAACACCTTAAGCTGCAAACTTTTTCATCGCAGCACGCGTCATGTCAGCCTGACGGAAGATGGCAAACTCATCCTTGAAAGAGTTTCGAATATTCTTGAAGAGTTTGATGAAGTCTGTGAACTGGTCAACAACCCACTTAGTACGCCCACTGGACGTATGGATATTATTAGTAGCTTTGGTTTTGGCAGAAAGCATATCGCCCCAATTCTGTCTAAATTAATGATGCTTTATCCAAAGCTTCAAATTCATTTTGATACCATCGACAATACTAAAGACCTGATTCAACACAGTATTGATTTGGATATTAGAATTGGTAATGAAATTGCGCCAAACATGATTGCGAAGAAGTTAGCTTCTAATTTTCGAATTTTATGTGCAGCACCGAGTTATTTACTTAAACACGGCGTACCAGACAGCATTGAAGATTTGCAAACACATGATTGTTTGACGATTAGTGAGCGTGATCAATCGTCTGTGCTATGGAAATTTCGACATACTTCTGAAGATGTCTCGGTTCATGTCAAACCACGCTTTGTTTCTAATAACGGCGAAATTATTCATCAGCTTGCCATAGAAGGCCACGGTATTATTTTCCGATCAATTTGGGATGTTGCAGACGAATTGATTACTGGCCAACTTCAGCATATTTTGCCTGAGTATTGGCAAGATGCAGACGTCTGGGCCGTTTATCCATCACGACTCAAAAGCTCCTCTAAATTACAAACTTGCATTTTGTTCATTCAAAATGAATTACTTAATCGATTGCAACACGTGCAAAACCTAAATCGTGGGCAACTCATTTCACCCGCAGTCAAACGTGAACCTCCGCCTGAAAAAGTATTTCTATAAAAAAGCCCTAAGTGAAGCCTATTCACTTAGGGCAATAAATTGCTCTTAAATTTTAGAAATAATATCCAATTGAGAGATAAAATAATTTATCCCAGTCATTACTGCTGCCTTGTGCAAGGCCATTCGCTCCACTTCCCACCATTGGGTCATTTTTACTCATAATGTATTCACCCTGAATACCAATAGCTTTGTAATTAAAATAAACCCCTGCAATTAAACGTTCAGAGTCTTTGTAGCCATCCTCATCTTTAAAAAAGCGACTATGGGATATATACGGTTTAATGTTTTCAATCTGATGGAATGGCTGAGCAAAGGTATAGTTAATTTCATTGACCAAATACTTACCTTTATTGGCGACTTGATATGGATAATCAAATGCTCCAATCGTTGAACTATTTGGAAATAAATCATCACCATTCGTGACATCTTGCTTACCTGCCAAGAACATCCATTGCCATGCTTGATATTGCGTTTGAGCAAAAACGTTCCAAGATTTACGGTGTCCATCCACATCTGTTCTTTTATTTTCTAAATCAGAATACCAAACTGAACCACCTAGCTCAGTCGAAAAATTTTGAGACTTATCTAGTTCAAATTTTCTAGATGCTCGGGCAATCCACATATTCTTTTCTTCAATATTGGTGCCATTGGTCAAATCATCAGCTTCAACAAAATTACCACTGTAACGACTTGAATCCTTTGATGGTCCCTTATAATTTCCTCCATCAGATGGATAAAAACCTAAGGTCAAATTATATTTATCATCTGCGAACTTATATTTGATACCCAAATTATCAATATCTTCTAAACCAACTGTATTTAAAAGTGTTTCGTAATAACTACTTCCCCAAAATTCGCCAAAACCAAAGTCAACGGGTTGTAAACCTGCCGTGATTCTCTGCTGGTCAGATAACTTATAACTTACCCATGCTTTTTTTAGAAAAATTGCATCGCATAAGCGATCATATTGATAACAACGAGCATCCGCCCCTGCAATCCAATCTGGATTTTCATAACCTAACACTAATTTAATATCAGTTAGCCGCCAGTCATCATTTTGAGAACCTTCATTTGCATCAACCACATAATCTTTATGCAAATATCGGGAGCGTACCGCGCCAGAAACTTTAAATTGACCCGAGTCTAAAGTTGGATCTCCCCAACTCAAATCAGCCGCAGAAACTTGAACTCCCGCTGTTAAACTTAAAATCCCTACAAATAATAATGACCTTTTCATGTCTTCAACATCCTTGTTAAGTGTTATAAGAACATGAAGAAATTGACGTAGACAAACAATGCCACAACTATAAAGTCGGTCTTTACAAACTGTGTTTAATCAAAAAATGAGCATAAAAAAAGACCACGCAGGAGCGTGGTCTATAAAATGGTGGCTATGACGAGACTTGAACTTGTGACCCCCGCATTATGAGTGCGGTGCTCTAACCAACTGAGCTACATAGCCGAAAACTGTGCGCGCATTATCTTAGTTTCTTTAATGCACGTCAAGAAAAATTTTAAATAAATTAGGTGAAGTGAGCCTATAAGCCGGGTTCTGTCGAGGATGGTCATTCCTCTAGGCGTACAATCACTCATACGCTCAAGCGACCTACCCGAATCCAGTACGGGCCGTACCTCAGGATTCCTATTTGGTCTTGCTTCTGGTGGGGTTTACCATGCCGTGAACTGTTACCAGACACGCGGTGCGCTCTTACCGCACCCTTTCACCCTTACCTCACGAATGAGGCGGTCTACTCTCTGCTGCACTTTCCGTCGGCTTTCACCGCCCAGGCGTTACCTGGCACCCTGCCCTATGAAGCCCGGACTTTCCTCCCCTGCTTCAGTCACGAAGACCTCCACAGCAGCGACCATCCAGCTCACCTCAGGGGCGCATATTAACAAATTTATTTACTAATTGCTCGTGCTTTTTTGAGCAATTAATTTTTTATATTTGTCGAAGAGCTGTTCTTCTGTTTCCTCATGCTGTGGATCTTTAGGAATACAATCTACAGGACAAAACAACTGACATTGAGGTTGGTCATGATGACCAACACACTCAGTACACAAATCTGGATGAATTTCATAAATCACCTCACCCATAAAAATTGCTTCATTCGGGCAAACTGGTTCACAAACATCACAGTTTATGCATTCATCGGTGATATATAACGACACGTTACCAACCTTGTTGATGTTTACGTTCAAAGGCCTCAACCACAGCTTGCGGAACAAACTTGGTTACATCCCCTTTTAAACGAGCAATTTCCCGAATTAATGTCGAAGAAATAAATGAATACTGCTCAGATGGTGTTAAAAACACCGCTTCAAAATGTGGGTCAAGTTGACGGTTCATATTAGCCAATTGAAATTCATATTCAAAATCAGAAACCGCTCTTAAACCACGAAGTACTGCTGTTGCCTTCTGCTCTCTGAAAAAATTAACCAGTAAACCATCAAAGCCGACAAATTCAACATTTGATAGGTGGCTTAGTGATTTTTGGGCCAGTTCAACTCTTTCTTCTAGACTGAACAAAGGGTTTTTATGATGTCCAATTGCAATTGCTACTACAACCTCATCAAACATTCTTGATGCTCTAGTAACTAAATCAACGTGTCCATTCGTGATGGGGTCAAATGTTCCAGGATAAATTACACGCGTTTTAGACATCCGCTAGTACTCTAATTATATTGTGAACCTATTTTAGCAAAAGTTATACATGAGGCGAAATATTCATGTGCAGGAAAAACTTCACCTTAGCATCAGTTTACGGCACAATAGGCATAATTGTGGAAGTTTGAATTATGGCGAAAGCAACAGTAGTAAAGAAACATAATGGCGGAACAATCGCACAAAATAAGCGTGCCCGTCATGATTATTTTATCGAAGAAAAATTTGAAGCAGGCATGTCACTTCAAGGTTGGGAAGTGAAATCCTTACGTGCTGGGCGTATGACTTTGACTGAAAGTTATGTCATTTTCAAAAACGGCGAAGCATTTTTACTTGGTTCACAAATTCAGCCTTTATTATCGGCTTCGACTCATGTTGTACCTGAGGCAACACGTACCCGTAAACTCTTGCTTTCCCGACGTCAGCTTGAACACCTCATGGGTGCAGTTAACCAGAAAGGCTACTCATGCGTTCCTCTAGCGTGTTATTGGAAAGGTCATTTAGTCAAACTAGAGATTGCACTTGTGAAGGGTAAACAGCTTCATGACAAACGTGCAACCGAAAAAGACCGTGACTGGCAACGTGATAAAGCTCGTATATTTCATAAGTAATAAAAAAACCTTTAAAGTTAACTTTAAAGGTTTTTTTATGTCACTTTAAATTTAGCAGAATTTTAAATTACCGTAACAGTTTGGTGCAAAAGATTGATTTTTAAGTTGTAAATCTTTCAATGGGAAATTCACAATCGTATTGGGTAATTTAACTTCACCAACTGCCAAGTCTTCACCAAATAAACAATTTAAAAGATTACACCTCACTGGATTTTCAGTTAAATAACCACTAATTGGACCTACCACCTGCTTTAAAACGTCATTAGTTATTTCAATTTGTTTACTTGGCGTCACGTTACCAATATCAATTTCATCATCAAAAGCCATCCACCAGCCACGTTCCGCTGCTGCATCTGCACCTGGCCAAAATATTTGTTGGCCTTGCAAAGAAAGTGAGAAAGGATTGTTTAGTTCAATTTTATGAATAAATCCAAGACTTTGATCAACAGTTAATGCAGCTCTTAATCCGGTAATGCTACCTGTTACATTTTTTTGTAAATTTAATAGGCCAAGTGCTGCATTAATAGAAGCTTTCAAGTCTCCAGTGAAGTTAAGCTGATCGATATTTGCTACCCCGTTCAGCATGACATTATTCATTCGTGAACCAGAAATGACTTGTCCATTAATAACAATAGGTGCAGTGGTTTGTTGTAATTGCAAATTATAATCAGATGAATTAAATCCTAAAGGGATACAAATTCCGATACATGCATTCACAGTTCCATCAATAGTCTTGCCTGTATCTTGATAAGACATATTACGAGCAGCGGTATAAGCTAAACCAGTGGTATCTTTAATTTTTAAATAACCACTTAAGCTATTAATTCCATTTGGTGTTTCTGAATTTTCAAGTCCCATAGTCAATAGGCCCACAACCTTTTCCGCACTTAGACGGAAACCTTTTATTTCTCTCAAAGCTGCGCTGTCTGGATTTTTAATTGCAAATTCAATAAATGGATTACTAAAAACAGCAGAAGATGAAGCTCGCCCCTCACTTGTATCGCTTAAACCACTTAAACTTAAGTTATCAATATCAATATCACACCCACCTAAACCGTTTACTCCGCCACACCCTAATTGCAACTTATTAACATTGGCATTTAGTTCAAGATTTGCCTCTAAACCTAATTTGTAAAAGCCAATATTTTGCTGATTCATCGAAGCATCAGCTTGTTTTGGGTCTGTATATGTAAATGAAAATAATGCCTGAGCTTCAACTTTAGAAAGTTCTGAATCAGTGAGTGGAACAAGATTTGCAGGTTCTAAATTGGCATAGCTTAAAGTAGCCCAACTTAGACAAAGAGCTGTTAAAAAAATTTTCATGATTATTCCATTTTTTTATTTATTAAGTTTTGGACATCACTGTCCAAATAAACCATTTGGTAAAAAATAATCAAAAAAGAACAAAAAAAATACAACGTTTTTGTAATTAGAGTAAGAACTAAATATTTATTAAAATAAAATCAAAAACTTATTTTAACTTATTCGATAAAGCAGTCCAGCAATATATTCACCAAACCATTTAGCTGTATCTAAATCACCTTGTGGAGGAGTAATTTCAACAGGAGCGTTATCCGACTGTGTCATCAAACCTAAGCAACTCGATAATCGGTTTAAATCTTTTTCACTATGCCCTGTCGTCATTAAAGGTAAACCTGACCAAAGCATGCCATGTTGCATGGCAAAAATATTTAATTGTTGTAATACCGCAAGTTTATCGCCACTCAGTCCGCCCGAATTTGCAAAGCCCGCCGCAAGTTTGCCTTGCCACACACGTTCTTTCCAACGCTTAGAAGTACTGTCCATAAATTTTTTAAAATCGGCAGTCATACTTCCCATATAGGTAGGTGATCCGAAAATAATGCCTTGTGATGCATCAAGCGCAACCCAATCAATATGCTCAATATTCATTAAGTGTACTTTCACCCCCATCACCTCTGCACCAGCAGCAATAGCAGAGGCCACCTTAGCGGTATGACCATATGGACTGTGGTAAACAATTGAGAGATGTTTTTCAGGCAAAGACATAAGATTAAAATTTTGAGCGATTTTTTCTATTTTATCATTTTATTAGCTCTTGCTAAACCTACATCTATAAATATGAAATAGAAGCGTTTCAATACAATTCACAATCTTAATATCTTTAAGCTAAATAGACGCTCTCTTACTTTATTTAATGACTACAAAATAAGAGAGTGAATTTAATGATGTTTATAAAGCTTAGATAAAAACAAAGGTAGCCATACGCCCAGTCTTTGCATCACGACGATAAGAAAAATATTCATCGCTCTGTTGATATGAACATTGGTCTCCGCCTAAAACCTGCTTCACACCTAGACTCTGCAAAATAAAACGTGCAATTGCATATAAATCTGCATGAAATTTATTTGGAGCAGCCCCTTCAACAAAAGCTGTTTCCAACTCAGGATACTTTTCACAAAAAGCAGCTTTTACTTCAGCCCCAATTTCAAAACAAGGTTGGCTAATGGCAGCTCCTAACCATGCCCAAGCTGGAGGGTTCTGCATAGCAGCAATAGTGTTTTCAACAATCCCACCAGCTAGACCACGCCAACCCGCATGTAAGTTTGCGACTTCGGTACCTTCAGCGTTACCTAACACGACAGGTAAGCAATCAGCAGTCATCATCATTAGAGCATGGCCTTTGGTTTGAGTGACCAAACCATCACCAATTAAAGCCTTAAAAGGAATTTGTTCATTTACTGTATGGCAAATCGTACTATGTGTTTGAGTCATCCATGTCATTTTTTTTACACCGAACTTAGCAAACTCATCTAGCAATATCATGCGATGTTGCTGAACACGTTTTGCCTCATCATTCACATGTAAAGCCAGATTAAAGCCAGACAGCTCATGTTGATCCGTTGCTAATGCTAAAAGATGTTGAACACGTGTCTGTCCTACATATACGCCTTGAGGTAAACCTTGAACAAATTCCATATACGCGTCCTTAATATGCAGCGTTTTCTGAACGTAACACATCTACTAAATGCGTAAAATCTTCAGGCCACGGCGCTTCAAATAGCATTTCTTCACCAGTACGAGGGTGTTTTAAGCCCAATTTAGCTGCATGCAATGCTTGGCGCTTAAAACCACGTAAAGTATCAATGAGTAATTCAGATGCCCCTGCTGGTACACGTACACGGTTCATATAAATCTGATCACCGATAAGTCCATAACCGATATAACTAAAATGGACACGAATCTGATGAGTTCGGCCTGTTTCAAGACGAGCTTGTACACGAGTAAAATCTTTAAAGCGTTCTTTTACATTGTAATGGGTCACAGCATCACGCCCGCCCGGTAAAATCGCCATTTTCACACGATCAACTGGATGACGTTTGATCGGTTCATCAATCGTACCGCCAGCAATAATATTTCCATAAACAACTAGGTCATATACACGGTAAACAGATTTATTTGCCAACTGTTTACTTAAAGAAAATTGTGCTTCAAGGCTCTTGGCAACGACTAACAAACCGCTTGTATCTTTATCAATACGATGTACTAAACCTGCGCGAGAAAGTTCCGACAATTTTGGGAAATGATAAAGCAAGGCATTCACCAAAGTTCCAGAACTATTGCCTGCCCCTGGATGTACAACCATGCCTACTGGTTTATTAATGACTAAAATGTCGTCATCTTCATAAACAATATTAAGTGGAATATTTTCAGGTTGGCTTGTGGTCTGTGCTTCGAGCTCAACTTCGAGTGTAAGCAGCTCTGTCCCTTCACAACGGTGCTTCGGCTTGACAATGTTACCATTCACCAACAGATGGCCATCCTTCAACCATTGTTTAAGCTTTTCACGTGAAAACTCATTCCACACCAAGGCCGCAACCTGATCGATACGTTGTCCCAGATAGGTTTCATCTAACTGAACTTGCAACGATAAACGTGTTGCAGTTGTATCAGAAGTATGGTTATCTGCATCCTCAGAATCTTCAAGTAAATTGAAGTCGGTTTCAGATAAGTTTGTGTTTGAAGATTGTGCTGAAGTCATTTGATCATTGAGATAAAAGTGGTTTAATAGCGCAATTGTAGCTCATTGCCCAACATAACAGAGGAGTTTTTATGTCGCTACCACGTTATAAAATTACGATGCTTGCCTTATCTTTAGGTGTAGCGTCTGCATTTGTGGGCTGTAGCAGCAATCCAAGTAAAAAAGAAGTGGTCGATAGTGGCCCACAATCTAGTGAACAAGCTTACTTCGAAAAGGCCCAAAAGTCGCTTGACCGTGGTCAATATCTTGATGCGACCAAGTCTTTAGAAGCAATCGATACTTATTATCCGACTGGACAATACGCACAACAAGCACAACTTGAACTTCTATATTCAAAATTTAAACAAAAAGATTATGAAGGCGCGATTGCCTTAGCAGAACGTTTTATTCGTTTAAATCCTCAACATCCAAATGTAGATTATGCTTACTATGTTCGTGCTGTATCGAATATGGAGCAAAACTACGACAGTTTGATGCGCTATACATCTCTGCAACAATCTCATCGTGATGTGAGTTATTTAAAAGTTGCTTATCAGAACTTTGTTGATTTAATTCGTCGTTTCCCAAGTAGCCAATACTCTGTTGATGCTGCTCAGCGTATGAAGTTCATTGGGCAAGAACTTGCTGAAAATGAAATGACTGCTGCACGTTTTAACGTTAAACGTAAAGCTTGGATCGCAGCTGCTGAACGTTCGCAATGGGTAATTGAACACTATCCACAAACTCCTCAAGTTCCAGAAGCATTAGCGACTTTGGCATATAGCTATAACCAATTAGGTGATAAAGCGACTTCACAACAATATATTGAAGTTTTAAAGCTTAATTACCCTAACTTGGTGAAAAAAGACGGCACAGTTAACATGCGTGCTGCTCGTAAAGAAGGTAACTGGATTAACCGTGCAACTCTGGGTATTTTCGGTCGTGAATCTACGGCTGCAACTCCAGAAAGCACAGCTGAAGCAGAAGCTCCAAAACGTGGTTTCCTCAATCGCGTAAGCTTTGGTTTAATTGGTAATTCAGACAAAGAAGAAACTGAAGAACCAGAAAAAACAACTGTTGAAGCTCCAAAGTCAGAGCGTAGTTGGACAAATCGTTTAAGCTTCGGTTTATTAGATAAACCAGAGCCACAGCCAGCAGAAAATACAACTGTTGCTCCAGCTGTTAGCTCTACAGATGTATCAACTGATACTCAGTCAGATGATGCAACGCAAGGTACTAGCGACGCTGCTCAATAAGTTACAAATTTTAAAAAGCACCAATAAACAGGCAAGTGATACCACTTGCCTGTTTGTTTTTATAAAATATTAAAATATTTATTGTGTAGATCTTGCCTCATCATGTCAGAATATTCTGACTCACTCTCTCATCAGTTTTAATACGGTTATCTGAATTATGGCAATTCCACAACATACGATTGATCAGATTTTAGATCGCACAGATATTGTCGATCTGATTGGTCAACGTGTGAAACTGAAAAAGACGGGACGTACATATTCCGGCTGTTGCCCTTTTCATCAAGAAAAAACGCCATCGTTCCATGTCTATCGCGACAAGCAGTATTATCACTGCTTTGGTTGTCAGGCTAACGGGAACGCGATCCGTTTTCTCATGGACATTGATAACCGAAATTTTATAGATGTCATGAAGGAGTTATCGAGTAGCGCTGGAGTCGAACTACCGAAAGATAATACTGAAAATAAAAAGCTGTCTTATACCCGTCAGGTTACCAAACCACCAGTTGCTAAAGCAAATACGGCGGAGCCTGTAACTCCGACTCCTCAACAACCAACTGATGAAAGCTATAACACGCTTGAACCTGTATTTTTTGATGATCCATTTGCTCAGTTTGAGCAGCCTTTTAGTTTTGACGAACCAGTTCAAGAAGGTAATTTATATGACTTACTGGAAAATGTTGCTCAGTTCTATGAGCACCAATTACCTAATAGTCAAAAGGCAAAAAACTACTTTAAACAACGTGGCTTAACTAATCAGACTATTCAGTTTTGGCGCTTGGGTTATGCACCAGAAGACTGGCAACACTTAGAAAAAGCTTTTCCTTATGATATTGATGGTTTAAAACAGCTTGGACTTATTCGTTCAAGCGATAGTGGCCGTGATTTTGACTTATTACGTGACCGTGTCATTTTCCCGATTCGAGACCCTAAAGGCCGCGTCGTTGGCTTTGGTGGACGTGCCTTAAATGATGAAATCAAACCCAAATACATCAACTCACCTGACTCAGAGGTCTTTCACAAGAATCAGCTACTTTACGGGCTTTATGAAGGTAGAAAACTTAAGTCTAGCGACTGGTTAATGGTTGAAGGCTACATGGATGTCATTGCGCTTCAGCAATATGGCATTACAGGGGCTGTCGCAACTTTAGGGACTGCAAGTAATACAGAACATCTTAATATTTTATTTAAACAAAATAGCCGAATTACCATTGCTTTTGACGGTGATGCTGCGGGTCAAAAAGCAGCACGAAGAACGCTAGAAATTGCTTTACCACTTCTCAATGATGGCCGTGAACTCAAATTTTTCGTTCTACCCAATGACCACGATCCGGACTCTCTTATCCGTCGTGAAGGGCTTGAAAATTTCCAGAAACTATTACAACAGGCCCCTCTTTTGTCTGATTTTGTGTTTGCCCATTTAACAGGTCAACACGACATTAGCACTCCTGAAGGCAAAAGCTTGGTCATGGGTGAACTCAGGGAACTAACTGAACTATTACCCAAACAGGGCTCTTTCCGTTATTTACTTAATCAATCTTTCCGCGAAAAACTCGGACTAGGTAAACGTTTTACCCCACAAGTTAGTCACGATGCATCGTTATCATTTAATATTCAAACGAAAGATGAAGACTTTGCTGTCGCAATTTTGATGCATCATCCATTCCTTTATATTCATTTTGAAGGATTACGTGCCTATATTCCCCAAGATGAGTTATTGGCTAAAATATTAGCAACTTTAAACCGTATATTTGATGAGTTGCCTGATGACCAAGAGCTAGCGACTTATTATGTTTTAGGTGCATGCAGCAGTTATTGCCATGAAATTGCAGATATTATGCAAAGAACTAATATCCAGGCATTAACTCAAGCACCTGAAGTGGCAGACAAGTTAGCTCAAGAATATGCGTTAGGCTTAAAAGAAAGATATTTACGTCAAAAGCTTAAGTCACCGATTTCTCTGATTGAATCAAGAAATCTAAGACAGCAACTCAATGAACTAACAAAACAAATTAGTTTGAGACTGTTGTCTTAATGTTTTGGCTTACGCTCATGATCAAAGACGTCCTGTAAATGCTGTTGTAGCCATTCTAAATAATCAGGATTTTCCGCCTTGGCAGCTTCGCGTAGCAAAATAGATGTCGGATGCATAAGCTTTTGCGTCAAACGATGTGCGAATTGCTGTAATACTTGTTCAGCATTTTCACCATGATGCAAAGCCTCTAATGCGTGCGTAAGCTCTTGTTGACTAATTTCTTCACTATGTTGGCGGTAAGCATGAATTGTGCTGCCAGCCTCTTTAACTTTTTGATGCGTAATAAGCTGGGTAGCTAACTGATTAACCATGACTTCTGCTTCAACAGCGGCCTGACGTCGTTGAGCAAGGTTTTCATCAATCACACTTTGTAAATCATCCACACCATACAAATAGACCCCATCAAGCGCTTCAACTTTAGGATCTATATCACGAGGTACGGCTAAATCAACCATTAACATTTGTTGATAGCGACGTTTCTTTAATGCAGCCTTAACATCTGGATAAGCAATAACTTGATATAAGCTACCAGTACAACTCGACACAACATCAGCACGATATAAGTTTTCAGCTAATGCTGAAAAATCAATAATTTCAACTTCAACTTGATGTGAAATCTCTTGAGCCAATTGGTCAGCACGCTCACGGCTACGGTTACAAATAATAATTTTGGCAACACCCATTTCAGCCAGATGTTTAGCAACCAGACTATTCATTTCACCTGCAGCAACAACCATTACAGTAAGTTTTTCGGGCTTACTAAAGACCTGTAAAGCTAATTGAGCAACGGCATACCCCATCGAAACGGCATGACTCCCCACCGCTGTTTCGGAACGTACACGTTTAGCAGCATAAAAAGCATATTCAAAAACACTGTTTAATTCAGGAGAAACCGTTTGAGCTTCTTTAGACAATGCTAAAGCACTTTTAACCTGCCCTAAAATTTGCGGCTCCCCCAGCATGAGAGAGTCAAGACCACTCGCTACTCGCATTAAATGTGTAATAGCCTGCGTGTTCTCGTAACGATAAACATGATGAATTAAGTGCTGTACATCAATATTATTGGCATCGGCTAACCATTTCAGAAGGCTTTCGGCATTTTCTGCCATGGCATACACTTCTGTGCGGTTACACGTCGAAACGACCACCAAATCCTTTAAGTTCTGGTGATGGTTTTGTTCGGCAAGCAAACGACTTAATCGCTCTGCATTGAAAGCAATTTTTTCGCGGAGTTCGACAGAAGCGGTTTGATGGTTGACACCCAATGCAAAGAAAGACATATCAGATCATCATTTCGCTAAATTTATGCTATTGTGCAACATCGGTGTCATAAAAAGCATTACTTTGGATCAATAAAAATTGCGTCAAATGAATAGCCGTATTAATTTTAACGGTGCTTCGATAAGACAGTATTCTACCACATTCTTATTGTTAGGTAGCATGTCCTCGCATGTCTATGCACGTCCTGTGCAAGAGACCTATGCCGTGCATTCATTTGATCAGGCCTTAGAACAAACTATGGTCGCTGAATTTGCTCTAGCTTATGATGATATTCCTAACGCTTTGCACAATTACACAGTGCTCGCAATTAAAAGCAACTCTACCTCAATTAAACAACGAGCTTTAGACGTTGCTCTTGAATATAATGACTTACAAGCCGCTTTAAATATTGCTACACATTGGGTAGCTCAAGAACCTAAAGATGTGCCGGCTTTATTCTATTTGTCACATATTGCTTTAAAAACACATGAATATCAGCTTGCCGCTGAAACATTAGATAAAATTTTAAAAATAGATCCGACTGCTGATTTAGAACAAATTTTAGCAAGTATTGCTCCGGAAAATGCTCAAGATCGAGATGTACTATTAACAGCTTTACGCTCTAGTGCTGAAAAAGATAACCCTTCTATTTTAGCACTTATCGCCAACTTAGAAGCCCAAAATGGCCAATTAGAATCTGCTCTAACCAACATCAACAAGGCATTACGCCGACGTCCTAAAGTGACGAGCTTTATTTTAATGAAAGCTAACCTACTCATTGCTCTTAGCGATCAAGAAGGTGCGCTTAAATGGTATGCAAAGTCCAGCCGTAAATATAAGAAAAATTTAGATATTCGTTTAGCTGAAATCCGCTATCTCATTCAAATTAATCAATCTCAGCTCGCGTTAGAAAAGCTCGAAAACGTTATAGAAGCTAATCCTAAAGCAGAAGAAGCATTGTTTATTGCAGGCTTAACCAGTATCGATTTAAAGCAATATGACAAAGCAGAACAATATTTGGTTGATCTACGAAACTCTGCAAAATATCAAAATGAAGCCTATTACTACTTAGCCATTAATGCAGAACGTAAACAACATTATGAAACAGCAAAAGCCTACTATCGTTTAGTTGATGGTAGCTTATACGTCGTTTCCAGACGCAATCTGATTGCAATATATGATAAACAAGAAAATTTACATGATGCTTTACGGTTCCTCACGCAAGAACGCGTAAATTATCCGCAACATGCGAGTTTCTTATATCAAGCTCAAGCTGAAATCTTAAAGAAAATGGGCAATAAAAAAGCCGCATTAAATTTATTAGATGAAGCGATAAAGAATTTACCCGATGATCCGGAACTCATTTACGCAGAAGTTTTATTACTTGATCCATATACTGACCGAGATAAACTCGACAAGACATTAAAGCAATTATTACAACTTGAACCAAACAGTCCAACGTACCTCAATGCATATGCTTATACATTAGCCCTGCAAAACCGTCGGCTAAAAGAAGCACGTCAATATGCAGAGCAAGCTTTAGAATATGCGCCGGAACAGGCCTCGATTCTTGATACGCTGGGCTATATCGCATTTTTGCAGAATGATTATGAAGCTGCGGCAGAGGCTTTAGGCAAAGCCTATGAACTTAGTCACAATATAAATATTGGCGTTCGCTATGCTAAAGCATTGTATATGCAAGGATCATTAACTCAATTTAGCGCTGTGTTACAACAACTGAAACAAAAACATGCCAATGATCCACAATTACAACAGCTTGATGCGTTAATTTTACCTACATCTGCAAAAAAGAGTTAAATATATGAGCAAATTTGCCCAACTGTGCACAGCGATCTGTGGATCAAGTGTATTATTTCTAACCGGTTGTCAGCATTTTACTCAACCAAAACCTGCGGTTACCCAGCAAGTTCAAGATGAAAAACACTTTAATTTACAAGGTAAAATCGGGGTTCGCACACCACAGCAAACAGGTAGTGCTTTTTTCACATGGGTTCAACAACAAGATAATTTTGATATTGAATTAAGCGGTATTTTAGGTGTAGGAAAAACCCAAATTCAGGGCAAACCCGGTGAAGTGAAGTTAAATAGTGCGAAAACTGGATTAATTACTGCCGCCTCTCCAGAAGAGCTTTTAGAGCGTGCAACGGGTTGGCAAGCACCTATTACTCATTTAACGAGTTGGATTCTGGCCAAACCCGCAACTCTAAGTGCTCAAATCAGTAAAGATAGCGAAAATCGTGTAAACCAACTGATTGAAGATGGCTGGACTGTTAATTTTAGCTATGATGGCGAACAAACTTTGCCAAACAAACTGGTTTTAAAGCAAGCTCTTGCTGAAGATAAAGAAAACCGTATTACAATGGTCATCCAAAACCGTTAAGTCTAATTATATAAATCTATGATTCGAGTTCCTTCTCCAGCTAAACTCAACCTGTTTTTGCATATTACAGGCCGACGCGAAAATGGTTATCATGAGTTACAAACTATTTTCCAACTTATTGATTTATATGACTGGATGATATTTACGCCGACTTTGGATGAACAAATCGAAATTGATGGATTGAGTGAAGTCAGACCTGAGGAAAACTTGATTTATCGGGCTGCTCAAATACTAAGACCGCATGCAAAAAAATTCTGCGGTCTACACATCAAAATTGAAAAAAATATTCCAATGGGTGCAGGTCTGGGCGGAGGTTCATCCAATGCTGCCACAACCCTGATTGTGTTAAATCAATTATGGGAATGTGGCCTAAATCAAGAACAACTTGCGGACTATGGCGTTAAGCTTGGTGCCGATGTTCCTATTTTTATTTATGGTAAAAATGCATGGGCTGAAGGTATTGGTGAACATTTATCATTCATAGACTTAGATCAAAAACAGTTCATTATTTTAAAACCTGATTGTTTTATCAGCACTCAATTGCTTTTTTCACAAAAAACATTGACAAGAGACTCTAAGACCACTAAATTTTGCGCCTATCAGTTAGAACCTTCTAATTTTGGAAATAACTTTGAGCCATTAGCTCGGCAGTTATACCCTGAAGTAGAAGAAGCAATGCGATATTTAGACCAGTTTGGTCAAGCAAAGCTTACAGGTACAGGTGCTTGTGTTTTTATTGAAGTAACGAATGAAATGAATATTGATGAAATTCTTAACCATTCACCTTGTAAATCTTACTTGGTAAATAGTTTAAAAGAATCTCCTCTTAATCATTTTAAGGTTACACGTTAGGGGCGTCGCCAAGTGGTAAGGCACCGGGTTTTGATCTCGGCATCCGTTGGTTCGAATCCAGCCGCCCCTGCCAACCTCACCTGTAATGATGATTATATTAGGGGCGTCGCCAAGTGGTAAGGCACCGGGTTTTGATCTCGGCATCCGTTGGTTCGAATCCAGCCGCCCCTGCCATCATATATATCATCGAATTTAGGGGCGTCGCCAAGTGGTAAGGCACCGGGTTTTGATCTCGGCATCCGTTGGTTCGAATCCAGCCGCCCCTGCCATTCTCTTATTTTAAAGACAGACTTAATTGCTATGCTTTTTGTTGATTAATCTTGACATTGCATTGCAAAAATATTAAAGTTCTGCCGCATTAGGGGCGTCGCCAAGTGGTAAGGCACCGGGTTTTGATCTCGGCATCCGTTGGTTCGAATCCAGCCGCCCCTGCCATCTATTTAATTACATACCAACCGCCAAGGGTGCTTCATGCCCAATCTTGTCGTTTTTAGTGGAAATGCTCATCCACAGTTCGCTCAAAAAGTCGTAAGTCACTTACATATCCCTCTAGGTGCTGCATCAGTCGGTCACTTTTCTGATGGAGAAATTTCAGTAGAAATTACTGAAAATGTTCGTGGTAAAGACGTATTTATCGTTCAGCCTACTTGTGCCCCTACCAATGATAACCTTATGGAAATCTTGGTTATGGCAGATGCTTTGCGTCGTGCAAGTGCTGGTCGTATTACCGCTGTTATCCCTTATTTTGGTTATGCTCGCCAAGACCGTCGTCCACGTTCTGCACGTGTACCGATTACAGCTAAAGTTGTTGCAGACATGCTTACCACTGTTGGTATTGATCGTGTCGTAATGATTGACTTACATGCTGACCAAATTCAGGGTTTCTTCGATATTCCAGTCGACAACATCTACGGTACTCCTGCTTTGCTTGCTGACTTACGTCAACAACAGCATGACAACCTTATGGTGGTTTCTCCTGACGTTGGTGGTGTAGTACGTGCTCGTGCCGTTGCCAAACAGATGGGTGACATCGATTTAGCAATTATTGACAAACGTCGTCAAAAAGCCAATGAGTCGCAAGTTATGCACTTAATTGGTGACGTAAAAGATCGTGATTGCGTTATCGTAGATGACATGGTTGATACTGCCGGTACATTGTGCAAAGCAGCTGATGCGCTTAAGCAATTTGGTGCACGCCGTGTAGTTGCATACGCAACTCACCCTGTACTTTCTGGCAAGGCTATTGAAAACTTACGTAATTCAGTTATTGATGAATTGGTTGTCACTGACACCATTCCTCTTTCTGATGAAGCATTAACCTTGGGCAAAATCCGCCAGGTTTCTGTTGCTAGCATGGTTGCTGAAACGATTCGTCGTATTAATAACGAAGAATCTATCAGTGCGATGTTCGATAGTTTATAATACCGCAGCTTTTATGAACCCTGGCCTTGGCTGGGGTTTTCTATCACTAAACTGGTCGCAAGTTTAGTATATTTAAACTTTAATGAGGATTTACTCATGGCAAACTTCGTATTAAACGCTCAAGCGCGTGCTGAAGACAAACAAGGGAAAGGTGCGAGCCGCCGCCTTCGTCACGAAGCATTAATTCCAGCTATCATTTATGGTGGCAATGCTGAGCCTGTAGCTATTACTTTAGAACTTCGCGAGCTTGTAAAAGCTTTAGAAAACAATGCTTTCTTTGAAGAAGTTGTAGAAATCAAAGTGGGCGACAAAGTTGAAAACGTTAAAATCCAAGCGTTACAACGTCACCCATCTAAAAACACTCCTATGCACGCTGACTTCAAACGCGCATAAGTGTTGAAAGGCGTAGATTAGTGTCAAATATTTCGCTAATTGTTGGTTTGGGCAATCCTGGTTCAGAATATGCCCAAACCCGCCATAATGCAGGCTTTTGGTTCATTGAACAGCTTGCTAATAAATATGGCATTACATTAAAAAATGATCCGAAATTTCACGGAATCAGTGGACGTGGTAATATAGAAGGACACGATGTCCGTCTACTTCTACCCACTACATTTATGAACCGTTCTGGACAAAGTGTAGTTCCATTTGCAAAATTTTATCAAATTGCTCCCGAAGCAATTTTGATTGCTCATGATGAACTTGATATGAACCCTGGTGTAATTCGTCTTAAAACAGGCGGTGGTCATGGTGGTCATAACGGTTTACGTGACATTGTCCCTCATATTGGTCCAAATTTTCATCGTTTACGTATTGGTATCGGACATCCTGGCTCAAAAGAAAGAGTTTCAGGTCACGTACTTGGAAAAGCACCAAGTAGTGAACAAAGTCTGATGGATGCAGCAATTGATCATGCCCTTTCTAAAGTGAAACTACTTGTTCAAGGACAAGTTCCACAGGCCATGAATCAAATTAATGCATATAAACCCACTTAAATTGTTGAACAATCATGCTTGCTATCTTGCTTTTTTAGGAGCAAAATGCGCATCAGCCACTTTGCCAACCGCAAAAGCTAAAGATTTCACCATAAGATCTACATCTTAGGTCTACTCAGGAGACGCTAGCCATGCTATCTCGTTTATTAAAATGCAAAATTCACCGTGCAGTTGTAACCCATGCTGAACTTCACTATGAAGGTTCTTGTGCAATTGATGGCGTATTGATGGACTTAGCTGGTATTCGTGAATATGAAGAAATTCATGTTTGGAATGTAACCAATGGCAAACGCTTCACGACTTATGCGATTCGTGGTGAAGATAACTCTGGAATTATTTCAGTAAACGGCGGTGCTGCACATCAAGCAGACGTTGGTGATCTAGTCATTATTGCTACATTTGGTGATTTTACTGAAGCTGAAGCAAACATTCATAAACCACGTTTGGTCTATGCAAACCCAAATAATACAGTCAACCACACAGCGAATTGTATCCCTGTTCAAGTTGCCTAATTTCTTCTAAGAATAAAAAAGCCCGCATCGACGGGCTTTTATAATTTTATAAATCCTAAATCGTTCCTTCCCACCAGTTCTTTTGCTGTTTGCAATTTAATGGTTGAAGCCCCTCTCCTCGCAAATCAAACAGAATCGCCTCTCCTTTTGTATTTACCTTAAATTCAGCATATTTTGCTTTCTGATAGCATTGAGCTAGACCTTCGGCAAACAAGAAACTTCGTGAAGCGGGATATAAAGCCTGTAAACGATTTTCAGGATTTTTTAAAATTAAACTTTGCCCAGCAAATGAATTCTTACTATCTAAAATTGTACGAACTACTCGATTTTGTGAATCCAAAATAACTTTTGCTGGAACAGAAGAATGATTAAAAATCACCTGATCTAGAGCCTCACTCTCACTTCCTGCAAGAGCTTTAAGCGATTGTAAATTTAACTCATAAGCCAGTGCCATATAGTCACCTTGTAAAATTGAACGAGGATCAACTGGTCTAAGTTCAATAAAAATACTTTTGCTATGATGCAGATGCCATTCGTTTTTTGCGACTAATCCTACAAAGATTAATATGGTGGCTAATGCAAGAATAAGAGAAAAATACTTTTTCATTCTTTCTCTCCTTCAACGTCAACGAGATCATCTTTATTTTCACGATGAAGTAACCATGACAGAGCCAAGAGAATAGCACCAGAAATAAAAATTGAGGTACTCTTGGCTAGAAAAGTTATTTGTAAGTTGTAGTAGAGCTGCCAGAACGCTAAAACTAATACAGCCAAGCTAACTCCATAAACAATATAATCTTTCTTTTTTAATGCCCACGTTAAAATAATGAACAGGATAAAAATTTCAAAATAGCCAAGTGTAATAAGCAATATGCCAAAAATTAAAAAGGCAAAAAAAGTGACTCCATGAAGTTGTCTATATAAATGAAAAATACTAAAACATAGCAACCAGATACTAGGTAGCAAATATAAAACCCATAGCTGCTGATCCATCGAACTTTCCCGAATAAGCCCCATAAAAGTATCAAAAAAAGAAGCTACTAAAATCACTACAAGTACACATAAAAAAATACTACGCTCATATAGCGCTATTGATTTGCACTTAGGCAACAGCACCAAACTAAAAAACAAGTAACTGAGCAAAGTTAAATTTAAATAAGTCTGATTAGAATGTATTGACCACAATGAATGGTCTAGTTGTAGCAAGTAGATAAAAGCTATGCCATATGTAGCAAGCATTTGAATTAAAATGAAGAACCAATGCGGTTTAAGGAAATAACTGATACATAGAATAAAAATCTGCGCAATTAAAACCCATAGAATTTGATCTGTTTCTAAACCAAGATGAAATAAGAAAGCAGTCTGTCCACTGATAAATAAACAATAAGCAAATTGTCGAAAGAAATAGCTTTGTGATTTCTTTAAAAGAATAAAAGCTAGTCCAACAAAAATAATTCCAATAACTAAAGAAATGGCCTCCCAAAACACCAGTGTAAAAGCTGCAAGTGCTAGACCTGCAAGCCAAGCACCAATTGCCAATGGAATAACATAAAAGCGGCTTTGACGAAAAATTTTTATTAAAAGATAACTAATCAGTGCAAACCAAATAAAAATAATGCCCGCAATTAATAAAAAGATAAATTCATTAGAATCTTTAAATAAGTTATTAATCCCATCTACGAGCCATATTGTTGCTGTCACACCAAGAACAGCAGCCATTAAGCTAGCACATAACTGATCATCTTTTTTGAAGAAATAATAAAAAGCGATGAGTCCTGAAAAGAAAGCCGAGATCAGATAAGGAATATTTTCATTTGATAAATATTGGATCATTCCAATGATTGAAATAACGGCAAACCAAGCGATAAAAACAAATCTTAGAGCACGATACTTCTTTATACATACCCAAAACTCAATAAGGCTTAATAAATTTAGAAAGAATAGATATAAATAAGGAAATTTTTCTGACCAAAAAGTCTGCTTAAAAAATAAAAAAAGTGTGAGCTGACTAGTAATACAAATTAAAGCAAAGATTCCAATATTCGGTCGATATAGCCATGGTAGTAAAAGCAATGTCCAAATTAAAAAAAGCAAATAACTGTCTGCACCAGTTTGATAAACCTGTGCGATAACGGCCAAGCTTAAGCCTATCATCAAGCCACAAATACTGTGTAAGGTCTGCCTAACACCTTCAGTTAAAGTATCTTTTACACTGAACCATGCTGTCACAAGTAATATAAGGGGCGGGATAGCGAGTTGAATGCTATCTGGAAGCATTAACCAGTTAGCAGCAATTAAATAAAGAACACTTACCGCCATAAATACATAACTGAAAATATGGAGATGCTGAATAAATGAGCTATTTGTTAGAGGATAATAGTCTCTTATCTGCATGAAACACCTATTTTATTTATAATTTTCTATAAAAAACATAGCATTCCATTTTCATATCAACAAGTAAGCTCTTGTTAAAAAGCTTAATTCTGTTTATGAAAATACTTATTCATAATGAGACTTAGCATTCTACAAAAGCATCTAGCCAATTTTGCCAAGCGCGCTATAATAAAACCCATCGCTTCAGGGCGGGGTGTAATTCCCCACCGGTGGTAAAGTTAATTTTCAATAAATAGATTAACAAGCCCACGAGCTTAAATTTTTTAATTTGAGCAGATTTGGTGAAACTCCAAAGCCGACGGTATAGTCCGGATGAAAGAAGACGACGAACTGGGATAAATCCGTTTTATTTCAGTGCCAGCCTGTTTTTACATCAGTCCTGAAATGTTCAACCGTATTTTTACGAGAGCGTTTCATTATGTCTAGCTTAATTCAACCAGAACTTTTTTTCTCAGCCCTCTCTCCTGCTGAGCAGCGCATTCAACAAGCATTAGAAGATATCCGTCAAGGCAAACCTGTCTTGGTTATGGATGACTTTGACCGTGAAAATGAAGCTGATCTCATTGTTGCAGCCGAAACGTTAACGGTAGAAACAATGGCACGTATGATTCGTGATGGCTCGGGCATCGTATGTTTATGCCTTACAGAAGAGCTAGCAGATCATCTAGAACTACCACCAATGGTTTCTCAAAACTCAAGCCAGTTTCATACCGCTTTCACAGTAACCATTGAAGCTGCTCAAGGTGTTACTACAGGTGTTTCTGCTAAAGACCGTGTTACTACCATTCAAACTGCAATTAAAGATGGTGCTGTACCAAGCGATCTTAATCGTCCAGGTCATGTTTTTCCATTACGTGCACGTAATGGCGGAGTGCTTACTCGACGTGGTCATACTGAAGGAACAATTGATCTTGCAAGATTAGCCGGTTTAAAACCTGCTGGTGTGTTATGTGAATTGACCAACCCAGATGGCACTATGGCATCTGGCATTCAAGTTTTGGCTTATGCGCAAACTCATCATTTAACTGTGATTACGATTGAAGAACTTGTTCAATATCGTCAACAACACGGTGTTTAAATAAAAAAGGTTTGGCTTTATATCAAAGCCAAACCTTTAAATTAAAACTTACTTATATTTAAGAAACTTTCTTTTGTGCTGCCACTTCTTCAACATAGTCCAAGAGTTCAGAGAATTGATTAATCATTGCTTTTGGCTGTGCTTGAGCAAGTTCCTCTGCTGTTCCATAACCATAAGTTACTGCGACTGCCTCAATACCATTATGACGTGCACCTAAAACATCATATTGACGGTCACCTACCATTAAGCATTCTTCTGGGCTTAGTTGCTCATGTTCAAGAATATAATGAATAAGTTCAGCTTTATTGGTGCGCTCACCTGTCAGTTCACTACCATAAATATGTACAAAATATTGGCTTAATTCAAAATGATCCAAGATACGTTTTGCATAAATCGTTGGTTTAGCAGTGGCAACAAATAAACGATACCCTTCCTCTTTTAACGCTTTAAGTGTCTGTGCAACAGAAGGATATACTTCATTTTCAAATAAACCAATCACCGAGAAACGCTCGCGATAAGCAAGTAGAGCTTGTTCAGCTAACGTATCATCTTGAGTAGCCAACAATTTTGCGAGTGAAGGTTTTAAGGGTGGGCCAATGGTCCAGTCAATATTTAAATCGGCAGCCAATGGATAGCCTAGTTTTTCCATTGCATAGCGAATTGAAGTATGGATACCAACCTTTGGGTCTGTTAGGGTTCCATCTAAATCAATCAAAATATGTTTTATAGCCATTCAATCACTAACCCAGTAAAGTATTTAATTCAATTGGTCGAGAGTTTAATCAAACTCTCTTATACTAACGTAAATTTAAATTGAAAAGGAAATAACCGTGCGTCCAACCGTACTTTGTTTCTCGGGTTTAGACCCTTCAGGTGGTGCAGGTTTACAAGCTGATATTGAAGCGATTGGACAAAGTGGTGCTCATGCAGCAATTGCATGTACAGCGCTTACTATCCAGAACTCACAACAAGTATTTGGCTTCGAAGCAACCTCAAAAGAACTATTATTAGCTCAAGCCAATGCCGTTGTTGGTGATTTACCAATTAAATGCGTTAAGTCAGGCATGCTTGGCACTACAGATAATATTGCTGCTCTAGCTGAATTTCTTCGCGCACACCCTGACTATCAATATGTACTTGATCCTGTTTTAGTGGCAAACAGCGGTGGTTCTTTAGGTGATCAAGCGACTCTTGTTAAAGCATTTGTTGAGCTTATTCCCCTAGCCACTATTATTACTCCAAACACGGTCGAATTACGTGCATTAACAGGTACTGATGACTTAGACCAAGCAACCAAAAAACTTTTTGAAATGGGTGCTAAAGCTGTATTAGTTAAAGGTGGACACGAAGATACACCAGATCATATTAAAAATAGTTTATATATTAATGGTGAACTTGCAGCGAGTAGTAGCTGCCCCCGTCTTGAAGGCGAATATCATGGATCAGGTTGCTCTTTAGCTAGTTTTATTGCGGGTCGTTTAGCTTTAGGTGATTCTTTAAAAATTGCAGTTCAGCATGCTGAAACATGGTTATTCGGTGTTTTAAAGAATGCTGACACTCCAGTGCCAAATGGGCAAAAAATACCAAAAAGATTTTAAAAAGAAAAAAAGGCGCCAAAAGCGCCTTTTTTATTACCCTCAATTATTGAGGAATACGTAAAACCTGGCCAGGGAAGATCTCATCTGGATCTTTTAACATTGGTTTATTTGCTTCAAAGATTTTTGGATACTGATTTGCATCACCATAAAACTCTTTCGCAATTTTTGAAAGGTTGTCACCAGATTTCACTGTATAAAACTTACTTTCTGGTTCAGGAGTTGCAACAGTCATCTGGTCATCTACTTGCGCCACATGATCAATGTTTCCAACAATAAGAATAATTTTCTCTTTATCTGCTTGGCTTTTTACCTGCCCTTTAATAATTGCGGTATCTGTAGCACCATTATAGGTTACAGATAAGCCCTCTACCCCTAAGCCTAAACTTTTAATTAAACCTAATAATTTATTTGCAACTTCTTGTGCAGAAGGTTCTGCTGGTGTTGCCGGAGCTGGTTGTGGTTCTGCAGGAGCGGTATTTTTCTTACCAATACCTTTTACAAAATCAAAAAGACCCATCTTTTAGTCCTCATATTATTGTTTATAGTAAAGTCATTAAACTGACCTTTATTGTTATACTTCAAAAAAGTTATGCCTCTGCTATCAATTGAGGTTGATCTTGTAAAAATATGTATCTCTTAAATTTTTCTCCAATAAAAAAAGCCACCTTACGGTGGCCTTCTTTTTATTCAGCAATATGCGAATTAACCAAGTTTTTTAGTTACATAGTCAATTGCAGATTGAACTGTAGTGATTTCGTTAGAATCTTCATCAGGGATAGTGATGTCGAAGTCATTTTCGAAAGACATTACAAGCTCAACTAAATCTAAAGAGTCAGCACCTAAGTCATCCATAAAAGATGCTTCGTTTTTAATCTCTTCAGCTTTAAGACCAAGTTGTTCTGCAACCGCTTGTTTAACGCGTAGTTCGATATCGCTCACAGGAATTCTCCTCATTGCTTGTGGCGTTTGATTTGCCACTAGTTTAATTGAATATAAAAATTTTTAAAAGTTTATACATCAGCCTTAAGCCATGTATAAACCACCATTTACATGTAATACCGTACCGGTAATGTAACCTGCTTTATCACTTGCAAGGAAACTCACCGCATTTGCGATATCTTGTGGCTCACCTAAGCGATTTAAAGCCACTTGATCACTCATTTTTTTGCGAATGTCTTCACTAAGTGCATCTGTCATTTCTGTTGCGATGAAACCTGGTGCCACACTGTTCACAGTGATTTGGCGGCTACCCATCTCTTTTGCAAGACTACGGCTAAATGCTTCAATACCTGCTTTTGCAGCAGAGTAGTTCGCTTGGCCTGGGTTTGCAAAGTGCGCAACAACAGAACTAATATTAATAATGCGGCCAAAGCGCGCTTTTGTCATACCTTTAAGCACGCGTTTAGATAAACGATATACAGCTTTAAGGTGAATGTTGAGAATGTCATCCCAATCATCTTCTGACATGCGTAGCAATAGATTGTCTTTCGTGATACCCGCATTATTAACCAAAACAAGCACAGGGCCATAATTCTGTTCAATATGAGAAACGACTGCTTCAATCTCATCGAGATTACGCACATCGAGAGCTAAACCTGCACCTTGCTCACCAAAGCTTTCACTTAACTTTTGTGCACCAGATTCAGATGTCGCAGTACCTACAACAAAATAACCGTCTTGAATAAGTTGCTGGGCAATTGCAGCGCCAATGCCCCGACTCGCGCCCGTTACTAATGCAACTTTGCGTTCTTGTGTCATGCAATTTTTCCTTCTGCCACTAAAACAGCATTTAGGGCATCTTCCATTTTACTCTTGCTATCAATCGCAAAAGCTTTTTCTATATTTGGTAAACGCTTCGCGAGATTACTCAATACTGTACCAGGGCCACACTCAACAACGTAGTGAATACCTTGGTCTTGTAAGAACTGCATCGTGTCTGTCCATTGTACAGATTGGTACAATTGAGCAGTCAACGCCTGACGCAATTGAGCAACATCGGTAGCTATTCCCGCGTTGACATTTTGTATTACAGGTATGGTAGGCAGCTCAATGGCAGTTTGTTCCAAAGCTTCTGCAAATTTTTCAGCAGCAGGCTTCATCAATGAACAATGCGAAGGAACTGACACAGGTAAAGCAATTGCCTTAGCAGATTGCTCTTTTGCCAAAGCCATTACTTGTTGTACAGATGCTGTACTTCCGGCAATTACGACTTGGCCTTGTGAATTATAGTTTGCAGCTTCTACTGAGCCTTGACCTTCTGCATTCACGATTTGGCAAAGTTCAACCACTTTTTCATCAGCCAAACCAAGGATGGCAGCCATAGCTCCTTCCCCTTGAGGAACAGCGCTTTGCATGAGTTTGCCACGCAAATTCACGAGTTTCACTGCATCTGCCAAGCTCATAGATCCTGCAGCAACCAAAGCGCTGTATTCACCTAGAGAATGCCCTGCAAGGTACTTAGGTGCCAGACCACCTAAATCAAGCCATACACGCCATAAAGCGATACTGGCAGTTAATAACACAGGTTGGGTATTTTCTGTTTGGTTGAGACCTTCACCACTTTGCGCAATATGCCACAGATCGAATCCAAGCGCATCTGAAGCTTCCGCAAAGGTTTGCCCAACCCCACTAAACTGTTCTGCTAGTTCAGCAAGCATACCGACTTTTTGTGAACCTTGACCAGGAAACACAAACGCAGTTTTTGTGGCTAAAGCTACTTGTTCAAGACGTTTAGCAGACATAAGAAATCCTTTTTTGGGTTTTCACTCATTTCTGGAGCGGAAATTTAACATGTTATTTATATTTTTATAATTGCGAAAAACAACAAAAAAAGGGAGCTTTCGCTCCCATTTTTTCTATACTTAAGCATCACGCTTAATGCATATCATACAATTATTCAGCATCAGCTGCTTTAGCGAATAATTGACGACCACGGTAGAAACCGTCTTTAGTCACGTGGTGACGACGATGAGTTTCACCAGTTGCTTGGTCTACTGTTAATGCATTCTCGGTTAAAGCGTCATGTGAACGGCGCATGTCACGGCGAGAGCGACTTTTACGGTTTTGCTGAACGGCCATGATGGCTCCTTACAAAGATCGAAAAAATGGATCAGAACAAATTCAGTTGTCTTATCTCACAATTATATCACAAATTATGAGTTAAGTTTACCCTTCAAACCTGCCAAAACATCAAACGGGTTATCCCGTTTTTCTTCAACAACATTTTGAATGGTAGGTTGATGTTTATTTTCACAAGCATCATGCTTGGGAGATAAAGGCATCAACAATAACAGTTCATCTTCTAGTAATGCGAGCAAGTTAATCGAGGCTGGCGTATCATAATCACCTTTCGTCGAAGACTCACTTTCACCTAAAACGATGAAATCAGCATCCTCATCCAAGCGCTCTATCAGTGACTCATCATCCACTAATGCAATATGAAAGTCTAAGACAAGAAGCATTTCAACAGGTTCCAAACAACGTTGGCACTCCATTGGAACTATCGTGTCCATATGACCATCCATCCACACAATGCGATGATATGCATCCATTGATAGCTTACAGTCTATGTTGATCAATTGGTTATCAATTGATCCAACAGCTTCACGAGCGATACGAGCAAAGCGAGACAAGGGCAGTTGACCTGACCATGTAAAGCCTTGTTCAGCCCATTTAAACGGCTCAATCTGTGCCGGAAAGGTATTTGCTGACATAATTAAGGCGGCAATTCTACAAATTCATCGGTACTCTGTCAAAGATTAAGATACAATTTTGCACTTCTTTAGACAGAACTCGGGGTAAATTAAGCAATGCACCTGTTGCAGCCGCAACCTGAAGTTAACACTTCATTACTCGTTTGCACCCATTCAACTCATCAGAACACTCTTGTACCTGACATAGTGCAACTCTCACCATGGTCAAGCTCAAAATCGGAGTCTGAGCAAGTCGATTGGCTTATTTTACACTTTAATCACTGGTTTTCCCACCATAATGTGACATTAGTTCGTGGAGATTTTGAACCAGAATATTTCCCTGCAACAAATATAGAACCTGCCAAGATTCAATTTGCCCATGGTTTCTTTAATAGTGCCTTGCATGAAATTAGTCATTGGTCTATTGCAGGCGAAAAAAGACGTCTATTACCGGATCTAGGATATTGGTACGCTCCCGATGGCCGTACGCAAGAACAGCAAAGTCTATTTGAACAAGTCGAAGTTAAGCCTCAGGCAATTGAATGGTTGTTTGCACAGTCTTTTGGTAGAAAATTTAGAGTCTCGCTTGATAACCTGACAGGTGATGGTGGAGATGGCAAAATATTTAAAGATAATGTCTATGCTCAAGTACAACGTTACTTTTCAGGCGAAGCCAAGTTGCCACGTGATGCAGCAGCATTTATTGGCTTTATTTGCCAATGTACACGTTCAGGCCTAGCATTACAATTAAATGAATTTAAACGTGAACTCCTTGATTAATTGACAAAAAAACCACGTTAATTACTTGCATAGGCTGTTTAAAAAGCCTAATAATTATTTTAACACTGGCGTGATGGAGTCTCTAAAATATGATGCATTTACATGTACATCCTGAAAATCCACAGCAACGCCTTATTAGCCAAGCGGTTGAACGCATTCGTGCCGGAGATGTTGTGGTTTATCCTACCGATGCAGCCTACGCAATTGGGTGCCAAATCGGTAATAAAAATGCCATGGAACGTATTGCGCAAATCCGCGGTTTAGGACCTAAACATCAATATGCCATTATGTGCTGTGACTTATCAGATATTGCAACGTATGCAAAAGTTGATAATGCGACATATCGTTTATTGAAAGCGAATACCCCTGCTATAACGACATTCATTTTACCTGCAACAAGTGAAGTTCCTCGTAGGTTAATGCATCCTAAGAAGAAAACGATTGGCTTACGTATTCCAAGTAATCCAATTTGTCAGGCTTTATTACAAGAACTTGGTGAGCCCCTACTTACGAGTACATTAATTTTACCGGGCCAAGAAGATCCTCTAGATGATCCTTATGATATAGAAAATCAGCTAGATAAACGAATTGATGTATTTATTGACGGTGGTTTCGGTACTTTAACAAGCACAAGTATTGTCGACTTATCTGGTGAACATCCTGAAATTATCCGTCGTGGTATTGGTGATGTAAGTGCTTTTGAATAAGCACTTACAATTTTTACCAATAGTTTTAAAAAAAGTATTATCACTTAAAAAAATACTCTTTATTTATTTTGGATTTTTTTTACACTTTAGTCGTTAAGTAATTTATTAAAATGCACAATTCATTTAGAATGATTTTCACTATCTGCTGTTCTTCTGTTTACAGCTCTCTTTGACTTGAATAACAAGTCTCATGCTTTTGAAAATTCGCGTGGCTTATAATCGTAATGAATCAATCACTTCATCAATCCATGGAAGACGCTCCACACATCCGTGTTTTAGATGAGTGGCATGACAAGATTCCTGAAGATCTCTATATCCCTCCTGCTGCATTTGAGATTTTGCTCGAACAGTTTGAAGGTCCACTAGATTTTTTAATTTATCTGATTCAAAAAAACGGTTTTGATTTAATTCACGTCGATATTGCGCCCATAGCAACTCAATATTTAACTTATATGGATAGTATGAAATCCTTAAATATTGAGCTAACCGCTGATTATATGGTGATGGCCGCTTTATTGGCAGATTTAAAGTCTCGCCTACTTTTACCAAAGCCAACAATCATCAGTATTGAAAAAGACCCTAAACAAGAACTTATTGACCGACTTGAAACCTATCTACGTATCAAGCAAGCGGCTGAACGTTTGGGTCAAATGCCAATTCTTGAGCGTGATACATTCAGCGCAAATGTGAGCCTAGGTCATATTGCTCCTGTTTATGAAGGCTATGATATTTCAGCATTGCATGACGCATTGTTCTGTGTATTTAACCGACCAGAACCTATTACGCATGTTGTGGCTCAAGAGCCTGTCTTACTAGAAGAACGCATTGCATATATTGAAGAGAAATTAGAGTCTGGTGACGTGTTAAGTTTTAAAGAATTACTCAATCCTCTGCAAGGTCGCATGGGAATGGTTGTTACATTTATGGCTGTTTTAGAGTTAACTCGACAACAGCGAATTAAAATTATTGCCTCAGGTATTGAAGCTCCGTTAGCAATTCAAGGATCTTCAATATGAGCTTTGAACAAAATAATACGGATTTGTCATTAGCTGACATTCACCACGAAGTCTTATTACAACTTGAAGCTATTATTTTTGCCAGTGAAGCGCCCGTTTCAATTGCCCGTTTAAAAGAAGCATTTAATAATCAATATAATAAACAACAGCTTCGTCAACTTTTACAACAGCTCGCGCTATTACAACATGGCCGATCTATTGAGTTGATTGAAACAGCGCAAGGGTTTCGCTTTCAGGTACGATCTAAATATCGTAGTATTATTGCTCAAATTTGGCCAGAGCGACCAACAAAACTGTCGCCTTCATTACTAGAAACCCTGGCTGTCATTGCTTATCATCAACCGGTTACCCGCGCTGATATTGAACAAATTCGTGGTGTGTCTAATAATAGTCAGATTCTTAGAACACTATTTGACTGGAACTGGATTAAAGAAGCCGGTTTTAGAGATTTACCCGGAAGACCCGCGTTGCTAATTACAACGCCTCAGTTTCTGAATGCTTTTGGTCTAGCATCGCTAGGCCAATTGCCTCCCCTACAGAACGCCAAGGAAGCCTTTATGGCTCTCGATGCAAATGCACCGAAATCATAAAGAGGTGGACTGTTGATCATTATGTCTAAGGTTGTGCTGTCATGAGTGAAAAATTGCAAAAAGTATTAGCGCGAATCGGATTAGGTTCCCGCCGATATATGGAAGAGGTTATTGCCGCAGGACGCGTGAGTGTAAACGGTCGTGTTGCCCAAGTGGGTGAGCGCATTGAACCAGGCGATGAATTACGCATTGATGGCCGTAAAGTTCAGTTTCAAATTGAAGACGAAATTCGTCGCCGTGTATTGATTTACTATAAGCCAGAAGGCGAAATCTGTTCACGTAATGATCCTGAAAAACGCCCGACCGTATTTGATCATTTGCCACAAATTGCGAATGACCGCTGGGTAATGGTAGGTCGTCTAGATATTAACAGTACTGGTTTATTATTGTTTACAAATGATGGTGAGCTTGCTAACCGCTTAATGCACCCATCAAATGAAGTTGAACGTGAATATGCTGTTCGAGTTATGGGTGAAGTAACACCTAAAATACGCCAAAACATGGTAAATGGCGTAGAACTTGAAGATGGCCCTGCTAAATTTGAATCTTTCTCTGAAATTGGTGGCGAAGGTATTAACCGCTGGTACCAAGTTGTGGTGAAAGAAGGTCGTAACCGTGAGGTTCGTCGTATTTTTGAATCACAAGAACTTAAAGTAAGCCGCTTATTGCGTACGCGCTACGGTACAGTTATTTTACCACGCGAATTACGTACTGGCCGCTGGATGGAACTCGATAAAACTGACATCGATAATCTAGCAAAATCTGTTGAGTTAAAACCACGTCAAGGTACAGGTTTATTTGGTATGGCAAAACGTCGTACTGACCGTATGACTGAAAAGCCAATGGCTGCTCGTCGTGGTGGTTACTTACGCCAACAACGTCGTGATGAAGAAAAAGAAGCTCCAGCTAACACGGGTAACCAACGTAAATCGACTGGTTTTAACCGTGGTTCAAAGAAATTCTAAGTTATTTAATCATATAAAAAAACCGCTCAAATTAGAGCGGTTTTTTTATAGAGCTTTTTTAACTTAATTCATTTTTTCCAGTTCAATCCATTCAGCTTCAGGGAAATGAACTGCTAAATAGTCTTTCAGATAATTTGAAGTATCTTGAGAAATTAATGGATCTTTTGATTCATCTTTTAAGTTATAAACCAAAGCTTTTAATTTAAGTCCACGAGACTTAAGTGCTTCAAGACTAAGTAAAGTATGGTTAATACTTCCTAAACGACCTGATGTTACTAAAATAACTGGAAACTGGTGCTGAGCAACATAATCAATGCTAAGCAGACTGGTGGTTAGTGGCACCATTAAGCCGCCCGCACCTTCTAACAATACAATTTCAAAACGCTCTGCTAATGTTTGCGTTGCATTTTCAATTTTTTGAAAATCAATTTCTCGGTTATCTAGGCGTGTTGCAAGATGAGGCGAAGCAGGATAGCTAAAAATTTCAGGCATGGTTAGCTTATCATGATCTTCTTGAAACCAGCCCTGCCCCATAATTTCACGATGTTTTTCAATATCTTCAGAAATATCAGCATTACCCGTCTGAATGAGTTTTTGGGTAATCACTTTTTTACCCTGCTCAGTCCATAATTTTGCTAAAAAGCCTGTAGCGTAGGTTTTACCAATGTCAGTATCAATCCCACTCACAAAATAGATCTGGCCACTCATTTACTTCGCTCTCCGGGCAATACAATAAATCGGATGATATGTTAAGGAATATCCCTCAGCGTACTTAAACCGATCATAATCTTGATAAAACTGTTGTAAAGTTTGCTTTGTCCAACGATGCTGAGCAGTTGCCGTTACACCTGTTGCTTTTAAATGCTGCAACACGGCTTTAGGCGAATCAAAATAGAGTTGAGTTTCTGACTCTGACAAATGCAAAATCTCAAAACCAGCATGAGTTAAGGCACTATTCCAATTTTCAACTGACCAATAACTTAAACCTTGGCCTGTCAGCTCTTTAATTTCTATTAAATTCTGAGAGCCGAATGTTGAGAAGCATAACCAGCCTTGATCAACTAAAGCCTCATTAAAACGCTTAAGCAAAAGAGGCAAATCCTGCATCCATTGCAAAGCAGAACCTGAAACAATCATATCGAGCTGCTGGGGAAACTCTAAAGTTTCAATATCCCCAATCAACCATTTCAAATTTTCTTGATGATTAAAATGCTGCTGCACATCTGCATACAGATCATTCAAAATTAATTTTTCAATCTGAAAAGATGCAGTAATAAGACGAGTCAAATTGCCAGAACCACAACCGACTTCAAAAACACGTGACATCGTACTTGGGCAAAACTGCTTTAGTAAGCCCGTTAAATTTTGACAAATTTGTTTTTGAACAATTGCATGCTCTGAATAGCTTTGCCCAGCTTTGGCAAAACGCTGGGCAACCAAGTTTTTATTCAAACTCACAGAAAACTCACCAATTCTTCAAGCTCATGTTGCTGCACCATTGACGTTAAAGAAATACGCAAACGTGCACTATTTTTAGGTACTGTTGGTGGGCGTACAGGCATGGCATAAAAGCCGCTTTCTTGAACGTGTTTTGCCTTATCGATCGCAGCCTGACTTTCTCCAACAATAACTGGAACAATATGACTAGTCGACGGGCTTACATAACCCTTTTGTACAACAGCTTGTTGAAGATATTGGCTAATATTTTTTAAGTGTTCACGCTGAGGTTGAGCAACTAATACTTTTTGGAATATAAAGTTTACCCAAGCTACAATAATAGGAGGTTGAGAGGTCGTAAAAATAAGCGGACGCATTTTATTAATAAGATAGTCTTTAATAATTGGATCGCAAATAATGTAACCACCAACTGCTGCTAATGCTTTACCGAAGGTACCAACTAGAAAATCAATTTCCTGAATCACATTATATTGTTCAGCACATCCTAAGCCTTGCTGACCACGAGCACCAATTGAGTGTGCTTCATCGACATATAGCATGGTTTTAGCAAAACGTTTTTTAAGCTGGACTAATGCAGCTAAATCCGTTTCATCACCATCCATACTAAAAATACTTTCTGTGACCACAATGATTCGATCAATCTTGTCATCATCATGATACTTTTGCAGAAGTTGTTCTAAGTGCTGTAAATCATTATGTCGATAACGTACATATTGCGCACCAGATAAACGTATACCGTCAATCATACTCGCATGGACTAACTTATCTGCCAAAATTAAAGTTTTACTATCAGCAACAGCAGGCAAAATACCAATATTCATGTGATAGCCACTATTAAATAGCAGAGCCGACCGACCACCAAATGCTTTACTTAGGCTATTTTCCAACTGTTTATATTCATCAAAGTTACCTGTCAATAAACGGGCCGATGAAGAACTAAAATAGCTCCGCTCTAACGGCAAGCTATCTAAAAACTCTTGGCGAAGATTTAGATCAGCCGCCAGTCCAAGATAATCATTTGAAGCTAAGTTGAGCATTGTTTTATTTTGAATTGTAATAAAACGCCCATGCTGCACATTTTGGGTAAATTGTCTGAAATTACCTTGTTGTTTTAACTCATCTAGCTCGTTAGCAAAATGATCAAGCAATGACATCTTAATGTGCTCCCTGTAACGTTTTAACAACGTCAACTAATTGTTCAAGCAAATCACTTAGCTCTTGTTGAGTGATGACATACGGTGGCATCACATAAACCAGTTTGCCAAAAGGACGAATCCAGATTCCACGGTCTACAAATTGTTGCTGTAAAGTTTTCATATCGACATTAAAGGTAAGTTCTACGACACCAATTGCACCCAACACTCGTACATCAGTAACATAATCAAGCTGACTTAAAGGTGTTAAATATTGGCTAAGCTGTTGCTCAATTCGCTTAATATTGGCTTGCCAATCTTGCTCAATTAACAATTGCGTACTTCTCAAGGCAACAGCGCAAGCAAGCGGATTGGCCATAAAGGTTGGACCGTGCATAAATACCCCAGCCTCGCCGCGACTAATTGTTTCTGCAACATGCTTTGTAGTCAAAGTCGCAGACAAAGTCATATAGCCGCCTGTTAACCCTTTACCTATGCACATAATGTCGGGCTCAACTTGTGCATGTTCCCACGCAAAGAGCTTACCAGTACGACCAAAACCAGTAGCGATTTCATCAAAAATTAATAACAGATGATATTTCTCGCAAAGCGCTTTAGCCTGACGTAAATATTCAGGATGATAAAAACGCATGCCTCCTGCACCTTGAACAATTGGTTCGATAATGAGTGCAGCAAGGTTTTCATGATTTTGCTGAATGGCTTGTTCTAGCTCGGCAATATCTTGAGGATTCCAATCTTCATGATATTTGGTCTGTGGTGCTGCTACAAAAAGACGGTTTGGTAAGCTTGTGCCAAAAATCTGATGCATGCCTGTTACTGGATCACACACAGACATCGCATTCCATGTATCACCGTGATAACCAGAACGCGTAGTAATAAAATTTGTTTTTTGTGGTTGGCCTTGTGCTGTCCAAAATTGCACAGCCATTTTCAAAGCAACTTCAACGGCAACTGAACCTGAATCTGCATAGAAAATTTTATCGAGACTTGGCGGTGTAATTTTTAAAAGAATTTTCCCAAGCTCAATCGCAGGATCATGAGTTAGCCCACCAAACATGATATGTGACATGTTCTGTAATTGATCTGTCACTGCCTGATTAAGTTCAGGATGGTTATAGCCGTGAATTGCACACCACCAAGACGACATACCATCAATTAAAGTTTTACCATCATCTAGTTCAATCGTTGCCCCATAGGCACGCTTTACTTTAAATGTGGGTAAAGGTTGAGTCATTGAAGTATAAGGATGCCAAATATGTTCTAAATCAAAATTATCGGTCATCCTATTTACCCTTTTACAGCATTCAAATCTTTCATTGAACACATGTTAAACCTGTTAAGAATGAAAGAAAATTGCGATATCAATCAAAGCTTATTAACTTTGCTGATGAATTGTTAAAAATTGGCAGATTTCTTCAATTGTTCTTTCGACCTGTAGGTAGGGAAAAGCATGTGTAGCGTCTTTTAGTAGCTTATAACTCAAGTTCTTTGTCACTATATCTTTAAAATTTTCCATAATTTTGCAAGGAATGACATTATCTTGCTCAGCAAACAGATGAAGCTGTGGCCCCGGATAGTTTTTTAAGTTACTTACCAGATTTAATTGTTCAAGCATTTGTAAACCTTCTAATAAAAGTTCATTTGAAGGCGGGCTTGCTATATTTTGTACGCTTATCCAATCTTTTTTAGCTTGAGATGAGCCAAGTGTAATTAAATAATAAAAGCGCTTTAAAGTAGCTTGCGGGTTCTGTAAAAAAGACACTTTAAATTGACTAAATACATCAGTAGGCATTGCTGTTTGCCAATTGTCATTAGCCACAAAACAAGGGTTTGAAGCGAGCGTAATTAAAGTTTTAGTTTGCCCTGTTTGCTTGTAAAAAATATCAACTAGTTGAGATGCTAACTGCCCACCTAAAGACCAACCGATTACCACATCAACTTCAGCCACTAAATCAAGCTGAGCTTGAAAGTCACTCTCTAAAACTTTAAAAATATTAATAAGTTGAGTTTCAAAACCAGCTTTTTCTAAATGTAATTTTAGAGATTGCAAAGGTTCCACGCCTACTCCCCACCCCGTAATTAATAAAATTTTATTTTGTAACTTCATATGCCTGTCCAACGCCAACTTTATCAGGATTATATAATAATATAACTTTAAAATATCTTTTAAAATCAACATAAAAATTGAATTTCAAAAAGTAAAATCAATGATTTATGAGTATTTAATATTCTGAAATATATTGATAAATAAGACCTGCATTATTCATAGTAAATATACAAAACTTTAATTATCTAAACATTGAAGCCACTCAAAAAACAACATAATCCACACTTCGCCTATAAATCCATTATGCAATGTAATTAATGTTAATACTTATGTTTTTTTATTAAAAGAAATGACTCATCAATTCATTTTAATGTTAGAAGATTAATTATTGAACAAAATATATTGGGAAGGCTAATATGAACAGTCAAAGTACAATATCTGATGGGAGAGAAAAAAATACATATTTTGTTACACCCGATGATATTATAAAAAATTTATCTTTAGATAAAAATTACTGCTTATTTTTGGATATTGATGGGACGTTAGCACCCTTCCAAATTAATCCTGAGCAAAGTTTTATTCCAAACACTACATTAGAAACTATAAAAAAAATTATTAAATTAAATATACCCGTTATTGCTGTAACAGGTAGAGATGTAGACACAGCTTGCAAGCTATTACAGCCTATTGAGATTCCTGTTGCTGGCTTGCATGGTTTAGATATTTATTTTGGCTCAGATCATTATATTCGACCAGATTTAAGTTCGATTAATTTTAAAAAATTAAAACAAGATATTATGAAATCTTGTGAGAAATATCCTGAATTATTAATTGAGGATAAAGGATATTCTATTGCTTTACATTATCGAAAAAATCCTAACTTAGAAAATGATGCTATTAACATCATGAATCAGATTAATCCTGATTATCCCCAATTAAAAATAAATAATGGGAAATTTGTTGTTGAGTTAATACCAAACCAAGCTGATAAAGGTAAAGCAATTCAAACCATACTAAATCATCTTAAATTACCTTCTGTAGTACCGATTTTTATAGGAGATGATTTAACAGATGAATCTGGTTTTATTTTTATTAATCAGCACGCTGGTCTCACGATTAAAGTAGGCTCCGGCGAAACACAAGCTAACTATAGATTAAAAGATATTGATAATGTCGCGAATTTTCTTCTTTTATTTAAAAACAAAATAAAAAGCTTATATGTCAAAAATAGCCAAAATGAGAATGGAGAACAAATATGTCTAAATTAATTGTGTTATCGAACAGAATAAGTATGCCATCAGGTAAAGCTTCAGCAGGTGGCCTTGCCGTGGCTGTGCAAGATGCTTTGAATGATAGTAATGGTATTTGGTTAGGCTGGAATGGACAGCAAATCACCGATGGCGAAGCACCAGAATTTGAACAGGCCTATTCTGAAGGAATTGATTACATTACCTGTCCTCTTACTCATCAACAATACGCACAATATTACTGTGGATTTGCAAATAAGGTTCTCTGGCCAGCAATGCATGCTCGAGAAGATCTGATTGAATATGATGCAGAAGAATATAACACCTATCAAAAGGTCAATCGGTTATTCGCTGAAAAATTAAAACAGCTTGCACAGCCTAATGATCTTATTTGGATACATGATTACCACTTTTTTAGTGTGGCGCGTTACTGCCGTGAATTAGGCATGCAAAATAAAATTGGTTTCTTCTTACATATTCCTTTTGCTAGCCTAAATATCTGGCACAAAATTCCAGTAGCTCGAGAATTAATTCAAGACTTGAGTCAATATGATGTTATTGGCTTACAAACTCAGATCGATCAAAATGCATGTATGCAGACTTGTCTAAATTTACTCGAAGCTCAGAAAATTCAAAGCAATAGTATTAGCTATAAAAAACGTCAAATATTAATTAAGTCGTATCCAATTGGTGTTCAGCCAGAGATTATACAAAAGCAAGCACAACAAGATCTGGCGACCTCTTCCGTGTTTAATTTTGAAGAAATCCCACGTCAAAAAACTATTATTGGGGTTGATCGTATTGATTACTCAAAAGGTTTACTCGAAAGATTTAATGCATTTGCAACCTTTTTGGAAACCAGCCCTGAATATCATGGTTTAGTTCGACATCTTCAAGTGGCAATACCATCTCGTACCGATATTCCAGCTTATCAACGTTTATACCAACGTTTTAAAACCAAGCTTGAGTTAATTAACGAAGAGTTTGCACATGAAGACTGGAGACCGGTAGATTGCTGCTATGACACGGTTCAACACCATAATCTTATGCACATTTACCGCCATTCAGATATTTGCTGGATCAGTTCACTACGCGATGGTATGAACCTAGTCGCTAAAGAGTATATTGCAGCCCAAGACCCAGAAAATCCTGGGGTACTCATTTTATCTAAATATGCTGGAGCTGCTGAGCAGATGTCTCAAGCCTTGATTATTGATCCGCAAGATAGAGCGGCAATGATGGATACTTTAAAAATGGCTTTGGAAATGTCTAAAACTGAGCGTATTAATCGTTATCAGCAATTGATAGAGGGATTAACAACTTCTGATCTTACCAATTGGCGAAATAACTTCTTGGATGATTTAGAAAAGACTCCAACTCTACTGATGAAGCCTCAAAGATTATTACAAGATAATTATCAATCTATCTATCAAGTTTTATAAATTTAAAAAAAAGAACATCGAGAAATTTAATTTCTCGATGTTCGCTAGAGGGTATCTATTATTTATAAATTAATTTGTCTTGATTAATGTAAAACGGTTAAGTAGAGCAATAACAAAAAGCAATACAGCTACGCCTGTTAAAACCGTACTTAAACCAGTCCATTCACCAATTAAACCGATTAAAGCTGGCCCACTTAATGAGCCTGTATAGGCAATCGTAGATACTAGAGAAAGTGCTGCTGCTTTCGGCATCTTGTTTTGTCGACCTACACGAGAAAACATCACTGGCACAATATTAGAACAGCCTAGTCCTAACAGTGCATAACCTAATACAACCACTTGCCACACGGGTGCTGTCACAATAACAGCCATACCAATCGCAGCCCCAATTGCACTATAAGTCACAATATTTTTTTCGCCCCATTGCTTAAGCAAGACATGACCTGCAAAACGACCAGTAGTCATGCTAAGCGCAAAGAAAGTATATGCGAGACCAGCAAAAGCAGGATTTAGTTGATATTTACTCGTTAAATAAATACCACCCCAATCCATCGCCGCACCTTCAGATAAGAAGGCGATAAAACACATCATACCAATAAGCAGAATAATGCCATCGGGACGATAACGTTTTTTCGGTGCTTGAGTTGTATCTTCATGTGGCTTTTCATCTTGTTCAAAAGACGTTAAACAAGAAGGAATAGCAACACCACCAATAACAAGCAAAATCATAACAACTGATAACGTACTCATTAAGGGTGAAAGTCCTACTGCCAAAAGTGCTGTCACAAGCATAGCGCCCGTTAAGCCACCAAGACTACACATTCCATGGAAGCTAGACATGAGCGCTCGCAAGCTATGTTTTTCAACAACCACTGCTTGTAAATTGATAGCTACTCCAAGACATCCTGCTGCCGATCCAAAGATAAACAATGCTACAGCCATAGTCACAATGCTGCTCCACATCGTAAGGCTAGGTAATAAGACCATTAACAGCATCAATGCTAAAGCAATTAACGGACGACACCCCCAGCGCTTGACTAAAGCACCTGTCGCAGGCATAGCGATCATTGATCCAATACCCATACAAAGCAAAAGTAAACCAAAATCAGCATGATTTAAGTTTAAGCGCTGCTGTGCAAAAGGAATAAGAGGTGCCCAAGCTGCGGTCGCAAAACCTAAGCTAAAAAAGCTTAGTCGTGTTGCAAGACGCTGTGTGCTTAGGAGAGTAGCTGTGTCTAAAACAGCAGGTTTGGTAAATAACATATTTCGCGAACTCACCATAAAATCATTGGCGATCCATACCAACCGATTTTCCATAGAAAAACCCTTGCCTCATTAAATTTCTAGGCAAGGGTTTTGTTGGCGAAATTATAAACAATTTCATAAAAAAAACAGGGGGTGTGATACAATTTTTCTGACTTTTTTGTAACTGCCAAAGCCTTATATAGTAAGGCTTTGAATATGTTCAATTTGACAAAATTAACATTTAAGCGATGAATTGATTTTATAAAAACAAGCCCATAAAAAACCCAGCTTAAGCTGGGTCTTTTTATTAAATTTGAGATTGAATATAGTTTTGTAAGCCAATCAACTCAATTAAACGTAATTGCTTTTCTAGCCAATATGTATGGTCTTCTTCAGTATCTGATAATTGTTGACGCAACATATCACGGCTAATGTAATCGCCCTTCTCTTCACAAAGTTTGATACCGGTCGCTAACTTTTCGCGAACATGATATTCAAGCGCCAAATCAGCTTTTAAACAAGATACAACGTCTGTACCAACATTGATATCTTCACGATGCATATTTGGTTTAGCACCTAAGAACAATACACGGCGAATGATCGCATCAGCATGAGAAGCTTCTTCTTGCATCTCATGATCAATACGTTCATAAATTTTATTTAGGCCCCAATCCTCATACATACGAGAATGGATTAAATATTGATCACGGGCAGCCAATTCTCCGCCAATGAGCATATTTAAATAGTCTATGACTTCTGGATTGCCACGCATAATAAATCTCCTATCGTATGAAGACTATTATGGGCAATCTTAAAAATGATTGCAAAATAAAAAATAGTTAAGTTTATGATTTTTATCAAATTAAAATGAGAAACATACGCATTTGCAGTTTAAGTTATTTAAATTTCCTGTGCAAAAAGAAACGCTTGTCTGATTTATAAGCTCAAACAAGCGTTAAAATATAACTTAAACCATCAATTTATAAATTTGTAACTAAAATCAATGGTTCTTATTTCGGTAGACCTATTCGCTTAAAGTCTGCCCGTAGCTCGCCATAAGTGATAAGAAATCAGTCTCATTCATAACAGCAATACCAAGTTTGGCTGCTTTTTCTAATTTCGAACCAGCCTTCTCACCCGCAACAACACATTTGGTCTTACTTGATACACTACCGCTTACACGCGCACCTAATGCTTGTAGCATTTGAGTCGCCTGATCACGGGTCATTTGCTCTAATGTGCCTGTTAACACCCAGCTTTCACCATTTAACGGCTGACGTGTTGGAGCTGTTGGCGCATCCCAATGAATTCCGGCTGCAATTAAGCGATCAAGCACTTCAATGTTATGTGGTGCCAAGAAAAAGTCAGCAATCCACTCTGCAGTAATATCACCAACATCTGGGGTTTTCTTTAAAGCTTCAACATCAGCAGCTTTAAGTGCTTCCAAAGTTTGGAAAGTATTGGCCAACATTCTAGCTGTTGTTTCACCCACCCCACGAATTCCCAGAGCATAAATAAAACGAGCAAGCGTCGTCTTCTTACTGGCTTCAATGGCATCAATCAGGTTCTGTACTGACTTTTCGCCCATTTTTTCAATACCGAGCAAAGTCTCTCGGTGCTCATGCAAATGGTAAATGTCGGCAACATCTTTAAGTAAATCGAGATGTAATAAAGACTCTACCCAGCGGTCGCCCAGACCTTCAATATCCAGAGCTTTACGTGATACGAAGTGACGAATGGCTTCAATTCGCTGTGCAGCACAATAAAGTCCACCAGAACAACGTGCTAAAGCTTCCCCCTCAGGCATTACAACTGGTGAAGCACAAACAGGACAGCTTTCAGGTAAATGTACAATTTCAGCATTAGGTGAACGGAATTCTGGCCAAACTTTTTCTACTTTAGGAATAACATCGCCCGTACGATAAACACTAACAGTATCGCCCACACGCACATCTAGACGATGGATTTCACCAATGTTGTGTAAAGTTACGTTGGAAACCGTTACCCCCCCTACAAATACAGGGTTTAAACGCGCTACAGGGGTTAAAGTACCTGTACGCCCTACTTGCCAATCAATCTGATCAACTGTAGTTAATGCAGCTTGTGCAGGGAATTTATAGGCCGTTGCCCAACGTGGCTCACGACTTAAGAAACCAAGTTGTTGTTGTTGTTTTAAGTCATCAACCTTTACGACCATTCCATCAATTTCAACTTGTAGATCTGGACGTTCTTGCTGAATTTGCTCATAACGCTGCTGTACTTCTTGAATTGAATTACACAGATATTGACGCTCAGCAATTTCAAATCCAAGTTGCGTAAGCCATTGTAGGCTGTCGTGCATGGTGGTTAAGCTATGATTTGGTTCGCACTGGGCAATACCATACGCATAAAACGCTAAAGGTCTACTAGCAGCAATATTCGGGTCAAGCTGTCTTAAACTACCTGCTGCGGCATTACGTGGGTTCGCAAACGTTTTCTCACCTTTTGCTTCCTGATCGGCATTAAGTTTTTCAAAGCCAGACTTTGGCATGAGCACTTCACCGCGGACTTCAAGCAAACGTGGAATTTCAAAGTGATCTGAATGCAATACTTTAGGCAAGTTGCGAATTGTTTTAACGTTTTGGGTAATGTCCTCTCCGGTTTCTCCGTCACCACGTGTAACACCACGTGTTAACACACCATTTTCATACCAAAGCGAAATCGCAAGCCCATCAAGTTTTAGTTCTACTTCGTATTGTACTTTTTGGTTAGGCAAACGCTCTTCAACACGGCGAGCAAATGCAAATAAGTCTTCCTGATTAAAAACATTGCCCAAAGAAAGCATCGGAACGACATGAGTCACACTTTGAAATTTAGAGAGTGCTTGGCCGCCTACCTTTGTCGTTGGAGAATCTGATTGAAGCTGATCAGGATATTGCTCTTCTAAAGCTTTTAACTGGTGAAATAAATGATCATATTCACTGTCCGAGATTGTCGGCTGATCCATCACATAATAGGCGTGGTTATGCTTTGCAATCAGTTGAATAAGCTGACGCATCTGTTCGATCACGGAAGTTGTTGCCATTATGTTATTCACCATAAAAAAGGGTGGAAATTTCTCCACCCTGAGCTGCGACTAGATATGTTGCAATTATCGCAACGAACGTAAAAAATTAAAACTAGGCAGTCGCATGTGCCGGACGATAATCAATCACATGATGACGCCAGTGCTCTTTTAACTGTGGTGTAAATTCAAGATTATTCTCATCATAAACTTTGCCATCAATTTCACGAGCAATTAAACCTGCAATACTTGCCATCATGTCAAAACCAGTCACAGCTTTACTGTTTGGAAGCGCAAGGAAAAATGCCAACCCTTGAACTTGTTCACTAGACAAGGTTTCAAGATCAAACCCAGCTGGTCCATTGTCTGTCATACGCAGTACTGAAAACATTAGTACACTCGGCTCATCCGTATTTTCATAGCGATGGAAACATGACATTTCGCCATAACGTAAACCGTATTTTAACAATACTTTAAGTGCTTTATCGCCAGACAATGCGCGACGCGGGTTCGGATAGACATTTAAAGCAATAATCTGTTCAGCCATCGCTAATGCACTTTCATCATCATAGCGTTGCTGTTCATGTAAATGTACATCCAGAATATTACTCTCGCCTTCAAATTCAGCAATTTCGGCAGTTTCAATATTTGGGTTTAAACTCAACTCAGGTTCAGTTTTTTCACTTTCAGTTTTCAAGTTTTCTTCTGATACAGCTTCAATTTCTGATTTAACAGAAACCGTATCAACTAACTCAGCTGAACTGTCTGTGTTAATGGTAGAGCTTTTTACAGTTTCTTCAGATTTAATTTGGTCTGAAGAATTTTCAACAGCGGGTTGAGTTGATTCGGCTAAAATTGATTTAGCAGGTTCTACAGCCAAAGTTTCTGTTTGTTTTGTTGTACTAGTTTCTACCGATGCAGATTCATTTAACGTCGGCTCTACTCGCTCTGTACTAGTTGCCGATACACGTTCAGCTTCAGCTTGTTCAAGCTGATCTCGCACATGTCTAGGTATAACTGGTTGATTACTATCAGGATTAATATGCAAATCACTGTCTAATGAGGGTTCGGCATGGTTTGACTTTTTTAAAATCATTTTTAAGCCAATTAGCATAATAATAATGGCGACAACGATGCCAATAATCGTATTGATTTCCATTCTATGACTCCGAAACTAACCCGTATTCTTTTGCCTGTTCTAAATCGACAGTGACTAATTTTGATGTACCCGGTTCAGGCATGGTCACACCCAACAAATCAGTTGCCATGGTCATCGCCAGCTTATTATGTGTAATGTAAATGAATTGTACATGTTCAGAAAGCTCTTTTACCAAATTACAATATCTCTGAACATTCGCATCATCAAGTGGTGCGTCCACTTCATCTAACACACAGAACGGTGCCGGATTTAATCTAAAAATCGCAAATACTAATGCTAACGCTGTTAACGCCTTTTCTCCACCGGAAAGTAATGCTAGAGAACTATTTTTCTTACCCGGTGGTCTAGCCATCAGTTTAACACCAGATTGCCAGTCATCTTCAAGGCTTAAACTCGCCTCACCACCATTAAAGACCTTTGGAAACAGATTTTGCAACTCTTGATTAATCTGATCAAACGTTGTCATAAACAACTTACGGGTTTCCTGATCAATGCTTTTCATCGCATCTTTTAGTTGAGTTACCGTATTTTCCAAATCTTGAATCTGGTGACTCAACTCATCAAAACGCTGAGAAACTTCTTCAAATTCTTGTGAAGCCGCAAGGTTTACCGCTCCGATTTTTTCAAACTGTTTCTGTACTTTTTCCAGTTTTTGCTGGTGCTCAGTTAAATCGATTTGTAAACCTTTTTGGACTTCGGCGTTTAACTCTTTGAGTTGCTCTTGGTAATGTTCACGATCTGACTTAGCCGCTTGCCATGCCAAACGCTTCTCTTCAAGTTGTTCTCTGAGCTGTTCATCTTTTTGTTGATATTGATGACGCTGATCTGTCAGGGTTTGTTGTTTTTCCTGCACACTATTGAGCTCAAGCTGCCATTCATTCCAGTTCTTTTGCAACTTTTCAGTTTGAGCAAATTGTTGCTGAAATTCTGACTCAAGATTTGGTAACTCTAACTGAATAGGGTCAACAAATTTTTTCGCCTGCTCCATTTGAGCATTAATCTGCTGATATTGACTCTGCAAGAACGAGATATCTTTTTCAAGCAACTCGATTTGTTGAGTGGTTTGCGTACTACTACGGCGTAAAATCTCGCGTTCTTGTTGCTGATGTTGTAGAGCTTGTTGCTGTTCTTCTAACTGCTCTGTTAACTCTTCTACCCGAAATTGCATAGTTTTATAATCAGGTAAAATGGTTTCAAGTTTGATTGCTAGAGCATGCAAATCAATCTCCAGATCATCTTTTTGCATTGCATCTTCTTCAAGCTGCATGTCTAACTGAGCTAACTGATCTTTCAATTGTTGTTTTTGCAGTAAAAATGCTTGTGCTGCGGTTTGCTGTTTAGCAATTTGCACATCAAGCTGTTGTAAGTCTTTTTGTTTTTGTTTAACAACTTGCTGTTTCTGCTGCAAGTCAGACTGTAATTGCCCTAGCTCATCTTTCTGCTGAACTAAAATTTGATCTAATGATTGTAATTCGGGTTGTTGCTTTTCAAGGGCTTGTTCAATTTCATCTAAGCGAATACGGTGGCTCAGCATACCTTGTGCACTTTGACTTTCGTCATCATACATAAGGGCAATCACCCAATCCTGCCCGACATGATAGCCATCTAAAGTCAAAATAGACTGACCATGTTGTAATTGCTTCTGCTCATTTAAAGCAACAGTCAAATCTTGTGCAATTGCTACATTCGAGAATATTGATAGCTGTGGCGACGCAATCCAGTCATTTAAACAGGCCAAATTCCCTTTAAATTTGCTTGTTTGCTCTGAAGGTTTTAACTGACGAGCAATTCCTTCCTGAAAGGCTTGTTCAGTTTCAACAATATGAGCTTGTAACCATTTTGCTAAAAACTTTTCAACAATCTGCGCATGCGGCTTGCCCTGCTCTGTTAACTGTAGAGCCTGCATTAAGCGTAGTGCATCTTGATGTTGCTTTGGACTTTGTTTAGCAACAAGCTGGCTTAAGTTTTTCTGCTCAGATAATAAAACTTGTATTTCTGTTTTTAGTGTTTGTTGCTGATTTTTGGTTGTCTGATGTGCTTGTTGAGACTGTTCAATCTGTTGCAAATACTGCTCAATTTCAGTCTCTAACGTCGAAATTTCAAGACGTAATTGCTGCTGTAGTTGCTCAAATTCGCCCTGCTCATCTTCATGAACATGCGATTGAATCTGACTTGCTTGATGTTGCAACGTTTCTTTTTGCTGTTCAATGCGTTGAACATTTTTACCTAACTGCTCAATTTGAGCAGACATTTGCATTTTTTGCTGCTGTTGTTTTTCAACCTGAGCTTTTATTTGTTCAAATTGTTGCTGTGCTTGTTTTTGCTGAGATTGTAAATCAGCAAAGTTTTGTTCAGCTTCCGTTGCAGTATGCTCAATTCCAGTTAATGATTCAGTTTGTTCATCTAACTGATTATTGAGTGTTTCAAGTTGCAATTCCGAAAGTTGTAAACGTTCTTTAGTTTGGAATTTTTGCTGTTCTAACTGAACGAGAGTCATACTATTTTGCTGGTATAAACTCTGTTTTTGTTCCAGAGTCATTTTCAGTTCAGATAGTTTTTTCTCAGCTTGTTGCCATTCTTGTTGTAGTGGTGAAGATTGCTGAATAAGGCGCTGAAATAAAGCACTGGTTGCTTCTAAATCATGTTCAATTGTACTTAACTCTGAGCGGACTAATTTAAAAGTTTCACCCAGTTCATTCATTTGAACTGTATATTCTTCTTGTAAGCGTACGCTTTTATCTGCCTGAAAAGACAGAATTTCAATTTTCAGGGTACGAATCTGGCTTTCCAGAGTTTTATATTGAACCGCTGCTTCTGATTGACGTTTAAGCGTCTTCAGCTGTGATTTTAACTCGAGGGCAATATCTTCTAAACGTGAAAGGTTTTGCTCAGTATGTTCAAGATGTTGCAAGGTTTCACGTCGACGAGCTTGATAGCGTGAAACACCTGCGGCCTCTTCAATAAAGATACGCATTTCTTCAGGTTTGGCATCAACCAGACGGTTAATCATGCCTTGTTCAATCACTGCATAAGAACGCGGCCCTAACCCTGTTCCCAAGAAAATATCAGTGATATCACGGCGGCGACAACGTGTGCCATTTAAGAAATATTCGGATTTACCTTCACGGGTGACCTGACGGCGAACCGCTAGCTCATTATAGGCATTATATGACCCGCCCAATTTGCCATAGGTATTGTCAAAACGTAGCTCAACACTCGCCACGCCCACCGGCTTACGCTTGGAAGTTCCTGTGAAAATAACATCTTGCATGCTACCACCACGTAGCTGACGAGCATTTGATTCACCCATCACCCAACGAATGGCATCAATTACATTTGATTTGCCACAACCATTTGGACCAACCACTGCTGTGCGGTTCGCCTTAAAATTTAAAGTTGTACTATCTGCAAAAGATTTAAAGCCGGAAAGTTTTAAACTGCTTAAACGCATAATGCCCTAACTAGCGGCGTGAGCGTCTTGCCCAGGCCAATTCAATCTGTTTCATTCGTGTCAGCGATTCCAACACAAGGTTACGTAAGTGTCGACAAAAATCTTCCATAAATAAAGCGGCTTGTTGTGATTTTCGGATCAAAATTGCATCAGTCACGAGTTTAAATAATGCAAATGCTTCTTGTAGTTCCCGCTTAGAGGTATTTAAGGTCAAAAAATAACTGCGACGTAGTGAAGGTAGTAACTCTTTATAAAACTTCATTAGGTAAGGGTTACCGACCATATCTTGCTGTTCAGCGAGATATTGAAAAACACCATCATAAAATTTTTCGATATCTCCTGCTTTTACATGCTCAAGAAGTTGTTCTAATAAGAGCTGCAATTGATCGGCTTCATGTGCGCGCCATGTTTCACTGATGCGTTGAACAATATGCCCCAATAACATCACGTTTGTGTCAAACAGTGCTTTAACCTGCTGTGCAGACATTTCTGAAACAATTGCCCCGCGGCGTGGAAATATCTCAATTAAATGAGTACGCTCTAATAATAACAATGCTTCACGAACTGATCCTCGGCTTACATCCAGTTCTTTGGCAATACGTAATTCTTGAATACGCTCGCCTTCAACCAGCTCACCACTAATGATCTGTTCGCTAATATATTTGACAATTTGCTCAGAAAGACTTTCTGTCTCTTCGAGATTCATAAATCACCCGCTACTTTTTATATGCATTAATCCATGCTTTTCTTTCGCATCCTTGTTTTTAACTGATCGCACCGATTAAAAACTATGTCATTGTCTGACAATTTTATTGCATTTTAAGCCAACCCATTTAAAAACAACACCAAAATCGGATGAATAAAAGCCCTAAATGTTCTTATTTTATTGAATAAAAAAAAGCTCGAATTTCCAAAAACTCAAGCTCTTAAATCGTAGTTCTAGCAAGATTAATATTTTATTCTCTAGTACATAATCCCTTTATAAATAAAGTAACTACCCACCACCACTAATAAACAGGCAAAGCATTTTTTCAACATTTGTGGTGACAATGCATGAGCAACTTTTGCGCCAAACTTGGCTGTAACAAAACTCATGACACTAATACCAATAAACGCATAGATGTGCACATAACCAATCGTATTAGGTACAGAAATGTGTTCTTTCGCACCAAACCACATAAAGCCAATTGCACCCGCAATGGCAATAGGTAAACCACAAGCGGCGGAAGTCGCGACTGCTTTTTGCATGACGACGCCATGACGGTTTAAATACGGAACAGTTAAGCTACCGCCTCCAATACCAAAAATTGCAGAGGCAATACCAATGCCACCACCCGCCATAAATTGCATAGGTGTTGAAGGAAGCTGACGTGTTGGGTCAACAACCACATTTGCCCCTTTAAACATACGATAGGCCATCACAACTGCAAAAACACCAATAAGGAGCTGTAAATGCTGACCAGACATCAAATCGGCAATACCCGCTCCTAAAAATGAACCAATCACCAGTCCAGGCGCTAAATTACGAAAAACAGGCCAAAGAACTGCACCCTTTTTATGGTGGGCCGAAACTGAACTAAACGACGTTACGATAATGGTTGCAAGTGATGTTCCGACTGCAATATGCATGATTACAGCTGGGTCATAGTGCAATTGGGTAAAAACCACATAGAGGATTGGTACAATAATTAGTCCACCACCAACTCCAAACAATCCGGCAGTAAAACCAGCAATTGCGCCAATGAGTAAATATATGATTAACTCCATAAATGTTTTACCACTCTGCTCATATTCAACATGGATTTAGAGACTCGCCAACTACAACAACTTTTAAGCGCAAAAAACCAGCTTCCAGAAGTGGTTTTATTAAAAGCAACCACAACTTCGACCAATGATGATATTCGTGAAATTGCCCAAAAAGGCATTACAACGGGCTTGGTTTGCAGTGCTCAACAAACTCAAGGGCGAGGTCAACATCAACGGCAATGGATTTCACCTGAAGGAAACATTTATTTAAGCACATTGGTGCAAACTCGAACACCCTTAGATGGTCGCTTAGCACTTGAAGTTGCTCTGAATATTTTGCAAATCCCGCAGTTACAAGCGCTGAATTTGCAAGTGAAATGGCCAAATGATTTGTATAGTACGCATGGAAAATGGGGTGGAATTTTGGTCGAACCGCTTTCCCAGCATCAAGCTATTGTGGGCGTAGGTATTAATTTAAAAACACCACCAGTGACTGATAGTGACCAATCGATTACTTCTCTAGAGGATTTAGGCCTAGAACAAATGAGTCGTCTTGAACTTATTTCAGAGCTTTATGTGGCGATTCAAAATGCAGCTCGCTGGTTTGATCATGGTTGCTACAACTTGGCTGGACGTTTTAACCACCACGCTGCATGGCTTAATCAGTTAGTTCAATTCGAACATAGTCAGGGACTGGTTCATGGTCGTTTTGTTGGAATATCCAATGAAGGTGCAGTAATTCTTGAGACTCCTGAACCTCAGCAGTTTTATCAAGGTCGCTTAAGACCACAAGTGAATCAATAAATAGGTGTTCTTCCATGAAAAGTTTATGGCTTGATATCGGAAACACCCGTTTAAAGTATTGGATTACTGAAAATCAGCAGATTATTGAACATGCAGCTGAGCTACATTTACAGTCCCCTGCCGATTTATTATTGGGTTTAATTCAACACTTTAAACATCAAGGGCTGCATCGTATTGGGATTTCTTCAGTTCTCGATACTGAAAACAACCAACGTATTCAGCAGATTTTAAAATGGCTCGAAATTCCTGTTGTTTTTGCCAAAGTACATGCTGAATATGCTGAGTTAAAGTGCGGCTATGAAGTTCCAAGTCAGCTCGGGATTGACCGTTGGTTACAAGTACTCGCTGTAGCTCAAACAGATGAAAACTATTGCATTATTGGTTGCGGAACAGCACTTACGATTGATTTAACGCAAGGCAAACAACATTTAGGTGGTTACATCCTCCCTAATTTGTATTTGCAGCGCGATGCACTCATTCAAAATACTAAGGGCATTAAAATTCCAGACTCAGCTTTTGATAATTTAAACCCAGGCAATAACACAGTCGATGCTGTACACCACGGTATTTTGCTAGGCCTGATTAGTACGATCGAAAGCATCATGCAGCAATCTCCTAAAAAGTTGCTCCTTACAGGTGGAGATGCTCCTCTTTTCGCCAAGTTCTTGAAAAAATATGATCCAGTTGTAGAAACTGATCTTTTGCTCAAAGGACTACAACAATATATTGCTCATTATCCTAAAGACTAAAAACACACAACAAAATAAAAGGCGCTATCTGCGCCTTTTATTTTATAAGTTTATTTCTTTTGGTCGTTGTTGCCAAACAGTGGGCCCATTCCGCCACCGCCGCCGCCAAATTGTTTTTGCATATTGCCTAATGAACGCATCATTTTGCTCATACCAGATGGATTCGCAAATTTCTTCATCATTTTAGCCATTTGTGCTTGTTGCTTAATGAGTTTATTCACTTCAGCAACATCCATACCACAACCCGCGGCAATACGTTTTTTACGACTTGGGTTCATCAAGTCTGGATTACGGCGTTCTTTAACGGTCATTGACTGGATAATAGCTTCCATTTTCTTGACCTGTTTTTCAGGGTTCGCTTGCTCAATCGCTTGCTGAATTCCTGCACCGCTCATGCCAGGCAACTTATCTAAGAAGCCCATCATGCCGCCCATACTTTTCATTTGCTCAAATTGCATCAGCATATCTTCAAAGTTGAAGCTGCCTCCTTTTTGCAATTTTTTAGCCATTTTTTCGGCTTTTTCTTTGTCGATTTTGCGTTCAACTTCCTCGACTAAAGAAAGTACATCACCCATGCCTAAAATACGTTGAGCAACACGATCTGGATGGAATGGTTCTAAAGCATCAAGCTTCTCCCCCATACCCAAGAACTTGATTGGCTTACCAGTAATTGCACGTACAGAAAGCGCAGCACCACCACGTGCATCCCCATCAGTTTTAGTAAGAATCACACCCGTAAGTGCTAATGCATCATTAAACGCTTTAGCTGTATTTGCAGCATCCTGACCTGTCATGGCATCAACCACGAATAAGGTTTCAGTCGGCTTAACGGCAGCATGTAATTCTTTAATTTCGTCCATCATGTCTTCATCGACATGCAAACGACCTGCGGTATCGACAATTAACACATCAGCAAACTGGATTTTTGCTTGTTCAATTGCACGATTAACGATATCAATTGGCTTTTCAGAAGCATCTGATGCAATAAAACCTGCACCAACTTCTGCTGACACAGTTTCTAACTGTTTAATTGCTGCTGGACGGTAAACGTCGGCAGAAACCGTCATTACTTTTTTCTTTTGACGCTCTTTTAAGAAACGTGCCAATTTAGCGGCAGTTGTTGTTTTACCCGCACCTTGTAAACCAGCAAGTAATACAACAACGGGAGGCTTAGCACTTAAATCAAGTGTTTCATTCGCCTCACCCATCATCTTGGTGAGTTCGTCATAGACAATTTTTACAAATGCCTGGCCTGGTGATAACTGAGTCATCACTTCTTGGCCCAATGCCTCTTCCTTAACTTTCGCGATAAATTCACGAGTTACAGGTAACGCGACATCGGCTTCAAGAAGTGCCATACGTACTTCACGTAAGGTATCTTTAATATTGTCTTCGGTCAGCTGCCCTGAGCCAGTAACATTTCTTAAACTCTGTGTGAGTCGTTCTGTTAAGGTATCAAACATTGCAAAATCCGCTTAAAATGGCTAGTTGCAAAAAAATCTTTCTCGAAATAGAAAATTTATGCATAGAATGCTATAGGATACTTTAGTTCGCAGCGAATTTATATCTTATATAGATGAATTAATCCTGAAAAAGGTTTGACATGATTAGCCTCCCCTTGGTTTACACAATTTTGGCACTCATCGCATATACCACTTCTTTCTGGTATCTGTTTATTCGTTTAATGTCAAAACGTGAACCAAACCCATGGTTATTTGCTTTTATTGCGACTTTGGCGCTCCTGTTGCACGGTACAGTTTTATGTCACGCCATGCTGACACCAGCCGGCATTAACTACGATGTTTTTAATTTAGTATCATTTACATCGTGGCTTATGCTGTTGTTAAGTTTAATTTTTAGTATTTTTCGCCCCATTGTACCGCTAAATTTATTAGGCATTCCTGTAGCGGCTATTGGCCTTATTTTAGGTTTTGCATTCAGCCGACCAAATCAATTTATTGAGCAGCATTCGTTAGGCTTAGATACTCATATTATTCTTTCACTTTCTGCCTATGCAGTTTTACTGATGGCAACCATTCACGCTATTTTGCTATGGTTCCAAAATCGTGAACTCAAAAAGAAACAAAAAAAACGTTTTTGGGTCAATTTACTTCCGCCAATTCAGGCGATGGAGTCTTTGTTATTTGATCTGATCATTACTGGCTTTATTTTATTAACAATTGCACTCACTTTTGGTTTCTTGACGATCGATAGCTTCTTTGCACAACATCTCGCTCATAAGACTGTATTTAGTATTATTTCTTGGTTTATCTATGGCTCACTCTTAATTGGCCATTACAAACTTGGCTGGCGAGGTCAAAAAGCGATTCGTTTTACCTTAATCGGTTTTGTGCTTTTGGCGATTGGTTTTATTGGCAGTAAATTTGTGCTTGAGATGATCTTGGGCCGTTAAGTAAATTAAAATTTCTTCGATACTAGACAGCGTTATACATATCCCGTATAACGCTGTTTTCTTTTTGCTCAGGTGACACAGACTGTGAAACTCATACTCGCTCCAATGGAAGGTTTAACTGACCCGATCATGCGGGATACACTCACATCTGTTGGTCATTTCGACTGGTGTGTGACCGAGTTTATTCGAGTTACAGACAGCATTTTGCCAGACCATATTTACTATAGTTTTTGTCCAGAATTAAAAAATGACGGTAAAACAGCTGCGGGAACGCCTGTTCATGTCCAGTTCTTAGGTAATAACCCAGATATGCTGGCTGCAAATGCAGCAAAAGTTGTAGAGCTTGGTGCACCAGCAATCGACCTTAATTTTGGTTGTCCTGCAAAAACTGTAAACCGACACAGAGGCGGCTCTGTTCTTCTTGATGAACCTGATGTTGTACATATGCTCATTAAAGCAGTGAGAGATGCGGTACCTGCACACATTCCTGTTTCAGCAAAAATGCGTTTAGGTTATCTCGATGAAAACCACACCATGGAAAATGCCCACGCTGTTGAAGATGCTGGTGCAAGCTGGTTAACGGTTCATGCACGTACTAAAGCAGATGGCTATACGCCACCAGCTTATTGGGAAAAAATTCTACCGATTAAAGAAGCTTTAAAAATTAATGTCATTGCGAATGGTGAAATCTGGAACAATGCTGATGCTAGAGCCTGTCAGCAACAGTCTGGCTGTGAAGATTTAATGATTGGGCGTGGTGCTGTGACGACCCCAGATTTAACCCAATGCATTCGCCAAAACATGGATGAAGCGTTATTTAGTTGGGAACAACTGGTTGATTTACAAATTCGTTTTTTAAACGGTCAAGCAAAAACAGAAATTGGTATGGTTGGTCGTTATAAGCAATGGTTAGGTATGATGACGAAAGCCTACCCTCAAGCGAAAGAATTATGGGACCAAGTTAAACGTATTAAAGCTTTGGATGAAATTGTCCAACAGTTAGAACACACCAGATCAGAAAACATTTAACGCAATATAGTAAAAAAAGAGGGCGATTGTTTTACAACCGCCCTCTTTCGTATTTCAGGTTAAGCTATTATTCTTTTTTAAAAGCCGCTTACTTTCATTTTAAAGTCAGTTACAGAAACGCCAGTGACACCAAAACTCCCCATTGAGCCATTCGGTAAATTATTAAACGTTGTTGTATTTTGAGTACCCATATTTCCTAAAGTGACATTATTAAGTGAAGCATCAAATTTACTTGATACGCCTGTATTTCCAAAAGTTAATCCAGTTGGATCAACACCTGCATAGAAACCATCAAGTACAAAACCTGTTGAGGTATTTGTGCCAGCAAATTTAAACCCGAATGTAGCACCCGTATTATCGGACACTAAAGTAATTGGACAACCTGCTGCAGCAGAACAAATAGATTGAATTGCTCCTCCAAATTTAACCATAACTGATTGAGCAGCATGGCCAAGCTGAATATTTAAACGAGGTTTATTGGTTTGTACAAAGTTAATATCTAAATTGCCAGTAGAACGGATCAATTCTTTTACACCCGTATTCACTGTCGTTCCCGAACTAAAAATTGATTTTGGTGCATAACTTGTTAATGCATAATCGGATGGACTAGATAAAGATGCACTTGGAGCTAAATAAACTGAAAAAGGTAAAAGTCGAATACCGTTTACATCACTTCCCATAGATACAGCTAAATTTAAAAAAGGATTTCCACCACCAGCATCGACATCCATTGCAATATTAAAAGAAGGATTACTCGATACCGCAGCTTTAATAAACTCTATGCCAGGAACTGGATTTGTAGAATTTCCTGCAATGACAAAGCCAGCCTTACTGTTATATGAAGTTGAGGCAATACCGTTTGTATCAATCAGAGCGACTTGATTAAATTTAACTTTATCAGCCTGAATACCTAAGGTTAAACCATTTTGACCCGTCGCGGCCGCAAGACTTTGATCATCTAAAGGCTGCATTGCAAAAACACTTGAACTACTGGCAAGTAGCAACCAGCACGCTATATTTTTATTCTTCATGTCGCTCTAATCCTTAAGAGACAAACGCTTATTATTTGTTCAGACTATCAGAATAATATTCAAGTACAAAGCAATTATCCCTATAACCCGACGAATGCAAATCCAATCACATTAAAATAAAAACCATATAAAAAGTGGCAATGGCTGCCACTTTTCTTTATTAGTTAAAAGCACCATTTCTAGGCACAATACTAAAGCTACTATTTAAACGTCCACCAGTAATTGCAAGCTCACCTAAACGTGCACCTGCACCAGTTGACGGAGGATAGAAGTTAATATCTTTAACACGTAATGCGCCGTCAATACTCTTATCTGGATTAAAATAAACCGCCGTATTTACGCCAACTTTACCTAAACCACTTGCACTGTCTTTACCAACAACTAAAGCAGTATTAAACGCAAGCTTTCCAGTAATGTTATCAAAGCCAATTGCAGAACCATCGATCGGATCACTAATTTGAACTGTATTTCCAGTTGCTGTGGCAGGCATCGTGAAATCGCCCAGTACAGTTAGAGCACTACCATCTGCAATTGAACTGTTTGGTACGATCGATAAGTTAAGATCTCCGCCTAAACGCAGTTTTAGACCAAATAAGACATCATTATTTCTGGCAAAGTTATCAATTGGTGAGGTACATGAACCCGTAGCTGGACAAGTTTTATATTTTGCCCCTGGTAAATAGCCAGCTGCAATTTCAGTTGATAAAGCAAGTAGCATCTCTTTTAAACTAATATTAAGACTGCCATTTTCTAAACCAATGCTTCCATTGCCTTTAACAAACATATCAATATTACGTAAACCCATATAATAATCAGTTGGGTTACCCGCATTATTGGCATTTGGAGAACCATCAATTAATAAAATTGAGGTTGTTTTGGTTCCAGTCGCATCACGTCCTGTAGTTCCAGCTGCAATACCAAAACCCAAACGTGAAGTCGTTCCAGATGCCGCAACAACATTCTGGACAGGTTTACCATTGGCATCTTTTGTATAGTAATAAGCACTATTTGCTGGCGCGTCTAAACCATATACAGCAGCATTAGCATTTAAATTATAAAAAGGTAGTGCTAAACCCCACTGGTTGTTTGCACCATTATCTGCAAACTGATTGGCAGGAGCGACATTCGCACTTGTCGTAAAACGACCACGTCTTGAAAATGCTTGAAACTCTGCTCCACGCATCGCAAGAATTAAACTGAATGGATTAGTAACCGTATCACGGTGAATATTATGCTGATAATCAGTAGCTGTCGTTAAAGTACCACTACCTAAACGGATTCCGTTTAAGGTTGCGTTGTTTGGCATTAATAAGGTTTTCGTATCAGCAAGATTTAGATAAATATTTCCGCTGTCGAAATAACCACGCGTAGCTGAGTTAAGACCAGTTAAATTGCCAAACTCGAAACCATAAGCATTCAAACCGGCTCCACCAATTTCTAAAGTGGTTGCTTTACCATCTGCGCCTAGCATTGAATCATTATCTTTAGTGAATTCACCTTTCATACGAAAGGCAATGCCAGAATTACCTAAAATACTATTACTTGAACCTGTACCCGCTGCAGTATTTGCCGTACCTAAAGTGGTGGTATCCGCAGTACCATCCATTCCACGAACTTGTAAATAACTATTTACCATACGTCCGCTAGCACCTAAACGAATCAAACCTTTCGCATTCTGTGGGCTATTAGTTGCATCTAAAGCATAAGGGTTAGTTTTATCTACATTCGAGCTGAGCATTACCTCAATATTCAGGCCTGAATTGGTTACTTTGCCGCTACTGTCAACATATGTACCCGCAGTTAAACCAGAAGCTGAATCTGCTACACGGTTAAAATCAACATAGCCATAGGTAGTATTCGGAGTTTGCCCTACACCAGCAACATTAGTTCCAGTATTTGTCTGTAAAACTAAGCCACGAGTTGGGTCAATCAACATGGCCCCTTTACCAACAAAATTAAAGTTAAAATTTCTTAAAATTAACTGATTTAGCTGGCTGCGAGCATCCAATTGCCCTAGATAAATATTGGTATTATTAATACCAAGTGTCATGTTTGACTGGCTATTTGCATTAAATAACCCATCTTGGGTTGTAAGTGCCAAATTTAAAGGAGAGGTCGTTTGAATAGCCAACTGCCCTAAAGTTGGCGAGCATGTAGCTGAACTATTACAAACTTTAACGCTATTTACGGTAATAAGTGATGAACTACTTTGCATAGAAAAGTCGAGTCCAGTTTTACCCGTAGTCGGATTACTTCCTACATCTAAACGGTAATTAGTACTTAAAGTTTGGCTAGATGCATTACTTTTTTGGACTTTTACACCACTTGCTTGAGCTCTTAATACCTGATCAGCACTTGTTGGTGTGCCTGCATGGTCATCCCAATAAGCATTATCAATATTAATTTCATTAAACGTAGTTTGAATAGAGATCCCATCTTGTCCATTGACGGCACTCAAATCAGCATCTGTTAAAGCTTCTAAAGCATAAATTTGACCACTCACTAACAACATGCTGGTTGCTAATGTATTTAAAATAAACTTTGAGCTGTGATTTTCTTTATTTTTTTTCATCACTTCAGTTCCTTTGAAATCTACATTAACCCTTAACAACGAGGATGGCTACCATCACAGCTAAAGACCATGACTTTTCCTTGGATAGCCAAGTTTCCGTTCATCATTAAACCCATAAAACCAGTTTCACGTCCATAGTCATAGGCCGATGGAGTCGCTGTAGCAACTTGCTGTGCTGCACTATTAGCAGTCGCAGCATATGTCGTTTTTTTGAAATATGCATAATCATACATATTTGCACTCGAGCCTTGCGTTGTTGTTGAGCTGGTAAAGTTATCTTGCTCAATTGATAAAGCATTGAACCCAAAATTACGGAATAAAATCGGTTGAGCTGAGCTAAAACTAAGTTGAATAGCAGGCTTAATAATTTCAGTATTACTTTTATCAAGATACTTTAAATCAACGCCATCCAAGCCCATTTTTTGAATATTTAAAGTTCCTTGTACGCCTTTAAACACGAGCCAAAGTTTATTACCACTATCACTATTTTCAGCCCAACCACTTGGCTTAGTTGCATCTGCTTGTACAAAACGTTTGTTAATCGCTAAACCTATATGACAGAACTCAACGTTCTCACAGACACCACCACTACCATTGTCAAAGACACCGTTAGCTGTCTGGTTTAAATTAAGCATTAAAGATAAATCAGCACCAGCTTGTCCATTAATCGCCTGCAAAGCGTCATTATCTAAAGTTTGCAGCTCAGCATGTGTAACTGTTGTACAAAGAGCGAGGATCAAAGTACTTATTTTTTTCATATCAATCTCCTCCTCTTATAGACCCTTAGTGGTAAGTTTCAAGTGCTGGATTAAAACACCATCAATAACAGCAGAACCCATGTTATTCGTAATCGCAGAACTAATTTGTGCTCCAGATAACTTATAGGTATTTATATCTGCATTTGGCGTGGTAGTAGACCAACGTCCATTGTTATAAAGTGCATCTGGTAAAGGTGTGCCAGCTGGTACAGCAAACTGAGCGCCATTACCTGCATCAGCTAAGGTATACCCTGTATTATTTACTGTCGGGTTATAATAAGAGGTACTATCAATATTAGCCCAGTTCGCGCTCTGGGAATCGAACCTTAAACCTGAGCCTGCATTGCCAGTCCAGCCCGTTGCTGTACGGTACTGCCAAGTATCATAACAAGTACTTAAGTTCAAAAATCCACAACTATAACTACCTGCACGACGCTCCTGATTTTGCAATTGGTAGAAGTTTTTAGTCTGCGTTATAGCAGCCACAGTGCCTGTAGGTAATTTACCAAATGAAATACCGACCGCATCTTGCGTATTGTTCCCTTTAAACGCTTCTAAAGTATTATTCGTTGCATTATAAACTGTTGAACCAATTGAAATACTGCTATGTGTTGCACTAGAACCTTGATAAGTTTTACCACCTAATGTGACACTGGTACCGCATTGGTAAATATTACAAGTTGAACCTGAGTAACTTGTGTCAGCACCACTATAATCTGTATAAATTTTCTTATAAATTTCAGGTTTATTTGGAATACGAGCAAGTTCTAAACTAAAGTTTTTACCATCTGAGCTTAAAACTAAGGGTTGATATAACGAGCCCAAAACAAGGTTAATATTTGGGTTATAAAGGTATAAACCTTCATTTGCATCAAAAGTTGGCGCAAATCCACCATTAATGGCAGGTGTTACCAAATTACCTTGAGTAGTTCCAGATTCACGCGTGCTCAAACGTAATACGTTATTCATAGCGCTGTCTGTTGGGGCAGTCCATGAACCAGTTGAAGTAACCGTCGTAGTTTGACTACGAATCCGATATAACCAATCCGAGCTAGGTGAACTATTACTTGGGGCGCCAGTATACTGGGTGCTATAGCGATTTACCCACGACCCTACCGAAGACGTTGGAGTATTTGCAGTAATTGTTGCTCGTAAATTGGAGGCATCGCCACTGTTTAAGCGAATAACTCCTGCTAAACCTAAAGTATCGTTATAAAAAGGACTCATTCCTCCAGCAGATGTCGCTCCACCTAGTGTCTGAAAAAGCTGTAAACGACTGCCATTTAAACTAAAGTTATTCCAAACCCCTTGTAAACGAAGACGGTTTGCACGGCTTGCATCCGTACTCGTACCAATTAATCCATTTGAGTCGCCATAATTAAATTGGTCTGCTGCACCATTTATTTTATTCGGGTTTCGGACAAAAATATCTGACCATAAACCTAATTTCAGCTTATATGCATCAATACCTGCTGTATCTTTCGTTCCGACTTCATATAAAGGTGCCTCTAGAGCTAAGTAAGTTACCTGACAAGTAGGATCAGTCGCACCTGTACAATTATTTGCACTAAAATTCGGCACTGAATTTTCAGTCGCAACTTTAAATATCCATGGGTTAACCGCAGTACCCCAACTCGAAATTGCAGCGGCCGCATCAGTAGAAGCAATGCGGGTATTTGTATCATTATCAGATTTAGAAAGCGCTAAACCATAAAGAAAAATATCTGCTTTACCAACTGCACGATCGCCCGAATCGACAGAGCCATTTTTATTGGTATCTGCTGCTGTCATACTCAAAGGACCGACAGGTACATAATTGATATAACCAGTATCTTTAGTACGATCGGTTAATATCTGACTTGAGGTTTCATTAGCGCCTGCGCCACGAAATACCATATAGGCATTCTGTGGCAAGATAGCAATACCTTCACCTGTAGTTGCACTTAAGCCCGCATCAGAAAGTTCTTCGAGTGCGAAACTAGCTTGGCTTATACAAAGCCCGATTAAACTTGCCAAAACGGTTTTTTGAAACCTTACCGTATAATTAAGTGTAGTCATCTTGACCTTCCTGTTTTATACGATGCCGCGCACCATATTTATTTTTCTTTAACAATCCTTGATGCCAGGTGAATATATCCTTTTCACCTTAGGCAAAGAGGCAAATCTAAAAGATATTGCCAACCTTTCCACATTTCTATTATGCGGAATATTTGCACAAATGCAAAAAAAAGCATGTAAAAAATTACTTTTCCGATGAATGTAAAGTATCAGCTATAACATTCTTTTAAAATTAACAGAACTTTAAGTTTCCATAGCAGTTAGGAGCAAAACTCTGGTTTTTTAAAACTAAATTCGTCAAATTCATAGGAACGTACTGACCAGTTAAATCAATATTTCCTGTATTAATACTTCCTGCTAAACAAGAAATTGCGAGCAAGCCGCAGTTGACTGCATTTTCATCTTTTCCTAAATATGCACTAACTTTATCTAGGGCTGCTTTAACAACATCATCGGTAATAACTACTTGTGACTGTGGGGTTACATCACCAATATCAATGGGGTTCGAAAGCTCTAACCACCAACCCGCCTGAGAAACTGACTTAGCCCCTGTCCATTGTAAATTTTGCCCTTGTAAGGAAAGAGAAGCCGCTGTGCCATTCAAATTAACTTTATGGAAGTAACCTAAATCTTCATTGACAGCAACATTTACTCCTAAATTGTTGATCACACCTGTTAGATTACCAGATAAAGGAATCGTTAAACCAAGATCGAGTTTCGCATCTGCTGAAATAGTTCCAGATAAATTAATACCACTTACATTAGCAGTACCTGTTAAATTTGCAGTAGTTATACGTTTACCAGAGATGACTTGCGACGGTAAAGTTAAGCTACCAGAAGCACTACTTAAACCTAGATCATAAGCTGTAGATTTAAAATTAGCCCAGATTAAACGATCGGAACTTCGTGCTCGACCAGTAATTACTGTCCCCAAATTAGTTTGAGTTAAGCCAGAACCTGGAGAACGAGCAAAAGTATTTACAGTTCCCCCAGTTTCTTGAGTCACCATATAACCACTAAAAGAGTTAATACCGTTTTTTGTAGCAGTATTCTCTGAACCAAAAGTCAGTAAACCCTGAATAGATTCGGCACTTAATCTTACCCCAGCTACTTCGCGAGTCGATGCACTGTTAGGATTTTTAATCGCAAACTCAATAAACGGATTAGTTAATTTTGCTGAAGAGCTAGCACGACCATCATTAGTATCTGAAAGCCCACTTAGACTTAAGTTATCGATATCAATATCACATGCACCTGCTCCATTGGCTCCCCCACACCCAAGCTGTAGTTTTTTAATATTCGCATTCAGCTCTAAATCGGCATCTAAGCCCAATTTATAAAAACCTACATTACTATTATTATCGCGTAATTTTTCTAAATTTGCAGAGTCCGTAGGTGCAATATAAGACATACTCATTAAAGCTTGGCCACGAGTTGCGGATAGCTCCGAATCTGACATAGGGACTAATGTAGAAGCAGCATAAGCTGAAGAAAAGCATAAGCTTCCGAGTGTCAAGAGTGCTACTCGAAGAGACGTAAACTGTCGCATGGCCGACCTCCGTATCCGTGGGGGCATAATCCTGTTTAATTTCTTTTTATTTGGTCTGTCTGAATTTAGTAGATATCTAAACAATTACTACTAGAAAGACAACCGATACATTTGCTTTTAAATTCTGTGATGCAGAACAAAAAAACAAATCAATTATTGATCATATTATATTATTTTTTACAAAAGGAAACTGTCGTTTATCGTAATTCCGATAAACGCATCTCATGTAAGTCTTATTTATAAAATTGGGCCACCTCAGTGACCCATTACTTTAAAATTCTTCTTTATCTAAGAAAAATTATGTCTTAGGCAGTGTAACACCTGTTTGACCTTGGTATTTACCACCACGATCTTTATAAGATGTTTCACATACTTCATCACTTTCAAAAAATAGCATTTGTGCTACACCTTCCCCTGCATAAATACGGGCAGGTAAATTAGTGGTGTTTGAAAATTCTAAAGTTACGTGACCTTCCCATTCAGGTTCTAATGGAGTCACATTCACAATGATACCGCAGCGAGCATAGGTCGATTTACCTAAGCAGACTGTCAACACATTACGAGGAATACGGAAATATTCGATTGTACGTGCTAAAGCAAATGAGTTTGGCGGAATAATACAAACATCAGATTCAATATCGATAAAGCTTTTGTCATCAAAATTCTTTGGATCGACAATTGCAGAATGCACGTTAGTAAAAACCTTAAATTCACGGGCACAGCGTACATCATAACCATAGCTAGAGACCCCGTAGGAAATCAACTTTTCACCATTTTCATCAAAACGGACTTGATTCTCTGCATAAGGTTCAATCATGCCGTGTTTTTCGCTCATCTCGCGAATCCAACGATCAGACTTAATAGCCATGTATTTTCTATCCAAAGGTAATTTCATTGATTGCGACGTACTTTAACGTAAAAAAGCAATTATGAAAACAACGCTTGAGCTACTCTTCTCGATAAGAATAGCTCAGCTGTACATTTAAAGGTTCAGTAAAGCAGAATAACTAATTGGAATTGAAAAGCTGACTAAAACAAGTGAAGCTGTTCTTTGTAAATTAGTTTGATTTAACCAACCCACTTTCTTAGATGCTAAAACTGAACCCAAGAAAATCCAGAACAACGCAATTGGTGTAATGAGTGCTAAGTAAGCCATCATATGAACCAAATAAATATGAAAATCACTCCATGCAGCTACCGGAAAAATTGCTGAAGCAAACAGTAAGGCTTTGGGGTTCAATAAAGTTGCACAGAATAATTCACGAGCACGGATTGTAGGCTGATTTAATTCAACTTCTTGATTTGCCGTATGCCATAACTTAATGGCTAAGAAAATAATATAGCAAGCACTCAACAGCTTAAGAATAGGCGGCAGCAAGGGCAATGTGTTAGACACTTTCCCAATTAGCATTCCCCATGCAGAAATAGAGATCACGTAACCCAAAACTTCTGCTGGAATAAGTTTTACTGACTTCCGTAGTCCTACTTGCACGCCTGAAGAAGCAAGCAAAGTGTTAGTTGGACCAGGGGTAAGTAAAATTGTGGCTACTAAGCCAATAAAAAGCCATGAAATCATTGAATGACCTCACAATATAGTCATCTCAGATTAATAGATATCCTGTCACATGGCAAAAGGTAATTGTAAGACAAAGTTTTTCAAATTATTTTTAATTTAAAATAAAAATATTAAAAACAATTACTTAAAAAATAACTAAAGAAAGCAGTAAAGAAAACTTTACGGTCAGTTGTTATGCTTTTCAAATAATTTCGTACTCAAGTAACATAAGTATTTTTATTTTAAGTCTATTTTTCCATCAAAAGCCTTTATAATAAAAAATATATAGCGATGGTAAGTTTAAATTTTAAGCTTTTAATAAGTTTCAATTCATATATTGTTTCTGATTTTTTTATATAGAGCACCAAGCTCTACTACCTTAATGATTATGGCAAAGCACTTTTTTCAATCTTGGCTTCCCTCACCCGAGAAAGTTTCAAATATGAAATTTCTAAGGATTTTTGGTAAAAAGACCTTGAATCCTGTGCTTTGGTATGTCAATCGGAAATCGATTACCCGAGCTGTTTTTGTCGGAACTTTTTTTGGTTTACTGCCTATTCCTTTTCACAGTGTATTTATTGTGATGGCGGTCTTACTATTCGAAGTAAATTTACCAATTAGCTTAATGCTGGCTTGGCTAAGTAATCCTCTTACTCTAGTTCCAATTCTGTATATTGGTTTTTGGTTTGGTGCACATATTTTTCATGTGCATATGATCAACAAAGAAATGCTGCTAGGTGTATTGCACCAAATTTCTCGCTGGATTACTCATTTCGGGCACGGGCATATTGATTTTAGTCTCGCGAAAATTTTGATGACAGGTCTGGTTGTCGAAGCTTTTGTATTTGCTGTCATATTATATCTATCTACAGAAATTTTCTGGCGTTGGATGGTTATTAAAAACTGGAAAAGTAGACACCGTCATAAAAAGCAAGAAGAAGAAGTTTTATAAATCTCCAAGCTTCTTGCTGAGTGTTAAATTATTATTTTGGTAGTTTTGATTTCATATATTCTTCAGCCACATTGAGTACATACTCTTGGCAAGCCTCTCCTGTACCAGGGTCATAAGCTCCGTTATTCGTAATATTATTAGATAAGATTCGAATGCCTAAAAACGGAACATTCAACTGACTTGCTATTTGAGCAACTGATGCTGCTTCCATTTCCTCAACTGAAGTGCCATAACGCTGATGGAAAAATTGAATACGATCAAGTTCGTTATTCCAAACATCTGCTGAACCAATCGTTCCCTCAACCACCTCACCTTTGTCATAACGGACTTTATGTGCCGCCATTAATAGCTCTTGATCACCTTCAAATTTGCGTATTGCAATCGGTTCCGGATCAGACTCATCTGTTGGCAAAACATCAAAAGCTTCAACCCAAGTGAGTGAATTTGATCCAGCACCCAATGGCTGTTTAGGGGTTCTAAATGCACCAATATTGGTCGCATATTTTCCTAAAACAATATCGTAAACGTGTAGATTTGGGTCATGCCCACCTGCTGTTCCCTGATTAATGATCGCAATCGGTTTATAACGTTCAATAGCTAAAGCAGTTGCAGCAGCAGAATTGCTCATCCCCATACGGGTTTTAGAAATAATCATTGGATAACCGTTATAGGTACCCTTCCAGAATTTCCACCCACCAATTTCTTCAACAGTCTTATTCTCTAATTTTGAAGCCATTTTTTCCGATTCTACTGGCAAAGCACCCTGAATAATAATCGGCTGTAATTTCTGTTTTTGGTCCTGAACTGTTGGTGTTTGTGAAACAGAAGAGTCGTCATTATTGCATCCGACTAAAAATAAAGCGCTACATAAACTGATTACGCCAAAAGCACATTTAAATTGCATTTTTTACCCTTTCTTTTTAAAAAGTGTAAAGTAGCAATCTACATGCCAATTTCAAGTTTAGCTTTGTTATTAAAATTCAGTAATTTAATTTTCTATTTTAACCAGACAATAAAAAACCCGACTTAAAGTCGGGCTTTAATAAGTTAAAAAATCCGCTTGTCATCACGTGTACGTTGAGGAATTTTTTCAATTTGTTCCCACATAACTTTAGCAATATCAATATAACTATCAGCCGCATCATCCATTGCTACAACACTTGGTTTACCCTGATCAGCATGCTCACGGATCTGAGCGTTTAAAGGTAAACGACCTAACAATGGAATGTGGTACTGCTCAGAGAGCTTATCACCGCCACCCATACCAAAAATTTGTTCTTCATGACCACAGTTAGAGCAAATATGCGTCGACATGTTCTCAACGACACCTAATACTGGAATGCCAACCTTATTAAACAACTCAATACCTTTTGTAGCATCCAGTAAGGCAACATTTTGTGGTGTAGTCACAATGATTGAACCAGTCACTGGAATACGCTGTGCAAGCGTGAGTTGAATATCACCAGTACCCGGCGGCATATCAATCATGAGCACATCTAGATCAGGCCAAAGCGTTTGATTAAACAATTGCATTAAAGCACCCGTTGCCTTTGGTCCACGCCACGCGACAGGTGTGTTGTTATCACCAGTTAAATGTCCAATCGATAACACTGCCATTCCATAGGCATCTAAAGGCACGAAATTTTCACTTTCAATAAGAGGTGTTTTTCCCGCATTGCCTAGCATTGTTGGAATACTTGGGCCATAGATATCGGCATCCAAAACCCCAACCTTAAGTCCCATTTTTTGCAAGGCAAGTGCTAAATTGACCGTAGTTGTCGATTTACCAACACCACCCTTACCAGATGAAACTAAAATAACATGCTTAATGCGTGGATGAAGTGGAACATCTCTTTGTTGTGGAGCGGCTTTTTGAATAGGAGGATTATTCGGATCTGGTTCTGATTTAGGTGAAGCATCTAGTACAGGAGGTAAGTTTGAACTTTCCTGTGTAGGGCGCTTCTGTTGAACCACATGCAGGTTTAACTCTTCAATACCACACTTTTCTAAAGCCCCAGCCAAATCATCATGAATTTGCTGCAAGTGCTCTTTTTCATCAGGAAATGTATTAATTGTAAGTTGTAATACACGACCCTGAACTTGAAGCTGACTAATGCGCTCTTTTAAAGCATCTTTTGAATGGGGTAGTAAATAATTTTGGAGTACGGTTTGGATTTCATCTTCTTTCACTTCTTGTGCGGGTGAAAAAACAGACTTTAGAGAAGAAAGCCAAGACATATTGTTTACTCCAAAAACAGATCATTACAGCTTAATGGAGATAGTGTAACAGTATTGGTCCGCACTCGCTCACCTTGGGATGAATAATTACTCACTTACAATCTCATCTTTTAGGTGAGGAGTGCAGATTTTAGTTTAGATCAGCTTATTCAGCAGAATCATGGTTTTTCAATTTATTTAACTTATCAGTTGCTGTTTTCTTTAACTCGTCAAATTTTGCTGTTGCTTGAGTTTTTAACTCATCAAATTTTGTTGCAGCCTCATCTTTTAGCTCTGCTGCCTTAGCTTTGGCATCATCAAGTTTATGGCTTGCCTCAGTGCGTAAATGATCAAACTTGTCTTGCAGAGTGTGCTGAGCATCTTCAAGTTTGCCTTTCAAATCACTTGCTTTATCTTCAACCGCTTCTTTACCAGCAGCTTGCTTCTCTTTTACATTTTCCTTTAAATCATCCAAAGCTTTTTCGCCTTGAGCTTTTGCATCTGCCGCTTTTGCTTTTAATTTGTCTACTGTATCTTCAACTGCTTCTTTACCAGCAGCTTGTTTCTCTTTTACATTTTCCTTTAAATCATCCAAAGCTTTTTCACCTTGAACTTTTGCATCTGCCGCTTTTGCCTTTAAATCATCTAATTTATTTTCAGTAGTCATCGTTGTTATCCTCGTAGTTAATTAAAAAATTACCTGAATAAGTTATTAGTTATACATCGTTATGGCTTGTTTTCTGACCGTAACTGCAATTTGAAACAAAGACAATACAGGAAGATTCAAATATTTTTCGATTTGTTTATCTGTTCTAAAGAGAAATAACTTCGCAATTAAAAACCGATTTTTACGAATACTCATTGTTACCCAATAAAGATTATTATCCCACCACTCAAACACAGCTCTCGCCTTGCGCTCGGGCAAAGATTATTAACCTTTGCTTATCCCACCACTCAAGCTTAGCTCTCGTCTTGCACTCGGACAAAGCGTTGCTTTGTTTTTCCTCCTTCATCAGTTAAAATCTTCCACCTTATAAATACGAATGAGAGAATGAAATCCGTGCGTAAAATTTTAGTCACTAATGCCCTTCCTTACGCTAATGGTCCAATTCATATGGGTCATTTACTCGGTTACATCCAGGCAGATATCTGGGTTCGTGCCATGCGGGCAATGGGTCATGATGTGACTTATGTATGTGCGGATGATGCTCATGGTACTGCTATCATGCTACGTGCTGAGGCAAACAGTATTAGCCCAGAAGAGCAAATTGCGAATGTTCAAAAAGAACATATCCGTGATTTTGATGGCTTCGGTGTACATTTCGATCACTATGATTCAACTCATAGCGATGCCAATAAAGCACGTTCAACAGATATTTATATTAAAAACCGTGAAGCTGGAAATATTGCAGTTCGTCCTGTAACTCAATTATTTGATCCAGAAAAAGGCATGTTCTTATCTGACCGTTTCATTAAAGGTACATGCCCAAAATGTAAGTCAGAAGATCAATACGGCGACTCATGTGAAGTTTGCGGTACGACTTATAATGCAACGGAGTTACTTAACCCGCGCTCGACTTTAAGTGGTGCAACACCAGTTGAAAAATCTTCAGATCACTATTTCTTTAAACTACCGAACTTTGCTGAGTATTTACAGAAATGGACCCGTGATGAAGGTCGCTTACCTGTCTCGATTGCGAACAAACTCGATGAATGGTTTGAAGCAGGTTTAGCAGATTGGGATATTTCTCGTGACGCGCCATATTTTGGTTTTGAAATTCCAGATGCACCAAATAAATATTTCTATGTTTGGGTTGATGCACCGATCGGTTATATGTCTAGTTTTGAAAACTACATCAAAGCGAAACGTCCAGATTTAAACTTTGATGATTTCTGGAAAAAAGACAGCCAAAACGATGTTTACCATTTCATTGGTAAAGATATTGTTTATTTCCATGCGTTGTTCTGGCCTGCAATGTTAGATGGTGCAAACTATCGCACTCCAACTGGTCTGTTTGTAAATGGTTTCTTGACTGTGAACGGACAAAAAATGTCTAAGTCTCGCGGTACTTTTATTAAAGCAGAGACTTATTTACAGCATTTAAACCCAGAATATTTACGTTACTACTTTGCTTCTAAACTTTCAGATAAAGTTGAAGACTCTGATTTAAATCTTGATGATTTTATTCAAAAAGTAAATTCTGATTTAGTCGGTAAAGTAGTCAACATTGCTAGTCGTTGCGCTAAATTTATCAACAGTAGCTTTAACAATACTTTGTCTGCTGAATGTGCAGAACCTGAATTGGTACAAAGCTTTATTGATGCAGGTGATTCAATCGCTAGTGCATATGAAGCACGTGAATTCTCACTAGCTATTCGTGAAATCATGGCGCTAGCTGATCGTGCAAACCAATATATTGACGAGAAAAAACCTTGGGCACTTGCTAAACAAGAAGGTCAAGAGCAACAGGTTCTTGATGTATGCTCGGTTGGTATCAACTTATTCCGTCAATTAGCAGTGTACTTAGCGCCTGTTCTTCCAACTTTGGCTGAGCAAGTTCAAGGTTTCTTAAAACTTGAAAGCTTTAATTTCGAATCACGTAAACAAATTCTTGTAAGCCATGAGATTGCACAGTTCCAACCGCTCATGCAACGCGTTGATCCAAAAGCTGTTACCGCAATGGTGGATGCATCTAAAGAGTCTTTAGGTACTCCTGCTCCAGCAGCAACTAAAGCAACGGTGAAAAAGGACAAAGCTGCCGAGAAAAAAGCTGCCCCTGCTCCAGCAGTGGGTGAAGCTGAAATTATCGGTATCGAAGACTTCTTAAAAGTTGACTTGCGTGTTGCTCAAGTAGTTGAAGCTGGTACAGTTGAAGGTTCAGATAAATTACTTCAATTGACGTTAGATGTTGGTGAGGCTGAACCACGTAACGTATTTAGTGGTATTCGTAGTCAATATGCACCAGAAGATTTAAAAGGTAAATTGGTCGTCATGGTGGCTAACCTTGCACCACGTAAAATGCGTTTTGGTATTTCAAACGGGATGGTACTTGCTGCTGGAAATGGTGAAGGTATTTTCATTATTTCTCCAGATACAGGCGCGAAACCAGGCGATAAAGTTTCTTAATCTGTCTTAATAAAAAAGCTTCCTAAATTGGAAGCTTTTTTATTTTAGGAATATCAAAACTGAGTGAATTAAAATATTAAATAAATTTAGGAAGCCAGTGCTTTCAAATTATGACCACGGCCACCCTTCACAAGGGTTATTAAATAAAACATGTATGTTTCCTAACTCCTCATTTGTTAAATAACCATTTTTATTTTCATCTAGATAATGAAATAGCTCTGTTTGCTTATTTTCGCCTTGAAAACGTTTATCGCTCGGCCAGTTGTAAGGATAGAAATCTTCAACGCGTTGAAATTCTTTTAGGCTATACATGCCATCATGATTTAAATCATATTTTTCCTGAAAAAGCTTCCAATCTAAAGAAGCAGGCTCACATGCATTTACCATATTCAAAATACAGTAAGTTGCACATCCAGCAAGTAACTTAATAGTTAGCTTGCTCATGATTATTCACTTGTATATCGGAAATTTTATAATCCTTTTCATGAACTGGAGTACCTACGATACTCATGGTCCTCTCATTTGCTGGCTGTTGCTTGCTCATTGTTCTCATCTCACATCCTGTAGTTAAGATGAGAAAAACTACAGAAATGCTCACCATTAGTTTTTTCATAACGTGATCCTCATTTCTTTTTGTTTTATTTATTAAGTTACCACTTTTAAAGTATTTAAGTGCTAAAAAAGATATTTCAATTTGTATATATTTTACGCAAAAATAAAGCCAGACTATAAATAGCTGGCTTTAGATTTTTTAATTAAAGACTTATCATTTGAAGAAAATTAACTTTAAGCCTAATACACTCACAATACTTCCAGCGACTCGGTCAACGCCTGTTTTTGCTTTTAAGTACATCGTTCTAGGCTTCTCTGAAGAGAGCAGCATTGCCACACATGAGTACCAACCAGCATCAATCATAAAACAAATCACTGGTAATGCGACGTAGTAATAATTTGGGATTTCTTTTGGCAACAAAGCAGTGAATACACTGGCTAGCACGACTGCAATTTTCGGATTACTTAACTGCGTAATAAGACCATAACGATATGCCTGCTTATAGGTCATTTTTGATTTGCCATCATTTTCCATGGCAATTGGTTCTTTGGCATGTTTAATAATTTTAAAAGCCAGCCAAAGCAAATACAGCCCACCACCAATTTTTAAAATCAAATAAGCAGAAGGCACTGCCAATAAAACTGCTTGTAACCCCATAACAGCTAATAGGCCAAACAGAGCTGCGCCTGTCCCCGTCCCTAATGCTGTAAACAACCCATGTTTACGTGATTTAGAAATTGAATTTTGCGCTACATAAATAAAGCTTGGCCCAGGGCTTATTGCTCCAAGCATCAATGCCATCGCAATTGAAAAAAGAGGAATAAGGGACTCAAACATTGTATTGACCTAGCATCACGCAATTGCGCGGTATTCTAACAGCTTTTTATGATGCATATAAAAATGCAGAAGATATAAATGATGAAAATTGAATTTTCATGTTTTTTACAATTTATATCTTCACAACGGACAAAAATGTCCGTTAAATATATCACCTTTGAAACTCCCCAATCGATGACATGAGTAAACGTCAAAAAATTGCTGCCCATAATCGGGATGAATTACTCAATGCAGCCGAAGAATGTTTTCGTATTCATGGTATTAATGTCCCTTTACAAGTTGTGATTGACCATGCTGGTGTCGGCAGAGCAACTTTTTACCGCAACTTTTGTGATCGCAAGGCTTTAATTAGCGCGCTTTTAGAGCATGCGATTACACAGCTAGAGCAAAAAGCAGCTCATTTTCAACAATTCGAGAATGGTTTATTTCGTTTAATTGAAGGACATATTGGGCAACTTCCCAAACTCGCAATTTTGCAAGATTTTTGGAGAGTAATTGATCGACAAGACCCAATTATGTTAAAAATTTATGAACGGCGGAATAATGCACTTAACCCACTGATTGAAAATGCGATAGAACAAAAATTGTGCCGAGCTGATTTCACTGCCGATGATTATGCAATGGTCACTGCAATGTTGGGTTCTTCATTTCAGGGACATGAACCAGAAGAACAGACTCGCTTAGCAAAACGAGCAATTGAATTACTATTTCATGGTATTCAAATACAAAAAATTCGAGGGATAGAATGAGTAAAACGCCTCGTTATTTAGAAACACCACCGGACTGGACACCAGAAGAGCAACCGACTCTACCTGGTTCACCAGCTGCTATTGCACATTCTGTACCTAAGCGGTTTATTTACTTTTTTATTGGTTTATTCATCGCCCTGTCAGCAAGCTTAAGTAATGGTTTTATTACAGCAAACTTACCCTTAATCCAAGGTGAATATGGCCTGACGCCTTCCGAAGCTGCTTGGCTGCCTGCGGCATACGTCATGGCAAATGTCAGTTCAAACCTGATTTTATTTAAAGCCAGACAACAATATGGCCTGAGAGTATTTTCAGAAATAGGGCTGGTTATTTTTATTGCCGTGCTTGTGTTGCATATTTTTGTGCATACCTATGAAATGGCACTATTCGCACGGGTTGTGGCAGGTTTAGCGGGAGCACCACTCAGCTCTTTAGGTATGTATTACACCATGCAAGCTTTTAAAAAAGCAGACATGGCAAAAGGAATATATATCGCATTCGGCTTTCAGCAACTTGGCGTACCGTTAGCTTGGATTATTTCTCCATTTCTTGTCAGTACAGATAGTTGGTCTGTTCTTTACACCTTTGAACTTGGTTTAGCACTTTGTTGTTTAGCGATGGTTGTTTCATTGAAATTACCGCGTAGCTTACGAATCTATGTTTTTGAGAAACAAGATTTCTTTACCTTTGCTTTATTGGCTCCTGGCTTTGCCTGCTTATGTATTGTGCTCACGCAAGGCCCAATTTTATGGTGGTTTAATAGTGAATGGCTTGCTTACGTTTTAATTGCAGGTTTTAGCTTAGTTGTTTTAGGTCTGCTTTATGAACACTATCGCGCCAATCCATTAATTATGACGCGTTGGTTAGGTGCTTCTTCGACCTTGCGTTTCATTTTTGGTGCTTTTGCTATTCGACTTTTAATGTCTGAACAAAGCTACGCTGCTGTTAACTTCTTAAAAACAATGGGAATGGGTCCTGACCAATTTGTGCCACTTTATATTGTCATATTGGTCGGGATTTTAAGCGGAACACTTTTTAGTGCACTTACCTTTTCACGCGAACGAATTATCTTCCACTTACTTTTTGCAGAGTTCCTCATTCTGGTTGCTTGTGGACTAGATTATCACCTAACCAGTGATGTTCGACCTGTGAATTTTTTTGCAAGTCAGTTTTTAGTCGGTTTTGCTGGTGGTCTATTTATTGGCCCACTGCTACTGATTGGCTTTGCGCAAACGCTTGCTAAAGGCCCATCTTACGTAGTGACCTTTATCGTGTTATTTTCTGCTACCCAAACTTTCGGTGGTCTTGTTGGATCTTCTTTCTTCTCGACCTATCAACAACATCGTACACAAAACTATCAGGCAGAGATTATTAAAGATTTAGAACAAGCAGACCCTCTAGTCGCTCAAAGACTCTCTACCTATCAACGCAGTGCATCCATCACCACTACTGACCCAGCATTACAAACAGCTCAATCCATGCGCTCACTTAATCAAGTGGTCACTCGTGAAGCCCAAGTTCGTGCCTACAATGATGTTATTGCTTTAAACGGTATTTTTGCCATCGCACTACTCTTATGGGGTGGATTTAATATTGCGCGTAGTAAATATCTACAACGCAGAGGAATTAGCCGTCCTTAATGGCTTTCGTATTTGATGAAATAGAAATTGAGATTGATATATGTCAGATGATCAAAACAAACCGGAACCAACACCAGCTCAAGCACCCGCCAACGAGCCAACACCTGCACCTGCACCTGCACCTGCACCTGCACCTGCACCTGCACCTGCACCTGCACCTGCACCTGCAAGTAAACTGATTCCGACAAAACGCTCAACACTGTTATGGATGTTAGGTGTTCTTATTGTCGGTATTTTAGTGATTTTATGGGCATGGAGAATCGGGCCATTTGCAACGAGTGTTCAGCAAACTGACAATAGTTATGTCAAAGGTAAAACCACGATTTTATCTTCACAAATTAATGGCTACGTTAAAGATGTAGTCGTTAAAGACTTTGATCATGTCAAAAAAGGTCAAGTGCTCATGCATATTGATGCAACCACTTATGATCAAAAAGTAACACAAGCAGCATCAGGTGTTGAGCAAGCTAAAAATACCTTAGCCAATCAAACGCAATCCATTGCCCAGAAACAAGCTGACATTGTGGCGGCACAAGCCAAAGTGGATCAAGCCAAAGCTCAATATGAACTTTCTTTAGCCCAGCTTAGACGCTATCAACAGCTAGGAAATAGTGGCGCAGCTTCTAAATCTGAGCAAGATAAAGCCGCAGCAGATGCTGAAAATAATCTTGCAGCACTTAAGCAAGCAGAAGCCAATGTTTTAGTTGCAAATGAAGCACTTAAAACAGCACAAGTTGCAGAAGCGGGTTTAGAAGCACAAGTTTCAAGTGCTAAAGCACAGTTAGACCAAGCACAAACTACCAAAGACTATAGTGTTATTGTTGCTCCGATGGATGGCCAACTTGGTGAAGTTAACCCTCGTGTTGGGCAATATGTAGCAGCAGGCTCACAGTTACTCTACCTCATTCCACAGCAAACTTGGGTGATTGCCAATTTCAAAGAAACCCAAATTGCCAATATGCGAATAGGTCAGAAAGCATGGTTTACAGTCGATGCGATGAAACACAAAAAATTTACAGGACATGTTGAGCAGATCTCACCTGCTGCGGGTTCCGAGTTCAGTGTGTTAAAACCTGACAATGCGACAGGAAACTTTACCAAAGTTGTTCAACGAATTGCCGTACGCATTACTATTGATCCAAATCAGGAAGGAATGGAACATTTACGTCCTGGCATGTCAGTGGTTACTTCTGTCGATACAAATTCGTAAACAGCTTTTTAAAGTTCTATCTAAAAAGTTACAATGTGATCAATCATTATTTTCTCAATTTCTAATGTTTGATCACATTGCTCAATCAGTTCCTTATCAATATATTCAACTACCCTATCCACTGCATCTCGACATTAAGCGGTTAGATTTAATTCACCCTCAAATTTCGGGTAATAAGTTTTTCAAACTAAAATACAATCTGCTTGCCGCAAAACAACAAGCATTATCAGGCGTTTTGACTTTTGGTGGGGCTTATTCAAACCATATTGCCGCAACTGCATATGCAGCTCATCTTTTTGGCTTTAAAAGTGTAGGCATTATTCGTGGTGAAGAATTAGCAACCCAGCCTCTTAACCCAACCTTGGCAAAAGCTCAAAGTTTAGGAATGCATTTACATTTTGTCTCGCGCACTGAATATCGCTTGAGGGATGACGCAAACTACCTTCAACAATTACATAATCAATTTCCTGAAACTTTCATTATTCCTGAAGGTGGTTCTAATGAGCTAGCAGTACAAGGATGTCAGGAAATTCTCAGTCAAAGCGATTTACAAAACTATGATGTCATTTGCTGTGCGGTTGGAACTGGAGGCACGATTTCAGGACTCATTGAACGAAGCGCACCGCATCAAAAGGTTCTAGGATTTTCAGCATTAAAAGGCGACTTTCTACAACAAGATATTATGCAGTGGACTAAAAAACAGAATTGGTCGCTGACAGATGCTTATTGCTGCGGCGGTTATGCGAAAACTTCATCTGATTTACTGGCATTTATAGAAAATTTCAAAGAACAATATGCCGTACCCCTTGAACCGATCTATACGGGAAAAATGATGTTCGGTCTGTTTGACCTTATCAAAAACAACTACTTCCCTGAAGGAACTCGCATTCTGGCAATTCATTCTGGTGGTTTACAGGCAGATATAAGAAATAAACCAAGCTACTGACTCACAAATATTTAGGGAGCCTTATTCACCAGAGCTGTAAATGTCTTTAGCATGACTAAGGCTCGGCATGATAGTATATGCCCCTTTTTAATTTTCAAGATTAATCGAGAACCTCTTATGTCTAACAGCCATGTTGATGTCATTGTCTTAGGTGCAGGTGCTTCTGGACTCATGTTGGCTGCACATGCTGCTAAACGTGGGCGCTCGGTTTTAATTTTAGAAAAAGCCAATAAAATTGGTAAAAAGATTTTAATGTCAGGTGGTGGTAAGTGTAACTTTACCAATCTGTATGTCGAACCTGATAACTATATTTCTCATAATCCGCACTTCGTTATTTCTGCCCTGTCACGCTATAGCAACTGGGACTTTATCGGTTTGGTATGTGACTACAAAATTGCCTATGAAGAACGTAAACATGGACAATTATTTACACTAAACGGCGCTAAAGAAATTTTAGAAATGCTTGTGAGTGAGTGTAATAAAACCAAAAATGTGGATATTCAAACCCATTGCGAAGTTGGACAAATCGACCCATTAGAACAAGGTGGTTTTTCACTAAATACCAATCAAGGACATTACACTTGTGATTCTTTAGTTATTGCCACTGGTGGCTTATCGATTCCCACATTAGGTGGTTCTGGATTTGGCTATGAACTAGCACAAAAATTTGGCCATCAAGTTTTTCCAACTCGTGCAGGTTTAGTTCCATTTACTTTTTCAGATCACATTAAAGAGGTGACCACACGCTTAAGTGGTAATGCTTTGGATGTGACGTTAAGCAACTCAAAAAATAGCTTTACTGAAGCGTTATTATTTACCCACCGTGGCTTGAGTGGGCCAAGTTCTTTGCAGCTTTCAAACTATTGGAATACTGGTGAAAGTTTTAAAATTGACTTCTTCCCTAGCCAAGATTTAGAAACTTATTTAAAAGATAAAAAGAAAGCACAGCCAAAAGTTTTATTACGTACCCTTCTTAATGAGTTTACTGCCAAAAGTATTATCCAAGAGTTACAACAACTCATATGGCCAGAACAGAGCGAAATAGCGATTGGCAATATCAGTGATGCACAGCTAGATCATATTGCCGAGCAGTTACATGGCTTTGCAGTTAAACCGTCTGGAACAGAAGGATATCGTACCGCTGAAGTTACTTTAGGTGGAGTAGATACAACAGAAGTATCTTCTAAGACCATGGAAAGTAAAAAGCAGAAAGGACTGTTTTTTGTTGGTGAGGTACTCGATGTCACTGGACATTTAGGGGGCTACAACTTCCAGTGGGCATGGTCTTCTGCCTATGCTGCTGCCCAATATGTATAAGCTAATTTGAGTTTTTCGAACTATTTGATGCGTTCGATGAATCTTGTGGCTGAGAAGTAGTCTGTTTTGAGCTTTCTGACTTACTAAATACAAATTTATAAGCACTTGCTAAAAACCCTACCGTAATTCCGGCAATGACAATCGGTGCTAAAAAACGACCTGGTTTCTTCATCGTATTTTCCTCACTTATTTGTTTTTATAACGGCTAAAAAAGAACGACCACTCAATATAGAGTGGTCGAACTTATCACAAAAATCAAAGATTTTTTGTACTGTTTATCTGAAATTTAATTTAATTCCCTTAAATTTCATCATTTTCGCCTGTAGAACCAAACGGTTTATTCACTGGCGGTTGTGCTGGATTCACCTGTACAGAATCTGCTGGTTTTGCATCAGATGGAGCTGTTGATGGTGGAGTCGTTGGCGTAGATGTAGTTGTAGCTGGAGCTGAACTACTCGTACTAGAAGGTGGTTGATAAAGAGGATTTGGTTGATTCGCTTCTTTTTTCGCTTTATCAAGTAAGTCAGTTAAAAGTCGTTCTGCTGGTTGGCGACCACCTAAACCGAATGCAAGAGCGAAAGCTACGGCAACCGCGCCTAGAGTCAAACCAAATGCAAGGTTAACAATTGAATCTGCAATACCCATCGCTCTTAAACCAAGCGCAAGTACCAGACCAATAATTAAAACACGAACTAAACTAGCTAACCAACGCGAGCTATTATATTCACCACGTTGAACCACATTCGCTACAATATTCGCTAGCCAGAAACCAATTACTAAAATTACAGCACCCAATAGAATGTTTGCACCAAAATGGATAAACATTGCAATGAGACCACTGATTTGATCGAAACCAAGACGGTCCGCTGCTTCAGATACTGCAAACAGCATAGTAAAGAATACAATTAGCCAGCCAACTGCATTAGAAACTTTAGTTTGACCTAAAAAGCGTTGTACATCTAATTTTGCAGGAATTTCATCAACACCTGTTCCTGCAATGAGTTCAGCTACTAAGCGGCCAACAAAACGAGAAACAATATAAGCAACCAGTAAAATTAAACCAGCCGCAATAATGTTTGGAATTGCTTGCAAGATTTCATTTAGCATTGCTGTCGCAGGTTGAGAAATTGTCTCAATACCTAACGCTTCGAACGCTACAATTAATGTAGTAATAATGATGATGGCAAAAACAAATGAACCTAAGAATTTGCCTACATTAGAACTTTTGAAAAGACCAATTTTTTCAGCTTGAGCCTGAACACCTAAGCTATTTACTAAACCTTCAACAATACCGCGTACAATTTTTGCCAAGATATAACCAACAAAAACGATAACACCAGCAATAAAGATATTTGGTAAGAAAGCTACGGCATCATTTACCATATTTTGAACTGGAATAAGTAAGCCTGTAAGTCCTAATATTGACAAAACAATTGGAAGGAAAAGTAACAATACAAGCCAGTAAAGAATTTCACCAATGTTCTGGCTAATTCCACCTACACCCACTTCACTGCTTAACTTATCATCGAGTTGGGTTCTGGATAAAACATTGGTAATGCCTGCCCGCACCAGTCGAGCAACGATCCAACCAATAAAACCCACCACCACAGCAGCAATAATATTTGGAATGTAGACCAGTACCTGATTCACCATATTGCTGAATGGGCCACTCACTCCACTAATGTTGAGCACATTTAGAGCCGCGACAACAGCTAAAATCAGAATAAACCAGAATACTACCTTGGAGATCAGGCCTTCAATATTTGGCGCTCTGCCAGTAGCTGAAGATAGTTTGGCATTGGTATTTACTTTTTGTAGAAGCTTTTTCACACCTGCTGCTACTAATAAAGCAATTATCCAACCAACCAATAAGATCACTACTGCAGCCAGGATAGGATGAAACTGATCCCAGTAATACATCGCATCAAATTGAGCGCCGCGAGGCCCATCAAAAAATTCATTCATATTGTTATGTCCTCAATTGTTATGTTCTTTTCAGTGTTATCTCTAGGAAACACCATTCGTTGTAAAAAATGACGATGAATGCGGTCTATCTCACATTATGTTTTGAATATTTTCTAATCAACACACTTCTGCACAAATACAACAAATTGATGCAAAAGGTTGCAAAAAAGCCTTCAGGTTTACACCTAAAGGCTTGATATCAAGTTAAACTGATTCTCTTATTACCCTGTGTAGGTCTTTAAATTCAAATCAGAACTACCTTTAATTACATGTGGTGTGGTCTCATTTTGAAAAGCTCCCTCTTCTTTAGGAGTCTGGCTGTGGTCAGCAACCATATAGACAATAAGCGCAATAAGAAAAAGCCCAACAATAATTAAAATGTAAACTGGCAATCTTCTTTTTTTCGCAGTTTCTTCAGGACTCGTCACATGAGGTGGTTTTGAAAAGTCATGCATCTTCTTTCCCCTCTTCTATTATCATTAACTTTATATTCATCATAGCAATTTGCTTTGTTGCATTGTGTGAAAAAGCATTATTGGAAGGTGTCTGTAGTTGCAAAACTCTACTTTTAAATTAATAAAAATAGTATAAAATTTGCACACATTAAATTAGACAATTAAAAATAATTTCTCGTTATTCACAAACTTCGTCTATGCCCCATTTGTAATACAATATGTTTTAGCGCTTACTTTTTATAAAATAGGCTATAATAAGCCCCCTTGTTTTAAAGCTGCTCTATTTTATGATGTATCGTCAGCAAAACGTAACTCTTGATCTCGACACTGACGTCACACATCAATGTTATATACACCAGACGAGAGATGAACATCTGATTGGTATTATTGAATTTAATAAACCAAGTTATGAACTCAAATGGGGTGATCTGGAGTATTTTCGTCGCCGTACTGAAGAGTTTTCAGTGATGCCATTTCCTGACTGCATTAACGCCATGATTGTTGATATTCGTAATATCAATATTTTTCTGGACAATGAAGTTCCAATTTTACCTTGGCGCTTACTTGAAGAAGACTGCCCTGTTCGCTTAGTTGTTCCTCAAGATCGTTTAGAACATTATGCAGGCCTTTTTGAACCGACTTGGCTTTCAAGTGATGTAGACAGTGCAATTTCCGAAATTCGTGAATTTATGGATATGTTTGTCCATTAATAAACATATCCATAAAAATAATTTTAAAGTTCTTTTAATTGTCGTTTGTTACCAGTAATTTTCTACTGCAATATTTCCCTCACCTCGACGATTCATCGTCAAACCACGGCGCTTTAAAGCATCTTTTGTGTCATCTACCATTTCTGGGTTTCCACAAAGCATGACATGGCTTGTTGCAGGGCTCAGTTCTATACCAGCAACTTTTTCTAATTCACCGTTCTCAATCAAAACTGGCAAACGATCATGTAACTGTGCTGATGGGTCACGAGTGATAATTGAAATAAATTTAAAACCGCTGTGTCCTTCCCCAAAAGTTTCAGCAATTTCTTGAATACGATCGACATAAGCTAATTCAGCTGCGGTACGGACACTGTAGACCAAATTAATCTTTTGATATTTAGACCATGTATCGAAGTCTTGTAGCATCGACAAAAACGGCGCCAAACCCGTTCCCGTTGCTAATAACCATAAATCATGTGGTAAAGGCTGCTGATAGCGAGCTAAAGTAAGATAACCATAAGGTATTTTTTCTAAGTAAAGCTCATCACCCACCTTCAAATGTTGAAGATTTGAGGTAAATGCACCATCAGGCACTACAATCGAGAAAAATTCTAGCGTTTCATCAAATGGAGAAGACACCACCGAATAGGCACGAACAACAAGTTCTTCTCCAACTTTCAGTCCAATACGCGCAAATTGCCCAGCCGTAAATTTAAAATGTGCAGGGCGAGTCATGGTAAAACTAAAAAGAGTTGGCGTCCAGCGGTGTACAGATAAAACTTTTTCTACGCTAAATTTTTCAATTGACATGATTTCAACGTGGCATGAAATAGTGCGCTCATGTTAGCATGACAGCCGAAATAATGAATACTTTTAAACGTTAAGGCTTTTTAAACATGCGCATGACATTACGCCAGTTGGCTGTTTTTGTAGCAGTCGCTCAAGAAGGAACTGTCACCAAAGCCAGTGATGCAGTCAGACTGACGCAAAGTGCAGCAAGTATGGCTTTAGCCGATTTAGAGGATGGTCTTGGCGCCCCTCTATTTGATCGTTTAGGTAAACGACTACAACTCAATGATCTTGGTCGGTTTTTATTGCCTCAAGCACTAGAAATATTAGGTCGCTGTGAAGCTTTTGAGCAAGCTGCAAAAGGTGAGTTACAAAGCATTGATTTACGGATTGGGGCAACTCTAACGATCAGTGATTATCTCATGCCAGATTTAATGGCGAACTTTTTACAGTATCATCCAAAAGCACACCTGCAATTACAGGTAGGCAACACACGCCAAATGATTGAAGCAGTCAATCAGTTTCAGCTTGATTTGGCATTAATTGAAGGCTCATGTCACCTGCCTCAACTTCAATGTATTCACTGGCGAGATGATGAGCTTGCAGTATGCTGCTCCCCTAATCACCCTCTAGCACGTTTAAATCGACCTTTAACAGCAAATGATTTTTATCAAGTTGAATGGATTTTACGTGAGGAAGGTTCGGGAACTCGTGAAGTGTTTGATAATGCTATTTTGCAAGATCTCCCAGATGCCAATATTCGCCTAACTCTAGGTCATAATGAAGCAATCTTAAAAATCGTTGCTGGTGGTTTAGGAATGTCTTGTATCTCTAAACTTGCTATTGAACCTTTAATTGAAAAAGGACAATTAGTGATTTTAGAAACACCTTTCTGGCAACTCACTCGCCCACTTTACATGTTGGTACATCGTCAAAAATACCAAGGCCCTGGCCTAAAAGCATTCTTGCAATTCTGTGAAGATCAAGTTTAAGACCTGATCTTCTAGTGCCATCTTGAGTCATTCTCACATGGCTCACCATTTTATTATTTATTGGTTAAGACAATTAAGGGAAGCTATCACCTCCCTTAATTTTACATTACTTACTTGTTCGAAACGTTATCAATAATCATCTCTGTCCGTCATGGCTAAAATCAACACTAAGCTAGCCTTGAAGATTGAGAGTCTCTATTAACGTCGAAAATGTGATAACAATTCTGACGTAATCGCTTTATTATGATCAGCGATTTTATTCTTTTTTGTTTTAGCTGGATTAGGATCAATACGCTCGATCTTGATAGCCTTAAATTTCCCCTGATTATCTGCCGCAAGAAATCTCACTTTTTCATTTCTTTTTGGCTCACCTTCGGATGCAGGGAAATCAGAAATATGAAAGAAAATATCTCCTTCCGTAGTCGAAATAAAGCCAAATCCCTTATCAGGATCATATTGTTTAACCTTTCCGGTATAAAATTCTTGCTTCATGATCTTTACCTTACTTTTTCAATACTGTCATTACAGCAGAAAATTAAAAAGAGACTTTCAATCCGCCCTCAAAACTTTACGGTTTGATTAAGTCTCTTTTATTGTTATTTCAAAAATTAGTCTTTTTGGACACTACCAAAAATTTTATCGCCCGCATCACCTAGACCAGGAACAATATAGCCTTGTTCATTTAAGCCATTATCAATAGATGCTGTATAAATCTGTACATCTGGATGAGCTGCTTCAACTTTAGCAACACCTTCCGGAGCAGCAACTAATACCATAACACGTATATCTTTACACCCACTCACCTTTAATACATCAATCGCAGCAACTAATGAATTACCTGTTGCCAACATTGGATCGATAATCATTGCAAGACGATTAGCGACATCTGGAACTAGTTTTTTATAGTAAGTACGAACTTCTAGTGTTTCTTCATTACGCTCAAGACCTAAAACACTTACTTTTGCACTGGGAATCAGATTAAGTACACCATCCAGCATACCAATTCCTGCACGTAAAATCGGTACAATCGTTATTTTTTTACCAGCAATACGCTGTGTAGTAACAGTTCCAGCCCATCCAGCAATTTCACAATCCACCACTGGTAAATCTTTTGTTGCTTCATAGGTCAACAACATAGTCACTTCCTGAGCAAGCTCACGGAAATTCTTAGTACTGATGTCAGAACGACGCAACAAACCTAATTTATGACGAATAAGTGGGTGACGAATTTCTTGAATGGCCACAGATGTTACCTAAAAATATAAAAACGTATTTATTATAATCTTTTTTTAATGCTCAATAAAAAAAAGCCTCCAGATTTGGAGGCTTTTTTGTACACTAGAATTAGTGTTGTTGTGAAAGCATGAAATGTAATGGAGATAAAATTTCTGCTTTTAATGCTAAATTAATCATTGGATCTGGATATACACCCAAAATAATAACTAATGCAGCAGCAGCTAATACCATTAAACCACCTACTTTTTGACCCCAATGAGCATCTGCATCAATACGAGGAGTTTCTGGTGGTGTCATATACATTACAACCATCACACGTAAGTAATAGTACAAACCAATACCACTACCCACAATAATCATTGCAGCCAAGAACCAGTGTTGAGTTGTTACAGCAGCCATTACAACCAAGAACTTACCAATGAAGCCTGCTGTTAATGGAATACCAGCCAAAGATAACATCATGACTGTTAAAGTTGCTGTAAGTACTGGACGACGCCAGAACAAACCACGGTAGTCTGCAAGACTTTGTGCTTCATCTACGTTGTTATATGGGCTAGACATTAACGCTACAGCACCAAAAGCACCGATAGTTGTTAATACGTAAGACACCACATATACAGTTACGCTACCCAAGCTCGCATAAGTCATGCTAATTAAAGCAATTAACAAATAACCAAAATGAGCAATAGATGAATAACCGAGAATACGTTTTAAGTTAACTTGACGAACAGCGAGTAAGTTACCAACTAAAATCGACAATACTGCAATGATTGTCAAAATAGTGACTAACGAATCCACCATAATTGCGCCTGAAGCAAGCATATAGCGCACGAACAAACCAATGGTTGCAACTTTAGCAGCAGTCGCTAAGAAAGTTGCCATTGGCGCTGGTGCACCTGCATATACATCTGGTGTCCATTTATGGAACGGCGCAAGCGATAATTTAAACGCAACAGCAAAGATAATGAGTGCTAAACCTAATAACACCATTGGCTGTTTGATTGCGCCAAATAAAGCTTGTACAGAATCATAGAATGAAAGTGAACCAGTATATGCATAGATATATGCCATACCCATCAACAACATTGCAGAAGCTGTCGCTGAAAGTACAAGATATTTAATACCAGCTTCAAGTGAACTACTACGTTGATAAGTATAAGCAAGTAAGCCATATACAGGAATCGACATTAACTCAAGGCTAATGAAGAACGATGCGTAGTGAGAACTTGCAACCATCAACATTGCACCTGCTACTGAAGCAAGTAACAAAAGATAGAGTTCTTCGCGGTTATCTTTATAGGTTTCGATGTAGGCGTGAGACAAAGTACAACAAGCCAACGCCGCAATCAAAATCATAAATTGATAGAACATTGTAAATGGATCAACCATAAACATGCCCATCACATTTGCCGGTACAAACTTACCGCCAAATACTGCAAATAAAATATAAAGTGCAGCGAGGTTTAAACCAACAACAGAAGCTGTTGCGATTAAATTATGATTACGCTTAATTGAAATTAACAGCATGACGACGATTGTTGTCAAAGCAACAATCATCACCGGAGCTAAAGGCATAAGCGTAGCGAATGATACTGTGAAGTTCATGTTTATTGGATCTCCACATGGTCAAGTTGAGTAGCTGTTTGCTGAACAGTGTCAACGACTTCTTGAACTGGCACATAACTATTGACGAACCACTGCATGCTTGAATGAGATACATCCAAGAATGTTTGTGGATAGATACCAAGCCAAACGAGACCAATCGCACAAATCATCAAAATACCAACTTCACGAGCAGATAAGTCTTTTAGTGGACTAGTGTAGTGTTGCTTTTGTTCAGGATTTGGTTCACCAAACAAAGCGCGGTGAATCAAAATCAAGCCATATAAGCCTGCAAATACAAGGCTGATAGAAGCAAGAATCGTGAATACAGGATATTTATTAAATGAACCCATCAAAATCAGGAATTCACCAATAAAGTTACCTAAACCTGGTACACCAACAAGAGCAGCCACGAAGAACATCAAGAAAAATGGCAAGTACTGAAGCTGGCCACGAAGACCACCCATTAAACGCAAGTCACGTGTATGTAAACGTTCGTAGATTTGACCAGACATAATGAACAATGCAGCTGATGACAAACCATGTGCCAACATCATGATCATTAGACCTTGGAAGGTCAAAATGTTACCTGCGTAGATCGCAAGTAAAATAAAGCCCATGTGTGAAATCGACGTATACGCAAGTAAACGTTTCATGTCCGTTTGCTGATAAGCACACCATGCGCCGTAGAAAATACCAATCAAACCGAAAATAATCGCAATGTCTGCAAACTGTGCAGAAGCTGTCGGGAAGAATGGAATAACGAAACGAAGCAAGCCATACGCAGCTGTTTTAATCAAGATACCCGCTAAGTCTACAGAACCTGCTGTAGGTGCTTGAGCATGCGCATCTGGTAACCAACCGTGTAATGGGAATACTGGTAACTTCACCGCAAAACCGATGAAGAAACAGATCATGAAACCGTACGCTAAGCCAGGCGGTAAGTGGTTAGCTACAGCTAATAAATAGTTGTAATCGAAACCGATCATTCCGGTCATCATGTAGCCATAAACTACAAGACCAAGAATACCGATTAACATCACCAAACCAGCGATTTGCGTGTAAAGGAAGAACTTAGTAGCTGCGTAAACACGTGAACGACCGTTTGAACCTTTATGACCCCATAACGCAATCAGGAAGTAGATTGGTACAAGCATCATCTCCCAGAAGAAGAAGAACAAGAACAGGTCAATCGCTAAGAATACACCGATAACGCCACCTAAACTCCATAAAAGGTTTAAGTGGAAGAAACCAACGTTCTTTTGAATTTCGCCCCATGAACAACCAACAGCAAGTACACCAAGTAACGCTGTTAATAACACCATGAGTAAAGATAAGCCATCCACAGCTAAGTGAATGCCGATACCGAGTGATTGAATCCACGGTAAATAGAACTCAGCAGACCAAGTTGGGATTTTTGAACCCATCTCATAGCTATAAGTTCCATTTTGCCAAAGTGCAAGACCTAGGCCCAAAGTAATGAGCATACCAATTAAGGCAATCCAGCGTGGCAAGGTTTTGTCGAGCTTATCGACTAACCAACAAATAAAACCAGCAATGAACGGAACAAGGATCAGCGCGGGTAAAATTAAATTGTTTTCCATTTTATTTCCCCACTACCTGAATAACGATCAAGATCATCAATAACACCACTACACCGAGTGACATACTTGATGCGTATTCACGCAATGAACCGGTTTGACGTGAGCTTGTAAAACTGTTTCCGCCTTTAACAAGTGCAGGAAGAACTAACCACAAACTGTCAATCGGGTCACGGCCAAAGATTTTGGCGAAGAATAAATAAGGTTTAACAAAAACGATGTCATACAATGCATCAAAACCAAAAGCGGTACGGCAAATATGTGCCAAACCTGAACCCAAACTTGTTTGAGCAAATGATTTCACTGCACCATAAGCAAATGTAAATAATGCTATACCAACAACTAGACCAACTAGCGCAATTCCTACTGCTAAATGCTCTGCCCCATGCATGCCTTCAACAAATTGTTCAGCCACATGGAATTCAGGAATTTTTGCAGTATTAAGAATACCGGCTACAGGTGCTTTTAATACGGCACCAACAAAAGTAGACAGTACAGCTAAAATGCCCAATGGAGCCCAGTAAGTTGCACCTTTAATTTCATGGTAAGGCGTGTTTTCTTGACCAAAGAATACAACCCAGATTAAACGGAATGTATAGATTGAAGTCAGGAATGCACCTGCTACACCCACCCAATATAAAGTGTGATATAGAGCAACTGATTGACCTTGTACCCAAACTTCACCAAGAATCGCATCTTTAGAGAAGAAGCCAATGGTCAAGAATGGAATCGCTGCTAATGCACCTCCACCAATCGCGAAACAAGCAAACAGGAATTTGTTACGTTTGAACAAGCCACCCATTTTGAAAATGTTTTGCTCGTGGTGGTAAGCCAGAATCACCGCACCAGAAGACAAGAATAATAATGCCTTAAAGAATGCGTGAGCCAACATATGGAACAAGCCAGCTTGATACGCTTCCGCACCTACAGCCATAAACATATAACCCAACTGACTCATTGTTGAGTAAGCCAAGATACGTTTGATGTCTGTTTGAACGAGTGCAGCAAAACCTGCAACTAACAAAGTTACCGCGCCAGTTACTGAAATGAATTGCATCACTTCAGGAGCAAGTTCAAATACGCTGAATAGACGGCAACATAAGTACACACCAGCCGTTACCATTGTTGCAGCATGGATTAATGCAGAAACAGGTGTTGGACCTGCCATTGCATCTGCCAACCATGTTTGCAATGGAATTTGCGCAGATTTACCAGCAGCACCCAAGAACAACATTAATGCAGTCCAGATCGTAAGAGACGAACTCTTCGTCATTACTTCTGCTGCGTGTTCAACGATGTACTGAGTATTCAGCGTACCAAACTGTTGGTAAAGCAAGAATAAAGCGATAAGTAAGAATACGTCACCTACGCGGGTAACTGTAAATGCTTTGATCGCAGCCCAACCATTTGCAGGGTTTGCATAATAGAAACCAATAAGCAAATAAGAGCAAAGACCTACGCCTTCCCAACCTAAGAATAACAACGCTAAGTTGTCGCCCAATACAAGCACAAGCATGCTGGCAACAAACAGGTTGAAATAAGAGAAGAAACGCGCATAACCTTCTTCACCGCGCATGTACCATGATGCAAAGATATGGATTAAGAAACCAACACCTGTCACCATGCCCATCATGAGTAAAGATAAGCCATCTAAATGTAAGCTAATGCCTGGTGCAAAACCACCAACATTGAACCATGTCCACAGATTTTGAACAAAAACTTGCTGACCACTTGTGGTAAATGCCATTCCAGCAATCAATGCAAATAATGCAGATAAACCTACAGAACCTACACCAATAATTGCTGCAACATTTTCAGAGAGTTTGTCTCGTCCCGCCGCCAATAAAATAAAACCGATTAGCGGAAATAATACTGTTAGATATAAATAACTCATCCGCGCATCTCACTAGCAGCATCCACATCCAAATGATGGAAGCGATGATAGAACTGAAGGACAATCGCAAGACCGATACATGCCTCTGCTGCTGCAAGGGTCAAAATCAGAATGAACATCACTTGTCCATCTGGTTGTGCCCATACGCTACCCGCAAGAACAAATGCCAATGCAGCAGCATTCATCATGACCTCAAGGCTCATTAACATAAATAATAGGTTGCGTCGCACCATTACACCGTAAAAACCGAGTGCAAAAAGGATGGTTGCAACAATCAAACCATGTTCTAAAGGAATCTGGCCCATTATTCTTTTTCCTCTTCTGCACCTGGTTCACGTTTACCTAAGTGGTATGCTGCAACAAGGGCTGCTAGCAATAACATCGCGGCAACTTCAACCAATAATAAATAGTGAGTAAAGAGTGCTTGACCAACGACTTTTGGTCCAATCACTTGTGCCCCAAGCGGTGCTGAAATAGTAGTGTATTCACCACCAAGCATCCAAACTAAAAGCAAGCCGAGTAAGAAACTCATGAGTGCTGGATATGCCCAAGCATCTGAAGAAAGCCATTTACGTTCTTGTTCAACGGTGTGTTGACCTAAGTTAAGCATCATCACAACGAATACGAACAGAACCATAATTGCCCCGGCATAAACGATGATTTCAAGAGCACCTGCAAAAGGCGCCCCCACGATCATGAAAATACCAGCAACAGCAAGCAATGAAACAATTAGACTAAGCAAAGCGTGTACAGGGTTCGTGTTAGTCACTACACGAACCGTAGAAACGATGGCCACGAGTGCCATCAAATAAAACGGCCACATCATGGTAATAGACTCCGTACATCGATTGGTGCACTTTCTTTTTGTGCTTGACCTTTCTCTTTACCGTTAATCGCCATACCCGTTACACGGTAGAAGTTGTAGTCTGGGTATTTTCCCGGACCTGAAATGAGTAAGTTTTCTTTCTCATAAACAAGGTCTTGACGTACGTATTCGCCTAACTCGAAGTCTGGTGTGAGCTGAATTGCAGTTGTTGGACAAGCTTCTTCACACATACCGCAGAAAATACAACGTGAAAAGTTGATACGGAAAAATTCCGGATACCAACGTCCATCTTCTGTTTCTGCTTTTTGTAGTGAGATACAGCCAACTGGACACGCAACCGCACATAGGTTACATGCCACACAACGCTCTTCCCCATCTGGGTCACGCGTCAACACAATACGACCACGAAAGCGTGGCGGCACAATCTGTTCAGCCGGTACTTCTGGATATAAAATCGTGTCACGTTTACGCGTTACATGGGTAAATACCATAAACAACGAACGTACAATCGATCCGAATCCAGCTAGAAATTTATACATTTTGTACTCCCTGCTGTCCTAGGCCTGATTCATCAGAATCACAGCACCAGTCACTAACAAGTTGACCAACGCCAATGGCAAACAAATTTTCCAACCAAAATTCATGACTTGGTCATAACGTGGACGCATTAAAGAACCACGAGCCAAAACAAACATCATTACAAAGAATGCTGTTTTAATCACAAACCAGAATACTGGCGGAACAAATGGAATTTCTAAATTGAATGGTGCTAACCAGCCACCGAAGAATAAAGTTACGATCAATGCAGAAATAAGTACCACGTTGACATATTCAGCAACGAAGAACATACCCCATTTCATACCACCATATTCAACATGGTAACCTTCAGCCAATTCTTGTTCTGCTTCTGGTTGGTCAAATGGATGACGGTGAGTTACAGCAACACCAGCAACCACAAAAATCAAGAAACCTAAGAATTGTGGAATAACGAACCAAACATCGCGTTGTGCTTCAACAATTTCACGAAGGTTAAATGAGCCTGCAATTGCAACCACACCCATCAATGAGATACCCAAGAACACTTCATAAGAAATGGTTTGAGCAGCTGAACGTAAACCACCAAGCAATGAGTATTTGTTATTTGAAGCCCAACCACCAAACAATACTGCATAGACTGCAATACCAGCCATTGCCATGAAGAACAACAAACCGATACTCATGTCGGCAACACCCAGTGAAGGACTCACCGGGATTACCATGAATGAAAGAACCGCTGTTGCCATTGCAACAGCTGGTGCTAAACGGAATGTAAGTTTGTCAGCAAATTTTGGTGTCCAGTCTTCTTTGAACATGATCTTAAGCATGTCGGCAACGATCTGGAACATACCACCAGGACCAACACGGTTCGGACCATAACGGTCTTGCCACCAAGCAAGTAAACGACGTTCAATGAAAGACATTAACGCTGCAACTAAAACAACAACAAGCAAAATCACAACTGCTTGAACTACAGCGTAGGCGATTGGCCAGTTCTCAGCCCAAAGTGGCGTTTGACGTATAATTTCTTGATTCATGAATTACACTCCTAAAGCCACTGAAACAGGCTCAGCTAGTGACACCATTGGTGCTAAACCAACTGGGTAACCAATATAACCTGTAGGTAAATATTCAATTACTTGTACAGGCAAGCTCACACTGGTTTCGCCTGCTTTTACAGTAATGCGTTGACCTTCTTGAAGGTTCAAACGAGTTGCATCTTGTTCGCCCACTGCAAACATAGCTTCTGGAATACGAGTTTCCATTGCAGGTGTTTTAATCGTGAATTCACCAGAACCAAAAATATGATGCATTGGTACTAAGCGGAAACTTTCAGGGTTTGCAACTACAGCCACTGGAGCAACATAGCTACGCGCAGGGCGTTTTGCCAAGCGATCAAATAAACGAACACCTGAATCACCACCTTTTAAGTGACCACCCACTTCATCTTGGTATTTGTTCCAAGATTGTGGAGAGTTCCAGCCCGGAGCCCATGCAAACGGTACTAATGATGATGCTTTTTGCGGACCAACATAACCTTCCATTGAGAATGTTAATGCTGAATCTGGATCGGTAGGCTGTTTCGGTTCATGAACCGATAACGGCGCACGCATTGCTGTACGACCTGAATAACGACGTGGTTCACGTGCAATTTTCAAACCATGTACACGGTAACCTGCATCAGGTGCCACATCTTGAATTGCTTCAAGTACTGGTACATTTTTCACGATGCTTTCAATCACATCGTCAAGCAATGTCCAATCGACAGCCTTACCTTTAATGCCAGTTTCAATGGCATGTAACCAGCGCCATGATTCTTTAATTGCATACTCAGGCTTGTAGTAACTTGGATCGTAAACTTGATAGAAGCGCTGTGCACGACCTTCTTGGCTTACAACAGTACCGTCACCTTCTGCAAAGCTTGCTGCTGAAAGAACGATATCAGCCTGTTTCACAGTTTCAGTTTCACTGTGATCAAGCACGATTACTGTTTCAGCTTTATCTAGTGCAGCTTTTACTTGAGCAGCAGGTAAACGACGGAACAAGTCATTTTCAACAATAACAAGTGTGTCGTAGTCTTGAGCAAATGCTTGTTCGAGGCTTAAGCCACCAAACAATGCCAAGCCCATAGAGTTCACTTCAGGAACCACAAGACTTAAACCAGCTTTAGAACCTAAGTTCTGAGTCAACTCAGCCGCAGCTTCCATAATAGAAGCATCTTGCAAACTTGTGCCCGCAATGATTAATGGTTTGTTTGCTGTTTTTAAAGTGTCAGCAATGGTTTGAGCGAATGCTTTTGCATCGTCATCCAGACCAATTAATACATCACCTTTCACTGCTGCTGCTACCGCAAAGCCTAAACGTGCAATATCATTTGGAGAAGCAACAACTTCACCAGTTGCAACGTCGGCAAGACGAGTTTGAGTTGCAGCCAAGATATAGATCGGAGATTTTGCTTCTTGACCAATACGTTGTACAGGTTCAGCCAACCAATCTGGAGTACGTGTTTTCGCAGCCATTTCGCGAGCTTTGTTTTTCGCAGCTTGGCGAACAGACAATGCCATACGTGGAGCAGTTTGAGTCAGGTCTTCACCTAAAATCAGAACAGCATCGTAGCTTTCAATTTCACGCATGTTCGGGTTGTAAATACCCTCGGTTTGCATGATAGATGCTGCAAGTTCAACAAGTTTTTGCTCTTTTTGTGCAACACCAGTTGAGTAATTTGCCTGACCTACAAGCTCACGTAATGCGTAGTTCGATTCCAAGCTTGCGCGAGGAGAACCAATACCCAAGACTTTTTTGCCTTGAAGTTTTGCAATCGTTTGATCTAAAGCTTGATCAACAGAAACAGTTGCAACAGTTTCACCATTACGGAACTGAGGCTGACGTGGACGGTCTGCACGGTTTACATAACCTGTGCCAAAACGACCTTTATCACAAAGGAAGTACTGGTTAACCGAACCATTAAAACGGTTTTCTACGCGACGGATTTCACCATAACGTTCACCCGGAGAAATGTTACAACCAGAAGAACAGCCTTGACACACGCTTGGTGCATACTGCATATCCCATTTACGGTTATAACGCTCTGAATGAGTCTTATCAGTGAATACACCTGTTGGACATACTTCAGTCAAGTTACCAGAGAATTCAGATTCTAAAGTACCCGATTCTGGACGACCAAAGTAAACACGAGATGCATTGGCATACACACCAAAGTCTGTACCGCCCGCATAATCTTTGTAGTAACGAACACAACGGTAACAAGCAATACAGCGGTTCATTTCATGTGCAATGAATGAGCCGAGTTCTTGGTTGTAATGCGTACGTTTTGTGAAGCGGTAACGACGACGGTCATGACCCGTCATTACAGTCATATCTTGTAAGTGACAGTGACCACCCTCTTCACAGACTGGACAGTCGTGCGGGTGATTCGTCATTAAAAATTCAACAATAGACGCACGGAAATCCGTTGCTTCTTTGTCTTCAATTGAGATATAGGTATTGTCAGATGCTGGTGTCATGCAAGACATGACCAAACGACCACGCGTATCTTCTGGATTCGCATATTGCGTAACAGCACATTGACGGCAAGAACCAACCGAACCTAAGGATGGATGCCAACAAAAATATGGGATGTCGATGCCCAGACTCAAACATGCTTGTAGCAAGTTTTCCGAGCCGTTGACTTCATACGATTTTCCATCGACATGAATTGTAGCCATAGTCGAATTCCTTAAGCTTGTTCTACGTTGCTGGTTTGCACGACAGGACGAGTCGTCACTTTCGCTTCAAACTCACCACGGAAATGTTTGAGTGCGCCCATAAGCGGCTCCATCGCACCTGGTGCGTGGGCACAGAAAGTTTTACCGATCCATAATTTACGAGTCAATTCTTGTAAATGGTCGATATCTTCTTTCTTACCTTCGCCTGCTTCAAGTGCTTTAAGCGCTTTAACAGCCCATGGCAAACCATCACGACATGGTGTACAGAAACCACATGATTCACGCGCAAAGAACTCTTCTAAGTTACGAGTGAGCGATACCATGCATTGGGTTTCATCCACAACCATCAATAAACATGTTCCCAAACGAGAACCTGCTTTCATAATCGTGTCTGCATCCATTGGTAAATCAATGGTATCTGCTGGTAAAAAGTCAGTTGAAGCACCGCCCGGTAACCATGCTTTAAGCTTTAAGCCTTCTCGCATACCACCAGCATGATCTTCAATCACTTCACGCGCAGTTGTACCAAATGGCAATTCCCAAAGACCTGGGAATTTCACTTTACCTGACGCACCATAAATTTTAGTGCCTGGGTCTTTTGATTTACCTGCTGATAAACCGATATACCACTCTGGACCACGAAGCATAATTGCTGGCAAGTTGTTATAAGTTTCAACGTTGTTCACAATTGTTGGACGGCCCCATGCTCCTGCAACTTGCGGGAACGGTGGCTTAGTACGAGGGTTAGCACGACGACCTTCAAGCGAGTTAATCAATGCAGTTTCTTCACCACAGATATAACGCCCTGCACCCGTATGTACATGTAACTCAAAATTCCAGCCAGAACCTAAAATATTTTCGCCTAAATAACCTTTAGCACGAATCTGTTCTAACGCTTCATTTAGATATTGAGCAGCCTCGATGTATTCACCACGGATAAAGATATAACCATGAGTCGCCTCTAAGGTATAACCCGCAATTAACATCCCTTCGATCAATTGATGTGGAAGTTTTTCCATCAACAAACGGTCTTTAAAGGTACCCGGCTCCATTTCATCGGCATTACAGATCAAATAACGTGGACCACCATCATTTGGTGCCATTAATGACCATTTAATACCCGCTGGGAAACCCGCACCACCACGACCTTTTACGGTTGCAGCTTTAATCACGTCTAACACTTCAGCAGGTTTCATGCCTAACGCTTTTTTAAAGCCAGCATAACCTTCAAGTGCTTCGTAATCATCAGCACCACGAACTTCGTCACGTTTGCTTAAACGCCAAGTTAGTGGATGAGTTTCTGGATTACCGTCGCCATAAATTGGTTTTGGTTCAGTATTCATACATACTTCTCCAATAACTGTTTGACCGATGTCACTTCAACTAAACCGTGAGTATCTTCATCAATCATTAAAGTTGGGCCTTTGTCGCAGTTGCCTAAGCAGCAAATTGGAAGCAGCGTAAAACGACCATCTGCAGTCGTTTGACCAAACTGAATACCTAATTCGCGCTGGAATGCTTCAGCAAGTGTTTCTGCACCCATCAAGAAGCAAGCAATTGAGTCACAAAGCAAAATTACGTGACGACCTACCGGTTGACGATAGATACGGTTGTAAAATGTTGCAACACCTTCCAAATCAGCAACACTCATCGACAATAACTGTGCGATGGCATTCATTTGAGCGTCATCTACCCAACCATTACGGCGCTGTACACACTTCAATGCATCCAAAGAGGCTGCACGAGGGTATGGATAGTGACCAATGTGATGTTCGATATCGTGAATTTCGTCCGCAGTCAAAATCCCTTCAATATTCACACGTGGCTTTTTATCAGTCAAAATCATCATTATGTGTTACCTCTTAGCGATCCACGTCAGCCATAACCACGTCAATGGTCGCCAGATAAATGATTAAGTCAGATACCAAACTTCCGTTAATCACTGAAGGCATTTGCTGTAAGTGAGTAAACGTCGGTGTACGAATACGAGTACGATAACTCATCGTCGCTTTATCTGAAGTCAAGTAGTAAGTACTTGCGCCTTTAACCACTTCAGTCATAAATGATGACTCGCCCGCTGGCATGACAGGACCCCATGAAACGCTCAAGAAGTGCGTAATCAAGGTTTCAATATCTTGTAATGTCTTATCTTTCGGTGGTGGAACAGCCAATGGATGATCCGCTTTATATGGACCAGAAGGCATGTTATCCAAACACTGTTGAATAATTTTTAACGACTCAGTAATTTCACGGAAGTGAACGAGTACACGTGCATATGCATCGCCTTCATACTCAACTGGCACATCAAAATCGAAGTTTTCATAGCCACTGTATGGACGATATTTACGAACGTCAAAATCAATACCTGTCGCACGTAAACCAGTACCAGTTACACCCCATGCGAGTGCAGATTTAGCATCGTATTGTGCAACGTTACGCGTACGACCAATAAACACAGAGTTTTTCAATGCCGCTGTGTAGTATTCGTTTAAGCGCTTAGGCATCCACTCTAGCAATTCTTTAACAAGTTTTTGCCAGTTGTTTGGAAGATCGTGTGCTGTACCACCAATACGGAACCATGCTGGATGCATACGGTAACCCGTGATTGCTTCAACAATGTCGTAAACTTTTTGACGGTCTGCGAACATATAGAATACTGGTGTCATACCACCGGCATCCTGAATTGCCGTACCACAGAATAATAAGTGGTTATTAATACGGAACAATTCGTTCAACATGACACGAATCACTTGCGCACGTTCAGGAACTTTAATACCTGCCATTTGCTCTACAGCCATTACATACGGCATGTTTTGAGCACAACCACCTAAGTAGTCAACACGGTCAGTATAAGGAATGAAAGAATGCCATGTTTGACGTTCAGCCATCTTTTCCACACCACGGTGGTGATAACCAATATCAGGAACACAGTCCTTCACTTCTTCGCCATCTAACTGCAATACAACACGGAACGCACCATGTGCAGATGGATGGTTAGGACCCAAGTTCAGGAACATAAAGTCTTCGTCAGCGTTACCACGCTTAAGACCCCAGTCTTCTGGCACAAAGCGTAAGTGCTCTTGTTCAAAGTCTTGTTTCGCTTTGTCTTGCATGTACGGCGTATATTCCGTCGCACGTGCTGAATATTCTTTACGAAGCGGGTGACCTTCCCAATACGTTGGCAACAAGATACGACGGAGCATTGGATGCCCTTCGAAATTGATACCGAACATATCGTAAGCTTCACGTTCATACCAGTTGGCATTTGGCCAGATATTAGTCGCTGTCGGAAGGTTTAGATCATTTTCGTTCAAGGCAACCTTGATACGAATGTCACTATTACGCTCAAGCGATAATAAATGATAGAACACAGTGAAGTCAGATGCTGGCAAACCATCACGATGAACACGTAAACGCTCATCCATCGCAGACAAGTCAAACAGCATTACATATGGACGTTCCACTTTACGTAGGAACATAAGGACTTCTTGCACGCGTGCGCGCTCAACCCAGACTGTTGGAAACTCTTCAAAAGTCGCCTGCACGTAAAAGTTCTCACCAAATTTGGTTTTGAGTTCTTCTACGATTGCAAATGCTGGGCGTGAATCAACTGGTGTTGACTCTGGCATAGCAATGTCAGTTTCAGCCATTGGCTTGGCTTCCTATTTAATACAAATTCTGTCAATTTTCTCGATGAACATATCGGTTAGATATGTCAAAGCACCGTCAAAAAATTATTTAATCTCATCCATAGAGCGTAAGTTTTTAACGGCAATACGCTGCGCATTCTTACGGTCACGTTCTGGCATCATCTTTGGCTTATACACTGGCTGAAGATCATCACCGATCACGGCAGAAAGCGGGCGTCGCTCTAATTGAATCTGGTCTTGTAAAAGCATTAAAGCTTGAATTAATGCTTCAGGACGAGGCGGACAACCTGGGACGTACACGTCAACAGGAATAATTTTGTCTACACCTTGAACTACTGAATAGATGTCGTACATACCTCCAGAGTTTGCACAAGCACCCATCGAGATGACCCATTTAGGCTCTAACATCTGTTCATATAGACGCTGAATAACTGGTGCCATTTTTACGAAACAGGTTCCTGCAACAATCATCAAGTCAGCTTGACGAGGTGAAGCACGGATAACCTCTGCGCCGAAACGTGACAAGTCATGCACACCTGTTAAGGTCGTTGCATATTCAACGTAACAACAAGAGGTACCAAAGTTAAATGGCCACAAGGAGTTTTTACGCCCCCAGTTTACTGCTGTATGCAAGACATCCTCTAAACGAGTCATGAATACGTTTTTATTCACTTCCTCTTCTAGTGGATCTGTCACGATTTGACGTTCTTGCAATGGGTATTGATCAGCATCCGGATTCGCGCGGGTCAGAGTATATTTCATCCCGACTTACTCCTTTTCAGATGACAATGCAGGTGTAGTTTTTGACTTAACACGACCTGATGATTGAGCTGGAATCTGGCCTGTAGGGTCAGTTACGAGCTCTTCAATAGAGTTAAAGCGTGTAATTTCAGCAATGTTCATTGTTGGTGAACCGATTTTAATCGCCTCACCTGCTGATTTACGGCGATCTGCTGGTGACCAACTTAAAGCACCTACAGAGAAGGCATAAACAAGCGCAATCAATAAATCAACGACAAAGATCACGACAGTGGTATATCCCAACCACCCTACTTCACGCACAGAAGTAGACCATGCATAGAGGTAAAGTGCCTCTAAGTCGAAGACAACAAAGAAAATTGCAACTAAATAGAACTTTGCAGACAGGCGAATGCGAGCGCCACCAGCACTCACGACACCCGATTCAAACTGCTCTTGCTTAGCACGCCCCCACGATTTCCCCCCGAGGAGTAAGGGAACTGTGAGCATAAAGACGCAAAGAAATGTAACGCCGATCACGAAGGCGATAATCGCCCAGTCGTATGGAGTAATGGCACTCATGCGGGGATAACTCCTGGCAGGCCTATTATTTAACAAAGAATGTATGTATTGGCCTTCAAATACACCAAACACAAAATTAATCCCGCCAATTGTACCTGATTTCTAATTTCGCATGCTAGTTGAAGCGTCTTAGTCTTTCGGATGATTTTCTAAACAAAACTATTCTTCTATGGGTTGTAAGGGGGGTTTCACCGCACATAATCGGTTTATTTAATAGTTTTTTTGTTTATGATGATTTTTTTCATTTTTTAATTTTAGAATATTTACACAGTTCATCGACTATTAAGTTTTAATAACTTACTTTTTTATAATATTAGTTTGTTTTTTATTGTATTCAGCTTCTCCTCTGAATTATGATGAATGTTTAGTCATGCATAATATTTTATTACTCTTGGATAAGAGTATTTATCATTAAGGGCAGCTGATGCCATACTCACTTCGTGAATTTTCATTTTTCTCCTCTTTAAAAATTTTTCTCCTGTTTAGCTTCATTATTGCAGTATGTTGTTTTATTGGCATTGCATCTCGTCCTTTAAGCTTTCTCGCATTCTTCTGGCCTGCTAACTCGGTTTTGCTTGGTTTACTCATTCGCTTTCCAAGCACACGTCGATTAAGCTCATTTTTAGGTGCTTATAGCGGCTATGTCGTTGCCGATCTGCTTCAGGGTACTCCATTTGCTCTTACACTCGTTTTAACAACGTCAAATTTTCTTTATGTTGTTACTACGTTTGCACTCTATATGTTTTTTAATCAGCATATTAAAGCAGCCTACCGAGGTTATTCTTACCTTTTTTTATTTGCTTTATGCGGAGTAGGAAGCGTAGCAGGCGCATTGTTTGCAGCAACTTTCGTGCCCATGTTTAATACTAAATTTATGCTAGGTGGTTTGTGGGATGAATTTGGTTATTGGTTCACTTCAGAATTGCAAAATGCTTTGCTTCTTTTACCGATCATATTAAACCTACCTCAATATAGTCAGGTAAAACATTATTTTTCAAGAAATCGCGGCTTACAAGTAACCGACCTTTTACCTTTCGGAGCTGTCCTCATTTCTATTGCAGCCAGTTATTATGACTCTGGTCCTGGTTCGCTACTCTACCCCATTGCTGCACTGATTTGGTGTGCAATTCGCTACAAACCTATTGTTGTTGCACTCATTACAAGTCTTACCAGTGCCTACATTATTTACCATGTTTCTGGACATTATCTTTTACTCTATCCAAATGACTATTTCAGCAATACGATTTCAATCCGTATTGGGTTAATCATGATGACGATTGCCCCTCTTACGGTTTCCAGTATTAGCGTTTTACACTCAGAATTAATTCAAAAGCTTCAACACGCGATTGCGCATGACGAGTTAACCTCAAGTCTCACTCGACGCCAATTTTTGCAGTCGGTCAGACTACTTCAAGAAAAAGTGCACAAGGAAAATAAAACCTCAGCCTTTTTCATGTTGGATGTAGACCATTTCAAACAAGTTAATGATAACTACGGCCATCAAATAGGTGACCGTGCCCTACAAACCTGTGTTACCACTATTCAAAACATTTTGCATCCTCATGATTTATTAGGGCGATTTGGTGGTGAAGAGTTTGCAATTTTCATTGCAGATACCACCAAAGAGAGTGCCTTTGACCTTGCAGAGCAAATACGAATTAAAATTAGTCAGCAACCGATTTATATTTATGGGAAATTACCAATTTTCATACAAGTCAGTATTGGTATAAGTTTATATTCCCCTTCATCACATAGAGCGATTGAAAATTTATTTAAAGAAGCAGATGACGCTTTATATCAAGCAAAACGCCAAGGGCGTAATCGGGTCTTTATATCTTTATAGGTTTTCATTTAATCATCTAGTGTAATGAATTTTATACAATAACCTGTGTTTTGCCATGTATGCTAATAACAGATAATAAGGAGAAAAATGCATGACTCTAGAATATACGCATAAACCAAACTACTACTTGTTTGCGCAGTTACTTGTGCGACATATAGAAAGCTATATTCACAAACATCCAGATGCGAACAATGCAATTTTTGACTTGCGAGATGTCTATGAAATATTTAGACAGGATTTTGCGTCAACGACAACAAACCTAGAAGGTATTTTGCATATTGCAGATGAATATAAAATAGAAACGCTTAATGGAGATCAACCTCTTATTCAAAAATACCAGATTGATGCAAAAAACAATTCATTACTGATCGACTTTAATTCCGATGCGTTGACCAGCTTAAGAAGCGGAAAACCTATTTTGGAACCAGATGCAACTCAACTATAAGTAACCCAATAAAAAAGCACCTTTATGAAGGTGCTTTTTTATTGGTTTTCAACGGAGGTTGTTTAAAGCGTTTTGCAGGCCATGTCATGATAAAGCGAGCTCCACCTAAGGTAGGACTTTCATCTACTTTAATCTCACCACCGAACCAGTAAGCAATACGACTTACAATTGACAACCCTAAACCATAACCACCTGACGCACGCGTACGGCTGTCATCTAAACGGGCAAAGGCTTCAAATACTCTTTGACGATCTTGCTCAGGAATTCCGGCACCATCATCCTCAACACAAACAAAGGCCATGCCATCGCTGTGAACACCACCGGTAATACGAACTTTGTTATCACAATAACGAACAGCGTTACCCACCAAGTTTTGAACCACTCGGTGTAAATAACGGCGCTCCGCATCTACTTTCAAATAAACAGGAGGAGCAACAAGCTCAATTTCTTTTTGCGTTTTTAAAGCTTCGGTTTCTACCGCAACCTGATCCAATACATCAAATAGCGCAATTTCAGCAAAATCTAATGAAGGTGTGCCCTGCTCTAGCTTTGCATAAGTCATGATTTCATCAATTAAGGTATTGAGCGCTTCAATATCTTTATCAATCATATCGACCTGATGCATACGATGGTTGTAATCGTCTTCCTCTGCCAACATCTCTGTACCAAAGCGTATACGGGCAACCGGCGTTCTAAGTTCATGAGATACAGCTCTCATCAACTCACGCTGAGCCTCAATTAAACGCTGAATATGATCAGACATATTGTTATAACTTGATGCCAAGTTTGCCATTTCGTCACTTCCTTCAATAGGAACACGCAATGACAGATCACCTGACTTCATGCGGTTTAATGCATAACGTACTTGGCGAATTTTACGTTCTAACGGCAAGATAAGACCATAAACACCTAAACTCAGTAAGAATAGACTAAATAAGGTAATTCCGGCAGAAAGCTGTAAAGGCATCCAGTTAAACATTGGAACCGGTCCAAGAACCAGAACTTGTGTAGGATGATTTGGTATTGGAGATACGATTGAAATGGTTGTGCCACGCATTGTTGCACTATCTTTGTACAACATGACACTTTGGTCTTGGCGTAAACGACCAATTTGCTCAGAGTCTAGATTAATATCTTGAATATTGTAGATATTAATTGGATATGAGAAATGTTTTTGAATCTTAGCAAGATATTCTTGTTCTTGCCCCGGATAAAACATTAGATAATCAAGTACAAAAATAGGGAGAGCCTTCATTTGGCGCTCACTAATTTTGTCTACTTTTATCGATAAAAAGTGCTGAGGATCGTCACGTAAACCAATAATGATATAAGCAATACTATTACTGGCATCGTAACGAACAACAGACTTTTGAGCTTCGATCCGTTTTTTCTCAGTACGAGATAACTCGACCTTGCTCGCATCAGTGTAATAAATTGGAAGTTCCAATAAATCTGATGCATCTGAAACCCAGTCTATTTTCTGTTGCTTCCCCGGTTGTCGAGCGACTCCCTCACTAATGACATAAGAAATACCATCAGTTAAAGATTCACGGTATTCTTGAGCACGTTGATAATTGATAATTTGTACAAGCAAATAACCAAAAACGGCAACTAAAACAACAAGAATTACCAGTCCCGCATAGATTCGCAGGAATATGCTGTGTTTAAACACTCGACCAACCTTATAGGAAGTTTATTCAGATCTTATAACCCATTGGTTTCTTTAACGAACAAGTAACCTTTACTACGTACTGTTTTAATACGTTTTGGATTTTCAGGATCATCACCAATTTTTGGACGAATACGTGAGATACGGACATCGATTGAACGGTCCTGACCATCGTATTCGATACCGCGTAAACGTTCGAAGATATCTTCACGCGATAAGATACGGCCAGCATTTGATGCAAGCAACCATAATAGGTCATATTCTGCGCTAGTGAAATCAACAAGCTCACCATGCAGTGTTACAGAACGGCCGCCATTATCAATTACAAGGTCATCAAATTCGATACGTTGTGCAACTTCGTCTTCTACAGTTTTATCTGTGCGACGTAATAGTGCACGAATGCGCGCTAATAGCACACGTGGTTGAACTGGTTTAGCAACATAGTCGTCTGCACCCATTTCTAGACCAAGTACCTGATCCATATCTTCTGTACGTGCAGTTAACATCAAAATCGGTTGATGATAATGTGGACGAACTTCACGGCAAACAGTTAAGCCATCGGCACCCGGCAACATGACATCCAAGACCACTAGGTCTGGTTGTTCACTAATAATACGACGAATTGCACGGTTACCATCAGTTTCTACACCAACTTCCAAGCCGTTGCGGATTAAATACTCTTGAGTTAATCGTGCTAAACGCTCGTCATCTTCAACGATCAGAATCTTTGGTAACTTTTCTTCTTGGCTCATATCATTGCCCCTATAAATCTCATTACATGCATCTTAAAAATCTTGCAGATACATTCGTTTATCATTTGCAATATACACACGTTTACATTGTAAACAAGTAGGCGTTCACCAAACTGATACATGACAACCGTGTTTTGTTGCATTTTATTAACCTTTGAATTTTCTCGTGTTTTTAACATTTAGTTATTGTTATGAAATTTCATATTCTATTCATATTTCCAATGTATGAATATTAAACAAATTATTTCTTCACCTACATTAATTGTATTTAAGTGCTTGTTTTTTGAGTTATCCACAAAGTTATCTATAAGCGTTTTTTAATAGCTTTGCTATGCTATCTCCCATCAAATCATACAGATAAAAAATTACTAAAAAGTCAAGATTGATCTGCTATGAAAAATCCCGTATCTTGTGTTCAAAATAAACTTTAACTACTAAGTCTTGTGTTTATCCCTCAAACATCGTGGCATACTTTTTGCTCGGTTCAAACGGTCTATAAACATAACAAAAGTGACAATGGAGCTATGCTGGCATGAGCGTAATTACTTCGACTCCCGGTCAAATTCAGGTGATCAAACGCACTGGAGATGTTGCTGCATTTGATGCAGAGAAAATTTCTGTTGCGATTGGTAAAGCTTTTCTTGCTGTGGAAGGTCAACAGAGTTCGGATTCAAGCCGTATTCACGACCGTATTACCCAACTGACGGAAATGGTATTAAATACTTTCACTCGTCGTTTACCATCAGGCGGTACGATCCATATTGAAGAAATTCAAGATCAGGTTGAACTTGCTTTAATGCGTACCGGAGAACAGAAAGTTGCTCGCGCTTACGTGATTTACCGTGAACAACGTACTACTGCTCGTCAGCAAACGAACTCAAACCACCACCCTACGTTACAAGTGACCGATGCTAACGGTCAGCTTCAGCCACTTGATTTAAGTGCATTGCAAGCAACTGTAGCGAAAGCAGCTGAAGGTTTGGAAGGTATTGACGTTCAGGCCATTGTTGATGAAACCGTTAAGAACTTATATAACGGCGTAAAAGAAAGTGACATTGCCACTACAATGATGATGGCAACACGTACTCGTATTGAACAAGAACCAAACTATACTTACGTAACTGCACGTTTGCTTTCTAGTGAATTAGTGAGCACAGGTTTAGCGTTCTTAGGCTTACCTACAGATACGCCTGAAAACAATGCACTCGAAGCCTTTTTGAAAAAAGGTGTAGAGCTTGACTTGCTTTCTCCAGACTTGCTTGATTTCGATTTAGAGAAACTGGCAGCAGCAATTCAGCCAGAACGCTCTAATCAGTTTACCTACTTAGGTTTACAGACTTTATTTGACCGTTACTTCATTCACTCAAACGGCGTTCGCTTCGAATTACCACAATTATTCTTCATGCGTGTGTCGATGGGTCTTGCATTAAATGAGCAAGATAAAGAAGAACGTGCAATCGAGTTCTATAACTTATTGTCTAGCTTCGACTACATGGCGTCTACGCCTACCCTGTTTAACTCAGGTACATTACGTCCACAGCTTTCTAGTTGTTACTTAACAACTATTGGCGATGACCTTTACGACATTTATGGCGCAATGCGTGATAACGCTATGCTTTCTAAATGGGCGGGTGGTTTAGGTAATGACTGGACACCTGTACGTGCATTGAACTCTTACATTAAGGGTACAAACGGTAAGTCTCAGGGTGTAGTTCCATTCTTGAAAGTTGCGAACGACACAGCTGTTGCAGTAAACCAAGGTGGTAAGCGTAAAGGTGCCGTGTGTGCATACTTAGAAACTTGGCACTTAGACATCGAAGAGTTTTTAGAACTTCGTAAAAACACTGGTGATGACCGTCGCCGTACACACGACATGAACACTGCGAACTGGGTTCCAGACTTGTTTATGCAACGTGTATTTGAAGATGGTGAATGGACACTATTTACCCCTTCTGAAACTCCAGACTTGCACGACTTAACTGGTGCTGAATTTGCTGAGCGTTATGCTTACTATGAGTCTGTAGCCAAAGAAACCAACATGCTACATAAGAAAGTACGTGCTAAAGACTTATGGCGCAAAATGCTTTCTATGTTGTTTGAAACTGGTCACCCGTGGATTACATTCAAAGATGTATGTAACTTACGTTCACCACAACAACATGTTGGTGTAGTTCACTCATCTAACTTATGTACTGAAATTACCTTGAATACAAATCAAGACGAAATTGCAGTATGTAACTTGGGCTCAATCAACCTTGTACAACACGTTCAAGGTGGTGTGTTAGACCGTGAGAAGTTAGCTCGCACAATTAAAACAGCAGTACGCATGCTCGATAACGTTATCGACATTAACTACTACGCTGTACCACAAGCGAAAAACTCGAACTTGAAACACCGCCCAGTGGGTATGGGTATCATGGGCTTCCAAGATGCTCTATATGAAATGAACATCGCTTACGGTTCAGACGCTGCTATTGATTTTGCTGATGAATCAATGGAAGTGATTAGCTACTACGCGATTGAAACTTCAAGTAACTTGGCTGTTGAACGTGGTTCTTACTCAACATTCAAAGGTTCATTGTGGGATCAAGGTATCCTTCCAATCGACTCTTTAGAAATTGTTGCAAAATCTCGTCCAGAGCGTATGTTCGAAGTTGACCGTACTCAACGTTTAGACTGGGACACTTTACGTGCCAAAGTTCAAAAAGACGGTATGCGTAACTCAAACGTGATGGCGATTGCTCCTACTGCAACCATCTCTAACATTTGTGGTGTTTCTCAGTCTATTGAGCCAACATTCCAGAACTTATATGTGAAATCTAACTTGTCTGGTGAGTTCACTGTAATTAACCCTTACCTCGTTCGTGCATTAAAAGATCGTGGTCTTTGGGACACAGTGATGGTTAATGACTTGAAACACTTTGAAGGTTCAGTACAAAAAATTGCTCGTATTCCTGAAGAATTAAAAGCAATCTTTGCTACTGCGTTTGAAGTAGATACACGTTGGATCGTTGATGCTGCATCACGCCGTCAAAAGTGGATTGATCAAGCTCAGTCTCTTAACCTTTACATCTCTGGTGCTAATGGTAAGAAACTTGACATCACTTACAAAATGGCATGGTTACGTGGTCTTAAGACGACTTATTACCTCCGAGCTTTAGGCGCAACTTCTGCTGAAAAATCTACAATCAACACAGGTGCTTTAAACGCAGTTAAACCTGCGACTGTTGAAGCGGCGGCAGTTGCTGCTCCTGTTGTAGAAGCGAAAAAACCTGAAGCTGTTGAAGAAGATGGTTTTACCCAAGCAGCTCCAGTTCCAATGGCTTGTTCAATCGACAACCCAGATTGTGAAGCTTGCCAATAACATTCAATAAAATTGCTCTTTTTCACTAAAGAGCAATTTTAAGAGGTAAAGATTATGCTTTTTCATCTCAGCCATAACTATATGCTTGGTGTTGGAGTTTTAATCTTTGCCTTTCTTTTCTTTTATATACCATTGATTTACGCATTTTTCACAATACGTAAGCAACAGCGTAAGCAAAATAAGTTGTAGTGAGTAGAGACCAGAGGCCCAAAATTTGGTAATGCATCAATAAAACTTAATTTTGTTTACACATTAAAAGCGTATAGTAGGGACATCTTCGTTTAAGAGATGTCAAATATAGATATACACAACGAAGAGAGAACAAAAATGTCTATCCTTAGTTGGGACGATTTTGAAGATGATTCGCAAAAACCGGCTGCACCTGAACACAAGTCTGCGCCCATCCAACCGGAAAAAACGTCTGATTCGCAGAATGTATCTGCTGCGCAGTCATCATCGCAGAGCGTGGCAGCTCCACAATCCGCTGGAACCCATTCCGTGCGACCAACAGTTGCCTCCGATACGGTGGCTAGAGCCTCTGCAGCCTTAGAACACTTAGATGTTGCCCCTGGCCTTGAAGAGCTAGAAATGGGCGCGCAACGTGTTCAAGTTGATGACAAAGCAATGATTAACTGTCGTGCAGACTTGAACCAGCTTGTTCCATTTAAATATGAATGGGCTTGGCAGAAGTATCTTGACGGGTGTGCAAACCACTGGATGCCGCAAGAAGTAAACATGAACCTAGACATCGCGCTTTGGAAGTCTGAAAATGGCTTAACTGAAGATGAGCGTACGATTGTTATGCGTTCTTTAGGTTTCTTCTCGACTGCGGACTCATTGGTTGCAAACAACTTAGTATTGGCAATTTACCGCCACATTACTAACCCTGAATGCCGTCAGTACATTTTGCGTCAAGCATTTGAAGAAGCAATTCACACTCACGCTTACCAATACTGTATCGAATCTTTAGGTATGGATGAAGGCGAAGTCTTCAACATGTACCGTGAAGTTCCATCTGTTGCGCGTAAAGCAGCTTGGGGATTGAAATATACTCAATCTTTAACTGACCCTAATTTCCATACAGGCACACCTGAAAACGACCAGCGTTTACTTCGTAACCTGATTGCATTCTACTGTGTTCTTGAAGGGATCTTCTTCTATTGTGGCTTTACTCAAATTTTGAGTATGGGTCGTCGTAACAAGATGAACGGTGTTGCTGAGCAATTCCAATACATCTTGCGTGATGAGTCTATGCACTTGAACTTTGGTATCGACATGATTAACCAAATCAAGATTGAGAACCCTCACCTTTGGAGCGCTGAGTTCCAACAAGAAGTGGTTCAAATGATTGTTGAAGGCACAATGCTTGAAATCGAATATGCACGTGACACAATGCCACGTGGTGTATTGGGTATGAACGCAAGCATGATGGAAGAATATTTGAAATTCATCTGTAACCGCCGTTTATCTCAGTTAGGTTTACCAGAGCAATTTGCTGGTGTAACGAATCCATTTGCGTGGATGTCTGAGATGATGGACTTACGTAAAGAGAAGAACTTCTTTGAAACTCGCGTAACTGACTACCAAACTGGTGGTGCGTTAAGCTGGTAAGTTTAAGCATCTGCTAAATAAAAAAACCGCTATCTATAGCGGTTTTTTTTATTGGCTATCCCCTGCCGTATCTCACGCACATCACGTTTAGGTATGTATCAATCTTTAGCAATCTTGCTAAATTGACTACCCCTATACTTATCTCTTGCGGCTTTCTCACTTAAATTAATTTTAAATGAGCTGAATGCAAAGTTTACTGCGTCTATAGTTAGTTTTTTCAGAACCACTATCACGCCATTAAAATCAAAAATTATAACTGGGTATTTATTAATTGGTTTTATTTCATTATAGGTATCAAGGTATTAATTAATATTTCCTACAAAGCAATATATTTATCTTACCCTTCATTATTAAAATAAATAGAATAAAATTAAAATTATTAATATCTAAATCAATTAGCTTAAGTACTACTAATAATAAATCTATATTGTTAAAACATATTTAACAATAATCGAGATTCTAGATAGCAGTACAATAACATTAATAATCTTCAAGAATTGTTGTTTAGACAATTTGAGTGTAATTCGCTTGCCAATGAATGCACCTATCAACATGGATGGGATAAACAGAAGCGCAAGTGAAAATAAGTTATCCGAAAAGTACACACCCGCTGTAGTAAATAGAATGACTCGAAAAACCGTACTGCACCCAATTAATGTAGTTTGAGTGACACGGATTTTTTCTGGGGTTTCGATTCGTCCATTGAGGTAAATCGCATATAAAAACCCACCGCTACCAAACATGGCTCCTAAGAAACCACCAGATAACCCAAAAGGAAAAACAAATTTTTTCTCTAGTTTTTTCTGTGGCTTAAAGCCGCTTAATGAGTAAATCGCATATAAAAGAGTAAATATGCCAAATGCTAGAAGTGCGTAGCTTGCATTAACCCTCATCAGCAGTATAAAACCAAGAAAACTACCGACAAACATAAGTGGGATTAGAAATTTTAATTCAGAAAAGTCTGCCTTCTTACCATCTTTAATAACATTCGAAATGGCAGCGAACATATCTAGTAAGGCTAAAAGTGGAATAATTTGAGAGAGAGGTAAAAAGTTAAGTAATACAGGGCTCGCAATTAATGCAGTTCCAAAACCCACCATTCCAAAAATAATATAAGAAAAAACTATTGTTATTAACATTATTGAAAGTTGCAGCACTGAAAAATATTCTAAAAGATACATTTAAAATTCCATTTTTGATTTTTAACCAAGTCCAACTATACTAAAATATAAATTATCACATGAATATTAGACAATGTGATCAAATATTAAAATGTTTAATACTCTTTGTTTTGATTATTTCTTTATTATAAAATTTTCAATGTAAAAATAAATTTCATTATAAAAGGAAATTCAAGCAGGCTCCTGAAGTTCCTTGTTATAACTTATGCTTTGCATTTCCTGTAATCGTGAGTAAGTTCTTTGAAATTCAAATTTAAGTCTCTCACCTTTATATAATTGATTTAATGGCTGTGAGGCAACAAAGTAGAGTTTGATTTTTTGATCATAAAGCTCATCAATCAAATAAATAAAACGTCTCACGCTATCATAAATTCTATCTGTTAGATCACCAATTCCACTGATTAGAACATAGTCATATTGGGTAGCGATCTCAATATAATCAGCTGGGCTTCTGGCTTCTCGACAAATGGCTTCAAAGTCGAACCAAATCACGTTCTTATGACAAGATTTAACATCTATTGATCTGTGATTAATAGTGATGTGAGTCTTGAGTTCTTTCTGGTTATTTGTAAGTTGCTGGTAAACCGAATGAAGCCATTGATCTGACTCTTCATTTAATGGAAATCTATAGAAATCGTCATTGGAGTTGCTTTCTTTTATGGTTCTATAATCAAGTTGATTACCGATCTTTAAGACTGTGCAATTCTTATTAATATGATCTATGGTCTCTAAAAATCTATCGCGATTTAAGCCATCTTTATAAAGATCTTTCGGATCAATATTCGAGGTAGCAACCAATATCACTTTCTTTGAAAATAGCAGATTAAATAGATTTGAAAGTATCATTGCGTCGGCAACATTTGAAACAAAAAACTCATCGAAGCAAATCAGTTTATAGTTGCTTGCGATGTCATTAGCAATCAACTTTAAAGGATCTTTATTTCCCCGATAACCAATAAGTTGTTTGTGAACATCTTTTAAGAAATGATGAAAATGCACTCTCATTTTCTTTTTAAAATTAAGGGAGTTATAAAATAAGTCCATAATCCATGTCTTGCCTGTTCCTACACTCCCCCACATATATAGACCTTTAATCTGGGGGCTAAAGAAATGATTAGACTGGGTCTCAAGTTTATTCCAAATCTCATCCAATGTTTCAATAGCTTGTCGCTGAGATGGATCTGCAAGAACAACGCCATTATCAATCATGGAATTGTATATCTCGATTGGACTTTGACCCTCATGCTTAAGCATCTTCATTCCCTACGGTAGCTAAGATTGTTGTTGAGTGCTTAATCATAATATCATTCATTATTAAAATTGCTGGGGAAAGATAAGAGAACCAACTAAAACGGCTTGGCCTGCAATACTGACGTGTAATATTGAATCTGTTTTCTCAACTGTTACTAAAACTCGCCCCGGTCGTTGTAGGGCGAGACCTTGATATCCCCAATAAGTTACTTTCTGGTCACATTCGATTAAATCGTGATGAACAAGGAATTACTGCCTTGTTTTGTTGCAAAGGCTTCTGGTTTAGTACCCATACTACCTGAGCAAACTTTAAAACAAGATGTGTGGTTATTGCGTCATTTAGATACTAAGGATAGTGACTATTCAACGTTGATTAGTGAGACGATTGAAAAAGAACTACAAGAATATCTGTTGTGATAAGCATTAACTTTTATTCTGATATTTAAAAGCTTTTAAAAGTAATATTAAAAAAACCACCGCTAGCCAGATTAAAATTAAATACCGCATTAATAAGGTGGGGAACATAACCCAAATCCACCAAGAAGCAATTTTTTCTTCACTAGTTGAAAAATTAATTACACTCCCTTTTTCATCTTCAAAGAGAACACTGCTAGCCACAATTTTATTACCATCAAGAAATATTGAAGGATAAGGGAAAAAACTTCCTTCTAATTTAAGCAATTTTCTAGGTCTATATAATTCACAGAATGAACCATTCTCATTTTTAAAATATGCACAATTAATTAAAAATTTTTTATTTCCCCTTTTTATTATCAGTGATGTCATACGCCCATGTTTAATTTGAAATTCAGGTTCATAAACAACAAAACCCTCTTTTTTAGGAGTAAAAACTATACTTGGGTTAAGAGCACAAAGTAGTACGATCAGACAAAAACTCAAGGTAAAGACAAGAACAAAATTTTTATAAATATACGAATATAATGAAAAAAATGGATCAACCACTTCCCTAAAGATCCACATTTTAAGTTTATAAATCACAACTATCCCCACATTATAAAACAATAGTAAAAAAGCCAGAGGCCAATAAAATACCTGTACTAAAAGTACCGACACATACAAGAAAATTTACAATCCATATTTTTTCTTGTTTTACATACTTTTTTACTTGTCTTTCTAAGATAAATAGCAAAAAAACTAGAAAGTAAACTACAAAACTATTAACTGAGTATAAATCATCAAAGTAATTTACCCCTTTACTTCTTTTAGCAAGTAGATAAAACATAAAAATAGAGTAACCTGCCAAACCTAAGAAAATTGAGGTAAATGCCCTCACATCTCCTTTACTCATAATTTCATCTTTCATAAATTCCCCAATAAAAAATATAATTATTTAATAAAATAAAAAAAGCTATTTTATAGCAAAATTAATAATCTTTAATATAGATTCAAATAACCAAACACAGCCTTTTCAACACGCTTTTGTAAATCATTTAAATCGCTTTCCCCTGCTATGCCTGCCGCGTTAATTATTCCTTTGCTTAAAGCAATTACATCTTGTGCAGCTGTCTGGGCATGTGAAACGCCAGAGCGTATAAACAGATCAGAAATTATAGTTTCAAGCTCGTGTTGAAGTTCTCTTTCTTCAATGTCTTTTCCAATGAGTTCAGAAGCAAATTCTAAAGTTCGTGCCAACTGTGGACGACTCAATTGGTGTTGCACAGCAGCATGTATGATGAGTTTTAATTTTTCTTTTAGGTCTGTAGCGTCATTTTGCTGTATGGCTTCAACAATACGATTTGAAAGCTCAGCCCGCTCACGTCGAATTAACTCGACGATTAAAGCATCTTTAGATGGAAAGTATTGATATAGGCTACCAATGCTTACACCAGCAAGTTCAGCCACGGCATTTGTGTTAAATCCAGCAAAGCCTAAAGACTCCAGAATGCGAGCAGCCGCCTCTAAAATAGCTTCAAATGTAGCCACTGAGCGTGCTTGACGCGGTCGTTTACGTGGGTCTGGGAGTGTTTCTGACATGGGCGGAAATGCGAGTATTTAATGTGAGCAATCACTCATATACTGACTGAGTCATATTGATATGACAAGCAAATGCTGTCTTTTCAATTGAGCTACAACTCGGCCCAGTCATGGAGTGGTTATGTCTAGAACCTATACTTTTTTTATTCACTTAAGAGCTTTGCCTGCTTGGCTGGCTTTAGCTCGTGAAAAGCGTGCTGAGTTTAGTGCACAGAAACTTGAACCTATTTTTGAGAAGTACACAACTGTAAAAGTCTGTTGGTATGACGTTGAAGCTTTTAGCACTAAAGCCAGTGATATTGCTGTGTTTGAGACGACATCTCTGCAAGATTATTATTTTGTGATTGATGCGATTCGAGATTCTGAATTTTGTACAGTGCCCTACTTTGAGTTTGTAGAGATTATTCCTGCAATTGAAGATGGGTATGTGGAGTATGAAGAAAGTTTCTCGCAAAAACACGTATAGCTTTTTATCAAACCAGTAATTTTATGGCTATGCCTAAAGTAATAGCCATCGTAAAATCTAGCTTTATTTCGAATTTTTCATATCTATTTAATATAGCTATTCTTTTTAAAAACTTGTTTGAAACTTAAAGGAATATTTTGTGTATTAGGTATATGCCCAAAGAAATGCTCATCTTTTGTTTGGAAAAAGACATCAAAGCTTTGACTCATAAATGAATCGACTTCACTTTGTTTTTGATAAATTGGTTTAAGCCTATTGATATAATAATTGATCCAATCAACTTGATTTGAAAAATAAGAATAATCCTTAAGGTCAAAATATAGGCTATTCAAGTTATCCGCAATCAATTCTACATTTGGATAAAACAACCAAATAATAATCTCCATGGGAGAAACTTTTTTTAGCGTATGCTGAGATGTTTTATCAAATCTTTCAATTTTATATAATTGCGCGCCAGATTGACTATAACTAGAGCAAAGTAGTTTTCCATTATGAACTTGATCAAGGTCTTGACCTAATTCTAAGGTACGTATTCTCTTAGAAACATCTAGACATTCAGGTAAAGTTATTAATTTAGATTTTGCTATATTTTTAAATATATCAACTGATTGCTGAACCACTCTTGATTCGCCAGTACCAGTAATAATACCTTGCTCCCAAGTGTATAACTTCGAGTAATGTGTAGTAGAAAGCTCCACATCTAAGGTTTCATTTACAGTTACTCTTTTATTGTCAACTGCAACAATAATGCTATCGTTTAATTGAATAGCTAAGATGAAAGTCATATTTTACGTAAAATAACGAGACATTTGATATACATTTATTTTAGGCTATATCAGTGCAAAGTTCTGAATATTTTTTATAAAAATTGAGGTTATTAATGGCTGGTGGTTCTCAAATCATTATTAATAAAGATGGTATTACCCTGATTACACCAGGAAAATTTGAGCCGAAAGCTGGACAACACCTTTTTAAAAGTGGTGAAAAGGCTAATTTTTCTTTGCCCGAACTCCCTAATGTTCAATCTCCTTTTAGTAATAAATTAGATGTTTATAATCTATTTAAGGAAACATCTAATATTAAATATTCTGTTTTACATTCAAATGGACAAGTAAAAACTGGCTTCCTTGACCAGTATGGTAGGACTGGACGTATCAGATCACAGGAACAGGAAAAAGTTAAAGTTCTGATTGGTGGTGATGAATGGCACTACTATATTAGCCGTTTTGGTGGAACTATTGAGGATAATACTTATATTAAATTCCTAGATTTTATAGGAGATCCTATACCAAATTTAGAATTTAACTTAAGCGATGATAATAATAAAACTCTTATGGAATGTAGAACAAATAATGATGGTGAAGCAGTATTTGTATGTCCTAAAGATGACTTTCCAATCCTATCCGTTAAAAGTTTAATTACTAATAAATTTAAACCAATACTAAGAATAGAAAATAACTTAGTAAGAGAGATAATTTTAGTGAGCCCTAAAATTTTGAAAGAAATTGATTTATTACAAGAAACAGATGAGAAAGGCGATTATTTAAGAAGTAACTATCATAAATAATTGAATATTCAAAAAGTATTGTGAGTGATAAAGATGGCAAATGAACAGAAAGATTTACAACAGAAAGTAAACCAAAATGGTAGGCCTGTTTCAGTGTTTACTAGAGAACATCTCGAAACAGCTGCTAATGTAGCCTCAGAATCTTCAGATATATTAGGTTATTTAAAAGATGGAACTTCTGTTGTAGATAATTACAATTTTAGATGGGGTCTTATCCACTCAAAAAATACGCCTTTGTTTAGTAAAGAAAGGTTAGAAAAAGCTAGGGAATTCCGATTTTATAAAGAAAATCCTCAGACAGGACGAATTTTTAAAGGTAATCAGCATACAAAAGTATTTGATACTAAAAAATTCGGAACCAAGATTGATAAATTAGGGTCAAAAGCAGGTAATTTTGGAGATGGAGTAGAGTTAGCATTAGCTATTGTCGATAGAAACCCTGAAGCCCTTGCAACAAAAACTTCTACATTAGTGCTATCTAAAGCTGGAGAAAAAACGGGTGAAGTAGCTGGACTTGCTGCTGCTGGAAAATGTGCAAAAGTAGCAATAAAACGGCTTGATCCTAGAAAAGCTACAGTTGTTGGTCTCACCTGTGCTGGTGCAGCCATAGGTGTGAAATACTTGTTAAAAGAGAAAGGAGATGAGTTAGGAAATACGGTTGGAAAAACAAAGACTGCTATAGAGGCAGCTCAAGGCGTTCTCGATGCAGTAGACATATTGGATCAAGTAGAGACAAAAGCGGCTGAGAGAGAGAGACAAGAGGCTATAAAAAAAGATCCAATGATAGAATGGCATATAGTTGGAGCAGATTAATTTCACAGAGATATATTATGAATTTAAAGTATTTATTGATTTCTAGCCTCATAAGTATATTTTTATTAGGTAGTGCAGGCTGCTCAGAACCGATTCCACAACAAAATAAGACTCAAAGTGAAGCAAGTCAATTATATGAACAAGGTGGTAGATATTTCTTAGGTAAAGATGCTCCTAAAGACTATCAAAAAGCTTTTTCTTATTTCCAAATGGCAGCTGAAAAAGGCTTACCTATTGCGCAAAATGATTTAGCAGGAATGTATTCCAAAGGAATAGGTACCCCGAAAAATGAAGAAAAAGCTTACTATTGGTATGAGAAAGCTGCTAAAAACAATTTCCCGGAAGCTCAATATAATTTGGGTTTGATGTACGATAATGGCTATTATGTAAATAAAGATAGATCAAAAGCTTTAGAATTTTATAAATTATCTTCTGATCAAGGATATGCTAAAGCTCAATATAATTTAGCAAATGCTTATCTTTCAGGGAATGGAATAAATAAAGATATTAATTTAGCTCTAGAATTATATAAGAAAGCTGCGGATCAAAATCTTTCTGAAGCTCAATATAATTTAGCAAATATTTATTCTGATGGCAGTCTGGTTAAACAAGATAATGAAAAAGCTCTAGAGTTATATACAAAGGTAGCAGAAAAAGGCGTACCTGAGGCTCAAAATAACCTCGCCTATATGTATGCTAATGTTTACTCAGATTATGAAAAAGCAAAATTTTGGTTCCAAAAATCTGCCGACAATGGATATGAGCCAGCAAAAGAAGCTTTAGAACAGTTCCAATAGTTCTAAGTAATTTACTTCTTAGAAGTCACCATCAAATATACAATTAATCCAATTAAGACCAAAAATATTAACTGAATCTCTAAAAAAAGGTTTATCATCCATGAGTTTCTAAATGATAAACCTTTTTTTGCTATTAATATTTTCGATTTTTTTGTGTCTGGTGAAATAAAAACTTTTATTTCATTCTTTTTCTTTATCTCATTAAATATAGATACATTTTGGTCTTTCATCTCATCACAATTCTCAGAAATAAACAATCTATATACAACCAAAAAATCTTTTTCTTCTGATTTATAAACTTTATTTTGATATGTATATTGATACCTTATATCTCCACGAGCACTTCTATCCATTCCTCGTCGCCAATATTTTCTTTTACAATAAACGTTATAATCTAAAATTTCATAATCTTTTATCTCAATCCAGTCAGGATGAAATAATTTAAAAACTTTTGATTGTAGGTTAAAAGATGAGGTTAAAACTAATAGAATAAGAAAAACAGCCACTAAGGATAAAATAATTTTTATAAATAATTTCATTATTAATATATCCCAACCTAAATAATAACTCTCAAATTAATATACAAAATAATATATAAATACATCTCATATACCCTTAGCGGGTAAATATTAGCATGAAAATAAAATTTTATTGAATAACCTTAAGTATAGTCACCGTATACTATCTTATTATTACCCCCTCCCCCAAAACCTCTCTAACACCACATCCCGTTCATCCAAACTGTTCGAGCTTAAAACTTGTAGCATCAATCCATCAATTAGGTTTAAAACCATGTTGGCATCGGGATTAAATGCATTGCTTTCCAGAATAAAGACCAAATCAAAAAGCTCTCGAAGTAGCCATTTTCGATATTCAACAGCCATGCGGTAAGCCGTTGGATAAAGCTGTTTTATTTCAAAAATCGCTTTAAACAAAAGGTGGTAAAGGCTATTTACATCGACATGTAATCGCACAATTTCTTTAAGTTTATCGCTTGGTTTTGGGTAGCGGTGTGAATAGACAATTGCCAGTACTTCTTCTTTCAGTCGGCTTTTTTGAAAGCTTATGCAAGTTTCAACCAGCTTTTCTTTCGAGTGAAAGTAGTTATAAAGCGTGGCTTTTGGAATTTTAGTTTCTTTGGCAATCAGATCTACGCCCGTGTTGTGAAATCCATAGAGATTAAATAGGTCTATCGCGCTATGAATAACTTTTAATTTTTTTGAAGCCGTTTCTAAGGTTGGCATAGTTTTACCATTATAAAAATAAGTTGTTATGTCTGGCTGAGATAAAAAGCCTGTGCCCTTTCTGGGAGAAAAAAAGGCACAGCAAAGCCGTAAGACGGTGCTTGGCACATCTCAAGTTTTATTGTTGATATAAGTTTTTAGCCGTAATGACTTAAAGTCTGAAAAGCGGTTAAGCCTCCAAACTGTTTAAAGATGAATTAAGTAGTGTCGTTATAGCTTTTGGCAATGAGTGCCAAGAAATGATGGATGTGCATAGCCAACTCCTGATTTTGGGAGTTCTGCCAAAGCATTCATTTGGAATTATGGTGGCAGAACGAAAGAGGGTTGACAGACTGGTTTTCGAGAACCCAGCACGCACGAAGGCGTCCCCCTTCCGTCCTACCGCTACAAAAAGGGAGACGAGTGGGTATACATCAAAAAAAACAAGTCTTTTCAATGTACTCGAAAAAACAGCCTGTCAAAGCCGGCTGGCAATGTGGCCAGCACGCAAAGCATAATCTGAGAGTTTAGAGGTGTCAATGTAGCTTTTATGACAAGTATTTAAATTTATTATTATTTTTCATTAGATTAACTTAATTATTATTTTAGATATTATATTTAATTGTATTTTTTAAATTAAGTGAAGCGATCCATGCTTATTCATTTCTATCTTTAACTTTTAATATGAGACAACAAAACGGAAAGTGGGATTAGACAATTTCCGTCTGCCCCACTTGATGATAAGCACGATTAAAATAAACCAAGCTTTGGTCATGCTGGCTTTGTTTAATCGCAACAATCGGACAAATAAGAATGGTGTGTGTGCCGACTTGTTGAATTTGCTCAATCTCGCAATCGAAACTGACCAAAGCGTCATCTAACACAGGTGAACCTGTTTCTAACTCAATCCATTCGCCATGTTTAAAACGTTCTTCTGGCGTGAGCTTAGACGAAAATGCTTTTGAAATATGTTCGTGGTGTGCGCCTAAAACATTCACAGTTAAGATTTTGTTATCTAGGAAATGTGCATGTGAACTCGCAGATTGGTTCATACATACCAATAATGTCGGCGGCGTGTCAGTCACACTACAAACAGCAGAGGCAGTAAATCCAAAACGGCCAGACATGCCTGCCGTAGTCACAACACTAACCGCACTTGTGAGTAAAGACATTGCATTTCTAAAGTCTGTTGCTTGAACCATGACATTATTCCTAAATTGAATCGTACCTTGTCCTGAGTGTTTGCTATACCGCCCAACTCCATCAGGAAGGTACTTTATCGACATGAGTCCTGATTAGAACTACATGTAGTAAGTAAAATGAGGGTTACTTGTTTGATTATCAACTGCTATCAAAAAAGTAACCCTTTATACCACTTATTGGTAAATATTAAGCAGTAAGATCATAACCAGTAAGTTCTCTGCGAACGATTTCTGCACCTGCCGTTAAAGCATTTAGCTTGCCACGTGCCACTTCACGTGAAAGAGGTGCCATACCGCAGTTTGTGCAAGGGTAAAGCTTGTCAGCATCTACAAACTGAAGCGCTTTACGAAGTGTGTTCGCCACTTCTTCAGGTGTTTCAATTTGGTTAGAGGCAACATCAATTGCACCAACCATCACTTTTTTACCACGAATGAGTTCGAGTAAATCGATAGGCACATGTGAGTTGTGACATTCTAACGAGATGATATCGATGTTAGATTTTTGCAGTTTCGGGAAAGCTTCTTCGTATTGGCGCCATTCCGAACCGAGTGTCTTTTTCCAGTCAGTATTGGCTTTAATGCCGTAACCATAGCAAATGTGAACCGCAGTTTCACACTTAAGACCTTCAATTGCACGCTCTAAAGTCGCAACGCCCCAATCATTTACTTCGTCAAAGAATACGTTAAATGCAGGTTCGTCAAACTGAATGATGTCTACACCAGCAGCTTCTAATTCACGCGCTTCTTGGTTCAAAATTTTTGCAAATTCCCAAGCAAGTTTTTCACGGCTCTTGTAGTGACCATCGTAAAGCGTGTCAATCATAGTCATTGGGCCAGGTAATGCCCACTTAATTGGTTGATCAGTTTGCTGTCGTAAAAACTTAGCATCTTCAACAAACACAGGCTTTTGACGAGACACGGCGCCTACTACAGACGGTACGCTTGCATCGTAACGGTCACGAATTCGAACTGTTTCGCGCTTCTCAAAATCTACGCCATTTAAGTGTTCAATAAACGTGGTCACAAAGTGTTGGCGGGTTTGTTCACCATCGCTCACAATGTCGATGCCAGCAAGGCGCTGTTCGTGCAACGCCAAACGTAGCGCGTCTTTTTTACCTTCAAGTAGGCCTTCATTTTCGAGTTTCCAAGGCGACCAAAGCTTTTCAGGTTCTGCAAGCCAAGACGGTTTAGGTAAGCTGCCAGCAGTTGAAGTCGGTAGTAATTTTTTCATGATCAATGACCTATATGTTGATTAATTAAGAGCGTAATTAGCAGACCACTGCTCAAGAATCGCTTGGTATGGTTTGATAAATTGCTCTTCAACAAACTTCCCTTGCTCAATAGCGAGGCGGCTACGTTCTTCACGGTCATACACAATTCGAGTAAGTGAGTAATCTTGGTTCTTTAAGCTTGGCTGATAAGACTGTCCAGCCACTGAATTTGCGTTGTAAATTTCAGGGCGGTAAATCTTTTGGAACGATTCCATGGTGCTGATGGTGCTGATCAACTCAAGGTTGGTGTAATCACTCAGCAAATCACCAGTAAAATAGAACGCCAAAGGTGCAGCACTGTTTTTAGGCATGAAATAGCGAACTTTTAAGCCCATTTTTTGGAAATATTCATCAGTGAGTGAATAGTCTTCTTGCTTATATTCAACACCTAAAACAGGATGTTCGTTTTCAGTACGGTGGTACACTTTAGTTGTTGAAACGCTTAAGCAAATTACAGGTGCTTTTTTAAAGTTGGCTTTATAAGTTTCAGAGTTAATAAAGCTCTTAAACAAATTACCGTGCAATTCACCAAACTTTTCTGGCGTGCTAAAGGTAGACTTGTTTTTGTTGTGATCTAACAACAGCACACTAAAGTCATAGTCACGTACATAAGACGAGAAGTTGTTGCCAACAATACCTTCGATGCGTTCATTGGTCTTTTTATCAACAATATTGGTTTTCAATATTTCAATTAAAGGAAGTCCGCTTGCACGGTTTTCGGCATCAATATTCATTTCAACTGAAATGATTTCAAGTTCAACGCCGTAGCGGTCACCTTTAGGGTTGTCCCAATGAGCTAAGGCATTAAAACGATTGTCGATCATCTGTAAGGTGTTGCGCAGATTCTCTTCACGGCTCATCCCTCTCGCTAAGTTAGCAAAGTTGGTTGTAATACGCGTATTGTCTGCTGGACGATAGTTTTCATCGAAACAAATACTCTTAATCGTAAATGTAAATTCTTTACTCATTTTGATCAGTACCCTAATTTCTGAGATAAACCTAAAAATATTTCGAGCTCTTTTTAAACTTTCCAGCCTTGTCAGATTTGTGCCTTATGGTCTTATCAAAAGTGAATTACTGGAACGCTTCAGAGCGTGAATAGATTTATACCGCAATCACAACATGAATAAAAATGATTTAGTCTCATTCAAAACTGAGTGAAATTCATGTTTGGAGTTTAATAAAGAAGTATGAAGTTAAATATTTTTCATCTTTGGGAATTTTAGACAGCAGAAACTCAATATATGGCGCGCATAAAACGCCTTAATAATTTTAAATATTTACTATTAATTTCAATAATTTAAACAATATAAATTTAGATAAAATGGCTAGACTTAAAGTAATGTGTGCTGACTCTCATTCATCTCTGCTTTTAGCCATTCTAAAAATATAGTTTTGCGTGGATCTTCCTCAAAAGCACTATGAGAAAGTAAAAAATAGGCTGAATTATCTTGTATAACAGGTGAATTTTTTTGCAGTAAGTTCCACTCAAGCTCTTTTTCAATCATATAAATTGAGATGACCGTTGCGCCGAGTCCAGCCAAACAACCTTCTAAACATAAATAAAAATGTTCGAGTTCAACTTTGGTGTAGCTTTTTAAGCTTTGCTTTAACGCAGCAATGCGGCTCATACTTTTGAAAAAATTCGGTCTAGAAGTCGAGATGAGTACGTCGTTTGTTTCAGATGGCTTGGTTGCTTGAACTAGAGCAATATATTCATCGGCAATTTTTTCGCTATAGATATGCTCTCCCCAATCAAAGTCATTTCTGCGAATCGCGATATCAATATTGTCTTTTTCAAAGTCGACTACGCCGCCTGCGGTGAGCAACACAACTTCAAAATCATGACCGAGCTTTTTAAATTTTGATAATCGTGGAATGAGCCATTTCATGGAAAGAGTTGGTTCACACGACAAAACCAGTTGCTTGTTTTCAGCTTTAGGCTGGCTGAGCTGTATTAAACATTCATCGAGTTGACCAAAAACTTGATGGCAACAGCTCAATAAAATTTCGCCCTGCTGGGTCATCACAAGTGTTTTGTTTTTTCGGTCAAACAAAGTCGTATTTAAAGCTTCTTCTAAATTATAAATCTGTTTACTGACCGCACTTTGCGTCACAAATAATTTCTTTGCAGCTAAAGTGACGCTGCCATACTTCGCCACAAAATAGAAAAATTTTAATGAATTCAGCGATATTCTTTCGATCATTCCAAAAACTCATAGATGTGCAGTCGTTTTTATTGATTTTTATTTTTAGGTTTCTGTTCAAAATAAAAATCATCTTGATTAAACCCTATTTTAAATGATGAAAAACATATTGAATATCGATATCTATCTTCGCAAACCTAAAGCCCCAATATCTCTTGCAAAAAGAATAGCAATTTTAAGTAGTGTTTTCGCCCTCTTACATACATTCCAAAAAGTACAGATTAACCCTCACGCTTTCAGTGAGGGTACAAGATAATGGCAGAGTTCATTGCAGTTATTCTCATTACGATTTTGGCAGTGGTTAGCCCCGGCGCAGACTTCGCGATCGTTACGAAAAATAGTTATCTGTACGGCAGAAAAATAGGTGTGTTCACTTCACTCGGGATATCGCTTGGCGTGTTGGTGCATGTGACCTATACCCTAGTCGCCGTTGCGTTTGTGATGACTTATACGCCGCAAATTTTGAATATTGTTAAGTATATTGGTGCGCTTTATTTGATCTATATTGGCTATAAAACCTTTACTCAAAAACCTGTTTTAGACACTGCTGTATTAACTTCTATAGGTACTTTTCAAGCCATAAAATACGGCTTTTTTACTAATGCCCTGAACCCTAAAACCACGCTATTTGTGATTAGTACCTATACACAAATTGTGAGCTTAACCACGCCTAAAACCATTCTTTTAGCTTATGGCTTTTTTATGTCTTTTGCACATTTCTTATGGTTTTCACTGGTAGCTGTGCTTTTCTCTTCAATGCTGTTGAGACAAAAAATGTTAGCCAAGCAAGTGCAGATTAATAAAGTGATTGGTTCAATTTTATGTGTATTAGGGGTGATTCTACTTTTTACTAAGTTTCAGTAGAGCTAGTTACTTTTAAGAAACTCTATAGTGAAATTATGGTTAATGGACTGAGTGCTTCGCACAGGACTCAGTCCATTTGAGTGAGATAAAAAACTATGTTTTAACTTTTTGACTCTGATAAATCATTTATGTTCCAACGATTTGCTCTTTTAAAGGTTCCGACATCGTTAAACCGGACTCCCATATCACGCATGACTTTATGGGCAACTGGCGCGGTCATTTGGCGAATGTAGAATGGTTCTTTCACCACAAAATGATGGATGGCATGCGTTGAACCAAAGTTAAAGCAAAACAATTGGAACGGAGTCATCCACCACGGTGTTAATACTTGAGTTTGTTGAATGACATTACCCAATTCGACATCACCGTAGTAATGCATATTACTTGTCACAAAGTGCAAGCAAAAGGTACGCAGCACATTCGGTGCAACCCAAACAATAGTCAAAATATTAATCACATGCATAATATTTAAAGTGGTAGCTGACCAAGCAATCGGTGCATTCGCCCAACCTGCAACAGCATCAACCGCATGAAAACCTAAAAAGATATACCACAGCGACCAATGAATAATCCCTAGCGGGAAATAAGCCATAAATGCACGTTTAAAAATTACTTTTCTAACCGTCCAATTGCTTGCAGAAATAATACGGAACAAGACCGCCAAGCCGTTATCACCAATCGCGATGAGACGACGTATACTCCACTGCTCTCCATTGGTTAAAGCTCTTTCTTCTAAATCAACTTCGGTGCCTGAGTTTTTATGATGGTTAAAATGCAGCTCACGGCGTTTCCACGGATTAATGGTACTTGGTCGAGCTAACCAGACTAAGCCCATCATTAAATGATGTGCCCATGGTTTCTTTCTAAAATACATCCAGTGAATCAGGTCATGCTCTAACTCATGGGTGAGCGATGCAAAAAAAGCAATAATCGGAATTGCAAACCAAGCTGAAAGTTGATGATTTATATAGAGCACGGCAGTCGCTATCATGCCGACCAAAGATATAAATAGAATCATCGCCCCAATGGCATTTTGATGGTTCAAAATAGGGTGGCGTTTGCGTAAAGCCACGCCTTCTGCTGTTACTACTTTTTTAATATGTTCCGTTTTTTCGCTATCGGTCATTCCGGCAGGATTTTTATAAATATAGGTCATCCGTTATTCCTCAGTTTTTCATGCCCCTACTTTATTTAGATCACCCTAAGTGTGCTTAGCTCGAAACGCCAATCTATTGGCTATGGATGCCAAAATAAAAAGATTCAAAATAAACAAAAGATTTTTTAGTTTTGAATCTTTTATACTGTTCCGAGGAATATGAATCACAAGTTATAGGACATAACATGCCACAGACAGCAACGGCACTGGCTAGCTGGGTGAAAGCGATTCAAAAAGCGCTCGAAAAAGCCGGTGTTGATAGTCAACCTTTATTAGAACAAGCAGGTTTAGATATTCAGGCTCTGAGTAATCCTGATGCACGATATTCATTAAAACAAACAGCAAATTTATGGAAATTAGCAGTTCAGAAAACTCAAGATTCATGTTTTGGCCTTAAAGTTGCCAGCCAAGTCAATCAAAATACTTTTCATGTGTTAGGCCATTCACTGATTACTAGCACTACTCTAAAAGAGATGTTTCTAAGAATTATTCGTTATTTTCGTGTGGTTACGGATATTCCAGAGCTAGAGTTTTATGGGCAAGGAAATAACCATTATTTCGTTATTCATGTTCCCGACGAAGTTCAGCCCGAATCAATAGATGCATTTATTTCCGTTTTTATTCGTTCAAGTCGTGCTTTACAAGGCTCTGTTTTTTCACCCTTACGCATTGAACTTAGACGTTCGGAACCTGAAGATTTAGAAACATTCCAGAGTATTTTAAAAGCTCCGATTGTTTTTAATGCACCCAAAGATATGATTGTGTTTGATACGGCAACGATAGAACAACCACTAGAAGGTGCAAATCCAACTCTCACCCAAGAATATGATGAAATTATTAATCGTTATCTGGCACGGTTCGATAAAGAAAATATATTGGCTCGTGTGAAAGTAAAATTAATCGAAAAATTATCTACAGGTGACTTTCAACAACAAGATGTTGCGAAAAGTCTGGGCTTAAGCATACGGAGTCTGCAACGCAAACTTTCTGCCGAAAACACCTCTTATAGTGAGTTACTTGATCAGACTCGGCATGAACTCGCCTTATCGTATATTAAAAACTCAAACCATAATATTACTGAGATTGCTTATATTCTTGGCTTTACCGATGTAAGTAGTTTTACCCGTGCGTTTCGCCGCTGGACCGATTTATCACCTATCCATTATCGAGAAAAATATCTGGCTTGCTCTTAACTTTTAAAAACTTAGACAAAAAAGATGCATGTGAGTGCATCTTTTTTTATGAGTAACTTACTTTTTAGTGAGTAGTTCTAGCATCGAAACTGTAGTGACCTTAGCACCGACTGGCAAAGCTTTTAAGTCAACAATGTAGTTTGGGCTATGTGGAATATAAGGTACAGGTTTGCCTTGCTTGACTGCATTTGCAAATACAACTGGGTCTGCTACACCAATAAACATAAAGTTAAAAGGAATGTCTTTTTGGTCGCCTAATAAATGATGAACATCTTCTGATCCCATAACCGCCGGATACTCAGTTAGAACATGTTTATCTCCCAATAGTGCTTTTAAAGGCCCATTTAAACGTGCTGAAAATTCTTTATTGTTAACTACAGGTGTGCTCGAACCTTTAAAAGTAAAGGTCGGCATTTGGTCATTACCCATCCCCTGCATTTGAGACGCGCCTTCACTCATAGACTTAATGTTATTTAACATGGTTTCACGCACTTTAGGATCAAACCAGCGCAAGTTCATTTTGACCAATGCTGTAGAAGGAATCACGTTATTCGAATTTCCAGCCTGAATTGAGCCTATCGATAACACTGCCGCTTGTTGTGGATCAACTGCATTACCCATAATGGTTTGATATTGATTTACTGCATTGGCCGCCATGCTAATCGGGTTCTTGGTGAGCATTGGTAGTGAACCATGCCCACCTACACCTTTAAATAAAACATCAAGCTGATCGGTTCCCGCCATACGTGGCCCCGGTGCATTGATGACTACGCCTACAGGTGCAGGCGTGGTATGCACTGCAAAGAAATAATCAGGTTTTGGTAAGTTATATTTTGTCCATAAGCCATCGGTCACCATAGCTTTTGCACCTGTGATCGGCTCTTCGGCAGGTTGCGCGACTAAAATAATAGTTCCGCTCCATTCCTTTTTTAAAGCAACTAATGTTTTTGCCATGCTGAGCATCCATGTCACATGTGCATCATGACCACACATATGTGCAACAGGTGTTTCGGTTCCATCATCAAGTTTTACTCTCACCTTACTTGCATATGGCAGACCTGTTGCTTCTTGAACAGTGTTGGCATCCATGTCGGCACGGTACATGACCGTTGGCCCCTCACCATTTTTTAAAATGCCAACCACACCTGTTTTTGCTATTCCCGTTTTAACGTCAAAACCTAGTGACTTAAGTTCTTTGGCAACAATGGCTGAGGTGCGGGTTTCCATAAACCCAAGTTCTGGATGTTCATGAATATCTTTATAAACCTTACTTAACCATTCTGTTTGACCATCAATAATGGTGAGTGCTTTTTGGGAAACCGCTGGCAATGTTGTTGGACTTGCTTCTGCATGAAGGAGCGTTCCATAACCTGCAATGAAAGTCGATAATCCTAAAAATAGGCTGTTTTTGATCATTTTATTCATGTAATAAAAACCTTGTAAATGAATGATTTAATTTTAAAATTTATATCCTATTTTTAAGCCATAGCTTATCGAGTGGTTGTCCTTAAACTCGCCCACGTAATAGTCACTACCTGCCTGTGCCCCAAGTTGAGCCTTTGCATCACCTAGCCAGTAATATTTCACACCACCAGAAATAAAGTATTGCGATGTTGGGCTATATTGAGCACCAATTCCTAAATTGTAATATCCATTGGTTGGGCCACCTGTTGAGACTTTATCGCCCACACCTGAGTCCCAACCGACCGACACAGAACCTAACCATTTAGGTGAAAAACGTTGGCCTAACCCTAAATTTAAAGACCATTGGTCCTCATAATATTTAACCAAATTAAGCCCTTCTGGATGGCTTGGTGTTGATAACACTCCAATAACTTTTGAAATTTCACCAAAACGATAAGGTTGTAGTGTCAAATCACTCCAATTTACCCAGCGTAAACTCCCAAATAATAAAGTTCCCTGACGTAAGCCCGTTTGAAACTCTAAATTCACTGAGTCTGGAGATTTAAATTTGGTTGTACCTGAGCCTTCGCCCTCAGGTAACGCTGAAATAATATGATTTAAATAACTTTTCTTTTGCTCGGTCATCTGTCCAAGAGAAATCATATAGTCGAGATGTTGACTCACTAAATCGCGTCCTTGTTGAGTCGTTAACATATCAATTAACGGCGCATTTTCAGTTGCGTTTACTTTATGGGTAATGGCAGAACGATAGGTAAGCGAAACTTTAACGGCCTTTTCAGGAATTTGATAAGCCAGTCCAGCTAACCAGCCCCAATCGCCCACAGTTTTAGTTTGAAAGTCGTAGCCATTATAAAGACTAAATATATTTCCTCTTAAATTGACCTGACTTTTGAAGGTTTGATAAACCGGTCCTCCAAAAATATTCCAATTTTTTGTAGGTTGATATCCGAAGATAAAGCTTAAACTTTGGATATCAAATTCTGACTTTGCATTTCCTGTTGGGACTTGACCAGAAGTAGCATTTGCAAGGTTTGTAGTCGTAATACCGGGGAGCATAGCTGTATCTTTCGGGGTTGCGACAAAGCCATTTAGGCCTGAATATTCAGTGTCGGAGCCAAAGGGCTGGTCGTAAAGCAGGCCAAAGGAATACTGCGGTGCTAACTGTAGTTTTAACGCTGCTGTAGGTCGATAATCTGTGTTGGCTATATCTGAAATTGAATGATGTGAAGGATTGGTGCCCGACTCTACACCACTTAAATCGGTATCTGTGACTCCTAAACTTGCCTCAAAATAGTTACCCGGTTGTAAAAATGCTGATACGGATTGGCCTGTTTTATCAAATGCAGCAGCATGTAATGCACTTGTACAAATTGAAGTTATTCCTAAGATCAATATTTTTTTATTTACAACAAAACTCATGGATCCATCCTGGATATTTTTTATTTTGATTCCTCACTTTATGTAGATTTGAATGCTTCTGCTTAGCTCCAAACGCCAATGATTTGACCGTAGATGCCATATTGAAGAGTTAGGGTTTGTGTAGCTGTAAGCAGAACATCATCTTTTTATTAACCATAAAAATTGATTGGACTTTTAGGCTAGAGAGTGATTTTTTAAGAAACTTTTATATTTTTTGCTGTTAATATTAAAACGCATGATAGATTTTCCAATCCTTCATATTTCTATAAATCAAGGATGATGAGCGAATACATTTATTATGGAAATCAAACAAATAAAATATTTTTTGACGGTGGTTGAAGCAGGCAGTATTGGTAAAGCTGCCCAAAAACTCGATGTTGGTGCTTCGGCCATTAGTCAGCAAATTAGTAAGCTAGAACAAGAGTTAAGCATTCGCTTATTACAGCGTAATGCTTTTGGCGTCACGCCTACACCAGCGGGTCTGGCCTTTTTAAAACACTCTCAACTTATTTTGCGTCAAGTAAACTTTGCCATAGATGCGGCGCATTCAGCTCGGCTTTCAGGTCATGTCAGCCTTGGTTTTCCACCGACTATTACCGCTTTAATTGGCATCCCTTTAATGAAACTAATGTCTGAACGCTATCCAGACATTCGTCTAGAAATTGTGGAAACCCTGTCAGGCAATCTAATTCAGTCGATTAATTCGCGTCAGCTTGATATTGCCATTATTTTTACCAATGAAATTGATAAACAGTGGTCGATACAACCTTTGGTACGCGAACAAATGTATTTAATGGCACGCAAAGAAGTGCTTGAAAAATATGGTCTTGCCGATTGCATCAAAAGTGGAATTATTCAGTCCCAACAAATCGGTGATATTCCGTTAGTGTTGCCACGTCAGCGTCATAGCTTAAGAAAATTGCTTGAACACAAGATTGGGCAGCTTAATGTTGTCTATGAAATTGATGGTCTACACTTACTCATGGACAGCCTGATTCACCTTGACCTTGCAAGTGTTCGCCCCGGAAGTGCTTGTCTACAAGAATACAAACATAAACTTCAATTACTAAAATTGATCGATCCTGAAGTTGAGCGGATTAACTATTTAGTGAGCCTTGCTGAAGAAGAATTATCACCTGCGGCACTCGCTGCAAAATCGGCAATTAAAGCCTGTGTGAAAGAGTTGATTCAAAACCAAATTTGGCCGTGTTCTGAAATTATTTTATAAAGGGTCATTAATTTTATTAAATACCTAATTAATTTTGCCCTCTCACTCCCTCCTGCTGTTTGAGATTACATTTTCTTCTGAATGATAAGTGAATTTCTGTTTATCAAATGATAGATGTGTAGTTTGAACTGGAAACAAGGCATCACATTTTCTACGAAGGACATCTTTAAATCTCATCTCTAACCCATGTGCTATTTAGGTTTATTGAATGAGTCGATTTAGAGCCCTCTATTGAAAATCGTGAATGTTTCCATTTTGTCAGGCCAAGGAGGTCTCCAATGGATGTCGTGAATAACCGTAGGGCTACTTTTAAAAAAATATTAAATGTAACGAGTGGCAACTTTTTAGAACAGTACGATTTTTTTCTTTTTGGTTTCTATGCCACTTATATCGCAGCAAAATTTTTCCACTCTGAAAATGAATATGTCTCTTTAATGATGACATTTACCGTGTTTGCTGCGGGCTTTCTTATGCGTCCTCTCGGCGCTATTTTCTTAGGCGCTTATGTCGACAGAGTTGGTCGACGTAAAGGTCTTATTGTGACTTTAAGCCTTATGGCAATCGGAACCATCTTAATTACCTTTGTACCGGGTTATGAGACGATTGGTATTCTTGCCCCAATTTTGGTTGTGATTGGACGTCTATTACAAGGCTTCTCGGCAGGTGTTGAATCTGGCGGTGTATCGATTTATCTCGCTGAAATTGCAACAGATAAAAACCGTGGGTTTATCACAAGCTGGCAATCTGGCAGCCAACAAATTGCGGTGGTATTCGCAGCATTACTTGGCTACTGGCTCAACACCATTTTAACTCATGCTCAAGTGGGTGAATGGGGCTGGCGTATTCCGTTCTTAATTGGTTGTTTGATTATTCCTTTAATCTTCTTGTTCCGTCGTACGTTAGAAGAAACTGAAGACTTTAAAGCGCAAAAAACTCATCCATCAACCAAAGAAATTTTCAGCACGCTTGCGAGCAACTGGCGCATCGTACTTGCGGGCATGATGATGAGTGCCATGACCACAACCACGTTCTATTTCATTACGGTTTACACCACTGTGTATGCAAAACGTACTCTAGAAATGTCGGTAACGGATAGTCTTTTAGCAACCGTATTTGTGGGTTTATCAAATTTCTTCTGGTTACCAATGGGTGGCTTACTTTCAGACAAAATTGGTCGTCGTCCAGTTTTAGTCGGCATTACAACCCTTGCCATCTTTACAACTTATCCAGTTTTAAGCTGGTTGGTGAGTGACATTAGTTTTATCAATCTGATTATTACGCTTGCTTACTTCTCATTCTTCTTTGGTATGTACAACGGCACCATGGTCGCAACGCTTGCCGAAGTGATGCCAAAACGTGTACGTACAGTTGGCTTCTCTTTAGCGTTCAGCCTTGCCGCCGCTATTTTTGGTGGTATGACGCCAATGGCCTGTACGTACCTTGTCGAAAACACAGGCAATGCAAGCACACCAGCATTCTGGCTGATGTTAGCAGCGGTATGTAGCTTAATCTCAAGCTTGTATTTATGCCGTGGTTCTAAGCAGAAGAATGCTGATCCAATTGCTGAACCTGCGAAGGTTAGCGCTTAAAACAACAACGACTTAACCTGAAATTTTAATGAACAGTACGGCGCATGTTGCAGCCGTACTGTGCTCTCCTATCATTAAAGCGAGATACTATGAAAAAGTCCCCTATCTTCATGACCATTTGCTTAGCTGGTGCAGGTTTAGGCTCAACGCTTGCTAACGCAGATACACTCGAAGTGATTAGCTCAGGCGGTTTCTATTCATCTATGGAAAAACTCATTCCAATATTTGAAAAGCAAACTGGTCACACGGTTCACCTTTCATCTGGTTCATCAATGGGCGCATCACCAACTGCAATTCCAAATCGACTTGATCGTGGTGAACATTTTGATGTGGTGGTGTTGGCTGCTCCTGAACTGAACAAGCTTGCAGAGAAAGGTTATGTAGACCCAAGTTCACAAAGTGCTTTAGTCAATTCAAGCATTGGCATGGCTGTGCCTAAAGGTGCACCAAAGCCAGATATTAGCTCTGCGGCAAAATTCGAAAAAGTTTTATTAAATGCTAAGCACATTGGTTATTCAGCAAGTGCGAGCGGTACGCATCTTGAAAAAGATGTTTTCCCAAGCTTCCCACCTGTCGAGTACAAAGTGATTTCTGGTAAAGCAGAAAAAGTAGTAGGTGACCGAGTTGCAAAACGTATTGCTGAAGGTCAGTTCGATATTGGTTTCCAGCAAATTAGTGAAATCAAACCTTTTACTGGCCAATATGGTCAAGTTGATTTAGTCGGTCCAATTCCTGCGCCTTATCAAAAAGTCACTGTATTTGCAGCGGGCATTGGTAAAAACTCTGAACATGAAAAAGTCGCAAAAGAACTCATCAAATTTGTGAAGTCACCACAAGCAACACAAATTATTGAAGAACAGGGTCTTGAGCAGGTTAAACAATAAAAGCTCTAAAAGGCAACGTCTTGAGGTGATGTTGCCTTTACTCTGTTAGTGGTTTACTCAGCACAATAGAACAGAATGTATAGCAATAAACCAGTGTAGAATAACCAATAAAGGACAATGTAGTATTTGCCGTGGAACTCAAACAATTAAAGTATTTTATTGCGGTGATCGAGTCAGGAAGCTTGGGTAAAGCTGCAAAAAATCTCGATATTGGAACTTCTGCATTAAGTCAGCAAATCTCAAAATTAGAAAGCGAGCTTTCTATTCGCCTTTTACAACGTACTGCTTTGGGTACGGTTCCCACCCCTGCGGGTTTAGCTTTTTTTCAACAAGTTCAACTGGCACTTAGACACTTAGACCATGCTGTAGATTCTGCACACTCTTCACGTTTAAGTGGTCATGTCACCGTCGGTTTTTCGCCAAGTGTCGCATCGGTTATTGGCACACACTTTTTAAAACTCATGAGAAACCGTTATCCCGACATTAAAGTCCGTTTAATTGAAGGTTTATCGGGTGACTTAAAAGCTTTAGTTAATGCAAGGCAGCTCGATGTTGCCATCATTTTTAGTGACGATGTCGACCCACAGTGGGCCATACAGCCTTTAGTCAAAGAACAGATGTTTTTAATATCGCCTAAAGAAGTGCTGAGTCAATACCATCTTGAAAGCTGTATCGACACTCAAACGATTACCCATTCACAGCTTAAAGAACTTCCACTAATTTTACCGAGCCAGCGACATGGACTGCGCTTGTTACTCGAACAGAAAATTCATCAGCTTAAAGTGGCCTATGAAATTGATGGGCTGCACTTATTAATGGAAAGCATTAGCCAACTCGAAATGGCAACCATCCAACCTGCGGGCGCATCGTTAAACTCACGGCAAGACCTATGTTTACTGCGCATTGTAGAACCTGCTATTGAGCGTATTAACTATTTAATTAGTCTGTCTGAAGAGGAACTCTCGCCTGCTACTTTAGCCACCAAAGTGGTGATTCGTGCTTGTGTCACCAACCTGATTAATGAAAAGCGTTGGCCCGGTGCGAAACTCATAAACACTTAAGCCTTTAGTGTTTATTTTTACTAAACACCCATTCAAGCTTAGCCTCTCACTTCACATTCCCTTTTAAAGCTACATTAGCCCTAGCTGAGAAAGGGAGAAATCCATGCATGATGTGATTGTAATTGGTGGTGGGAATGCCGCACTGTGTGCCGCGCTCACGGCAAAAGAAAGTGGCGCGTCTGTGCTTGTCATAGAAGCAGCACCTAAAGAATGGCGTGGTGGTAACTCACAACACACTCGTAACCTTCGCTGCATGCATGATGCTCCTCAAGATGTATTGGTCGATGCCTACCCCGAAGAAGAATATTGGCAAGATCTACTTAAAGTGACTGCGGGTAAAACCAATGAGCACTTAGCTCGTCTGGTCATTCGTAGCACGGCAACCTGTCGCGACTGGATGCGTAAACATGGCGTGAATTTTCAGCCACCACTATCGGGTGCTTTACACGTTGCACGTACCAATGCCTTTTTTATGGGTGGCGGTAAAGCCCTCATTAATGCGTATTACCGTAGTGCCCAAGAGCTTGGCATCGACATTTTATACAACACAAAAATTAAAGACCTTAAGTTAAACCAAGGACATTTTGAAGCTGCAATTGCGGAAGATGGTCGTGTATTTAAAGCGAAAAGCTGTGTATTGGCCGCAGGTGGTTTTGAGTCAAATTTAGAATGGTTAAGAGAAGCATGGGGACAAAATGAAAACGGCGAATGGCCTGCCGATAATTTCATTATTCGCGGAACCCGCTTTAATCAAGGCAACTTACTCAAATTTATGATAGATCAAGGTGCCGATATTATTGGTGACCCATCGCAATCGCACTGCGTCGCTGTAGATGCACGCGCACCGTTATATGACGGCGGCATCTGCACCCGTATTGACTGCGTTTCACTGGGAATTGTGGTCAATAACAAAGCCGAACGTTTTTACGATGAAGGCGAAGACTTCTGGCCAAAACGTTATGCGATTTGGGGCCGCCTTGTTGCCAAACAACCTCAGCAAATTGCCTATTCTATTATCGACTCAAAAGCCATTGGTCGCTTTATGCCACCTGTGTTTGCGGGTGTAAAAGCAAATAGCATTCAAGAACTGGCCGAAAAAATCGGGCTAGATGTAAAAACCTTCTGTCACACCGTAGAAGAATTTAACCAAGCCTGTGTGCAAGGCACATTTAACCACACGGTTTTAGATGACTGCACCACCGAAAATATTGTTCCCAACAAAACCCATTGGGCGGTTCCTCTCGATCGCCCGCCGTTCTATGCCTATGCGCTTAAACCCGGCATTACCTTTACCTATTTAGGCTTAAAAGTTGAAGACGATGCTGCTGTGCGTTTTAACAATAAAGCCAGCCGCAACCTGTTTGTCGCTGGTGAAATGATGGCAGGTAACGTACTCGGTCAGGGCTATACCGCAGGGGTCGGCATGTCGATTGGCACGACCTTTGGACGCATTGCCGGAAAAAATGCAGCCCACTATGCACTTTCACAGGGAGTTGAACATGAATGCTAGTACCAAAGTCCTAATTCCAGTTGTTCAGCTCTCTGACCATGAGCAGGAAGTTCAAAGAGCGCTACAGATTTGTAATGCTTGTCGCTACTGCGAGTCATTTTGTGCTGTATTTGCGGCGATGACCAAGCGTCTTGAGTTTAATCAAGCCGATATTCATTACCTCGCAAACCTGTGCCATAACTGTGGTGCATGTTTACATGCTTGCCAATATGCTCCGCCGCACGAGTTTGGTGTAAACATTCCAAAAGCAATGGCGCAAGTACGTTTAGAAACTTACCAAGAATTTGCGACACCTCAACCACTAGGCAGACTTTATAAATCGGTGGGTATTCCTTTTGTCTCAGCATTATCAGTTATTTTCTTTTTATGCATGTTAGCTGTGGTGTGGTACAAAGGCACCGACCTGTTTGCAGGCTATCAAGGTAATTTCTATGCGATTTTCCCGCATAACTTTTTAGCGCTACTGTTTGGAGCGACCTTTACAGTTGCAATTGTTTTGCTCGGTATTGGAATTAGTAAATTCTGGCGACAAACGTCTAAAGTTATTCATGGCAAAGTTGAGAAACCAGACCTTATTCAAGCCACCCAAAATGTTTTAACGCTTAAATATTTAGATGGTGGGCATGGCAAAGGCTGTAATGAACAAGATGACCGTTACACACAAATCCGCCGCGTGTTCCATCACCTGACGTTTTATGGCTTTATGCTTTGCTTTGCAGCCACAGGCGTAGCGACTTTATATCACTATTTCCTTAACCTGCATGCGCCTTACCCTATCTTTAGCCTGCCTGTTATTTTAGGTACGTTGGGTGGGTTTGGCTTAGTGATTGGACCATCTGGTTTGCTTTATTTAAACCTTAAACGTCATCCATTACATGGTGACCGTGAGCAAAAACCTGTAGATCGAGGCTTTATTTTCCTTTTAATTTTAGTCAGTGCTTCAGGCTTAGCTCTCATGGCATTTCGCAATACACCTTACATGGCACTTTTACTGATTTTCCATTTAGCTACGGTCATGACGTTTTTTATTACCATGCCATTTGGTAAGTTCGCACATGGTTTTTACCGCAGCGCTTCTTTACTCAAATTTGCCATCGAAGAACGTATTTCCAAGAAGTCATAATTTCATTCAAAAGTATTCACTATCTTGGCGTAGTGAATACTTTCATTTTTTTAAGCTCAAAATACTTCATACCTTGCCTACTTTTTACTATTTAAAATTCCCAAGCCATACATCGGCCACTTGGTACTCGCTTTAATATTATTAATCAGCATCGCCACCAAAACTAAAGACACTGCACCGACCAAAACAGGGAAAATTAAGAAACTCCACTCGTAATGTATGCTGCTCGCGGTGAGTAAAATAACTAAAGGATTGGCCCCAGCAGGTGGATGAACGCATTTAAAAATCTGCATGAGTGCAATGGCACAGCCCACTGATAAAGCAATTGTAAAAATAGAAACACCAACAAATTTTAGAAAAAACAAACCCACAAAAGCCGAAATAAGATGCCCAAATATAATATTTCTCGGCTGTGCCAAAGGTGACTGCGACACGGTATAGAGCAACACACAGGTCGCACCAAACGGCGCCATGATAAAGATATTGTGTGTGAGCTTACTCAACCACAGAAGTATAAAAATACTGAGCGTCCCCCCAATAAGGCTTCTTAAAATATCAACTTTAGTGGGCGATGGAGCCAGTTTTTCTTTGCCATAAAAAATCGAGAACATGGTTTTTTCCTCAAACAAAAATTTGCTTTTTAAAAAGCATATAGATAAAATTTCAAATAGTACAGATCTGTACTATTTTATTTTTTGGAAAAGACACATGTCAAAATCTGCCTTAAAAATATTAGATACAGCCGAGAAACTATTTAATGAAAATAGTTTTGTCGGGGTTGGCGTCGACCTGATTCGTGATGAATCTGGCTGCTCTAAAACCACCATGTACACCTACTATAAAAATAAAAATCAACTGGTTAAGTCTGTACTTGTTGCACGTGATGAACGGTTTAAGCAAAGCCTTTTAGGCTATGTTGGAGATGCAACAGGATTAGAAGCCATCAATAAAATTCTGGATTGGCACACCAATTGGTTTAGACAAGATTTTTTTAAGGGCTGTTTATTTGTAAGAGCAGTCGCTGAATCTAACCAAGATGATCAAGACATTATTTCTATTTCTAAAGCCCATAAACAATGGATTAAAGTATTGATTGCACAAAACTGCAATGTACCGAATGGTGAAGCTTTATCTGAGCTGATCTATACGGTAATTGAAGGATTAATTAGCCGCTTTTTAGTCGATGGTTTCGATGAAACACTTGCGATAAACATGAAAAATTCTATTAATCAATTATTTAATATTCATCAACATTAGCATGAGAACTTAAAATGGAAGTGGACCATATTTTTATTTGTGTACAATCAGGCGCTCCCGAAGCTGAAACTTTAAAAAAATTCGGTCTAACAGAAGGTTCATCCAATAAGCACCCGGGTCAAGGTACAGAAAACAGACGCTTTTTCTTTAAAAATAGCTTTATCGAATTAATCTTTTTAAATAACCCCGAAGAAGCCTCAAGTGATCTCACAAAACCTACTCTGCTTTTTGAACGACTAAGTGCTCAAGATAATATCGCGTCCCCTTTTGGTATTTGTTTTCGCCCTAAAAATAAAGATGATAACGGTGCAAAATTTCCTCATTGGGTTTACAAGCCAAGCTATTTACCAGCCAGCTTAGAAGTAAATGTTGCCAAAGATTCTGTGGTATCTGAACCGATGTGGTTCTTCCTTTCATTTGCTTCACGACCAGACCTTGCTGCAAAAGAAAAACAACAACCACTTGTTCATAGCAAAGATTTATCAGAAATCACTGCGATTAAAGTTTCTATTCCAAACCTTGAAAAGCACGCGACTTCATTGCTGTTCAATTCGCTTGATGATTTTGAAGTGACCAATGGATCGGAGCATTTAATGGAAATTAGTTTTGATCATGAACCTCAAGGAATAATTCATGATTTCAGACCAGAGCTGCCGCTTATTTTTAAATATTAAGACTCTTATTTTCTAATAAAAAACTGTGATTTATTACAAATCACAGTTTCCATTTAAATTGAATCACATTAAAAAAGTAACAACTTAAGCAATTTTCCCATCAATAATGCCTTTCTCTTTTAATGCAGCAAGTTCTTCTGCTGTTTTAAATCTCGATAAGATTTGAGCGGTATGTTCACCTAGCTCTGGCGGTGCATGATGATATTCAACTGGAGTATCAGACAGCTTGATTGGTGAGCCAATCGTTTGAAAGTTTTCATTTAAATGATGAGGAATATTGACCACCAAATTACGATGCACGATTTGTGGTTCAGCCAAAGCATCTTCAATAGAGTTGATTACACCTACTGGCACTTTAAGCGCATGAATCATATCAACCCATTCTTTGGCAGTTTTCTGCAAAAAGTGTTCGTACAATAAAGGAATCAGTTCATCTCGATATTTTACGCGGTCTTGGTTGCGCACAAACTTTTCATTTTCGAGTAACTCGGGATAACCAATCGCAACACACAAATCTTTAAACTGTTTGTCGTTACCACACGCAATAATAAATTCTTTATCTTTAGCCTTAAAAGTTTGATACGGCACAATGCTTGGGTGTTGATTACCCATCCGCTGTGGCGCTTTCCCAGAAGCTAAATAGTTCATTCCCTGATTTGCCAGTGCCGCGACCTGTACATCAAGGAGTGACATATCAATATATTGACCACGTCCCGTTTGCGAGCGTGCAATCAATGCGGCCTGAATCGCGATGGTTGAATACAAACCAGTTTGAATGTCTACCACAGCCACACCAACTTTTTGCGCACCACCGCCTGCCACATCATCAGGCTCGCCGGTAATGCTCATTAAGCCAGACATACCCTGAATAATAAAATCATAACCGGGTTCTTCTGCACGTGGGCCATCTTGCCCAAAACCAGTAATCGAGCAATACACAATATTGGGATTCAGCTCACTTAATGACGCATAGTCCAAGCCATATTTAGCCAAAGACCCTGTCTTATAATTTTCAATGACCACGTCGGCAGTCTTGGCAATTTCATAAATTAAAGCCTGACCTTCTGATGTGGTAATGTCCACCGCAACCGAATATTTATTGCGGTTGGTACACTGAAAATAACCAGATTCACGGGTCATGTTTCCATCTTGATCGGGCATCCATGGTGGCCCCCACATACGGGTGTCATCACCTACTCGAGGACGTTCAATTTTAATCACTTCCGCGCCAAGGTCTGCCAAGATCTGCCCGCACCAAGGCCCAGCAAGCACACGACTTAAATCTAAAACCCGAATTCCTTGTAATGCACCCATAACGATACCCTTATCTTTTTAGAAGGTACTCAACGCACCTTCTTTTCATTGTTTATGATTGTTTTTGCGGATCGTACTGACGATCTTTAATAAATAAGCCCGGCAATACACCCGCAACAAAATACGCAGCACCCATCACAATAAAGGCCATGGTAAACGTCCCACCCGATGCCAAGAAACCAATGGTGGCTGGTGCAATCGCAGCCCCAACACGACCAATGTTATAAGCACCACCAATGGCCGTTCCGCGCACATCGGTTGAAAAACTTTCAGCCATATAAGTCGCGTTCACACCGTATGGAATGCCATATAAGAAGCCAAAAGTGATTAATAAATACAAAATGTTGTCAGGGGTATTGAAGAAAATAATGATTGGTAAAAACACGGCGCTGGCAATTGTGCCAAACACAAATACAGCACGGCGGTTAAATTTGTCAGCAAGATAACCCGCTAAAATTTTGCCTAAAATCATTGCGGTATATGAACCCACCATATAACTGGTTAAGTTTTTAAAGTTCATATGCACTTCTGTTTCTAAATAACTTGGCATCCAGTTGTTAATGCCGTAATAACCAAACTGTAAGAAGAATGCTGTGGTCATCCACAACAGAAACATCTTACGGTGCTTAAAGTTATTAAAGATTTGCTTATAAATACTGCCACTTTTCGGCTTTTCAGCCACGACCATTTCTTTTGGTTGACTCTTGCCTTGTAAGCTTTCAATTTTGGTGAGCTGCCAAGATTTTGGCTCTGGCACAAATCGTTGTAGGAAAATATTAACAAAAGCAGGTACTACAGTCAGGAAAAATAAAACACGCCAACCATGATCTGGAATAATCGCGCCAGCTAATAGCGTCGCAGCAATATAACCTACGGTTTGTCCCGTCTGTAATGTGCCCAAGACCGTTGTACGGTAAGTGGTAGGTACATATTCAGCCATTAAGGTATTACAAGCCATATAAAGTGCTCCAATACCCAAAGCACCAATAAAACGTAAGGCCATAAATTGCTCGAAGCTTTGCGTAAAGCCCAATAAGCAAGTCGCCACCGAAAAGAAAGTTACCGAGTTAGCAATGGTTCTTACACGGCCAAACTTGTCACATGCCCAGCCACCCAAAATACCGCCAATACCCATACCCGCCAAAGAAGCACTACCTAAGGCACCCGCTTGAAAGGTACTTAACCCAAACTCTGCTTTTAAACTGGTCAAGCTATAAGACAGCAGCATAATATCTATGCCATCGACCACCATAGCAAAATAGGCAAATAACAACGCCCATTTCCATGTATTTGGTCCAATCTTTTCATATGTTCCAAGGTTACTTGGAAATGTAGTTCTTAACTCTTTCGATATTACTTGAACGTCATTGTTCATCTTTAATTCCTCATTTTCCCAAATGAGTCATCGATAGCTTACTTATGTTTTCTGTATGACTTAATTTTCTATACTTTTCATCATCTTACATTTAGTTTTAAGTACACAGAGGCACATCTTTACATGAGTATCCTTACGATGAATCTTGTCATTATCCATAAATTTTTGCGTAAAAATCCCTAAAGGCGTTCTCGAAAGAACACCTCTATCTTTTTAAATGAATGAGTTAGTTACTAAATGCTGCAATGCCTGTTTGTGCACGACCTAAAATTAAGGCATGAACGTCATGTGTACCTTCATAGGTATTCACAACTTCAAGGTTAACCAAATGACGGGCCACACCAAACTCGTCACTAATACCGTTTCCACCCATCATGTCACGCGCCATACGGGCAATATCAAGCGCCTTTCCACAGTTATTACGCTTAATTAAAGATGTCCCTTCAACCGAAGCAATGCCTTCATCTTTCATACGACCAAAACGTAGAGCCACTTGCAAACCTAATGCAATTTCAGTTTGCATATCTGCCAGTTTCTTTTGAATCAACTGATTTGCGGCCAACGGACGACCAAATTGTTTACGGTCCATGGTGTATTGATGTGCTGTATGCCAGCAGAATTCAGCAGCACCCATTGCACCCCACGCAATGCCATAACGCGCACTGTTTAGACAGGTAAATGGGCCTTTTAAACCTCGAATTTCAGGGAATGCATTTTCTTCAGGGACAAAAACGTTATCCATCACAATTTCACCTGTAATCGAGGCACGTAAACCCACCTTGCCATGAATTGCTGGTGCAGATAGGCCTTCCCAACCTTTTTCTAAAATGAAGCCGCGAATATCACCAACATTGCCTTCAGCAGAAACTTCTTTTGCCCAGACTACAAATACATCGGCAATTGGGCTATTGGTAATCCACATTTTTGCGCCACTTAAACGATAACCACCATCAACTTTCTTAGCACGGGTAATCATACTGCCCGGGTCTGAGCCATGATCAGGTTCAGTCAAACCAAAACAGCCAATGTATTCACCCGTAGCTAGTTTAGGTAAGTACTTTTGCTTTTGCTCTTCGGTACCAAATTCATGAATTGGAACCATCACCAATGAGCTTTGCACGCTCGCCATAGAGCGGTAGCCTGAGTCAACATATTCAATTTCACGTGCAACCAAGCCATAACTCACATAGTTCAAACCCGCGCCGCCATATTGCTCAGGGATGGTTGGACCCAGTAAGCCAAGCTCTCCCATTTCACGGAAAATAGATGGGTCTGTTTTTTCATGACGGAATTGTTCAAGTACACGCGGTTGCAAACGTTCTTGGCAATATGCATGAGCAGCATCACGAATCATGCGCTCATCTTCGGTAAGCTGTTGCTCAATTAAAAAAGGGTCTTGCCAGTTAAATTGAACTTTTGCTTTTTTTGTTGTCACCATGTGATTCATCGCATCCTCTGCTTGATTTGATCTTCTTTATTTAACTCGATGTTATGCGTGAAAAATGCAGTAATCAAACGATAAATGTTCATGCAGATATGCGACTTACGCATATTTAAAATAAGACATATTAAATTTAGATATTTAATTGGTTGTATTTCATTAAAAATGGCTTATTTTTATACTAAACTCGGATATCTGCATTTAGGTCATATGCTGTTTTGAAATATGACGACAAATAAAAGGATTTATTTATGCGAAGAAGTATCCCATCCATTCAGGGCCTGATTTGCTTTGAAAGTGCAGCAAAACATCTAAGTTATACTTATGCTGCGCAAGAGTTATGCATTACCCAAAGCGCGGTCTCTCGCCAAATTCAGCAGTTAGAAGATTTCTTGGGTGTGGAACTCTTTATACGTACTCGGCATGGGGTTGAACTAACTATTGCAGGTCAGCAGTATTTTAAAAGTATTAAGCCCTATCTATTAGGTCTAGAAAAATGTACAGCCGATGTGATTTCTCATAAAGGTTTAGGCGGAACATTAAAGTTAGGTGTGGTGCCTACCTTTGCAACGCGTTGGCTGTTACCCAAACTTCATCTTTTAAATCAAAAACATCCTGAAATTACGGTGCATTTAGAAACCAGTACCAAGCCTTTTTTATTTAACGACAATATTTTTGACGCTGCGATTTTCGCAGGTACGCAGCAGCAAATTGACCACTGGCCCGGCATACAAGCGCATTATTTAATGGATGAAGAAATTGTACCTGTGTGCTCACCCAGACTCATCGAGAAGTATTTTCTAGATGCTGTGATGATTAATGAAAATACCTATGATTTAAGCCCTGAAGATTTGCTAAAAATTCCCCTACTACAACAAACCACTCGGCCTAGCATTTGGCAAGAATGGTTTCTAACTCATCAGATGCAGCACCCTAAACCTTTTGATGGACAACGTCATGAATTATTTTCAATGCTTGCGGTTGCTGCGAGTCATGACATGGGAATGGCTCTAATTCCGCAAATGTTGATTGAGTCTGAACTACAAAAAAAAGAACTGGTGATTGTTTCCAATAAGAAACTAAAAGGCAGCCGAAAGTACTATCTCATTCACTCAAGCCAAGACATCTCACCGACTATTCAAAAATTTGTTGAGTGGATTTACCAAGAGTTAGAGCAACTAAAAAGTAGTACCAATTAGCTGAGCAGCTCTGATTTATGCTCAATATTGCGATCTATAAACATAAAAAAAGATTGTGATTGATGAGATCACAACCTTTTAGTTATGCATAAATGACTTTGAATTAATGACTCATCAATTGAATGTCTGTACCACTACGTTTTGGGTCAATCAAGATTTTGGCATGCTGTTCAGGATCACGTAATGCTTCAAATGCACTGGTAACACCCTCTAAACCAACAACACCTGTAATGAGCGGTGAGCAGTTCACTTTACCTTCTGCAATCATGTGTAGCGCATCTCGAAACTCAAGCGGTGTATAACCCAACACGAACTGAATTTCTAACTCTTTATTAATTGCAAGTGCGGGCTCTATTTTGTCACTTTGCATACAGACGCCCACCCCAACAATTCGGGAAAACAAAGGTGCACCTTCAATAATTTGCTGTAAAACACCCGGTACGCCCACACACTCAAAAATAACAGGACGTTTTGGCAGAGCACCTAATTTATCAATCATGCGCCATCCATGCCACCAAGGTAAGCGTGTCGCTTGTAACTTATCAAACAGCCCCATACCCATGTTAATGGCATCAGAAACATTGCCAAGCAAACCAAACTCTTTCCAGTTGGCAAATGGCGATGTCTCTTTAGGGTCTACCACAATATCCGCACCACATTGCTCGGCAAGCTTACGACGGTTTGGAGAAAAGTCACTGGCAACTACGGTTTTAACTCCAGCTGCTTTAAGCATTAATATAACGCCTAGCCCAACAGGTCCGCAGCCAATCACAATAGCAGGCTCACTGGTTTTCACACGGCTACGGCGAACAGCATGCAATGCAACCGCCATAGGTTCAGTCATGGCAGCACTATCTGCATCTAGACCGTTGGGTACTTCAAACATCAAGCTCGATTGAGCCAATACTTGCTCGGCATAACCACCCGAAGCATTTGGAGAAAGACCTGTAGACAAATAACCATGCTGATCTACATTTAAAAGAGGCATTGCACAAACAAGTGTATCGGCTTTAAATTTATGACGTGTTTTTGGGCCGTAGTCTAAAACCTTGCCACAAAATTCATGTCCTAGTACAAACGGATCTGTAGACTTGGCTAAACCATGAAACCCGACACGTGCAGCCAAATCATACATGTGGTCACAGTGGTGCTGCATATGTAAATCAGAGCCACAAATCCCACATCGCACCACTTCTAATAACACCTGTCCTTTTGCAGGCGTTAATTTCGGTTGGTCCACCACTTGTAATTTTGCTTGATGACAAAGTACCGACTTCATTTGAGCGCTTCCTATTTCTTCTTTTTCATTTACTTGCCAGGAATAGATTTCTACAGATAAATTAATCGCTTTATCAGTTTGGTCTTTAGCAAGCCTTTATTCATCTTTACAACTAAAAAGCAAAATACCAATGACCATTCTTCAGCCAATCTATTGTTGAAGAGTCAACAAAAACAGGCGCAGCGAAATTAAAAACAATAAAAATCTTGGTGCTTGTATCTTACACAGACTGCGTTGTCTTCTTAGGCCAGAACAATGTCATCAAAATTAAAACTGATACAAATATAGTAAGTTCAAAAAACTCAACTCAACGCTTTTCACAAAAACATAGCAAATCCAAACTTTTATCAGCAGTCCTAAACAGGCATGATGAATTAATACGAACAGATAAGAAGAAGTCTATGATTACAAAAACGCTCCCGCTTACAGATATACACCGTCATCTTGATGGCAACATCCGCATTCAAACCATTTTAGAGTTGGGCCAACAATACAATTTAGATTTACCTGCTTACGACATTGAAACGTTACGACCACACGTACAAGTTATGGATAACCAACCAGACTTATTAAGTTTTTTATCTAAGCTCGACTGGGGCGTAAAAGTATTAGCGAGTTTAGATGCCTGCAAACGTATTGCTTTTGAAAACATGCAAGATGCAGCACAACAAGGTCTGGACTATGTAGAACTACGTTTTTCACCAGGTTATATGGGAATGACACATCAACTCCCTCTTGAAGGTATAGTTGAAGCAGTTATTGCGGGCGTCAAAGAAGGCAGTCAAGCTTATGGGGTAAAAGCGAATTTAATTGGCATTATGAGCCGTACTTTTGGTCAAGAAGCCTGCGAAAAAGAATTAAATGCCCTACTCGCCCATAAAAATAATATCAAAGCGTTGGATCTTGCTGGTGATGAGCTTGGTTTTCCGGGCAATTTATTTATTGATCACTTTAAAAAAGCGCGTGATGCAGGTTGGCATATTACAGTACATGCAGGCGAAGCTGCCGGTCCAGAAAGTATTTGGCAAGCCATTGAAGAATTAGGTGCTGAACGAATTGGACATGGTGTTAAAGCAGTTCAAGATTTAAAACTTTTAGATTATTTAGCGAAACATGAGATTGGTATTGAATCTTGTCTCACCTCAAACATTCAAACCAACACAGTGCCTTCTTTAGCAGAGCACCCATTAAAGACTTTTTTAGAACATGGCGTACTTGCCACCATTAATACGGATGACCCAGCAGTAGAAGGTATTGAGATACAACATGAATATTTAACTGCTGCCCCATTAGCAGGTTTAAGCCCTGAGCAAATTTATACAGCTCAAGAAAATGGACTTAAAATCGCATTTTTATCAGATCAAGAAAAAGATGAGTTAAGACAGAAATATCAATAACAGAGAACAGAGAACAGAGAACAGAGAACAGAGAACAGAGAACAGAGAACAGAGAACAGAGAACAGAGAACAGAGAACAGAGAACAGAGAACAGAGCTTATATAAACACGTTCAAATATTGGAGTGTGATTGAATTAAAATTTCGAACTAGAAAACAAAAAAATTCCTTCTATCAATACGACAAGAAGAAATTCTTTTTAATCTTTGGGATATTTTTTAAAGCTTGAACGCTTTTAAAATATGGTCGGAGCAGTAGGATTCGAACCTACGACCCCCTGGTCCCAAACCAGGTGCACTACCAGGCTGTGCTATGCTCCGAAATTGGGGTGAATGACGGGATTCGAACCCGCGACAACTGGAATCACAATCCAGGGCTCTACCAACTGAGCTACATCCACCATCAAATAGTTCTATGTACCAAGCTACCGAATGGCGCGCCTGACAGGATTCGAACCTGTGACCATCCGCTTAGAAGGCGGATGCTCTATCCAACTGAGCTACAGGCGCTTAACCGATGATGCTTATCATGCGATACTTCGCCGATCTTAAAATATTATTTTAAGTGGTCGGAGCAGTAGGATTCGAACCTACGACCCCCTGGTCCCAAACCAGGTGCACTACCAGGCTGTGCTATGCTCCGATCTATCTCAGCTTTTGCTGTATCGCACATCGTGCGGTACGGTGTGCATTCTAGGCGCGACGCCCTCAGACGTCAACACCTATTGTCAAAAAAAGTTAAAAATCCTTATCAAATGTATATTTAACAAGCATTTTGAGGTTTTTTAACGCTTTAACGATGCACTAAAGGCTAACATTCGATCTAAAGGCATTTTGGCACGTTCAGCAAGCGCTGGTTCAACGTGTATTTCCTGATCACCTTTTTGTAAAACTTCCAAAATTCCGTCGAGTTCATTCATTGCCATCCACGGACAGTGAGCACATGAACGACAAGTTGCTCCCTCACCCGCTGTTGGCGCTTCAACTAAAATCTTATTGGGTACCGCTTGCTGCATTTTGTAGAAAATACCGCGGTCAGTTGCCACAATGAGTCTTTCATTTGGCAAAGTCTGCGCAGCTTTAATCAGTTGAGAGGTACTACCTACTGCATCCGCAATGTCTACAACCGACTCTGGTGACTCTGGATGTACCAATACAGCCGCATCAGGGTACAGTGCTTTCATGTTGGCAATGCCACGTGCACGGAATTCTTCATGCACAATACATGCGCCATCCCAAAGCAACATATCTGCACCGGTTTTCTTTTGAATATAGCGACCTAAGTGCTGATCTGGTGCCCAAATAATTTTTTCGCCTAAGCTATCTAGGTGTTCAACAATTTCTACAGCACAGCTTGAAGTCACCACCCAATCTGCACGTGCTTTAACAGCAGCCGATGTGTTGGCATAAACAACTACCGTGTGGTCAGGGTGCTGATCACAAAATGCTGTGAACTCGTCAACTGGACAGCCCAAATCGAGTGAACAGGTTGCCTCAAGTGTCGGCATTAAAATTGTTTTTTCAGGAGACAGAATTTTAGCTGTTTCTCCCATAAACTTTACACCAGCCACAACGAGTGTTGAGGCAGCATGATCTCGTCCGAAACGGGCCATTTCTAAAGAGTCAGAAACGCATCCACCTGTTTTTTCTGCAAGCTCCTGTACTTCAGGGTCGCAATAGTAATGAGCAACAAGGACAGCATCACGTTTTTTGAGCTCTGCTTCGATCTGTGCAAACTTTTGTTGTTTTGCTTCTTCACTTAAGCGATTGTCTTTTGGCTCACCTAAACGGTCTAAATGCGCTTGTACAATGTTTTTTGCATCGTTGGCAATTAAAGTCGCATCACTCATAAAACGTCTTCTCTATCCTTCATGCTGGCATACCTGCTCGCATATAACGTTACTGCTTAAATGATTTACGGATTGAATCATTTAATATCAAAAGTTGGGGCTAATAAAAAAGCCTCTTTGTCGAGGCTTGATTATAACTGATATTTAAGAACGGTAATCAGCATTAATTTTGACATAGTCGTAAGATAAGTCACAGGTATATACCGTGTCTTTGGCTTGACCACGTCCTAAATCAACACGAATGGTAATTTCGGTTTGTGCCATAACACGCGCGCCCGCTTCTTCGGTATAGTCTTCAGCTGCGCCGCCATCTTTACAGATTTGTACGTCGTCTAACCACACTTGAATTTTAGACACGTCTAGGTCTTTAACTCCTGCATAGCCAATCGCAGCTAAAATACGTCCCCAGTTCGGGTCCGATGCAAAAAGCGCAGTTTTGACAAGTGGTGAATGCGCAATGCTATAAGCAATGTCACAACACTCCTGAATGTTACCGCCACCTTCTACAGCAACAGTAATAAACTTCGTCGCACCTTCACCGTCACGAACAATTAACTGTGCTAAACGATTCATTACACGAGCAAGTACTTCTAACACTTTAGTGTAGCGTGCATCACTGTCTGATGTAATTTCAGCGCCACCCGCCTGACCTGTTGCTACAAAAATACAAGAGTCATTTGTTGAGGTATCGCCATCAATCGTAATACGGTTAAATGAATGCTCAACCGTGGTTTTTAGTAACTTTTGTACTAAATCGCGGCTAATAGGCGCATCTGTAGCAACAAAGCTCAACATGGTTGCCATATTCGGGCGAATCATTCCGGCGCCTTTACTAATACCTGTCATGGTATAAGTAGTGCCATCTAGCTCAAATTGTTCAGATGCGCCTTTAGGTACTGTGTCTGTGGTCATAATGCCAGATGCAGCATCATTCCAAGCCGCGTCTTGTACGCTGTTTAATGCAGGCTGAAGACCAGCAAGTAAACGTTCCATCGGAAGCTGCTCACCAATCACCCCCGTAGAAAACGGAAGGACTTCAAAGCTGTTTACACCAGCAATCTCCGCCAATTTTGCACAAGTATCCTGAGCATTTTTCAAACCCGTAGGTCCAGTTCCTGCATTGGCATTACCTGTATTAATCACTAAATAACGAGGATTACCTTCGGCAAGATGGGCTTTAGAAACATGAACAGGCGCTGCACAAAATGCATTTTGAGTAAATACACCAGCAACATTTGAACCTTCTGCAAACTCAAAAATGACTAAATCCCGTCGGTTTTGGTAACGTACATATGCTTCTGTTGAGCCAATTTTTACACCTTTTACCACATGCATTTGTGGCATTGTTACGTCACCGACAGCCATTTTTAGAACATCCAAAGTTTGTTGAATAAGATCAATATTTCAAAAAAAGCGATGCCATGAAGCACTTTCTTCATGAAATATCATAGTGGACAGCTTAGTAGAAAAGTCTAAAAAAATCGAGCGCAAAAACGGCTCATTGTTGCTCTAGTTTTAATAAAATATCTTTCTTATCAAGCCCACCAGCAAAACCAACTAAAGCACCGCCCGCACCAATGACACGATGACAAGGTGCAATAATTGAGATCGGGTTTTTACCATTTGCCGCGCCAACTGCTCTCACCGCTTTTTCATTGCCAATTTGAACAGCAATATCTTTATAACTTCTTGTTTCACCATAAGGGATGGTCAATAAAGCAGACCAGACCTGCTTTTGAAATGCAGTCCCCTCGAAATCTAGTGGTAATGTAAACTCACGGCGTTTACCTTCAAAATATTCTTTTAATTGTTGTTCGGTCTTTAATAAAACTGGATGTTCAAGTTGTTCGACCAGCTCGGCCAGTCGAACACGTTTTGGATTTTCATTGTCCCAGAGTATTGCCACCAAAGCATTTTCATTCGCAACCAGCTTTAATTGCCCAACAGGCGAATTGATATACTTATAAGACAGCAACATAGTTTTATTCTCTTAGGAAGGTGATGAAATTTTCATTAAAACCAAACCTGACACAATCAATACAGCGGCAATCATTCGCATAGCGCCAACAGGCTCATGAAGAAAGAAAATACCGACTAGAAATGACCCAATTGCGCCAATTCCTGTCCAAACCGTATAGGCAGTGCCAAGGGGTAAAGTCTTCATTGAAATTGAAAGTAGAATTACGCTCAAAATCATAAAAACTACGGTAATAACACTAGGGGTTAAACGTGTAAAACCTTCGGACATTTTCATAGAATATGCCCAAATGATTTCAAATACACCTGCTAAAATTAAAATAGCCCAAGCCATAACATTCACTAATTTTTATAGCGTCAGGTCGTCCCGACATGATGACCCATTATGGGGGAGGTCGTTCCTCCTTTATGTGAAGACTCAGTTTACTTTAAAATAAAAAATGAAGGCAAACCTTATCTAAAGCTTGCCTGTCTTAGAAAATACTACTCGTTTTTTAACTGTAAAATTTTTCGTGCGCCATTTAAAACAAACAAGACAATAATTAATCCAATCATTAAATCAGGATAAGGAGAACCTGTGATGGCAACTAATATTCCCGCGACAATGACACCTAAATTGACGATGACATCGTTTGCAGAAAAGATATAACTCGCCTTCATATGTGCCCCGCTCTCTTTATGGTCTCTCATTAAATAAAGGCAACTAATATTGGCTGCCAGAGCCAATCCACCAATTAAAATCATGAGAATTGAAACGGGTTCACTGCCGTAAATAAAACGGCGCAACACATCAATTAATACAATTATGGCTAAGCCAAACTGGAACCATCCTGAAAGATGAGCAGCCTTTAATTGTGCATTTAGATTTTTACCCACCACAAATAAAGCAATGCCATAAATTGCAGCATCGGCAAACATATCAAGTGAATCAGCAATTAATCCGGTCGATGAAGCAATAATACCTGCCATAAACTCAATGACAAACATGACGCCATTAATGAGTAACAACCATTGTAAAACTTGCTTTTGTGCTGCATTGGTTGAAGAACTAGCTCGAACCTTTTTAGGTTTTTCAACAGGCTCATAATGTGGCTGCGTTTGTTGTAATTCCGCCCCTAGTCCTAAACGTTGCAGACTTTGAGTAATCTTTTCAGCTTGAACACTGTGATAAATCGCCAAATGCCGTGCTGGCAAGTCAAAATGAAGCTCTTGAATATCGTCAGCGTAAGAGGCCAAAGCCATCCGTACCATTTGCTCTTCAGCTGCACAATCCATGTGAGGAATATGATAATAACTCACCCATTGGCTCTTTCTAGGCACAGCTTCACTAGGTGTAGAATACTCCTGAGACGGCATGCTTGAGCACCCGCAGCTAGAGCCAGTTTTACTTAAATGTATTTGATTCTCTTGTTTTTCTAAAGCCATCTGTGCACCATAACTGACACAAAAAACAATGCCATCAGTATAAACCAATGGCATGTCATTAAGCTTAATTTTTGTTCGGCAATTAGAACTTAAGTGTTAACCCTGCTCCATAATACCAACCATGTTCAGAGTCGGTTCCAGTTTGCCAAGCAGTTTGTTTTAAACCTTTTTCATAGCCGTAACCCACATCAACAAATGGCATGACCTTTTTGTTGATTTCATAACGGGTTTGAAAACCAGCTTGTAAACTTGATAAACCTGTTTTACTGGCATAGCGAGATTCATCTTGCAAAACAACATCTGCTTTTAAATAAGGTTTACCAATTAACTTTTGGGTAAAGAGTAAGTCTCTTTCCGTTTCTAAACTTAGCTTCCATAGCTGGTCTTCACCTGCATAAAGATATGCATCGGTTTCAAAAAAGTAAGGTGCCATGCCATGCAAACCTACTACACCTGCCCAGCGATCTTGCTTTTCATCTTCCCGTTGTAAACGCTCGTAGTTTACCCCAGCCTGTACATCCCAATAGTCAGCTACATTTCGACTGTAAAGTACTGAACCACCGTAATTAGCATCTTCTGACTCGGCTTTTTCCACATGGGCTTTAATGAACAATTTATTTTCATCAGTTCCCACCCAACTTTCTAATTCAGAAGAAAAACTGCCTTCTCCTTCTTCATTTTGAGTCCAACCAGTATCAATTTTTGTTGCTTGATAGATCTGTCCACCATGTTCGCGTAAATGATCATGCGTTAAGGGTTCTTGTGCCAAAGCAAGAATCGATACACCAGAGAAAACACCGCAACATATCATTTGAGAAAATAACTTAGTGATGCGCATGACTCGCTCCTTTTTCATTTTCAGATTGAACAGGTGCTTGAGATGCATCTACTGCTCCATCATTCACTTGAGCCACAATCAACTTATTCATCATTCCAGCACTCATGTGATAAAGCAGATGGCAATGAATCGCCCATTCTCCTAAGGCATCGGCTGTTAATAACGCAGTAACTGTCTTTCCTGGTGGAACAATAACGGTATGTTTATTTGGTAAGTTTTCAGCTTGCTGACCATTTTCCAATTGCATGAACATGCCATGTAAATGCATTGGATGGGCCATCATGCTGTCATTCACAAACTTCAAACGAATACGTTCGCCATACTTAACTTGCAATGGCTCAGCTTCGCTAAATTTCTTGCCATTAATGGTCCAGATATAACGCTCCATGTTGCCGCCTAAACGAATAACAAGCTCTCGTTCTGGCGCACGTGTGTCTGGCTGAGGTGTTAAAGATTGCAAATCACTATATTGCAGCGCTTTCATCCCCGCTGGTGTCGAAGCATTTGCCCAGCCATAAACGGGCTCATCCTTTTTAACCTTATTCTCAGATTGCGCAGGCATCTCATGATTCATATTCATCATAGCGTGGTCATGCTCGCTAGCTGACATTGCCTGCATATCATGTTTCATTTCAGGCATCGCTGACATGTCATGCTTCATTTGCATCATAGAATGATCATGTTTTTCAGATGACATATTTTTCATGTCATTGCTCATGTTCATCATTGTGTGATCATGATTAGTCTGGCTCTCTTCTTTTTTCATTTCAGGCATAGCCGACATGTCGTGTTGCATGTTCATTTGATGGCCAGCATGTTCATCACTTGCCCCATTGCCATGACTCATGCCCATATCATCCATGGTTAGCAAAGAACGTGGACGTGGTTGCGGCATTTGAACTGGCTCTACAGCTTGCGTATTTTCATTGTGCAAAGTCCCAATGGCAAAACCACTGCGGTCAATAGACTCTGCTTCAATCTGATAATTTGGCTGTTTAGGTTCTACGATCACATCGTAGGTTTCAGCTGTACCAATACGAAACTCGTCAATTGCAACTGGTTTAACTGGCTGCCCATCTGCACTTACAACTGTCATTTTCAAATTTGGAATTCTGACATCAAAAAATGACATTGCCGATGCGTTAATAAATCGTAATCGAACCTTATCGCCAGCTTTAAAATTACCTGTCCAGTTTTGCTGTGGTGTCTTGCCATTAACTAAGAAGGTATAACCCGTCACATCAGACATATCGGTTTTTAACATCCGCATCTGATTCCACATCGAACGATCTTGCCAAGTTGCTTTTAAGCCTTGTGTTTTAACTTGCTTCAAAACATCAGATACGGTTTCACGGCGATTTTGATAATACTCAGCAGATTTCTTCAAATTCTTCATAATGCTATCGCTAGAAGAATTATGAAAATCTGAAAGCATCACCACATAATCACGATCAGTTTTTTCATGTGCAGCTACAGGTATTTTCCCTTTTGGATAAATCACGAGCGGGCCATATAAACCATCTTGCTCTTGGCCTTTACTATGGGCGTGATACCAATAAGTGCCGTTTTGCTTCACTTTAAAGCGGTAAACAAAATCTCCGTTTGGCGCGATTCCTTTAAAACCATTGAAACCCGGTACACCATCCATTAACCCTGGCAGTAACAACCCATGCCAATGCAAAGACGTATCTTGATTCTTTAATTGGTTATGAACATGAATAACAGCCTCATCCCCTTCCTCAAACTCAAGGAGTGGTGCTGTAAATTTTCCATTTACGGTAATTCGTTTGAGCGGCTGACCGGTAACATTGACCTGTTGTTCATTAATATTAAGGTGATATTCCTTAATTGCCGCGAGGGTCCATGGTGAAACCAATAGACCAAATACAGCGACGAGGCTGCTAATTGTTTTATGAGACATTGCTGTAATCCTTTGAACTAAAAAAATAAGTAAGTAAGGATTAAGCTTTTGGAGGACGTAAAATTTCTTGCCAGTATCCGGCTAAATGCTGAGCCTGATAAATACTGCTAAATTGAGAGGAGATAGGAATGAATTGCGAGTCAATATCTGGTACAGCTTGCTGTAATGCCAAATTCACAATTTGACAATGAACTGGGTTACAGTCCTGACAATGCTCACCATGTGAGTTAAGAGACTGTGTCATATTTTGATGACATACAGTCTGATCATCTGTTTGAACATGCATATTCTTATGCGAAGTTTTTTCACTATGACACGGCATAGTGTGAAGATCATGCTGCATAGGCGTCTGAGCAACAGACACACCACTCCACCCAATGACCAAAGTCATTAGGAACACAAACCAAGCATACTTGCGTAAGTGTTGTAGAGCCATTGTGGTTTATCGCCTAGAGCCGATGAGTAATCTTAACCCCATTAGCATAACCAAGTTTTTAAACAGATACAATTTTCAATCTTAACTGTTTGTTTTAAAGTAATTAAGCAAATGGTGATTGATGCTGAAGGACTAAATCAATCACTTCTAGTGCACCCTCATGTTCATTACTTACAGTTGTATAAGGAGCTACTGCTTTCAAAGCTTCAACTGCATTTTCGACCGCAAATCCATAGCCGACAGCTTTAATCATCTGGATATCATTATTGTTATCACCAATCGCAACCACTTGATCAGATTCAACCTGCCATTTTTGTAGCAATAGCTTCAAACCATGTGCTTTATGCTGGTCTGGAAGAATCAAATCGATAAAACCAAAACCACTTGAAACAGGCACTAAGACTTTGTCTGCAACAAAACTTTTTTTCTGAAAATGTTCAAAAATCGCAAAGCTTTCGTTTTCTTGAGCAGTAAAAGTAATTTTACACACCAAGTCATCTAGTGCATAAAAATCATCAATAACTGTTAGCTTTTCAAAGTATCGAGCGACTTTGGCATAGTCCTCTGCGTTCATGCTGCTATGCACATAAGCACTCTGTTTCCCGCAGATCACCATGGTTGAGGTATATGAAGAGTCAATCACTTTTAAAATCTCAATATATTGTTGCTGACTTAAATGAGCAAAAGCTATTTCTTGCCCTGCATCTACAACATGCGCGCCATTTTCTGCAATAAAAGCAATTTCATGACTAATTTCTGGAAAATAGGTAATCAGCTTTGCGAGTTGGTTACCACTGGCAACCACGAAATGAATATTATTTTGTTTAAGTTGTTCGTACTGTTTTAAAAAACGTGCTTTGTTGTACTGCTTCTTAGAATTAAGAAAAGTCCCATCCATATCTACCGCTAAAATTTTTATCGTCATTAATTATCTAAATCTCTTACTAAAATCTTATTAAAGCAAATTTAGCTTTATTTTTCATGACACTTTTACAGTTTTATACTTATCTATCTCTAAAAAATTTTCACACAGAGCCGTATCGTTTTTTGCACAGGTTATTTTTTAGCAAAGCTTAATAAAAAATCAGATAATAAAATATTCAACACGCATAAAAAAGAACGCCAAAACGTTCTTTTTTCATACATTTCGCTTAGAGAATAAACGGTTGATCTAATTTTGTTTATTTTACCAACATCTTATCCATACGGTTATCAACACAGTTATCCATATAGTTATAAACAAAGTTATCCACAAGCTTATTCTCAGTTCAATATACTTTTTAAGCGTCTACACTGCCCACTTTCGCAAGCTCTGCACGCATTTGATCAATTACAACTTTATAATCTGGTTGACCAAAAATAGCTGAACCAGCAACAAACATATCTGCACCCGCTTCTGCAATTTCACGAATATTTGCAGGACCAACACCACCATCAACTTCTAAACGAATATCACGGCCACTTGCATCGATAATTTTACGAGCTTCACGCAATTTTTCTAAAGTCATTGGAATGAACTTTTGTCCACCAAAACCTGGGTTTACACTCATTATTAAAATTTGATCTACTTTATCAAGCACATAATCAAGATAGTGTAAAGGTGTTGCTGGGTTAAAGACTAAACCTGCTTTAGCACCGCCCGACTTAATCAGCTGTAATGAGCGATCAATGTGGTGAGATGCTTCTGGGTGGAACGTAATAATATCAGCACCAGCTTCCAAAAAGTCTCCAATAATTCGATCAACTGGAGATACCATTAGATGCACGTCAACAGGAGCTGTAATCCCGTAATTTTTTAAAGCCTTACACACACCAGCACCAAAAGTTAAATTTGGAACGTAGTGATTATCCATCACATCAAAATGTACTACATCTGCACCTGCGGCTAACACTTTGTCTACATCTTCACCTAAACGAGCAAAATCGGCAGATAAAATAGAAGGAGCAATCAAGTAAGGCTTGGACATAGGTGGATGACCTGGCTAAAAATTTAAGGAGAGGCTGAAAATTATAACAAAAAAGAACCTACTTGGCCTGCCCTTCCTTGCTTAAATGACAACATTTCAAACTTGCAACGTAACGTTGCAACAATAGAATGCTAACGGCGAAACGAATTTGTTAAGGTACATTAAACCAATGTGAGGATTGATAATGAAAAGCACAACTCATCTATTAACAAACGATGGAAAACGCATTGCAAAACGTCTAGTTAATCATTGGAAGCACAAGTTTGAAGTACAAGAAACTGAACAAGATTTCAAAATCCTAATGCCTACAGCAACGATTACGCTTGCACCAGAAACAGAGCAGTTAAACGTTGCTATTGATAGTCAGTTAGATGACCACAACCACTTAGAAAAAGTGGTGCTTGATCATCTAAACCGTATGGCTCAACAAGAATTTCAGGTGGAATGGCAACACTAATTAGCCAGCGACCTTTTCTAATTGGATTGCATGGAACTGTAAATGCTCATCCATAAAGGTTTGAATAAAGTAATAACCATGGTCATAGCCAGCATGTTGTCTTAAAGTTAAAGGCTGTCCTGCTTTTAAACATGCTTGCTTAAATTTTTCAGGGTGAAGTTGTTCATAAAATTGGTCATCTAATCCCTGATCAACCAAAATTTCGTCAAATACTGCACCATTTTTTGATACTAAAGCTGTGGCATCATGAGCCAACCAGCTATCACGATCTGCACCTAAATAATGACTAAAGGCTTTGTCTCCCCAAGCACATTCAGTTGGTGCACAGATCGGAGCAAAAGCAGATACCGACTTAAACTTTTCAGGATATTTAAACGCTAAAGTTAATGCACCGTGGCCACCCATTGAGTGTCCAAAGATACCAACTTGTTGAGCGTTTACAGGAAAGCTTTTTAAAATGAGTGGATATAACTCATCAATTAAATAGCTTTCCATTTGATAATGCTCAGACCATGGCGCTTGCGTAGCATTAATATAAAAGCCCGCACCTTGACCTAAATCCCAGTTATCTCCTGCTGCGACTTGTTCTCCACGAGGAGAAGTGTCTGGGGTAATCAATATTAGGCTCAGCTGTGCGGCCATATGTTGCGCATGAGCTTTTATGGCAAAGGTTTCTTCAGTACACGTTAACCCAGCTAAGTAAAACAAAGTTGAGCAAGCTTTACCTTCTAAAGCTGCTGGTGGTAAATAAACACCAAACTTCGCTGGTCCTTTTAAATAAGAAGATTCAAATTGGTATATACGCTGCTCACCCTCAAAGCAGCGGTTTTTTTGCAGGAGTTGCATCGTTTTTAGCCTCTGTTTTTGTTTGAGCAATATCTACACTACCCGTATTTTGCTGAGGAAATAGATACTTTTCCAATTGAGGTAGCATAAGTTCCATATTTTTACCAATCATCCACTGAGGCTCTGAGGGTTCAACACCTTGAGCCACTTCCCATTTGGTTACTGTTTGCTTAGCTGTGTTAAATGAGTCTTTCATTGACGATTGCTCTCGCATAGCCAAATCAAAGAAAGCTCGACCAAAATAGGTATAGTCAGCTTCGTTATTACATCCAAAAGAAGTTTTATCAGCGGCAGATGCGGTAATAATTAAAGTATCAGGAGACTGTAAAGCAGGAATAAAGCTTCCTGAATAACAGGCTGAGATAACAATCACACGCCAGCGAATACCAGATTTATCAAGTGTTTCACGCAACCATTTCGGGTCTACTTGCCCTAAATCTAATGGTGCATTTTCAATTTCGAAGTGATTCTGTTCACCGTGTGAAGTCATATATAGAAATAGGACATCGCTATCACGGTTCATTTGCTGCCCCATACGGCGTAGGGCTAACTCGATACTGGTTTTAGAGGCAATCGGAATTTCTGTGCGGGTGTCTGGATTATTGACCAACATCATCGAACGACCAATCGTTCCGAAACGTGTATCAAACTGTTCTTTAATACGGACTACTTCCGATTTAAAAACATCTTGGTAACTATCGCCAGCAACACCTAAAAAATACCAATGACTTTTTGCCTGCTCGCCATATTGGACTTGCTCTAAAGAATCGCTCAGCAACTTACTTTGTGCGTAAAAAGCATCTTCAGCAAATGTTGGAGCCGAATCTTCTACCTTCCAAATCGGTTGATCTTTTACAGAAAGTTGCCACACTACCATTGTCGCAATAGTCGCAACCATGACAAGTGCACGTTCCCACCAAGGCCACTTAAGTTCGCGTGAGAAAACCCAAATCACCGCTAAACTTTGCCACACAAACAAAGCCACAAATAAGCTCGGTAAAATTCCGTTATAAATAGCGTCGGGAATAAAGTTAAGATAACCGTTAGAACCCAAATACTGAATTAAGCATTGAATTAATAAGATATTTGTATCTAGAACCAACCACAGTAAAGCAGGTACTAGCATTAAACGAGGTTGGTTGGTGCGCTGGGATAAGAAAATACCGACAATTAAGGCAATGAATGGCCAAAGTGCATAACCAATTAAACCTTGAGAATTGAAATCACCGATTTGACCAGCGACAAGCCAACTATACAGAGAGTTAGTACATCCCCCTAAAATTCCCCAAACAATAAGCTGAAGAATAGATGGATGTACAATTTGTAGAGAACGTCTTGATCCCAAAAACAGCCACATTCCGGCAATTTGGTTGCTTTTAAAATCATGCCAAAAGTTAATGGAGGGTTTAAGATCAATCATAAAAGGTTTTCAAAAATTTCGTTTTTGTCAGGCATCTTAAGTGTATGCCTGCTAAGAATTTTAGCAATCATGCTTTTGAACTATATCACATATATTTGTGCATTATTCAAGCAATAAAACCTAACCTTACATAAGCCTACTGAAAATACGCATCAAAACGACAAGCATCTCCTTGCCATTGATGAGCTGGCTCTTGATTTGCCAAGAAAATAGCATGGCGTGGTCGTTTAACCACGACACGTTTAGCAACTTTCTGTGCCAAAACCAGCAAATTATCACCTAAATCCATCTCACCATCTTCGGGTAAAAGTAGGTGTAAAAGCTGCATCTGTTTTTTAACTTGAGCTTGTTTTTTGATGGCTTGATGATTCTGATCACGCTGAGGAAACATCGGATCTAGATAAACCACATCAACCATTTGAGCTGTTTGCTGTAACTGTTGTAAATAACTTGCAGAGTCAGCAAAGATCAGTTGAATCCGATCCATAAACTGGCTTAAAAAGCTGTCTTGTTCAGCTTGTGCTTTTGCATCTTCAAGTAAGGTAAATAAAATTGGATGGCGCTCAACCAATTGTATTTGTGCGCCTAAATAAGCCATGAGTAAGCTATCGTGGCCCAAGCCTGCTGTAGCATCAACCAGTATTGGTTTTTCACCTAACTGACAAGCCCGAGCAATCATTTCTGATTTAAGACTTGCACGTTTTAAACGGGAAATTTCGGCTTTCCAGTCGGGCTGCATTTTCATGCCATTTGCAGATAACCATAACCCGTTTTCATCCACACAAAGTGCTAACTCAGGATTTAAACGCAGAAAACGTGCATTCAGTTTTTCAACTAACTGCAAATCTACAGTCACACCTCTAGCACAAAGCACAGCTTGGTAGTGCTGTGCTTGTTGTTGAAAATCTACTTCAAAATATATGTGCATGATTCGCCTTTATTTTGCTTTACCCTGATCTGCTATTTTTTTCCATGCATCATCACGTAAATAAACTGGCAAAGCATGTTCAGCATCAACCCACTGCTTTTCTTCTGCATAAACACGTGCAATAGAAGCAATGTCTTGTGCAGTTGCAGTGATTGTTTGATGATCTGCATCAGCTTGAAGTAACTTTGCGCCCGAACCAATTAAGCAATGTTTTGCGTAAGCAGCAGCTGGCTCGTAGCCCATTAATTTTTCTTCATCAATACATTGCATAATTCCATGCTCATCTAGAACATAACTTGCAATGTAAACTTCGTTCATACGAGCATCGAGAACCGCAGTCACTTGTTTCAAACCTTCAAGTCGGTATGCCGCTTGAGCTAAAGCTTGCAAACTCGAAACAGGAATAACGGGTAAATCTTGTGACCATGCCAATGCCTGAGTCACAGCTGCATTAATGCGAACACCACTAAAAGAACCCGGCCCACGGCTAAAGGCAATCGCATCTAGACCAGCAACCTCAAGACCTGTTTGTTTTAGCCCCTGCTCAATCATAGGCAAAATGGTCTGGGTTTGTGCTTTCGCCCGCGTATCGAGTTGAAAAAACAGTTCTTGGGTTTCATCGACTAATGAAATAGAACACTGCTCATTTGCAGTTTCCAACGCCAGCAATTTCATGCACAACCTTAGTATTAAATCAGATTAAAAACGAGGGTTATGATACCCCACTCGGCTCTGATAGGCGAGTTGTTCTCTTTTAAAATAAAAATGCCAAGCTTGTGCTTGGCATAAAAATATTTTTCTAAAAAAGAGTTAAAAGTGGAATTCTTTTAAATCTGCATAGTTCTTAAAGTGCTCAGCATAATGCAATGCACTCAAACGTATTTTTGCAGCACCATCTTCATCTAAAGTTTTGACAATTTTGCCAGGTGAACCCATCACCACTGAATTATCCGGAATCACCTTCCCTTCAGGAATTAAGGCATTCGCACCAATAATACAGTTTTTACCAATCACAGCCCGATTTAAAATTACAGCGTTCATACCAATCAGGCTGTTATCACCAATCGTACAACCATGCAGCATGACTTTATGTCCGACTGTGACATATTCACCAATATTTAACTCAAGGCCCGCATCGGTATGTAGTACAGAATTTTCTTGAATATTAGAGAAATCACCAATTCGAACTACACAGTTATCGGCACGAACTACAGCTCCAAACCAAATGCTGACTTGACGCCCTAACTCTACTTGTCCAATGAGTGTTGCTGTTGGAGCAACCCAACCATCCCATGGTTCATGTAAGGCTTTTGGGTGCTGTCCTTGATAGCTATACATCATAATTTATCAATCCTGATCATTTATTCTTATGAGAAAACTTTGGCATTCCAAAGGTTGGTGAGTTGAGTAAAAATGGCCAATCTTTTTGATAACCCAATCCATATTTAAACAGAGCAACTAACATACGAGCAGTTAACCCCCAAATAATTTCATTATCAATCTGTAAGCTTGGAAAATATAAAGACTGATGGGCATATCGAACTTCATAGGGTGTTGGACGCGTCTCAATAAGTTGCTGTAACGGGACAAAGAAAATTCGATCAATTTCGGTAGGCTGAGGTATTAAAGTCACCTCTGGAGGAATAAGCCCAACGATCGGTTTTACAGACAAACCACTTCTTGCACGCTGCATCGGCAAATCGCCGAGCAACTGTACATCAAAAGGGTTTAAAGCTGTCTCTTCCTGAGCCTCTCTTAACGCTACAACAATATTACTGGTATCACTAGGATCACGCTTTCCACCCGGAAAAGAAACTTCCCCCGCATGGTTGTTCATATGTATTGAACGGCGTGTAAGTAGTACCTTTGGATCATTTTCATTAGTAATTGCAATCAGTACTGCTGCTTGTGCTTCTTGTATGCGGGTGGAAAAGCGCAATCTTTGCTGTAACTTTTGTGTTAGCAAGTGCTCTTCCATACCATTCACCTATTATTCTATCTCTCTTTGCATCATATCTGAAAATCAAACTTAGGGAATAGAGTTGATGCGTAAGTCTAAAAATTCAGTTATGCTGAGTCATCTCTATACTCGATGATAATTATGAGTTTCTGTGTAGCGTGTGGGCATAAAACCGAACAAAAAATTCCTTTAGGTGATCATAAAGTACGCCGTGTTTGTACTCATTGTGGAAATATTCACTATGAAAACCCCAAAGTAATCTGCGGTGCCTTAGCGTTATGGGAAGACAAAGTATTACTCTGTCGTCGTGCGATTGAACCTCGTTATGGTTTATGGACTTTGCCTGCTGGCTATATGGAATTGTTCGAAACCATGGAACAAGGTGCAGCACGCGAAACTCGTGAAGAAGCAGAAGCTGAGATAGAAATAGAACAACTTTATTGTATGTACAATATTCCGCGTATTGGTCAAATTTATGTACTTTTCAAAGCGCAGCTGAAAGATGGAATTTTTGGTGCAGGTGAAGAAAGCATTGAGAGTCGTCTGTTTGAAGAGCATGAAATTCCATGGGGAGAGCTAGCCTTCCCTAGTGTCGAACACACACTAAGACATTATTTTGAAGATCGTAAAAAACAAGTGTTCCCAACACATCTTGAAACTTTGGGTACTCGTTTAGACCATACGGGTTAATCAATTAGATAATAAAAAGACCGCTAGGCGGTCTTTTTATTTGTCTCTTATTTTAAGGCTTAGTCTTAATCGCATTACAAGCTGGAATAGACTGATTAGCTAGTTTAATAGACACCGTGCCAGACAGGCGTTGAGCCAAGGCTTTTTCAGCATCTGTTGGTGCTGGGCTAATATCCTTAATATTATTATAAACAGCTTGATAGAAAGCATAAAGATTAATCCAACGCGCAGTCTTGTTTTCATAATCACTTAAATTAATACTATTACTGCTGTTTTGACCTGCTAATAAGTTATAGAGATTAATCTTCGCTCCATTTACCGAAATTGCATCATTTACATTATCATCTGGATTAGTATCCGCTCTCACTACAGAGTTAAGTCCCATCAAAATCCCATTAAGGTTACCTAGCTGAGGATTCGATAAAATCATACGAACAGTAATAGAACTGTCATTATCAGATGACTCTGTTCCACCAGTAGTACCAAGTCGATATTGTTGCACACCATTACTATCAATTAAGCTGTTGTCTGTTACTGTTGCACATTGACCAGACATATCGGTTGCAGTTGCATTTGGTTTAATATCCGTACGAATATTTCCTTTTTCATCAACGACAATGCCTAAATCGATAGGAGCTATCCCAGTAGTATCAAATCGAAATGTCAAAGTCGCATATAATGGGAAGACATAGCGTTGACCAGAACTCACGTTAGCTGCTGTTTTAAAAATTTCTTTTCCAAGATAACTAATAGGATTGGCTTTAATAATATCAAGTGAACCCTTATAGTTTTCAGTGCCTACTGTTTGACGCCATAAACCATAATGCTGAATATTTCCTGTTGTCGAGCGTGTTAGCTGTTTATAAAAACCTTCACTTCCCGCAACAGCATAATCGTTCATAAACTTACCTTGATAGATTTGCAAATCATTATTTGCATTGCTATCAACGCTTAAACGTAATGGTTGAGTCGATTGAATATCTTTTGAAATTGGGTTAAGCCAACCATTTTGTTGGGGAGCAATGAGCATTTGCATTGGTTTTGCTTTGGTCCACAATAAAACTGGGGGAGCAACACCAGTCACGTTTCCTTTATCATCTTTATATAAAGTAGCATCACCACGCCATTGCAGGCCGTAACCCATTGCATAACCTTCACGGTCAGTCAACATGAACATGTTAGCCATCATATGACGTAAATTAGTGGTAGATTTATTAAAGCAATCTGCTAATGCCTGATTACAGCCATAAAAACCTAATGGTAACGGTGAACTAGTAGAATCTACAATACCCGCATAAGTCGCTTCATTTGCTTGAAATAATGCAGCATTTGCCAAGTTTGTGACTTGAACTACGAGTGCATAAGCTTGTGCATCAGACACTTTGCTTACATCTAACCAAGGTTTTAGAAGAGTTGCATATTGCCCATTCTTCCATTCTGTTGCAGTTATATCTTGTGTCAGATTAGCCAACAGATTTTTCTTATCTTGAGTAAATTGGGTTGGTTGTAAATCACCTACCACATTATCGCCACGTTCAACGCCAATACTTTGGAATAACTTAACTAAAGCCATAGCCACTTTAATAGTTGGATCAGCATTACTCATTGAAGCAGGAGGCTGACCAGTTAATGCTGTAGCCATATCCAAAACTGTTAAATGTGTTGTGCCGTATTTTCCTAATGTATCAAGTTTTATCGTACCTAACGCAATCTTGTGAGTATTGCTACCTTGTAGATAAAGCGTAATTGTTTCATCTGATTTACTACCACTGATACTACAAGCACCGCCAACCGAGTTACCAACCAATTTAGTAATATAACGCTGATTCGGAGATAAACTACAGTCGAAATTCAATCCAGCTATTGGATAATTTAATTCAAAATTCAGACATGACTCATCTGTTGCTTTACAATCCAAATTAGTGGTCGGAATCTCACCTCCACCTTGTGTAGGATCTTCATTAATTGTTGAGCCACCACCACCGCAACCATTTAATACAATTGCCAATGTGGACAATGCAAAAGGTAATAAAAAATTTTTACTCATCATCATTCCTATTTATTTTTAACGTAATACCGAAATTTTAATTTGTCCATGATTAGATAGCTCTTGATCCGGCATATCCACAGCCGAAGATAAAGGCGTTAACATAATATAGTGTGTACGTTCTGGTACCTGTAAAATGCCTAAAATCGATGCATGTTGTAAAATCGTCGCAGGATACGACTTACTTTTAAACCCACTAGCACCTTCTATAACACAACCCTTTTCATCCAAGAAAACAGCGAGGGGCCAATAATATACAGGCTTGTCATTGGTTGTAGCATAGGAAGCTACTTGTATATTCTTAATAGAGGAGTCTACTTTTACGACTTCGTATTCAAACTTTTCTTTAAGAGGTTTTCTCGGCCATAACCCAACTTCTTTATTCTGGCTTAGCTTTTTAATTGATTTGTTATAGCCATTAATAAAACATAAATCATTTTCAAAAGTGCTTGCTAACTCTTTGTGCGAAAGTCTCACATAAGTAGGAGCTAATACCACAGAAGAGACTTGATCTTCTTGAGATCGATGCAATACGTTATCAAGGATAGACTGACCAACACCTTTTTTACGCTCAATAGATTCCGTACGACCTAAACCGTCAGGCATAATATAAAAACGTTTTTTTCCTTCTAGATTAAACTCTTGGTTCTCTAAATATTCATTATTGACGTATTCAACACCATCAATAGTAGTGTACTTCGTCTCATCCTTTTTTGGAGCTACTTGTGCTGATGAAGTAACGGTATCTTTAGACAAAGGTGGAGCTGAATTCAGTTCTGCTTTTTCTTCAATCTTTCGTTGGGAAGCAGAATCCTTTATCACTGTTTTTTCTTTAGTAGTTGCTAACCTAGGCTTTTGATCAATAACTTTTGATTCTTCTTTGCTTATTTTTATCTGTTTTGAAACTGTAGATTGTTTCTTTATCGAGACAGTTGGTGCAGTTGGTGCAGTTGGTGCAGTTGGTGCAGTTGGTGCAGTTGGTGCAGTTGGTGCAGTTGGTGCAGTATTAGACGATTTTGTATTTACTTTAGGCAATTCTTTTGATTTTAAAGATGTTTCCGGCAACACTTGATGTTCTAGAGGAGTCGCCTTTATCTCTGGATTTGTTAATACCTTAGACGGTATAACAGTTCGTTCCACCCTTTTGCTCGGAACAATCATTGGTCGACCATCAGGACCAATAATCGTATAAAAACCATCCGCGTAAATAGCAGAGTTACTTGCTATTGCAACAAAAAAAATCGCAATAGCAAATTCAGGTCGAAACATCCATTCGCAATTTAATTTTACCATTTTGTTCTATAATTTAACCCGAGTACTGTAACTTTGGTATTGGTTTTAACATCCAAACCGGCATAAGGGTTTAACAGGATATTATCAACTCCTGTTTTATTAGATAAGGTACTAGTCCCTGCTGGAATATTATCGCGGCTACGTAAGAAACCAACTGAAAGATCCAAATCTGTGTCAGCATCAAATCGATATCCAACACCCAAACCGAATAATTGCGCATTATTAATTGGAATCATGGTATTACGTTTATCATTCGGAATAGCACTAGCGCGAGGCTCATAACCAGCACGTAACTTCAAACGATCTGTTGCGGAATACTCTAAACCAATACCCCAACTCCATGGTGAGGTAAACTTTAAAGGTAAACCTAATGAAGCATCTGTCACATCATTTGATAAAAGTTTGGCAACTTTGAGTAAAGTAATCTGTCTATCAAATTCAAATTTGAACTTATCCCATGCAGAATAGTCGGTCCAGCCCACATCAAAGTTAACTTGCAAATCAGGGAATATCTTATATTTAATCCCTGCTTGGAAATGGGCTGGATATTCCAGATCCATCGCCGCTAATCCAGACTCAGAACTCGGTACATTTACCGGTAAACCGAGAATTTGACCCAAAACCTGACCTGTAGCTGAGGAGTTTAAGCCTTTAATTAATTCTTGGGGAGCCTTAGCATTATTAATCAGGTATTTCCCTTTCATACGCATCTTAGCTGCACTTTGATAAACCATACCAAAGCCAAAATCGTCCGTCGGTTCCCACATTAATCCTAAGTTATAGCTTGGGCTTAAAGACTGCTCCATAGAAACTTGAAGTGATCCCATTTTCTTAAAAGGGTTCATTCCTTCTTGAGTATTACATAAGCCAAATAACAATAGATTAGTAATCATATCGTTATTGTCTTTGAAAGGTCCACATACCACGTCATCAACCATCCGCAACACTCCAATCATATCGTTGGGAAATCGCAAATCGGTTTTCATGGCAAGAGCGTTATAAGACATCCCCACAGAGGCACCGATCGACAAATGGTCATTTACTTGATAACCAAAAGATGGAGACAAATAAGTAATTCGCTCAACAGCCACTTGCTGGCCCATAAAGTTTCCCACATTACCATTTTCAGCGCCAAAACCTGCAATTAAAGGTGCATAAATTGCAGTAGCATAGGTCAGCTTTGAACCTGGAGGTTTATAGGCGATCCCTGCTGTAGGTGCAACGAGTGGATAACCAGCACCCAGATCAACCATTTTTTTGAGAATCGGTATATATAAGCTGGCGTACTCAACATCACCACGTACAGGGCCTTTAAAATCAGTACAAATATTAGCTGTAACTTCTGGACCATCATTACAAACAAGAGGGTCATCTGAGTAGCCAAAAACGTTATAACCAGGAGGGGCTGAGAACTCACGTTGAATATCAAAGTTCGCTAAAATTCCTTGCACATCTGTTTGTAAGCCATCAATTTTTGCTAAAGCTGCAGGGTTAAAGTGAACTGCACTAATGCCGGGAGGATCTGCAGTTACAGCATTCCCCATCGATAGTGAACGAATATCAACAGCTAGGTTTTGTCCTAATTGAGCATTGGCAAAGCTAGAAAAACCGGAGATAACAATTGCCGCCGTTAAAGGACATAATTTAGGATATTTCACCTGCATATCTCCTTATTTGGTTTTTTTGCCAAAACCTATAAAATCTAGCGGGAAAGATAGACCAAGCGAAACATCTGGTGCATCTTCGGTTAAACCAATACCCACTGTACCATTAACAATTGTTTCAGGTGAAACACGCACACCTAAAGCAAAAGACAACATTGCACTACTTTGGTCTGGCGACTTATATGATTCACCATTCTTAAACTGGAACTCAGCATCCATGTTAAAGCTTTGTTGATATGACATGGTTAATGACACGTCATAGTTAAATGAGTAAGCAAAACCAAAAGAGAAACCACCGCTAATACCAGGGTCAAAACTCTCTAGATAACGAGGACCATTAGCTCCACCACCACGTGCCTGATTTAACCCTGTTTCTTTAAAACCATAATTAGCAGAGGCTGAAGCAAATAAAACCACAGGATCAATATATTTACGGGTACTTGCTCCAATTCCAGCAGAGTAATAACCTTTACCTGTTGAAAGCTCATCCAAACCGATTTCGTAAGGACTGTCTCCAGTTTTTGTGGAAAGATTACCAAATAACACTAATGGCAAACGACCTTGCTTTAACGGGAAAGGTTCCCAGCGAGCTCCTAAAGAAATATCACCTAAACCAGCAGTAGTTGTATCACGAATAATTTCAGATTTTGCAACGAAAGGAACTGTTGCTGATAAAGTTAAGTTGTCCAATACACCATATTGAACAGTAAAACTATTCGTTAAAGTATGGTTCGCATCTTCTTCAACACGTAAACGGTTGAGTTGAGATGAATCATCAGCTAAAGCTAAATCAATTCGAGTATCGCGATAATAAGTATAGTCAAGATCGTAATAAGCTGAAAATATGCCTCTTTTAATCAATGAATATTGACGTTCATTTGATGTAAATACTTCTTGTAAATTTGTCTCTTGAGTCGCATCGCCTTCTTTTTTCTGTAAAGCAGTAGCGGCTTGATTAGCTCCAGTATTTGAAGATGCAACAGACGCAGGTTCAGTAGTTACAATATCTGCGGCTGGAGCTGTACTTGTATCTTGAACTGAATCTATTGCTGGTGTTACTACTGATCCTGTACTCGAATCAGAAACAACTGCGGTGTTTTGTGCTTCAGCTTCAGTTTGTGCGACTTGATCATTTGCATAAAGTGTGCCCGTAATAGCACTCATACTTAATGCCAATACACTCATCTTCATCCATAGATTATTCATGTTTCTTCCCACCTAATGTATTTATTTTACTCAATTCATATTTGATTATTTACGCTTATAGTAAAGACGCATATACGTTTCAATTGGCTGATTATAGGTTGCAGAATTTGGGTCTTTATCAAGTACCCGACGCATGGTTGATGCTTTATTTGCTAAACGGTCATAATTGAATGTTGGATATTGCACATCCACAAAGGCATAACGGTTAACAGTTGCATCTTCTACATGACGCATATCTGAGTCTTTTAAGGCCAATAAATCTTTACGTTGAGATTCAGGAACAGAAACAACAAATAATGTATTGTTATCCCAAACTTCTTTAAAACGATTTTCATCAAAGCTGATATTCCCTAATGCAGGATCAGCAACATATACTCGTCCATCTTTATAAGCTTTATATACGACAAAATGCTTAAAACCAGCATAGGAAATTGGAACAATCGCAGGCTGTCCAAGATTGACTAGATCCGAAAATTCTCCACGATAACCTCCACTATCTAAACCAATAGCAGTTACAAAGCGCTTCATATCAAGTAATGAGAAACTTCGACGCTCAATAATACGTTGGTATTCACCATACTGTAGTAAGCCGCTCATTGTCTGCTGTTCAGTCAAACTAGTTCCCACATAACCATTTAAAAGTGTAGTAAGAGCAGCTGAACCGCAACTATAATCGTATGCTTGTCGAACAATACCTCGAAACTGATCTTCTACAGCTGGTTTAATCTGAACTGGTTCAATATGATTACGGCGAAAAGATAAATTACGTGAATCGGCAGTCTCTGTGTAATAAACAGTTCCCGGTGGCTTTTTTTCTATTTCGAAGGCTTCTGTCGCAAAGTAATACATCAATGCTGAGCCTAAAACAATCTCTAACATAAGCACTTGGTCTAAATGGTGGCCTAACTGGCCTTATTCATTTTATTCTTAGAGCAATAGCTCTACATCCCTGTGTTTTGAAGATACCTTTTTTTTTTGTAAAAAACAGCTTTTTTTTAATCTTTTTGATGAATGTATAGTTCTACTCTAATTAAACTGTTAATTAAATCTCATTTTTGAACATTGGTTTTTCTAATATATAAATTATTCATATAATAATTTATATTAAACAACTATATAAAATCATTTCATTTTTTATTCAATAAAAAAAGCGCGTATAAAAACGCGCTTTTTTTAATTTTAAATTAGTGACCAGAAATTGTAATTGTAGAAGTACCCACTTTTAAACCTTGGATTTCAACATCACCGATTGAAGAAGCAGTACTAGAACCTAAATGTACGCCTTGTACATAAACATTCATACCTTGAGTACTATTATTTTGAATTTTCAAGCCAGTTGGTACAACTGAAATATTAGCATCTACATCTAAGTCACCAGTTGTATTACCAGCACCACGAACCATTACTTTGTCTAGGACAATTTTACCGCCACCTGCAGCATCGTTAATACCGAAGTTAGATAAAGTTAAACCACCTTTTAAAGCTGAATTCACTTTAATCATTGCGCCTTGCGGAGTAGAACCTAATTGTACATTCGCTGAAATTGCGCCTAATGATAAATCTAAACCAGAAATAATTTCAGTTGGAGCAGTTTCAGTAATACCACGTACAGCAGTAGTTGTATTTAATGTACCAGAAGTACCTACACCAACAGAACCGACATGTACATCAACCGCACCTACATTTGCAGCAACGTTTAAAAATGCGCCATTTGCACCTGAAGCACCAACGCTATCAATTTTAAGATCTAACAGGTTTGTGGTTGTATCAACTTGTTTAACAGTTACTCCACTTACTGCAATCGCACCTGCAGTTGCTGCAGCACCTGTAATTCCTGTAGTAGGGTTTAAACCATCGTTATCATGAATATATAATTTATCGATAGAAATACCGCCAGAACCTAAAGCGATACCGATGTTAATACCATCTTGACCTGTAGCAGCGCTTAGTGCAGCATCGTCCATTGACTGCATTGCCATTGCATTTGCACTGATAGCTAAAGAAGAAACTAAAGCAAGTTTAGTGAACATTTTCATTGAGCACTCTCCCAAGAGCATTTATTTTTTGACTTTAACCACTCTCATTGTCTCAAGTTGCATTTTTCTTTATATAGCAACCGAAACTTCCAATCCTTGAGTAGTTTTGCTTAGCAATTACTAAATTACATCTACGTTACTTTTTGTTCAACTAGTGTTGTGCATTTTTTGCCAACTACCCGACAAACGGTACGCTCAATTTATTTCGCTTTTAACGTCTAATACCAACGCTAATCCACTCTAAAATTCGACTATTTTATCAACGAAAAGTACCTCTCTTCTAAGTCTTCTCCCTGATGATCCGCAAGTTGTAGTAAACTAATATTTCCCTCATTAACTATTCTGTTATTTAAAAATGTCTCAGTTAAAGAAAAAAATCTCATTACATGGTAAAAGTACTGCCGAGATTTTAAAAAATTTACAAGGATTAACTGGGCTCATTTATTTAAATGACAATAATAATCCTATTATTGGTTTTCTCCCACAACAATACATTCTTATTCAGAATGAAAAGAATATAGTATTTCAACGTCAAAACTTTAATGAATATAAGAAAATATTAAAATCGAATCAATTATTAGACTTTATTCAACTAAAAGAAAATAAATTAAAAGAAATCAAGAATACTAAATCAATAACAAGTTTTAATGGCGGCTATATCGGTTTTATTAGTTATGATTTTGCTGCACATCAATTTATTCATGCTCAGACTCATATACAGCCATCTTTGTTCTTAGGTCAATATCGTTCTTTTTTAAAATATATAGATAATGTTTGGTATTTTTTTAGTTATGAGGAAAATGCATTAGACCTATTTAAATATATTAAAAAGAAGTTAGAGATTCCTAATTCAAATAAATCTAAAAATATATTTGAATTAAAAACTGCCATTCAACCAAGATGGTCTAAAGAACAATATTTCGAGGCTTTTAACAAAATACAAGAGTACATTAAAGCTGGGGATTGCTATCAAATTAATTTAACCCAAGAATTTAAAGCTGATTTCAAAGGGTCTTTATTAAATAAAGCTGAAGAGTTATGGAGCCTTACTAATGCACCATATGCGGGTTATTTAAAATTAGATCAATTTGAATTATTAAGTTGTTCTCCTGAACTCTTCATTGAATTCAATCAAAATAAACAAATTAAGACCCGACCTATTAAGGGAACCATGCCTCGATATGAAGATATCGAAAAAGATTTTATTTCAAAACAAACTTTAAAAAACTCGCAAAAAGATCAGGCCGAGAATGTCATGATTGTTGATTTATTACGTAATGATTTGAGCATTTATGCCAATACAGGGTCCGTAAAAACAACGCAATTATTCGAGATTGAAAGTTTTAATCAAGTTCATCATATGGTCAGTGAGATTGTTGCCACGCTTAAAGATGATATTAATCCAATGCAAATGTTGCTCTCTGCTTTACCGGGGGGATCGATTACAGGAGCCCCAAAAATTCGGGCGATGCAAATTATTGAAGAGCTAGAAGAAGAAGCAAGAGGTGCTTATTGCGGGACATTAGGTTACTTCAATTTTGATGGAACGGGCCGCTGGAATATTCTTATCCGTAGCTTCCAACAATATCAAAATCAGCTCTCTTTGTGGGCCGGTGGTGGTATTACGATTGCCTCAGATGCAGAAGCAGAATATCAAGAAAGCCTTGATAAAATCTCTGCCATGCTGAACTTGATGAACAGCACAGCAGGCTAAAACTTAAAGAATATCTTGTTTCAATGTTTGCACTAAACGCATATTCTGCTCATCAGTACCCACTGTAATACGCAAAAATTGATTAATACGAGGCTTATTGAAATAACGCACAATAATACCTTGTTCACGTAATTGTTGTGCAAGTTTGCCTGCATCATGGACTGAATGTGAAGCAAAAATAAAGTTCGCTTTAGAAGGTAAAACTTTAAAGCCCAAAGCAGTTAAGTCATCTACTAGCTTTTCACGACTAGAAATAACTTTCTGACAGTGTTCTTCAAAATAAGCCTGATCTTCAAAAGAAGCTACCGCGGCTGCAATTGCAAAACGGTCAATAGGATATGAGTTAAAACTATTTTTGACAGCTTCAAGCGCTGCAATTAAATGTGGCTGAGCGATTGCAAAACCAACACGCAAACCAGCTAATGAACGAGATTTTGAGGTTGTTTGACAAACAACTAGATTCTCATAGCGATTTACAAGACCAACTGCAGATTCTGCTCCAAAATCAACATAAGCCTCATCGATCACCACCACTCGATCTGGATTTGCTCTTAAGATTTGCTCGATATCTGGCAAACCCATGGCAATACTGGTTGGTGCATTAGGGTTTGTAATAACAATCCCACCATTTGGTTGGATATAGTCCTTAGCTTCTATCTCGAAATTCTCATTAAGTGGAATTTCTTTAGTTTTTGTTCCAAAGAACTGACTATAAACTGGATAAAAACTATAAGTGATATCTGGATAAAGAATCGGTTCATCTTGAAGGAAAAATGCTTTAAAAATATGAGCAAGTACTTCATCTGAGCCATTACCAACGAAAACTTGAGACACCTCAATATTCTGTTGTTTAGCAATTGCTTGCTTTAAAGCTGTTGCATCTGGATCTGGATATAAACGCAAGGCATCAGCTTGCTGAGTTAAAACTGCTTGAACTGCGTCAACTACTCTGGGAGATGGCGGATATGGATTTTCATTCGTATTGAGTTTCAATAAATTCTGAATTTTAGGCTGCTCACCCGGAACATAAGGCTCTAATTCACGAACTTCTGGACTCCAAAAGCGCATTTGTGCTGTAGATAAAGTCATGGTCTTATCTCAAAAAAGGGCTGAAAATCAGCCCTGAGTAATAATTAAAAAACGACAAGGTTTATAAGCTTATTGATAACGATAGCGAGCTGAGCGTGCATGGGCATCTAAGTTCTCTTGGACAGCTAATATGTCGGCTGTTTTAGCTAACGTTTTAACTCCATCTTTTGAACACATAATCAAGCTCGAACGTTTTTGGAAATCATAAACGCCTAACGGAGAAGAAAAACGAGCGGTTCCAGATGTCGGCAATACATGGTTTGGACCCGCACAATAGTCACCGATTGCTTCAGGTGTATAACGTCCCATGAAAATTGCTCCAGCATGACGAATCTCTTCACTCATTGCTTCGGCGTCATCTAAGCACAGTTCCAAATGCTCTGGTGCAACCTGATTAATTAACTCAATTGCTTCTGCACGGTCTTTGACTAATACCAAAGCACCACGGTTTTCAATTGAAGTTCGAGCGATATCTGCCTTTGGCAATTCATTTAAATGCTTTTCAATTGCCAACTCGACTGCATTAAGTAAAGCTTCATCTGGAGTTATAAAAATAGCTTGAGCCACAGTGTCATGTTCAGCTTGTGATAAAACATCCATAGCCAACCAATCTGCATTATTCTCACCTTCTGCATATACTAAAATTTCAGAAGGTCCAGCAATCATATCAATGCCGACTTGACCAAATACAGCACGTTTAGCAGCTGCTACAAAACGATTCCCCGGACCAGTAATTTTATCTACAGGTGGAATTGTCTGAGTACCATAAGCCAAAGCTGCTACAGCCTGTGCCCCACCAATAGTAAATACCCGGCTAACTCCTGCAAGATAAGCTGCGGCAAGAACCAGTGGATTTAATTCACCATTCGGTGCTGGAACAACCATGATAATTTCAGGTACACCTGCAACATGAGCAGGTACAGCATTCATTAGAACTGAAGAAGGATAAGAGGCTAACCCACCTGGCACATAAATACCAACACGGTCTAAAGGCGTAACTTTTTGCCCTAATGTATTGCCCAAATCATCTATATAAGTCCAGCTATCTTGTTTCTGAGCTTCATGAAATGTACGAATACGCTTTGCTGCCAATTCTAAAGCATCACGAATTTCTGGACTTAAATTATTAAAAGCAGTTTTAAGTTGTTCTTGAGATAATTCTAAATCTGAAAATTGATGCGCAGGATGTCGATCGAACTGTTGAGTAAGTTTTAAAACATGATCATCACCATGCTGACGAACATCAGCAATAATTTGATCTACTGTTTGCACTAAATTAAGATCATTCACGGTTTCAAATGCCAATAGCTCAGCAAAAACCTGTTTGAAGTTTTGATCTTGAGTCGATAAACGTCGCATCAATTTACCCACAAGGCGAAAAAGAAAAAGTAAGTTTACCCTTTTTCTATGCGCTTGTGGGCATCATCTAGCTTAACTATCGCAAAAGCATGATGGGAAATTGCTTTTAACGCGATTGAACAGCTTGCTCAAGCTGTGAAATGATTGGATTTAACAAAGTTTGTTTACGTTTAAAACTGGCTTTATTTACAATTAATCGAGAAGACACTTTGCAAATCTCTTCTAATGGCTCAAGACCATTTGCTCTTAAAGTATTACCAGTATCGACCACATCCACAATGTAATCACCCAAACCAACCAAAGGTGCTAACTCCATAGAACCATATAGCTTAATAACATCAACCTGCTCACCTAAGCTTGCATAATACTGGCGTGTAAGATTGACATATTTCGTGGCAATTTTTAAACGACCCTTTGGATGCTCCATACCTACTTTACCAGCAGTCATTAATTTACATTTAGCAATCTGCAGGTCAAGCAACTCATATACATGCTGAGCACCATGCTCCATCAACACATCTTTACCCGCCACTCCGATATCTGCTGCACCATTTTCTACATAGGTTGGTACATCAGATGCACGTAAAATTAAAATACGTACTTGCTTATGTGTAGTAGGAAAAATTAGTTTACGAGACTTTTCCGGATCTTCGAGTAAATTAATACCCGCTGTAGCCAATAAAGGTAACGTCTCTTTTAAAATACGCCCTTTACTCAATGCCAAGGTCAAACCATGATCAAAATTACCCATCACATCAAAATTAGGATCATCGTTTCTTACATCATTCATTAACTTACTCGCTTAATTTGGGCACCTAAACCTTGAAGCTTCTCTTCGACATGTTCATAACCACGGTCAATATGGTAGATACGATCAATTAATGTATCTCCCTCTGCAACTAAAGCAGCCAGAACTAAAGAGAATGAAGCACGTAAATCTGTTGCCATAACAGGTGCTGCCTGTAAGGTTTCAACTCCTGTTACGACAGCATCGTGACCTTCCACTTGAATATTAGCGCCCATTCGTGACAATTCAGGAACATGCATAAAACGATTTTCAAAGATCGTTTCAGAGATTGTCGCGAATCCACGACCAATCACATTTACTGCCATCAATTGTGCTTGCATATCAGTTGGAAATTCTGGATGTGGCAAAGTTCTAAAACTTACAGCTTTAGGACGTTTACCCATCATATCAAGTTCAATCCAGTCATCACCACGAGTGACTTCAGCACCCATTTCTTCAAACTTATCCAAAACAGACTCAAGTAATGCAGGGTCAGTATGTGTAGTTTTGACACGACCACCAGTAATTGCAGCAGCTGCTAAATATGAACCTGTTTCAATACGATCGGCAACAACAGCATATTCACAGCCATGCAAACTTTCTACACCAGTTACAACAAGAGTATCTGTATCAAGACCTTCAATCTTGGCGCCCATTTTAATTAACATTTGAGCAAGATCAGTGATTTCTGGTTCACGTGCTGCATTACGAATAGTCGTAACACCATCTGCTAATGCTGCTGCCATCAAGATGTTTTCGGTACCACCAACAGTCACCATATCAAAAACAACTTCACCACCTTTTAAGCGACCCTCAACTGAAGCATGGACATAACCATTTTCGACTTCAATATGCGCACCCAAAGCTTCTAAAGCTTTTAAATGTTGGTCCACAGGTCTTGAACCAATCGCACAACCACCAGGTAAAGAAACTTTAGCATTACCGTAACGTGCTAATAATGGTCCTAAAACCAAAATTGAGGCACGCATTGTTTTTACCAGCTCATAAGGTGCAAACTGATTATCTAAAGTAGAGGTATCTGCTTTTACTGTGTCATTTTCATAGCCAATTGTTACCCCTAATCCACCAATTAGCTTTACCAAAGTATTAACATCTTTAAGATTTGGAACATTGGTTATTGTAATTGGAGAATCTGCAAGAATAGTTGCAGCAAGTAATGGCAAAGCAGCATTTTTAGCACCAGAAATGCGCACTTCGCCCTCGAGCTTAACACCACCCGTAATTAAAAATTTATCCATTAATATTTAAGCTCCGAAAAGGCTTGCTTTACGCCATTCATCTTTGGTCATTGCACGAATTGTTACCGCGTGAACTTCCCCACTTGCAATATAAGTATTTAATGGTGCATAAACTAATTGTTGACGAGCCACTGTACGCTTACCTTCAAATTGATCATCCACAATACGGAGGTCAAATTTTCCGGCCTGTCCGCTCACCGCTACTTCCGCTACAGGGAAAGCTTCTTTTAAAATTTGAGTGAGCTGTTCACTATTCATTGCAAAGACCTCTGACACAACCTAAGGGGTAAAACGGAGTATTTTACTATAACTTTTTCCAAGAATTCAGTACGTGTTTATATTTTATCAATAAAAAAGAGGCTATCTTTCAAGCCTCTCTTAAATTAACAAAACTTATTAAACAGAAACAGTAACTTGCGAATAAGTACATTGCATTTTTCGATATCTTAATAATTGTCTTTTTAATTTTTCTGTCAATTTTTTAATTGAAGTATACATATCATCAGCGGTTGCCTGAGCAAACAACTCAATCCCCGGCAATCTTACAATAGCCTCTGCAACATGATTTGAACTGCCCTTATGAGAGCGCTTATCAATTTGATGATCTTTTGTTAATTTAATCTGCATACTATTCACCTGATCTAGGTGTTTCGTTAATTGATTAAATTTTGATTTAATATTTTCTTCTATAGCTGGTGTAATTGCTAAATGATGTCCACGAATCGTTATTTGCATAATTCTATCCCTCACCTTTTTTAGGTTATTTAAAGAAGAACTAAAACGATTTAATGCTATCAAAAAAAATTAGGACAATTAAACCATTTTAGCGGCTCCTCTTGGTGAAATTAAAATTTCATTATTTCGTCATAATGAATCTCTAGAATAGCCATACTTCAAAATTCAGATCAAGACTTTTCTTTCAGACGATGAAGGAATATGTAACGATTCACGATATTTTGCGACAGTCCTTCTTGCTACTTCAATCCCTTCATCTTTCAACAATGTGGCAATTACATTATCTGACAAAGGTTTACGCGGGTTTTCACTTGCTACGAGTTTTTTAATCATTGCACGAATTGCAGTAGAAGAAGCCTCTCCTCCAGCAGTTGTGCCTACATGACTAGAGAAAAAATATTTCAACTCAAAAAGGCCACGTGGAGTAAGCATATACTTATTTGTAGTTACACGAGAAACTGTAGATTCATGCAATTCTACTTCTTCAGCAACATCTCGAAGAACCAATGGTTTCATTGCTTCTGCACCGATTTCCAAAAAAGCTTTCTGATGCTCCACAATACATGATGCTACTTTTAATAGTGTTTTATGTCTCTCATCAATGCTTTTAATAAAGTTTTTCGCCTCAAGCATTTGATTACGCAAATATAGATTATCTTCACTCTGGTCTGCTCTACGAATCATACTAGAGTAAAAAGAATTAATTCTTAATTTAGGTAATACATCTGGGTTTAGTTGGACCTGCCAATGTAAATCTTTTTTGGAAACCACTACATCTGGGATTTGATAATCTGACTCTTGTTTATCAAAGTCCATACCTGGGTATGGTTTCAATGTTTTTAAAAGATTGATTCCAAACTTTAATTGGTCTTTTGTTAAACCCGTTTGTTTGAGTAATTTATTTAAATCATTTGCTATCAAAAGTTCATAATATTGCAATAAGCTTTTTGCCTCGTTTAAATATTCAACATCTTTCGGTAGAAATTCGAGCTGTATTTTTAAACATTCCGCTAAATTACATGAACCAATCCCTAGTGGATCAAGCCGTTGAATATGCTTTAAGACAACTAGAACCTCATCTTCTTCAATTTCTTCTTCGATATCCATCTCATTTAATAATTGTTGGGCAGCTAAAATTATTTCTTCTATTTCAGCATCTAAGAAACCTTTATCATCTAATGCATCAACAATACAGTAAGCAATTAATTGATCTATTTTAGAAAAGTGCAAAAGATTAACTTGTTCTAAAATATGTTCCTTTAGAGACAATTGAACTTGACGATTATCCTCTCTCTCTTCAAATTCTGGAGTAGCCAATGCTGTTGATTGATGAGTATAAATATCATCCCAATCAGTATCGACTGGTAAATCATCAGGCAAATGGTTTGCATTTAATTCAGTTGTTAAATCATCTGATTCTTTGCTTTCTAATACAGATAGGCTTTCTGTTATTGATTCTTCTTCTATTTTTTCAAGTAAAGGATTACTATCTAGTTGAATTTGAATTTCTTGTTCAAGCTCTAAGCTAGAAAGCTGTAACAAACGAATCGCCTGCTGCAATTGAGGTGTTAACGATAAAGAATTCGCAACTTTCAACCCAACAGATAATTTCATATTTTAGATTCCATTAAACAAGCAAAAATCATGCCTACTTAATATTTATAACATATAGTTTCTATTTATCATATATATTGGCGTGAAATTTCCAGAAGAAAAAGTGGATCTTTTAATGAAAAATTTTGCTGCATAGCTAATTAAGATGCCGGTTTACAAGCCCATTTCTAACTTAGAACGGGGTCAAAGTTTCCTTCATATATAAAAAAAGGACTCATATAGAGTCCTTTTTTATGGTCTTACTGCATCTAAATTAAACAATCTGATTTAATTCATGCATGCAAAAAAACACCCCCAACTGTTAAGTTGGGGGTGTTTAGAATAATGAGCTGGCGATGACTTACTCTCACATGGGAAACCCCACACTACCATCAGCGCTAAGAGGTTTCACTTCTGAGTTCGGGAAGGGATCAGGTGGTTCACTCTTGCTATGGTC